>Ga0137308_100043_pt1 | contig 206491 bp, 188 predicted proteins | sample Inofrocosms_June_FD_97181 | JGI IMG/M metagenome (GOLD analysis project Ga0137308, IMG submission 97181) | Mouse cecal microbial communities from Vienna, Austria - N-Acetylneuraminic and N-Acetylglucosamine D2O microcosms_June | ecosystem: Host-associated > Mammals > Digestive system > Large... | reverse complement strand
AGAGTGGGAACATTTGAAAGAAACCGCAAAAGACCGTTGGAAGTCTGTTGACGCAGAGAGTTATACAGATTCTTACTGGTATTATGTGAAAGCAATGAAGGATTCCTGCCGTTTTGATATTGGTCCCATGTACATCAAAGTGACCATCTCCGTCAAAGGATGCCGCCCAGCCGCTGTCTTTATACCAGCGGTCCGTGAATTACTGGAACATGCCGAACATGAATTTCAGGCAAAGCTTACAAAATATGAGCGCAGGGAAAGTATGGTGTTCTGGCTGACACGTGATGATTTTTTCCTGTTCGAGACGTATATGAAACATTTCGGAGAATATCTGATACAGGCTCTCCCATTTACAGCCTACCGGGATCGGCTTGGAATCAGCCGGGACCTGTACGGTGTAGGCAGCCATCATTCTGTTCAAAGCGAGCTGCTTCAGAATTATTTTGACAGGACAGAGAAAAGAAAGGGGGTCAGTATAGAAGCTCTATATCAATATTTACTGAATTCGTGGAACGATGTTCTGCCAGGAACGGAAGGCAGCGATCCATTCCAAAGAAGTCCGTATGTTACATGGGATGCACAGATGCTTGTTATCCTCCTGGAATCTCTGTTCGTGATTCTTAGGGTACACAAAATATCAGATGAGCATATTTTCCTGAAAGATGATAAACGGCTATGGCATGCGCTGGGAAACGGCCATTGCTGGAAAATGGTCGGAGATATCTGGAAAAATTATGCATAGACACAATAAATTTGTTATCGCTCTTTGTACTGCTTTGGGGCAAAAAAAGACGCATGGTTTACAATTTACTGTTCCATGCGTCTTTACGATATTATTTTGATACTTATTTAATTACTTTACCGATATTATGCCAACTGCATAATCTCTCCTTTAACTGCCTCAATCTCCTTTTCCCTGCGTCAGGGATACCACTCCAAGGATTCCTGCCAATTTTTCGGCTATGCAAATCAATATAAAATTGAAGGAATAGGATACTACTTTTCCTATTCCTCTTTATAATGCTCGTACACGTTTATATATATCCAATAATCTATCCATTGTCTTTTTATAATCTGTGACTTCACTTAAAATGGGTTCATGATTACTAACATCTTTTTCCTCTCTATATTTAGCAACCATATAAGGAACTTCATTGATAAACTTTTTAACAGATTCAAAATCATCATATTTTTCTTCATATTTTTTTCTCTTTGAATTAAATGATAATTCCTCACGCACATATTTTCTACAGATATAAGTAAACCAATCTGCCATGTCAAAAAATGCCCTGTATTCATGCCCAAACGCTTTTTTTATATTATCTAAGATATACTGTTCCACATCTAATTCACTGTGTTTAATTGCCAATGTAAAAACCCGAATCAAATGATCATAAGCATCTCGATGTTCCTTTAAAGGTTGTAAAAATGTAACACCTTCTTCTGATATTTCTTCCGCTATGAGCAAATAATGCTTAGTAAACATATGGACTTGACTCATTTCATTCAAATAATGGCTAATCTCATTTTTGCTCAAAATAGAAAGTATTTCTTCTTGTTTCATCAATCACTCCTACAACATCTACAATTTCTTGCTATATTCTTCCTGTCTCAATTGACTAAATGTTTTTACTCCCATCACTTGACTCTGAGCTAAACGCCATGAACCTCTCATTGCTAATGCTTGTGAAGCCACAAAATCATTATCTATATATTCCATTGACAATTCATCCATATCAACATCAACACTTTCTGTCCACTTCCGACTAAATGATTTGTCACCTCGCTCTATTTCTTTTTTATCAAAATAACGATATTTTATTTCTCCTATAATAACTATAGAGCAAACAATCGCTATAAGCCAAATTCCTATAATCATAATACCTTACCTCTTCTTTAATATCGATTGTGTCGTACCAAGCTATATACTTCAATTCCAAAATGCAATATTGGTATACTAAGTGCTATAGCAATTCCAATAACAAAGTTTCGCGAATCAACAACACTTCCCCCATTGGTAAAATGCACTACCGCTAATACTGCTGATCCTAATGCACCTAAAAAAGCTATTATCTGAAACACTGTCACAAACCTTGTGTACCCTCCAAAAAAAGCACTTGAATCGTACAGATTATTAACAGCCTGAACTAAAACAGCAATGTAAAACGCACTATAGGAATCAATCCAGCCACACCACAATCCGATACCAATAGTAATGACCATTACCGCAATCTTAACCATGAATTCACGTAATGTCCATCCTATATTCTTTCGTTTCTTCGTTGACATTATCCTATATTTTCTCCCAAAACTTATGTTTCCCTGAAAATCCAGACAACCTTATATTCATATTCTTTCAAGATAGAACCTGCTTCAGTACGCAGAATCTAGGTGTCTACATTCAGTTCTATACATTTTAGCATGCTTTTCCTTGTAGGACAAGCTAATTTTACAATTTCACATAATAATCATACAGATGGGAAGCTTAAGAAAAGTTTCCCTATTCTGTTACCAACATATGCTCAAAAATTATATTTGATACTTTTTATAATTATAGCACTTCATCATCATAAAAGATAGTTTTTCATCAATTTAGTTACTGTTCCCATAACACAAATCACCTGCACCATAAAAATATTCAATAACTCTCCATATTCTCAAGCATAATGACAAATCTAATCTATAAAATTGCAGCTTCACCTTTGGACACTGTGTCCAAAGGTTTGCCAACTTCTCACTTTTGGACACTGTGTCCAAAAGTATCCTCTCACACTGAATCTTTTTCTATCCACCCTCCGCCATACATATCATGCTGCACTTCCTGCTGATAATAATGGTTAATTGTTGACGGAGCGTTATAGAGCGTGGTTATCAGATACGACCGTATGTTCGTTATCTTTGTGGACGTATCCTTCATACGTTCCATAACATACTCCACATGACCGCCATTCAGCTTCAAAAACCGGGATCTGACCAGCTGATACGGATAATCCTCCCCATTAATGCGGATTGTCCTTCTTTTTACGCAGACTACATCACAAACTGTCTCATAAATCTCTTCAAACAGTTCCTTGTCCCCGTATGAAGCATACGCCATATAGTGTTCATAATCCAGATTATCACGGATTAACGCCATATACACTGGCCTCATCCATCTTATCCATTACATCACCCTGATTCTCCTGATGCTGCATACTTTCCCCACGCCTCTCCGATTGATGGATATGATTGTTTAAATCTTTGTCTGTATTTTTTGTTGTAATATATGTATTTGTCTCACAAATTTCTGTATGAGGTATTACATTTTCTGCATAGGGAGATTCCTTTTTTCTGTACGACCTCCTGCGCTTTTTTGTATACCCTCCTGCAATTCTTCACTGGAGGGGCTGCAATTTTCAGTATGCCCTCCTACATTTTTCTGCAGGAGGGTGGTACAATTTTTTGTAGGAGGGGTTGCAGAATTCTCCAACGGCAAATGATTTGCTTCTTTTTCCGGATAAGTCAGCTTTGTAATTACATCATCATTAATGGAAATATACATGAGATTATACAGGGTTATCCCGTTCTCACATTCAACATCCCGGAATTCCTTTTTGATAGCGCCTAATTCCTCCAGCCGGTCAAGAGCTGCCTTTACCGATCTTTTTGATTCTCCGAACAAATCTGCATATTGCTGATAGGTTTTCTGGAGCAGATCTTCTTTAAATTTCTTACGCCATCCTATGACCTGCCCGCTCATCTCATCCCGTACGATGGTCGGCTTATACCAATATACAATATCCGAAAGCAAAGTAATGGCAAGCAGGTAAGACTTCCCTGTTTTTTTGGTAATCGTTTTATACCAGATCTGAGGTGTAACATTTCCGCTTAAATCAAGTTTCCCTATTGCATCAACCATAGGATTCCCGCTTGTCATACCGTCCATTAACGCTCACCGCCCTTCTTTTTCCACTCCTTAAGCAGCTTCAGAATAATATTTTCAATCTCTTCACCACTGTAATCATCAGAGAAATATTCTTCAATCCAATCTGCTTTTATCGTAATCTTCCTCATTTTCGGATTTTCATCTGTCAGTATCAGCCGCACCATTTCCATAGTCAGCTCATTGTTTCTGCCATACTCCTTTAATTTTACTGACTGTGATCTGGATATGGACACATTTGTTTTCTCAATAACGCCCCGCACCCATTCCTGCGCCTGCTCTGTAAGAAATGACAGATCAACGCCCTGTATCAATCCGATTTTCTTCCGGTCAACCATATCAAGCAATTCGTCAGACAAACGGGAAAGCCATATATATCTCTGTACAGTCTTTCCGCTTTCCCCTGCAGCTTCTCCTACTTCGTTAAGGCTGTATCTGCCCCCTTTCTTCCCCTGGTGCTTGATTGCCTCATATTTCATAAAATAAGCTTTTGCCTTCTCACTAGGCAGAATGTCCTCACGTTGGATATTCGTATCCACCATAATCACAGTGGCTTCATCATCGTTATAATCCTTCACGAACACAGGCATTGTGGAAAGCCCTGCCAGTTCGCAGCCATGCTTCCTGCGGTGCCCGGAAATAATCTCATATCCTCCCTCTGCCCTCCTTCTCACAATCCCCGGCATCAGCACTCCATAATTTCTGATACTTTCCACCGTCTCCTGCATCTTTTCATCATCCAGTATCTTAAACGGATGTCCTTTGAAAGCGTGCAGCTCGCGAAGCGGTATTTCCTGTATCTGATCTGCGCTTGTCTGTCCTTCCGGAGAACCGAACAAATCGTCAAACCTGCTTATCTTTACTTTTGCTACGCTTCCCGGTTTACTCATCCGCAAGCACCTCCCTTGTCAGGGACTGATACGCGCTTGCCACCTTCCCCTTGGGATCATGCTGGAAAATACTGATTCCCTCCGCAGATATTTCAGCCGCTCTCACAGAAATCGGGATACTGTTCTCAAAAATCCTCACCCTGCTTCCATAATTCTCTATTACAAGCCGGCTGATATCTCTTGCATAATTGGTCCGGTTATCCACCATCGTAAGCAGAATGCCTTCTATGGCCAGTTTCGGATTAATCTGCCGTTTCACCTTGCCAATTGTCTTAATCAGCTGCTCCAGCCCCTTTACCGGCAGATACGCCGCCTGTACGGGTATCAGTATGCTGTCGGCACAGGCAAACACATTTATGGTCAGCATGCCAAGCGAAGGCATGCAGTCAATTAAAATATAATCGTATCTGTCCCTTACAAGCTCTATGTAAGAGCGCAGAACAAGCTCCCTGCTCATGATATTCACAAGCGATACTTCCAAACCGGATAATTCAATATTTCCCGGCATGAGATAAATTCCTTCCTCATGCGTCAGAATACCGTAATCCGGGTCTATATCCTCGTCATTGATGATATTTTCCATGGCTACCGCAAGCGTTTCTTCTATCTTATCCGGCTCCGTAAAGCCCAAACTTGCCGTCAGGCTGCCTTGTGCATCGGCATCAATCAGGAGAACTTTCTTCCCCTGCTTTGCCAGCCCTATCCCTAAGTTACCTGCCGTAGTAGTCTTTCCGACTCCTCCCTTTTGATTTGCGATCGCTATAACCTTGCACATAATAAACTCTCCTTTTTTCTGCTATTTTTCTGTTACGCTGTTTCTTTTCACTTCTGCATAAGCACGGTAAAATCTATTCGTCCCTTTATTCGGAAACACTTCCGAAAACTCTGTAACCTCAATCTGTGGACTCTTACGCAAAAAATCCCTAAACCATTTAATATCTTTCTTGGTTCCCATTAGCCTGATCTTTAACATCAATCCTCTCCTCCGAACATGGCATACAGGTCCTTATTATATGTTGTGTACTCCGGGTACCGGACTTCCTTCAATTTTTCATAGTAGAATTTCTCATGTGCATCACTGATAAAAATAATATTTTGAGCTTTCAAAGCTCCTGCTCCTAACGCTGTGTTTGTCATCTTACATGACCTCCTTATATTTATTTCTGTTAAGATAACCTCTGCTTCACATGGAAGTTATCCCAAACATTCCATAGAACGGAAAAAGGACACCAGCTCTCGCTAATGTCCTCTACAAAAACTCTCTTTATTCATGTTGTCCATTCAAAGCAGACATCCTTATCCGCTTTTGCTCCTGGTTCTTGTCCTAACGGTCAAATACCAAGCCTGGAGGCAAAACCTACGATTCCGCTGATGAACAATCCCTCGTCGGAATCCGGCAAAACCGCCTGTTTATGGGCTTTTCCATGCTCTGTCAATGTTGTCAGTAACGGGTCGCCCTCCCGAATTCTTAACGTCCTGCGGATTTCCTTTGGGATCACTACCCTTCCCAAGTCATCGATTCTCCTCACAATACCCGTGGCTTTCATATAAAAATTCCTCCATCTGTAGATTTCATATCACTCGTTACGATGGTACTATTATCTGTAAATGAAGGAATTTTATACCGAAATTATTTAATTTAATATTACATCATCCAGGCAGCCGCCCGTTCCCTGGCTTGCACTGTCTGAATATCCTGACGAAGAACCTCCCCCGCTGTAACTGCCAGAATTATTATAACTATTTTGCTGCGCCGCCCGCTGTGCCGCCGCCTGTTCTGCCGCCGCCTGCGCTGCTGCCTGCTCTGCTGCTGCCTGTGCCGCCGCCTGTTCCTTAAGGGCTGCCAGCACAGCTTCCTGCTCTGCAAGCAGTGATTCATTTGTCACAAGCTTCTTCTGCGTATCGGTCAATGCATTATATGCTGCCCTCGCCGCCTGTATCCCGGCCTCGCTCTCTAACGTTACTCCCCCTACATTCTGAATCTGATCCGTTACAGTCTTAGCTGCCTTCTTGTCGGCCTTTAACGCCAGTTCTGCTTCTTTGGTGCTGATCTCTACATCCTCTGACTTGCTTTCGTATGTAAGAAACGCCACTTCTTCTTCATAGCAGATCTCTGCTTCTTCTATGTCATCTACGGCGAAAGAGGTTAATTCCTGTGATGTACCGTCCTCGAATGTGATCTGAAGACTGTACACTACATTCATGACCGCATCTGCAATCTCAGGAGTATCCTTCTTGGTATCCTCCGACTCATCTTCTTTGTCCGAGTCTGCCTCTTTCGATTCGCTCTTCTCTGCCGCTTCCGAAGTATAATACAATTCTATTGTCTCGTCCTTTTCAATCTTCTGGCTGCCGGCCATCATATTCGCCGGATATTCCTTCTGTTCTGAACTCTTAACCTGAATTCCTTTGATTACTTTGCCTGTTTTATTGGTCAGAAGAATATCATAGGCATCCTCTGATTCCCTGCCGATCACCTGATATGTCTCTTCCGGTTCCTCTTCTGTTACCGCTTCTTCTTTTACCGGCTCCTTTTCTTCTGCGTTCTCCTTACCGCAGCCAAAAAGCAGAATTCCCATACAGAATACTCCTGCCAATGCAAGTAACCATTTCTTTTTCGTTTTCATCTTTTCCATCTCCTTCATATCCTCCTATTCCCATGTCACTGTAATATCTTCTGACTGCACGATCCACTGTGCATCCTTGTCTGATATGATGACATTCATATGAATATCATCGGCCGGAAGCGAGTCTCTCTTTAGATACATCTTGTAGCCATTGCCGTCTCCGTCCTTTTTCAGCGTATAAAACACCTCATATGTGACTGTCTTCTGCCTGCTGCTGTCGCTAACGGATAGGTACACGTCCGTCTGGTCCGTCATACAGTCCGGATCGATCGTTCCGCCAACAACCAGATACGGACCGTCCTGCTCTGTCTCAAGAGTCGTCTCTGTCTTCCTCTCCGGCGCGGACATATTGTTCACCACAGGTCCCTCCATGATCGGAATCTCCGTACCAAAGGCTGCTATCTGGCGCTCTGCCTTCTCGACGATCACCGTATCTGGCTGATATCGTATGAGGTTTTCCATATTATACGGCACAAGCCTGGAAAAATATGCGTTCCTGTATTCCTCCGCGAAGAATGGCAGCAGACTCTCGCCAAAGGAATCTCTATACATCAGAAGACTCCCAAGCTTCTTAGGATTCGAAGTCTCTATCCATGGATCCATGTGATCCGCAACCTCACTCACATACTCATACTGCCATTCCTTATCATAATAAATATCTTCTTCCGCTTCTGCCGCCAAAGGATACAGGAGCTCATCCATATCACCTATGTGATCCTTGACCTTCTGAACGGGTACGTTCAGATACGTCTCATGCTCTTTCTCCAACTCATTCATCACAGCATTATATGCCAGTACCGCCCCTTCATTATTCCAGTGCGTATCACGGCGGAAATACAATACCTTCTCTTCTTCACGGAAGGCCCCAACCAGATCGATACAGGCGATGTCTTTCTCTTCTAAAAGCGGCTGTAAATTCTCAAGATTACTGACATCTGCCCTCTTATAATAATATGGCATGCTGTCATCGTACAGCGTATTCTTATTGGGCGCGATCACCAGCAGAAACCGGCTTCCGTTCTGTTCCACATAATCCCTCAACAAAGCCAGATTGTGCGCAATATTATAAAGTTCCCTGTCCGAGAGAAGATTCCTGCCCGTGTAATCATCAATCGTGCCTCCAAAATACAGCCATCCGTCCTTTCCTGTCACAACCTGATCTGTCGTGCTGGTCTTTGCCAGTTTGTCCCAGATACAGGCATTGGCCGTCAGCATATGCGGGCGGAACGCCATATGGTCCTCGAAATAGGTTCCCATATCTTCCATATACTCTATATTGGGCTTCCCGTCCTTCATAAATGACGGAAAGCCGCTTAATTCCCGGTTCTCTGTTGTGCTGTCAGTCGGCCAGAAACTCATCCCTGCCAGCGGAACGATCAATATCGCCAGGATCAAAGCAATATATATCATGCAAAATTTCTCTTTCATCTTGTGTTCCCTCTAAAACCTGAAATAAATAAATGGATTATAGGAACCGCCGGCAAGATGAAACATGCAAATCATAAGCAGCAGTACACTGACTATATAACTTGCAGGCTCATAGATCCGGCCGATCCTTGTCCCCGATACCCTGCTCCTGATACAGGGTACGATCGGTGTACATCCTGTCACTGCAGCGGCAAACATAAGCAAAAAGACAGGTGTCAGCTGCTCCAGTGCAAAAGCCATCTGCCCTTCCTGAAAGCTCCACCCGGCAAACATCGTTCCGATCATACCGAATCCGTCAATCACTGTATCCGCCCTGAATATGACAAATCCAACACATACTGCAAGAACAGCGTACAGATGTCTCAGTATCCCTGGAAGCTTTCTGACCGGAAGGATGTCCTCTAACAATAGAAACATCCCATGGAAAATTCCCCAGACTACAAAGGTCCAATTCGCTCCGTGCCATAAGCCTGTACACAAAAACACAATTATTTTATTTACATAAGTGCGTATTCTTCCCTTCCTGTTTCCGCCCAGCGGAATATATAAATATTCTTTGAACCAGGTCGACAGCGAGATGTGCCATCTGCGCCAGAATTCTTTGATACTGCCGGATATATAAGGATATTGAAAATTCTCAAGAAAGGCAAATCCAAACATATGCCCCAACCCGATCGCCATATCGCTGTAGCCGCTGAAATCAAAATAGATCTGCATCATATACGCCAGCGCACCGATCCACGCAGAACAGGCATTCAATTCATCCGCCGGCGCCGCGAACACAGCGTCCGCCGCAACCGCCATAGTGTTAGATATCAATACCTTCTTTCCAAGACCGGTTATGAATCTGCGAAGCCCCATTGCAATCTTCTTAAGATCGCCGGTCCGATTCGTGATCTGCTCTTGAATGTCATGGTATTTTACAATGGGGCCTGCGATTAGCTGCGGGAAAAAGGATATATACAGCAGGACATTCCGATATGCCCTCTGACATTCCACTTCTCCCCGATACACATCGATCACATATGACATTGCCTGAAATGTAAAGAAAGATAACCCTATGGGCAGCGGCAGCCGAAGCTGCTCCATATCCATATGAAACAATGTATTCACCGTTGCAATTATCATATCCGCATATTTAAAAAAGGCCAGGATTCCAAGATTGCATATAACAGCAAAGGTCAGGATAACTTTCCTGAACCTTTGCTCTGACCGGCCTATTATCCGTCCAAATATATAGTTCAACATCGTACTGATTATCATCAGTATCACATAAACAGGTTCTCCGTATGCATAAAACAACAGACTGAAAAGGATCAGCAGCATATTCCTGACCTGCAGAGACGGAATCATATAATATAGCAAAAATACTACGGGAAGGAACACGCACAAAAAAACCATTGAACTAAAAACCATCTATGTTCCCCACTCTTTATCAGTTCGTAACTATCTTACATAATTCATTACCGGACTGTTGATCGGCTGCATGTAGAAATTAGCTCCTCCGATCTCCGCCTGCGCTTCCGGATCACAGATATAAGCCCCGTTGATCACTACCCATCCATGAGGCGTATATCCTCCGCTCCTTTTGGGAACACTGCCTTCGACATACTCAGCGTTATATCCCAGATGTCTTGCCAGATACGCGAATGCAGCGGCATAGCAATAACAATTTCCCTGATGGGATTCCAGCCCCATGACCGCATACCACTGTTCTCTGGTATATCCTGCCGGCGGGGTAACGTGCCCGTTGATCCTCTGGTAGGTCATGGTATTCGCCACCCAGTTATAACAAGCGTAGAGATCCCTTCCCACCTGATTATATACAGCCGTCACATCTCTTTGCAGACGCTCTTCGGCTGCGGAGGTAAGCGAATATGACAATGATCCGGCATTCTTCTTCTTTCCTCCTGATGTAACGTATACATGCGTCACATATGCCCCGTCAGACTTATGGTTTGCACTGTTAACTACCACGCTCCATTTGCCGTTCCCCTGGTTGACTCCGTCGTACCATACGATATCATCCTGGCCATTCGCCGTACTCCATGTCGGGAACTGCACACGTTCTGCATTCACTCCTATGATTCCAACCTCCCTGCGGGACGAACTGATCGGAACACTGTAGACATAATTGGAAGCCTTAATATCCGCATTGGCAGCGCCGGCATACAACTGAACGCCGTTGCCCATCGTAATATATACATGGATCTTATAACTGCCGAAATGATATCCATGGTCTGCGATATTGACGTTGACAACGTATGTATTGCTGCTTCCTGATCTTATCGCCTTATACCACACAATATCACTCTGATCTGCCGCACACCAAACCGGGATCCTGACTTCCTGCACACCGGAAGAAGCCACTACTCCGGAAACAGTGACCTTAAATGTACCGGCTGATCCATTGATATCCGATGCATTTACCGAAGCTATCATCGGCTTATTCACTACTTTGAATCCGGTATTGCCTACAAACTGCAGCGTGTTGCTTCTAGTCACGCAATATGCGTGAACATTATAATCTCCGGCTTCCTTATGGTTTGCGATCTTCACGTCGTACACATACGCTCCGTTAGACTGTCTCGCGGCAGTATACCACCTGATATCATTCTGGCCACCCTGACTGCCCCAAACTGCAAACTGGATCTTATTCGCCCCGGATGGCACACGCATCCCCGACAAGGTAATCCGATATGTAGATTCTGTTCCATCGATATCTTTTGCTTCCAACGAACCGAATTCTATATCCATCTTACAATTCGTTGCTCCGGCAAACCAGTCTCCGCCTGCCAGATCTGATACATAAACATGAATATTATAAATACCGGAATTGTATTTGTGGTTACTCACATTTACATCTAAGATATAGCTGCCGTCTCTGTCTCTGGCCGCCTTATACCATACGATATCCCCTTGATTCTTTTCCGACCATACAGGAACCTTGATTTCCTTGATCAGGTTGGCATTCTTAATATCTGAGATCCGAACCCGAAACTGACCGTTCGCTTTATCGGTTATGCTTGCTTCTACCTTCCCGATACTTGGGGCCTCCACCTGAAACCCTGACGCCCCGGCAAATACCAGGGAGCCATTTGAAGATTTTACGTAGGCATGTACATTATAATCCCCGAATCCTTTATGGTCTTTTAATGATATCTTACATCTGTATATTCCGTCATTTCCTCTGACAGCGTTGTACCATATGATATCATCCTGCCCGTTCACCGTACTCCATACAGGGAACTGGACCCCGGCTATACCGCCCGGTATCTTCGCATTCCTAAGCTCGGCAATGTATTCATTGTCACTGCTCTTTGCCACTGTCAGTTCCCCTTGTCGGGTTTCTACATTATGCTGAGTCTTGCCGGCAAAAAACTGAAGCCCTGTAATATCCGTGCAATACACATGGATATCATACACTCCGGCAGAATATTTGTGATTCTTCACGTCCACATCAACATAATAATTGCCGCTGTTATCCCTTCTCGCATCATACCATATGATATCATCCTGGCCGTTCACCGCACTCCAGATCGGAACTGCAATCTTATGGATCAGATTCGGATTGGTTATTCCTGACAAAACAACCCGGAACGTACCCTTGTCAGAATTATAATCTCTGACTTCAACTCTTCCTATGCCCGGTGCATCTACATCCAACTTGGCAGCCCCTACATACCTCAGCGAACGATCCTGAAGTTCGGCATATGCATGTATATTGTAGACGCCGAATCCCTTATGGTTCCTGAGATTCACATCTGCATAATAATTGCCGCTGTTATCCCTTCTCGTATCATACCATACGATATCATCCTGCCCGTTCACTGCACTCCACACCGGAAGCACAACCTTCTTCGCCTGTTCTGCATCCGATACGTTCGATACGACAACGCGGAAGGTACCTTTTTGTGCATCATAGCCGGTAACCTCTACCTTCTCATTCCTGATATCCCTCGCCCTGCTCTCGTCTGGCTGTTCCTCTGCCTGAGGCTGTGGCTCTTCGGTGGATTTCATCGTTATGGAATGGGTGATTCCGCCCGTTTTCTCTGATTCCTCTGGCTCCTCTGACTCCGGAGCCTTCCCGGCATCCTCCTGGTTCCCGCTCTCACTTTCATCCTTCCAGTCATCACTTACATTCTCCAAGCCATCACCTGGGTTCTCCAAGTCATCGCCTGCATCTTCCAGGCCGTCGCCTGCATTCTCTAAGTCACTGCCTGCATCTGCATCTTCAGATACTATGGTCAGATTCCCGTCTATCTCTTCCGCCGCTGCCGTAAGAGAAACCATATTGACCATGAGCGCCATAGATAACAATGCTGCTACGCCTCTGTTCCTCATCCGCATTTCACAATCGCCTCTCCCTTCATTTCCTAATTATATTTTAGATACTATAACTACTTTTGTATTATATCACTCACGATTTTCCCTGTCCAGTTACTTATTATCCGATGTATTATTCTTCTTTCGCCTCTTCCTCCAGACAACGATTCCTCCCGCAATCAATATCACGGCTGCCGCCGCGGTCAACAGGACCACCTTCCTGATATTCCCAAGGATCGTACGCCCAATACTCTTCCTGGCCGGCTCCGTCTTCTCGATCTCTTTCTCCGGCTCCCCCATAAAACGCCCGGTATCAATCTTCTCCATCGCAAGCCCGGCGATCAATCTCTGCCCCTCCTGATCCGGATGCAGTCCGTCCCTCTGGGTATGCTCACAGATCTCAGATTCAAACAGGTTCACCACATGATAATCGTATTCCTCTGCGTGATCATACATAACCTGGTTCATATTCTGAATCACCTCATCTACTACCATGTTCATCGTCCCGGGAAGCTCAAACTGATTGACCGGATTATAGATATCCGTCACCACAAGCTGAGAGCCGTCTTTCCTATACTGTGAGATCGTCTCCATCGCTGCAACCCATTGTTCCTCAAACGCCGCATAATCCCAGTCTTCCAGCATTCCCAATACCCTCATTACCAGCAGCGGATTCTCCTCTATCCCTTCCTGCAGCGCATCAAATGCATCATACGCACTGGTGAATCTCTGATCCGTCTCCAGGATCTCCCGTACCGTAAGCTTGAATTCCTGCATCAGATCATTGGCTCCGATCGTCAGCGTAATGATGTCTGCCTTCTCAAGAGAGGCTGCCGCTTCTTCCGTACTCAGGACATCTGAATTCAGCCTTGCTGAAGTCAGGCCGTTCTTCGCATAATTCACATATTCCGTTGGAATCTCTGTCTCTTCCGACACTGCGTCCGCAATCAACCGCGGATAGCTCTGCAGATCTTCTTTCTTCTTTCCTGCATAACCCTTGGCAATACTGTCGCCAAATGCAGCGCAGCAGATCTTCTCCTCCTTCTTCATCTCTTCTGCCTGACCTTGCAGAACAGGCAGACAGCTCATTACAAGAATTGCACAGATCAATATATACAATCCGATCCTTCTCTTCTTCCATAACACACATAACATACGAACACTTCCTAAAAATACATGATTGGACGTCTATAGGGTGACTTCCATAATCCTTCTGTCCTTATCCCATCATCCGCACGCTTCATCCGCTCGGTAAATGCATGGCAGAATGTATCTTCGTCTTTGAATTTTGCAGTGCTCATCCGTTGAAAACACAGAGAAAATACAATATACTTATCTGCAAGTGCATCTGCAAGCTGCCGAAGCGTAGTTGATTTGCCCTACTGCCGCGCCCGGTTGATACAGAAATATTTCCCTTCATCGACCATTGGTATGATCTGATCCAGCTTCTCTTGTATATCCACCATATAATGCTCATCTGGAAAACATGTTCCCTCAGTATTGAATATTTTCCCCATCTGTCACACCTCTTCCCTGTCAATAATTCCTAATACCGATTATGCACATCCTCCGCAAAACACATCAGGTCCTTAAGCTCGATCACTTTCCCGTCATCAAGCACAGCCTTACCGCTCATCCGTCCGAATACCTGATGCTGATCCGTCTCTATAATCACCGCCGCGGTCCTCGCCGCCCGGTCAAGCACCGGCGTAAAATCCATCTCGAACCTCCCGTCGCTGGAGGTGAATCTCCACGGTTTCATATAATCATTCGCCGGGATATGGAAGGTCACGTCGTCAAGCTTATGCGCCTTCCCATCGTAGAATAGGATATTCTCTGACGCCGCCTCCGTGTCTCCGAAACCATATCCGATGTTGAACCCAAAAGGCTTCCCCTCTATCATACAATTGCCGGAACCCCAGTACCACCGGTTATCATAGGTCCACACGCCCCGTCCCCAGTCAAGAGTCCCGAAATCCTTCGCCGGATCGAAGGTATACGTTCTATTGTCGTACCGCATGCTGCCGCCTGCCGTCATACAGTTGATCTTCTGGTTATAATAGAACGCCCGCTTCCCCTTCCACGGAGTCGCAATCACCATGGTATCCATCATCGGCTCACGAAGGGTGATGTTGCATTCAAGATCCTTTCCCAGATAGAAATCCCGGAACCTGCACAGGATCCTCCTTCTGTCTCCCTCTTTGCGGAATTCCATGTGCAGACGCTTATCATGGTAGACCGTATTCCCCTCTTCCGAAGAAGATGGAAGATGCAGCCGCCCCATGGTAAATGGATTCAGGATCGTCTCCGTATGCTCCCATCCTTCCTTGAAATTCAGCAGAGACACCGACTGCAATCCGATATACCCATCATCCGATATGGTAAATGCCCCCGCAAAATCTTCATTTAACACAAGATAATAATCCCACTCCTTGATACGAAATGCCGGCGCCTTGATCTTCGACCGGTCATAGACCTGCACCTGCCGCTTCGACCAGCCAGGTTCTCTCAAATATCCATCCTCATCCAACAACGGCTGTCTTACTGTTACTTCGTGATTTCTCATCGTACCCTCTCCTCCCATATACCAATCCACAGAACTCTCACATAAAAACTTCTGTATATATTGTAACACATATAAAAAGGACTAACACACCTATCTTTAAAATTATTCCGCCTGAAACCGCGATTTTACTGGCCGGATGCCTTGCAGCGGAGTGCAAGGCACCGTGAACAGTAACCCGCCTGGCTCATTATCCGCGAAAAAAGGAAGGACTCGCATCCTTCCTCCACGTTATATTTCCATAGTCTGCAAAACATCTTTCTACACAACAACCTTCATGCAGATGGTATCCTTCCCGTCTGCCTTATCAAGACTCACCGTGATATCTCCGTGATACCGCCCCACCAACATCTTCGCATTATACAGGCCAAGCCCGTGCCTGTCTGCGTCACGCTTTGTAGAGTATCCCTTCTCAAAGAACCGGTGCACGTCCTCCATCTTCATCCCGCAGACCTGATTTTTGATCACGAATACCAGTCTGTCATTCTCCGAATCCAGTTCCATGGATACCTGGTTCAGCTCCTCGGTACAGGCCTCATAGGCATTATCCACCAGAGTACCTACAATCTCGATCAGATGGTGCTCCGAGATGCCGGATATGATCTCCAAGCTCCTTACATTCACCTCTGTCTTCACATAAGACGGCGCACGGACAATCTTACTGTAGAGGAACCCCGCCAGTACCTTGTCGCTGATGCGAAGGAGCGGCAGGTATCTCCTGCTGTCATCATCCCTCAATACCTCCGTGATATATGCAGACTGACGCGCCACCAGTTCATCATAGTCCCCCACCGTCAGATGCATGTTCAAGATCGCATTGACATGGTTGTCGAACTCGTGCTGCTTGGCACGGATCTCCTTCACCAGCTCCTCCAGAGGCCTGATATAATGCTGATACAGCTTAAGCTCCGATTCCTTCTGCCGCATCATAAGATAGTTCTTCCGCCAGTCGATGATCCCCCAGATCTCTACCACGATCAGCAGCAGAAACATGGTAAAGATCCTGTAATCAAAAGTACCGCTGACCAGAAAATCCACGATCAGATAGACGGATACCAGCAGCGCGACCACACAAAATATACGATATAAAAATCTTCTAACCCAGCTTACCACTGACAATCCTCCCGATCTCCGCCTTGTAAGTCACCCCGATCTCGATCACGTCCGCACAGTCCTTAAGCTTCACGATACGGTTCACCGTATCATAATACTCCACCTCCCGCCGGTTCACGGCAAATATCCTGTGGCACTGTAAGAACATCTCTCCCGGAACCTTCAGTAAGATCTGTTTTAGCGTCACATAAGGCACATCCCAGGTCTCACCCTTCATATGAAGCCGGATTCCGCGGTGCACCGCCTCTATATAGCGGATCTCCTCACACCTGACCTGATAATTGACCCCGTCACGCTTCACCACCACAGACGGCGGCTCCTCCTGCTTATCCCGGTCAAGGACCTTCCTAACGACCTCTATCACCTGTTCTGGACGAAACGGCTTCATGATATACTGATAACAGTGCAGTTCCCTGTATGCCTGCATCTCCATCGCCCCCACAGACGTGACCATGACTACAGGGGTAAATGTATAGCAAAACTTCTCTCTGATCTCTCTCGCAAACAAGATGCCTCCGATGTCTTCCCGGTTCTCTCCTCCCAGATTCACATCCAGGAGGAAAAGGCCGAACCGGATATCTCCGTCAAGCAGCTCCTTCGCCTCAGGATAAGAAGAGGCGGCGTGGACACAGATTTCTTCCGAATACTCTGTAAGGATCTTCCCGAGAGCCTCCATAGAAGCCTTGTCGTCCTCAAGAATCAATACATGTGTCATAGCGCTGCCTCCCTTCCCTGTCTACACTCTGTCCATAATCAAGACTTCTGTTACTCAGTCATTACCTCCTTGGCGCTCTTTAGAAGGCCTGCGATCCCCTGTATCTCCGACGGGATAATGATCTTCGTCGCCTTGCCGTCAGCTGCTTTCTCGAATGCCTCCAGACTCTTCATAGTAAGCACAGCCTCGTCGGCTCCTGCCTCCTTCAGGAAACGGATACCGTCCGCGTTCGCCTTCTGAACCTTAAGGATCGCCTCAGCCTCACCTTCCGCCTCACGGATCATAGCTTCCTTCTGAGCCTCTGCGCGTAAGATGGCTGCCTGCTTCTCAGCCTCCGCATCCAGGATCGCAGATTCCTTTTGGCCTTCCGCCACCAGGATCGTAGACTTCTTCTCACCTTCCGCACGCAGGATCGCCTCGCGGCGCTCACGCTCCGCCTTCATCTGCTTCTCCATCGCATCCTGGATGGCTGCCGGCGGGATGATGTTCTTAAGCTCTACACGGTTCACCTTGATCCCCCACGGGTCTGTCGCCACATCTAAGGAGGCGCGCATCTTCGTGTTGATGGTCTCTCTGGAGGTCAATGTCTGATCCAGTTCCAGATCACCGATGATATTACGGAGCGTCGTCGCTGTCAGATTCTCGATCGCCATGATCGGATTCGCAACACCGTAGCAGAACATCTTCGGATCCGTGATCTGATAGAACACTACCGTGTCGATCCGCATGGTAACATTATCCTTCGTGATCACCGGCTGCGGCGCGAAATCAACGACCTGCTCCTTTAAGTCCACTCTTCTTGCAACCCTGTCGATGATCGGCACTTTAAAATGAAGCCCCGTACTCCAGGTTGCCTGATACGCTCCCAGACGCTCCACGACCATTGCCTTCGCCTGCGGCACGATCTTAATACAGGAGATCAGAAGCAGTAATACGATCAACACAACTATAACAACTACTACCAACCCAACGATACCTTCCATTCCTATTCCTCCTCATACTCTTTTACTATCAGCTTTACGCCTGATATGTTCACTACCTTCGCCAACATCTCCGGTTCCAGAATAAGGTCATCCCTCTCCGCCCGTACCGTCCATTCCTGGCCGTTTACATTTGCCATCCCTGTCTGCCTGATATTGTCCACTCTCTCCGTGATGCGGATGGTCTTGCCGATGATCCCCTCATAGTTCGTCTTCTCACGCTGCGTATTGATGAATCTCACCGCAAACGGTCTCGTGAAGATCAGCAGTACAAAGGTTACAGCAAAGAACGCAGCCACCTGCCACATCAGCGAGAGTCCAAGGATATTCAGGATCAGCGCCGCCAACGCCCCGCCGGCCGCCCAGATACTCGTAAGCCCCACCGTAATGATCTCGACGATCAGCAGGATGATCAGAAACACCAGCCAGGCAATCGTGATATAACTGTCCTGTATCACCATATGCTCACTTCCTTTCTGTTGAACCTATGGTAACAAATTTGCACCGTCTAATCAATAGATATTGCGTGAATGCAGTGATTTCGTGTCTGAACAGGGCATACCATATACCTTGCAGAATCAACCGTCATCCTGTATAATGATGGAGACATACTAATTTCAGGAGGGATTCATATGAGTAAGATCGAAGAAGTTCGCGTTGATATGTTCAAGGCCATGAAAGAAGGTAACAAAGACACCAAGGAGACTCTGTCCATGCTGCTTGCAGCCCTTAAGAATAAAGCAATTGACAAACGGGAAGACCTGACCGAAGAAGAGGAGATCCAGGTTGTCCTTAAGGAGATCAAGCAGACGAAAGAGGCGCTGGAGATGACGCCCGCCGACCGCACCGACATCATCGAAGAATGTACCAGACGTCTCGCTGTTCTTGAGCAGTACGCTCCTAAGATGATGGATGAGACCGAGATCCGCGGGGTGATAAACGCAACCCTCGCAGAACTTGGGGTCGAAGCTCCTGTCTCCAAAGACAAGGGAAGGATCATGAAAGTCCTGATGCCCAAGGTCAAGGGGAAGGCAGACGGCAAGCTGGTGAATGACCTGCTCACCTCCTTCATGCAATAGTACGGTGCACTTAATTTGCAGAGAATACGGCCTGACAGAGGTATCATATACCTACCGCGGTCAGGCCGTATCTCATCATACTTAGAAAGCCCTATTCCGCATTCTCCTCGGCTTCATCCTGGGCATCTGCCACATCATCCGTCTGGACAGCATTGGAATATGGATCCTCTTTCACTTCTTTCATCGTAACCTTCAGGTCCTTGAATCCAATCTTCCCCCATACTTCGTCATTTACCGATATCTTCGCATCCTCACGCCATTTCTCACAGGTCTCCGTATATAATTCCTGCTTTCTCTCGCTGACGATGGTATCCTTCTTCGCATCGGTCGCCTCACGGTCAAGAAGGCTTGTCACTCTGGCAACATAACATCCGTCATCCGTCTTGATCACTCCGGTCGTCTCGCCTTCCTTCAGCTTGTCCGCCGCCTTGATCAGCTCCTCTGACGGAGACATAGACTCGGCGTCGAAGGTTGCCTTCTTCACTTCGAACTCCTTGCCCTTCGCATAAGCTTCAAAATCCTTCTCACCCTTGGCAGCCTTGGCAAATTCCTCAGCCTTTTTCTGGACCTCTTTCTTCTCCTCGTCCGTCATCTCTCTGGACTCTTCATCATCTTCCTCGTCCTCGGCATCCTCTTCGCTCTCGACGGTATAAGCGAATTCTACATACTGCATGCTCTTCTGTGCGGCCTCCTCATCGGACACTTCCATGTCTGCCCCCTTCTGGATCGCATCCTGCATCTTCTGCTGGATCGCCATAAGAGTCAGTACACGCTCCACCGCTGTCTCAGAGCCGGATACCTTCTCTTTGTCCTCCAAGGCATTCACCTCGTCGAACGCCTTCGCCGAATCCTTGATCACCTGCTCCTCAGCCTCGGAAATGGACACTTCATATTCCTTCATATGCTGCTCTAACAGCACCATATCCTCCAAGGTCTGCAAGACGGAATCCTTGACCGACTCTTCATAGGTCTTACCCTCCGAAGCTTCGGATTCCCACATATTCGCTCCAAGAAATGCTGAATAATATGTCTCATACTGCGCCTGCACATATCTCGCATAGAAATTCGCAACCTCCGCCGTGATCTCCTGATCCTCTACCGTTGCTACCACATCCTCTGGCTTAAATGAGCTGCAGCCGGCAAGGGAAGTCACCGTCAGCATCCCTGCCATTATGAGCATCACTATCTTCCTTTTCATCTCTCTAAAACCTCCTTAAGTATATAAACAGACTTTATTATATCGCTTTTTTATGGCTCAAGCAATCCCTTCATCTCAATTAACACATTTTTCACAACTGACAATGCATCTGATGATTTATCCTTCTTATTCTTGCCCTTCCTCTCATAGACAAAACAGGGATTGGACGTATCTGCCTTGATAGACAGCTCTCCATTGAATTTCTTCATAAGCTCCGGAATCTTCTGGGACTGTATCTTCGCCTTCTCATACATAGTAAAATAATAACTCTCACCCTTCTGCTCTACGGCAGTCACATATACGCGGTGCGCCATAGCCTTAAGGCTTGCCGCCTCAAGAAGCTTCTCGACCTTCCTTGGAATGTCTCCAAAGCGATCCGTCAGTTCTTCCGCCATATCGTCCTTCTCTTCCTCATTCTCGATAGCAGCAATACGCTTATAGATGTCCAACTTCTGATACTCATTGGGAATATAGCTGTCCGGAATATAAGCGTCCACATTCAGATCCAGAGTCGTCATATACGTCTCCTCTTCCATCTCGCCTTTCAGATGCTTTACCGCCTCATTGAGCATCTTGCAATACATATCATATCCCACCGCTTCCATATGCCCGTGCTGCTCTGCTCCCAGAAGATTCCCGGCGCCCCGAATCTCGAGATCGCGCATGGCGATCTTAAATCCCGAACCAAGGTCGGTAAACTCCCGGATCGCTGCCAGGCGCTTCTCCGCGATCTCCTTTAACATCTTGTCTCTGCGGTACAGAAGGAATGCATAGGCCATCCTGTTGGACCGCCCCACTCTTCCTCTGAGCTGATATAGCTGGGACAGCCCCAGCCGGTCCGCATCGTGGATGATCATAGTATTGACATTGGAGATATCCAGTCCCGTCTCAATGATCGTCGTTGATACCAGTACATCGATCTCGCCGTTGATGAATTCATACATGATCTTCTCAAGCTGATGCTCCCGCATCTGCCCGTGGGCGAATTCCACGGTAACCTCCGGGACTAGCTTCTGGATATGCGCAGTAATCTCCGCAATATCCTCCACCCTGTTATAGACGTAATATACCTGGCCGTCTCTTGCACATTCCCGCTCGATCGCTTCCCGCACCATCTCGTCATTATATTCCATCACATAGGTCTGGATCGGCATACGGTCATTAGGCGCTTCTTCAAGGACACTCATATCCCTGATCCCTATAAGGCTCATATGGAGTGTCCGCGGAATCGGCGTCGCCGTCAGCGTCAGCACGTCTACGTTCTCCTTAAGCTGCTTGATCTTCTCTTTATGCTGAACGCCGAACCGCTGCTCCTCATCGATGATCAGAAGACCCAAATTCTTGAACTTGATGTCATTCCCAAGCACCCGGTGAGTCCCGATCACAATATCGACCAGACCCCGTTTCGTATCCTCTACCGTCTTCTTCTGCTGCGCCGGAGTCCGGAAACGGCACATCAAGTCCACCCGGACCGGGAAATCCTTCATCCGCTGCAAAAACGTATTGTAATGCTGCTGTGCAAGGATCGTTGTCGGCACCAGATATACTACCTGCTTATCCTCCTGTACGGCTTTGAACGCCGCACGGATCGCGATCTCTGTCTTACCGTACCCCACATCTCCGCAGATCAGGCGGTCCATGATCTTATGGCTCTGCATATCCCTCTTGACCGCCTCGATAGCAAGAAGCTGATCCTCTGTCTCCTCGAACGGAAACATCTCCTCGAATTCCTTCTGCCAGACGGTATCCTCCCCGTACACATACCCCTCTTGATTCTGCCGGGCAGCATACAGCTTCACCAGATCCTTTGCGATCTCCCTTACGGCGCCCCGCACCTTTGTCTTCGTCCGGTTCCACTCCTGGGTACCTAACTTGTTAAGCTTCGGCTTCTTCGCATCTGCGCTGGCATACTTCTGGATCAGATCGAGCTGGGTTGCCGGAATATACAGATTCCCGCCCTGGGCATAGGATATCTTCATATAATCTTTGGAGATCTTGTCGACCTCTATCTTCTCGATCCCCTGGTAGATCCCAAGTCCGTGATTCTCATGAACCACATAATCACCCGGCTTCAGCTCCGCGAAATCCTGTATTTTCCGCCCTTCATAGAGCTTTCTCTTTTTCTTCTTCTTTACCTTCCCGAAGATGTCTGTCTCCGAGATCACCGTGTATTTCAGCATCGGATACTCGTACCCGCAGGCCACATGCCCGTATGCCGTCATAATCTCCCCGGGACTTGCTTCCCGGTCCATATCGTCACTGTAATAGCTGCTTAAATTATAATCCCTCAGATCCTCTGCCAGACGCTTCGCCCTGGTCCGGGACCCGGACAGGAGTATCACCCGGTATCCGTTCCTCTTAAGCCGCTTTAAATCCTGAGTAAGCATGTCAAAACTGCTGTTGTACGGGTTCACACTCTTCGTCTGCAGACTATAAGATTCCCTGGAAACCAGTTCCTTACACCGCATATCCAATGCAAGAAAACCAATACTGCTGTAGGCGTTCATCCGGTCTAAAATCTCTTCCGCCGAATACAGCCTGACCTCACCGTCCGCCATCTCATATCCGCTCTCTACCCGCTTCTTCTGCGCTTCCATGAATTCCTCTTCCACGCCCCTGCCCTTCTCTACTAAGCGCACCGGTTCATCCAAGAACAGAATCGTCTCATCCGCAGGAAAATAATCCAGAAACGACACCCTCCGTTCCCCCTCCCGCGGGAATTCTATAGCAGGACAGATGGAGATCTCTGTCAGATTCTCAATGGATCTCTGCGTCTCCACGTCAAACGTCCGGATAGAATCCACCTCATCTCCCCAGAGCTCAATACGCACAGGTAATTCCTCCGTAAGCGGGTACACATCAAGGATACCGCCCCGGACGGAGAACTGCCCGCGGCCTTCGATCTGAACCTCCCTGTCATATCCCAAATCTGTCAGTTCTCTCTGAAGATCCTCAAGGTTAACAGCGCTGTCATTCTTAATGCGGAGGAATCTCTCCCCAAGCTGTTCCTTGGGAATCAGCGAATCCATGAACGCGTCAAAGCTGGCTACTACCGTAAGAGATCCGCCTTCCGCCACCGCCTGCAGCACCTCCATGCGCTGTCTTAACAATTCCTTGCTTCTAAGGTCTGCTTGGTAGAACAGAAGGTCTTTGGCCGGATAGAAATATGTCTGCGGATCCAGGAAACGGTATTCCTCATAGATCTGCTTCGCCTTCGACTCACCAGAACAAGCAATGACTTTGTATTTTAAGCCATCGCTGAGCGCATACATCATATGGGTCTTCTGGGAACTGACACATCCGCTTACGCGTATCATCCCCGGTCCTTTTGTCCGATTCCTGCAGAGCTCTTCGAACTCTGCCAATTCCTTCAATGGCCTGATCAAGGCTTGCATCTCTTATGCCTCCTTAGGCTTAGGCTTCGCTTTTCTGTTATACATATTCATAGCCGCCACTATTCCGTCATCAAGGATCAGCTCAATGGCGCTGACTGCTTTCTCATATCCTTCCGCCATAACCTTCCTCTCGGCCTTGGAGAAATGTCCAAGCACATAATCTGCCAGATCATACCCTTTGGGTTTCTCTCCCACACCTACCTTGATCCTTGGAAATACCTCAGTCCCAAGATTTGCTATAATATTCTTGATACCGTTGTGGCCGCCCGCGCTTCCCTTCTTACGGATACGGAGCTGTCCCATATCCAGGCTCACATCATCATAGACCACCAGAAGCTCGTCTTCTTTCATGACCTTATAATACTCCACAAACCCTCTCACACTCTCTCCGCTCAAATTCATATATGTCTGAGGCTTTGCCAGTATCACCTTCTGGCCCTTAATCATTCCCATTCCGGCAAACGCACGGTTCTTTCTGCTGTCTACAGCAATATTATATTTGTCCGCAAGGACATCTATGACATCAAATCCTGCATTATGCCTGGTACCTGCATACTGCAGCGTTGGATTCCCAAGTCCTACAATTATAAACATCCTATTCACCTCGGATTCCTATTATACAAGAACAGAACGGATTTGTCACGTAAAAGAAACGAATAATTTCGATTCTTTTCTCATACATTATAAAAAAGAACATATCATACTCAATACAGGGGGGTCTTTTATGAGTTCCAAAACAAAAATAGTTGTGTTGCATATGAAGGAAATCATCTACACAGCAGTCTTCGCCACGCTGGCCGTCATACTGATCGTACTGCTTCTGTTCATGTTCCTTCCCAAGAATAGAGGAACCAGCATCCATGAAGAAAAATACATGCCGGGAGTCTATACTTCTACCGTCACGCTGAACAACACCGCACTGGAAGTGGAAGTGACCGTGGATGAATCCCACATCAATTCCATCCGGTTCTCCAACCTGGATGAGACCGTGGCGACCATGTTCCCTCTGATCCAACCGGCGATCGAAGATATCGCAGAACAGGTGTACGACAATCAATCCCTGGAGAATATCCAGTATTCCGAGAGCAACCCATACACATCCCAGGTCATCATCAACGCCATCGAAGAAGCACTGAAAAAAGCCGAAACTACCAAGTAGTTACGGCTTTTAATATGCTGTTATCCTTCCACGATCAGATATCTTCCTCCGGGGATCGCGAATACTTCCGATGCTTCCTCAAGCTCTTCCGCAGACATTCCCTCGACATCTACTCCCTCTTCTTCAAGGAAATCTCTCACTTCATCGATACTGTCGACCACCACTGCCATACAATCCTCAAGAAATGCTTCCGCTTCCTCCAGAGTCTCCGCTACCGGTTCGTCAAACAGTCTTCTCTGGTTCCTTATAAAGGCCTTCAAACAATCTTCATCATACTCATACATCTTATTTAACCTCCCTTAGCCATTCGTGTACTCTCAAAAACAGGACCCACAAATCCCGAGAGTCTCTTACACCAACCGCAGCAGCTCTTCCGGTCTGTCTATGATCGTCCCGGCTCCCGCAGCCACCAGTACCTCTCTGGTTCTAAACCCCCATGTCACGATAATGGTCCTTACCCCGGCATTCCTTCCTGTCTGGATATCTACTTCTGAATCTCCCACATACAGGCATTCATCCCTGGTCACCAGCATCTCCTCAAGAAGACGGAGTACGCCCGCCGGATCCGGCTTCCTTGGAACCTGCTCCTGCTGCCCCTGTGCGAAGTCAAATACATTTTCTCCAAATATCTCCCTGACTACCTTCACAGTCTGCCGGTGCGGCTTATTAGACAGAACTCCAAGCCGGATTCCCTTCTCCTTCAGACCTCTTAACATCTCTTCCACGCCTTCATAGGGTGTTACATGATATGTACAGTTGGCGTCAAATATGCGTCCATATCTCTCCATCGCTTCTTCAAGTCTGTCCATATTCTCTTCGCCCGCCGCACGAAGCGAACACTCCATCAGAACCCTGGCACCGTTACCCACGAAACTCTCGCACTCATCCGCCGTGATCGGAGGCAGATCCATCTCCCCAAGCGTCTTGTTCACAGAATAAGTCAAAGATTCCAGCGTGTCAGTCAGCGTACCATCCAGATCAAATATACATGCTTTCATAAAATAAATATCCTCCATGCACTAATCATAGTATAGACATAGAAAAAATGCAATAGGGGAGAGGGACTTTTTCATATATGTTAATATAGCAAATCCCCTGCAGCAGGCTGCAAGGGATGACGTTTTCCTAATTTAAGACAGATATTGGCGCATGATGCGGAGGGCATTCTTCTCCAGGCGGCTGACCTGAGCCTGGGAGATGCGGATCTCTTCGGCTACCTCCATCTGAGTCTTGCCTTCGAAGAATCGAAGCTTGATAATGTAGCGTTCCCGCTCTCCAAGGTGCTCCATGGCTGCTTCTAAGGAGAGGTCTTCTACCCATTTTTCTTCTTTATTCTTAGTGTCGCTGATCTGGTCCATCACATAGAGGGCGTCTCCGCCGTCATTATAGACAGGCTCCTGCAGGCTCATAGGCACCTGGATCGCATCCAGCGCAAATACGATATCCTCCTTTGAAATCCCGATCTCCTCCGCGATCTCCTGGACTGTGGGTTCCTTTAGGTTGCGCTTCACATAATTTTCTTTGGCATAGATCGCTTTATACGCGGTATCACGCAGCGAACGGCTGACCCGGATCGAATTGTTGTCTCGCATATAACGCCTGATTTCACCGATGATCATCGGCACGGCATAAGTGGAGAACTTCACATCCAGTTCTGTGTTAAAGTTATTGATCGCCTTTATAAGCCCGATACAGCCGATCTGGAACAGATCGTCCGGATTCTCGTTACTTGCGCCGAAACGCTTGATCACGCTTAACACAAGCCTGAGATTCCCCTTGATGTACTCTTCCTTCGCCTTAGCGTCGCCCGCCTTGATGCGCGCAATCAACGCCTCCTTCTCTTCTTCTTTCAAGACCGGAAGCTTCGCCGTATTCACTCCGCATATCTCTACTTTTCCCTGTGCCATAATCGAAAATCCTCCTACCAAATGAATAAATATGAATCTTTGTATAGTAAAATGATTCTCATTTGGCAGGAGTCATATTCGCTTATTCAAAAAATAAAAAAAGTTTTAGTCCTTGACAAGCGAAACATCATCGATCCCACTTATCCGCTAGATTCTGGATCTGCGTCTCGAACTTTGCAAGCTCCTTGTTCGCCAGTCCTTCGTTCTTATATACCACCTCAAGCAGCCTCTTTGCCGCCGCAACCACGCGCTGGAATGCATGAACCGCACGTGTGACAGCCGGCTTCTGCACCGCTTTCTTCGGAACCTTCATGCCTTCGGTCAGGATCTCGCCTGTCATCAGATCGATCGTCCCGCCCGAATACGGCGCAAACGCCGGATAGCCGAACTTCTCCTCCACCAACTGCGCGAAATGATCTGTAACCGTATCCTCGCCGTGTACGACGATGACCCGTTCCGGCCGCCTCTCAAATCCTCCAAGCCAGTCCAGCAGTCCGTTCATATCCGCATGTCCGCTGATGCCTCTAAGCACCTCGATCTTCGCGTTCACCGTGATATTCTCACCGAACAGCTTCACACTCTCGGCGCCCTCGATCAGCGCGCGCCCCAGCGTCCCAAATGCCTGATAGCCCACGAAACAGATGGTACACTCTGGACGCCACAGATTATGCTTCAGATGATGCCGGATTCGTCCTGCCTCACACATACCCGATGCCGACAGGATTACCTTGGGCTTCTCGTCGAAATTGATCATCCTCGATTCATCGCTTGTGATCGTCGTCTTGAGTCCCTTGAACAGCAGCGGATTGATCCCCCGCTCTACCAGCGCCAGCGCCTCCTCGTCAAAGCAGGACTTTACATTCTTGTTAAATACATTCGTCGCCCCTATGGCAAGCGGACTGTCCACATATACCTCGAATCCCGCAAACTCCGGCAAGAGATCCCTCTCCTTGATCTCCCGGATGAAATACAGAAGCTCCTGTGTACGCCCAACCGCGAAAGACGGGATGACGACGTTGCCGCCCCTTGAGAATGTCTCCCTCAAGATCCTCGTGAACTCTCCGATATAATCCGGTACCACATCGCCGTGTGTTCTGTCACCGTATGTAGATTCGATCACGATATAATCCGCATCCTTGACCATCTGCGGTTCCTTGATAATCGGCTGATTCGCATTCCCCACATCTCCGGAGAAGACCACCTTCTTCGTGACCCCGTCCTCCGTAATCCATACCTCGATGCTGGCAGAGCCAAGCAGATGTCCCATATCATGGAACTGTACATCGATCCCTTCACACAGTGTGATCCGCTGCTCATAATCACATGGGGCAAGCAGCTTGATCGCCGCGTCCGCATCCTCCATCGTATACAGCGGTTCAAAAGCTTCTTCCCCGCTTCTTCTGCCCTTACGGTTCCGCCATTCCGCCTCAAACTCCTGAATGTGGGCGCTGTCACGGAGCATGATATTACACAGATCCGACGTAGCAAATGTTGTGACGATCTCTCCTTTGAATCCCTGCCGGCACAAGAGCGGGATCTTTCCGGAGTGATCGATGTGCGCGTGTGTCAGCAGAACAAAATCAATCTCTCCTGCGGGAACAGGAAGCTCCTGGTTCTCATACAGATCAGGTCCCTGCTCCATACCGCAGTCAATCAGGATGTTCTTCCCGCACGCATTCAAATAGTGACAGCTTCCTGTTACTTCATGGGCCGCTCCAATAAAGCTAAGTCTCATACGTTCAACCCCTTTTTCTTTTTATTATAGCATCTTCTTGGAGCATTTTGCACTATTTTTCTGAAAATATCGACATTTCTATCTGTTTTCTACGAATATTTCACCATTTCCCTCTTTAATCTCTGCATAATCTTCTTTTCCAGACGCGATATGTAGGACTGGGAGATCCCCAGAAGGTCCGCAACCTCCTTCTGAGTCCGCTCCTCCCCGTCGGGCATTCCCAGGCCAAAGCGCATCTTTATGATGGTCCGCTCTCTCCCGGACAAACGGTTGATCGCCTTGATCAGAAGCTTCCGTTCCGCCTCATTTTCCAGATCCTTATAGATCGTATCCTCCTCCGTTCCCAGAATGTCCGACAACAGCAGTTCATTGCCGTCCCAGTCCACGTTCAGCGGCTCGTCGATGGATACCTCCATCTTCGTCTTATTATTTCTCCGAAGATACATCAGGATCTCATTTTCTATACAGCGCGAAGCATAGGTAGCAAGCTTGATATTCTTATCCGGATTGAATGTATTGATCGCCTTGATCAGCCCGATCGTCCCAATAGAGATCAGATCCTCCACTCCGACCCCGGTGTTATCGAATTTCTTCGCGATATATACCACCAGCCTTAAGTTGTGCTCTATCAGAAGCTTCCTCGCCGTCTCGTCATCCTCGGATCCCAGCTCATTGATCGCCTCTGTCTCTTCCCTTGTATCAAGCGGCGCCGGCAGGATATCCGAACCGCCGATATAGTGTATGTCTCTCTTATCCGGAAAAAACAAAGTCCGAAAGTCCGGTACTACCTTTAATTTAAAATGATGCGGTACTGCAACTCTTATTACCATAATCTACTCCTCCTGTTGTAACCGGCCCGCATCGCAGGCCGATCGTCATATCTTTCATTCCACAGTTAATCAGCGCTCCCGAAAATATCGGGATTCAAAATCATCTCATAACGGTCAGCCGTCATATCCTCCTCACAGATGGCCGCAAGCGGCTTCTCAATCCATTCCTTTTCTTTTCTGCATACATACATCCCATCCAGCGTGATCAATGGCATTACACCTTCCGCTTTTCCGATAGAGTGATATGGAATATACCGTATTCCTGTTAAGTCATTTCCTTCATAGAGTTCCTCTGCAACTTTTTTATCAATAATACTGACCGGTTTCCCTGTAATATCATCCTTCAGACAGTTGCCTGTATCGATCAGCGCCTGCACCCGCCGGCTCCTTGGTCCCTTGCGAAGGACCACCTGACACCTGTAATGGCTCTGTCTCGCCAGATATACAAGCAGACTCCAGATCCCTGATACCGCCAAGAAGCTTAAGCCTGCCAGTATTATGAAAAAGCTCCCTATCCGTACGTACTGCCCCAGGAACTGGAATACGCCGCCTGTCAGGAAGCCGCAGATATACAGCAGCACCCACGCTCTCGCGAACTCCCCCACGCCCCGTATCCCAAGCCCGATTCCTATCATTGCGACGCCGGGCAGGCCATGGAACAATATGAATTTTACCGGCGCATACGGAATCGGAATACATATGATCAGACAAGTCAGAAACGCTCCCGCCGCCGCTCCCAGGACGATACACCCAAAGGAGGCGGAGTATTTCAGCATCCTGCCGGTAACCCCCAGAAGGATGACATCCATCATAAAATTCTCCAGGAAAAATACGTCTATGTATAATTCATAATACACGTTCCACCTTCTTCCTTCCTTTAACGATCAGTGACACAAAATCGATTGGTACTTAAGCAAGATTAATTATACGAGCTGATGCGAAAAGATTTTGTCATATGGTGGGGTGAATCACAATTATCGTTCGACAGTCCAAAAGAACCACAAGATATAGATATTTAGAAAATGGATTTGTGGGAATTACTTCGATCAGACACACAAGACTTGGTATCCTTTTTTGGCATAAAAGAAAGAATTATAAGAGAATAAACTGGAAATTTCTGACACAATTTGTCAAATCCACTCGAATCACAGAATTTAAGCTCACATTCTCCCGAAATATTCGACATACCGGCGTTCACAGAATGAAAAACCATGCGATACCGAACGCCGGTGTAAGTCTAACTACAAAAAGACCCGGACACTGAAAACATGCCCGAATCTTCTGTATTAACATGATACCGCAATATTATTTCTTAAAGAAATCAGGTATTTTAATGGACTGTTCCTTCACCTTGCTGGTCGGAGTCCTTGGCGTATCCAGAGAAGGAGACGTACCGCCTACCGGACGCCTTGGCATCGCGGTTGCGCCGCCCGCCTTAGGCGCGCCCATCCCGTAGTCCAGTCTGGCGCCGCCCTGTCCGCCCGGCTGCAGCGGTCTCTCGTATACAGGAGAACGCATCTCCACTCCGCCGTGGGCGATCGTTGAATTCCTCGGCGTCTCAAGCCTTGACTTGAGCTTGGAGGCGCTTCCGCCTACGTTGTGAAGACCGGTTGCGATCACTGTGATCGTAGCTTCGTCTGTCCTGGAATCATCATACATCGCGCCAAAGATGATATTCGCATCCTCTCCCGCAAGATCCTGTACGTACTCGGCCGCATCTGAGGCATCCATCAGAGTGATATCACCTGATACATTGATGATAACATGGGATGCTCCGGCAATCGTCGTCTCAAGCAACGGACTGGAAACCGCCTGCTTCACGGCCTCAAGAGCCTTGTCGTCACCGCGGCCCTGTCCGATACCGATATGTGCAATACCCTTGTCCGTCATAACAGTCTGGACATCGGCAAAATCAAGGTTGATCAGCGCAGGTACATTGATCAGGTCGGTAATACCCTGGATACCCTGCTGCAATACCTCGTCCGCCTTCTTAAGCGCCTCCGGCATCGTGGTACGCCTGTCCACCACCTCAAGCAGCTTATCATTGGGAATCACAATCAGTGTATCTACACTCTCCTTAAGCTTCTCTATCCCTGAGAGGGCATTATTCATACGTGTCTTCGATTCGAAACGGAACGGCTTCGTAACAACACCGACTGTCAGCGCTCCTAATTCCTTCGCTATCCTGGCAACGACCGGCGTCGCTCCCGTACCGGTGCCGCCTCCCATACCGCAGGTAACAAACACCATGTCCGCTCCCTTAAGCGCTGAAGATACTTCTTCTGCACTCTCTTCTGCCGCCTTCTCTCCGATCTCCGGTCTTGCTCCCGCTCCAAGCCCCTTGGTGATCTTCTCTCCGATCTGCATCAGCGTCGGCGCCTTGCACAACTGAAGCGCCTGCTTGTCTGTATTAATCGCAATAAATTCAACACCGGCAATCTGCTCATCGATCATACGGTTCACGGCATTATTGCCGCCTCCTCCGACTCCAACAACAATAATTTTTGCCGCCGCTTCTGATTCGTTCGTTTTAATTTCTAGCAAGGGTTTCTCCTCCTTTGTTATCCTTATTATATATCATACATCCCACACATAAAGCAAATGAAATGTGTTCTTTGCCATATATACTTATATAATATAGACTTTTGTGTAAAATATCAATAGAATTCCGCCATTTTTCTTAATTTTCTTCTAACCGCCTACTCTGTACCCGCCTCCTGGGTATCTGCCGGCGGCTCCTGCATGACAGGGCCCGCCTCAAATGTAATCGTCTGATTCATCTCAGAATAATGCTCTAAGTGCAGCGTCCCTTCCTGATTCCCCAGTTTCTCAAGGATCGGTTCGATCTGCGCGATCTGCGCAGAAGATACGCTCTCTCCCAGACAGATCCTGACATTGCCTACATACAGACAGATATTATCCTCTTCACACACGATCCTGTCAGTAACCAGCTCGTACTTGGTCACTTCCCTGGAAGTCTCAAGGATCTGTTCGAAGATCCTTGTGTCACCGCTCTTTAGCCGGTGGTACAGCCTGATCTCTCCCACCTCTATCCCCTCTATATATGGAAGTCCTTCCTTCAGCGCGGAAGACTCGAAGACCACAAGACCTTCCTTGTCAAAATACTCATACTTCTCACCGTTCTGTATGTAACCGACGATCGGCTTCTCCCTCACCTCAACCTTCAGGACCCAGGGGCTCTTCATACGGACCTTCATCTGATCCAGACACGGAAGCACCGTCCCCCTGCCCACGGCGTATTTCCCCAGAATATACAGAGAATTCTTAGACAGGCGGTCATCCTGGACCGCATCTATGATCTCCCCTTCTGTCAGATAATCATTCCCGCTCACTTCTATCTTCTGCACATGGAAGAGAAGCAGGAAAGCCAGCACAATGATCGCGAATCCAAACAACAGCACGGCAAATGCATAGAGCCTGTGCGATCTCTTCTTCTTTCTCTTCTTCCTTGGTCCTTCTCCCGGACGCTCCCTTGCCGGGCTCTCTCTATCTCTCATATATCCCTTCCCCTGTTCTGTCAATTGCCTTATTTTACCAGAGATGACACGCTTAATACAAGCCCCATTTCCGCAAGAAGAAATACAACCGACGTACCGCCGTAGCTGATAAAGGGCAGCGTAATCCCTGTATTGGGGATCGTATTGGTGACCACCGCTATATTCAAAATTACCTGGATCATCATATGTCCCATAGCCCCTGTAGCAATCAACGCCCCGAACAGATCTCCCGCATGAGTCGCGATCACGAAGAACCGCCAGATCAATATCAGGAATAGTATCAGGATAAACCCGGCTCCAAACAGCCCCAGCTCTTCACAAATAATAGAGAATATCATATCGTTCTGCGCCTCCGGAACGAATCCCAACTTCTGGATACTCTCTCCAAGTCCCCGTCCGAACAGCCCTCCGGAACCGATGGCATACAATCCCTGCAATGTCTGATATCCCTTCTCATAGGCTTCCGGATTCCGCCAGATCGCAAGCCGCTCCAGGCGGTAGCTCTCAAGCGCCAGGAAGATTGCCATGAAGCCGATCCCCAGGAGCCCCATGAACACAAACTGTCCGTATTTGGGACTTGCCACGAAGATCAGTATGACACCGATCCCTAGGATAATGATCGCCGTACTTAAGTTACTCGCCCCTACTAAACCTACAATGGGCAGGATCGACACCATGATCTTGATCATGGTCCGCATCTTTCCGATATCCTTCGCATTCTTCGTCACCATATGGGAAAGGAACAGAATGACGGCCACCTTGGCGAATTCCGACGGCTGAAAAGAAAAAGGCCCCAAAGACAGCCATCTTTTGGACCCATTGATCTCGTCACCGATAAACAAGACCGCCACTGACAATAGAATCGCCGTCAGGTATCCCAGTACCGCCACATGCCTCCACACATGGTAATCCATATTAGCTGCCACATACATCCCGGCAATCCCAAGCAGCGTCGCAAACACCTGCTTCTTCAGATAATAAAACGAATCATGGAACTTCACCTCACCGTTATACGCGCTCGTACTGTAGAGGATCACAAGCCCCGTGACCACGAGCATGAATAACGCGGTAAGAAGTGTATAATCAAGCCTTCTGCTGTTAGACTGTGTCAATATCTGCCACTCCTTATAAGGAATTTACAATCTCTTTGAACTTCTCTCCGCGTACTTCATAGCTTGAAAACATATCCCAGCTTGCACATGCCGGCGACAGAAGCACCGCTTCCCCTGGTTTCGCCGTCCTGGCTGCCTCAAGCACCGCCTCCTCGAATGTCTCTGCAAACACATAGTCTGCGAAACCGCATTCTCTCGCGTCTCTTGCGATCTTCTCTTTCGTCTCTCCAAGAAGGATCAGCTTCCTGACCTTGCCGTCAAAGCTTCGGATCCACTCAGTATAGACAGAATCCTTGTCATACCCGCCGCCGATCAGCACTGTCGGCCGGTTCATGGCCTGAATCCCCTTGATCGCCGCATCCGGATTCGTCCCTTTGGAGTCATTATAATAAGCAACGCCATCCTTCTCCGCCACATATTCGATCCGGTGCTCCACACCCTTAAACGACTTCACACATGCTCTTACGATATCGGCCGGCACACCGTACACCAGCGCCATGGCTGATGCCGCCATAACATTCTCATAATTATGGGTTCCCAGAAGACTAAGCTCATCTACACGGCAGATTGGTATCCTCCCGCCGTTCTGGTAGATGATCTCGCCGTTCTCAAGATAGATCCCCTGTTCTAGTTTACGCCGGCTGCTGAAATATAGAACCTGCGCCTCTATATTTTCACCAAATTCCCGCGTCAGCTTATCTTCATAGTTCAGGATACAATAGTCCTCCCCGGTCTGGTTCTTCGCAATATTCTTCTTCGCGTTCACGTATGCTTCCATCGTATGATGCCGGTTCAGATGATCCGGCGTAAAATTCAGGATCGCGCTGACCTTCGGCCTGAAGTCAATGATCGTCTCTAGCTGGAAGCTGCTCATCTCCGCTACCGTGACCGCATCCTCCGTCATCTCCCCGACCGCCGCCGTATAAGGATTGCCGATATTGCCTACCACGAATACATGCTCCCGATATCCCTCCATGATCTCTCCCAACAGAGCCGTCGTCGTCGTCTTCCCGTTGGTTCCGGTGATCGCAAGCACATCTCCCTGCCCTGCCTCATAGGCAAGCTCCACCTCTCCGGTGATCAGGATCCCGTGCTCGCGCATCTGCTCCACCACCGGAAGATCTGTCGGAACCCCCGGACTTAATACGGCGATATCAAGCGTATGAAGCAGTTCCTCCGGGAACGTACCGATCACGATCTTCACACGGCTGTCTCCCGCAAGCTTCTCACGGATATCAGCCTCTAATAGCTTCTCATTCCCGTCGTAGAGCACGACCTGGGCTCCCTGCCTGACCAGAAGAGCCGCCGCGCCAATCCCGCTGATCCCTGAACCAAATACCAGGACCTTCTTCCCTGCTACTTCCATATCCATGTCTCCTCCTGTTCGTAACCATTCCTACATAGCCATCAGCGCAACCAGGCACAGGATTGCCGTTATGATGGCAAATACCGCTACAACCCTCGTCTCTGACCATCCGCATAATTCAAAATGATGATGTATCGGCGCCATCTTAAAGATACGCTTGCCGCCCGTCTTCTTAAAATATGTCACCTGGATCATAACCGACAGAACCTCCACCAGATAGATCATTCCCACGATAATGATGAATATCGGCATCTGCAGCATGTAAGCCGTAGACGCCACAAAACCTCCCAGGGCAAGGGAACCAGTATCCCCCATAAACACACTGGCCGGATAGACATTAAAGAGCAGAAATCCCATCAGCGCCCCTACCACTGCACAGGTGATAGGCTCGATACCGCTCCTGGTCCCGATCGCAACCACGGTAAAAAACGTGGCGACCAGTACGGTCACACTGGAGGCAAGGCCGTCAAGACCGTCGGTAAAATTCACTCCGTTCACGGTTCCGATCACGGCGATAAACATGACCGGGATCGCAAGCCATCCGATATTCCAGTACATTCCTCCCGTAAATGGAATCAGCATGGCAAGGGACACATCGGTAAACCTGATCATGTAGAATGCGAACACGGCCGTCACTACGATCTGCAGCGCCATCTTCTGCTTCGGGAACAGCCCGTCAGAACGCTTCATGACCACCTTCAGATAATCATCCAGAAATCCGATCAGCCCAAACCCGAGCGTTACAAACAGGATTGGGATGATCTTAGGATAATCCTTAATATAGATCACAGATGTGACTACTACGCTCAGAAGGATGATCACACCTCCCATCGTAGGCGTACCCGCCTTCTTCAAATGCGACTTAACGCCGTCCTCTCTCTCCGTCTGCCCCATCTTAAGCCTTCGAAGCACCGGGATGATCAATGGGCCCATGACCACACTGAGCACAAATGCGATCAAAACCGGGATAAATATCTTATAATCCATAATCCACCTCTTCGTTTCTTTCGTTAATCATTCTTTTCTCACTGATATTTTAGTATACTTCATTTCCTACTCTTTTTCAATGCCAAGATAAGGTAATACGCTCTCAAATATGTTTCGCACCACCGGAGCAGCGATCGTCCCTCCATAATAGACTCCCTGAGGGTTATAGATCACACACATTCCTAAGATCTGAGGGTCGTCTGCCGGAGCAAACCCGATAAAGGAGGAAATATATTTGTTCGCACTCCTTGGAAGCGTCTGGGAGGTAGCCGTCTTCCCGCCGATCGCATAACCTTCTATGTATGCATTCTTCCCGGATCCTTCTGATACCACGCTCTCAAGCAGCATCCGCATGGTGGCAGAAGTCTCTTCCGATACGATACCGGCTTTCTCGTCATAATGAAACCGCTCCACCTCTTTGCCGTCGGCATCTAACACCCTCACTCCGAAATGGGGCGTCACCCGTCTGCCGCCGTTGACCAGAGAACTTACAGTTGTCGCCATCTGCATGGGTGTCACCTGAAAAGACTGACCAAAGCTCATAGTCGCAAGTTCCACAAGCCCCACATTCTCCTTCTTGTGCATGATCGTCCCTGCCTCTCCCGGCAGATCAACTCCCGTCATATCCATCAGCCCGAACTGCTTAAAATATTTGTAGAAATCATCCGTGCCCAGCCTGAGTCCAATGTCGATAAACACCGGATTGCAGGAATTCTGGATTCCCTTCACAAATGTTTCCGCACCGTGTCCGCCCACCTTATGGCACCGGATCTTCCGGTCCTCCACCACCCGGTACCCCGGGCAGCTAAAATTATCCTCAAGCTTCACGACACCCTCTTCCAGACAGGCCGATGCCGTGATGATCTTGAATGTAGAGCCTGGTTCATAGGTATCATTGATACACCCGTTCCTCCACATCTGGTTCAATGCGTCCTGACGCTTCTCATCTGACAGGGCCGCCCCGTCCTCCCCCGTGTTCAGAGTAAACGGATCGTTCAGATCGAATTCCGGAACATTTACCATGGCAAGGATCTCCCCATTCTGAGGATTCATCAGCAGAATCCCTACTTTATCCGCCTGTTTCTCCTCCATCACCTTCTCTGCCATCTGCTGCGCATACATCTGTATGTTATAATCCAGGCTGATCTGAAGTGTATTGCCCGCCACCGGCTCCTTCCGGTCCTCCGCGACGCCGTCAAGCTCTACCCCGCGGGCGTCCGTCGTCGTCAGTATGGTGCCGTTCAAGCCTTTCAGATGTTCCTCATACTTTACCTCCAGGCCGATGATTCCCTGGTTGTCTCCGCCGGTGAAGCCAAGCACCTTAGAAGCCAGCTCATTGTGCGGATAATAACGTTTGAAATCCTCGTCGACCTTCACTCCGTCAAGTTCCATGTTACGGATCGTATCTCCCGTCTCCTTATCCACATTCGTCTTGATCCGCTCCATAGAAGACACTTTCTCCACTCTCTTGCGCACCGTCTCCTCGTCCATATCAAGCGCTTCGGCAAGTGTCTTTATCACTTTTTCCGGTTCCCTGATCTGGCTGTGGATCACCGATATGGTACAGACCGTCTTATTGGTCGCCAGCACCTCTCCTTTCGCATCCAGGATCTCCCCTCTTGCCGCCTTGATCTCCCTCTCCCTCTCGTGAAGCTCCTCCGCCTTCTTCTGATAATATTGTGCGTCAAATACCATCAGATATACAAGCCTGCCCACAAGAGCCAGGATGATCACCGTCGCACACAGGAAAACCACCAGGATCTTCTTCTTATTATATGTCTTATTCTTCATAATATAAAAACCTCGCAAAAGCTTTTTGTATAATTTATTATAGCTTTTGCAAGGTTATGAATCGGAATTGGGTCAAGTTATCTTTTTCTACTCCTGCGGCGCGGCTGCCTTCTGAACACCAAGGTAAGGGAAGATCTCCGCCATGATGTCGGATGCGATCTGCATAGCGTAGGAGCTTGAGGCCTGTTCTGCCACGTTAGGCTCATCCACGACTACATATACGACTACCTGCGGGTTCTCCTGGGGCGCGTATCCGATGAAAGACACCAGATACTTGCCGTTGCCGCGGGGCTGCTTCTCCGCCGTACCTGTCTTGCCGCCGATATCATATCCCGGAACTCCCGCCTTGGCGCCGGTACCTTCCTGCACGACTCCAAGCATATAATCCTTGATAATATCACTGGTCTCCTTAGAAATGGTCTTCTTAAGCAGCACCGGGTTCTTGTTCTCGATCAGGTTCCCATTCTTGTCCCAGATCTGCCTTACCACATGGGGCTTATAATAATCTCCGCCATTGATCAGGGAGCAGAACGATGCGCATAACTGTGTCATCGTCACATTGAAATTCTGGCCAAAAGCGTTCGTAGCAAGACTTGCCGCATCCATACTCTCGGCGTCATACAAAAGTCCCTGCGCTTCGCCCGGAAGATCGATACCTGTATACTCGCCAAAGCCGAATAATTTCTGATACCGGCTGAACTCCTCCTTGCCAAGAGCCTGCCCGATGGACATCAGTGCGACGTTGCAGGAATTCTCCAGGGATCGCTTCAATGACTGCGGTCCGTGCCCTTCGCGGTTGCTGCAGTGGATATCATGATCCCCTATATGCAGCATCCCCCCGCAGGTATAGCCTTCCCCTCCTGTCAGGGTTCCCGTCTCAAACCCCGCCGAGATGGTAAACGGCTTGAATGTGGAACCGGGTTCATAGGCTTCGCTGACACAGAAGTTATTCCACAGCTGGTTCAGCTTCTCGATCTTCTCGTCATCCGACATCGCCGCAAGTGCTTCCTCCGAATAATACTTCGACAGGTCTCTTGGCTGGTTCAGATCATAGTTCGGATAGGAAGCCTCCGCCAGGGTCTCCCCGTTCTGCGGATTCATCACCATCACCGCCGTAGTCTTGCTGCCCTCTCCCGGCGTCACCCCGTTCCTGTGGGCTTCGTTGAACGCCAGAATATGCTTCTCCACGATACTCTGTACCTGCAGGTCTATGGTGGACACGACAGTATTGCCGTTCTCCGGCTCCTTTACCGTTCTGGCAAATGTAGAATCTTCGTCCAGATACCCGTATTCCTTGCCGTCTGTGCCGTTGAGGATCGAATTATAAGCCGCCTCGATACCGTTGCTCCCAAGATTACCGTTCACCGTGAATCCGATCACATCACTGGCCAGAGTATTGTACGGATATCTCCGGATATAGTCGTCCTCTAGCCAGATACCGTTGACATTGGGGTAATTCTCATCATCATGGTCGATCGCCTCGAATCTCTGCGCCGTCTCATAGTCGATCCCTTTCAGAAGAATGCTGTATCTGCTTGACGGGCTCTCCTCCATGACTGCCCGGACCTTCTCTTCCTCGATCCCGAAACATTCCTTCAATACCCGGATTGTAGGTTCGATGTAGTCCTTCTTGCTGCACATGACCTTGACGTCTAAGATCACATTGTAAACCCTCTCGCTGGTCGCGATCTTGGTCCCGTTGCGGTCCACAATATCCCCCCGCTTGAAAGGAATCGCCCGGCTGTCATACTGCTGCTGGTCCAATACCATCTTCGTATAGCTAGAGCCGTTAGACGCATTGATATATGTGATCCTGCCTATCAATACAGCAAAAGCTAGTATAATCGCCACAAACAACAATACTAGCTTCTTCTGCATGAATTTTGAAAATTTCTTCTTATATACATTCTTTGTATGTTTTGCCATAATACACCTATCTGTTATTTTTACCGGACCGGGCAAGCACTCCGTCCTCCGGAATGTCCTCATACTTCTTCACATAGTCCGTAGCCGGGCTCTCGTAACCAACGATCCTCTCCGGCGAAGCATAGACCATCCCCAGTTCATTCTGTGCGCGGTCCCTGATCTCGTCCAGATTCACAGAATCCATCACTGCATTGTACTTGGTGTTATTCTCCTCGCGAAGCCTTGCCAGTTCTTCCTGCATGGCAGTAATGTTCTTCGAACGGCTCGTAATCCGTGACTGCAGTTCTATATAATTGACACATACCACCAACGCCATCACTGCCGCCACCGCAAGGAATATCACATATGCAGAGTTCATGCGAAGGGCAAGCTTACGGTTCTTGCGCACCTGCCTGCTCGCCTTCCTGTGTCTTACGGGCGACCCCTCATGACGGCGCGGCTCCTCCGCCGGTTTCGTCACAACGTTACCCTGTACATACATCTGCGAGGCTGCATCTCCTCTTCTGTACTGTTGTCTGTAATCCGGTCGGTTCTGTCTTGCTGCCATATATGTCACCCCTTTCTTCCTGCTCCCGTCCTGTCAGTTCAGCTGCGCTCGAAGATACGAAGCTTCGCGCTCTTGGAGCGGCTGTTTGTCTTGATCTCTCCGTCACTTGGCAAGATCGGTTTTCTAGTAATAATACTCCCCTTTGATATCTTCCCGCATACACATACAGGAAAATCTGCCGGACAGGTGCAAGGGTTCTCATTCTTCTTAAATGCACTCTTAACAATCCTGTCCTCCAGTGAATGGAATGTGATAATACACAACCTTCCCCTTGGATTCAGCAGATCGATCATCATATCCAACGAATCTCTTAAGACCTCCAATTCCCGGTTCAGCTCAATCCTGATCGCCTGAAATGTCCTCTTGGCCGGATGCCCGGACTTCTTCTGGTACTTCATCGGAATGGCTGCTCTGATGATCTCTGCCAACTGCCCTGTCGTCTCGATGGAGCCTTTCCCGCGTGCACTTACGATATGCCTGGCGATATTCTTCGCAAACTTATCCTCCCCGTAATCCCTGATCACACGGTAAAGTTCCATCTCGCCGTAGTCATTGACAATATCTCTGGCCGTCATCTTCTGACGCGTATCCATACGCATGTCCAAAGATGCATCCTCCCGATAGGAGAACCCCCGCTCTGCCGTATCCAACTGATAAGACGACACGCCCAGATCCAGAACGATCCCATCTACCTTGTCAATCCCAAGGCCTTGAAGCTGCGACTTCATATCACAATAGTTGCTTCTGACTATCGTGACCTTCTCCCCGAAGTCTTTCAGTCGGATGCCCGCCGCCTCAATGGCCGCCACATCCTGGTCTATTCCTATAATACTCCCCTGTGTTCCCAGACGCCTGCAGATTTCAAGACTGTGCCCGCCGCCGCCGAGTGTACCATCAACGTAGACACCGTCAGGTTTCACCTTCAATCCGTCAACCGTCTCTTTCAGTAATACTGATCTGTGTTCGAATTCCATATCCGCTCCCTTTCGCATACTGTCCTCTGTGCTGACCGCATGATATCCGACCGGCACAACAGCCTACCCACAAAGCCTTCAGACAAATGATATCATATACTATTGGTCAGATACTAAATCCGCTTGCTTCCATATCAGATGCAATATCTTCAATGTTCATTTCCACTTCAGCATTCTTCTCATCCCATCTCGCCTTGTCCCAGATCTCGGCACGCTTCCCCATACCGATGAATACGACCTCCTTGTCCAGATGTGCGAATTCTCTGAGGACGGAAGGGATCAGAGTTCTTCCTTGCTTGTCAAGATCGCCGTCTGTCGCACTCCCCTGAAAAAAATATGCAAGGGCGCGGGCTTTCTTGTCCGTAGTAGTTGGCAGGGCGTTCAGTTTCTCTTCGAAGATGTTCCACTCGTTCTCCGGGTATACATAGAGGCAATTCTCCATCCCTTTGGTTATGACGAAATTCTCCCCTAGATCGTCACGAAACTTGGCCGGAATGATCAATCTACCCTTCGCATCAATATTATGACTATACTCCCCTTTCAACATTCAGAACTCACCTTCTCCCAAGCAGCTCCACTTTATTACCACTTCGTTCCACTTTTCACCACTTTCTACCACTTGAATTCATTGTAAACTACTTTTTTGACTATTTCAACCCCTTTTTCACTTTTTGGTATTTTGCACAAAAAAAGAAGCAGAACTCATTCTGCTTCTAATCGTCAATCAATTCAGCTTAATATAACCATCTGTCACACTATTCGGCCACCTCGGCAAGCTCTGTCTTCAGGTTCGTCAATGCGGAGTAATCCACGTGCGCTTCCTGGTTCGACCTGCTCTCCTCAAATCTGCCATACGCAGAATATCCGATCCATCCGATCAGCAAAACTCCCACAAGGCATACCACCCCCTTATGCATGGCATTGCGCATCTTCTCTTTGCGCACATTCTCCTTACGGTTCGCCTTCTCCTTCTTATATCTGTCAACCTTCTCCTGACTCATAGCTTCTGACTCCTTCTTACTATATAAATAAATAGCAGAATGACAGCCATAATATCTGTCATCCTTCTGCAATTCCTGACATAGGAGATATTCTATCACAAATCCAGGAATTATACAACAAGTTTATCCCAAATCCGACGAAAAAGGAACATAACATGTAACAGTTCAGACAGGTCTGCGCATTCACTGCGCTGACCGTACCACAGAGTAGAGCCTGAGAGCATCCGGCCCATCGCGAAGCGATTTTTAATGGCCGGATGCCTGTAACAGTGAAGGTATCTGAACTGTTACCATAACATAAGATGATCTCCTGCCGGCTACACCACAACAATCACACCGCCGTCTGCCGCATACATACTGCTGATTCCCGCCGTATCAAGGATCACCACATCTCTGAAATCCGCCTTATGCACCAGCATCTCCTTCACATACTCTGCCCTCTCCCGGCAGTTGCAGTGCGAAATCGCCAGTATCTTCTTCTTCGACTCCTTAAGATCCTTCATGATCTCATCCACCATCTTAACCAGAGCCTTCTTCATACCCCGCGCCTGTCCAAGCTGGAGGATCGTGCCGACCGGCGTCGCACCCATGACCGGCTTGATATTGAGCGCGGTCGCTACTACCGCCTTCACTCCGGTAAGCCGTCCGTTCTTCCTCAATGTATCCAGTGTCTCCAACACGAAATACGTGTGCTGTTCCCCGATATATGCCTCTACCGTCTCCACCACCTGCGCGAATTCCATCCCCTGTTCCTCGCATTCCACGATCTTCATAGCGATCAGCGTCTCCCCGATCGACGCAGAACGAGAATTGAACACATAGATATCCTTCTCGCCGTACTCTTCATGATAAAGGTTCTTCCCAAGGATCGCACTGTTGTAAGACCCGCTCAGCTCCGCAGACAGTGTGACCGCATACACATGCTCCGCCTCGCACCGATAACCTTCCATATAATGCTCCGGAGACGGGCAGGAAGACTTCGGGGAATCCGGAGACTCCGCCACCAGCCTTAGAAATTCTGCCTGGTCAAAAGTCTCGTCATCAATAATATGATGTCCATGAACATCAATCTCCAGAGATGCCGTCTCAAAGCGCCCTGACGCTTTCATCTCTTCTGTTAATTCGCCGCAGCTATCCACGATAATCTTATAACTCATACCCATCCTCCCGGTATATATATTGTGTTCTTCATTTCCACACTATGTAGTTTTAAATACTACATAGATTATCATACCATATTTATATTGGAAAGAAAAGTATTTTATTTGATTTTTCCAGACACTCCAAGGGCGATCCCCATCTCTGCCATGATAAACACACTGGCGGTTCCTCCGTAACTGATAAACGGCAGCGTAATTCCCGTGGTGGGGATCAGATTGATCACAACGGCAACATTCAGCACGACCTGGAGGGCCATGTGGGCAAATATCCCTGTCACGATCAGCGAACCATACATATCCGGCGCATTCTGCGCAATGAACATCAACCGGTATAACAGCATACCGAACAAAACCAGCACGATAATCGCGCCAAAAACTCCCAATTCCTCACATACTATAGAAAGGATCATATCGTTCTGCACTTCGGGAATGATCATCTTCTGCGCGCTGTTCCCCAGACCCTTGCCAAAGAATCCTCCGGACCCCACCGCATACAATCCTTGAAGCACCTGAAAGCCTCCCTCCGCTGTATGCTCTTCCGGGTTCAGCCACACAAGAATCCTCCGCAGACGGAAATTACTGCTTGTCTTAAGCGTCATGCTCATGACCTTCACCGCCGCCAGAAGAAGAACCGCCCCTGCCCCCACAAGCGCCACAAAGGGCTTCGTCTTTGGATGGACTACGAATATCATAATACAGGTGATCCCCATGACAATCACGGCCGTGCTTAAGTTCTCTGTGAGAACCAGCACGCATCCCGCCGAGACGCCGCCCCACGCAAGGATCTGCCGGATTCCCTTAAAGCTCTTGATGTCCTTGCCCAGGTTGCAGATCAGGACCGGAATAAACAGGATGATCGCGATCTTGGCAATCTCTGCCGGCTGAAGCTGTTGGTCAAAGGGCAGCCTGATCCATCTCCTGGCTCCATTGACCTCCTTGCCCAGCGGCGTCTTCACGAGCGCCATCGCAAATATGGACAGAAAATAGATCTGCCTGGCCCACCTGATATAGATATGATAGTCAATCTTCGCGATCACATACATACCGACAAATCCAACGGCATAAAAGAACAACTGACGCTTAAAATAATGCATACTGTCACCATGCCGGAGCAGCGCCCCGTATGCACTGCTGCTGTACAGCATCACCAGTCCGAAACAGATCAGCGATATCAGTATCGTGAGCAGATTGTAATCAAAGAAACGGACCATGCGTTTCTTCCTTAATGATGCTTCCGGGCTCGTATCTTTTGTTCTGCCTGGTTTTACTTTTGGTCTTACTCTTGTTGCTTCCTGACTCTTCTCCATTATATTTACACTCCAATCGTATCTATTATACTCAGATATCGCTTCAAAAACAACCTTCAATGCATGTAAAATGCGCACCTTTTTCTTAATTTCCCATACACTGTTATTGCAAACGTTCTATGGAAGGAGCATCACACATGCCGAATTATCGTTATAATACGTCAGATTGTACGCGGCGCAGCGGCTGCAGCCGGCCATCTCCAATGCCACAGCCTCCCCAAAGCTGCCGCCCCTCCTCAGCGTGCTGCGAGGACAGAGCTGAGTACGATGAATTAAATGGTATGCCTATCGCTATGGCCTATGTACCATGGCAGGAGTGGCAGAACATCTACGAAGCAGAAAAAGGATTTCATCAGGGAACCATTTTCGAAGAATTGAATAAACCGTTCAACGGGATCGGGATCGGAGGTTGCTGCAGATGACAGAAAACAAACCTAACCGCAACGAATTATTAGAATGGATCAATGTCGTCAGTTTTGCAGTGGATGATGTGAAGCTTTTCCTGGACACCCACCCCTGCAATCCGGATGCACTGGAGTATTTTGAAGAATTTAAGAAGCAGCGGGTTCAGGCCTTAAGAGAATATGCCAAATACTACGGCCCTCTTACACTTGATACCGTCCACACCCCGGCTGACTACTGGTGCTGGATCAACGAGCCATGGCCATGGCAGGAAGGAGGATGCTAGTATATGTGGAATTATGAGAAACGATTACAGCACCCGGTGAGAATCACCCAGACGAATCCGAAGATTGCTCAGGTGATCATTACACAGTTCGGTGGACCAGACGGCGAACTGGCCGCATCTATGCGCTATCTGTCGCAACGATATACCATGCCTTATAAGGAAGTAACGGGGATACTGACGGATATCGGTACAGAAGAACTGGCGCACATGGAAATGATCTGCGCTATCGTCTACCAGCTTACCAAGGATCTGACGCCTGAACAACTCATCGAATCCGGTTTTGATAAATATTATGTCGACCACACCCTGGCCCTCTGGCCGCAGGCAGCAAGCGGCGCACCGTGGACTGCTACGTATTTCCAGTCCAAAGGCGACCCGATCACCGATCTTCATGAAGATATGGCAGCAGAGCAGAAAGCCAGAACCACTTACGATAACATCCTGCGCCTAGTCAAGGACCCGGAAGTCTGCGAACCGATCCGTTTCTTAAGAGAACGCGAGATCGTGCACTACCAGCGTTTCGGCGAAAGCTTAAGAATCGTTCAGGATCATTTAGACAGCAAGAACTTCTATGCGATCAACCCAGAATTCGATATCCGTTCCCGCAATTAACTGACAATCATCAGGGGATGCAGCATTATTCTATGCAGCATCCCTTGTATGCTGTATATCAGATACAGCCTGTGGCACCGTATTTATATCCCAATAGAACCAGAAATGTGATCAGCAGCCCCATAACCGCTCCTGCCGCAACAATCAATGTGAAATTGCTTCTTGCTTCCTTCACATCTCCATTCCCCATTTCCTCCGCAACGACTGCGCTGCCGCCCGTCGCAGGCATCGTCCCAAGGCCGACGGTCAGATTGGGTTCCTCCTTCAGATGAATTTCAAGCCGCAGCGAATAGAAGTTTCCCATTTCCCTGAATTTGACAGGAGAAATCTTATACATCGCTTTGCCTCTGCAAATGCCTACTGACTGCTTACCCGCTCATTAGATCAATCTCAATAATCGATTTTCAGAAAACACAAGAAGTTTGCCTGTGAAACAATTTGACTTATCAATCCTCATAATGATAGGATATATAATAAAATATTTCTAACATTGAACGAAAGAAGGGATGAACGATGAAAGAAAACACAAATCTGAGTGTGCGGAACTGATTGCAGCGCTTGTTATTGCTATGGAGAGATGTGCTCGGGCTGCAATGACTTAAGCGGGAAAGTTTTTCACGTGCCGGAAGGTAAAGCATGTGCCATCTATGATTGTACCGTCAATCAGAAGCAATTCAAAAGCTGCGGAGAATGCAGCAAAGCACCCTGTGAGATCTGGATGAAGACCAGAGACCCCAAATACTCGGACGAAGAATTTGCCGAAAATGTCAAGACACGTATCCAGGCATTGAGAGGGAATGAATAATTATAAGGGCACGGTGATGATTTTGGAGGTCACTGCGTCCTTATTTTTAAGAATCTTGTAACGAAATGTTATTTTCTTGGATATATAGATGTAAAACTCTGATCCAAAAGGAGGTGAATGCCCTGAAAGAAATTGAAAAAGCCTACACCCAGCATGCGAAGGATGTGTACCGGTATCTGCTGAGCCTTACTCACGATGAGAATCTGGCGGAAGAGCTGACGCAGGAGACCTTCCTCCGTGCCATGCGGACCATTGACCGCTACGACGGAAGCTGCAAGCTGTCCGTATGGCTCTGCCAGATTGCCAAGCACCTCTGGTATCAATGGCTTAGTAAACGTTCCCGGCAAAAAGAAGTAGAACTTACCGACCAGGTTCCCTGCCAGGAGTCTTTGGAACAATCTGCTCTGTTCCACATGGAGAAGACGGAACTGTACCAGGCGATCCATAAGCTTCCCGATCCCATGCGGGAGCTCGTGTACCTGCGCCTGACCGGTGAATTCTCCTTTGCGGAGATCGGCAGTCTCCTTGGGAAAAGCGAGAACTGGGCACGCACCACCTTCTACCGGGCCAAACAAAAAATCATGAAAGAAATGGAGGGATCAATATGAAATGCTGCATTGTGACAGACCTGCTGCCAGGATATATCGACGGCCTGACAAGCCCGGAGACAAACGAAGAGATCGAAAAGCATCTGGAAAGCTGCGATACCTGCAACACCATTTACCGGCAGATGACGGCAGTGATTCCCAGTGAAATTCCGGAGAAGGAGCATGAGGTCGATTTCCTGAAAAAGCTAAAAGGACGCATGCACCGCAAATTCGCAGCCGTCTCCCTCGCTACCTGTGCCGTACTGATCGGAACTACTGTTTTTCTGCAGAAGTATACGATCCCGGTTCCCTATGATCCGGATTGTATGACTATGGAACGATACGAAATTGCATACGTTCCTAACAGCTTCGGTCTCAGAGAATGGCAATACAAATCTGATGCGGCAGAATCAGAAAACAGCGGGGAGGATATGTCCATGGAGAAGATCCGGTTTGTCCTGAATCTCTCTATTGAAAAACAGAAGACCCTGAAAATCAACAATTTCACATCCAGGAGCCGGACCATCCAAAGAGGCGGCAAGACCGTAAGGGTCGTCTATTATTGTTACACGAGAACACTATGGAACAGCCTGTTCCCTGATGACAGCCAAGCTTTGAACTCTCTGATCAATGAAGGCGATATATACGAAGAATCCTTCGGCCGAAACGCCAATGAGGATTATCAGCCGATTATGAGAGAGATCTATTACCTGCCGATGAGGAACCTAGATAAACTGAACCGGCTTTCCGATGAAGAATTTGACGCTCAAAAAGAAGCCGCCAGGCTTGTATGGAGCGGAGTGATCTAACATGCAGAAAGGAGAATATTGATTATGTTTTATGCGATTTATTTATTGGGGATTATTTTCTGGATCTTAAGAGGAGTCGGCGGAGGATTCGGCAATCTTGTGAATTATATGGATGGGTTTACCTGTCTGTTTGTCTTGGTACCCTGTGTACTGATCTTATTTTGCACCGGAAACCTGAAAGCCTTCGGCAGGGCCGTCTTGTTTGCCTTCGGCAAAAAGGATGCTCCCTTGATATCGTATGAGGAGGGCTTTCTGGCAGTCAAAATGGTAATGATGATCTCGGCAATCTTCGGACTGCTTGGCTTCTTGATCGGAACCTTCACCAGCATCCACTCTGTGGAAGACTTCTCCTCCATTGAAGCGCTGGGCTGGATCGTGCGCGACCTGTCGGTGACCATGATATCACTCTTGTACCCGCTGCTGATCTGGGTCATTCTGCTGCCGCTGTGCTTTATGCTGAAAAAGCATCTCCGGCAGCAGGACAGGAATGCCGTCAAAATTCTATGATCTCAACCCCTTTATTCCTCATCTCTTCAATCCTTGCCTGCGTCACGGGAATGATGCACAGATGTACATCCTCTCCCCACGCAAAATAAGGATACAGTCCTATATTATCTCTGTAATACAGAGCGCACGGCACCGATTCGGCGGTATATTTCATATTCGTATCATGCTCGAAGGCAAGCCTGTTCAGTGTTGTATACAGTTCCCGGATCCGGTCGTCCAAGAGGTCCGGGAACATCACCTTGAGAGTATAATAACACAGCTCCTCATATATCGTATACATTTGCTCAAAAGAGCTATGGGCATCATAATTCACCGTAATCTCCTGGATATAGTCAGCATTGCTTGGCGCATAGACCGTGATGGTCGGAAGGGGCAGGATGCTCTCATCCCTGGAATAATGATAACGGCAGGTCTTATGGTTGGAATGGATAGACGTATCATACACATAAGAGCGCCACTGCAATGACGGAAGCAGATAACGTTCCCCCTTGTCAGCCCAATAGAGGCCATTGAAGCTGTCTATAAAATCATCCATTGGAACCTGAAATACAAGCTCGCCCGGACGGTTCTCCATAACCTCTATATGCAGCTCCTTCTTCCGGACCTCTTCACCTAGAATCTCTTCTGTCCGCTCCGCCTGCAGGTTATCCTCGCTGTCAGGCTCTTGCGGATAGGGGCTTGCCGAATCCTCATCTGCCTGAACTTCTGCCGCCGCTTCACCCGGAAGCTGTTCCGATCCTACCTCTATGTGCTGCAGACCATATGTCACTCCCTTCACCGCCGCTCTTGTAAATGCAACGGCGCCGATCAGCATAAGAGCCGCCATCACAACATCCTTTGGCCGTATCCTCATCTCGTCTCTAACTCCCTTCTCGGTCTGTATCCCGGAATCAGACGGGCATTCTCCCGATCCACCTGATTGCCCGCATACACTAGCCGTCCGTCCTCTGTCCTTCGGAATGTCACCATATGTCCGAAGGAATAATCCGTTCCCTCCTCAATATAGATTGCCTCCACATACACTTTAAGTATCCCGCCTTCCTTCTCCTCGCACCGCACCACTTCCGGGAACGGCTGGATCTGCTGAACGCGGTTCAGCGCGTGTACCGCACTCCAGGGATATCTGCCCTTGGCGGCATCATACCCGGCGTATGCTTCAATCTCTTCTGTCCGGATATCAAAATACTGCTGTATTACCGCTTCAAATTCTTCTTTGGGAATACCGCCGGAATATACTTCTTCATCCAGTGTCTTTCCGGTCGCCATCTCATACAGATAATCAAACAGATCATTGAACTCTATCTTCTCAAGGCTGTTCTCATCCCAATCTTCCAGGAACAAGTTGTTGCTTAAGTAACTGACTGGGACAATATAATGCTCCATCATATCCCTGCACTGCTCATCCAGCGGCAATATCCGGTAGAAGATGTGCATGTCCATCTCCTGATTCCTGGTCAGCGCCTTCTCCCAGATCAGCCAGCCCTTCTTGGTATATTCCCAACGGTATACCGCGACCTTCTCCATCTGCTGGATATAGATCTCCATCGCCTCATCGAATGAGGCGCTTAAGAAGGTTACGGTCAGCTCCTTTTCATGGAACTCAAGCCGGTAATACCGGAAGACACCTATCGTATTGATCTGATAGAATTCCGCTTCCGCATCCTCCCCCTCCTCAGCCCGCCTTATGGCAGCGTCAATCTTCTCATAATTTGTCATATTGTAATCACGGCTTCCACAGGTAACCGAACAACCGTCCGCCGCCGCGGTTTCTATCATCTCATGTACTGTTTCCTCAGGGAAAATAACCCCATCCACAACCACCGTGCTATCATTACCAGCTGAAACTGCCTTCTCACCGCCAGAAGCTTTCCTCTCTTCATCCGAGCCCTCTGCCAACGCGGCAGTATAGAGTCCCTTACACTTCTCCATCAGCGCAATCAGCTTCCCTCTCGCATCATCTGCTTCCTTCTGAGCCATCTTAACCGACTTCAATTCATAATCCAAAGCCTCTTCCGATTCCGCCTGACTTCCCTGGTAATCCTGTCCCTCGTTCCAACCGCTTACAGCATCCTCCTTATGCCCCTTTCCGGTTAATGCACACCCCGGCAGCAGACAGATCAGGGCCAGCATTGTCACAGCTTTCAATATATTCTTAATTCCTGCATATTTTTCCCGGCCTTTTATCCGCATCAAAATACATCTCTCCTACCTATTCCCGCAGTCAAACGATTTTTAAATCTTACACATGTAGTATATTATATAATATTTCCGGTCTTTGTCAACATCTTTTTTATTCCCGCAAGCATTAAACTGAACGGGCAAGGCTGTAAACGCAAAAAATGAGGCCTTTGAAAATCATTTCAAAAGCCTCATATACGTCATACTTTAAAGCAGCCGCCCCCGATAAACTCCCTGAGCAGTGAATTCGTCGGTACATTCTCGCTTCCGATCCCTACGAAGTAATCCAGAAACTTAAGCAGCCTCTTCGCCTCCAGATATTCCGGGCAGCTCCTGTCAATCCCGAAAAGCAATGGCTCCACATAGAGCTTCAGCACGGCAAGCTCATAGATCAGCGTAGAATTAAACATTACGTCCGCTTCCTCCTGGAACGGGAAGATAAACTTCTCCTCCCCCCTCCTTACCGACTGCCACATCCGTATAGTCCTCTGGGCGGAAGACCCCCTGGTACGGGCGTCTCTCACGATCCGCCGAAGCAGCCTTCCGTCTGTAGTCGGGATCCGGTCATGCTCGTCTACGTTCAACTGGGTCAGAGCGCTGATGTAGATCTTGAATTTATTCTCATCCGGGAGATTCAAGGTCAGTTTCGGATTCAGACAATGAATCCCCTCTATCACGAGCACGTCGTTCGACCCAAGCTTCGTCGCCGGCGAACCATACTCTTTATGCCCCGTCACGAAATTAAAAGTCGGAATCACAACCTCTTTGCCGTTCAGCAGATCGTTCAACTGACGATTGAACAGCTTCACATCCACGGCCTCCAAGCATTCAAAGTCAAAAGCGCCCGTCTCATCCCTTGGATTCTCTTCTCTCTCAACGAAATAATTATCCACGGCAATCGGGCGAGGCGTCAGACCATTTACCCGAAGCTGTACAGACAGACGATGAGAGAAGGTGGTCTTCCCGGAGGATGACGGTCCCGCTATTAAGATAAACTTAAGCTCCGGGCGTGCGGCGATCTGCGACGCGATCTCCGCGATCTTCTTTTCCTGCAGCGCCTCCTGTACCAATACCACATCATGAACATCGCTCTTCGTGATCTTATCATTAAGCGCGCCCACCGTCTCGATCCCCTGGAGATCTCCCCAGTGAACCGACTCCTTCAACACATGGAACAGCTTGTTCTGCGGCTCAAATACCGGCACCTCCTTAGGCGCTGACTTCACCGGCATCTGCACTACGAACCCCTCGTCATACAGATATAACTTAAAATACTTCAGATACCCCGCGCTTGGAACCATATATCCATAGTGATAGTCTTCGAATTCATTCATGCTGTAGATGTTGACCTTGGAGACCCTGCGGTAGCGGAACAACCTCTCCTTATCGTGCATCCCATGCCTGCCGAACAGCGCGATTGCATCATCGGTGCGGACAGAACGCTTATGGATCGGCATATCCATATCCACCATCTCATGCATCCTGGCTTCTACCCGGTCCAGGAAATCCCGGTCCACATTGATATCGCCGTCCACCGTACAATAATACCCCTTACTGACGGAGAAATGAATCCGTACTTTCCTCACGGCATCATGCCCCGCAACATCATAAACCGCCTTCACCAGCATAAGATTAATACTTCTTCGGTAGGTCTTATTGCCGATCTCCCCCGCCGTCGTCTCAAACTGGATCGTACAGTCTGATTTCAGCTTCTTGAATAACTCCTGCAGCTTCCCGTTCACAAATACCAGCACAATATCTTCTTCATAATTCTTCTGATAGTCTGCCGCGATCTGGCCATATGTAGTTCCCGCCTCATACTGCCGGACCTCTTCTCCAATCTGTACCTGATACATCTCTTTCCCCATAATTTCACCTCTTTCTTATAACTGGCTTCTAAAGAACCTTCCTAATCCGCTCAGACACTGGCAAAAGGATGACGCAACGATGCAGTCATAATCTCCACACCGCTTAGATTCTCCGCCAGATATCGTTCCATGTCTTCCACAAAGATCCACTCAATACCATAATGCCCCGCATCGATCACAGCCATTCCCTGAGCAGCCGCATCGATCCCTTCATGGTGCCCGATATCACCGGTGATCAACACATCTGCTTTCTTGCGCAGCGCCTCCTGTATCACGCTCTTTCCGGACCCGGGACAGATCGCAATTCTCTCAACCTGCCCTTCAAGATCCCCAAAGGCACGGACACCATCCAGCCGGAATGCCTTCTTCACTTCCTCGCAGCACTGTCTCAGCGTAACCGGCGTCTCAAACTGTCCAATCCGTCCGATCCCTTCCACGCTGCTTTCCGTGCCTTCACTGCTGCCGGCGCCTTCCCGGGTCTTCGCCGCCTCCATACCGCGGCAGGTAACTTCCAGAACCTCCTGCCCCTCTAACCGCATCATATCCGCAGACAACTTTGCCATCCTGAGCACATCATAATTCGTATGCATAGCATAGCAGGAGATATCATGATGAATCAGTTCTAAGAGCCTCTTTCCGATAAAGTCCCGATTCGTGATCCGCTTCATCCCGCCGAAGATCAGCGGATGGTGCGTGATCAGAAGATCCGCACTGCGGCATACCGCTTCACGGATCACTTCGTCCGTGGCATCCACCGCAATATAGATACTCTTAACTTCTCCGTCATCCCGCCCCGCCAACAGACCTACGTTGTCCCATTCCAATGCATATTCTGCCGGATAAGCACTCTCTATTACCGCTAATACATCCTTGCAAACCATATCTTCCATTCTCCTTTTCCGCCGATAGATACCCCGTATACCTGTTCAGTCCTCCGGACGGATACAGTAGTATCCAAGCGCTCTGCTGATGATCATGATATCCCTCCGGATTTCATCCTTGCGAAGCCTTGCCCCCTCGCTCTCCACATGGTGGCTCAATTCCTTGAATATATCCTCTCTGATGGCCAGTTCCCTGTGAAGAAATCTCTCCAGGACCGGACTTCTCTTCTCCAGAAGCCGCTTCCCGAAGATATACTCACATTCCGTATACTTGGCAGACTCTCTGCGAATCGCCGGGACTGCCCGCATCATCGTATAGAATTTCCCGTCCTCTTCCACCATATCCTCATCTATGATATCCATGCCCTGATCTAGCAGAAATTTGCGCACCTTCCATATCTCGGACTGCGGCTGCAGGATACAGGCCTTCAACTGATCTACTACTTCCCTGCCCTCTTCCAGGATCCGGATGATCAGCCCTCCGCCCATACCGGCGGCTATGATCGTATCCACCTCCCCCGGCTCCACGGCCTGAAGACCATCCGACAGCCTGGTCTCAATCTTCCCCTTAAGATTATGCCCGATAATGTGCATCTTTGCCCTCTCAAGAGGCCCGCCGTTGATGTCCAGTGCGATCACCTTCGATGCGATCTGCTTCTGCACCAGATAGATTGGTATGTACCCGTGATCTGTTCCAATATCTGCAACAGAGGCGCCCTCTGTCACAAGACTTGCAACCGCATAAAGTCTTCTTGATAGTTCCATAGGCGCCTCTTTCTTAATCCAGATAATCTCTTAATTTTCTGCTGCGACTTGGATGCCGAAGCTTCCTGAGCGCTTTCGCCTCGATCTGACGGATACGCTCTCTGGTAACGTCGAATTCTTTGCCGACCTCCTCCAGTGTACGCGCACGACCGTCGTTCATACCGAATCTAAGCCTCAGTACCTTCTGCTCCCTCTCTGTCAAAGTATCAAGCACTTCATCCAACTGCTCCTTAAGAAGGGTCTGGGCTGCCGCTTCTGCCGGTACGGGTACATTGTCATCCTGGATAAAATCACCCAGGTGGCTGTCCTCCTCCTCACCGATCGGCGTCTCTAAAGATACCGGCTCCTGAGAGATCTTGAGGATCTCCCTGACTCTCTCCACAGGCATGTCCAGCTCTTCCGCGATCTCCTCCGGCGTGGGTTCACGCCCCAGCTCCTGCAATAATTGTCTGGACACACGGATCAGCTTATTGATGGTCTCCACCATATGGACCGGAATACGGATTGTCCTCGCCTGGTCTGCAATCGCTCTGGTGATCGCCTGACGGATCCACCAAGTCGCATAGGTGCTGAACTTGAATCCCTTGCGGTAATCGAACTTCTCCACAGCCTTAATAAGCCCCAGGTTCCCCTCCTGGATCAGATCAAGAAAGAGCATACCGCGGCCTACATAGCGCTTCGCAATGCTGACAACCAGACGTAAGTTCGCCTCGGCCAGACGCTTCTTGGCATCCTCGTCGCCTTCGGCCATCCTGCTCGCCAGATCTACCTCTTCATCAGCCGTCAGAAGCGGTACCTTACCGATCTCCTTCAGATACATGCGGACCGGATCTTCGATACTGATCCCGTCCGGAACCGACAGATCCAGCTTCTCCATATCTACATCGTCTTCTTCCGAAATCATAAGGTCCACATCATCGAGATCATCATCATCCCCGCTGATACGCAGTACATCGATATTGTGGCCCTCCAGATATTCAAATACCTTCTCCATCTGATCTGGTTCCAGTTCCATGTCCGAAAAGAAATCATTAATCTCCTGCACTTCCAGAATACTCTTCTTCTTTTTACCCAGAGAGACCAGTTCTTTTAATTTCTCTTCAAATTTCACTATGTTTTCTTCCATATAGTGCCCATCCTCTCATTGCTTGCTTATATTTTATCCTTAATTAATAGAAATATGCAGTTTTTGGATGTCCTGCAATTCCCTTTTTGCATTCATCAGTCTCTGAAGCCCCTTCATATCAGTCGGTTCCAGGTTCTTCGTCGCCTCTTCTATGCTGTGGTTCTTCACTCGGATGATCGTCTCCTTCAGTGCCTTCTCCTGTTCCTTCGCCGTCGTCAGTTCCCTGATCTTCGTGTTAAACAGGCTCGCCGCCTCCCGATGCTCCTCTTCTTCTGTAAAATGGTTCATGATCTTCGCCGGATTCACAGCCCCCGCCTCATACTGCTCATAGACAAGCCGTGCGACTTCTCGGTACAGCCCCTCCGTAAAATCTTCTGGAGAGATATACTGTTCGATCTGCCGAAAGAGAACCTCATCCTCGATCAACCAGGTCAGCAGAATCTTCTGGGACTTCGTCATCCCATCCTCCTTCTTCCTTAGCCTTTCATCCGTGCTCTTCGGCCGTCTTGCCGGCCTGGCAAGCCCGGACTGGACCGCTATCTTACCTACAAGCTGCCGCAGATCCCCCACGCCCACATGGTAGGCAGCCGCCACCGCCTCTATGTAGTTATTGCGCTCAATCTCTTCATCAAATTCCGTAAGCCGTCTGGCTGCCTCCCGCATGAAATCAGTCTTCCCCTCCGGGGACTGCATATCATACTCCCTCTCAAGGACCTCCAGACCGAACATGAAACCATTCCTCGCCTTGCCGATCCTCTCCTCGAAAGCTTCCGCCCCCAGATTCTTAATGAATTCATCCGGATCCTTATAGGGGTCCATGCGGATGACCTTCGCCGTGATCCCTACATCCTTAAGTATCGGCACCGCACGCAACGCAGCCCTGGTACCTGCCCCGTCACTATCGTAGGTCAGATATACCTCCTGCACATAGCGCTTGATCAGCGAAGCATGCCCCTGAGTCAGCGCCGTTCCCAGGGATGCCACCGCATTCGTGAATCCGGCCTGATGGAGCGAGATCACATCCATGTACCCTTCGCAAAGCAGGAAATAAGACTTCTTCGAAGTACGCGCCCGGTTAAGCCCATACAGGTTCCTGCCCTTGTCAAATATCACGGTCTCCGGAGAATTCAGATACTTGGGCTGTCCCTCACCCATGACCCTTCCGCCGAAACCGATCACCCGGCTGTTCACATCCATGATCGGGAACATCACCCGATTCCAGAACTTATCGGAAGCGCCGTGACGTTCATCCACACTGATCAATCCGGCCTTGACGATCATATCTGTCTGATATCCCTTAGATCTCAGATACTGGTACAGAAGATTGCTGTATTTGTTCGAATATCCAAGCCCGAATGCCCGGATCGTGTCGTCGCTAAGCCCCCTGTTCTTCAGATATGTAAGCGCCTGCGCTCCCTGACTGTTCTTAAGCTGCACATAATAATACTGAGCCGCCGCCTTATTGATCTCAAGGAGAACGGCCCGGGTATCCGCCCGTTCCCTTGCTTCCCTGGAGTACTCCTGTTCCGGAAGCTCAACTCCTGCCCTCTCAGCCAGAAATTTAAGCGCCTCCACAAAAGAAAAATTCTCATACTCCATAATGAAAGTAATTACATTGCCCCCTGCCCCGCATCCGAAGCAATAATACATCTGTTTCTGCCTGCTGACAGAAAAAGACGGTGACTTCTCATTATGAAACGGACACAAGCCAAAATAAGAGCTTCCCTTCTTCTTAAGGCTCACATAACCGGATATCACATCCACAATATCATTTTTTGATCTTACTTCTTCAATTACTTCTTCGGAATACATTTTTTATACCCTCATATATAATATTCGACAAAAGTATTCGATTTCCTTTTAAATTTTCCATGATTCCGGGATAAAATATTCTTCGAACTTTTTTATTGCGTAGGTATCCGTCATACCCGCTATGTAATCACACACCGTCTGCTCTTTGCCGGACTCCCCGTTCTCCATCTTGATAAGGAACTGCCTGGGCATTGCGCCGGGATGCTTCATATAATACCCGTACAGATTCTCTATCATTTTGACCGCCTTATCTTCCTCCCCCTTTGCCGCAGGATTCTTATATACATTCTCATACATGAACCTGCGCAGGCCAAGCATAGCCTCCATGACCTCCGAAGACATGCTGATCTGCGGCTGATCCATACTGTGAGTGATCACATCATGGATCATAGTGTCCAGCCGGATCCTGGTGGACGATCCCAGCACACGCCTGTATTCCGGGGGAATATCCTCCTCTGACAGAATATTTCCCCGGATAGCGTCATCAATATCATGATTGATATATGCGATCTTATCTGACAGGCGCACGATCTGCCCTTCTAACGTATGCGGAGTACAGCAAAACTTATGATTCCGTATACCGTCCCTCACCTCCCAGGTAAGGTTAAGCCCCGCTCCCTGCCTCTCCAGACATTCCACCACGCGGACACTCTGTTCGTTGTGGCGGAAACCCAGCGGGCATACCCTGTTCAGGGCATACTCTCCCGCATGTCCGAAAGGCGTATGCCCAAGGTCATGCCCCAGCGCGATCGCTTCCACCAGGTCTTCATTCAGACGCAGTGCCTTCGCGATCGTCCTGGCATTCTGAGATACCTCCAGGGTATGGGTCAGCCTGGTCCGGTAATGGTCGCCCTTGGGCAGCAAGAACACCTGAGTCTTCTGCTTCATACGGCGGAAGGATTTGCAGTGCAGGATCCGGTCACGGTCCCGCTGGAATACCGGGCGGATATCGCACTCTTCTTCTTCCCGCTCCCTGCCGGCGGAATCTCTGCTCCTCGCCGCGTAAGGGCTTAGATACTCTGATTCTCTAAGTTCCATCTGTTCCCTGATCGTCACCTGTCACACATCCTTCCGTTATTTAGTACACCGAATAATAAGTAACCAGCCATATAACTTGCCTGATTTTCCATCTGCGTTATATGGCTAGCACATCATTGTATTAATTCTTGAGTAATAAACACTTGCTATCCATGCCATCTGCACGCCTTCGAACCTAGATGTAGCCCGCTACACCGTTGGTTCGTAGACGCACAGCTGACACGAATATCAAGCACTATTACTTCAAGATTAATGCAATGATGTACTAGAAACTTATTTTTCGGTGTACTAGCACTCAATCCTTCAGACGCTTCTCAATGGCCTCCACAACCGTCTCCAATACTTTGATACGGGCATAATACTTGCAGTTGCCTTCCACAACGACCCATGGCGCATGCGGCGTAGATGTCCGGATCAGCATCTCGTTCACCGCTTCTTCGTACTGATCCCACTTCTCACGGTTACGCCAGTCTTCATCCGTAATCTTCCACTGCTTCTCCGGATTCTCCTGCCTTGCCTTAAATCTTCTCTCCTGCTCATCCTTATCAATCTGCATCCAGAACTTCAGTACGATCGCCCCCGCATCCGCCAGATCCTTCTCCATATCATTCATCTCTTTGTATGCCCTCTGCCATTCCTGCCTGGAACAGAAGCCCTCGATCCGCTCCACCATGACCCTGCCGTACCAAGTCCTGTCAAAGATGGTGACATGGCCGGCCTTAGGCATATCCACCCAGAACCGCCAGAGATAGTGATGCGCTTTCTCGATGTCATTGGGGGAGGCTGTGGGATGCACCACATAGCCTCTGGGATCCATCTTCTCTGTCAGACGCTTGATCGCACCGCCCTTGCCGCCTGCATCCCAACCTTCAAAACCAAGTATCACCGGAATCCTCCTGCGGTAGAGCTCTCCGTGCAGCTTCTCCATCTTCTTCTGCAGCTTGCTAAGCCGTGCCTTATATTCCTCCTTCGTGTATGCAAGGCCTAAGTCTGCTTTGGCAAGGATGGAATTCTTGAATTTCTTATCCTGTTCGGACATGCTGAACCGAAGCTCCCCGTCTATATACGTATCTTCTGCATTCACCGGTTCCTTCCTGCCTTCTGCACGTTTCGCCTCCTCTACCTTCTCGGCCAGAGTCTGCGCAACGATCGCATAGATCTTCGCCGTCGCGAACTTACGATCCACAGCCTCCACGATATTCCACGGCGCATACTCTGTATCCGTCCTTCTCAGCATCTCTTCATTCATCTCCTGATACTTCTCGAAGGACTTATTCCGCTTCTGGTCTTCCCGGCTTACTCTCCATGCCGTCTCATCCGAACTTAACAGCTTATCAAAACGCTTCTTCTGCTCCTTCTCGTCAATCGCCAGGAATATCTTGATGATCACCATGCCGTCCGCCGCAAGCTGCTCTTCAAAAGAACAGATAGAGCGATAAGCATCTGCAAGCTCACTCTTCTTCGTCTTCTTATCAAACCGGTCGATCAATACCTTGCGGTACCAACTGCTGTCATAGATCGCAATACGCCCTTTCGACGGCATCTTCGTCCAGAATCTCCAGAGGAATGGATGCATCTTCTCCTCCTCTGTCTCATTCTTGACCGCATACACTTCAAATCCACGAGGGTCAAGAGCCTTGATAAGCTCACCGATCTGGACTCCCTTCCCGGAAGCGCCATACCCTTCAAACGCAATCATCACCGGAACTCCGAGTCTTCTGCACTCTCTTTGGAGCTTGCCCAGCCTTGGCATAAGCTCCGCCATCTTCTCCTTGTATTCCGCCTTGTTTAGAGATTTGGTTAAATCAAGCTTTTCTAACATAATTTCCTCCTTCGTCCTAACGTCCAAAAAGCTACTATCTCTATTATACACCATTTTCAATCTTTGCAATATCAATCAGCGTCAGTTTTCTAATATCTGTATTCTCAAGACTGGTGATCAAAGCCTTTGCCGTGTCGATCGCCGTCAGAACATTGACGCCTGTCTCGATCGCGTTCCTCCGGATCACGAATCCGTCTCTCGCCCGGTCCGCCCCCTGATGCGGCGTATCAATGACAAGATCAATCTTATGTCCCAGGATCAGATCCATCAGGTTCGGTGATTCCTGCTCGATCTTCCTGACCTTATTCGCTTTCACACCTCCTGCTTTCAGAGCCTCGGCGGTTCCTTCCGTCGCGAAGATACGGTAGCCGATCTGCCGGAATCTGCGTCCGATCTCCACCGCTTCGGCCTTATCCTCCTCACGCACGGTAATGATCATATTCTTATACCGCGGCAGTTTGATCCCCGCCCCCAAGAATGCCTTGTAGAGCGCCTCGTCAAATGTCTTCGCTATTCCTAAGCACTCCCCCGTGGACTTCATCTCCGGTCCAAGGCTTACGTCCGCACCGCGGATCTTCTCGAAGGAGAACACCGGCATCTTAACTGCGAAATAATCCGCTTCTGCCTGCAGTCCCGGCGTATATCCCAGATCCTTAAGCTTATTGCCGATGATGACCTTCGTCGCCAACGGAACAATGGGGATCCCTGTGACCTTGCTGATATAGGGCACCGTCCGGCTGGAACGGGGATTCACCTCGATCACATAGACCTCCTCCCCACATACGATGAACTGAATATTGATAAGTCCGATCACATGCAGCGATCTGGCCAGTCTCCTTGTATACTCCTCGATCGTCCTCTTAGTCTTATCAGAAATACTCTGCGCAGGATATACGGAGATACTGTCGCCGGAATGGATGCCTGCACGTTCGATATGCTCCATAATACCGGGAATCAATATCTCTTCGCCGTCACATACCGCGTCGACCTCTATCTCCTTCCCCTGCAGATATTTGTCCACCAGAATCGGATGGTCCTGGGCAATCCGGTTGATAATCCCGATAAACTCGTCGATATCGTGATCATTGATGGCGATCTGCATCCCCTGGCCGCCCAGCACATAAGAAGGCCTTACCAGGACCGGATAACCAAGGCGGTTCGCAACCTCCCTGGCTTCTTCGGCCGTGTAGACCGTACCGCCGCTTGGCCTTGGGATCTCACATTCCTCCAGAATCTGATCGAATAACTCTCTGTCTTCCGCTGCATCCACATTCTCTGCAGAAGTGCCTAAGATCGGCACTCCCATCTCCATCAGGGATTCCGTAAGTTTGATGGCCGTCTGTCCGCCGAACTGCACCACAGCCCCGTCCGGTTTCTCCAGATCAACGATACTCTCCACGTCCTCCGGCGTCAGAGGTTCAAAGTATAATTTATCTGCGATATCAAAATCTGTACTCACCGTCTCAGGATTATTGTTGACAATGATCGTCTCGTATCCCTCTTTCGCAAATGCCCAAGTACAGTGTACCGAACAGAAATCAAATTCGATTCCCTGGCCGATCCGGATCGGTCCAGAACCAAGCACCAGTACCTTTTTCTTACCTGAAGTCCGGACCGCCTCATTCTCACTTCCGAACACGGAATAATAATAAGGCGTCTCCGCCGCAAATTCTGCCGCGCAGGTATCTACCATCTTATATGCGGCGGTAATCCCGTATTCATGCCGAAGATCACGAATCTGCCGTCCGGTCTTCCCAGTAAGCTCTGCGATCACCGTATCCGGGAATTCCAGACGCTTCGCCTCTCTTAGAAGCTCTTCGTCAAGTTCCTGTTCCTTAAGGCGCTGCTCCGTCTCCACAAGAATCGCCAGCTTGTCGATGAACCACAGGTCGATCTTCGTTACCGCATGGATTTCCTCATAGGTAATGCCCCGGCGGACTGCTTCTGCAATCCTGAATATCCTCAGATCATCCACCACTGCCAGTTCTTCCATCAGCTCATCATTCTGAAGCTCAGAGAAATCATAAGACATAAGACTGTCCACATGCTGCTCCAGGGACCGGAGCGCCTTCATGAGCGCTCCTTCGAAGTTATCACAGATACTCATTACTTCTCCGGTCGCCTTCATCTGCGTCGTCAGAGTCCGCTTGGCACTGATAAACTTATCGAACGGAAGTCTGGGAATCTTGACCACACAGTAATCCAACATCGGCTCAAAGCTCGCATAGGTCTTCTTAGTAACCGCATTCTTGATCTCATCCAGTGTATATCCAAGGGCAATCTTCGCTGCAACCTTGGCTATGGGATAACCTGTCGCCTTGGAGGCCAGCGCAGAGGAACGGCTCACACGGGGATTGACCTCTATGACGCAATACTCGAACGTCTTCGGGTGCAGGGCGTACTGCACGTTACATCCTCCGGTGATGTTAAGCTCACTGATAATATTAAGCGCAGAGGTCCGAAGCATCTGGTACTCCTTGTCTCCCAATGTCTGAGACGGCGCAACCACGATGCTGTCTCCCGTATGTACCCCCACCGGGTCTATATTCTCCATATTGCAGACCGTGATACAGTTGCCACTGCCGTCACGCATCACCTCATACTCTATCTCTTTCCATCCCGCGATACAGCGCTCCACCAGAACCTGCCCCACGCGTGAGAGACGGAGTCCATTCTCCAGGATCTCCATAAGCTTAACCCGGTTGTCTGCGATCCCCCCGCCGCTGCCGCCAAGCGTGTAGGCCGGGCGTAAGACCACTGGATAACCGATCTCTTCTGCAAATCTTACACCGTCTTCCACCGTCTCTACTACCAGGGACGCCGCACAAGGTTCCCCGATCTTCTCCATGGTCTTCTTGAACTCCAGCCTGTCCTCCGCCTTCTTGATTGTCTCTGAGGTCGTTCCGATCAGGGCTGCATGATGCTTTCTTAAGAATCCGCTCTCCTCAAGCTCCATGGCAAGATTGAGCGCTGCCTGCCCGCCAAGCGTCGGCAGCACACTGTCCGGCCGCTCCTTTAAGATCAACTGCTCTACCACCTCTGCCGTAAGCGGCTCGATATAAACTCGGTCTGCAATATCCTTATCCGTCATGATCGTCGCCGGATTAGAATTCAGCAGAACCACCTCAAGCCCCTCTTCCTTCAGAGAACGGCAGGCCTGGGTCCCTGCATAGTCGAATTCCGCCGCCTGTCCAATCACGATCGGGCCTGACCCGATGACCAGTACCTTCTTAATCGCTGTATTCCTGGGCATGGTCTACACTCCTTTCATCATATCGATAAACCGGTCAAACAGATAGCCTGAATCCTTAGGACCCGGACATGCCTCTGGATGAAACTGCACCGTGAATATCTTCTTTCCTATATAACGGAGACCTTCGTTCGTCCCGTCATTGACATTGACAAATGCTTCCTTTGCAACCGCCGGGTCCATACTCGAAGCATCCACCGCATAGCCGTGATTCTGTGAGGATATGTAGACACGGCTGTCGCTTAAGTCCTTAACCGGATGATTCCCGCCCCGGTGGCCGTATTTTAACTTATAGGTCTTCCCGCCATTTGCAAGGGCCATCAGCTGGTGCCCGAGACAGATCGCGAAGATCGGAATCTCTGTCCGATAAAGCTTCTTCAGTTCTTCTATAATAGATACATTCATCTGCGGATCCCCCGGCCCGTTAGACAACATGATCCCATCCGGATCTGCTGCTATGATCTCATCCGCAGGCGTATGGGCCGGATAGACAGTCACCTGGCATCCCCGCTGGTTCAGAGATCTGGCAATATTATTCTTCGCCCCAAAATCCATCAGGGCTACCCTTGGGCCGTCGCCTTCTAAGACATATCTCTCTTGGCAGGATGCCTGCGATACCACATCCCCAATCGCATATCCCTTAAGCCTTGGAAGTATCTGATGGAGATCATAGTTCTCATTGGTCGTGATCATTCCGTTCATCGTCCCCTTCTCGCGCAGTCGCTTGGTCAGAGCACGGGTGTCAATTCCGGCAATCCCCGGGATATCCTGTTCCTTCAAGAAATCCTCCAGTCCCCCCTCACAGCGGAAATTGCTGGGCATCCTGGACAGTTCTCTTACAATATATCCATCCGGCCACGCCCTCTTCGATTCCATATCCGGTGTAACCCCATAATTCCCGATCAGCGGATACGTCATCACCACCGCCTGTCCGGCGTAAGAAGGATCTGTCAACACCTCAAGATATCCTGTCATCGAAGTATTGAACACAATCTCACTGATCATATCCCTCGCGGCGCCTATACTCGTTCCTGTAAAGACTGTTCCGTCTTCCAATATAAGAAATGCTTTCATATATTCACCCGTTTCCTTTCTTAATACTAACAAAAAGCGCAGCCAAGGTGTCATTAGAGTTCCGCAAAAAGGGCAGTTGCATGCACAACTGCCCTATTATACATGGTCCGGCAAACATCCTCGTCTCCTCAAATTGTAAAAATTATACTACAAAATCTGAGGATTTTCAACCATATTTTTTTCTACTCATACTGCCAATATACCGTAATCTTATTAAGTTCCGGCTCATCCATATACTGATATCTCACCTCGTCAAGCCCATACCACTCAGCCAGATTCTTAGCCGCCGCCTTCACCACATTCTGGAACACGTCATCATGCGCCTGGTTATAGAGCGCATCATCGGCGAACTTGATCACCACCGGATTCCCTCTGGAGGCGATAACGTCATTCATCCTCTGAAGGATCAAACCGCTGTCATAGGATTCATAATACATGTTATTCATCATGTAGTAATTACGGTTCATTTTCGTACATGCCGGAAGCGCTGTGCCTTCGTCAGGTGTATGGTTCTTGAACAGTTCTGCATCATCACAGCACATATAATCATAACTGATATTCTCAAAGTCTCTTACTTCTTCCCCTTCGGCAGCCTGGAATACCGGATCTCCCCAGGTCACATCCAGGTAATAATAATCCCCCTCGCACATGACCAGATTCCATGCATGGTTCTGTCCGCCGCCGGTGGTCCCGGTCACATAGGTACAGAACACACCCAATCTCTCCAGCAGATACTGCGCCGCCTTGGAATAACCTGCACATACCGACCGCTGATGGACAAATACACTGTAAATATTCTGATTATCCGGCGCCTCCAGGTCATAATCGACCGTATCAACTATATATTCATAGACATACAGAATCTTATTATACTCCGTATCATCCGCCGCAATTCCCGACAAACACTGTGCCGCGGCTCCTTCTATCTCGGCCTTCATCGTCTCCTTTGACGCTTCGTCATAGATATATGTCGGTTTCAGCACGGTGTAGGATTCTGATCCTCCGTAGGTGGTCGCTGATATGGTTCCGTCGCACCAGAAGATATCCGGATGATCCTTCAGGATATCCTGGAAAATCTTATTCGCCCGCTCTGCGTCCGAGGCATGGATATATATCTCCTCTGTATTTCCCCGTATTCCTTCCAATATCTCCTTATAGACCAGTCTTTCTTCCTCATTCAATTGCTGGTAGTAGAATTTCTGCTCCACCTCATCCTCAGAGAGCACCACCTCCTGGAAGGGTATCTCCTTCGGCTTCGTAAATTCTCGTTCTATTTTCCCCACAATCTGCGTTTTCAGGCCGACTCCATACGCAATACAGATCACCGCTACTGCAAGACAGAACATACCGACGGTCACTGCTATCGTATGTATACAACCCCTTTTTTTTCGTTTTCTCTTCATGTTAACTCCTTGACTTATGATACACGGGATTCCTCCGTGCTTGGGACTCTTGTATCATATTATATGCATTTTCCCCAAAATATACAATATCAGTAACATTTTCTTCCTTCATTCATATCTTATCCGTAAGAAATCCTTTATGAGGTACCCCTATGGACATTATGAACGCGACCCAGCAGGACACTCCTGACAAAGGGAAGCTTAAGGTCAATCTTACATCACAGATCGACGCCCGCCCTATTGCCGACGCTTCAGTCTCTATCTCCTATACCGGTGTCCCGGACAGCCGGCTCGAACAGCTCACGACGGATTCCTCCGGGCAGACTGAAACCATCGAGCTTGATGCCCCGCCGCTAGACTTAAGCCTTGACCCCGAAAATGAGGTACAGCCCTACTCCGAATATACGCTCCAGGTAACGGCTCCCGGATATGAGCCTGTCAGCATTGCCGGCGCTGAGATTCTCTCCTCAGTCACCGCCATCCAGAACATAACTTTAAGCCCCATAGATACACCGGAAACTTCCGAAGAAGTATTTGTAATCCCTGCACATACATTATATGGAACCTATCCCCCGAAAATACCGGAGGACGAGATCAAACCTATCAACGAATCAGGAGAGATTGTATTGAGCCGCGTGGTCGTTCCTGAATATATCGTCGTGCATGACGGAAGCCCAAGAGATACGACCGCCACAAATTATTATGTGAAATATAAGGACTATATCAAGAATGTGGCTTCCAGCGAGATCTATGCCACCTGGCCCGCAGATACGATCCGGGCCAATGTACTGGCGATCATGTCCTTCACTTTGAATAGAGTTTTCACCGAATGGTATAGAAATCAAGGTTTTGAATTTACGATCACTTCATCCACTGCTTTCGACCATAAATGGATACCGGAACGCAATATCTTCGATACCATATCCGTCATCGTAGATGAATTGTTCGCAGATTATCTGTCACGCCCCAATGTCAAGCAGCCGATCCTGACACAGTATTGCGACGGGAGACAGGTCCAGTGTCCGAACTGGATGACACAGTGGGGAAGCAAGTCACTGGGCGACCAGGGCTACTCTCCTATCGAGATCCTCCGTTACTACTACGGCGACAACATGTATATCAATACTGCCGAAGCTATCTCCGGTATTCCGGCATCTTGGCCCGGATATAATCTGGAGATCGGCTCAAGAGGGGATAAGGTACGCCAGCTCCAGGAACAGATCAACGTTATCGCCGGCTCCTACCCCGCCATTCCAAAGGTCACGGTCGACGGAATCTACGGTCCCGCCACTGCCGCCGCCATCCGCAAGATCCAGTCGGTATTCGGCCTCCCCCAGACCGGTATCACAGACTACAGCACCTGGTATAAGGTTTCTGAAATATACGTGGGCGTGTCAAGAATCGCAGAGTTAACTTAAAAAAACTGCCGGGCGGCATCATTCCCCCGGCAGTTTCTTCTCTACGCTTTTAACATTCCCGCAAAATCAGCCAATGTCTCTGAAATCTTGATCTGCTGCGGACACACTGCTTCACAGCTTCTGCAGCCGACACAGGCAGAAGGCTGCTTATCCTCCGGTACTGCCATAAGCGCCATCGGAGCGATAAATCCGCCGCCCGTAAACTTATGCTCATTGTATAGCTTCAGCATGGAAGGAATATCAATTCCCTGCGGACAATGGCTTGTACAATAATGACACGCCGTACACGGAACTCCGTTCATCATCCTGTCAGCAATACCAAGAAGTGTATCCATCTCTTCTGCACTCAGAGGCTTCTCCTCCTCATATGTCCGGATATTCTTCTCAAGCTGTTCGAAGTTGGACATCCCTGAGAGCGTCACCACGATATTCGGGATAGATTGCAGGAATCTGAACGCCCACGCTGCCGGCTCTTCATCCGGACGAAACGTCTCAAGCTTCTTCGCGTATTCATCAGACAACGACGCCAGCATACCGCCGCGCACCGGCTCCATCACCCAGATTGGAATATGATATTCATTCAGAAGATCTACCTTCTCCTTCGCCTCCTGGAACTTCCAATCCACATAATTAAGCTGGATCTGGCAGAACTCCATATGCTCGCCGTAAGCTTCCAGGAAACGCTTCATGATATCATAGTCCCCGTGAGCGGAGAATCCCAGATGCCGGATCCTTCCGTTCTCCTTCTGCTTCATCAGATACTCGAAGATACCATACTTCTCATCCAGATATTCATTGATATTCATCTCACAGACATTGTGGAACAGGTAGAAATCAAAATAAGAAACCTGACACTTCTCAAGCTGTTTCTCAAAGATCTCCTCCACCTTAGGCATGTTGGCAAGATCATATCCCGGGAACTTCGACGCGAGATAGAACTTTTCACGCGGATATGTACTCAATACCTTTCCCATGACAAGCTCTGAATTCCCGCCATGATATCCCCACGCCGTATCATAATAGTTGATCCCGTGATTCATGGCATACTCCACCATCCTGGCCGTCGCCGCTTCATCAATGTTCTCGTCCTTACCATCGATAAGCGGCAGCCTCATTGCCCCCATGCCAAGTGCAGACAGTTGTAAATCCTGAAACTCTTTGCAAATCATATCTATCTCCTCCTTGTTTATAATTAGTCCCAGACCAGCCGGCCGGTCTTCATCGCCCTGTCATAACAGGAAATCTTATAATCAAGCCGTTCCATGGTCTCCTGAACCACCCGAAGCTGTACTTGAAGCTGTTCCTTCTGTTCAAGAAGAAGCTGCCTTCTGTCAGAGATCGTAGCATCCCCTTCCCGGCTCAGCCTGACATACTCTGTCAATGCCTCAAGCGGCAGGCCGGCGCTCCTCATACAGGCGGCAAGCTCCACCCAGCCGCAGTCATCCTCCGTGTAATCCCGCAGGCCGCTTCCGTTGCGGTTCACCGGAGGGATGACTCCGATCCGCTCATAATATCTGAGCGTATCCTGTGAGATTCCATATTTCTTACTTACCTCTGAGATCGTCATGCTTCCACCTCTTCGCTTTCGTGTGTCATTATAATAAATATAACATCTGGAGTTCGCTCTAAGTCAAGACAAAAATTCCCGATCTACATTTTAGAAAAATATTCTCCGTATATCATTGAACATCACAAATACCATCAATATCATCAGGCATGCAATCCCTACCAGATGAACATACCCTTCCTTCTCCGGCGGGACCCGCTTGCGTCTTACAGCCTCCACGAACAGGAATACAAGCCTTCCTCCGTCCAGCGCCGGCAGCGGCAGAAGATTCATCACACCTAAGTTTGCAGATATCAGGATCGCAATATACAGCAATTGCGCCAGCACAGCCATAAACCCATATGACCTGCTCTCTTTATACGAATCATCCACAACATCCACGATCCCCACCGGACCCGAGATCTGATCTATGCCGGCCTTCCCGGTAACAAGCATCTTAAGACTTTCCAGAGTCGTATTGATCCAGAATCTTTCCAAATAGACACCATACTGCATAGCCGTCAGAAAGTTCGCCTTCACATACCCTGACGAAGAAATCCCAAGCCTCTCATACCCCAGCTCCTTATCCTCCTTAGGGGTCAATGTCACCGTCTTTTCTTTCCCGTTACGGCGGTAAGTGACCGCCACCTCTTCTCCTTGGTGGAACTGGTTGTATACGCTGACCTCACGGAAGAGATGAATCCTCTTCCCTCCCATCCTGACAATGGTATCGCCCGCCTGAATCCCTGCCTCGGCAGCTGGATAACCTTCTTCCACCCCGCTTACCACCGGCTTATCGTATCCGACCATGGCAGTCAGGATCACGGAAAATATAAATGCCAGGATGAAATTGAAGATCGGTCCTGCCGCGATCACCGAGATCCGCGCCCATACAGACTTATTATTGAAATTATTCGGAGATTCCGTCACTTCGTCATCCTCCCCCATTGCGCAGAAGCCGCCGATGGGGAAGATCCTGACCGCATACTTCGTCCCCTTATATTCACGAGAATAGATCGCCGGACCCATTCCAATGGCGAATTCATTTACCTCCACGCCATTCATCTTGGCAAGCAAAAAATGTCCCAGTTCGTGAAAGAACACAATAAAACTAAAGATTAAGATTGCTAATATAATTCCCAAATTATGAGTTACCTCCTACTGTTGATCCTGTCATAAGTTGCCGCTTCCGTATCCAATATCTGCTCAACCGACGGATTGGCAATATTCTGATGCGCACGCATACAGTCCTCGATGATCTCCACGATCTCGAGATACTTGATCTCACGGTTCAAAAATTGCCGGACTGCCAGCTCATTTGCCGCATTAAATACAGTCGGAAGCGAACCGCCCTTCTCTCCCGCCTCATATGCCAACTTCAGGCCATAAAACGTATCCATATCCGGCTTCTCAAATTCCAGTTTCCCTAGACTCCAGAAATCGACCCTCTCTCCTGGCAGATACCTTCTCTCCGGATAGTAAAGCGCATACTGAATCGGCAGCTTCATATCCGGCGTCCCAAGCTCTGCCATGATCGCACCGTCTACATATTCTACCATTGAGTGGATGATGCTCTGAGGCTGCACCACGACCTGTACCTGGTCCACATCGACTCCGAACAGCCATTTTGCCTCTATAACTTCCAGACCTTTATTGACCATGGTGGAAGAATCAATGGTGATCTTCCGGCCCATCGCCCAGTTCGGATGCTTCAATGCATCCTCAACCCTGATTTCAAGCAGTTCCTCCTCCTTCTTCCCCCGAAACGGACCGCCGGAAGCCGTCAGAAGGATCTTATGAACCTTCTTCTTCTCATTGCCCTGCAAGGATTGGAAGATTGCGCTGTGCTCACTGTCCACAGGAAGGATGGATACATGATGTTCTCTGGCAAGCGGCATGATAAGATGCCCCGCCGTAACAAGCGTCTCCTTGTTGGCCAGAGCAATATCTTTACCGGCTTTGATTGCTTCGATCGTGGGGCGAAGTCCGATCATCCCGACGACCGCTGTAACTAGTATCTCCGTATCCTCCATAATTGATACTTCCAGAAGCCCATCCATTCCCGATACCACACGGGTATCCGTATCAGCGATCCTGGTTCTAAGCTCCCTTGCCTTCTCCGCAGACCAGACTGCGGCCAGACGCGGATGAAATTCCCGTATCTGCTCTTCCAGAAGACAGATATTACTGCCCGCCGCAATACCGAGCACCTGGATGTCGCCATTCTCCCTGACAACCTCTAACGTCTGGGTTCCGATCGAACCCGTAGATCCTAATATGGCTATCTTCTTCATATATTACCTCACTTGTATATCAATATTTATATGAACCATCCATTCGCAAAATTCGTGCTGCCGCACACTTGCCCCTTCTAATTACAGGTTACCCGCCAATAAGGCTGCCAGATAATAGATCACCGGCGCCGTGAAGATCACGCTGTCAAACCGGTCCAGGATCCCGCCGTGGCCCGGGATCAGCTTCCCGTAATCCTTGATCTCATGGTTACGCTTGATCGCGGAAGCCGCCAGATCGCCTACCTGGGAAATGGCGCCGCCTGAGGCACAGATTATTGCATAATGAAGCGGACTGGTATCCGTCCCGCCCCACTGGTTCATGGCAGCCGCAAATATTACGCCCAGAAGAGCCGCGCCGACAATCCCACCGATTCCGCCTTCCACGGACTTCTTCGGACTTAACTTCGGAGCCATCTTACGCTTCCCGATCAGCATTCCCACACAGTAGGCGCAGGTATCGCACCCCCAGGAGCTTAAGAAGATCAGCCATACCACGACTCTTCCATCCGCAAGCTCTCTGGTCTGGAACACATAGGAAAGCATGACCGCTACATAGAAGAACCCGAAGAACACCGTCATAACTTGTTCCGCCCGAAACGCCGGAAATGTAAAAACATATACTGCCATAATAAGGACAAGGAACAGAATTGACAGCATGATCACATACTCCATATGTCCCGTATAAAGCAGTCCATAATAAAGAACAGCCGCCAGATATCCTGCAAACCCCAGCGCCTTTCCCTGCACACCGACTACCTTATATAATTCTGTCATCCCGATCACACTGATCACGGCAAGAAACGCAAACAGCAGATTGCCTCCATATCCTACCGTCGCGATCAGCACGATCACCAACACGATCCCGCTCAACAACCTGGTCTTAAACATCTTCTGCCTCCTTTACCCCTCCGTAACGCCGGTCTCTGGCATTATACTGCTCAATAGCCTTCATCAGCTCCTCCTTCGTGAAATCCGGCCAGTGCACATCCGTAAAATAAAATTCCGTATATGCAAGCTGCCACAGCAGATAATTCGATAGCCGCAATTCCCCGCTTGTACGAATCAACAGATCCGGATCCGGGATATCATGGGTATCCAGATAACCCTCAAATACCCTCTCGTCGATCTGATCTGGTTTAAGCTTCTGTTCTTTACAATCCCTGGCAAGCCTCCTTACGGCGCGGAGAATCTCATCCCTGCTCCCATAATTGATCGCAATCTGGAAATTCAGTCCCCCGTTATTCTTCGTGGCCTCCTCAAGCTCTGCGATCCTGCCGCGTATATCCTCATCCAGTCTCGTCACATCACCGATCACCCGGATCTTCATATCATTCTTCGCCGCCGTCTTAAGACAAGTCTTCATATAATTGCGCAGAAGCTTCATCAGCGCATCCACCTCGTCCTGCGGCCTGTTCCAGTTCTCCGTGGAAAATGCATACACAGTCAGATACTTGATTCCCATGCGGTAAGCATCCTCACAGATCTTCTCCACATTCTTACTCCCCTGGGCATGTCCGTAATTGCGCGGCATTCCTTTTGATTTCGCCCAGCGTCCGTTCCCATCCAATATGATCGCTACATGCTGCGGTATAACCATATCCATCTGCTCCTTCTTAAAATTAATATCGGGGACCAGCTGTCCTCCGAATGAATCCCCGTACACGGCATAAACGGGGACAGACCCCACCACAGGTTACTGGTCTGCCCCCACTCTCATTAAAAAATCACTAAACCGTCATAACTTCCTTCGACTTGGTGTCTACAGCCTTGTCCACATCCTTCACATACTTATCCGTAAGCTTCTGAAGCTCTGTCTCCATATCCTTGATCTCATCTTCTGACACCTCGGAACCCTTAAGCTTCTTAAGCGCATCATTACCGTCACGTCGGATATTACGGATCGCAACCTTCGCTGCTTCTCCCTTCTTCTTAACATCCTTCACCAGTTCTTTCCTGCGCTCCTCCGTAAGCTCCGGGAACACCAATCGGATCATCGAGCCGTCGTTGGTCGGGTGAATACCAAGATCCGATACCTGGATCGCCTTCTCGATCACCTTCAGCATATTCTTCTCCCACGGCTGAATCTGGATCATACGTGGCTCCGGCACGGACACATTCGCAACCTGCTGGATCGGAGAAGGGGTTCCGTAATAGTCAACCTTGATCCGGTTCAGTACATTGGGGTTCGCACGTCCTGCTCTGATAGTTCCTAGCTCGCCGTCTAAGTTCGTCATAGTCTTTGTCATCTTTTCTTCATACACCTTTAATCTTTCATTCATGATCTTGATCCTCCCTGAATTTATATCATAATTTATATCATGCTCTCGGATATTCCTTGCTTCTCAGTCTATATTCCGAGATAATTTATACCGTAACCCTCGTCCCTGTAAATGTTCCTGTCATCGTCTCTACGATACTGTTCTCCTCATTCAGCCCGAACACCAGCATCGGCATCTTATTCTCCAGGCACATGATAGAAGCTGTCAGATCCACTGCCGCGAGCTTCTTATCTATAATCTCCTGGATCGAGATCTCGTCATACTTCTTCGCTTCCGGATTCACCTTCGGATCACTGTCATAGATACCGTCAATCGCCTTCGCAAGCAGCATCGCATCTGCCTCGATCTCTATTGCACGGAGCACGGCTCCCGTATCGGTTGAAAAGTACGGATGACCCGTTCCTCCGGCGAAGAAGATAACCTTCCCCATGTCAAGCGCCGCAACTGCCGCATCTTTCGAGAATAACGATGTAAATGCACCGCACACGAACGGTGTAAATACCTCCGTCTTCATCCCCGCATAACGGAAGATATCGGATACATAGATACAGTTCATCACCGTCGCAAGCATCCCGATCTGGTCCGCCTTCACCCTGTCGATCGTCTCACTGGTTCTTCCTCTCCAGAAATTACCGCCGCCTGTCACGATCGCAACCTGAATCCCGTCATCCACTAACCTCTTGACCTGCCTTGCAACCCCTATGCAGGTTGCCTCGTCAAATCCAGTCTTCTTATCACCCGCGAGAGCTTCCCCACTAAGTTTCAACAATACTCTCTTCATAAGTCCATACTCCTTATTCTGCGTTATCTTCATGTTCTTCATAAACCATATTTACAGTAAATTATATCATATGAATACAAAAAAGGGAATATGCGGATGCAACATTCCCTTGATTAAATACAGTATACAAATAACGTTTACAAATTCTCGTAATAAACCAACTCGTCCAACGGAATACGCTGTGTCACATGACGCTTCGGGTCTGCAGGACTTCCATTTGCATATCCTATCGCCAGAATATTGACAGGCTCAAGCGTATCCGGAAGCTGAAATTCCTGCCTGATCACATCCGGCTTAAAATAACAGATCCACACAGAGCCTAATCCCAGTTCAGCCGCCTCCATCATCATATGATCCGTCAGGATCGTAGCATCTATATCGGTAGTCTTCTTCTGATCGAAAGGACGCGTCCATGCTTTGGTATGGTCGGAACAAACGATAATAGCCAGCGGTGCTCCATAGATATTCGCGGCCTTTCCGATCTTTTTCAGTCCCTCCTCTTCCTGTACAACGACCAGACGGGCAGGCTGCTTATTTGCCGCAGTGGGTGCAACGTGAGCGGCCTCAAGTATTTTTTTTAGTTTTTCCTGCTCTACCTTTTTGTCTGTGTAATCACGAACTGAATATCTCGCTTCTGCCATTTCTAAAAAACTCATATATATTCCTCCTAAACTTGATTTTCAGGTTTCCCTGTACTATAATTATATCCCAAACAAATTATAAAGCAATAATGCACTTTTTAGGTATATACTATCCAAAAAGTTAGTTAGGAGAGATTCTATGGGTGTAAATTGTAAGAATAGCTTTACCTGTCCGGTTGAAGCGACGATTTCTTTGATCGGCGGAAAATACAAATCCGTGATCCTCTGGCATCTTATGGGAAAAACCCTGAGATACAGTGAACTTCACAGACTGATACCCAAAGCAACCGACAAGATGTTGGCACAGCAATTGCGGGAGCTTGAAAACGATGGATTGATCAGCCGAAAAGTCTATCCCGTCGTTCCTCCCAAAACAGAGTATTCTTTGACAGATTTCGGCAATACCCTTGCGCCTATCCTTGACGAAATGTGTAATTGGGGAACTATCTACTTAGACAAGATAAAGTAGCAACTTCTTCCCTCGTACACTGCTCCCCTCCATACCGCGCTTTTTCATACAATTCGTGAATCTTCGGCATCTTCTCGTCTCCATCCTCATACAATCCCGCCCTGATCTCCAGTTCAAGCGGTGTTTCATAGCCAGGCGGCCTTTCTTTTAAGGTACGCCTGATCAGCCGCTTATAGAATCTCCGTATTTTCCTGTTGGGAGATAGTCTTCCTTCTCTGACTATTACTCTCGGCAGCCTTCTGATTCCTTCCCTGCCGTCCTCCTTTCCGAGAAAGACAACCTCATCGCCATCATCTGAGAATGCGTCCGCCGCTCTTCGAAGCAATGCATAGACCAGTCTCAATGCCAGATAAGCAATCCCGATCAGTGTAAGAACGGACAGAACCTCCGAGGCTTGCCTAAGCCACTTGGGAGTCTCCTTCGCCTGTGCCCGAAGCTTCATCAGTTCTTCCAGCATCGGATCATTTCCCCCATCCTCTTCGTAGTAAATGATCTCCCCTCCATCCATCTCTAACGGCTCAAACCGGAGTTTCGCCAGAGGTTCTTCATGATAGATTACAGCGGGAAGCATGAACAAAACAAGCCCGGTCATTCCGGACAACAGAATGGCAGTCCCGATTCTTTTCATAGAATGGACCGGAAGATTAGCGACGCGGATATTGACCTGTATAAACTGATCAAGGCTCTCCAGATAGACATATGCCAGGCAGACACAAAACTCCGCCCCAAGAATTCCTAACATCAAATACAAAAGTGTATCCCGATGAAATGAAAGCACACCCAGGTACAGAAACACAAAAATCAGACAATGTATCATCCTGGGCGAATCCAGCAGCGTCGGTACTTCCCACACTTGCTGGCTCTCCTGCACGCCTGCTTCGCCGGGCAATTCCCGCATCCGCCTTCGGATCTCCCCCTGTTTCAGCTTCACATAGCTGCGAAACAAAAACACAAGAGCCGTAAGGCTTCCTATAAATATACTTCTGCTGACTACCCACATTCCCCAGATAACCGCCAGAGAAAATACAAGAAAAAGCCATAAATTCTTGCATTTACAGATGATAAAGTAGGAAAGGATCACCGAGACAAGCATAGTAAGCCCCCTCAGAAGAAACACGCTAAGCTCATGCCCTCTTATATTTTGCACGGCAGCAGCAAATACATGAACTCCTTCCAGAAGTAGAATATCGTGGATCCAGGAAAGCAGGATCAGTATGCGGCTCTTTGCTTTCATTATATCTGCACCTCCCATTTCAACACATTGACATTCCTGATATTACACGTCATAATTCCGTCAGAAGCACGTACCGGCACTACCCACAAAATCTCTGCGCCGCCTTCTGCCATGGCTGCAACCGCTCCGGCAGTATCTATATCCTGATTCGCAGAAATGATTACATAAATCATACCTGCCCCGGCCTTCTCTCTTTCTGCTCTCAGATTCTCACAAATCCTCGCAGCCGGCTTGTCCGTATCAATCCGGGCAAGCTCCTGATATAATGCCTGTATCTGTCCCGCGCCCTCCTTCAGATGAATAGGTTTCATCCCGTTTCCAGTAACAGTAAGCTCCATCTTCGCCCTCATGATACAAGAAGCCAGAGACGCCGCGATCCGTATCCCCTCCTCCGTCAGTTCCTCCTGCCGAACCACCCTGGAATCCTCCGTATCCAGAATGATCTTCATCCGGATATCAGTTGTAGAGTCGAATTGATTGACCAGAAGTCCCTGCCCCTTCGCAGATGCTTTCCAATTAATATGATGCATCGGATCGGCAGGCTGATAATCCCTGATACCAGAGAAACAAAAAGGATCTGAAAACAACCTGTTCTGCGTCACGATCATACCTGATACAGCTCTGCTAAGCAGCGTGATCCGGTGGGTATCAACAAGCTTCGGATATACATACAGAGCCGTCTTCAACCTTCTGTCGTCGTGAAAGCTTCTTCGGAAGAAAAAATCATATCCAATCACATCAGCCTTGGTAAGTTCATAAAACCCGCGTTTTTCACATACAAAGGAAAGTCTTCGGATTACCTTCTGACGGATAAAGAGGGAAAATATATCTCTTCTGTAGCTCTGATCCGTCACATTCGCATTCTCCTTCGCTTCTCCTTCGAATCTAAGCGCACGATTCAGGGCAAGGTTCACTTCCAACGCTGGAAGAGGAAGCCGTTTATCATTTACGATCTCTTCTCTAAGATAAGAAATGTCTCCTTCATAGGCAGAACGCGTCTCGAAGTCCACTGCCACATCAAGTCCCGCATTCCAGTATCTCCTGTAAATAATATGCTGAAGCAGATAGAACAACACACACCCGGCAAGCAGTAAGAACAACATGATTACCTCTCCTTTCCCCTATTCCCCATTCCTCAACCGGAACCTTAACCAGGTCTGCGATCTCCCGAACCACCTCTTCCTCATATCTAGCCTTCTCGGCCGGGACTGACAGCACGAGCCGATGCGCGAGAACCGGAGCGGCAACACTCTTGACATCCTCCGGCACTACATATTCCCTGCCCTCTGTCATGGCAAAGCCCTGAGCCGCCCGCACAAACGCCAGTGTTCCTCGGGGGCTGACCCCCTGCATTACCTTCGGATGCTTCCGTGTCGCATGGACGATCTCTATCATATATTTGATCAGATCTTCATGAACATACATCCTGCGGCATTGCTCCTGAAGTTCCAGGATCTCTTCCTTCCCGCAGATCCCCTCAAGCGACAAGAGAGGTTCATCGGTAAGGAACCGCTCTACCATGGCGAACTCCTGCCCTGGCGTCATATCTTCCATGCTGATCCGCATCAAGAAACGATCTGTCTGCGCCTCCGGAAGCGGAAATGTACCCAGTGTCTCTATCGGATTCTGTGTCGCGATCACAAAAAAAGGCTCTTCTATAGTCCTCGTCTTCCCGTCCACCGTCACCTGCCCCTCCGCCATACACTCCAGAAGGCTGCTCTGTGTCTTGGGAGTTGCACGGTTGATCTCATCTGCCAGGAGGATATTACAGAATACCGGACCTTCCCGGAATATGAATTCTCCTCTTCCGGCATCAAAATAATTAAGCCCTGTCACATCTGACGGAAGCAGGTCCGGGGTAAACTGGATACGCCCAAATTGTGCGCGGACAGACTTGGAAAGAGACTTTGCGAGCACGGTCTTGCCTGTTCCCGGCACATCCTCCAAAAGCACATGCCCCTTTGCAAGAATCGCCGTAAGGATAAGCTTCATCGTTCTCTCATTCCCAATCATTACCCTCGATATATTGTTCTGCAGATCTTCAAGTAATCTAAGATTCATCTCTTATGTATCCTCCCGTAATTTCCTTATATTATATCGCATATGTGCAACTAATGGAAGAGAAAAAGGAATATACAATGCTTGAAAAATCCAACTCTATCAGCTATAATATTCCAAAAAGTCTTGGTTATAATTGAACGAATAATCTTGTATAATTATGGGGTGTAAAATCTATGAATGTTATAACAATGTTGGACGATCTGCAGCGTAAAGCGCTGCACAATCCAGATATCCGAAACAAATTGTCAGATACCGCCCAGGAAAAAGATCCGCTCACAGCATTCTGCAGAGTATGCCGTGAGCTTGGATACGAGATCTACGAGATGGACCTGATCTGTGCCGGCGAGGAATTCCATGCCGCTATGAAGCGCAGCACCAACGGCGGAGGTGAGAATTCCCCGAAGCTGGCAGGCGAAGACGATTTCTACGAATTGTTCATGAGCAGCATCAGATTTCCCACAGAGTAAAATCCCCGCCTATCTCCTCATCACCACCCGTGCGCCTTCATCCGCATTCTCTATCATAAGCTCCACCCCATGAAGCCCAAAGATCTTCTTCGCCAGGAATAATCCAAGTCCCATATGCCGCTCTCTCTTTCCCCGACTCTTATCTCCGGTATAGAACAGGTCGAATGCGTGCATGATCTGATCCTCACTCAGATGTGCCCCCGTATTTTCAATACTGCACCATCTTTCTTTCACATCTACATCGATCCGTCCATTCGGCACATTATATTCCACCGCGTTAGACAGCAGATTCCACACCGCTTTCGCCAGATATTCTCTGTCACCGTCTATCTGCAGATCCGCCTCCACCCGGTATTGCACCTGCAGATTCTTCTCCTCGATCAATGGGGCAAACCGCTCCATCTGCTCCCGGATTAATTCCGCAAAGGATATAGTCTCTTTCTTAAGCGCCAGCTCTTCGGAGTCAAGCTTCGCGATCTCGATCATATCCGTCACCAGATGATCCATCTCCTCAGTCTGCCCGATGATCTGGGCTAGATAATAATCCCGCTTCTCTTCCATATTATGTTCGATCAGATTCTCCGTAAAATTCCGGATAATGCCAAGAGGCGTCTTCAGCTCATGAGCCATAGCATTGGTAAGATCCCGTCTGGTCGCCTCTAGCGCCATCTGCCTGTCATAGGTCCTTTCAAACGCCCGGACGATCCAGGCCATACATCCGACAGCCAGCACAAATCCAGCAAGAAATACATATTTCATATAATCAAAAGCGGCAATCCAGGGACGTTCCTCCATCCGGACTTCTATATACGCACAGGGATTATCGCCGCCCCAGACCTTCCCCTGGAATCTGCACCTGTAATAGAATCCGTCTGAGTCAATTCTTAATCCACGGCAGACATTTCCTTCTTCTAAATAAAACTCTCCCTTCTCAGGGTATCCATGGAGATATTCACTGGAACTCCACCTGCGCCATTCCTCAAAAGTCTCCATATGCGAAAGCTTCATACTCGCATTCTGAAGCTTTCCTTTCGCCTTCTGCCCTTCCTGTACATCCGGATTCGTCCATTCCCACACCACGTGGCTGTCTGTTACATAGAATACCTGGCTCTCATCAGTCTCTGTGCCGGTCTCGTAATCAATACAGGCATCGGTCTCATAGCTGTTAATGCTTCCGGTAAGAGGATCTACATACTGCTTTTCCTCTGCCTCCCGGCCTTCTTCCCAAGTCAGTTCCTGGACAATGATATCATACAGCTCCTTACCATCCAAAGACGTCCGAATCAAAAACCGATATTTCTCCGGTATTATATAATTCCCCTCTGCCGTCAGACTTTCCTTCCAGCAATATTCCGCCATTTCCTCCTTCTGCTCAAACGACAGATAATCATCCAGCGCAAACGGCCCGTTCTTCTGACCGTTCGTGCTGACGGCCGATGCCAGATCACCGATCGCATCACAGCTTTTGGCAAGAAGTTTTCCCTTCGTATCATAGACGGCAGCCGAACCTTTCATCTCCTGCTTCCCCGTACTTAAGAAGCATTCATCAACCAATTTCTGGTAGAACTCCGTCCTCTCATCTTCTCCCCATTCTTCTGATATTGTTTTGTTGGTATCTTCCCCGGAAGCGGTCTCCTCACAGATCTCTTCTTCCCCATATATTTCTCTCGTTGCTCCTTCCTGCATCCCTTCCATTGTTTCCTCGTCCGCATTCTCTGTATCTGCCTTTCCCGCTTCCCGCCTCGCTTCCTCAAGTCTTTCATTGGCTTCTTCGGCTTCTCTTTTTACAATCTCATCCCTTCTCTTTATTCTCGCTTCTTCATCTGACGGACGCGTCCCATTCTCTTTCTCGGATGCCGTATTGATCAGGAAAAGGGTGATTTCCTCAAATGACTGTGCATACTCATCCACATACTTTTCCTTCACCAGATAAGTTGCCAGGCTCATTGTCAACAGATACAGCGCCATAAAGCCTGCCGCCACAGGCTTCCAGAATCTTCTCTTCCTTCTTCTTGCCGCTTCCTTCACATGTAATACCTCCATTTTCCTGCCAGAATGGTCCCGCCTGCTTATCTTTCCGAACAGACCGGTTTTACTCTTTATTCACAGTCAGCCGATACCCGAATTTGCGCACAGTCTCAATGGTACATCCGCAGGAACCGACAGCTTTCCGCAGCTTCTTGATATGATTATCCACCACCCGTTCATTCCCGTCGAAATCATATCCCCAGAAACGAATCAAGAGCTGTTCCCGGCTGAAGATCCTCCCCGGATTCTGCATGAAAAACAGAAGCATCTCATATTCCTTCGGCGGCAGCGGCAGCAACTCGCCATTACTGAATACCTTGTGGCTCCGTACATCTATCTTAAGACCAGCCAGTTCTGCAACGCTGTTGATCCCCTGTACTCTTCCCGTCAGCGCCATCGCTTTGGCATATAAGACCGGAAGGGAAAAGGGCTTCGTCACATAGTCGTCCGCTCCCAGGGCATATCCGTTCAACTTATCCTCCTCCAATACACGGGCAGTTATAAAGATCACAGGGATATCACTGTACTTGCGGATCCTACGGCACACAGTGAATCCATCCATCTCCGGCAGCATCACATCCAGAAGGATCAGGTGATAGCTTGTTCTTCTCAGCAATTCCAGCGCCTTTACCCCATCCTCTGCCGTCTCGACCCTCCAGCCCTTACCGGTAAAGTAATCGGCGGCAGCCTCCGCAAGCAGACAGTCATCTTCTACGATCAGTAATCTCAATTCCATGTACATTCTCCATTCCCTGTATGGTGATATTTTATCAGTCAAATATATCCTTTTTGTATCCTTTCGTAAATATTCCCCTACAGTTCCGTATGTATGCAGAATTGTTATACTGATCACCTGTTATCTCCGAATGCTGATCGACGTCCCCACCGCCCCCGGGCCGGTATGGCTTCCGATACTGAAAGACAGAGGATTATAATATACAACTGCGTCCGGAAATGCATCCTTAAGCGTCTCCGTCCATTCTCTCTCTTCTTCCTTGCCAAGTCCGGAGCCTGCCGCCCCGATGACAATCCTGCTCATCTCTATTCCCCGAAAGCGTGTGGCAAGATCCTGCTTCAATGCCTCTAACATCTTATGCTTTCCCTTCTTCATCCCCCGGACCTTAGCAAATGCATCCAGCCGTTCTCCCTGTATCGTCAGCACTGGTTTGATATTCAGCACCGCGCCAAGGGCAGCCGCAGCCGGTGTGATCCTTCCTCCCTTTTTCAGAAATTCCAGCGTATCCACCGTAATATAGATACATGACTCATATGCCCGTCTCTCCAGCTCTTCCCGGATCTCTTCTGCCGTCAAGCCCTGATCCGCAAGCTCTTTTGCCTCAATCACCGATTCCCGCAATGTCACGGAGATCCGGTGATTATCCGCCACCTGCACCCTGCCGTCATAGTCCGCCGCAAGCCCTGCCGCCGACTCATAAGAATTACTTAAGCCGCTGGACATAGGAATATGAACAATCCCGTCATATCCTTCCTCAAAGATCGCGTCCCACATTCCAATCACTTCTCCCGGAGAAGGCTGAGAAGTCTTCACGTCCTTTCCGCCTGTAAGGCTTGAATAGAATCTCTCCTGAGTAAGATCAATCCCTTCATAACAGATTTCACCATCAATGATCACCGGCATCGGCAGGGAAAAGATCCCCAACTCTTTCGCTTCACTCTTAGTAATTCCACTGTTACTGTCTGTCATTATCGCTGTCTTCATATCATAATTCCCCCTTCTGCCTGCAATTTCCATCTTGAAATGCCGCCCTTACTTCTATTATAATTAGTGTGACAAATTGTATCACTTTAAAAATCAAATTTCAATACGTTGTCACACAACTGTTACAAACAGGGGGATTTTGTTCATGGATACTGAAAGAAAAAACCAGGCTAACAAATTAGCCCGGGAATGTATAGTAACTGCATTGATGCTGTTGCTAAAGGAAAAACCGCTGTCTGCCATCTCTATTTCCGAATTGACCGAAAAAGCCGGCGTATCAAGAATGACTTATTATCGGAATTATCAGTCCAAAGAAGATATCTTCTCCTCTTATCTGGAAGAAGCGCTGACCGATTATCAGCGCGAGGCCCGCGAACTGTCGCTGGATCAGCATGCCTACGCTCCTGCTAACCTTTATCACTGCTTTTCTTATTTTGAAAAAAATAAAGAATTTCTCGACAGCTTATTCAAAAGCGGCCTGGGAGATCTCCTGCTGACCGCTATCAGCCGATATATACTCGAGACCTGGCACAAGCCGGAAGATGGGATCGAACATTATTACGGCCTGCAGGCCTTCGCAGGCGCACTGTATAACCTGTATATTTCCTGGTCTTCAAACGGTGCAAAAGAGACGCCTGCGGAGCTGGTGAAGATCCTCAGGCGCATTGCCCCGCCTGCATAAATATTCGTCTATTCTAAGCAGCCGTCTTACTTACATACTTTGCCTACGCTGTCCCTGACGTACAGCTTTGTAGGAACCGTCACCTTCACGCTGATCTCCCTGCCGCTTAGAATCCTCTCTTCCAGCATGCGGACTGCATATTCTCCCATGAATTCCATGTAGAGCCGCACTGTCGTCAGCGGAGGGATCATGTATTTGGCTGTCGGTATATCATTGAATCCGATAATACTGATATCCTTTGGAATGGATATCCCCAACTCATATGCAGCCTTATAGCATCCCACAGCCATGGAATCATTGGCAACGAATAACGCCGTCGGAAGATTCCCCTCCTCCTTCAGCTCTTTGAGAAGGGTGTATCCGTAATGAGCATGATATCTGCCCGTCTTCACATATTCCGGATGATACAATCCCTTCTGTTCCAGATAATCCCTGAAACCGGATATTCTGGGATCTAAGACACCGTCCTCATCCTCATCCGCCTCTATACCTCCGATCAGCCCGATCTTCGTATGTCCGTTCTCGATAAAATAATCCAGGATCTCCATCACCGACTTCCGGTAATCGATCACAACCGCATCAAATCGGTTAAGGTCCGGGCAGGCATCAATAAATACCACCGGCTTCCCCCAGGAACCAATCCGCTCAACCGCGGCATGTCCAAAGGTTCCGGTGCAGATAATCCCGTCAACCCCTTCCAGAGAATCCCGGGTATCCTCAAGAGACACAGGCTGCTTTCTATAGCCCTCCTCCTCAAGCATCTTCTCAATGGCGAGGCGGATACACAGATAATAGGGATCCTCCAGTTCCTCTGTCGGAGAATAGGAACAGAACATCCCGATCTTAAGCTTCTTCTTCCGTCTCTTCTGGACGCGCGGCTCATACTCAAGCTCCTCCGCGATCTCAAAAATCCTCTTCTTAGTCTCGTCCTGTGCATTCAACGTCTCATCGTGATTCAATACACGGGACACGGTCGCGATCGACACTCCCGCCTTTGCCGCAATCTCTTTTATTGTTGCCATATGATGCCCACCTTTAATATATGATTTAGTTACTTTTACTTTCCTTCTTAAATGAGATCTCCGATACCAGCACTGCTGCCAGTATCAGCGCAGAACCCGCAAGCATACGCACCGTCACATTCTCATGGAGCAGCAGCACAGAGAAAAATGTCCCGAACACTGCCTCCATGGACAGGATGATCGCAGACTTGGTCTCATCCACGTATTTCTGCGATACGGTCTGCAGAAGATAGGTAATTGTCGTACTCACCACGCCCAGATACAGCACCGCCAGAAGGCTTCTCGTAGACGGGGCGAATGTGAAATCCCCCGAGAGCAGAAGACCCGCTGCCGACAGCACACACGCGGTCGTCATCTGCAGGAAATTAAGCACCGCCGGACGTATTCTTCCTACATATTCTCCTGTCAGAAATATCTGAAGCGCGAAGCATACTGCGCACAGCAGCGTCAGCCCATCGCCAAGCCCAATGGAAAAATCATTCTTAAGCGAAAGTACGCCCGCTCCGGCGAGCGCCATCACGGCTCCGATCAAACTTCGTACTTCGATCTTCTTCCTGTATATCACCAGTGCGATAAAAGGTACAAATACCACATTCGTCGCCGTCAGAAACGCATTCTTAGAAGGTGTCGTATATTGAAGTGCAATGATCTGCAGTGCAAATCCTCCAAAAAGAGCCGATCCGAGCCAGAAGCCGCAGCGAATCTCTTCTCTGGAAATCGTCTTAATCTGCTTTATGCCAAGCAAAGTCATCAGCACTGCCGCGATCAGGAAACGGATCACCATAATCTGAAACGGCGAGAGGGTCTCAAGCGCCATATCACTTGCCACAAAACCCCCGCCCCAGATAACCGTTACCGTCAAAAGTCCCAGAATCCCTAAATACTTCTTCATTTGTCCTCCATCTTGCTATACTAGTATAACACAATTCATTTTAAAAAGGGGCATTTTATGCCCCTTTCCTGTTTATTTTATTTCATTATTATATCTACTTGAATTTGGCCTCTAATTCTTTCTGAAGATCCTTCATTACAGGCTCTACCTCTTCCCCGTTAAGCAGGATCTTAGATACTGCCGCACCGATGGAATCTCCTGCTTCCTGTCCGTTTGGAGAGATCGGGATCTCGGCAACCTTCTTACCGTTTTCGATAAAGATATTATAGATATTCTCCTCGCCGAAGAACGGATCTCCCTTCTGGAAGAGTTCATTCTCATATGCCGGGATATAAGACGGATACAGTCCGTATTTCTCAAATGCACTTGCCTGAAGCTCCACATTCGTCATTGCAAATTCCAAGAAATCTTTCGCTTCCTCCGCACACTCTGACTTGGCATTAATCGTAAGATCAGAACCTCCGTTGCTGCAGCTATACTGACCTCCTTCAACCATCGGAAGATCAATCACACCCCATTTTCCTTCTGTCTGAGGTCCCTTGTCCTTAATGGTTCCGATCATCCATACTGCCTCCGGGATACATGCAACAGACTCATTTACAACCGTCTGCTCATACTCATCCCAGCCGTTATAGTTAAGCGCAATACCGGAATCATAGATTTCTTTCGCTTTCTCCATAGCCTGAATGGAACGCTCATCATCTACGATCGGATTCCCTTCTTCATCAAATACCCCGACACCAAGCTGGCTGCGGATAAGAGAATAGATCGTACTCTTTTTCGGATCGATCGGAATCATCTTCACCGGATCACCTGACGGAGTCTTACATACTGCTTCAACTTTCTTTCCTGCTTCGATAAAATCATCCCACGTCTTTATATCTTCCGGAGAAACATCTGCCTGCTCAAAATAATCAGTCCGGTAGAACAGGCCTTCCGGGCCCGCATCCCATGGGAATGCATGAATTTTATCTTTATAGGAAACCTCCGCCATCTTGGCCGGAAGGAAATCATCTGCATTCACAATATCAGACAGATCCAGGAATCCCTCTGGGAACTTATCCGCATAACCTACAAGTATCTCTCCTTCGATCTGCACGATATCTGCGATTCCATTTCCTGTTGCAAGAGATGTTGACAATTTTTTATAAACCTGATCTGTGCCCATCTCCTCAAATTCAAATTTCACATCCGGATGATCCTTCTGGTATTCCTCCGCCGCTTCTTCAAGCCACATAAGCGCCACATCCCATGACCATATTGTGATCACTTTTTCTCCGCCTTCGGCCTCCTTCTTGTCCTTCCCGCCGCAGCCTGTGAGCGCAAGCGACGCCGTCATAACGCCCACAAGCGCTGCTGCCATCATTCGTTTCATGTTTCTTCTCATCATTATTTTTTCCTCCTTCATATATGTACCGCCCCTTATCTTCGTTCGGCGGCAACTTACTCTTTCACTGCTCCGCCCATAACGCCTGCTACGAATTGCTTCTGGAATACCAGGAAGATAATCAGGATCGGCAGGGTCGCTACGGCTGTCGCAAGTAAGATCACAGCATAGTTCTTGTTCGTCGGATTTCCGTCCAGCATTGCCAGGGAAATCGGAAGTGTATATTTCTCCTCGCTTCCCAGGATGATCAACGGCCACATAAAGTTATTCCACATACTTGTGAACATATAGATGACCAGTGCGCCAAGCGCCGGCTTGATGTTCGGCAGCACAATCCTGAAGAACAGGCTGATCTCGCCGACTCCGTCTATTCTTCCCGCCTCTAAGAGCGCCGTAGGGAAGTTCAGCATATTCTGGCGCATCAGGAAGATTCCAAAAGCATTGGCAAGCATGGGCAGGATCACCGCCCAATGGCTGTCCGTCATATCGATCTCGATCATCATCTCGAACAACGGCACATACATTACCAGCGACGGGATCATCATGGAACCCATGACAAATGTAAAGATAATGCCCTTGCCCTTGAAATCGAATTTGGCCAGTGCATAGCCTGCCGCCGAGAATATCAAAAGCGCCAGAACCGTATACACAACGGATATAAATAATGTGTTCCAGATACTTGTAAGCAGGTCGACCTTATCCACAAGGATCTCAAAATTCGCTGCCAGTTCGCTGCCGATCGTAAGCTTCGGCGGCACCGACAAGATCTGGTTATTGGTATTCGTTCCCGATACAAACATGAAATAGAACGGGAACAGCGACAGGAAGGCTGCTATGATAAGTACGATATATCCAAATATTTTTCCGAATGCTTTCATGACTAATCCTCCTTCGTCGCTTTAAACTGAACGATTGACAACAGACCGATGATCACAGTCATAACATAACCGATCGCTGATGCATAGCCGAACTTCAGATAACGGAAGCCATTGTTATATAGATACTGACCCATCGTAATGGTCGCATTGTTTGGTCCGCCCTCTGTCAGGATGAACGGCTCGTCGAATAACTGCAGCGTGCCGATCGTTGAAGTAATAGTACAGAACATAATGATCGGTTTCACCATAGGAATCGTGATATAGAATAATTTATCCCAGAAGGTTGCCCCATCAATGTCGGCCGCCTCCATCAGTTCTCCAGGTATGGACTGGATACCCGCCAGAAGAATGATCATATTGTAACCGAGCCACCTCCAGGTAATGGAGATGATAACCGCGAATCTCGCCGGCCACTCTTCGTAAAACCAGTTGATCCCCTTGCCTCCGACCATCTCTATCACATAGTTGATCAGGCCGTGGTCGCCGTTTAACAGTACCTTGAATACCAGCGCGTACGCAACCAGAGCGGTTACGGACGGGAGGAAGATCGTCGTCCTGAAAAATGCCTTCCCCCTCATAAACTTCTGTTCTACTGCAACCGCGATCAGCAGTGCGCCGCCGATCATGACAGGAACCTGTACGATCAGATAGATACATGTGTTAAGCAGACTCTTCCAGAACGTCTCGTCCTTGAATAGATTCTGATAATTCTTGATCCCTACAAATTCATAAGAGCCCGACACCAGTTCAAAAAAGCTCAGATACAGGGATCGTAAGATTGGGTACACCATAAACACAAGAAATATCACCACAACCGGAGCTATCATAATATAAGGTATTGTTTTACGGTTTACAAAAGATTTCTTAGTCATTTTCTTTCACCTTAACTTTCCTGCTTTCCTCAATAACAGCTTCATTCCTTACGCATCTAAATACAAGTCTCATGGAATAATCATTGAGTTTCGTTTTATTTGCATATGTCTGTTCCTCACCGCAGGAGTTGGTTCCAAGACCGGAGTGCTTCGCATCTATGTGGACCACCGTCTCGCCGCAGCGCCGGATCTCGCCCACATGCCGTGCGCGCTCCAGATCATCTATGGTATAGTCGTGCACATCGATCCCGACTCCTCCGGCCGAACAGATCAGAAGGCTCTCCTTATCATCGCCTGCCGCAAGCCACCGCACCTCTTCCCGGTGCCCGTTCTCCTGCGGCTTCGCATACTCGACATGCATCTCCTCCACGGTTTTTCTGTATATACCCATCCGGACCGCAGACTTCATATCACAGTAATTCTCTTCCGGTCCAAGACCGTACCATGCGATATTCTTCATCTCTTCCGGCAGCCTCATCTCGATCCCTATGCGCGGTATGAATTCCGGTATGAATTTGCTGTACTTAAATCCTTTTATATCAAGGGCCAGTGACAGCTCGCCGCTTTGTTTTACGCGCCAGAGGTAACATCCCTTGAATCCAAATGCCATGCTAAGCGGCGAGAAATGTGTACGAACCTTCACCAGGATGTCTCCTTCCTCCTGCCGCTCCTTATCCTCGCGGCAGATCGCGAATTCTTCCACCTGCTCCTGCTGCCGATGCAGGAAATACTTCTCCTTCCAGTCCACAACCTTGTACATATCATTGTCGATCGGTGCACGCCAGAGGTTCAGCGACGGCCCGTCAATGATCCTGTTCTTCCCGTTCACCTCATAGCTCTCAAGCTTCCCTGTGACCTTGTTGAAGACGGCGCTGAAGTTCTCCCCCGCGATCTTGGCACGGGCAGCCGTCTCGCTGACAACGAGCGACTTCTTAAGTTTCTGTCCGCTCACCTCACGGTCTGCGGCATCTGCTGCCAAATCTGCAACCGCCGCTTCTGCCTCCGGTAATCCGGCATTTTGCTCTTTTCCCGCATTGCCGACCGGAAGAAGGAACTGCGCCGTTCCGATCTCATGGCCTGTCAAAGCATAGTCCGAAGCCTCCTTATTCACGAACGACAGATTCAGGTAATAGTCACTTCCCGGTTCCGGCTCTTCTATCTGATACGGAATCCTTACCAGCGTCTCTTCTCCTGCTCTGGCATCCAATTCCCCGATCTGTCCGGAAGCATCCACCGTCTCATCATGTACGATCTGATAGTTCAGCGCAACACCACTCAGATCTTTGAAATCATAAAGATTCCTGATCTTAAGCATTCCCTTAGACAGATCGGCCGCTTCTGCCCTTACAGGCGCGATCACCTGCTTATAATGGATCAGTCCCGAAGATACCACCCCGTCCGGCCGCAGCAATCCATCCATGCAGAAATTAGAATTATTCGGTTCATCCCCAAAATCACCGCCGTACCACCAAGTCCTGCTGCCATCGGCATCCGTCTTCTCGATCCCGTGATCATACCATTCCCATATGAAACCGCCCTGCAGCCTCTCATAGTTCCGGAACAAACTCTGATATTCCTCAAGATTCCCGGGGCCGTTTCCCATGGCATGTCCGTACTCGCACAGAATATGCGGTTTCCCGTGGCAGTCATTGCTCTCCCCGATATGCCGCAGGCCATCCAGTCTCGTATACATGGTCGAATACACATCCGCGATATCCGCCTCGTAATCACTCTCATAATGAATCAGCCTGGAATCATCCAGCTTGCGGATCGCTTCCGCAGAAGCGTTAAAATTCTTCCCCACAGAGGATTCATTTCCCAGAGACCACATCAGGATACACGGATGGTTCCTGTGCTCCCTTACCATGCGCACGGCACGGTCTATGTACGTCTCCCGCCAGCTCTCCTCGTCGTTCAGCCACTCGTACTTCTCAATCCATTCGAATCCATGAGTTTCCAGATCCGCCTCGTCAATCACATAGAATCCGTACTTGTCACAGAGCCGGTAAAAATACGGCATCTTCGGATAATGGGCACACCTTACCGCATTGATGTTATAACGCTTCATCATGCGCAGATGCTCTTCCACGGTTTCCCGGCTTACTGCCGCGCCTCCGTCCGGACTGAAATCATGCATATTGACCCCATTGATCAGGATCGGCACACCATTTACAAGGAAATTCGAACCTCTGACCTCCACTCTTCGAAAGCCTGTGACAACCTCTGCTTCATCCATCACATCCGCAGAGCCTTCCCTGCCATAGAGCTTAAGCCTTATCTTGTAAAGCGACGGCATCTCCGCACTCCACGGGCAGACATCTCCCACATTCGTCCGAATCCTGGCACATCCTTCCTCAAGCTTCTCCGTTCCCTTGGCAATCTCTGTACCGTCAGCATCCGTAAGCATCCACTCTGCCCGGTCCGCCTCCTTCGACGCGGTGATCCACTGGGTCAGGATTCCCTGCCTGTAACCGTCCGCAAGCCCTGCCTCCACGGCATAATCCTCGATCCCGGTCTTCGGTCTTGCAATCAATGTCACATCTCTGTAAATACCGCTGTACCACCACATATCCTGACATTCCAGATAGGTTCCGTCGGACCATCTGTACACCCTGACCGTAATCTGATTCTCGCCGGGACGGACAAACTCTGTGATGTCGAACTCTGACGAAAGACGGCTACCCTTACTGTAGCCTGCATGCTGTCCGTTCACCCACACATCAAATGCGCTGCCTGCACCGTCAAACCTTAGGATCTTCCGTTTCTCCCCCCACTCTTCCGGCAGGATCACCGTTCTGCGGTAGATCCCCGTCGGATTCTCGGAGGGTACAAACGGAGGATTGATCGGAAACAGATACCAGACATCCGTATAGTGCATCTTGCCGTAACCTTTCATCTCCCAGCAGGACGGTACCGTAAGCGTATCCCATCCGCTGTCCGAAAAGTCCACGTCAAAGAAGCCTTCCGGTGAATATTCCGGCGCGTGGATATAAAGGAACTGCCAGCTTCCGTTCAGGGAAATCCGGTCTTCCTTCTCCGGTGTTCTCTCATAATCCGTGTGGGGCGCACATCTTCTGATATGCAGAAGCTGTTCATCTTCCCAACGTTTCTTTACTCTTGACACACACTTTTTCCTCCCATTTCGATAAGTATTAATTTGTTTACGGTCTTATAATATCATTTTACTAGTTATACGTCAATATTTTACTAGTAAATCTGTTGTTTCCATATCAAAATCGTTAATATACACAAATTTAACCCTACGTATTTTGTGCACTATATATAGACTTTTTTGTTTGATTCTCCGCATGAAATTTGATAAAATTGAAATCAGATAGATGAATTTCGGTAAAGTTTTACTTGATAAATCATTAAATATTATGGAGGTTTTTCTCATGAATCATGAATCAAAAATCATAGATATGTTTTCAAGAATTTTTGAACTGCTGCTTCTGAATCTTCTTTTTGTCCTTACCTCGCTGCCCCTCATCACCATCGGGGCCTCGTTGGCAGCGCTTTTCTCAGTCAATCTGAAGCTGGTAAAAAATGAAGAATCCTACATTATAAGAGAATATTTCCACGCATTCCGGCGGAATCTGAAACCGGCATCCATCACTTTCCTGCTCTTTGCAGTCATAAGTACATTATTCTCCTTCAATATTATCCTTGCTCTTCAAAGCACAGGACTCCTGTACCTGATCACAGGAGTCCTCTCGCTGATATTCCTGATCCTGCTCGGCGTATATGCGCTGTATTACTTCCCGCTCCTTGCACGGTTCCACTGCACGCACGCAGAGGCCTTACGGTATATTCCCCGGACCATCGCCGGAAAACCGGGACTGTTCCTTATGCTCATCGCAATGAATCTGCCGGTATTGTTCCTCTGCCTCTTCTCTGTCCAGACACTATTGTTCGTACTGATCTTCACACTCCTTGCCGGAGCGGCAGGGTTCACTTATGTGGAGTCCATCGTGCTGAACGCCATGACGGACAGTCTCCCTGACGGACATTAAATACTCTACCGGCACAGGAACTCCGCGATCAATTCTATACATCCTTCCACATCCTTCCGGTCCGCTACTTCTGCCGGCGTATGCATGTAACGGAGCGGAATGGATACCAATACCAGCGGCACACCCTCTCCGCTGAAATGGATCTTGTCCCCATCCGTACAAGTAAGACCGCCTGCCGCCTCTCTCTGAACAGGAATCCCCAGATCTGCTGCACAGTCTTCCACCTGATCATTCAGCCTCTTCGCTACGGTAGGACTGTTGCACAGCACCGGGCCCCCTCCAAGCAGCACCTCTCCTGCCTCCGCCGTCTCTCCGTCTCCGTAATCGGTGCAATAGGTCACGTCTACGATCACAGCCAGATCCGGCTTGATCCGTGAGCTGCACCAGTATGCCCCGTTCTTCGTCGTCTCTTCCCCTACGGTGGACGCGGCATAGACCCCTGCCGTACACCCCTTCTCCTTCGCTCTCCTGAGCGCTTCCATGATAATGAACACGCCAAGCCTGTCATCCAATGCGCGGGCCGTCAGTCTTCCGTTCATCATCTTCCGTATATGAGTATCCAATACCACCGCGTCCCCAAGAGAGATCTGCGAAAGAGCCTCTTCCCTTGACCCGGCGCCGATATCCACCAGGAAATCCTTCGATTTCAGCTCCTTATTGCCGAAGATTTCCCGTCTCGCTTCTACCACTCCGTAGACGCTCCCCTCCTTCCCGCATATCTTGATCTGCTGCCCCGGATAGGTAAAGGGAATGATCCCGCCGCGGTTCACAACCTGGATACGGCCGTCCTCCTTCACATGGGAGATGACCGCACCGATCTCATCTGCATGGGCGGACAACATGATCCTCCTCTCGCTTTCCGGGTTCAATACACAGACCACGTCCCCGATCTCGTCTTCGCGTATCTCGTCCGCATAATCCTTCATATACGCCTTCACGACCTCCTGCACCGGCTCCTCATGGCCGGATACAGATACCTCGCTTAAGATATTTTCTAAAAAAGTCTCGTTCATAATTCATGTACCTCCGTCCTATTACTTAATGATTCATAAGCGGTTTGATCTCTTCATCTAATGTTTTCCTCAATTCCTCTATCACCTGCGTATAATACTTAAACTTGGGCACGGCTTTTTCCTGCACCGCCTTATAGCTTGAATAATCAATCGTTGCTTTAATGGCGCTCTCATTGGGAATGACGCCGTCTCTGTAATGTGTTGCGGCATACATCTCGTCATCCTTGGATGCATACCATGTGATACAGAAATCTGTGATCACCTGATCAATACAGTCCTGTTTCATACTTTCAACAATATTGAGAATAGACTGTCCTTCGTATTTCTTCTCATCCAACTCGATCTCATAGATCAAATCAGACATAAGGTCCGCGACCTTCGGATTTTCCTTATGGAGCTCGTCTACATACTGTCTTACTTCATCGATTTTTTTCTGCCTTTCTTCCGGGGTAATATCCTCTGCCTCATCATTTGGCGTGACAATATTCTGGATCAGATTGATAATATATTCATAATCGATCTTCGTATTGCTGTATGCCATCAGTTCATAATCCTGATCCACTTCATCCATATCCGTTAAATGATTTCAACTGGGCAAATAATTTGTCAAAGCTTTGAAAGATCTTGGCAAAAATCTTCTTCTCCTTCAAGGACATACCCGGAACCTCTGAAGGTGTCTGCGCCGATACCCTAAGGGCTGCAAGGGCTTTCCAAAACGCCGGCTCAATCTCATCCCATTCCGCTAGCAGCGCCTCCTTTGTACCGCCTGCAGAATATAATTTCACCGCATTATCTACACATTTCTTGAATAAAACAGGCGCCTGGAAGGTAACAATCTGCCCATAAGTCTTTTGCCTATCGTAAATGCGGTTTGTTCTCGAAAAGGCCTGAATCAATCCCCGCTTCGTTTCTTGACCGGCGATGGCTATCTTCGTCAAAATCTTAGATACCTCCTGCAGATCTGCCTTGTCAATCTCTTTGATCAGACTTGAGATCGTATCACTTTGCTTCTAATCTCCTGTTCCCAGACGATTCGAGTACAGATCAATATCTGTAAATAAGTCTGCAAAGAGCGGATCACTCTGTTCGATATTATTGAATGCCTTTTGTAATTGTTCACGGTTGAACGCATTATTCCTTGCTGCATCCGCGAAACAGGTATACGTTAGTTGGGGCTCGATCACATAATGACACTCTGACTTGATCTGTTCTTTTAATTCCTCCACACTCTTGTCTTCCAACGCTTCCTTATAGGCTTCCAACGCACTTCTTAACGATTCCGGCTTTTCATCATAGATCAGATCATAGGCCTTGATCAAAAAAGAATCAGATAAGTACTTGTAGAACACAATCCCTAACAGATAATCCTTATACTCATTTGCATCCATTTTTGAACGAAGTATATCTGCACCGCTCCACAATACACTGATCAGCTCTTTGCTGTTTTCTGATTCTGCCATTTACTTTTTCTCCGTGATCTCTTTTTGTCTTATCAGTATTTACTGTTCAACTCCTTCTTCATTTTACCATCTGTATACTCCCTTTACAATAAATTATCAACTTTTCATAGAATAGATATACTCTGCTATTACTACAGTAATATTTTCAAAGTAATTTCTTCTGATAATTTGCTCTCGCAAAGGTTCTGGGATGTACAATGGAAGATTTAATTGAAAATGGCATAAAATTATCAGTTATTTTTAAAATCATTATATTTTTTTCTGATTTTCTCTTGACATTTTCGCTTTTATGCGATATCATAATATCAACAAAAGAAAAGGAGGACAGACCACCAAAAACTTAAATCTATAAACCGAAGAAAAATATAAGAAAAGCGAGGTATCGTCCAATGGACACAGAGTTTAAATAATCCACTGTATCGAATAGAAGATTCGTACAGTGGATTTTACTTTGCATTTTTACATGATCTGTCAATCCAGTTTTTCTATTTTACATCTGTGTTTCTTATTTTTCCTGTCATATACAATTCTCTTGCCAACAGATATACCAGATTAACCACCACTGTCAGTTCCGTCTCATTGCTATACTATAACTTAGGAGCGTAAACTCTTAAATAATCGATTTCCCACCCCAAAACAAAAAAATCTAAAAAACCCGCACATTCCCCCCTCGTCATCCGTTATACATTATAGGACAAAGTCCTCCCGCCCGCAGGGCTTGTTTTGCGGGATGCCCTTGGGTATACTTTATAGGGCAACAAGATGAACCTGTCACAAAGGAGTACGCCTGCCGTGTTTATAGACTTAGAAGAACAGTACGACAAGATCTACCGCTACTGCTATTACAAACTGCATCACCGGGAAAAGGCCGAAGATATCACCCAGGAGGCTTTCCTGCGCTTTCTCGAAAATGAACATTATCAGAATACCGGGAAAGGCCTGCAATATCTGTACACGATCGCGCGCAACCTGTGTATAGACGAATTCCGCAGAAAACCCACGGAAGAGCTGCCCCCAGATTTGCCGGAATCACCGGAAAACAAACTAGAGAATCAGCTGTTAGAAAGCATCTGCCTGAAAAACGCTCTTACCAGGCTGTCCGAAGAAGACCAGGAACTCCTGCTTCTTAAATATGTGAACGAAGTTCCCACAGCCACGATCTGCCAGATCTATAGCATCTCACGTTTCACACTTTACCGCCGGGCAGCAAAAGCGCTGTCTCAGTTGAAGGAAGTGCTGTCAGATAAAGAAGACAACGGCAGAATATTTCATTAACAGGAGGATTGGAAATGAAACCATATCTCAAATACCGCGCCACAGATACCACAAACCATCATACCACTCGGCTCTTACGGGAAGTCTGTGAAGCTCCCCCGCCGCTTCGCAAAGACTCATTCATACAAGCTCTGCCTAACCGCAAGATCAGCACGCTTGCTTTCCTGAGATTTCAGGCCGGCTATATCCCCAAATGGATCTGGGGGACGTCTGCCGTAATATTTGCTCTGGCGCTTGCAGCCGCCTGTCTGCTAGAACAGGATATTCTGCAGATGCTATCCGCGGCCATCCCTTTCGTTGCCATAGCTTCCGGAATCGAAAGCGGCAGATCCCATATTTACGCCATGGCAGAACTGGAGATGTCGTCTCGATTCTCTCTAAAAAGCGTGATCCTCGCACGCATGGGAATCCTTGGACTCTCCCACCTGTTTCTGCTTGCCGCCTTGATCCCGCTGGGGGCTCTCCATAGTACGGCAGGCTTCCTGCAGACGGGCGTATATCTTCTGACGCCCTATCTCGCAGCCACGCTGACAGGACTATGGATCAGCCGGAAAATACGCGGGAAGGAAGCCGGATATGCCTATCTGGGGACGGCGGCTTTCATCAGCGGATGCCTTATGTATATTCCGGCAGCGCTTCCGGACTGCTATCAGATGAGAAATTTCCACCGATGGGGGGTTCTCCTAGTTCTACTGGCAGGAGCCGTAATATATGAATTTACCAAGATCATCCAGGAAACGGAGGAATTAAGATGGAACTTATCGTAGACAGAATATCAAAGCAATACCAGAACAAGATCGCGGTCGACCGCATTTCCCTGACATTCACCAAGGGAATCTACGGACTGCTTGGATCGAACGGTGCAGGAAAGACGACTTTCATGCGGATGCTCTGCGGCGTCCTGAGATCCGACAGCGGAACCATCACAATGGATGGAATGGACGTCACTACCGAAGAATACCGCTCATGGCTTGGGTATCTCCCGCAGGATTTCGGCTATTATCCGGAATTCACAGGCATGGACTTCCTGCTCTACATGGCGGTCTTAAAGGGAATGACAAAACCACAGGCCAGGAGACGGGCCAAAGAATTATTGGAACTTGTAGCTCTGACCGAAACTGCCCGTAAGAAGATCAAGACCTATTCCGGCGGAATGAAACAACGGCTTGGAATCGCCCAGGCGCTCCTTACCCGCCCCCGGCTCCTCGTCCTGGATGAACCCACGGCGGGCCTGGATCCCAAGGAACGGGCGCGGTTCCGCAATATGATACAGGAACTTGGGAAAGAAAGCATTGTCCTGCTCTCTACACATATCGTCTCCGATATCGAACATATCGCTGATAAGATCATCATGATGGAAGACGGCAGACTAATCTACCAGGGAATCTGGGAAGACGATATGGACCTGGAAGAATTCTACTTAGGAACTGTAAACGGATAGGCAAGGAGGAGAAACATGCACAAGATATATACTTTATATGGATTTGAACTCAAGAAAATATTCATGCGCAAAATAGTCTGGATCACACTCGCAGTCATGATCGCACTCAATATTTGGATTCCCTTTGCCGATCTGTCATCCCTGAGCTGCGAAATCAACGGCGAAGACTACACCGGCTATGAACTCATGGTCATAGACAGAGACGCCGCCCGCAGATTATCCGGTAAAATGATCGACAATACGCTGCTCCATAAGATGCAGGAATCCTATCACAATAAAGAAGACACGGAATCTGGTACAACCTACGAGACCGACCGTTCTACAGGTTTCAAAAGCTCCGTCGTCTCCGCAGATGCCGAAGAATCTGAAGGAACAGATACACAGGGAAATGAGACCGACACCAAAAATACCCGCAAATACGCGCCCTTATTTACCTATATAACAACATTCATCAGCGACCACGATACCGCTCTGAACGTCAATGCGAAAGAATTATATCAAGAACGGCAGCGCGAGGTCTCTCAGTGCTGGAATGATCAGCTATTATCAGAGGACGAAATCTCCTACTGGGAGAAAAAGGAACATCAGATAGAAATGCCTCTGACCTACGAATACACCGAAGGCTGGTCTGATCTGTTCAAGCATATCTGCCCATTGAATTACATGCTTCTCCTGCTGACCGCAATGTGTCTGTCGGGTGTATTCTCCATAGAACATCTGCGAAAAACGGATCAACTGATCCTTTGCAGCCAGCATGGGAAAGGGCCCTTATATCTGGCAAAGATTCTGGCAGGCATCACGTTTGCCGTCGTATCCGCACTCCTGCTCTTCCTAGTTTCTGCAGGTGCAAGCCTTCTGATCTACGGCATGGACGGATTCCATGCAGCTTTGCAGTTGACGTTTCCCTTAAATTCACTGCCGGTAAGCGTAGGCACGGCCGTGATGATCGTATTCATCACGTTCCTGGCCGCCTCTGTGCTCTACGGTATCGTTACCATGTTCTTATCCGAGTGGCTGAAAAATAGTGTCGCGGTGATGGCAATTCTGGCCGGGAGTATGATATTCACCATGATGATCGATATTCCTTATGGACTTCGGACGGCTTCACAGATCTATGATCTGCTGCCCACTACATTGCTGGTAAATTGGCAGCTATGGGATGACCGGCTTGTGTCGGTATTCGGAATCTATCTGACGAATTTCCAGGCAGCATGGGGAATCTATCTGATAACCGGAACAGCGCTGATCTTAATTGGTGCAAGAATCTATGGGAAAGCTGCACGATAAAGCAAAACGGGAGAAGTGACTTTCTCACTCTCCCGAACAGGTTGCTTCATCAGACGGCTGTCCGCTTAAAAAGAGACAACAAGCTACATCTTAAACCACTTCCCGCCATACACGGCATGGGGCACATCCTTTGGCATCACAAGCGTCTCTCCTCCAACCGTAAGTCTCCCTTTTCCTTCCAACACTGTAACCATGGCATCTCCGCCCGATGCATGGGTCGAGATCTCTTCGCCTTTAGCAAAAGAGAAGACCGCATAAATTCCTGCTTAATCTCCCGGTTCGGAATAAATACCTCGCTCATTTTTTGTCGTAGATCAGGGTCTATCCTCAGGCAAGCAAATTCCCATCTTATCCTAAAAAAGCAAACAAGCAAGACTCCCACACCACCGGAAACCTTGCTGACGATATTAAATATTATATATTCCCAAAATTATACTCCCACTTTCTTCCAATATCTTAGCTTCTTCCAGCGCTCCTATACGAATCAACATCTTTACAGTATCTTTCACTCCGGCCATGTAAGAAATATCTGCATATCTGCTCCGCACTGTCTCCATACAGGCCACGTAATCATTCACCAGCAGTCTCTGGCGTCTTGTCAGATCCAATTCAATGTATCTTTGCTCCAGTTCTCTCTCGTCTTCATGGTCTCCCTGATAAATTATGTCTGACATGCAAAGTTCTTGCCGGCTCTTATCCATGAATTGTCCCATACCCATGTCCATCATTTTTTTCAAAATTTGCTCCATGTGTCTTCCTCCTTTGATATTATGATGTGTAAGAAATTTAATCAGACTTTCAGAACTTCCATTTCTATATTAAAATCCTGCCAAACAGCTGTCAATTAAAATTGTTCATCAAATATCGTCATCTTTCGACAAAATCAAAGGCCTCGCGGGAATATAAAATCCCGGAAAATATTTATAAGAAATATTTCCGGGATAATCCATAAAATCCTGTCTATACTATATACTGATATTCCTGCGCTTCTTGGCACGCAGCGCCTTCCTCCTGCGTTCCGCCCTCACATGCATGTAATATAGATACGTCACTACCAAGATACCTGCCGCACACACAGAACATACCAGCCCCGCCGTCCACTCAATGGACAGCACGCTGTTCTTCTCTATTGGAATCTCTTCGCCTTCCTGAGGCATAGAGACCGCCTTCTCTGGTTCTTCAAAGATGACCTCAATATTCTGGTCCTCTCTGATGTTCTGAAGAAGATATCCCCCTTCAAAATCCTGTCCGCCGCCGGACTCCATCAGATCCTTCCCATTCACCGTAAGGTGGGTAAGCTCATAACCCTCCCACGGCGTACAGTCGATCTGCACATCCTCTCCTCTTGAAACTCTCTGTCTCGTCATCTTCTTATCATTATAAGTTACATTGACATACAGATTGTACGGCACCTCTATCTGATAGAACCGAATCCGCTTCACACCGTCGGCCCCCTCGACATTGACTGCCGCAAGGAACACTCCCGGTTCTGTCTCACATATGGACTCCGGCTCGTCCATCACCACATTCTCCAATCGGAAGTCAATCTTCGGAGCCGCCACAAGCGCCCTCCTGGATATAGAATACACCTGAAGATAATCTCCGATCCCAATATTCAAAGTCAGCGGAAAATTCAGGATATAATCTCCCGACACTTCCAGATCCTGAAAATTATAACCCTTACCGGACTCCCCATACTCCCCCAGATCTTCTACAAGCCGGAAATTCTCATCCAGTATCTTGAAACTGTATCCGTCTTCCGCATTCGTCTGGATCATATACTGGTTCGTATCTTCCATATAACCGATCCCCAGAAGATTATACTCGTCACTGACCTTAATGGTTCTCTTGTAAGCCAGTGTATCCGGATCCATCACATAGACACAGCCTCTGTTCTCCGGTATGGTATTCGTATATAACGCAACATATATCTCATGAGTATTCGGATTATAGGTCATCCCGTTCCCGTGTTCCCAGCATGTATCTGCAACCCGCTTCGCAAGCGAATAACGTTCTACCGGATTCCCGTGCTCATCCACATCGTTCTTATAATATGCGGAAACTATATCGCTGTCAGCCGGACTGTCCGATACATTATCGATCGTAATAATGTAATCCTCTGTCGCACATATGGACTGAACATCCCCCGCTGCCTGATCCTCATACTGAAGCTCCCAGTTCAGGTCATCAAACGCTCCGTCTCCTTGAATCTCTGCATGGCTCACACTCCCCGCGAGCATGAAGAGACAGAAGACCCCTAACAATCTTGCAATTATCTTCTCCCCCATGATTGTTCTATCTTCCCCCCTATTATTATAATCATCTACAATTGCTCCACCTTCCTGTCTATTATAATATAAGTTTGGGAAAATGTACACGATAATAATCAGTCAAATCCAAACTTTTCTCCTTCTTACTAAATCACCAATATTATTGTGCAAAAAAATAGCATTATTGTACAAATCGCTAAAAACCGTGATTTTACGCGCTTTTCAAGCCGTCATTTTGTATAATTATCTTTTTTAACATTCTTTTCGATATGTTCATATTGACGAAGCAAATACCACATGCTATACTTCAACTTAACAACACTACTCTGTAAGACGGAGTTCAATAAAAGGAGGTTTTTAAGTGATGAAAAAGTTTGCAGCATTATTTCTGACCGTTTCTATGGTTTGCGGATTAGCCGCATGCAGCAGCAACAGTGGCGGCGGCTCCTCAGACGGCGGGTCTGAGTCCAAGGATGAAGGGGGATCTGATGGAAAAGTTGCGATTAATGTTATCGCTGCCCAGTATGGTCAGAACACCAAGACATGGTGGGAGGATTTTGTCAAGGAATTTACGACAGAATATCCTGACATCGATCTGACAGTTGAAGTTGAATCCTGGAATGATATTTACACAGTAGTAAATACACGTATTTCCAACAACGATGCTCCCGACATTCTGAACATCGACGTATTTGCCAACTATCAGGCGGACGATCTTCTGCTTCCTGCCGAAGATTTTGTATCTAAGGAGACCTACGATAAGATGTATCCGGCATTCTTAGAACAGTCTAATGTAGACGGAACGATCTGGGCAATCCCGGATTTGGCTTCTGCCCGTGCAATGTACTACAATGCAGACATTTTAAAAGATGCTAACGTAGAAGTTCCTACCACATGGGATGAGCTGACCGCAGCCTGCGAGGCTATCAAGAAGCATGATTCCAAGATCTATCCATGGGGCATTGATATGACTACCGATGAAGGCCAGGCAGCATTTGCTTACTACACCTGGAACAACGGCGGCGGTTTCGTGGATGACGACGGCAACTGGACCCTCAATTCCGACGAGAATGTAGAAGCTATTGAGTATGCGATCGGCCTTGTAAACGACGGCTATACCAACAGCGATCCGGCCAATGACACCCGTTATGACCTTCAGGATATGTTCGGAGCAGGACAGGTTGCTATGATGATCGGACCTAACAGCATTCCTACATACATTGCTGACGGCGGATATTCCATCAATTATGAGGTGGCTCCGATTCCTACGAACGGCGGCAATGATTCTGTTTCCGCAGGCGTTATGGACCGTTTCATGTGCTTCGACAATGAATACTCTGATGCTGAGCTTGACGCGATCAAGACATTCTTCGATTTCTTCTATGAAGATGCCCGTTACTCCGAGTGGGTACTGATGGAAGGCTTCCTGCCTGCTACATCTACCGGCGGAGAGATCCTCGCAAAGGAAGATGAGAGTATGGCAAGCTGGGTTGATATCGTAGGAAGCTGTAACTTCTATCCTACAGCCAAGACTGAATGGGACGATGTAAAACAAGGCGTTATCAACGCAGAACAGCAGGCATTGCTTGGGGGTAATGTAAAAGAACTGTTAGATGAGCTTCAGGCTGAAATCGCAGAATAAGATCTTATAATGGGCCAGACTGTCATGGTCTGTCCCATTTTTTAATCTTAATACCCCGCAGCGAGCTGCGGGGTATTCAACTTTAATAAATTATCTAATAATTTTAAGGAGGTGTCTCTGTGAAGAATAAAACCTTTCGCAAGGCAGAACCTTATATCTGGATTCTGCCTAGTATCATCCTGATGGCGATCTTTATCCTGGTTCCGATCGTATTTGTCTTCAGGATGTCTCTAAGTGAAGTCAGCAAAGCAGGTATCATCCGAGGATTTTCCGGTTTTGCCAACTTCACCAAAGTAATAAACAGTTCCGCTTTCAAGCTGGTCTTACGCAACACGATCGTATGGACGGTTGCCGTAGTAGTATTATCCACCGTATTGGGATTCATACTTGCCCTGATGCTGAACAATGAATTCCGCGGACGCAAGATTGCGCGGGCTATTATGGTTTTCCCATGGGCAACGACACTGGTTATACAGGCCAGCGCCTGGAAATTCATCATCGACACTGATTATGGTACGCTGAATACCCTGCTGCTTCGTCTGGGGATCATAGATAAGGCCATAAACTGGACCCCGACCGCGGGAGCATATTTCACATGGGAGATTGCCTGCGGTATCTTCGTAACGATTCCATTCGTTACGTTCTGCGTCCTTTCCGGTCTGCAGAGTATTGACACAAGCTATTATGAAGCGGCTACGGTAGACGGAGCCAGCTATTGGCAGCAGCTCTTCCAGATTACCATGCCTCTGGTAAGCTCGTCCCTGACGGTCAGCACGGTGTTGAACATCATCTATGTTTTCAACTCCTTCCCAATCATCTGGACGATCACCAAGGGCGATCCTGCTAACCATACAGATACTCTGGTTACATACCTCTACAAGCTGGCCTTCTACAATGGAAAACAAGGGCAGGCCGCGGCAGTTTCTGTTATCGGTTTCATGATCCTGCTGATATGCGCCAGTGTATACATGATCTATACCTTGCGGAAAGGAGATGATTGATTATGACTAAAAAACCTGGCTCTTTTAAGAAATTAATCTTACGGATCCTGCTCTATGCAGTGATATTTGTAGTATGTATTATTACTCTGTATCCATACTTTGCCATGTTCTGTACTGCATTAAAGAGCCGAGCAGAGATTTTCTCCATGGAAGGGACTATACTTCCGATCACGTCGCTATGGTCCAACTTCCTTGATATCTGGCATCGGGCGCCTATGGCCAATTACCTGTTCAATTCTCTTCTTATCGCCGGCGGCTCTACTATCATCGCCATGCTCTGCGGTATTCCTGCCGCTTATGCCCTGGCACGTATGAAGTTCAAGGGACAGACCATCTTCCTGGGATTCGTTATTGTATCCCAGATGTTCGCTCCGGTCGTCCTTCTGATCGGTATTTATAAGGTAATGTCTATTCTGAGCCTGACAGACAGTATCATCGGCCTTATCTTCATCAACGCAGCATTCAACCAAGCGTTTACGATCTGGCTGCTGCGCGGAACATTCATTGGGATCTCCGTAGAGATGGAACAGGCTGCGACCATCGACGGCTGCAACCGCATTCAGGGTATGACCAAGGTGTTGCTCCCGGTTGCTGCTCCCGGTATTGTTACTACTCTGATCTTCATCTTTATCAATGCATGGAACGAGTACACGGTTGCATTATGTCTGATCTCTACCAGCGAGCGCGAACCTCTGACGGTAGGTATCAACATCTTCAACGGCTACAATATGATTGAGTGGCAATATCTGTTCGCCGCATCGCTCTTCGCTATCATACCTGTAGTAATCCTATTCATGGGTATTGAGAAGAACCTGGTAAGCGGCCTCGCTTCTGGCGGTGTAAAAGGCTAAATCAAATGATTAAAAACAGTAGATAAATGGGAGGACTTTCCTGGTGAAGTCCTCCCATTATTATTCATCCGGTTCTGCTATTATTCGACATTAGAATCTTTCTTGCATAACGCCTAAGGCGGTGCTATAATGAATGACGTTTTAGGAAATCTGTTTTACAAAGGAGTGATTCGAAATATGGAAACCTATGTAATCTTCAAAGACCTTGCCATCATTCTGATCTCTGCCAAACTGTGCGGACTTGCTGCGGCTAAGCTTAAGGCGCCTCAAGTTGTCGGGGAGATCGTCGCCGGACTTCTGATCGGCCCAGGTATCCTTGGACTCGTGCAGCAAACGGAACTGATCAGCGGCATGGCTGAGATCGGAGTCGTTCTTCTGATGTTCTTCGCAGGATTGCAGACCAGCTTGAAAGACCTGATGCGTACCGGATGGAAAGCGCTTCTTATCGCCTGCGCAGGTGTGTTCGTCCCCTTAGCAGGCGGGTATCTTCTCTACTGCTGCTATTACGGATTCGCACCGTCAGGCACTAGCCAGTTCTATTCCGCACTCTTTACCGGCGTGATCATGACCGCAACATCTGTGAGCATTACCGTTGCGTCTCTTCAAGAGCTGGGATATCTGAAATCCGAGACCGGAACAACAATTATGAGCGCCGCCATCATCGACGATGTCATCGGCATCATTGTGCTGACCTTTGTTGTCGGTATGAAAAATCCTGATTCCAAGCCTTCCTCTGTGATCATAAGTACAGTTCTGTTTTTCATTATGGCTGTCGTCTTTGGAATTATTATTTATAAGATTTTCCAGATATTAGATAAGAAATATCCCCACACCAGGCGTATCCCTATCCTGGGTTTCGTGCTCGCCTTTGCCATGGCGTACGCAGCAGAACGATTCTTCGGAATCGCAGATATCACCGGAGCGTATGTGGCTGGAATCGTACTGTGCAGCATTGATGATTCGGAATACATAGCACGGAAAGTCGATATCAATTCTTACATGCTCTTTGCGCCTGTATTCTTCGCAAGCATCGGCCTTAAGACCTCTATTGATGATATGACGCCCGCTTTACTTGGATTCTGCGTGCTGTTCGTGATCGTGGCACTTATCACCAAGATCATCGGATGCAGTATCATGTCCATGCTCTTAGGTTTTCATACAGTGGATTCCCTGAAGATTGGGGTCGGGATGATGACCCGGGGAGAAGTCGCGCTGATCGTTGCTCAGAAGGGATTGCAGGTACAGATGATCGAGGCCAAATATTTCTCCGCGGTAATCCTACTGATCCTGGTGTCTTCTATCATCACACCGATCGTGCTTAAGATTCTGTATCAGAAAAAAAGCTAGTACATCATTGCATTAATTTCGAAGTAATAAGCATTCAATGTTCATGTCAGTACAAGGCGGAGGAAGGAGGCGATGCGGTGGCATCGTTGACTGACGACAACGCAGTAATGGCATGGACAGCGAGCGATTATTACTCGATTATTAATGCAACAATGTACTAGACACATAAGGCTGCCGTACCTTCTATTCCTGGTACGGCAGCCCGCTCTCTTACCAGAGTTTCTTTCCCGCTGCTTCCTTGGTCGCGAATGGTCCCGGCACTGCTGCCACGCTTCTGTGTTCACCCAGATAATCCTCTGTAAATATGATCTCCGTTCCGTCCGGATCCTCGAATCTCTGCTCAGGCTCGAATGCATATCCAAGGATGTCACTGTTGATGATACCCGTCTTGAACTCGTCCATAAGATCGTATACATTGGTCTTAAGGAAATATCCTCCATCCTGCTCAACCAATTCTACACTCACCTGGTCTTTATCATTTACCAGATTGGACGCCTCTTTCTTATATGCCTTCGCACCGTTAAAGTAAGCATTTCCATTAATCCATACCGGAAGATGCCCGAAATGATACTTCATCAGCTTGTGCATGTCTGCCGGCTTATCCATCTCGAAATTGGCGATCCACTCATCATAGGTCGGATACTCATCGAAAATTTCTGTTCCGGCCACCTGATTATCATAACCAAAATCCTTCGCTTCCTTCTCATCTGCCATCGGCTGATAATTCTGGATGAAGATATTGTTGTAGATACGGTCGTCCCCATGAAGGATCGTATTAAATCCTGCCACCTCTGTACGGTGACGGATATGATACGGCGTGTAACGAGGCTGTCTTCCTACTTCGTCATCAGCATGGTCGGTTCCCGCGCCGACAGCAGTAAATGATCCGAGCATCAGGTTATGTACACATGCCACACCTTCCGTTGCGATACGGACTGCCGCCCTTGAAAGCATAATATTGTTATCAATCAATGTCGGGCCGTGGCTTACCTCCACAAAGATGTCCTGGCTGCACATTGCGCCTTCTGCCATCGGTGTTCCTTCCGGTGAATGATTATCGTGGAGCAGGTTCTGGGAAATTCGCGTGCCCTGCGCCTCCCAATCCGTCCAGATACCCATGGTCGAATGATGAATATGGTTGCGCCGCATCACTACGTCAATGGCAGCGTGAAGCTTGATTCCTGAGATCTCCGCCCCGCCCAACTGCTGCATATTGTTGATATGATGGATATGGTTATCCTCGATCAAACTGAACACGCATCCCATACGGCCGACGATACCGGTCTGTTCACAGTGGTGAATGTGGCAGCGCCTTACAATATGGCTTCCTACCGTCTCCTTTGTCCAGCCGTGGTACTGACCGCGGCATACAGCGTCGCGCTCCATCTGTGTCGGACTTTTTACCTTCTTAATTGTAAAATAGTGATCGTTCTCCTCGTCATAATATTTACCAAGAGAGATTCCGCTGCATTTACTGTTGCTGATATCACAGTCCTCGATGATCCATCCCTTTGACCAATGAGGTCCGATCATTCCGTCCTGATAAGCGGCCGGCGGCGCCCACGTGGTAGCTGCTTTGTTCACGGCAAATCCGCTAAACGTAATATAACCGATTCCTGTCTTCGACGGCATGAAGCAATTCCTTCTGACATTGATCTCCACCTTCTCCTCGTTGGGGTTCTTGCCCTGGAAATTCGCGTAGATCACTGTCTCGCTGCCGTCCTGCTCGGTATACCACTTATACACGGACCACTCCGGTTCCCATGAAGGCGCATATACCTCGCCCTTGATACATTCCTCTAAATTCTCTGTCTCATAGAGCTGACGGTCATTCAGATATACGGCTCCCGTATGCCTTACCACCGGCGCGAAATACCAGTCGCCGCCTACAAACGTCGTATATGGATTATAGCTTCCAAATACCCCGTTATCCACACGGTAAACCCACACATTGTCCTGATATCTCTCCCATCCGACAGCCGGCTCCGCGCCCGTGATCTCTGCGCCCAGCGGCTCTTCACTTCGATAGGTAATGCGGGCATCCTCCGTACCTGCATATACCGGATCTACAGACTCCCGGTAGATTCCTGGTGCAACGATAACCTCATCCCCGGGTCTTGCCGTCTTCGCTGCATCATTGATGTGTTTGAAAGGTGTCTCTTTACTGCCGTTTCCCTGCTTAGGAGCGACGCAATTGACATAAATCTTCATTCTATGTACCTCCGATTTCAAATATTATCTGAAATTTATTCTAGCGCATTTTACAGTCTCATGTTTGTATTAAACTGGTTATATTTGCACTGATCTGGTACATAAAATTCTTAGTTCGGATGAACTCGTCTATACGTTGTCATCAATCGACACAGCCACCGCTACGACTCATTCCTCCGCCTTGCATATGAAAAATCATTCTGCGTCATTTGACTAGTACAGCATTGCATTAATCTTCAAGTAATATGCACCTGCCTTTTGCGCCATCGCTTCGTTGTTGTCAGTCAACAATGCCACCGCATTGCCTCCTTCCTCCGCCTTGCGCTGACACAAAATTCAGTCACCTATTACTTCGAAATTAATGCAATGCTGTACTAGAAATTTACTTTTTATATAGTACTAATGCAAGAGGCGAGCGCTGGCAAACTTCTCGTAATACTTCTTCGACTTCTCTTCTGTAAGGTTAAAATGCTTCTGCAACTTCATAAGAATCCTTTCCTTGGGAATCTGTTCTTCCAAATTGTCCAGGATTACTGCCTGAATACCTTCTTCTCTTACTTTTTCCGTTACCTCTTCCGTCACTCTCTCCGTTACCTCTTCCGTCACTCTCTCTGTTATCTCTTCCGTCACTCTCTCTGTTACCTCTTCCGTTATTTCTTCCAACATTCCTTCGTATCTTATCTGCTCTATGGAACTCAACTCCGTTACCTCCTTCCACAGTTCCTCATTATCAGAGTAATCGATATACTCTGAGATCGTAGACATAAAATTCTCCCCGTGTGGGTACATGATTGCATTCAGGAAACGAAAAAGTTCATATCCTTCATCCTCCTCATTTCCATTATACACCTTATTCCCCAATTTAATAACTACCAATGTCATTAAATCATAATGTTCTCTAGGAACTTCATTAGGAGCCGTGTTCTTCGTATTCACTATCTCATAGACCTGTATACTGTAACGGTCCTCCTTCAAAATATCATCTCTGCAGATAAAGATACTGTAACACTTAGATAATTGATTGTAATCCGTTCCCTGTAAAACCAGAGATAACTGAGATGACAGACGTCTCGCAAGATAATATACTCCTCTTTTCTCAATTGGATATCCAGGCATATATGTCTTCTGCGGTTCTACGTCTATATGTAGGTTAATCTGTATATCTTCTGTGGAAAGCAGTGGATTCTTGGCTCGAAACGCCAGATCGAAAATAGATGTCTTCTCGTTCAAATGGATGAATTCTGTACTGTCACCTCTTACCTTCGTGTTAGTCCTGCCCGGCGACACTTCCATCGTACTGATTATCGACTCAGCCTCTATAAATTCCTGAACTTCCTTTCGACTGTAACCTTTATATTCTGCAACCGTATCCCGAAGGATTACTGCCAGCACTTCCACATATTGCAGAAGCGTCTTACTCTGCTCATCCAATCCTTCCGTATCTGCCGTAATCTGCATAGCACTAAGCGACTCTATGCTCCCGTTAAGTTTGTCCAAATTACATCACCTCATTCTGTCGAAACTGTGTTATACTGAACGTCAGATGTACCTGCCGCGAGTATAGTTATTATCTTCATAATAATATAAAAATAAGGGATTGCCAATATAAATCATCCGACATATTTCGACATAAATATCTTAAAACTATCGCTATGCAACCTCAGTTTGCGTATATGCAAAACAGAGTTGGTAGCTCGATTTTATAAACCATGGTATAATCAGGATAAATACACAGCACTCCTAGTACACCGAAAAATAAGTAACCAGCCATATAACTTGCCTGATTTTCCATCTGCGTCGTTAGTCTTCACTCCGTTACGGTCCGTGCTGAACATGTTAAGAAACCAATTGCGATTCGGAAATAATCCCCTCGCTGATAAGTAGTTTTTTAGCCTGTTTGATAGCCTTTTCCTTCTGTCTTTCTTTTAGAAGTATTCTGACAGATTTCTTCTTACCAGCGGATTCATTATTGCCGGGTGTTAATCCCGCCCAACAGCATAAGCGTTTGGAATTTGAAAACGGAGTCATATCGGTACCAATTTCGGAGATAACAGTAATTGCACTGTTACGGTCAACACCCGGAATGGTACACAGTAACTGGACAGCATTTTCATAAGGCGCAATCAAAGAATCAAGCATAGTGTCTATATCATTCATTGTAGATGTGATATAATCCATATGTGCGCGGACAAGGCGCATACGATATTTTGGGGAATCAGTCATCTGATAGCCTTCGATGGATTCGATGACACTGTCAGACTTCTTTTTTAGGGAACGAAGCAGTCTGGAAGCTATTTCTTCGTGGTTGATGGAATTGTCCGATTGCTCGATTAGGTAATCAATAACAGAAGTGGCTGATTTCCCGAAGATATCGGCTTCTTTTGATAGGAAGGCTGAACCCCGGAAGTGGTTTTGATGATTGTGGCAACGAGAAAAGATTTGTGGACATCGACGCCGCAACAGGTTGGATAAACAACTTTCATGGTCAAAAACTCCTTTCAAAGTAAGATAAAAAGAAGCCATTGAGTTAAAACAATTCTTACTGTACGGTCTTGTAGCGCCACTTATTTGTGCTTGAAAGATGAAACTAACACTGATTACTATGCTGTCTAAAACTGAAGAAAGTCTTTACAACTCACCTCCACGTGCTTTGTAGTGTAGCTTCTTTAAGAATTATTTTATCAATAATGTGGAAAATTGGAAGACTTTCATTACTATTTGTGCCGCCAACTGAAAGGCGGCGGAAAGGAGACTACTATGAGTTTTGGAGATAATCTTCGTGCAATCAGGAAACAGAAAAATATATCACAGGAAGACCTTGCCGGACGGTTAAACGTCAGCCGCCAGGCAATCTCGAAATGGGAGCAGAACAGCGGATATCCCGAGATGGAGAAGGTGATCCAGCTCGCCGAGATATTAGATATCTCCCTGGACCATCTGATCCTTGGACGAACAAAAGAAGGAAAATCTGACAGCCAGACTGCTGCCCCATCCGGACGGATTATGATCAGAAGCCAAGACGGGAAACAGCTCGCCGGTTGTTATAAGGCAGTGTCCTCCCGCATATCCTGCCTTAAAAAATCTGCCGATATGATACCTCAATATGCACTTTATGGAGTGGATTCGCAGTCATTCTGGGGAGAATCGAGAATACTCCTTGGCTACTATAGCGATGCCAATAGTATCCGGGAAGAAATAAATCAGATCCTTCTTGCAATTGAAGACGGAATGGTCTCTTATAAGTTAAAATACGCTATTCCGGAACCGAAGATTTCCTTGCGTATGGAGCTTAAGAAGCTGCTGAAGCTTGGCTAAAATCACTGAAAACCAAGGGGATTATAACTTCGTTCAAGTCATAATCCCCTTGATAAAAATGTCCTGAATTTCCAATAATACCCTGCTTTGTCCGTTACTTTATCATCATTCCCATAATATAAAGATCGTAGTATTTCCCGTCCAATAATGTCTGGTTCTTACAGCAGCCTTCCACAACGAACCCAAACTTCAGATACAGTGAAACAGCCATTGTATTGTCTGTTCTTGTATCCAGGCGGATCCTCGTAGTCACACCGTTCCCTTTACACCAGTTTATCAACATCTGAATCAGCTTACTCCCTATCCCCTGTCTCTGGTATTCCTTCGCAACAACAATCCCCAGTTCTCCTTCATGCCGGGATTTGATCTTATGACTGGAACTAATCGTTGCAATCCCCACGATCTTCTCACTGTCAAGAGCCAGAAGCATCGTATTGTTGATATCACCCTAAAGCTCATTGATCTTAGCTTCCTGCGCCTTCACATCAAGCGGATACTCATCCTTCTCGAAGCTCAGGAAGCTCGTCTCTCCCCCTACATAATTATAAAAATCTACAATATTCTCTGCGTCTTCCGCTGCCGGGTTACGGTATGTAATCTCACTCAAAGGAATCTCCTTTCTCTCTCATCACTCTCTTCCAACACATCCTCCAGATCGCTCTTCTTCTCCCTGTACACCGTCAGCATAAAATCAATCAGATATGCCCCCATGATCACGCTCCCTAAGATCTTCCCCGCCCGCGCCGGGACACAGTCTACCATACTCACAATCATCTTATGTAAGAACAGAAACAACGCCACCGTATAGAATCCCCAGGCAATCGAACTCTCCAGACAGATAATCCCCTGATAATTAAAGGGCTTCTCCTGATAATCCCACCAGATCTCTCCGAAGACTCTCTGCATAATACGCGCCGTCACGAATTCCAACGTTGTAGCAAGAAACATGCCTAGCACAAATAACCGAAACGGATTCTCACTGTACGGACGCAGAATAAAGAACACCGTCAGCGCACCGAATCCATAGATCGGGCACATGGGCCCCCTCGCAAATCCTCTGTTCGTAATCTTCCTGTTACAGATGGACATATAGATCGACTCCACAAGCCATCCCAATATACTGTATAAGACAAACCAAAGCAACACCTGGTATGCATTTCCTCCAAAAATCCTGTTTTTCCACCACATCATGTATCTTCTCCTAGAAATAATGTCCATATTATACCCTTGTTAATATGATTTGTCAATTTTTAGCGAAATATTAGCAAGATATTTTCCCAGAAAACATTACAGTTCACTGCCTGACCGGCTGTCCTGCTGCCAGAAAACATCTTTCGTCATGGGAATAGATCACACCGACCGCCTGCAAATAGGCATAGATAATCGTCGTCCCGACAAATTTCATGCCCCGCTTCTTCAAATCCTTCGACACCATATCGGAAAGCTCAGACCGGGTCTGTCCCGTCTCATAAATTACCTTACCATCCGTAAAGTGCCACAGATAATCGGAAAAGCTCTGATATTCCTGCTGAATTTGACAGAATATCCGTGCATTCGTCACTGCCGCCCGGATCTTCAGCTGATTGCGGATGATGTCTGGATTATTAAGAAGTTCTTCTATTTTCTCTTCCCCATAACCGCAGACCTTCTCCAGATCAAAATCGTCAAATGCCTTCCTGAAGTTCTCCCGCTTATTCAGCACACATTCCCATGTCAGGCCGGCCTGAAACGCCTCAAGTACCAACATCTCAAACAGCTTATGATCGTTATGCACCGGAACTCCCCACTCTTCATCATGATACCGGATATATCTCTCGTTCTTAGGATTCGCCCACTGGCACCGCATCTTTCCATCCGTCCATTCCATACTTCCATTCCTTCCTGCTTCTATCTCTTCAACATCTTCATCTATTATACGGAATCTCAGGCCGGAAGTCAAATACTCCTCCGCCCGCAGGGAACAGCTTAATCTCTGTTGATGGTGTCCAGTTCCGCCCCTCCTTCGTCACTTCCGTATGATTCCAGGCAGAAGCAACCAGAGAAGTCGGAACCTGCTCTTCAAGCAGATAAGAAGCCGCCGCAAGCTCGCAACTCATTCACTCCTTCCACTGATACCCTGATCCCCGGACCGTAATCAGGTGCTCCGGCTTAGACGGGTTCTTCTCAAGCTTCTCCCGAAGACGGCGCACATATACCGACAGGGTATTGTCATCTACAAAATTCCCGGCGCCGTCCCACAGTCTGTCCAGGAGTACGCCGCGGGTAAGGATTCTTCCGCTGTTTTGAAGCAGCAGACAAAGAAGCCTGTACTCTGCTCCTGTAAATTCCACCGGCTCGCCGCCGATAGAAACTCTGCCTTCCGCAAGATTGACCGACAGGTCCCCCGACCGCAAGACATTCTCCCCGGTACTTCCAAGGCTGCTGCGGCGCAGCAGCGCCCGGATACGGGAACACAGCTCTCCTAATTTGAACGGTTTCGTGATATAATCATCTCCCCCGCAGTCAAGTCCCCGGATCACACTGGTCTCCTCGTCCGATGCCGTCAGGAAGATGATCGGAACCTGATTGCCGGATTCCCGAAGCTTCTCACATAATGCGAAGCCATTCCCGTCCGGCAATGTCACATCAAAAAGAAGGAGGTCAAAATCAGGCTGCTCCCCGAGCAGTCTGAAAGCCTCCTTTATGGTTCTAGCAACTTCTATCTCATATCCGTTTTTCTTCAGAGAATATGCCAGTCCGTCAACTAGGCTGATATCATCCTCAAGAAGTAATATTTTCTGCAAACAAATCGCCTCTCTTCATCGTAATATCCTTCTTTCACATATATTATACACGATTCTGAGAAAATATCTGCTTACAAAAATGTAAGGAATCGTTCCTGATGTCCTACCGGACGCGAAGTCTCTGTCCTACATAGATCAGATTGGGATTACGGATCCCGTTAAGCTGAACCAACCTCTGGTAAGTCGTACCAAACCGGCTGGCGATCCCGCTTAAGGTATCCCCCGGCCTCACTACATAATACGCTTCCTGCCCCGATCCGGCTGTCCTCACCGGTACCCGGATCACCTGGCCTGCATAGATCCTGTTCGGGTTCTGGATCCCGTTTAACTGAGCCAGAACTGCCGTGCTGGTACCATACCTTTTGGCGATCCCGCTTAAGGTATCGCCATACCGTATCCTGTAGGCGATCATCTGCTCCGGCTGCGGAACGGGTTCCGGTTTCGGCTCTGGCTCCGGTCTGCCATCCCTTCCCGCGTACCGATCCCAGTCAGCCGCATTTCCATAGAATACATCCAGGTCCAGATTACCGTTATATCCGTCAAGCCGCCCTTCCGAAGTATACTGGTACAGCGTAGGCGCCTTCCACGCTCCCATCCTCTTGGGCAACGGTGCATCCGGATTATAACCCATCTGTACCCCAAACGCATAGTAATAAGCGTTCCACAGACGATAGCCGGCATCCGCCACCGAACTCCAGTCATGGCCGTTGACCACGGAATTGCTCATATAGACGAAGGGCTTCACCCCCGTTAACTGATGAACACGATCCAGCCACTGCTTCACCCAGTCCACACTATTCGTTGCCGCCGTTATCTCCCAGTCCAGCACCAGGATCGCTTCCTTCACATATCCTTTGACATTCTCTACAAAATGCTCTGCTTCATCATCCGCGTTATTGCCGCCGGCAAAATGGTACACGCCCAGCTTCTTCCCTAGGCTCTTAGCCTGTGTGAAAGCCGGATCACAATGGGGGTTCACGTAAGAGGTCCCTTCGGTTGCCTTGATGACTACAAATTCACACGGCACCGCCGCCAGGTCGATTCCCTTCTGCCAACTGCTGATATCAATTCCATTCATACTCATAAATATCGCTCCCTTCTATATATAAATATGAAAAAGAACGATATCCGGTACTAAAAATAAAGCATTCAGCACTCTCTCCTGCAATACGCCCTCACCGTCAGCCACAGAAACAGTGCAATCTTAAGAGTATCCTGAACATTCTTACATCTTGCCGATAAAAATAATGTACAGCTTACCATAGCAAGAATCGGCAGGAAACCTCACAAAGTTATGGCAGCCTGTGTCCGCCCTACATTAAGAGCCGGTATCACAAATGTCGTCCATAGCATCTGCACCGACGTTTTAAGCCCGTCCGCTCCGAATGCCAGATGTATCCTTCCGCCAATTCCAGAGAATGAACGTCCGTTCCTGCTTTCCCTACTATTTTCTGTTGGATTGCTCCCATGCGTTTCTGGTATGAAGTCATAATCCCAGGAACACCCGGATGCCCCTGCGCGGCTGATAATGCGGCTTCCTTGCTTCCATACCACTCTACCACTTTTGCAAAATTCTGGTTCTTATCAAGGTCAGGATGATCCATGACGGCTTTGATCTTCTTAAATGGAATGTCAAACTGAAAGAAATTGACACAGCCTTCGCATTTCTCAAGATCGTGAGATATCTGCCGAAGGATGCAGAAAAGAAATACCTTGCCGGTATCTTAACAGATTCCGGCGGGGAAATTCCCCGCCATTTTCACAGTATAAGAATTCCTGTCTTAAAAGAATGGTCTCTATGAGAACGGCAGCTCCTCACCATCTTCATCCCACTCCATCAATTCCTGTTCAACCACCTCGTCATATTCCTCCAGGATCTTCTCTATCCGTCTTTCCGCTTCCTGATTCCCCGAAACCTTATACAGTTCGCCCGCCGCAATAAAGAGAACCTCATTCTCATCTGTACACTCCGTATCTTCATGGATGTATTTCTCGATCAATGCTTCTGCCTCTTCATAATTACCGCCGTTCATATACGCATACACACCTGATGATACTGCCAGCATATTGTCCTCTTCCTTCTCCATCCATTCCCTGCTCAGCCTGACAGCCTCTTCATTCCTTCCAAGATTTCCCAATGCAGAGATTCTTAAAAAATCAAAATCTGATGACGATATCTCCTTCCATGCGAACATCTCAAGCATATCCACACACACCTCAAGCAGTTCTTCCCACATACCGCGCATATCAAGCTCACCGATGTAATCCTCAAGCCATCCTTCTATATCATATACAAAGTCCGTCACATCATCCAACTGATATAATTCCTGCGCATATCCGGCGTCCCTGCTCCGCTCCTCCCTGACGATCTCTTTGAGGAGATCAAACGCAGCTCCCCAACAGGAGCTATCCTGATCGATCCCCATCATATTGTTATAGCATTTTCCAGTCAAACTGTTAAATCTTCTCCATTTTGTGTTCATTTTCTTTTTCCTTTCTAGGATTTGATGTAATTCTATTATAATTCTTTTCTTCCCCAAAAACAAGCAATACCGCAGTGCTTGCCCCGATTGTTGCACTTCACGTCCATACCGGCATTTTCGGTTTTTTTTTATCATATTTTAGGTTTTAAATAATATTTCTATTTTCCTATTGCATTAATTCCTGATCTATATTACACTACGCTAAAGTACGCGTTGACGGACGCTAGTACATCATTGCGGTTTCCATTTAAAAAGATATATCCGCGTGCTTTTTCACGGTTACAGATTGATTGTCAAGAGAGGAGACAAGAATGGATCAAAAAGAATTATTGGAACAGATAAACAAGACGCTCACCGATAATCCGGGGAAGATTATCAAGGTCAGAGACACCTTCGACGAGATGTTCGCGGGCCGCAGTATCAACAGCGCCCAGGCCATCGGCGACAAGGAGTACGAGAGGATCCGCTCCCATTTCCGGGACATGGGATTACCGCTTAGCTGGTGCACTGACAAGACTACCCTCTTTCAGTTATATAAGGCTATCAACCAGCGCCGGGACAGAGACAGGCATGATGCGTTTACCTCGGCCAAGAAGTCGTCAAAGCCTAAGAAGAAAGGTCTGTTTGGTTTCTTAAATTAACCGGCAGCCATTTCTCTGTGAAAAGCTTCAGGGGCAGCTATGGTTCATATGATCCATAGCTGCCCCTGTTTTAGGACTATCTGTTTATCTAACAGAACAATATGATCAGCTGTGAGGCAAGCACCACCGCGATCAGTGCGATCGGGTAGGTCGCCGCGTATGCTGACGCAATGTCCTCCGTTCCGGCCATATTGATCAGCGTCCCAAGCGCCGGCGTACTGGTCATGCCCCCGGTCAGCGAACCGAGATTATTGAGCAGCGGCAGTTTCAGAATCTTCTTTGCAATAACGAATCCGATGATCATCGGAAGGATCGTCATGATCGCTCCATAGAGGAAATAGATCGGCTCAAAATACTGCACGAATTTCGCACCGCCGGACACCCCTGCTCCGATCAGGAACAGCATCAATCCCAATTCCCTCAGCATCTTAAGCGTAGAACTCTTCGGCACGATGGATATCTTTCCGATATGCCCGTAATGCCCAAACACCAAAGCCGTCAACAGACATCCTCCGGTAGTCGTCAGCGAGAAGTTCCGGTAACTGATGCTTCCCACCAGGATCCCTACGACTGCTGCCAGCGAAAACGCCATAAAACCGAACTCATCCACTTCTGTCAGGATCAGGTTCTTCTTCCTGCTGCTTCCGCCTTCTTTTGCGGCGATCTTCGCCACCTCTTCATTCATATCAGCCTTCATGATCTTCGGTACGATCTGTACGAATAAGACCACTCCGATCACGCCGAACAGATAAGCGATACCGTACCCTACGGATACCAGCGCCTCTAAGTCAGCGCCGACTGCCGCCTTCGATGCGGAGAATGCCGGCGTACTGGTCAGCGCACCCGAAAGGATACCAACCAGGATCGCCTTGAACTGTTCGTGTTCAAGATCCGTAAAGTTCCCGCCGATAAGAATGCATAGCACACAGGTAGCCGCCGCCGCAAGGATAATGATCGCGCCGAGCAGGACATAGGACTTAAAATTCCGCTTCAGATTCCCGAAGAAGTTCGGTCCCGCGATGAAACCAACGGAAGTCACAAAGAACACCAGACCCATATTCTCGACAATCTTCAGCGCATCTGTAGCAAATGTCACTTCTCCTGCCATCAGGTTATCCGACAGCTTCGTATATAACAGGCATCCATAGACCAGAGCAACAATAAATACTCCGGCAGTTCCAAGGTCGATTCCCTTCACTTCGATCCTGCCGATGGAATATCCGACGGCAGCAATTGCGAAGATCGAGAATGTCAGAAATACTACAGCCTTAACTGCCAATATCCCTCCAAATAACTCCATGTCATTTGACTCCCTTCTATAAATAAAGCAGTTCATTCTTCAACATCTGAGCTATTACTATTACAGTGTTGCTTATTCGTGCTCCTTTAAGTATGCGGCTCTTCCGCTCTCATACAGGTTATTTCCCTCGCTGTCGATAATGACAACCAACGGCATATCCTCTACATACAGCTTCCGAAGCGCCTCGGCTCCCAGATCTTCGTAAGCAATCAGCTCTGCCTTCTTGATACATTTTGCAAGAAGCGCGCCTGCGCCGCCGATGGCTCCGAAGTATACTCCAGAGTATTTCTTCATCGCGTCAACGACCTCCGGCAAACGTGCGCCCTTACCGATCATGCCGCGCGCGCCCACAGACATCATGGTCGGCGCATAGGCGTCCATACGCCCGCTGGTGGTCGGTCCCGCGGAACCGATGACCTGCCCCGGCTTCGCCGGAGTCGGTCCTACATAATAGATCGTAGCGTCTGTTGGATCAAACGGGATCTTCTCCCCCTTCTCCAGCGCCTCGCACATCCTCTTGTGACCAGCGTCGCGGGATGTGTAGATCGTTCCTGTTACAAGTACGCTGTCGCCTGCATGCAGTGTCTTCGCAAGCTCTTCTGTCAATGGTAATGTAATCTTCTTTGCTGCCATCTTAGATCACCTCCGATTTATGGCGCGTCACATGACAGTTTATATTAACTGCACATGGCATACCTGCGATATGGGTCGGCAGAGTTTCAATATTTAATCCGATCGCCGTAGTCTTTCCGCCGAATCCCTGCGGCCCGATGCCAAGCTTGTTGATCTTCTCCAACATCTCTTTCTCCAGATCTGCATAGAATGCATCCGGGTTGGAGGAGTCGATCGGCCGCATCAGCGCTTTCTTCGCAAGGAGCGCCGCCTTGTCGAAGGTTCCGCCGATCCCGACGCCTACGACCATCGGCGGACACGGGTTCGGTCCCGCTGTCTCCACCACCTCGAGGATGAAGTCCTTGATCCCCTGTAACCCATGAGACGGCTTGAACATGCGGATCTGGCTCATATTCTCGCTTCCGAAGCCTTTAGGACCAACAGTCACCTTGATCTGCTCGCCCGGAACGATCTCCGTATAGAGCATTGCCGGCGTATTGTCTCCGGTATTGCCGCGGCGCACCGGATCCTTTACAACAGATTTCCGAAGATATCCCTTGTCGTAACCGCGGCGCACACCCTCGTCAACCGCATCCGCAAGATTGCCTCCGGTCAAGTGTACATCCTGACCAATCTCAAGGAATACGCACGCCATACCTGTATCCTGACAGATCGGCACGCACTCTCTGTCTGCAATCTCGAAGTTCTCGATGATGTTATCCAGAACGCCTTTGGCGATCTCTCCGTCCTCGCACGCGCGGCAATCCTTGATCGCACACTTCACGTCCTCAGGAAGATGCTCATTCGCTTCGATACAAAGCTTCTCTACGACATCCGTAATCTTGCTTACTTCTATCTCACGCATAATCTAATCTCCTTTTTCTATCTCTCATGCCTTGCATACTTCGGCAGAAGCTTCGGTGATACTTCTTCTGTAGCCGCAGAAGCACCTCTAAGCTCCTCGTCATAGCTTGCCACATGGTCAAGATTCATGGTGCCAAGCTCTACTTCCTTGGCCTTCGCCGCCGCTTTCTTACCTGCATTTCTTCCGAATACGATCACGTCAAGAAGGGAGTTGCCCATCAGACGGTTTCTTCCGTGGATTCCGCCTGCGGCTTCTCCTGCCGCCAGGAGGTTCGGAATGTTCTTCGTGAATCCTTCTCCGTCGATCTCAAGACCGCCGTTCTGATAATGCAGTGTAGGATAGATCAGGATCGGCACCTTTCTCATATCAATTCCGTATTTCATGTACATACGGAACATAGCCGGGATCCTCTTCTCGATCGTTCCCTCTCCGCCGAGGATCTCGATCATAGGCGTGTCAAGCCATACGCCCTTCTGTCCGCTCGGAGCCTCCACGCCGCGGCCTTCGCTGCACTCGCGGATAACGCCTGATGCATTGACGTCGCGTGTCTCCAACGGATGAATATAAGCTTCACCCTCAGCATTGACAAGCTGAGCGCCCACAGAACGAACCTTCTCCGTAACAAGCGCGCCCTGGATCTGTACCGGATGAGCAACGCCCGTCGGATGATACTGGATGGAATCCTGGTAGAGAAGCGGTACGCCCGCCCTGTAACCCAGGATCAGTCCGTCTGCGGTTGCTCCGTAATGGTTAGACGTCGGGAAGCCCTGGTAATGCATTCTTCCTGCACCGCCTGTTGCAATCACCACCGTCTTCGCCCTTGCAACAGAGTAGTCTCCCGTCTCCATGTTGAGAAGGACCGCACCTGCCGCCTGCCCCTTGTCATCCTTGATGATCTCTACCGCGGAGGTGAATTCAATCACCGGGATCTGGCGGTTCAGAACTTCGTCGCGGAGAGTACGCATGATCTCTGCGCCGGAATAGTCCTTACATGCATGCATTCTCTTTCTGGATGTACCGCCGCCGTGGGTCGTTACCATACGTCCGTCTGCATCCTTATCAAACATAACGCCAAGCTCATTCAGCCATTTGATCGCATCCGGCGCTTCCATTACGAGACGTTTTACCAGTTCCGGCCTTGCGGCAAAGTGTCCGCCGCCAAAGCAGTCCAGATAGTGCTGAACTGGAGAGTCGTTCTCCTTATCTGCCGCCTGGATACCGCCTTCCGCCATCATCGTATTGGCGTCGCCGATACGAAGCTTCGTCACGATCATAACATTAGCGCCTGCGTTGTGGGCTTCGATGGCACAGGAGGAACCTGCGCCGCCTCCGCCGATCACAAGTACGTCCACATCATAATCAACCTTCGTGATATCAACCTTGTCATTGACCAGACGGCTTGTGGAGTGAAGCATCTCCGCCAGTTCAAGAGGCGCTTTCTGTCCTTTATTCGGACCTACCTTGATCTCGGCAAAAGCGTCTGGATTATAATCAGGATGGAACTCCTTAAGAAGAGCATCTTTTTCATCAGCGGTCAGACGTCTCGGCTCTGTAGACATACGTTTTTCTCTTGTAGCCTCTACCTTTTTGATGGATTCCATCATATTCTCTGGATATGGTGTATACATATTCTGACCTCCCTTATTTCTCAATCTCTCTTGTATTATAAAGCTCCTGCATCTCCGTGATCGGCTTCTGCATGATCTGCTCAATCAGCTCGTCATACTCTCCTTTGTTCACTTCATCTACACGGTTTGCAAGATGCTCTGTTTCAGGCGCAATGTATTTTCCTGTAAGTCTTCTTGCCAGAACACCTACGTGCGGATGGGAGATTCCCGCCGGACATCTTACGGTACAGCATCCGCATCCGATACAGTCAAAGGATTCTTCCGCACATTTCTCAAATTCCCCGCGCTGTGCATATGCGATATACTGCATAACATTCAGATCCTGTGTACAGGCCTTCGTACAGGCATTGCACCCGATACAACTGTAGATCTCCGGGTAGAGTTCCATCATGATCTGCTGGGTCGGCTTGATATCCTCGATCTCATAGGTCCTCTTATCTGTCGGGAAGAACGGAATACTTGCTACATACATGCCCTCTTCTACCTGAGTCTGGCATGCAAGGCAGGTCTTTAATTCATTTTTCCCTTTGATACGGTATACGGTCGCACAGGCTCCGCAGAAACCATGACGGCAGCCGCACCCTCTTTTCCATGTATAGCCGGCGTATTCCATGGCGGTCATGATCGTAAGATCTGCCGGAACACTGTAACGCTTACCGCTAAAATATACATTTACCATATTTTCCATGTTATTCGTATCCTTTCTTTTAATATTCATTCGGAAGTTCGTCGATCTCGTCGTACCGGAATACCGGACCGTCCTTACATACATATTTTGAACCGATATTGCAGCGTCCGCATTTGCCTACGCCGCACTTCATACGAAGCTCCAACGTCGTATATACCTGCTCCGTGGTAAATCCAAGTTCCTTAAGTCCTGCAAGCACGAACTTGATCATGATCGGAGGCCCGCAGATCAAAGCCGTCTTGTCTGTATCGAAATCAAGTTCCTTCACATAATTCGGAACGAAACCTACATGACCGTCCCAGCCTTCCTGCTCCCGGTCAATGGTCAGATACACGTTCACGCCCTCTGCTTTCATCCACACTTCCTGGATCTCCTTTAACTGAACCAGGTCTTCTGCAGAACGAGAACCGTAGACGATATCCACCGTACCGTAATTCTCACGATTATCCAACACATAGTTGATGACGGAACGAAGAGGCGCTAATCCAATACCTCCCGCGATGAATAACAGGTTCTTCCCCTTAAGCTCTGTCTCTACCGGAAATGAGTTGCCGTACGGTCCGCGGACCGTGATCTCATCGCCCACCTCCAGACTGTGAAGGTAATCTGTCAAAATCCCGCACTGCTTGATGCTGAACTCCTGATATTCCTTATTGGTCGGCGAAGAAGTAATGGAAAACATACCTTCGCTGATCCCAGGCGCACAGACCATAGCGCACTGTCCCGGCATATGCTCAAAAAGCTTGCCTCCCTCGGGCGCATTTACCCGAAAGGTCTTCACATCCGGCGTCTCCTGGCGGATATCCGTGATCACGCCGACCTGGGGGATCAGAGTATCTAATGTATAATTCTTATGACATGTACATTCTCCCATTATTTTTCACCTCCCTGATTCTGAAATGCTTTCACAACCTTCACGATATTAAGCGCCTGCGGGCATTTCTCCACACAACGTCCGCAGCCGACACAGGAGTACATCCCGTCGTTGTTCGCCGGATAGTACACTAACTTGTGCATGAATCTCTGGCGGAATCTCTGCATCTGACTGGTACGGTTGTTGCCGTGGGCCATCATCGTAAAGTCGGAATACATACAGGAATCCCAGCATCTATAACGGGATACGCTGTTTCCTGCGGTGTAATCCTTGATATCATAACACTGGCAGGTCGGGCACACGAAGGTACATGTACCGCACGCCAGACATGGCTTGTATAATTCTTCCCAGACCGGAGAGTCAAACTTCTCAGACAGCGCGTCTCCATTCCAGCCTTCTAAGGATAGGTTCATATACGGAAGCTTCTCTACGATCTTATGAATATTCTCTTTCTCCGCTTCTACGGCCGCCTCGCCTGCGCCGTCCTCTGCGAGCAGTTCCTTAACATTCTCGGTAAGAGCCTCGCCTTTATCGGTCAGCGCCTTCCAGTATAATTCATCTCCGACTGTCCAGACCACTACATCCGAAGCCGGGTTGGCTGCGTCTACTCCGAATACCTTACAGAAGCAGGTCTCCTCCGGCTCATGGCAGGCCATAGCCACGACCGTCCCATGATCTCTTCTTGCCGCATAGAACGTATCGACCGGATCGGATAAGAATACCTTGTCTAATACCTCTAAGCCCTTCACGTCACAGGCTTTCATGCCGAATACGACGAAATCCTGCTCTTTTAAGCGCTCCGGCTCGACAGACATCTTCTTTCCCTCTTTTTTCACGGTATAGAGACCTTCGCTCTGCGGGAAGAATGCGTCCTTGGCTGATTTTACGGTCTTTAAGGTATCAAGATCTACCTCTGCGTCCTCGCTCCACGCCGCAAAATTCGTCTGTCCGGCCGTCTTCACCGGAAGATACAGCTCACGTGTTTCCGCGATCAACTGGAATAATGCGGAAAGATTCTCTTTGGCTATCTTATACATACATTATCCCCTCTTTCCTACTATACTTGGTTCCGCATCCTCAAACGTATAGTTTGTAAGCGGTGCTTTTGAATCGGTATCTGCTCCTGCCTGGTATTCCCCGTATAATTCATCAATATCCTTGATGAACTTGCGGTTGAACAGGTGAAGCGGGATCCCCTGCGGGCATACACGGCTGCACTCGCCGCAGTCCGTACATCTTCCGGCCACATGGAACGCGCGGATGATGTGGAACATCTTCTCCTCGAAGGAATCCACGTTCGCCTTCTGGGAGCTGTCGAACTTGTTGCTGTCGAATACGCATTTGCGGCAGCTGCAGGCAGGACATGCATTCCTGCAGGCATTGCAGCGGATACATTTACTCAGTTCACTTCTGAAGTACGCGAACTTCTCTTCCGGGCTCATCGCCTCGATCTTCGCTACTTCGTCGAAACGCTCCGCATCCTTCGTCTCCTTGGACTCTCCGATCTGCTCGTCAAAGATCATGTGATCCTTGCCCTTGCAGACGTGGCATCTCTCCAGCATACCGTCTGCGTAAGAGATAGATTTCTCTCCGTAAATGGTCTGAATCTTCAAAGTATCCGCTTCATCCGTGATCTCAGCGCCTTCGATGCTCTCGATTCCTTTGATCCCCTGCTTCTTGACTCTTTCAATATCCAGTTTGCCCTTGCATCCTACGCCTACGATATAAGCCTTCTCCCGGTCTACCCGATGCTCCTTGATCAGTTGGTTAAAGCTGTATGTATCGCATGGTTTTAAGCAGACCATGGTCTTTCCTTCCAGCTTGGAAGCTTCGATCATGTATTTGCTTAAGTTGGCTCCGCAGAACCCGTTATATACAAAATCCTTCAAATCTTCTTCTGTCTCGAAGTAAGCCGGTTCCGGATTGTAAGGCAAGTCTCCGGCCTTCCAGCCGAGAACCCGTGCCACAGTTCCGTCTGCCAGCAGTTCTTTTGCACGGTTAATTAACTCTTGCATCTTAGATCCCCCAATCTTACATTTTCACCGAGAGAATAGATCTTCTCTACGAAACTGTTCATCGTCTCAGAGAACTTCACGCCCTCTGCTGCAGATACCCATTCTACACGGGTACGTCCGTTTTCCACGCCGATGTAGTCAAGCATGGAGAATAACAGCGTCATACGCCTTCTCGCATAGTAGTTTCCGGTGCTGTAATGGCAGTCTCCCGGGTGGCATCCGCACATGATCACTCCGTCTGCCCCCTTCTCGAATGCTCTTAAGATGAACATGGGATTCACACGGCAGGAACATGGCACGCGGATGATCTTCACATCGGCAGGATAGGTAAGACGGCTGCTTCCTGCCAGGTCGGCTCCCGCGTAACTGCACCAGTTACAGCAGAATGCCACAATCTTCGGTTTGAATTCTTTATTTTCTAACGGCATATTGCATCCACCTCCGCTAAGATCTGTCTATTGGAGAAGCCCTGCAGATCCATGGCTCCTGACGGACATGCAACGGTACAAGCGCCGCAGCCCTGGCAGAGTGCGTTATTTACCACTGCCACACGGCGTGTCTCGCGGATTCCATGGTCGTTGACCTCTTTGTCTTCATAAGTGATCGCACCGTACGGACATACATTCTCACAGGTAGAACATCCGTTACACAGCAGGATGTCTGACTGTGCGGTACATGGGTTGGTCATCAGTTTATCCTTCGCAAGAAGCCCGATCGCTTTTACAGCGGCGGCTCCCGCCTGGGCAACCGTCTCCGGGATATCCTTTGGTCCCTGGCATACGCCGGATAAGAAGATACCGGCTGTCGGCGACTCTACCGGACGGAGCTTCGCATGAGCTTCTGTCAGGAAATTATTCGTGTCAATGCTTGCAGTCAGCATGGTCGCGATCTTACGCACGTCCGGATTCGGCTCGATCGCCGTGGCAAGGACTACCATATCCGCTTCTTTTAAGATCTGACGGTTATCAAGAAGGTCTGATCCCTGTACCAGAAGCTTTCCGTCCGGCTGCGGGATTACCTTTCCGACCTGTCCTTTGATGTAGTTCACTCCGTACTGCTCTACCGCTCTTCTGTAGAACTCGTCGAAGTTCTTACCTGGCGTACGCACGTCGATATAGAATACGGTCACGTTCACATCCGGGTATTTGTCACGGATCAGCATGGCGTGCTTCGCCGTATACATACAACAGATCTTGGAACAGTACGGCTTGCCTCTGTCGTCGGAACAGCGGCTTCCCACACACTGGATAAATACGATCTCCTTCGGAGCCTTTCCGTCGGAGAGACGCTCCAAGTGTCCGTGAGTCGGTCCTGCGGCGTTCATTACACGCTCCAACTCTAAGGACGTGATGACATCCTTGCTCTGGCTGTATGCGTATTCGTCATATTTGTCCAGGTTGATGGTGTCAAACCCTGTCGCGACAACGATCGCACCGTACTTCTCTGAGATGATCTCATCCTTCTGCTCGTAGTCGACGGCGCCTGCCTGGCAGACCTTGGAACAGATTCCGCACTTCCCGGTCTTGAACTTGATACACGCCTCACGGTCGATCACCGGCACATTCGGGATCGCCTGTGCGAACGGGGTGTAGATGGCACTTCTGGTATTCAGGCCTCTGTTAAACTCGCTCGGAGCCTTCTTGGACGGACATTTCTCCTGGCAGACTCCGCAGCCGGTACACTTGTTCATATCCACGCTTCTTGCTTTCTTGCGGATATCCACGGTGAAGTCTCCTACGAACCCGCTTACCTTCTCTACTTCGCTGTATGTATAGATGGTGATCTTCTCATGGGCTGACGCTTCCACCATCTTCGGCGTCAGGATACACGCGGAACAGTCAAGAGTCGGGAACGTCTTGTCAAGCTGCGACATCCTTCCTCCGATACTCGGCGTCTTCTCCACGATATCAACCTCATAGCCTGCGTCCGCAATATCAAGGGCTGTCTGGATACCTGCGATTCCGCCTCCGATCACCAGCGCCCTCTTGGTCACACGGCTCTCTCCCGCCTGAAGCGGAGCGTTTAAGTTCACCTTCGCAACCGCCGCCCTCATGAGGATCACTGCTTTCTTGGTCGCCTCTTCCATATCCTTATGGATCCAGGAACAATGCTCGCGGATGTTGGCGATCTCTACCATGTACGGATTCAGTCCCGCACGCTCCGCCGCCTTTCTGAATGTAGCCTCATGCATACGCGGGGAACAGGAACATACGACGATTCCTGTCAAATTCTTCTCCTTGATCGCTGCGGCGATCTTAGCCTGGCCCGCTTCGGAACACATATACTGGTAGTCTTCGGCATGGACAACGCCCGGCTCCATGAGAGACATCTCTGCTACTTTGCTTACGTCCACCGTAGCGGCAATATTACTTCCGCAATGGCAGACAAATACTCCTATCCTCTGCACTTAGACTCACCTCCTATATCTTCTGAATGCACTGACTAATAACTGCTGCGGGAGCTCTGGATCCAAAAGCTCTGGGATCTCATCTGCCAACAGGTAATTCTGATCCTTCTGGCGCACTACCACCTGTCTTGCAGCGTCGATAAGCTTGCCTGGTTTCACATCGCGCGGACATCTCTCCACACATGCAAAACAAGAGAGACATTTCCATAATGACTTGGAATTCACCAGGCTCTCGATATCTTCATTGATCACATAGGATACAAACTGATGCGGTTTAATATCCATCTCGTTATAGGATGGGCAGGTTGCAGAACATTTGCCGCACTTCATGCATTTGAGCGGATTCACGCCGCTGATCTCCTTGATCAGCTCCGCCTGTTTCTTCTCGGAACTCATTACTTCTGCACCTCCTCTTTCACTTCTTCTTTTACGCCCAACGCTTCTGCCAGAAGCTCTGTAAAGTAGACGACCGGAAGTTTTGCTCCCGTACTCTTATTCAGATTATACAGGCAGAGCGGACATGCCGTCGTGAGCATCTCGGCTCCGAAGCCTTCGGCGCTTGCCATGATCTTCTCGCACATTCCCTTGGACAGATCCTTCTCCTTTAAGGAAATGTAACCGCCGCAGCACTCGTTGCGGTATGGATATACTACCGGCTCTGCTCCGATGGCGCGTATGAAATCTTCAATGATCGCCGGATTCTCCGGATCGTCAAAGCTTAAGAGCTTGCTTGGGCGAAGGAGCAGGCAGCCGTAATATGCACCGATCTTCTTACCCGTCAGCGGATTCTTAACCTTCTTCTTCAATTCGTCAAATCCTACTCTGTCACGAAGGACTTCCAGGAAATGAAGAACCTCCGTCTCACCTGCGTAAGGCTCCTCAAGTTCCATGTAATTGTTCGCTCTGGTACGGATGTCCTCCACATTCTTCATATCATCATTGACACGTTTGATCACATGATGACATGCGGAACACATCGTTACGAGATCCTGTTCCTTCTCCTTCGCCGCATTCAGCGCACGAACGGAAGACAGCTTCGTCGCGATCTCGTCCGAACCAAGCGGATAGACCCCGCCGCAGCACTGCCAGTCTTCGATCTCTTCTAACTCGATTCCAAGCGCCGCTGCTGAAGCCCTCGCATAGACATCCAGATCCTTTGCCTTTGTTCTCAAAGTGCATCCCGGATAATAACTGTACTTCATAGTTCTCGCTGTCCTTTCTATAAATAATAATTTAAATTATAAACTTATAACTCGATCTGGGCAATAACTTCCTTCAGTGCATCCGCACTTGCCTTAAGCTTTTCTACCTCATCATCGGTCAGCGCCATCGGGATCTTGCCCTGGATACCGTTCGGCCCTACCAGCGCCAGCGTGCTTAAGCACACATCCTCGATACCGTATTCTCCGTGCATCATAGAAGATACTGTGGATACAGACTCGGAGGCAGACATCAGGATGCTGCATAATCTGCATACGCCTCTGGTTACCGCATAGAAAGTCGCACCCTTATTCGCAATGATCTTGCCGCCGGACTTCTGTACATAAGTAAGCATCGCATCCTTATCAAGCTCCTTGGCTTCCTTGCCAAGCTGCGGCATCATCTTCAGATAGTCGTCTACCGTAACGCCTGCAATACGTGCCGCCGACCATGGAATGAAGGAAGTATCCCCATGCTCGCCGAATACATATGCATGGATATTTCTCTGTGCTACTTTGAAATGTTCGGAAAGTCCGCAGCGAAGTCTTGCGGAATCTAAGACGGTTCCGGAACCGATAATCTGATTCTCCGGAATTCCTGAAATCTTCGTGAATACATAGGTCATGATATCAACCGGGTTGCTTACAATGATATAAAGCGCCTTCGGTGCCGCCTTTACAATCTCCGGTGTGATCTGCTTCAAGATATTAACATTGGTCTGTGTCAGTTCAATTCTTGTCTGGCCTGGCTTACGTGCGATTCCTGATGTGATGATTACAATATCAGAATCCTTCGCATCATCATAATCGCCCGCAATGATTGCTACAGGATCTCTGAAACAGGTTCCCTGCTCGATATCCATAACCTCGCCTTCTACCTTCTCCTTGTTGATGTCGATCATGACGATCTCGGACGCCATGTCCTCACCGGACAATGTGTACGCAATTGTGGCGCCTACGCTCCCGGCACCAATGATTGTGACTTTGCAGCTCATGTTTTCTTCTCCTTCTTTATGCATTTTACTGATTCTAGTATACTGTTCAACTCGTCCAAATATTCCAGTATACATGGCTTACAGAAATCCTGATATTCTGTCGTTTTCTGCCGCCGTCTTTATGTATCATAACACATTGATAATTAATTAACAAGCCTTTGTTTAGAGAAATTTGTACAATATTTTTTTAATCTTTTATTCATTTTGCCGAAAAAACACCGGCAGAAAAAGAGCCGCTTCCCCGTATTCAAAATACCGGAAAACAGCTCTCCTCTTGATCTCTGCTAATCTCTTACCTTATCGTTGTTGTTATCCCTGTTAACATCATTATCCTCGCCGTCCAGAGCATCTCCCATATCATCCACGCCGTCGCGGATATCGTCGCCGATCTCGTCGGCTATATTGTCATTACCGTTGCGGTCCGTACCGTCGGTCGCACCGTTCGTATCGCTGCCGTTATTGGTACCGTTATTGGCTGCGTTGCCGTTGTTATCCGTCGCCGCATTGTTATTGGCAGCATTATCATCTGCATCATTGCTTCCGCAGGCCGTCATGCCAAGCATGGTGCCTGTGCACATAAGGATCAATACCATTCTTTTTAACTGTTTCATGTCTCTTCTCCCTTTCATGTATATTATCAATAATCAAGTAATACTTGTTGCTAGTAATATCTGCAAAAAGCAGGATAATATACTTGAAAAGTATTTTTGTCCATGGCATTTTTTTACAATAAAAATTATACCCTCTCTGCGATCTGCCCGCTGCGGTAGGCAGCAAGCAGCACCTCCAGATCTGCGATCTGTTCCCTGAGATCACGCCCTACGTCCGTATCTCCCACCAGCTTCCTCTCTAGCACGCGGTTTACGATCACACTGTCCGAATGAATATCGCTCTCCCTCTCTATCGCCGCTTCCGTCGACTCGAAAGGCTCATGCGCAACAAGGATCAGCCCGTAGGAATTCGAGATCAGAGTATAGCCCGCGATCCCCGTCTCCTTCTGATATGCCCGGGAGAAGCCTCCGTCGATGACCATAACCTTGCCGTTACACTTGACCGGGCTCTCTCCGTTCTTGCTCTTGACCGGCACATGCCCGTTGATGATATGCGTCCCTTCCGCCGGAAGCCCGAATTCCCTAAGAATCCTGTTCACCACCTTCTCCTCCTCGAGAAGGCTGTAATATGGATTCTTCTTCTCCTTGTGCGTCTCCTTCTCTGCAAGGAAATACCGCTCAAACGTCGCCATCTTATCCTTGCCGAAAAGCGGCGACCCTTCGCTGAGCCAGATATACCACATCATATCCCTGCCGCGCTCCCTCTCCTTTGGGTCCAGCGCATGGAAACCCTTCCTTACATAGCTCTCCAGGATCTCATACAGACTCTTTCCCTTATAAGAATGCCCGTAGATGCGCACGGACTTAAGGCTTCCGTCCGCATTAAGCGGCACACAGCCATGGTACAGGAGATTATTGTTATAGACCTTATATAACGCCCCCTTATTCAACAGGAAACGCATATGCTTCTGAAGCTTCTCACAGTTCAGGAACGCCTGTTCCAGACGCTTCATGATATCTTCCTCTTCCCGCGTCAGGGCATACGGACGCTTCGGATCAATAGTCGGGAAATTCATATCCAGCATATCATAGGTCTTACCGTCAAGCTCTATGGTTCCCTTCTCATAATCAATGTGATGGAGCAGATTCCGATCATCCATCTTAAAGCCCGGATTCTTCTTGATGATCTGCCCTTCCACCTTGAACTGGATCACCGAGATTGCCTTGTGCATCTTGATATCAATCAGCATCTCGTTCTTGCCGTGTCCGGAATCCCCCTTCAATTGGAAACAACTGCACGGATCGTCCCTGTATGTATTCAAGGCAAAGGTTGCAAGGGGAAGCAGGTTGATTCCATAGCCTTCCTCCAGAATATCCAGATTGCCGTATCTTGCGCAGATGCGGATCACATTGGCGATACAACCTCTCTGGCCTGCCGCCGCTCCCATCCACAGCACATCATGATTGCCCCACTGGATGTCCACGGAATGATGTGCGATCAGCTTGTCCATGATAATATGCGGTCCCGGACCCCGGTCGTAGATATCCCCCACGATGTGCAGATGATCCACCGTAAGCCGCTGAATCAGCTCGCTTAAGGCAATAATGAATTCCTCCGCCCTTCCTATCTGGATGATCGTACTCACGATAGAATTGTAATAGGAATTCTTATCCGTCACATCCGCTTTCTCCGTGATCAGCTCTTCGATCACATAGGCAAAATCTTCCGGCAGAGACTTCCTCACCTTGGAACGGGTGTATTTGCTCGCCGCGCGCTTGCTGATCTTGATCAGCCGGTACAAGGTGATCTTGTACCAATCCTCCATGTTATCCTCTTCTTTCTTGATCCGCTCCATCTTCTCCTTCGGATAATAAATAAGAGTAGCAAGAGCCTGTTTGTTCTTGCTACTCATAGTATTCCCGAAGACATCATCGACTTTGCGGCGCACTGCACCCGAACCGTTCTTAAGCACATGGGAAAATGCCTCATATTCCCCGTGGATATCCGTAAGGAAATGCTCCGTTCCCTTGGGTAGGTTCAGAATCGCCTGGAGATTGATAATCTCCGTCGATGCCTTTGCGATGGTCGGATAAAGCTCTGAAAGTCTCTCCAGATAACGTACCTCAAGTTCTTTCATAGTTATCCTCCCTTGTATAGTATAAATATCTTCTTCTGCAAATTCATGCTCTGTGTTAAAACCGGATTAAAACCGAATCACATCCGACATATCGTACATCCCTGCCGGCTTCCCCGCCAGAAACTTCGCCGCCTCCACGGCGCCCTTGCCAAAGACTGCCTTAGAATACGCCGTATGCTTGAATTCTATGACCTCGTCCGCCCCTGCGAAGATCACCTCGTGCTCTCCCACGATGGTCCCTCCCCGAACTGCCGAGATCCCCATCTCCTTCTTATCGCGTTTCCTGCGCACCTGGCTCCTGTCATAGATATACTCATATCCATGATCCATCGCCTCATTAATGGAATCCGCCAACGCCAGTGCCGTCCCGCTCGGCGCGTCCACCTTCTGGTTATGGTGCCGCTCCACCAGCTCAATATCGAATCCCGCCGTGCCAAGCACCTTCGCCGCATCCTTCAAAATCTTCATCAGAAGATTGATCCCCAGGGACATATTGGCAGACTTAAGAACCGCCGTCTTCTGCGACGTATCCTCTGCTATCCTGATCTGCTCCTCCGAAAGTCCTGTCGTACACAGCACGACAGGCACCTGTCTGTCAGCGCAATATTCAAGCAGTCCGTCTATCGCTCCCGCATTAGAGAAATCAATGATGACATCCGCCTCTACATCGCACTGGTCTATACATTCAAACACTGGGTAATCATTCTTGATCCCCGTATATGTGTCAATTCCCGCTACTAATTCTATCCCCTCATCGGCTCTGATAAGGCCTGTGATCACCTGCCCCATCCTGCCGTTGCATCCATGCATGACCGCACGTACCATCTTTTGTCCTCCTTAACTAAGGTAACGCCCCACCAGTTATACCAGCTTCAGCCCAAAGTCCTTCATTGCCCTGGCCAGAGACTCCTCGTGAACCTTGGTAAGCTCCGTAAGCGGCATGCGCAATCCTCCGCAATCCATACCGATCAACTGCATCGCCTTCTTCACCGGAATCGGATTCACCTCACAGAACAACTGATCCACCAACGGAAGTGCCCTAAGCTGTAATTCGGCGCTTCCCTTGACATCTCCCTCGAAGAACTTCTCACACATATCATGGGTCTCCCTGGGCGCAATATTCGATAATACCGAAATCACTCCCTTACCGCCCAGTGACAGAAGCGGAACGATCTGGTCATCATTGCCTGAATACAGGTCAATGTTACCGTCTGTGAGCGCCATGATCCTCGCCACCTGTCCGATGTTGCCGGAGGCTTCCTTGATCCCTACGATATTCTCTACATTATTGACCAGAGCCGCCACTGTTGCCGGTTCAATATTACATCCGGTACGGCTCGCCACGCTGTACATGATGATCGGCGTCTTCACTTCCTTCGCAACCGCGGTATAGTGTGCGATCAGTCCTGCCTGAGTCGCCTTATTATAATACGGAGTCACAAGCAATAGTCCGTCCGCGCCGTAGGATTCCGCTTCCCTGGACATCTCGACCGCCGTCCTTGTGCAGTTCGAACCTGTCCCCGCGATCACCGGTATCCGCCCCTTCGTCCGCTCGATCGTAAACTTCACGCACTCTAAATGCTCCTCTTCCGTCATCGTCGCAGACTCTCCGGTCGTTCCGCATATGATAATACTGTCCGTCCCGTTCTCACAGTGAAAATTGATCAACTCATCCAGTCTATCATAATCAATACTTTCATCTTCTTTGAATGGTGTGACAATCGCCACGCCGGCTCCTTTAAAAATAGCCATTCGTAATCCTCCTGACATTCATAATGATTTGATTCTAACATCAATCAAATATGATGTCAATGCAAGTTATTAATTCTCCAGACATTCCAGCTTGCTTACGGACACCTCATAGGCAACTCTTTTTTCTGTCTCAGTCTCTGTTAACTTCTTAATATATTCCCTGCTCTGAATCCTCCCAATGATCTGCACATGCTCGCCAACTTCAAAGCCCGACGCAAATCTGGCATTTCTTCCCCAGCAAATACACGGTATGTAGTCTGATTTCCCGTAAGGCCTGTTCACGGCAAGCAAAAGGTCTGCAATCTCCCTGCCAAGCGGCGTCTTCCGGTAGACAGGCAGCTTGCATATGTATCCATCCAGGAATATATTATTCGTCTTCGCCCCGTCAAGCTCTTCCTCAATGAATTCCACTTCTCTCACAAACACGGACAGCACCAGCCGGTTCTTCTGTTCGTCATGCCGGTTGTAAGAGCGGAACTGCCCGCTCACCATAATGAACTCTCCGGTATAATCCTGCGATACATCGATCAGCCGCTCCGAGATCATCAACGGAATATTGTCCTCTGAATTACTTAGGCGCTTTACATGTACATCCACCATATAGAATCCCTCTCCGTATACTTCATGGCTGAAAATAAACGGGGACGCGATCTCTCCCATGATAGTCACCTGGTTGTTTTCAATAATCTTATCTGACATAATCTTATAATCTCCCTTCCTCTGAATCGTATTTTAAGTTGTCAGGCATTCCTGCTCTTTTTTGCAGGGTCAATACATAGTTTATGAGGCAAGTTCCCATTTTAGAACCAAAATACTTGTAAATTTTATAAAATATGGTAAACTAACGGATGAATAAAAATGGATGATAAGAGAAAAGGATGATGATATTAATATGAAGACGACACGTGAGGATGTAAGAAACATTGCGATCATTGCGCATGTAGACCATGGGAAGACGACCCTGGTGGATGAATTGTTAAAACAAAGCGGAGTGTTCCGGGAGAATCAGGCGGTAGAGGAGCGGGTCATGGACTCCAACGATATCGAGCGCGAGCGCGGCATCACGATTCTCTCTAAGAACACCGCTGTCTATTATAACGGAACGAAGATCAACATTATCGACACCCCCGGCCATGCGGACTTCGGCGGCGAGGTCGAGCGTGTCCTTAAGATGGTAAACGGTGTAGTACTTGTGGTGGACGCCTTCGAGGGTGCCATGCCACAGACGAAATTCGTTTTGAGAAAGGCGCTGGAACTAAGCTTGCCCGTTATCGTATGCATCAACAAGATCGACCGTCCTGAGGCAAGACCCGACGAAGTGATCGACGAAGTGCTGGAGCTGTTCATGGATCTGGACGCCTCGGACGATCAGTTAGACTGCCCCTTCGTCTATGCGTCCGCCAAGGCCGGCGTTGCCGTACTGGACCTTACAGATGAAGAACGGGATATGAAGCCGCTCTTTGAGACGATCCTTGAATATATCCCCGCGCCGGAGGGCGACCCAGATGCGGATACCCAGGTATTGATCAGCACCATAGACTATAATGAATATGTGGGACGGATCGGCATCGGCAAGGTGGATAACGGCACGATCCGTGTCGGCATGGATGCGGTCGTCGTCAATGATCACGATCCGGACCGCCAGGAGAAGGTACGCATAAGCAAGCTGTATGAATTCGACGGACTGAACAAGGTTGATGTAAAAGAAGCCTCCATCGGTTCCATCGTAGCGATCTCAGGTATCTCTGATATCTCCATCGGCGATACTATCTGCTCGCCGGAGAATCCCAGAGCAATACCGTTCCAGAAGATCTCTGAACCTACTATAGCTATGCAGTTTATCGTCAACGACAGCCCGTTTGCCGGACTGGAAGGCAAATACGTCACCTCCCGCCATCTGCGCGACCGTCTGTTCCGGGAACTGAATACGGACGTAAGCCTCCGTGTGGAAGAGTCTGACAGCACAGACAGCTTCAAGGTATCCGGACGCGGGGAACTGCATCTGTCCGTACTGATCGAGAATATGCGCCGGGAAGGCTATGAATTCGCGGTCAGCAAGGCCGAAGTCCTGTATAAGAAGGATGAGAACGGCAAATTACTGGAACCTATGGAGACCGCCTACATCGATGTCCCCGATGAATTCACCGGAACCGTGATCGACAAACTAAGCCAGCGCAAAGGCGAATTACAGAACATGGGCGCGTCCAACGGCGGTTATACCCGTCTGGAATTCCTGATTCCTGCCAGAGGTCTGATCGGATACCGGGGTGAATTCCTGACCGATACCAAAGGAAACGGTATCATGAATACCGCCTTCGAGGGCTATGCCCCATATAAGGGTGATATCCAGTACCGCAAGAGCGGCTCCCTAATCGCATTCGAGACCGGAGAATCTGTCACTTACGGGCTTTTCAGCGCCCAGGAGCGCGGGATCCTCTTTATCGGACCCGGAGAGAAGGTGTATTCCGGCATGGTGATCGGTCAGAATGCCAAGACAGACGACATTGAAGTCAATATCTGTAAGACCAAGCATCTGACCAACACCCGTTCATCAAGTGCGGACGAAGCGCTGCGCCTGACACCGCCTAAGATCTTAAGCCTTGAGGAGGCGCTTGACTTTATCGACACGGATGAACTCCTGGAGGTCACTCCTAAGACGTTGAGGATCCGCAAGAAGATCCTTGATCCCAAGATGCGGAAGCGAGGAAACAGATCATGACATTTTTATGGATGTTAGAAGGGATCCGTACTCCCTTTTTAGACAGATTCATGCAGTTTGTCACATACTTCGGACAGGAGCTTATTATCATAGCGGTTATCTGCGCCCTCTACTGGTGCGCAGACAAGCGCTTTGCTTATCTGCTCGGCTTCACTTATTTTACTGCCGGCCTGTGCGTACAGACTCTTAAGATCACCTTCCGGATTCCCCGGCCCTGGATCCTGGACCCTGAATTCAAAGCGGTAGAAAGCGCCCTTCCTGCCGCCACAGGCTACTCCTTCCCAAGCGGACATACACAGGGAGCCACCTGTCTGTTCTTCCCCTTAGCCTTACGCATTTCCCAGGTCTGGGCGAAGGTTTTATGCGTACTTGCGTTCTTATGCATCGGATTCTCCAGGATGTATCTGGGATGCCATACTCCCAAGGACGTAATGGTATCTATGACACTCTCCATTCTCATCTCCTGTGTGATCTGGAGATACCGGGATGTGCTGTTGGAGGACAGACGTTATCTGCGGGTAATTGCCGCCGTGCTGGTCTGCCTGTCCCTTGCAGCCGCTGCTTATTCCCTGCTGCTCCTTAAGGACGGCGTCATAGAGACCAGATATGCTATGGACTGCTGTAAGGCCGCAGGCGCAGGACTTGGCTTTGCAGCAGGCTGGTATACCGAACGGACGAAGATTAATTTTGACCCGCATACCGGCAGTACCCAATCCAAGGTGATCCGGCTTCTTGCCGGGCTTGCCGCTGCCCTCCTGCTCAAAGAAAGTTTTTCTCTCATCTTCGGAAGTTCTATCTTGGCAAAAATGTCAGAATACTTTATACTAGTGTTATGGGTGCTTGTCATCTATCCATATATTTTCAGCAGATTACTCTCTCGAAATAAGCCGTTATAGAAGGAGGTTTCTATGCAGCAGGTCATAGCCAACATACTAAAAAAGATCACTGAGTTCCTTGAATTTGTCATCTCCATCATGCTTGCGCTCGGAATCATATTGCTCTGCTTTCGGATCGCCGTATCTTTAATCCATATCCCCAATCTTGAGGTCTGGCCCAACTACGACGACCTCCTGGAGAATTGCTTCAATCTGATCATCGGAGTGGAGCTGATCCGCATGATGTATTACCATACGCCCGATACGGTGTTCGAGGTGCTGCTGTTTGCCATTGCCCGTCAGATCATCACCGATCACTCCTCCATCTGGGGCAGTTTGGTCGGCGTAAGCGCTATCGCGGTATTATTTGCCACAAGGAAATATCTCTTCTGTGAATTTGACATTTCCGATGCAATCATCTTCCGCGCCAGCGCCAGAGTGAAGTCCATCAATACTCTGCTTGGGATCAACATCCCATATGAGAATAACGACAGGCTTATGGACGTGCTGATCCGCTCCCTAGAATCCGAAAATCAAGTTCCCCGCGTAGGCGCCTGCGCTTACTTCACAGATGTTGGCCTCCGTGTCGCCAAACTCCATAATGAAAAAATTTCCAGAATTGAAGTAATTCGTTCTATACATTAGTAATCAAACGTGATATACTACATATATCAGATAGATCGCTAGTTTGACTAATAATTGTCAGACTAATCTTTTGAAATTGTTTCGAAAAGGAGTTGGACAGCATGAAGTTTATCATTATTGGAAAGAACATCGAAGTAACATCTGGATTAAGAGAAGCGGTGGAAAACAAATTGGGGAAGTTGGAGAGATATTTCACTCCGGATACAGAGATTCATGTTACCTTGAGTGTGCAGAAGGAACGCCAGAAGATTGAGGTAACCATTCCTGTGAAGGGCGATATCATCCGCTCGGAGCAGGAGAGCAATGATATGTATGTCTCCATCGACCTGGTAGAAGAGGTGATCGAACGCCAGCTTCGTAAGTATAAGAACAAACTGATCGCAAGGCATCAGGAGGGCGGCAACTTCAAGCATGAATTCTATGAAGGTGAAGACGTTGCCGAAGATGAGGGCGAGATCAGGATCGTCCGCACGAAAAAGTTCGGTTTCAAGCCTATGTATCCAGAGGATGCCTGCATACAGATGGATCTTCTCGGACATGACTTCTATGTATTCTGCAATGCGGAGACGGATGAGGTGAATGTGGTATACCGTAGGAAGAACGGGGCATTTGGGTTGATTGAGCCGGAATTTTCATAGAGAATGGAATGAATGAATAATTGAGATGGTTTTTCAAAGGGGACGGCAGAGAGGGCGGTCCCCTTTCTGCCTGTTCGTTGGAAATGGTTCTCCTCAACTGTTCATGTGCAATATAAATTTATCGATGGTTAGACGAGTATTTGAGGAGTTCCGTTTATTTTCGCAAAATGGCAGGCGGCGCCGGTTTCTATGACAGCCTGGCCATTGGTTCCTTCTGTGAGTTCGGCTTTTACGGCTTCGGCTTCGGCTTCGGCTGTGAGCACTTCTAATTCTACTTTGTCTGTGTAGACAGAGTCTAAGGTTGTGATCCCTCTCTGCCCTAATATGTATTGGATCTTGCCTAATCCTGTGTATTCTGTCGTGATATGGAGTTTGATTCCTGGAATCCTGGTTATAATTACAGATGAAGCGATACCTGCTTTTGCCGCCGCTGAATAGGCGCGCACTAAGCCGCCGGTTCCAAGCAGGGTTCCGCCGAAGTATCTGGTTACTACGATAAGAGTGTTGCGCAGTTCCTCCCCCTTAATGACTTCCAGGATGGGCTTGCCTGCGGTACCGCCCGGCTCGCCGTCGTCGCTGAAACGTTCAAGCTCCCCGCGCTCCCCGATCACGTATGCGTAACAATTATGCCTTGCATCCCAGTATTTCTTCCTGATCTGCTCAATTATCTGCAAGGCCTCCTCCTCTGACCTGACCGGAGCCGCCGTCGCTATAAAACGGGATTTCTTCTCCACGATCTCTCCTTCGCCGCCTGTATATACTGTCCTGTATTCTGCCGCCATAATACCTTCCTTCCTATGATCCATGATACACGGACCGCTCCGAATACCATGCATGAATATCATCATATGAATTACTATAACGGATTTCTTAAGATTTTCCTACTGAAATATGAAGTTTTTATTTTTTTCTTTATTAAATTACGTTTGTTTGTTATAATAACTTGGTATAAAGGAGGCTTCGCACATGAATTATGGTAAGAAAAAAGCTTCACAAAAGCAAAACCAGATAACGTCTAAGTCCACGATGCAGGGCAAGCGGATTGGTGTACGGCTTTTTAAAGCATTTCTCCTCTGTATGATAGTGGTAGCGGTTGCCGGAGTGGCCGGAGTTGGTATATTTGCCAAGAAGATTATTGACAATACCCCCGAAGTCTCTCCCGACGATGTCAAACCAAAAGGCTTCACTACCTTTGTTTATGCAGATGACGGTACTACAGAGATTGAACGTTTTGTATCCTCAGGTTCCAACCGCGTATACAAATCCATTGACCAGATCCCCAAGGATCTGCAGCATGCTTTTGTTGCCATTGAGGACGAGCGTTTTTATGACCACAACGGAATCGACCTGCAGGGTATTGCCCGTGCGGCGGTAGTCGGAATCACTTCCGGGGATCTGTCACAGGGCGCCAGTACGCTTACCCAGCAGTTGATCAAGAACAATGTCTTCCCTAACTTTGTAAATGAGGAGACCTTATACGACAGGGTCGAACGAAAGCTCCAGGAACAGTTTCTGGCGGTTCAGATTGAGAAACAGATGGACAAGGATACCATCATGGAGAGTTATCTCAACACGATCAACCTTGGGCAGAACTGCCTGGGTGTACAGGCAGCGGCAAAGCGGTATTTCGGTAAGGATGTCAGTGAGTTGACTCTGTCAGAGAGTGCCGTGATTGCCGGGATCACTCAGAGTCCGGGTACTCTGAATCCGATCACGAACCCGGAAGGCAATACAAAGCGGCGCAAGAAGGTATTGGACGATATGCTTGACCAGGGATATATTGATAAGGCCGCTTACGACGAAGCGATGGCGGACGACGTATATTCCAGGATCCAGACTGTCAACAACGCGGTAATCGATGACAGTCCCTACAGTTATTTCGTGGATGCACTCGCAGAACAGGTGATCGATGATCTGCGAAGCCAGCTAGGCTACACAGACACACAGGCCTATAATGCAGTGTACAGCGGCGGTTTGGGTATTTATTCAACCCAGAACCTTGCAATGCAGCAGATCTGCGACGAAGAGATGAACAACGACGCCAACTATCCATATCTGAAGGAATACGGATTAGACTGTGCCGTTACCGTAACCCGCGCGGACGGAACCGTGGAGAACTTCAGTTCCGGTCACATTAAGCAGTATGTAAAGGCTGCTCACGGACGTGAGCAGGGACTTCTCTTCTCAAGCGAAGAGGCTGCACGCGCGATGGTAGAAGAATGGAAGACCACGATCGCCCGGGAAGGCGATACCTATGACGAGGTCATTAATGTTTCACCTCAGCCGCAGGCCTCTGTAACGGTAATTGACCAGACCACCGGACAGATCAAAGCTATGGTAGGCGGCCGCGGTACGAAGGCGACCAGTTTGGGACTGAACAGAGCTTATAGGGGTTCCAAGAGACAACCCGGATCCTGTTTCAAGATCCTTGCAGCATATGCTCCTGCCCTGGATTCCTGCGGCAAGTCACTTGCTACGGTTATCAAGGACGAACCCTACACCTTAAGGAACGGCAATGTCCTTCGTAATGCCAACGGACGTTACGGCGGCGATACCACGATCCGCCGCGCCATCACCTGGTCCATCAACGTGTGTGCAGTTAAACTGAGCGATGAGATCACCCAGCAGCTTGGATTTGACTATTGTGAGAAGTTCGGAATCAGCACCCTCGTCAAGAGCAAGACAACCAGCGCCGGTATATTCAGCGATCTTGACAACCAGACGCTTGCGCTTGGAGGTATCACCGACGGTGTGTATAATTATGAGATGTGCGCCGCATACGCGACCATCGCCAACGGAGGTATCTACAACTCTCCGACACTGTACACCAAGATCCTTGACCATGACGGCAACGTACTCCTGGAAGGAACCGGCGAGACGCGTACTGTCCTGAAGGACAGCACTGCCGCCCTCTTAACCAGCGCGATGCAGGATGTCGTGGATTCCGGTACAGGTACCGCCTGTAGGCTGCCCAACATGCCGGTTGCCGGCAAGACAGGTACGACGACCTCCAACAAGGACTTATGGTTCTGCGGTTTCACACCATATTATACCTGTGCCGTATGGGGCGGATATGACGACAATAAGGAATGCAACACCGACACGAATTTCCGATTCCGTCTCTGGAGAAGTATCATGAGCAGGATCCACGCGAATCTGCCGCCGAAAGATTTTACCATACCTCCGACTGTGGAGCGCAAGACTGTATGCTCGATCAGCGGGCTGCTTGCAGTATCCGGAAGCTGTCCCGGAGTCACTGAGCTTTTTGCCACGGATATGCTTATGAATGACCGTTGTCCCGGACACAGCTATTACTCGGATGACGATTCTGATTATGAGGAAGAAGGCGATGAGCCGACAGAAGAACCCGGTGACGGTACCGGCAATGGTGATGGCACCGGCAACGGTGACGGTACCGGCAACGGTGATGGTACCGGCAACAGTGATAATAATACGACTATCCCTCCGGCATCGGATCCGAATCAGCCAACCGAACCTCCGACAGACCCCGGATCGACAGATATTCCGATAGACAGTGTTATTCCGGGTGTTGTACAATAATAATAACCATTAAAAACGGGATGCCCTCTCACAGGCATCCCATTCTATTTCTGATATAATATTTTCTACAAAATCAGCTTCGCTGCTCCGCAGATCCCTGCATCATTCCCAAGTTCTGCCAGTACAAACTTCGTATCCTTGTTCGCAAAGAATGCCTTCTCCTGAAAATACTTCTCTATATAGCCCAATAAAATACTTCCTGCCTTGGAGACTCCGCCGCCGATCACAATCATGGACGGATCTGTCACAGCTGCTATGTTCGCCATTCCATGCCCCAGGTAGGAGGCGAATTCCTCTACGATCTCACCTGCAACCTGATCTCCTTCTTTCAGCGCATCGAATACCGCCTTCGCACTCAGCTCGCCTTCTCTGAGTGAGGACGGACTGTCATCTGCCCCAAGCCTTCTCCTGGCCAATCTGACTACCCCGGTAGCAGACGCATACATCTCCAGGCATCCCTTGTTCCCGCAGCCGCAGACCTCCGACTCTTCATAGTTCATGCAGAGATGCCCAATCTCGCCGCCTGCCCCATGCGCTCCGATCAAGGGCTGTCCGTTCACGATGATGCCGCCGCCCACACCGGTTCCCAGCGTCACCATAATCAGATTCTTATGACCTCTTCCGGCGCCAAGCCACATCTCACCAAGAGCCGCCACATTGGCATCGTTGCCGGAAGCCACCTTCATGCCGGTCAACTCTTCCATCTCACGGGTCACTTCCTTGTAACCCCAGCCGATATTCGCCGAATTCTTTACAATCCCGTTCTCATCCACAGGAGCCGGAAGACCGATTCCGATTCCTGACACCTGTGCGGCATCCATCTCTCTCTCCTGCATCTTCTCTTTCAGGGATGCCGCGATATCCGGAAGAACCGCTTCTCCCTGATTCTCAGTGTGTGTCTTGATCTCCCACTTGTCGACCAGTTCTCCGTCCGTCTTAAACAGACCGATCTTGACCGTAGTCCCTCCGATATCAACGCCAAAACAATACTTCATCTGTCTACCTCCTATTTCTTTGCAAGGTTCTGCTGTACCCGCTTATATAATTCCTGCGCCGCATTATATCCCATCTTCTTCTGACGGTAATTAATGGCGGCCGTCTCGACAATGATCGCAAGATTCCGTCCCGGGCGAATCGGAAGCTGATGGCATACGACCTTATTCCCCAGGAATTCCGTATACTCCTCCTCCAGCCCAAGCCTGTCGTACTTCTTCTCCTTATCCCAGTCCTCCAGTGTAATGACCAGATCAATGTTCTGCGTTGCCCTGACGCTCTGTACACCATACAGTGTCTTGACATCCACAATGCCGATTCCTCTTAATTCTATAAAATGTCTTGTGATATCCGGCGCCGTTCCGACCAGCGTCTCATCGCTGACCTTGCGAATCTCAACCACATCATCACTGACCAAACGATGTCCTCTCTTGATCAGCTCCAGAGCCGCCTCGCTCTTCCCGATCCCGCTCTCTCCCATGATCAGCACGCCGACACCATATACGTCCACCAGAACACCGTGGATCGAGATACAGGGCGCCAACTGTACATTCAGCCAGCGTATGATCTCGGCCGTGAATTCAGAAGTCTTCTTCTCCGTATTGAACACCGGGATATTCGCCTCCTCAGCCATTTCAAGGAGAAGCTCGCCCGGCTTCATATTCCTTGAAAATACAATACATGGAATCGGATAGGATAACAACTCTCTATAGATCTCCTTCTTGTGTCCCTCATCCATCTTCTCCAGGAACGTGTATTCTACATATCCGATCAACTGAACCCGATCAGAATCAAAATGCTCAAAATATCCTGTAAGCTGCAGAGCCGGACGGTTAATATCCGGAATCCCGATCATCTTATCCGTCAGATCTACATTAGGCGTAAGATTCTTAAGATTCATCTTCTCTACCACTTTCTTTAACTCGACTTTACCTGCCATAACACTCTCCTTTACTCTCACTTTCATCGGTAACCCGATTATACACCAATATATTTATTATACCATATCAGTGAAAAAAGTTATAGACATCCCGGGCAGATTTTTCGTTCATGGAAGGGAGATCCTTCAACTGCTCCACCGTGGCATTCTTGATCGCCTCAATATTCTCAAAATGTCTCATCAGATCCTTCCTCCTGGCCGGTCCCACCCCCGGGATATCATCCAGCATGGAATGTACCTGATTCTTCCCCCGAAGCTGCCTGTGGAATGTAATCGCGAATCTGTGAGCTTCATCCTGTATCCTGGTAATCAGCCGGAAGCACTCTGAATTTCGGTCGATCGGAAGCTCCATATTCTGGTAGTACAGCCCGCGGGTCCTGTGATTATCGTCCTTGACCATGCCGCAGACAGGAATATTGATCCGAAGCTTTTCTAATACCTTAAGCGCCACATTCACCTGTCCCTTTCCTCCATCCATAAGAAGCAGATCCGGAAATGCCGTAAAGCCGCCCATTTCCTTGCCTTCCTCCTGCTCACGCATTCCATGCTCGAATCTTCTGGTCAGCACCTCTTCCATACTCGCGTAATCATCCGCTCCCTGAACGCCTTTGATCTTAAACTTGCGGTAATCATTGCGCTTCGGCTTTCCCCTTTCATATACCACCATGGAACCTACGGAAGCAAATCCATTCGTATTGGAGATATCGAACGCCTCCATCCGCATGATCCCGCTAAGTCCAAGCATCTTCTCAAGTTCCTTGACCGCGCCGATGGTTCTTCCCTCCTCCCGTTTCAGCCGTTCCCTGTCCGTATTCAATACCATAGAAGCATTCTTCGCCGCAAGCTCCACCAGCTTCTCTTTCGTTCCCTTCTTTGGAACCCTTAAGTGTACACGGTGCCCCCGTCTCTTAGACAGCCATTCTTCAATAAGCTCCATATCCTCCACTTCCTCCGGAAGCATGATCTCTGCAGGTATATACGGCGTCCCCGCATAGAACTGCTTGATGAAGCTAGATAAGATCTCTCTCTCGTCCTCACCTTTCGTGATCTTCAGGTAGAAATGATCCCTTCCGATCAGCCTTCCGCCGCGGATGAAGAACACCTGGACCACTGCGTCCTCTTCATCAATCGCCGCCGCAAGAATATCCCTGTCGTCGCCTGCCGTATCCGTGATCTTCTGCTTCTGCGCAATCTTCCTGACGCTGGTAAGCAATTCCCGGTACTCAATGGCCTTCTCGAACTCAAGCGCCTCCGAAGCCTCCGTCATCATCCCCTCCAATTCCTTCAGGATCACATCATAATTCCCATTCAGGAAATGCACCACCTCCTGGATAGACTTTCGGTATTCCTCCTGGGAAATATACCCCTGGCACGGCGCTTTGCACTGATGGATATGGTAATTCAGACAAGGTCTTTCCTTACCGATATCTCTGGGAAGCTTCCGGCTGCAGCTTCGGATATTGTATAACTTGCGTATCAATTCTATGGTATCCTTCACCGCCCCGGCGCTGGTATAAGGACCAAAGTACCGTGACTTATCCTTTGCCATCCTTCTTGCTACCATCACCCTGGGGAACGGCTCATCCACCGTCACTTTGATAAACGGATAAGTCTTATCATCCATCAGCATGGTGTTATACTTCGGCCTGTGCTCCTTGATCAGATTACATTCCAACACCAACGCTTCCAGCTCCGAATCTGTAACAATATACTCAAAACGGACGATATGGGTCACCATCTGTTCAATCTTGACACCTTTATTCCGGCTGCTCTGGAAATACTGCCGCACCCGGTTCTTAAGGCTGATTGCTTTCCCCACATAGATGATATCATCCCGTTCATCATGCATGATATACACCCCGGGCTTCCCCGGCAGTTTTTTCAATTCTTCCTGAATGTCAAACATGGTTTTATCTCCTTGTCCTCGTAATTTATTGCGCAATATCATAAAAAGCCTGGAAATCCGTTCAGACTCCCAGGCTCTAACCTCATCGGACGGCAGTCCGCCCGCCCCGCGGAGCATATATCACAGGATGCCCTTTGGGTAACTATTATGACTCTTATCTCGAATTCAGAGTGATCTGCTCTCTGGCTTCGCCCAAGATATCCTCAGTTTCTTCTGGATTCTCCCCGGTCTCAACCGGATTCATGGCGATACGCTCTTCGGTCTTCTCCTTCTTCTTCTCGGGGTCGATCCCTTCTGTCTCATGGAAGATCTCCATGAATTCCTTCCCTGTGATCGTCTCCTTCTCAATCAGATATGCCGCGATCTTATCCAGTGATTTGCGATGTTCACTGAGAAGCTTCTTCGCCGTCTCATAAGATTCCTTCAGGATCCTCATAACCTCCTGGTCAATCTCCGAGGCAGTCTCCTGCCCGCAATTCGCTACCGGTCTTCCGTCCAGGTAACGGTTCTGAATAGATTCTAACCCAATCAGGCCAAACTTCTCGCTCATACCATACTGGGTGACCATTGCCCTTGCCACCTTGGTCGCCTTCTCAATATCATTGGAAGCACCTGTAGTGACCGTATCGAACACAATCTCCTCCGCCGCGCGTCCTGCAAGCATCCCTACCAGCATCGCGTGAAGTTCTTTCTTGGTGTTCAGGAACTTCTCTTCCTCCGGCGTCTGCATGACATAACCAAGCGCTCCCATCGTTCTTGGCACGATCGTGATCTTCTGCACTGGTTCCGCATCCTTCTGAAGCGCACTCACCAACGCATGGCCGACCTCATGATAGGATACAATCTTCCGCTCCTCCTGGCTCATGATACGGTCCTTCTTCTCCTTACCCACCAGTACAACTTCCACTGCTTCAAAAAGATCTGACTGCGACACCGCTGTCCGACCATTCTTCACGGCATTAATCGCCGCTTCATTGATCATATTGGCAAGATCCGAACCTACCGCACCGCTCGTCGCCAGGGCGATCGCTTCTAGATCCACCGTCTCATCCATGCGCACATCTTTGGAATGCACCTTCAAAACATCCACTCTTCCTTTGAGATCCGGCTTCTCTACCACGATCCTCCGGTCAAACCGTCCCGGACGCAAGAGAGCCGGATCCAGGATCTCAGGACGGTTCGTAGCGGCAAGGAGCACCAGGCCCTTATTGCTCTCGAATCCATCCATCTCCGCCAAGAGCTGGTTCAACGTCTGCTCCCTCTCATCGTTGCTTCCAAGCTGGTTGTCACGGCTCTTGCCGATCGCGTCGATCTCGTCGATAAATATGATACAGGGCGCCATCTGCTGTGCCTGCTTGAACAGGTCACGGACTCTGGACGCTCCCACGCCTACATACATCTCCACAAATGCCGAACCACTTAAAGAAAAGAACGGGACATTCGCCTCTCCTGCTACGGCCTTTGCAAGCAAGGTCTTACCGGTACCAGGCGGTCCCACCAGAAGCGCTCCCTTGGGAAGCTTCGCACCTACGCTAGTATATTTGCCAGGATTATGCAGGAAATCCACCACCTCCTGCAGGGATTCCTTCGCCTCGTCCTGTCCTGCCACATCCTTGAACGTCACACCGGTCTGCTTCTCGACATACATCTTGGCATTGCTTCTGCCGATTCCCATCATCCCGCCGCCCTTGGACATCTTCCTGGTCATCCACACAAATACGCCTACCAATAAGAAGACCGGAAGAAGTGCGAACAAGGTCTGCGCGATAATGGCGGATGTAGTATCCGGAATCTGCTGGCCGAACTTGACATCTGCCTTCTCCAGACGTTCCGCGAGAGAGTCATCCCGCACAACACCGGTATAATATTCCTTGGCAATCTTCTGCCCCTTCTCCTTCTTCTCCGTTATGACGATCCTGCTGCTCTGGATCACCACTTCTTCGACCTTACCGTCGTCCACCATCTCAAGGAATTCATCATAACTGATCTCATTGTCACTGCCCGCTCCCTGGAACCGGAACAGCGCCATCACCATTATCATCGTGACCACGGTCACCAAAATGATAAAGGACAGCCCTTGCTTGTTATTTCTATTATTATTTCGATTGGGGTTATTATTCTGGTTGTCCATTTTTTTCCTCCTGTACTTCCCTTCCATTATACGGACAGCCTACCTAGAAATCAATAAAAACATTATGAAAAGATTGATTTTTTAGCCTTGTATCAGGTTTATTTTATGTTTTTTATATAATTTTTACAATTGAATTCCCCTTACTTCATAATAATATTCTCCTACGGCTTATACTTACCAAAATTCCCCTTATTCTGATAATAAGCAATCAATGAATAAATACACACAATAATAATCCAAATCCCAATTCCCAGCAAAAATACAAGATCGTCGTTCGGCACAAACAAAGCAAGCAAACACTGAATAAGCCCAAAAGGAATTGCCGTGTACCCGGCAAATCTATGCGTTTTTTGCCAGCATAGTTTATCTTTTAGAATCCAAGGCAATTTAAACCCAATCCGGCTGCGATAAGGCATTTGCGGCAAGAAATTACCGACTAATACCATTAAGCCCCCCACGATAAGCACAATACCTTTCATGTAATTCATTTGCAAACCGCAATACTTAGCTATCGTGACAAAATAGAAAAGAAAAATTCCAAGTCCAAAGAGGTTAATTACAGTCAGAGTAATATCATTTCTCACTTCATTGTCGTTTTGGGAGATTTTGTGAGGAAAAAAGGCTGCAATAGCCAACGCAAGGAAAATAACAGAACAAATCCCTATAAAAACCCCACGTGGAGGACTTTGCATAAACAAAGGTATTTCGCCGGGAAGGTATTTAAAGCATAAGGCTGTCCCTGTAATGAATATAATCAAGAATATCATATTCAGACTTCTATATAGTTTCATTCTCGTTTCCCTCTTTTCCTGTCGATTTATTTGTATCAAAAAACTCTAAAAATGCGCCTAAAGTTGTCTGCAATACAGAAGCATTAAGAGAATAAGTAACGGACATCCCCGTCCGTTCGCCTGTCACTAACCTTGCTTCTTTCAAAATATCAAGGTGTTTTGATATGGCGGGCTTTGAGATCGTAAAGTTTTCAGAGATTTCCTTCGCCGTCATATCACCATCTGCGAGCAGCTTTAGGATCTGCCGTCTGGTATCATCAGATAGAGCTTTGAATACAGTAGTCATCTAACCCCATCTCCTTTCCACATAATACTGTATTCATTTTTTCTTGTGTGTAAATTGATGGTAAATCAAATACGGAACAGGTGTAAACAGCAGGACAAAATACTTACTTGCATACCAGCCTGCCTCTCCGTTCACATCAAAATGGAAGGGTATCTTGTCTGGAAGGAACAATGTTGCCACAAACAATATGACAAAGGTTCCAATCAATAACGCTGCCGGGATCATTTTCTTCTTACTCATAGCTTCTTCCTCCTTTTGATTGACTGACATATTTTGAAAGATCACTCTTGATGAGACGCAATTCCTTTACACACAAGTAAAATTAGAATACATACACTGCACAATAAAAAGGTTATCACGCCTCCGGCAGCGAACCCGTTCTGAAGCATTTTTGCTGCCGCATAGAAATACCCTGTTGAAACTGCGATACAAAGCAAAACAGACAAAACCACATTAACATTTTGCTTGATTGCTTCTGTTTCATTTGTCCATTCCAATTTTGGACGTTTCATGTCGATAAATACTCCGATCAAGTTCCATAGCGCTGCAAATAATATACCAACAAAAGAGATTACTCCAATCTGGATAAAACTATAGTTAAAGTAGATCTTGAATATTAAGCAATTAATGATAATCCCCATAATCGAGATACTTGTAGAAAACAGAACTTTCACAAACGCTTGCTGCTTTAATGGATACGGAATGATCTTCGTGATCCAAAAACTTGCCCCCTCTCTGGAAAAACTGCTTGAAGCCACTACATTGATTGCGGATGTAAGTACAATTACCGCAAGCGCAGACAGTACCGCATAAAAGGAAAATTCCGGGGCTGACACCAAGGCTCTTATTTGTTCTATACTCTCTGCGTCTGCACTGATCCGAAAAGACAGCGTCAATAAAAAGGGGGTAATAAAAATCCCAAACAATCCGTTTATGACATACGCCGGATCACGGAAAAAAGTTTGATACTCTTTCTTAAAATAGCTTCTCAACTTTGACGACGAGTTGTATTTCATCGCCTTTGAGCGAATCCGTCCCTCTTTATCATAAATGGCATATTTCTTTCCGATCACAAGATTACTCAAATAGTAGTATCCGCAGATAAACACAGCGGCAAGTATGATGCAGAATAGTTTTATTCCTGGATGAAGACGGATATACGCGTCTCGTTCTGCGCCTATTTGTCCATTTGATAATAGAACGCCGATCATGCCGCCCGCAAAATACACTATGATTCCTGTGACTGCCAACACTGTCCTCCTACGTTTCAGAAGCATGGCAATTTTCAAGCATATTGTCACAAGAACCGCCAAAGGGAACACAACAATATGAGGCAGTATCGCTGCCGCAGAGATATATGTAAGTATCACAGAAATGTCTCCCATATAGTGCATTTGGATGATACACACAGGAAGCAGCAGTATAATTTCAATCCCATAGCAAAACAAGATTACTGTAATGTACTTACTTGTAAAAATGTCGCATGGCCTCACTGGAAACAGCAGCAAGTGTTCTATATCCTTTGAAAAGCAAAAAATATTGATCAGCAGGAAGGCGCCTGCTATCGAGAGTATCATCGCCGCTGCAAACAGTGCAAGCCAGCAAAACAAAGCTCCCAGCCCCAGCCTGGAAAGTCCATCATAAAGCCGCCCAAGCATTTGAAAATAGTAGTAATAGAACACGCCTATCATACTTAAAACAAAGCAAGTCAGCACAATAAAGTAGGTATCAGGGCGTTCTTTTAACTTATACCGAAAATTCAAAAAGCTGAAATTGATCTTACTTATTGTTTTGCTTAATTGAAAAACCTTTCTCCATCGGTACATCATTAACCACCTCCATATAAATATCCTCCAAAGAAGTATCGGAAGGATTCCCTCGAAGCTCGATTGTCTTCTTAATCGTTCCTGCCTGCATGATAACAATTTTATCACACAAATTCTCACAAATTTCCAATATGTGAGATGAAAACAGGACAGATTTTCCGCAGGCTGCTCTGGATCGAATCAATTCCTTTAAGACCCTGACAGCTTCTACATCCAGTCCCGTCATTGGCTCATCTAACACCCAAAGCAGGGGATCATTAACCAGGGATGCAATAATAGCAATTTTTTGCTTTGTCCCATGAGATAACCTTTTAACAGGGCTATTCAGATATTTTTCAACCTGAAACGCTTCTATCAGCGGAGTATAAATTTTACCTCTTGTTTCAGAAGGTACTTCGTACATATCTGCTATAAAATTCAAATATTCCTTTCCCGTAAGATTGTTGTATATATCGTGGCTGTCAGAAACATAGTTAATTCGTTTCTTGTATTGCATGGGATGTAGATACAGCGAGTAGTTACCAAGGCAGATAGAGCCTTTTTCAAGCGGCAGCAGCCCCAGAATCAGCTTTAAGGCTGTAGTTTTCCCAACTCCGTTCTTCCCTAACAGGCCAGCGATCTCTCCATCTAATACGGAAAAAGTAAGATCGGTCAGCACAGGTACATGAGGTTGATAATGAAAAGACAGGCCGGATACTTCTAACAAAGAGAACACCCCTTTCACAGCTTTTAACCATTTAGTTAATTGGTTGTTTATAATATAACACCGGGTCTAAGAAATGTCAATACATACCTCCTTTGCCCTCATGAATTGCCTTTCCATTCTCTGTCTCCTTTCTTTCTGGTACCTCTCAGTCTCGCCGATCAGCTCCATGATCTCCTGGTTACGCTTCAGGAAGTCTTCGCTTCCCACTCCCAGGCGCTTCTCTTCCTGTGCTACGAAATCATCCATCATTGTCTTAAATTCTTCCTGTTTAATTCTGTCAATTCTCATGTTTGAACACCTCCATATTAAGTTTTAGCTTTACTTTTATTTACATGATATTGTAAAATAAAAAAGGAAAATCTATGGAAAAAGAAAAGACAACAGGCGAATTAATTAAGTTAGCACGAAAAAAAGCAGGACTTACACAAGCTGAATTGGGAGAAAAATTAGGAATAACCCCTGCAGCAATAAGCCAATTTGAAAAGCCGAATCATTGTATTCTTTTGATATGGCAAGTGAAGAATTAGAAAAAATTATTAATCAAAAAGAAGACCGTCTTGCAGGACGAATGGTACATTGACAATAATATACTTACCCAGGGAGCCGAAGGGGCGATATGCCAGCCGCCGGACGAAAGAAAGGAGGCTGGTGCTTATGGTTACATATTCGGATTTAATCCAATTTGTGATTATGCTTTGCGCCGTGATCACTCTTGTTGTTTATATCACACGCAAAAAATAGCGCCCTCGGTCTGGTAAACTAAGGCGCTACTTTTGTAAAACCATTTTACCGGCGGCTAGGCTGCATCTAGCTTTCGGCTCTCTTGTTAAGTATATTATAGTCAATCTCTCCAAATATGTCAAATACTATCCTTTCATTTCAAAACTGCTACCACGTGCACAGATGAAAGGAAGATGATAGAACGCCTGGGGCATGAAGATGTAAAAATGACCATGAACACGTATTCGCATCTTTTCCACTCTCTTTTAATTCCATAAAAACATTATGAAAAGATTGTAAACTCCCCATATTCTGTAGTATACTTTGAATAGTGATGCTTATGCCCCAATACGGCATATTTACCTGAAAAAACAAAAGGGGAATAACAGATGAAAACAGGATTTGACAACGAAAAATATCTTAAGATGCAATCTGAACATATCCGTGAACGTATCGAACAGTTCGGACAGAAATTATACCTGGAATTCGGAGGCAAATTATTCGACGATTTCCATGCCTCCCGTGTTCTTCCGGGATTCCAGCCTGACAGCAAATTACGGATGCTGAAGCAATTATCTGACCAGGCCGAGATCATCATCACAATTAGCGCGGAAGATATCGAGAAGAATAAGATCCGGGGCGATCTGGGAATTACATATGATTCAGATGTTCTCCGGCTGATTTCAGCATACCAGGCACAGGGACTCTATGTTGGAAGCGTTGTGATCACCAAATACAGCGGCCAGGAGAGCGCCGGACTCTTCAAGACCCGCCTGGAGAAGCTTGGGATCCGCGTATACCGCCACTATGTGATTCCAGGCTACCCTTCCAATGTCCCTTATATCGTAAGCGACGAGGGCTACGGCAAGAACGATTATATTGAGACTTCGCGCCCCTTAGCCGTCGTCACCGCGCCGGGTCCCGGAAGCGGCAAGATGGCAGTCTGCCTCTCCCAGCTATACCAGGAGCACAGACGCGGGATCTCCGCCGGATATGCCAAGTTCGAGACATTTCCAATCTGGAACATTCCGCTTAAGCATCCGGTGAACTTAGCTTACGAGGCGGCGACCGCAGACCTCAACGATATCAATATGATCGACCCCTTCCATCTGGAAGCCTACGGAGAGACTACGGTCAACTACAACCGTGACGTAGAGATCTTCCCGGTCCTTAACGCCATGTTCCAGCGGATTTATGGGGAAAGCCCCTACAAATCTCCCACAGATATGGGAGTGAATATGGCCGGAAACTGTATCTGCGATGATGAGGCGTGCAAAGCGGCTTCCTGCCAGGAGATCTTAAGGCGGTATTATAACTCTCTGCAGCGGCTTCTGTTTGGTACATGCTCTGACACAGAGGTCATGAAGATCGAGATGCTCATGAACCAGGCACAGATCACGGTCCATGACCGCCCTGTTGTGGATGTGGCCTTAGCCCGCGCCGAAGAGACGGAAGGACCGGCGGCAGCACTTCAGCTCCACGACGGACGCATTATCACCGGCAAGACTTCGAACCTTCTGGGGGCTTCTGCCGCTCTTCTGCTTAATGCATTGAAAGAACTGGCGGGAATCGACCACAGACGGCACGTGATCTCTCCGGAGGCCATCGAACCGATCCAGAAGCTCAAGACACTCTACCAGGGAAGCAAAAACCCAAGGCTTCACACGGACGAAGTACTGATCGCCCTGTCTGTCAGCGCAGCAACCGATCCTACCGCTCAATTAGCTCTGGATCAGCTTCCTCTGTTAAGAGGCTGCCAGGCCCATACTTCTGTTATGGTCAGTTCTGTCGATATGAAACAATTCAAGAAATTATCGATTCAGGCGACTTTTGAAGCAAAATATGAAAAAAATCCTGTATTTTTTAACGAAATGGGTGTATAATTCATAAATATTTTTTTAACAGAAGGAGGACACTATGGCAGTTAAATATGTATTTGTGACAGGCGGTGTGGTATCAGGACTTGGCAAGGGGATTACAGCGGCCTCTCTCGGACGACTCTTAAAAGCCCGAGGATACACGGTAACCATGCAGAAGTTCGACCCTTACATCAACATCGACCCCGGTACCATGAATCCAGTACAGCACGGCGAGGTCTTCGTGACCGACGACGGCGCAGAGACGGATCTGGATCTGGGACATTATGAACGTTTTATCGATGAGAGTCTGGGCAAGAATTCCAACGTCACCACCGGGAAGATCTACTGGTCCGTTCTGCAAAAGGAACGCCGGGGAGATTTCGGCGGCGGAACCGTTCAGGTGATCCCGCATATCACCAACGAGATCAAGGACCGTTTCTACCGCAATCCTGCCGCAGAGCATACAGAGATTGCCATTATCGAAGTCGGAGGAACCGTAGGCGATATTGAGAGCCAGCCCTTCTTAGAAGCCATCCGGCAGTTTCAGCACGAGAAGGGTCATGAGAATGTAATTCTGATCCACGTGACCCTGATCCCATACTTACGTGCCTCCCAGGAGATGAAGACGAAGCCCACCCAGGCAAGCGTGAAGGACTTGCAGGGGATGGGTATATGGCCGGACATCCTGGTATGCCGCTCCGAGCATCCCCTGGATATCGGAATCCGGGACAAGATCGCCTTATTCTGCAACGTACCGGCAACCCGTGTACTGCAAAACCTGGATGTGGAATACCTGTACGAAGCGCCTCTTGCCATGGAAGAGGAACATCTGGCAGAGGCGGTCTGCGAATGTCTCCGTCTTGACTGCCCCGAACCGGATCTCAAAGACTGGACAGAAATGGTCGATTACCTTAAAAACCCCACCACTGAGGTTACCATTGCCCTGGTCGGCAAATACATTCAGCTCCACGACGCCTATATCAGCGTCGTGGAAGCCTTAAAGCACGGCGGCATCTTCAGCCGCGCGACCGTCAATATCAAATGGATAGACTCAGAGACACTGACTTCTGAGAATATCTCAGAACATCTTAAGGACGTCAGCGGAATCCTGGTACCCGGAGGCTTCGGCTCCCGCGGAATCGACGGTAAGCTTGCCGCTATCCACTATGCACGCACCAACGGCGTTCCATTCTTAGGCCTGTGCCTGGGCATGCAGCTTGCGATCATAGAATTTTCAAGAAATGTTCTGGGCTACAACGACGCCCACAGTGCGGAACTTGATCCGCATACCACACATCCGGTCATTCATATTCTGCCGGAACAGATCGGCGTGGAGGATATCGGCGGAACTTTAAGGTTGGGCGCCTATCCCTGTATCTTAGACGATACTTCCAAAGCTTATGAGATGTACGGCAAGAAAGAGATCAGCGAACGCCACCGTCACCGCTACGAGGTCAATAATGATTATCGGGAGAAGCTTACCGCCCGGGGAATGAAGCTCTCCGGCCTCTCCCCGGACGGCAGGATCGTAGAGATGATCGAGATCCCGGATCACCCTTGGTTTATCGCAACCCAGGCGCATCCGGAACTGAAATCCCGGCCAAACCGCCCCCATCCTCTGTTCAAAGGATTCATTGAAGCGGCTTTGACCTATCGGAATCACAGATAAGTATATCCGCCGTTCTTATCGGCGGGCTGTCTGAACACTCTTGGGCAATCCAATTTAGACAGTCTGCCGAGAGTCTGCAACGGAATGTTCTCTCACGCACTTAAGCGCCTCTGCCACTACCTGATGCATATCGTAATACCGGTACATCCCCAGGCGTCCGCCGAAGATTACACGCTCTTCCTTCTCTGCCAGCCGTCTGTATCTCTCATACAGCGCATTATTCCGCTCATCATTCATAGGATAATAAGGCTCGTCCCCCTTCGCCCATGCGGCCGGATACTCCCTTGTGATCACGGTCTTCGGATTGGCTGGGATACCCGTATTCCCATAGCCGCCCTGGCATCCGAATTCAAAATGCTTGTGCTCGATGATCCTGGTATAAGGTATCTCATATTCCGTATAATTGACCACCGCATTTCCCTGATAATTCTCTATAGGAAGCGTCTCCGTCTCAAACCTTAAGCTTCTGTACTCCAGTTCCCCGTAACAATACCCGTAATACGCATCGATCATTCCCGTAAATACGATCTTATCCGCCTGTGAAGCCAGCTCCTCGCGGTCCTCTAAGAAATCTGTGCAAAGCCTCACCTCGATACCTTCCAGCATCTTCTCGATCATCTGCGTATAACCGCCCACAGGAATCCCCTGATACTTGTCGTTAAAATAATTATTGTCATACACGAAACGAACCGGAAGCCGCCGGATAATGAAGCTTGGAAGCTCTGTTGCTCTCTTGCCCCACTGCTTCTCTGTATAGCCCTTCACCAGCTTCTCATAGATGTCCCTGCCCACCAAGGAGATCGCCTGCTCCTCCAGATTCTTAGGCTCTGCGATCCCGGCCTCGCGGATCTGCCGCTCTATGATCTCCTTCGCCTCTTCAGGTGTGCTGACTCCCCACATCTTGCTGAAGGTATTCATATTAAACGGGAGATTGTACAGCTCGTCTTTGTATCTTGCCACCGGACTGTTGGTATAGCGGTTGAACTGTGCAAACTGCTGCACATAATCCCACACTTCCTGATCCGAGGTATGGAAGATATGGGCGCCGTACTGATGCACCTGGATCCCTTCCGTCTCTTTTGTGTAAATGTTGCCGCCGACATGACCGCGCCGGTCGACCACCAGCACCTTCTTCCCGGCCTTATGAGCCTCATATGCGAAAATTGAGCCGAATAAGCCTGCTCCTACTATTAAGTAATCGTATCTCATCTCTCTCTCCTTCTCTGTAACATTTCAGGCAAGCTGCCATCCGGCCCTGCTTCCCTTTTCAGTTCTCGTCACTACAAGTTTGCGTTCAATCTGCTCCTTTAATTCATTTACATGGGAAATGATTCCTACAAGCCTCTGTTCATCTGCAAGCTCGGTAAGCACACGGATCGCCTGTTCCCTTGCTCCGTCGTCCAGCGATCCGAATCCTTCATCCACGAACATGGTATCCAGACGGATGGCTCCCGCCGTATTCTGAACGATGTCCGACAGCCCAAGCGCCATAGACAGAGACGCCATGAACGATTCCCCGCCTGACAAGGTCTTCACGTCCCTGACTGAATCACTTGCCATATGATAGACATCCAAATCCAGTCCGGCCTGTCCCTGACTGCCAAGATCCTTCATCTCCCGGCACTGGAGGATGAACTCCCCGGATGTCATTTTAACCAGCCTCTTGTTGGCTGCCCGGATGATCTGTCTGAAATACTGTCTCTGTACATACGTCTCAAAATCCATCTTCACCGTACCACTTAGGTTCCCATTGGCAGTACGGTAAAGGTTCCCTACCATCTCATACTGCTTCTTAAGCTCTCCATTCTTCTCCAAATGATGCTTAAGCCTGTCCCTCACCTCCCGGTTCTTCCGGTTGGCGCTGTATAGCTGCATATACTCCGCCTGCTTCTCTTTCTGCCCTTGAAGCGCTTCTTTTAGCTTCTCGCCAAACATTCTAAGATCTGCCCGCTCTTTTCCTGAGAGCTGCTCTGCCAGGGAGCGTTTTCTTCCGGATACTTCATTGACCTGCACATGATAATCATGAAGCTTCTTTTCCAAGCTTTCCATCTCGTCAAAAGACAGCTTCCCGTCCTGATATGCCGTCTCTGATTCGAATCCCTGGCTTCGGATTGCCCTCTCATAAGCGGATTGACAGTTTGCCAGTTCTTCTTCCTGCCCTCTTAATGTCTCCGCGCCATTATGCTGATACCCTTCAAGCCTTTGCTTCTTTCTGACCGCGTTATTTTCCTTAAGCTGTGCCTGTTCATATTCTTCTCTGGCGGCTTCAAGCTGCTTCTTAAGCTGCTTCTCACGCTTTTGGGCCTGCTTTAGAGAGGGAAGCGGAAGGCTCTCGCTTTTTACCCGTATCTCTGACTCCAAACGATTTTCCTCCAGAAGAAGTCCGGCACACACCTCCGCTTCCCGCTCATATATCCTCTTCTGCTCCTCGATCTTCTTATCGATCTCCTGCCCTTCTTCTTTGGCGCGCCGGAGGGCTTCCGTCTCTTTTTGGAGCATTTCAAGCTCTTCCTGCATATCCTTTATGGCCTGCCGGCTCTCTGCCAGGGCTTCCTGAATCTGGACCTTCACCGTATATGAATCACATTCCTCTTTCAGCGGACCAAGTATCCTCTCATACTCTCTTGCAAATGCTTCTTGCTTTGCCTGGCATCTGGCAGCCTGTTCCTTTAACGCCGCGCCGGAACGCTCTCTCTTCTCCTCTTCCTGGTTCCGCTTCTTCTTCGCCTGCTCTACATCCTGCTGGGCAGGCGCTTCCTTCGGCAGGCTGCGGATGTCAGGATGTTCAAGAGCCCCGCACACTGGGCATGGCTTGCCAACCTCCAGACGGCTTGCAAGAATTCCCGCCTGCTCGGCAAGAAATGCCTGGTATATCTCCTCATAATTATGAAGCGCTCTTATATATGATGCCTGATCGCATTCCGCCTGCTTCATCCGCAGCGTCCGCTCCTTCATATCCTTTCGCAGCCCTTCCCGCTGATCCCTTAAGCCTTCCAGATCCTTGTATCTTAATCTCTGATATTCCTCCAAAAGACGAAGCTTGTCTAACCGTCCGGGGCTGTCTCCGTACGCCTCCTGTATCTTTCGGATCTCTTCTTCCTTAAGTCTCAGAGCATCCAGCATGCTCTTATGTGATTGTTGTTCCTCCTGACTCTTCTCACGGTTCTTCCTGACCGTCCCTAATTTTTCCTTTAGCTGCTCGATCTGCTCATACCGGGGAAGCGCATCCTGAATCCTGACCAGCTCTGCCTTACATTCCTTCTCCTGCCCGGCAAGCTCTGCTTCCTTCTGCACCTTAAGTTCCCTGCATTTTTCTGCTTCTGTCTCTACAGCGGCCAACTGCATGTTAAGCTCTTCAATGCTCTTCTTACTCTTCTTTACCGATTCCGCCGCCTGCTTAAAACCTGCTTCCTGAACTCTTACCTTCTCCGCCCGTTTGGCAGTCCCAAGTCTCTCCTCCTGCTCGTGAACCGCGTCCTTTTCTTTTAAGAGGTTCTCTTCCTCGGCCTTCACCTGTTCCAATGCGTCAAACAAACGGTTCAGGGCCTCTCCCTCACTCTTCTTCCCGTTCAGTTCGTCAATGGTCTTCTGCAATGCATCTACTTCCGATTTCTTTTCCTTCTCGCGTGCGCTTCCCTCCCTGATCATCCCTGTCAACATCTCTGTTATATCCTCAAAGGGGAGCGCCTGACAGCCCTTGTACTTCTCCCATTGCTCCTTGTACAACGGCTCTCCGATATATTCTGCGCGTTCAATCTCCCGCTTTGCACCCTTTAGATTATCTTCCAATTCCTCATAGAGCTTACCCGCGCGCTGCTTCAATTCCTCCTGCACACGGTAATACAGCCTGGTCTGGAATATCTTCGTAAATATCCGTTTGCGCTCCTTCGACTCAGCGTGAAGAAGCTTCAGAAAATCCCCCTGAGCAATCATGGCGATCTGTGTAAACTGCGGTGCGTCCATTCCCATAATCTCTGCGATCTTCTGATCGGTCTCCCTCTTCTTTCCCCGGTATGCATTACCGTCTGGAAGAATCAGCTCCACCCCGGACGTCTCCTTCACGTATCTGGGCGAACCGTCTGCATACCGTCTCTTCCCAAGACGCAGATACTCTGGATTCCGGCGGACAGTATAGTTCTGACCCCTGTAAGAAAAGGTAAACTCCACGTAAGTATCCACCTCCTCCGAGGCATACTGGCTGCGCATCATATTGCCGTCTCTCTTCCCGCCGCTTGTCTGATCGTACAGGGCATAGGTGATCGCGTCGAACACCGTCGTCTTGCCCGCTCCCGTATCCCCGGTGATCAAGAATAATCCCTGCTGTACATCCGAGAAATCAATAACCGTCTTCCCTGCGTAGGAGCCGAACGCCGACATCTCCAATCTGACCGGTTTCATTGCCGTCACCTCCCTTATAGCGGTTCCCCAAGGATATCTTCGAAGATTCCAAGCATCACGTTCATCTCCTGCTCGTTTGGCTTCCTTCCCTGCATCTCCTGAAAGAATTCCGCGAAATTCTCTATCGGATCCTTCATGCTCAGTTCCTCATCCAATTCTCTGAGCTTATTCCTGGTCCTCATATTATCGACCCTCACTTCAAGAACACGTGAAAATACTTTCTCCAACTGTTCTTTCGGCTTATAGGGATCTATCTCATCTGTCAGGGTTACACTGATATAATCATTCCTCTCCCCTTCATCCGCCTGGCTTATGATATCCTCAAGCTTACCCGACTTCTTCTTCACATCCCTCAATGGATGAAGCGGCAGAAGCTCTATCTTCGGCTCCGTCCCCTTCTCCCCAAGGGTCACCGTTGTAAGGGTCTTCTCATGGCGGCACTCACTTACCGAATATTTCAGAAGAGTCCCACAGTAGCGGATATTCGCACTTCCCACATTCTGAGGGCTGTGCAGATGTCCAAGCGCCGTATAATCAAAACCTGCAACCGCTTTGATATCCACATTCTCCAGACCTCCCACGGCAAATGTCTCTGACTCGCAGGTAGAAGGCCCGGCAAGTGCTTCCCCTGTATAAAACTGGTGCGAAACCAACACATTTCTCCGGTTCTCATAATCGATTCCTTCCCGTCTGATCAATCCTGCCACCGCCTCGGTATAAGTCTCCGGTATCTCGTCTTTGAATACATTTCTTACATGGGAAGGCTTCAAAAAAGGCATAAGATAGAAGTCCGCCTCGCCGTATTCATCTGTCAGCGTCACTTTCTTAAGGTACTCCGTCTCATCCTTAGGAGCCGCTCCCGCCAGATAGATCTGATGCCGCTTAAGGATTGCGGACGCATACTCCAGCCGCTCGGCAGAATCATGGTTCCCGCTGATGATCAGTATCGGGATGACCGGATCAATCTTAGAAAGCCGTGTGAGGAATTCATCAAATATGGTAACCGCTTCCGCGGAAGGCACAGAACGGTCATAGACGTCCCCTGCGATAAGGATGGCATCCGGGTGAAGCGAGCCTGCATAATCAACAACCTGCGAAAGAACCGCCTCCTGGTCTTCTCTCAAATTATAATGGTGAAGCTGCTTGCCGATGTGCAAGTCAGACAGATGAAAAAACTTCATAAAAGATTCCCTTCCTGATCATACTTCCATAAACATTTATCGGTATTTGCCTTATGTAAGTATAACGTTTCCTGTTGAAGGATGCAAGGAGATTCATATTCTGCCTATTTACTTTTTAAAGTATTTTGCCTATAATACTTCTAAACGAATATACAAGGAGAAAGTGATGTTAAGAGATATCGACCTAAATAAAATATCAGACGGGAAACTATACGGACTCAACGATATGGCGCGGACGGACTGCAACGGCTGTAAGGGATGTTCTTCCTGCTGCCAAAATATGGGCAGTTCCATCATCTTAGATCCTCTGGACGTCCACCGTCTCACATGCGGGCTTGGGAAAACCTTTGAAGAATTGTTAGACATCTCCCTGGAATTGAATGTAGTGGACGGTATCACACTGCCCAACCTTAAGATGACAGGAAGTGAAGCTATGTGCGCGTTCCTCGCCGACGGCAGATGCAGTATCCATGCGATCCGCCCCGGATTCTGCCGAATATTTCCCCTTGGGCGATTCTACGAGAACCGCTCCTTCCGGTATTTCCTCCAGATACACGAGTGTCCCGCGCCGGGGAAGAGCAAGGTCAAGATACGCAAATGGATCGATACGCCGGACGTCCGGCGTTATGAACAATATATTACAGATTGGCATTATTATCTGAAAGACTTACAGGAGTACGCTATGGATTTCAGCCACGGAGACAATATCCATAAGCTTAACATGTATGTCCTTCAGCAGTTCTATCTGCGTCCCTTCGATGAAAACAAGGACTTCTATCAGGAGTTCTATGAGCGGCTTGCGGTTGGAAACTTACAGGCGATCCTCTGATACAAGATACCTGTAAATTTCTCCGTCTTTTCCGATAGAAATAATCTGCATATCCTTCATATATTCCTCATACTCTTCTGTCAGGACGGTAGTCTCATATTCAGATTCATTTTTCTTCAAATCATATACCTTCTCCTCATCCAGCTTGATCCAGCCGCGGGATATATCTTCATCTGTCCTCCAATTGATCTTGGTCAGCTTCTTCCCCTTTTCCACAGTCAGCTTATCCTTATCAAGCTTCTTGTCCTGAATGTTATCATTTTTTGAAAGTACGTTATCAAGCGTCGGATTCAGATCCATTGCCTTCATACGTTCAAGATCAAAATATCCGTTACTGAACGTATATTCAGCAACCTCAAACACAACGCAGTCTGGCTTGAAAATGTTAAAATAATAAGGAAAATCAATTACATTTTGATAATCGTGTACGGCAATATATTCACCAAATCCATTGATCAAATATTTGCTCCCGAAACCATTCATATAACTTCCCTGAAAAACCAGCGCACGCGGTGAACCTTCTTCTATTCGTTCTGAATTTATACAATAGTTAAACCCTTGAAAATTAGGATTTAATGCAAGTTCCTCTCTATACTCCTCTGCAATGCTTTCATACGACATATTAATTTCAATATTCGGAACCATCTCATCAATCGGGAATTCAGAAACAGGCAGCGTCGTCTGCCGCATCTCACCGAATGTAAGCTCTTCCTCTTCATTTACATGAACTTCCGGTATATCCTTCTTCATTACCTGAAGAATCTGATTAGTACCATATAACGCCCCCAGATCGTTCCAATGGTTCGCATCATATTTTTTGTTAAATACCTTCTCCCCTTCCGCTGTTTTTTCCCGCAGAATTTCAGTATTATCAATATAATTTATTCCGCGCTTATCCAACGCCCGCAAAAACAAATCCACCCATTCACGGTCGTAGTTCATCCCCTGAGGTATATACTCCGTTAATATGGCAGGCTTAGCCGGATTAAATACAAAGACAAACGGAATATCACGTTCCCTGCAATAATCCTGTATTTTCAGAACCATATCTGCAAATGTCTCGTGAAATTCACCGTAACAGGGATAAACCGTCAATCCGGCGCTAAAAACATATTCATCCTTTCCGTAAACATAAGAAGGATGTATCATTTTCCCGAAAATCTTATCGTTCAATACCGTATACGCTAGAATCATCTCATCCCGCAATCCGATACGGTCGCCCACATAGTTCTCAATACTCTCTGTCAGATCTCCGTTCCCTGCTGCTTCTGCCGAGAACGGATTAACCGCCAGCTTGCGGTTATCAATCACGGAAATAGCATCTTCTTCAAGATTAAATATCAGAGTCGGTATCAAAATAACCAGAGAGAAACAGATAATCGTCAGAACTCTCAACACTTTCATGTTATGTACACATCTCCTTAATACTGAAAATAAATAAACGGACTGTATGTAGAATTAACCATAAAAAGAATCGCTATAACAAAAAGAAAAAGAATAACCGATTCCTGTATCACAAACCCGATTCCCTTACCCGAAAAATTACGATGACATTCCTGTATCCCCCTGACGCCTGGAAGAATCGAACCTATCCCTCCAATAACCGCCAATACGACGATCTGCATATCGAAGAAATACTCCCACGAATAATAGATCGTCTCATTCTGCAGCATACCAAACATAAGCTTCAGCCATTCCCATACTTCTGCAAATGTCTGAAACCTGAAGAACTGCCATCCCAAAAAAGTAATCCCCATAGTAACAAGCCATTTCAAAAAATCCGGCAGCTTTTGGTAAAATCTCTTGTCTTTGACCACTTTTTCAATTATCACCATAGCTCCATTCATTCCGCCCCAAAGAAGATAATTCCATCCGGCTCCATGCCATATCCCTGTTAAGGCAAATACTACCGCTACGTTCCATAACGCCCTTCGTTCTCCTCTGCGGCTTCCTCCAAGAGGAAAATAAATATATTCCCGGAACCATGTCCCTAATGAAATATGCCATCTCCGCCAAAATTCTGAAATGGATCTGGAACGGTACGGAAAATTAAAATTCTCCCGAAATTCAAAGCCTAATAATCTTGCAAGGCCAATCGCTATGTCTGAATATCCAGAAAAATCATAATAAATCTGGAGCATATATAAAATCGCCATTCCCCATCCCGTAACCGCGTCAGTCTCACTGGCAACAGCTTTACTAATACAAGCGCCGAATTGATCCGCTAAAATCAGTTTCTTCGCAAATCCAACCGCAATTCGATTCAAGCCCGATACAAAACCTTCTAATGTTATCATTTGATTTTCAAGCGTCGTCCTAAAATCTTTCCATAATACTATCGGCCCGGAGATAACCTTAGGGAAAAAGGTCAGATAAAGCGCACAGTCAATAATCCCTCCTCCTGAGGCATCACCGCGATAAATATCCGCCAGATAAGATATGGATGAAAATGTAATAAAAGAAATTCCTATCGGCGCCATAATCGATTCTTTTATCCAGTTCCCTCTAAACAGTTCATTCCATATCTCTGCTAATAACGGCATGTATTTGAAATGCACCAGACAAAATAGTATCAATAAAACCGCAAACAACAATATAAACGCAGATATCGATATTTTCTTATAGACACTGTCTTTATCATCTCTATTCTGCTGAAATATCTGAACATATAAGTCCCGTTTCCGCTCGATCCACTGACCGGCTAACCAAATTCCGACAATATAGATGATAAATTTTATTACATCATCGAAACAGGCCCACATGTAAAAAATTAAACTGAGCGAGATTAAACTTAAGTCCTTAATACGAAACCTGACTAAAAGAGAATTCCATATCTTTCTTTTCTCCATTACATCCAAAATAAGAAATATTAACAATGTAATCGGCATAAAAATAAAGATAAATATTGGTGTAGTAAAATTCATAAGACTCCTTAAATGCAACGCTATTTTCTATTCATAGATAAATGATCCATTCTATTCTGTCATACTCTCTGTAAAAAATGTAATGAAGTATACTGCTTCATTACTTTTTCGCGCCTCAAAAGAATACAGTTCTTTATTTATCTACGTTATCTTATCATGCAAAAATCCATTTGTCAATATTGGGGGAAGAACGGACAGGTTTCTGATGGTATTTCTGTTGAAATTTGTCTGAAAATTCAAGAAAATATAGAGATTTATTACTATTCTATTATTCACGTGCTGAATATTTATTGTTAATATCGTCAAAATCATGGTCTAAACCGGTGAAAAATCGAAGGACTTAGAGAGACTTTCATTTTATCGCCGTCAAAATTCTAGTCAAATTCTATATGAATATATTTGGTGAAATGATTCGATGAAAATGCAATATTTTTGTATAGATATTTGTCTTACCGCCGTCAAAATTCTGGTCAAATCAATTTAAAACCGCGGAAAATAGAGGGAAATCGGTTAAATGTAATGAAGCAGTATACTTCATTATTTTTAGTCAGGACCTCCGGCTTATCCCCCATTCCCCTGATACCAAACATTTTCCTGATTCCTATCTTTCTATTCTCCTCCATTGCAATTTCTAACAAAATATGCTACTCTCTTTCTATAAAAACAAGCGGAGGTGCATATGGAATATAATTCCTTAAACAACTTAAATGACAGTGACAAGTCTTCACTGACTTCCGTTTTTCAAGGAATCCTTACAAGCCTTAAACACATTTCAGTCAATAAAGCCATATCCTATCTGCGGTACATACCCGAACAGTGCAGAATGCACCATAATTCCATTGAAAACAGGAAACTGCGGTCTTCTCACGAAAAGAAATTCCATCCTGTAAAACCTTACCGCGGAGAGATCTACAATGCATTCATCACGGAAGGTGTGGGCAGCGAACTGTGCGGAAACCATCTTGTTGTCATCATCCAGAACAAAAAGGCCAATATTTACAGCGAAAAAGTAAATATACTCCCCATTGAAGGCGACGGCACAAAAATAAACCCCAATTATCAGGTGCGCCTTTCCTCCACTGAACTGGCAGACGGAAAACTGGATAAAGAACCTTCCCGCATTATCGTAACAGACATCACCACGATCGACAAAGCCCGTCTCGGCAGACGGATCGGCTGCTTAACGCCGGAATGCCTTGCCGCCGTTGAAAAACTGCTTAAAAACCACTTGGAACTGTAAATTTTCTTGACTTTACTATTGGAAATGATATAATTAAGACATAACTAAATGAGTTATCTAGTCTCGCAAGGGACATTGGCCGCAAGGCTTTTCTAGGAAAAAGAGTTGTTGCATGCAACTCTTTTTCCATATCTGCATATACTGTTACCGTGATCTAGTCCGTAAAACGGGCATTGGCGCACAGCTTTTTCTAAAAGACTCCCTTGATCGGGGAGTCTTTACTGTGTAACTAAAAACTCAACATGGTCACGCCGCCTATCAGGATACTTTCGTATCCCTTTATGCCATCCTCAGCGGTTTCTCTTTCAGCGATACCTCTGGTATCGGGTCTTTTTATGATTTCTTCTCCCACATTTGGATGGATGATTCTAATAACCTCCCCCATGCATATTTACATTCGAACTCTTTTATCTTTGGGTCAAATTCATCTTTGGTTGATATTATATATGTCAATTCACTATTATTCTCAACTGTAATAGTTTCTCCTCTATTACATCTGATACTTCTCCATGATTACTTGATGAAAATATATTTGAATCAGTTTCTAGTACACCGAATAATAAGTAACCAGCCATATAACTTGCCTGATTTTCCATCTGCGTCGTTGTTGTCAATCGGCGTAGCGCCCACTACGCCTCATTCCTCCGCCTTGCATATGAAAAATCATTCTGCGTTATATGGCTAGGAACTTATTTTTCGGTGTACTAGCATATGGAGTCCTGTCTCTTGTTTTATTCGCACTGCCTATTTTTGTACAATATTTATAATCTTCTTCGGAACATAGATCTCCTTCACGATATTCCCTGTCAGCTTATCTGCAATTGCCGCCTTCCCGGCTGCGATCGCATCTTCCTTAGAGATATCAGCAGCCACCGAGATCACGGCTCTCGTCTTGCCGTTGATCTGTACCGGAACCTCGATCTCGTCATCCTTCATCATCTCTTCATCATAGGTCGGCCATCCGGCTGTAAATACGCTTCCCTCATGCCCGAGCTGCTCCCAGATCTCCTCTGCGATATGCGGGGCAAACGGAGACAGCAGCACTGCCATGGTTGACAGCGTCTCCTTATCAACACCGCCTTCTTTCTTCGCGATCTCGATCAGGTTGTTATTGTGCTCCATGAATCCAGAGATCGCCGTATTCAGGCTGAAGCCTTCCAGACGCTTCGTAATATCACACACCAGACGGTGACGTTCCTTGATCATAGCCTTGGATGCCTTGATATCCGCATCCTTATTATCCATAACGAGATTCCATACACGCTTTAAGAAACGGTTCACGCCGTCGATTCCGCGGTCATCCCACTCTGCATCCAGCTCCGGCGGTCCTACGAACAGCTCATACATTCTTAATGAATCGCAGCCGTAATCCCTCACCAGATCATCCGGGGATACCACATTCCCCTTGGACTTGCTCATCTTAATGCCATTCTTTCCAGTGATCATTCCCTGGTTAAAAAGCTTCTGGAACGGCTCATCGAAATCAACCGCACCGATATCGCACAGGAACTTCGTATAGAAACGGGAGTACAGAAGATGAAGCACCGCATGTTCTACGCCGCCGATATACATATCTACCGGAAGCATTGCGTCTGCCTTCTCCCTGGATACCAATTCCTTGTCGTTATGATTGTCCACATAACGCAGGAAATACCAGGAGGAACCCGCCCACTGAGGCATGGTATTCGTCTCGCGCTTGGCAGGCTTGCCGCATACAGGACACTTACAGTTGACCCACTCCTCAATTCCGGCAAGCGGAGACTCCCCTGTTCCTGTCGGCTCATAGGACTCTACCTCCGGCAGGCGAAGCGGCAGCTCTTCCTCCGGCACCGGAACATTGCCGCAGTCAGGGCAGTGCACGATCGGAATCGGCTCACCCCAGTAACGCTGACGGGAGAATACCCAGTCACGCAGCTTATAATTCACGGTTGCCCGGCCGATTCCCCTCTCTTCTATGATATGAGACGCCTCCTTCTTAAGGTCCGCCGACTCCATACCGTTCCACTCGCCGGAATTGATCATGGTTCCGCTTGCCTCCGTATAAGCTTCTGTCATATTCTCGATCTCTTTGCCGTCCTTTGCGATGACCTGAACGATCGGAATGTCGAACTTGGTCGCGAATTCAAAGTCACGGTCATCATGAGCCGGAACACACATGATCGCACCCGTACCGTAATCCGCCAGTACATAGTCTGACAGCCAAATCGGCGTCTTCTCCCCATTCAGCGGATTGACAGCGTAGCTTCCGGTGAATACGCCCGTCTTCTCCTTATCCTGCATACGGTCCACATTAGACTTCATGGAAGCTTCGAAGATATATTTCTCCACGGCTTCTCTGGTCTCATCTGTCGCCAGACTCTTCGCCAGTTCATGCTCCGGCGCCAGAACCATGAATGTAGCGCCGTACAGAGTATCCGGCCTGGTAGTGTAAACCGTGATCTTCTCTTCCCGTCCGTCTATCGGGAACTCTACTTCTGCACCGTAAGATTTGCCGATCCAGTCAGACTGCATCTTCTTAACTTTCTCCGGCCAGTCAAGTTTATCTAAATCATTCAGCAGACGCTCCGCATATGCAGTGATCTTAAGCATCCACTGACGCAGATTCTTCTTCGTCACTTCCGCGCCGCAGCGTTCACATTTACCGTTGACTACCTCTTCATTGGCAAGGCCTGTCTTACAGGACGGACACCAGTTGATTGGGAATTCCTTCTCATAGGCAAGCCCTTCCTTAAACATCTTCACGAAGATCCACTGAGTCCATTTATAGAATTCAGGATCCGTTGTATTCACTTCCCGGTCCCAGTCATAGAGGGCTGCGATCTCATTGATCTGCTTCTTGATATTCTTCACATTCTCAGCGGTAGATATCGCCGGATGCACCCCCATCTTGATGGCGTAGTTCTCAGCCGGAAGACCGAACGCATCCCACCCCATAGGATGGATAATATAATATCCCTGCTGCAGCTTATATCTGCTCCACACATCAGAGATCACATAACCTCTCCAGTGTCCTACATGCAGACCATTTCCTGACGGATACGGGAACATATCCAGACAATAATACTTCTGACGCTCATTGCCGTCTGCGTCTGCCTTAACATTCACCGGGTTCTTCTCCCAGTTCTCACGCCATTTCTTCTCAATTGCCTTATGATTATAAGGTATCTTAGACATAATTTGATTCCTCTCTTTCCCGGAGCCGGTCCGACCACGCTCCGCAGCTTCTCTTCACTATCAATCCGGCACCCAAAAAGCCTTCCCATCTCCAAAGAGACGAAAAGGCTTATATTCCGTGGTACCACTCTTCTTCATCTGCCACCAGCCAGGCCCCGCCATATCATCGACCCTTACAGTCTCCCACGATACACATACCGCTGGCTCTTATACAGATGCACTCATCAACTTCTATAACGGGAATACCCGCTTCTGCCTACCAGAATGCGCCGCGTGCTGCCAAACGCACCATCCTTCAGCAGAAGAACTCTGAGGCGAGTTGGGAGATTACGCTTCCTGCCTTGCACCAACCGGCAGTTCTCTGCAAACGATAGTCTCTTAATACTCCTCTTCATCGTCTCTTCTATATTTCCTCATTCATTATATGAAGAATGTTAAAATAAGTCAAGTAGTATTTTCCTTTACAAAAGTCATAATTTTGGTTGTTCCTCTCCTCTCTTTAGTGTATAATAGTTATAAGCAAAACATACTGATGATTTCAGTAAATTATGATACATAAAGGAGAGGTTTACGATGGTAAATTTATTGACTGGCCCTAAAGGCAGCGGCAAGACACAGCAGATGATTGAGTTGGCTAACAAGAAAGTAAAAGATTGCAACGGTAATGTAGTATTTATCAAGAAGACCCACAGAGATACTGCAAGCGTCGCATTCGACATCCGTACTATTTGTATGGATGATTTTACCTCTATTACGAATACTGATGAATACATTGGTTTCTTATACGGTATGTACAGTTCCAACCACGATGTTGAGTGCATCTTTATTGACGGTATTCTCAAGCATGCTGATATTTCCATGAGCAATGTGCCTGAATTTGTCGAAAGACTTAAGAAGATTTCTGCAGAATGCGGTATAGAATTCTTTGTAAGCCTCAGCGCTGATAAGAAGGATGTTGCCTTAGTCAGTGAAGAGGGCTGTAATTATCTGTAATTTTATCTGCGGTCAGTACACTAGTACATCATCGCATTAATCTTGAAGTAATAATGCTTGATATTCGTGTCGGCTGTGTGTCTACGAACCGACGGTGTAGCGGGCTACATCTAGGTTCGAAGGCGTGCAGATGACATGGATAGCAAGTGCTTATTATTCAAGAATTAGCGCAATGATGTACTAGCTCTCCATTCGTTTTTTCTGTCTGGATGGAGAGCTGGAATGATTCTTTAAAAGTATCAGGCAGTCCTCACGGGCTGCCTTTTCGTTTCCTATGAATATATTTACAGACCCCAAATACCCAGACAGAGATCAGTTACTCTGAACTCTTACAAAGAAGGATCTTAAGATAATGTACGAAGAGAAAAACTCACGAGAAGACAGGAGACGTTCACAGCGAAGCCGCCAGTGCCGGCCGAACAGTATCCGGGATGCAAAGCGTAAGAGAGAAAGACGGCGCCGGATTTTGAAGATCCGCATTACTTTGTGCGCTTCTTTTTTGGTGTGCGCATGCTTTTTGTTTGTGTGGGGCATCCGCGCCGTCATTTCCGCAGTGTCCAAAGCACCAAAGACTGAATCTAAAGCAGATGCCGGCCGGGATTCAGGCAAATCAAAAGATAAGACCGATACTTCTATGGTCCAGATAGAGGAAGTCACTCTGGGCGCTGACGCCAAGGTTAACGAAGGCGGAGCCGTCACTCTTACCGTCAGTTCCTTGGGTGACTGTACTCTGGGAACGGACGTGAACTTTGACTATTCTACCAGCCTGAACGCCTATTATGACGCACAAGGACCGGATTATTTCTTTCAGAATGTCCGGTCTGTCCTTGCTGCTGACGACCTGTCCATCGTGAATATGGAAGGGACGCTTACGGCTTCCGACGAACGCCAGGAGAAGCAATTCGCATTCAAGGCGCCTCCTGAATTCGCCGCTATCCTCTCAGACAGCTCCGTAGAAGCAGCCAATATGGCCAACAACCATAGCAAGGATTACGGTGAGTCCAGCTACACCGATACCATCAGCGCCTTAGAGAATTCCAAGGTTTCCACTTTTGGCTATGAGCGCGCCAAGATCCTTAAGATCAAGGGCGTCAAGGTCGGCTTAACCGGCATCTACGAGCTTGCCGACCATCTTGAGAAGCAGCAGCAGGTGAAGGAGAATATCACCGCATTGAAAGAAGCCGGCGCGAAACTCGTCATCGTCAATTTCCATTGGGGGAATGAGCGAGAATATACTCCCACAGATATTCAGAAGAACCTGGCACATCTCGCCATTGATGAGGGGGCAGATCTGGTAATCGGACATCACCCCCATGTTCTGCAGGGCATCGAGCGTTATAAGGACAAATACATCGCTTACAGCTTGGGGAATTTCTGTTTCGGAGGCAATTCCAACCCGGAGGATAAGGACACCATGATATTTCAGCAGACCTTCACCATCGAAGACGGGAAAGTCAAGAAGGATGAGAACATCAACATTATTCCCTGCTCCCTCTCCTCCGCCAGCGGCTATAACGACTACTGCCCCACTATATTGGACGGAGATGAGAAACAGCGGATCCTGAATAAGATAGAACAATATAGCCAATGGTAAAGTATCCTATTATCTAAAATATTGTCTCATATAATAAAGTCATAAGCGGCATCGTAATGATACAGAAAACCACCGACATCACATTGATCACGCTCGCATACATAGAATCCTTGTTATAGATCTGGGCAAGCTGTGTGATGATGGCGCCGGCCGGCGCCGCTGCCGCCAGCAACACGATCATAAGTATATACTCTGCATCCGGATGGACATGGAATCGTCCGACGAAAGCAAAGGCGAACACAACGATCAATGGAAATACGACCAGCCTGAACATGCAGATCAGATACGGCCTCTTCTGTTGGAATACCCACAGCAGATCCACTTTACCGATTACCATACCGATGACCAGCATACTTGCAGAAGCGATCATATCTCCAAATCCGCTGACACAGCTTCCGATCACCACCGGAAGGCGTATCTCCATAACAAAGAGCAGGACACCGATCACAATGGCTATGAGATTCGGATTCAGGAATATCTGCCTGTAATCCTTCGTCTGCTGCTGATTGACCACGCTGATGCCATGGGTCCATACCAGTATAGTCTGGACAATAATATACGCCGTCGTATAGAATACCCACTCGCTGCCCAGTACGGCCGCCACCAGCGGGATGATCAGATATCCAGAATTCGAATATATGATAGATGCCTTCTCTATACCGTTGAAATGAAGCGGCTTCTCCGCCAGCCTGATCCCGGCAAGCATCAGGATATGAACCGCGACCGACGCCGCGATCGACAGGAGCAGCCCTCTGATCTTATCCGGTGTCAGCTCAATTTGAAAAGAGTCAATGACCACACAGGGAGAACAGATATAGACAACCACATTCGAGATGACCTTACTGTCCTCCACCGTAAACAGGCCGATCTTCACGATGGCATAACCTACTGCCATCGTGAGGAACATCGCCGCTATCTGCTGTACCAATAATATGCTTAATTCCATCAGTCTTCTTCCTCTGTCTGTTCTCCTGCATGCTCAAGAGTTCCTTCCTGATTCCCGTCCAGGACCTCAAGAGACATCACCAGATTCGCACGCTCATCCACCTTGTATTCCAGAGCAACCTTCTGTCCGGCCTCACATCTGACTACATCCAGGAATTCTACCACCGACACGTCAAAGATATCTTCCGCCCCCTCTATCATGAGATAGTAATGAGAGGTTCCGTCTATGACAGCCTGTGCGATCTTCGTGATCCTGCCGGTGATCTTCTTCACTTCCCTGGTATCTTCCGCAACCTGCTTGACGCCGTTGCTTAAGAGCAGTTCCAGATAATTCTCCTCGCACTGGCTTACACTGTCGCCGATCGCAACGATCTGGTACTTCTGCACATTGACCATAGCATACTTCTTCACCAGTCCCGCATCATCCTTCAATGCGATAAAATACGTCGGTTCATCGCTGATATTAAGGAGCAGCGGGAATGTCGCCCTGTACTTCAGATTCTGTACCTGCCCCTCTGCCGAAGACATAGCTGAAGCTTCCGTAGCGCCTTCTACTTTATAATACTTCGTCTCCATGGTCCTCTGATTGGACAGCACGAAACCTACGTTGGACTGATCCCCATTGACCGAAGTCACACCTGTATACATCCACACATCATCTTCCAGAGCTAGGTAGTTATATCCGTCCGTCGTCTTCAGACAATCCTTCTGGCTCAAGACACTGTTGAAGAATCCATGCTTCAAGGTTCCGTAATAGTCGAAAAGCTGTACCAGCAGATCCGCCGAATACGCACGGTCTACCCATTCCGGTACATCCTTGATGTCATAGGTCTTCGTCTCCCCCGTGATCGCATTGCACAGAACCACCTTTCCGACCGTCTCTCCCCCGAACAGTCCGATATTGAACTTCTTTACCGGAGCGATCCAGTAAGGAATCCCCTCTTCGTCGATTTCAAAGCTTAACTCCCCGTAGATATAGGTCGGATGTGCGAAACGCAGATGCCGGTAAATATTCCGGTTCAGATGTTCACTGGTCGTATATTTAATCCCATCTTCAAGCTTCACAAGCTCTGTCGTCTGCGTTGCCATATTGATCCTGATATATGCCGGAATACCGTTTGATCGGTTGGTAAACCATTTGATCAGGCTGGCATAACGAAGCGGCGACACCCTGACAGGATTATCCTTATAATTGATCTGGCTGTAGATGCTGTCCACCTCAAACTGCGACACCATATCTACCATACTTCCCATCTTACGGTCGCCGAGAATCTCCGCCGTATCCTTGTCAAGCAGCGGAATCTTGTCAAAGGAAAGCTCCTCCACATCCTCTGTAAATTCTCCTTCCTTCACAGTAAGCAGCTTCTGATATTTCTTAGCGTTGATGATCGGGGAAGACAACAGTGAACCTAACAGATATACAATCCCCACTCCCAATATCACCGTGCCGAGAAATCTTACCATCTTGCTTTTCTTCAATTCCTTCTTGTCCGGTTTCTTACGCAGTATATAGATCACCAGCACCGCCGCCAGCAAAAACAGCACGAAAAACCATGTATCTGAAGAGTGGAAATTGAACGCCGGCAGCGTGACATAATAATACAATCCGGCTGCAAGGATCAGAATCATCGCAATTAACAATTTATTTCTTAATTTCATAATACCTCCTTCACTATATGATGATATCAGTGTCAAAACATGATACTAAAACTTACGATTCCATGCGGAAGCCGTAAACAGCATGAGGAACGGGAATATCTCCAAACGGCCTGCCAGCATATCGAAACAGAACACCAGCTTTGACAGCGGCGAGAAATCCGCGAAGCTTCCGTTTGGCCCTACCGCTCCGATACCCGGACCGATATTATTCATCGTAGTCAATACCGAACTGAATGTCGTCCCAAAATCCATATTATCAACAGACACCAGCAGAACCGATCCGATCACAATTCCCAGATAAGCGATCAGATAGATATACAGAGTCTTCAATACATCCTGATCCACCTTCTTGCCATTCATCCTGATAATGCTGACTGATTTGGGATGCGCCATCTGCATGATCTCACGCTTGACACATTTCACCATCATCATTACCCTGGAGACCTTCATACCTCCGCCTGTCGAGGATGCGCATGCCCCCACCATCATCAGAAACATGAGCATACACTGCGAGAACATCGGCCATTCGATAAAATCTGCCGTCGCATATCCCGTCGTAGTTATGATCGATGCAACCTGGAAGATCGCATAACGGAACGCCTTGAACGGGTTTGGGTACATGTGGTTCATATTCACGGTAATCAGAAGCGCCGCTGACAGTATCAGTGTGAGATATGTCTTCAATTCCTCATTCTTCCAGACAGATTTCCAATCCTTCAGAAGCAGGAAATAATACAGATTAAAGTTAATCCCGAACAATATCATAAATACAGTGATCACTGTATCAATATACACACTGTTAAAATGTCCCACGCTCGCCGAATAATTCGCGAATCCTCCTGTGCCCGCAGTACCGAAAGAGAAGATCAGGCTGTCAAACACATTCATCCCGCCGAACAGCAGCAGAATCACCTCGATCGCCGTCATTCCGAAATACATCCCGTAGAGGATCCTCGCCGTCGACATGGTCTTGGGCACCAGCTTATCCTTCTCCGGCCCCGGCACCTCAGCCCTCATCAGATACATGGAATTCCTCTTATCCAGCGTCGTGAGCACCATCACGAATACCAGCACCCCCATACCGCCGATCCAATGAGTGAAGCTCCTCCAGAACAGCATTCCCTGGGGCAGCGACTCAATATCTGTCAGAATCGTAGACCCTGTGGTCGTGAAGCCTGAGACCGTCTCAAAAAAAGCATCCAGATAGTATGGGATACTCCCCGACAGCGAGAACGGCAGCGCCCCGAACAGCGACCACAGTATCCACGCACTGGCAACGATGACCATCCCTTCCTTGCCGTAAATATTCCGATTCTCCGGCTTCTTCACTCCAAACAAAAGATATACCACACCTATGATTCCCGCCGGAATCAGGAAATAGATCCCGCTAAATTCACGATAGACCAGAGAAACAAACGCCGGCAACAGCAAAAGCACCGCCTCCACTCCCAGCATCTTTCCCAGTATATACCGTATCATCTTCGTATTCATAATTTTACTTCTCGTCTCCCCTATGCCAGTATGTCTGTAAAATCATTGATTCTATGCTCTTTGGTAACAATAATCACGCTGTCTCCCACCTCCAAATGGTCGTCACCACCGGGAATGATGATCTTGCGTCTTCTTCCGATACACGCGATCAGATTGTTCGGCTTCGTAGGCAGGTCCTTGAGCGCAACATTGGTGAATTTGCACTCCTTCTTAATAATGAACTCCATCGCCTCAACTCTTCCCCCAAGCAGACGGTAGATCGTCTCGACGTTGGCGCTGCTGTAGGAATTCTTCCTTGCACGCACATAATTCACGATCTCATCCGCCGCCGCACTCTTCACAGAGACGATACTGTCGATTCCCAGGCCTTCTACCATCTGCGCCCTGGAATCCTCATTCACCTTGGCAATGATCTTATCTACCCCCTGCGCCTTCGCAAAGAGAGACATAATAATATTCTCCTCGTCCATACCGGTCAGCGCGACCACCGCATCCGTTCCCTGTATGCCTTCCTCGAGAAGAAGATCATGGTCCGCCGCGTCCCCCTGTATGATCGTAGCTTTGGGAAGCGCTTCACACAGGTACTCGCACTTCTCAGGGTTGCGCTCGATGATCTTCACCTGCATTCCCGCCTGGAGAAGCTGACGGGTGAGATAGAAGCACAGATTCCCTCCACCGCAGATCATCACCTTCTTGATCTTCGTACTCTTGCGTCCCAACGACTTAAAAAATGATCTCAAATCCTGATGCCCCGCAGCAATATGCAGTCTGTCATCCTCCTGCAGTACAAAATCTCCGTCCGGGATATAGACCGAATCTCCCCGCTTCACCGCACAGACCAGGATGTTCATCTGGAACTTGCGGTCGATCTTGGCAAGCGACAATCCCGCCAGCGGACTCCCCGTCTTCAGAACGTGTTCCACCAGCTCCACTCTGCCCTTCATAAATGTCTCCACCTTACATGCCTCGGGAAACAGCAGGATTCTGGCAATCTCATTGGCCGCCGATAATTCTGGATTAACCGCCATACTCATATGCAGATCTTCCTTAAACAGATCGATCTGCCTGTAATATATGGGATTGCGTACACGCGCTATCGTATGCTTGGCCCCAAGCCTTCTTGCGAGCAGACAGCTCAGCATATTCAGTTCATCCATAGACGCGCATGCGATAACCAGATCGGCATGGGGAACATCCGCCTGCTTCTGTACTTCTACATCCGCTCCGTTCCCTGTAATGCAGAAAATATCAAGCTGATTCAGAGCTTCCTTTAGTTTCCCCGCATTCTGATCAATTAAAACAATATCATAGTCCTCTTCTGACAACTGAGTGGTCAGTTTATGCCCGACCTTACCGTCACCAATTATTACTATCTTCATTTTTTTGATCCTCATTCATATCTCACTAGTATTTGCTATGACTCATAGCAAAAGAGATTATAGCACTTTTACCATAAGAAAAAAAGCCCTTACAGGCTTTTCTTCTTGAATCTTTATCTGTTCTTCAAATCTCTGTCTATTCTTCTGCCGCCCTCTTCGCGATCTCCGCTTCCTGTACGTCAGACGGAGCCTGCTCATAGCGTGCAAATTCATAGGAATATGTTCCTCTTCCTCCTGTCATGGAACGAAGGATCGTACAATATCCAAACACGCCTGTCATCGGGATATCTGCCACGATCTCCTGTAAGCCGCCTGCGATCGGGTTCATACCGAGCACACGTCCGCGGCGCTTATTCAGGTCGCCCATAACGTCTCCCGTATAATCATCCGGAACAATTACCTTAATAGATGCGATCGGCTCTAACAGAATCGGTCCTGCCTCCATAAAGCCCTTCTTGAAAGCCTGAACCGTAGCCGTCTTGAACGCCATCTCGGAAGAATCTACCGGGTGGTAAGATCCGTCGTAGAGAGTCGCCTTCACACCGACTACCGGATAACCTGCCAGAGGTCCCTTGAGCACGGATTCCTGAAGTCCCTTCTCAACAGCCGGGAAGTAGTTCTTCGGAACCGCACCGCCGACTACCGTCTCTTCGAAGATATACGGCGTATCAAGGTCGCCGGATGCTGCGAACTTCATCTTAACATGTCCATACTGACCGTGTCCGCCGGACTGCTTCTTATACTTGGTGTCTACATCGGAATTCTTCTTAATAGTCTCACGGAACGCAACCTTCGGCGTCTCCAAAGTAACTTCGCACTTGTATCTCTCAAGGAGTTTGCTCACAGCAATCTCTAAATGCTGGTCGCCCATACCGTAGATCAACGTCTGACGGTTCTCACTGTCATTGACCGCCTTCAGGGTAATATCCTCCGCCATCATCTTCTGCAATGCCTGGGATACCTTATCCTCATCGCCTTTGTTCTTGGTCACATACTTCATATATGTATACGGCTTGGAATACTCTGTCTTGCCAAAGAGGATCGGCGTTGCCTTCGCTGAGAGCGTATCGCCTGTCTTCGTATTCGCAAGCTTCGCGATCGCCCCGATATCGCCCGCAAATAATTCCTTGACCTCTACCGGCTTATTCCCGATCATAGTATAGATCTTGCCAAGCTTCTCATCCGTCTCTGAATCCGCATTGTACAACGTATCCTCGCCCTTCAGCACGCCGGAGCATACCTTAACGAAAGAATACTTACCGATGAACGGATCCACCATCGTCTTGAATACATAAGCTGACTTAGCCTTCGCGAAATCATAATTCGCCTCATAGATCTCGTTGGTCTTGCGGTTGATACCCGCGCACTCTCTCCAATCCGGGCTTGGGAAGAATCTTACGATATCTGATAACAGGTTCGCAACACCCTGCGCCTGCACGTTGGAACCCATGGCAACCGGAACGATCCTGCCTTCCATAACCTCGGTACGCATCGCCGCACGGATCTCTTCTACAGAGAATTCCTCTCCTGCAAAATAACGCTCCATATACTCGTCACTGATCTCGGCTACTGCTTCAAGAAGCTTCTCACGGTAATTCTCAAGATTCTCCTTACAGTATTCAGGAATCTCGCATTCCTCTCTCTGACCGATGCCGGTATAACGTCTGCCGGCATTCTTGATAACGTTGACATATCCTACCAGCTTCTCATTCTCTCTGATCGGCTGGAAATGAGGCGCGATCACCTTGCCGTATCTCTCGTTCAGATCCTCCACTACCTGACGGAAGCTTGCGTCGTCTACATCCATCTCCGTCACATAGATCATACGGGGCAGATTGTACTTATCACACAATTCCCATGCCTTCTCCGTTCCGACTTCCACACCGGACTTACCGGATACCACGATCACCGCCGCGTCCGCCGCGCTGACTGCCTCTTCAACCTCTCCGACAAAATCGAAATATCCCGGGGTATCAAGGACATTGATCTTCGCCTTCTCCCACTCGATCGGTATCAGCGTCGCGCTGATTGAAAATTCTCTCTTCTGCTCCTCTTTATCGAAATCACTGATCGTATTGTGGTCCGTGATCTTCCCCATACGATTCGTCGCTCCTGATACATAAGCCATGGCTTCCACAAGGCTTGTCTTACCGCTCCCGCCATGTCCTAAGAGAACAACGTTCCTGATCTCATCAGTTCTGTAAACCTTCATATTCTCGGTGCCTCCTTATACTTGGTAAAATCTCATGTTTACATTGTACTAAAAAATCAGGGGCATTACAACTCTTTTATGCAGGATTTACAATTTTTTACAACATTCTACCTGATTCCGATATTTACAGAACAATTCTTCACCGTAAGCTTCCCGTCTGTTACAAACATACTCAGAGCATCGCCCGGCCTCTCATACATTCTCGCGTTCAAGGCTACGCCGTCCACATATATCGTTGCGATCGTATCATCCACGATCATCTGTACATGGTACGTCTTCCCGGGTTCTAATTCGATCGGACGCTCCAGCCCGATATTCATGCAGTCGAACCACGGCCAGTTGGGATTCTTCTCGAATACATATCTATTCTCGCCGGCACGGAACATATACTGATACGACTGCTGTGTCTCCTCATTCTCCAGCATCCGGATTCCGAAGGAATGTGTCCCTTCTGTGAAACTGATATCCGCTTCTAAGGAATACAGTTCCCCGCATGCCTTCTCTATCACCTTCTCAGTGCGCTTATTTAAACCGTCTATTACGAAGTCTTCCATCCGGTTCCGGGATCCGAACGCTTCCCATACCGTATCCGGGATCCGCACCCCCAATGTCCCGTCTTCTCTCTGGTACACCTCATGGGCAACAAAGGTTCCCGCCCATTCAAAATTCTTCCTGTCGTCACAGTCAATCTTCGTTGGAACCCAGCCAAATAAGATCCTCTGTCCGTCTAAATTAAACGTCCTTCCTGCATAATACGCGCGTCCATCAAATGCATCGTCCTTCGGCGCGGTCCACGGCCCGTCAAGGCTCTTGCTCATGCGGTAGATCATCTTACTGCGGTCGCTGTATTCCGTCACGATATGATACCACCAGTCTCCCATCTTAAAAAGATCCGGCATCTCATGCATCGTATACAGATCAGGCGCCCAGAAATCCCCCTCGAACTTCCAGTCTTTTAGGTCCTTGGAGGAGAATTTTACCGTCCGTCCTGTCTGCTGCGTTTTATGACCGGCTTTCCTCGTTCCCAGGATCAATAGATACTCTTCCTTCTCTTCATCCCGGATCACCCACGGATCGCGCCAGTCGTCCGGGTCGTATCCTTCCTGCGGATAGAAGGTCAGCGCCTCCTGTGATTTGCTCCAATGATACAGGTCGTCCGACACCGCATGCATCAACACCTGGGAAGCCTTGCCCTTAGCCGGGTAATCCCGGTTATACCCTGTATAGAAAGCATGATACTTCCCTTCTGCCTCGAACACGCTCCCGGCAAAGATAAACTGATCCTGCTCCTCGTCCGTTCCCCGTGGAATTGCTGCACCGCAGTCCTCATAATTTATGAAATCTGCCGTTACAGCAAGATCCCACCCAAAAGGTTCTCCAAATGGTCCCGGCTTCCTTGTGTCCCTTTGATGGAACAGAAAGAATTTACCATCCTTGCCAAAGGGCATGCAATCGCCAAACCAGGTTTCCGGAAACTGATAATATAATTTTGTCATGTTAAAACTCCTCCTCATATCAATATTTATTCCTTGACTGCCCCTGCGGTCAGTCCGCTCATCATATATTTACTTGTAATAAAATAGAATATAAAGGTCGGCAATACCGTCACTGTGATCGCGGCAAAGGTTGCTCCCCAATCCGTAGTTCCCATAAACCCTACGAAATCATTTAACCCCAAAGTGACTGTCTTCATAGCCGTTGACTTGGTAAATGTATAGGCATTGATAAAGTCATTCCAGGTAAATACTCCCTGCATAGTCGCCACCGTAAGCAGAGAATTCGTAGACATCGGCACGACAATCTCCACAAAAGTCCGAAACGGAGAACAACCGTCTATGATCGCCGCCTCAATGATCTCATCCGGCAGGAATTTGCTGAATGAATAAAATAACTGAATCGAATACGACAGAGAAAAAGCGATCTGCGGCAGTATAACCGCCGGATATGTATTCAAGATCCCCAGATTATTGAAGATCGTAAACAATGGGATCAACGCGACCTGAAACGGAAGCATCAGCCCCAGCATCAGGAATTCCAGCACCCTCTTATTGCCTTTGAAACGGATCTTGCTCAGCGCAAACCCCGCCATAAAGCTGATGATCAACAGCGGGATCAGTACGCCGACCGTAATAATAATACTGTTTTTGAAATAGGTGAGCATCGAACTGGTCGTAAATACCTTTACGTAATTCTCCAGATTGAAAGCGCTGGGTAGTGCGTAGGATGCAAGATGCCGGAAATCATCCGTCGTCTTCATACTGGACGTGACCACATAGAAGATCGGGTATACCTGTATCACCAGCAGAACGGCAGCAACAAGAGTCTTCAAAACGATCAATGTCCTTCTCTTAATTATTCTGTTCATGCTGTCTCGCCCCTCTCCGTCACCCGTCTGAATGTAAAACCAACCACCATGCAGATGATAACGATCACCATCGCGATCGCACTGCCGTATCCGTATTTCATACTGGAAAATGCCTGCTTATACATATAAGTTGACATCAATTCCGACGCATTTCCAGGCCCGCCTTTGGTCAGCAGATAGGAAATATCAAAGGAACGCAGAGAACCATTCAGGACCAGGATACAGTTGGATATAATCACCGGCTTGATATATGGAATCTTCACCCTCCAATACTGCTGGATTACATTCGCCCCGTCCACGATCGCCGCTTCTTCCAGATCCTTTGGAACCCCTATCAATGCTGCATAAAATATGACCATATAAAGCCCCAGGTACTTATACCCTTCTACAAATGCTGCCACATACAGGGATACTTCTCCGTTGGAGATCCATTCCATTGTCGCCAGATCCGCATGAAATATACTGAGCACCGCATTGATCACACCGATCGGCGTTACCGAGAGCAGTTTACTGAATATCTGGCAGATCGCCACCGAAGAGATGACTACCGGTACATAATACAAGGTCTGCAACAATGCCCGTCCCTTCGTAAGCCGGGTCAAGAAGATTGCAAATAACAAACCGCCAAACACCTGTATCAATACACAGATCACCGTGTAGGCCAATGTATGGCCGACCGTAGCCCAGAATGTCGCATCCTGCATAAGCTGTACATAATTCTGAATCCCGATAAATGTCTTCTCTCCTACGCCGCTCCAGTCAAAAAAGCTGTAAAACCCTGCCCATACCACGGACACTACTACGAATAATATGTATACGATCAACGCCGGAAGCAGGAACATCAATATTACTTTTTTTCTTCCAAATGCTTTTTGCACAAATTCAACTCCTTTCTTAACAATTGCACTGAATCTGCCGCTTCATACAGATCCAGTGCAAGGAATACAACTTTTACTTTGTTATAAAGGAGTCTGCCGCCTTTTCAAATTCTTCCGGTGTCTCACTTCCCTGTGCAAGTTTCTGCTGCTCATCTACAAGGCTTGTGAGTGTCGCTGAATCTAATTTATCATCCCATGATACCCATGCGTCCGTCGCCGTCTCGAACATCGGATACAGGTCATAAAACAGAGAATCTAACCCTTCCGGCATCTCGTCATTGAACGGGGAGAATACTTTTGCCTCTTTGTAGCATGCTTCCGAATAATTCTCGCAGATATACTGGAAGCATTCTTTCATTGTATCATCATAAGTCTGTGCATTGAACGCTGTGCCAAACCCGCCATGGATCGGTACATTCGTATCCATATTATCCTCTCCCTTTACATCCGGTACTGCGAAGAATCCAAGCTCACCTGCCTCATACATCTCGCTCGCCTGCGTGATCTGACCGGAACCGCTGTACCACATACATCCGGTGCCGCCAAAGAACAGATCTGTCGCCGCGGTATAATCTGTACTCAGGAAACCGCCCTGGAAATATTCTTCTGTCCCCATTGTATGAAGAAGCTCTGCACCCGATTTTGCCGCTATATTATCTGAAAATGTCTCTGTTCCTTCCATATACCCCTTGATGAAGCCATCTTTCGTCATTCTCCATGGAGCGAAAGAGAGATATCTCATTAACTGCCAGTTTTCCTTTCCTGCCACAACTACCGGAATCTCACCTTTCTCCTTCAATGTCTTGCATACCGCAAGAAATTCATCCCAATCCTTTGGCGCTTCCAGATCATATTTGTCAAAAATATCTTTTCTGTAGAAGAAGAATTCACAGTTCAAACTCTCCGGAAACAGATATACATTACCGTCATCTGCATCTGTAAAGAAATCATATACCGCACTATTCATATCATCCTTCATGCCAATGCGCTCTAATTCATCACCCACATTAACCATCGCATCAATATCCTTTGCTGCGGCAGACAGCGCGCCATTCGCACATCCATAGATATCCGGTAGTGAATTGCTGTTAATGTAAAGCTGCAGTTTCGTTACATAATCCGCATCCCCGCTTACCAATTCGAATTCCGGCTCTTCCAGCCCATTCTCTTCGCTGAACTCTGTCAGCAGCTTCTTCAATATAATATATTTTGCTGAAGTCTCACTGCTGCGGAGCAGCACCGTGATCTTCTTGCGTTCCCCTGCCTGTCCGCCTGAATCTTTTTCGGAACCGGACCCCGAATCACCGGAACCACACCCTGTAAGCGCTGCAGACATTACCATCACACCTGCCAACAGCAACGCAGTCAATTTCTTCATTTTCATTATCATTTCCTCCTACTTGTTTGATATGAAAGTCCGATGCATCAACGACTTATTTTTATAACTTAATTATACTGTCCAACACGCAATCAACACATAGGAAATTTTGACACAAATCGGAAAAATCCATACTTTTTATATGAAAAAAGGCAACCGTCAAATTAAGGTGTTCTTTTGTCCTATACTTCAAATTCGCTTATACACGTTCGGAGTCACCCCATAATATTTCTTGAATACTCGTATGAAATAACTCTGATCATGATACCCAACCATCTCCGCGATTTCATAGATCTTGTGCTCGCCTTGGGCGATCAGATCTTCCGCCTTCTCCATTCTGCATTTAAGCAAAATCTCCAGAAAGCTTTTCCCGCTGTAATTTTTAAGCAGACGGTTAATATATGTTTTACTTAGCTTAAAATGGTCCGCAAGTGTATCCAATGACAAATCCTCGCCGTAATTCTCTTCGATATATTCCATCATACTTTTTGCGCTTTTCTGGTTCCGGCTCAGCCTTTCATCTCTGTTTCGCTCTGCCAGATATTCGACAATCGACTTCAGGACACTTAATACTGCCTGCTTTGTATGACTTTCATACACCTTCTTCAGGCATTCTGTGATAAATATGCTGTTCTCTTTATCTGTATGCTCTACGATTCTTCTATCAGCCAAATATTGAACGCTAAGGAGCATCACCTCCATCACATTATACCGCATCGTTTCAATATCCGGACACTGCTCGAATATTTCCTGGATCAGCTTCTTCGCTGTCTCAATATTTCCCTGCATTAACTCTGAAAGAAGCCTCTTCTTCTCGCCGTCCGACACCCGCCAGACCGGAAGCTTTATATCAGCCACATCCGCATAGGTCAGGATACCCGATCCCTCTCCCAGATAAGCCCCCTGTTCACAGGCCTCTAACGCCTGCTCGTAGGCATGATTCATCCGGAACAGATTCTTCTCCTGCCGGCTGATTCCAAATGCCATCTCCACCTGCAGCACTTCTCTTATATTCTTCTGGATCTTCTCGCATGCCTGTTCACAGCACACCTCACAATCCTTCTCTGCCATATGCCGCGGAAATGTTACGATAAAGCAATAGCCCAGATTATCAAATTCATAATACACCTGCTGCCCCGTCTGCTTCAAAAATTCTTCACAGATATTCTCCACAACAAAATCGAACAAATTCGGTTCTAATCCAGCCCTTTCCTTCCCCTCATCCGCATGGATCGAACCATAGACAAGTACATACTGTTCAATATAAATATTCAAATTCTCCAGACGCTTTTGCATCTCTTTGCTATCATTAAATCTTCCATAGATCAGGTCTGAGATTACTTTTCTGCGTACTGCCGGGATCGTCTTCTGATATTTTCGCTGCAACTCTGCGTAATCTCTCTGAACCTTTCTCGTACTGCGTATCTTACAGCATACCTTCCCCACGGCAGTATGCATTTCTTTGAAATTAACAGGCTTCAGAAGATATTCCGATACACCGATATGAATCGCGGATTTTGCAAATTCAAACTCATCATATCCCGTCAGCAGAATGATCTCCACCTCAGGACAGATCTCTTTCGCCCTCCTTGCGAACTCCAGTCCGTTCATCTCCGGCATCTTAATATCACTCAGAATAATGTCCGGTTTGTGCACAGTCATCAGGGCAAGCCCTTTCTCTCCATCTTCTGCCTTTGCCACTACGGTACATCCATAATCTTTCCATGGAAAGTGGCACAACCCATCTAAGATAATCTCCTCGTCATCAAGGATCAATACACCCAATTCCACAACCATTCCTCCTACTAATATTGCCCTTTCATACTTTATATGGGAAATGGATCAGAATCCGCGTCCCTCTTCCTTCCTCTGAATAGACCTGCAGTCCATACGCTTCCCCAAACATATATTGGATCCTTTGGTGCACCGCATAGACTCCAAGTCCCGTATGGGCAGTCTTGATATCTATTTTCTCTTTCTGCGGTCTTAAGAGATTTGCCAAGGTTTCTTTAGACATCCCGATACCGGTATCTTCTATTTCAATGTAGACTTCTTCCTTCACCCGATACGCACGTATCATCAGTTCTGTCTTTTCCTTTCTCACTTCTACGCTGTGTACGATCGCATTTTCCACTAAGGGCTGAATCGTAAGTTTCGGAATTCTCTGTGACTTGATGCGCTCATCAATCTCAAATACTGCCTCAAAACGGCTACGATATCTTGTCTGCTGTATATAGAGATAATCTTTCACATAATCTAATTCCTTTTCTAGCGTAAACATCGTCTCTTTATTGCTGATACTGATCCGCAGCAGATTACTGACGGCACTGACCATCTCGCAGATCTCTTCCTTCTCTTCTTTCCTTGCCATCCAGTTGATCGTATCTAATGCATTGTATAAAAAATGCGGATTGATCTGCGCCTGCAGTGCCTTGAACTCCATCTCTCTATTCAGCATCTTACTTACGGCGATCTCTTCTAACAACTCTTCTATCCTGCCGATCGTATGGTTAAATTCCTGATTGATCTCTCCGAATTCATCCCTTCTCTCTTCTTCGAGGCGGACGGAAAAATCTCCCTTTGACACTTCTCTCAAAGCCTGTACCGTTCTCCTGATCGGCTTTCCCATAAAACGCGACATGAACACAGATAATCCGATACTTAAGAAAATCCCAACTAAGATTGTAGCTGCCATTGCAATCTGCACCGGAGCGACCGCAGACGCGATCTCCTTTTCCGGAAGTATTCCAATAGCTTTGAATCCTGTATAATCCGACACCTGATATACGACCCGGTACTCTTCTCCTCCTATCTCATATCGGAATGAATCGTTCCATTTGTTGAACAACCTGTCTGCCTCTTCTGTCAGTTCCGAAGCTTCACCTACAATAATCTGATTCTTGTCATCCAGCAAAAGAATCATCCCGGAAGATGCAAAATCCACATTCTCCTGAATTCGCTCCAATGCAGACGCCCGAATTCCTGTCCGCAGGACTCCAAGCGAATCCATTGTCAGATTGTCTCTCACCAGTTTCACGATCTGCAGGCACCCGCTGCCCGAGATGTCATTCACATATATTACCGCACCGCTGCCCGCTGCCGCAATCTCCATTAATTCATCTTCATTCTCCAGCTCCGGTTCTTCCGTTCCGCGTATTGAGCAAAAATACTGTTTCCCATTCTCTCCATAGATCTCAATATCCTCCATCTGATAGCTCTTGAACATCTGCACCAGCAAGCGCTTCACCGTCCTTGTACTGCCGTAATATCCTTCTTCATTCTTCTCCGGTCTTCTGTTCAGCAGTTCCTCCTGCACCGTGGGATTGAATGCAATATAATCCAGGCGGTTCGCGATCATTTCCATAAAAGAATCATAATTTTCTGACACCTGATTGATCGTCTCTTCTGTCTGTGCGATCGTCTTTTTCAGAATAATATCCGACGCAGTCACATATGTAATCCCACCGGAAATTACAGATATAGTAACCGTAACCAGTATACATATCACAAACATTTTCTGAAAGATCGGCATATCTTTTATTCGTTGTTTCATCCACGTAAACATAAAATTTCCTCCCATTTTTATTAAGGTGCCTGAAGATCTATTCCATCGGAAGATCATCAAATATTTTCCTGAATAATATGGCGGATAAATACCCCGGTCCCGTAATTCCGATCAGCATCATATACAAAATATAGTAACCAAATAATTTCCAGTTTATGATACACAATATCGGACCTGCCAGAAAGAATGACATCATCAAAAACGTGTATGGCAAATAACGGAAAGTCATATAACATGCATTTCTCATTGTATTTCTTATTGTATTATCGAATCTTGCCAATATAGGAAATATGTACAGAGAGATAAGGCATAAAATCCAAAATATAAAAAGCAGCGCAATGCGTATGGGCATACCCCCGCCTCCTGCATCCTTGAGAAACACAAGATCTAACCGAATAACAGTAAAGCCTGCTATTAAGAAGCTCCAGATGATTGTCGCCTGCCGGAAGTTCGTCTTAAAAGCCTTCCAATAGCTCTTCCCTATATAAGACTCTTCATTGCGCGCCATCTTCAAGAGATTGTACCATGCCGCAGTCAGACCCGCGCCTGCTGTAATCACCGGCAGGGAAAAGATCAGACATAAAAGATTCAGCTTTATCAAATCAAAGATCCTTGATATAACCTGCGCAAGCTTCCCGTCCACATCAAAAAAGCCCATACTCAACCACCCTTTTTGTTTTACAATAGCATAGCCTTATCTTCCGGTGCAATCATAAAATCTGACACCGGCATGGCCTGGGCTTTGCGATTTTCCTATTTTCCTATTTTAATGCAACGGCAGCATTTATTTTCTTCAATGTCTTTCTGTCGCTAAAATATTATTTTAGTGTCGTGTACAGCTTTATACTTAAACAGGTTGCCTGTTTCCTTTTTATGTCTATAATATTTCGCGAAAATGCCTGCCAGTATCAATCTTTATCATTTCGGGAATCCCCTGTACAGCATTCGCTTCTGCCTTCGCTGCCGTAAATCATTTCCCCAATTTATCGAACGTTTTCCTGTAAAACAGACAGCGTTTCTGCAATTTTTTCACCTATAGTATCTTGAGTATGTGTTACAGCCCGATTTCTTTATCACTTTAAAGCAACACAGAATTGACAAAAACTCATTTCATAGGTACAATAGAGTATCATCTATATTTCAAAGGAGATACCTATGAACCATAAAATCGGCTTTATCGGCTTAGGTCTCATCGGCGGCTCGATCGCCAGGGCAGTCCGGCAGTATTTCCCCGATTACGAGATCGTAGCCTTCGATAAGAATAAAGAAACTCTGGCCCTGGCAACCCAGGAGTCCGTAATCGACGTTGCAGCAACAACCATAGACGACAATTTCCGCAATTGCCGTTACCTCTTCCTGTGCGCTCCCGTCTCTTACAATACAGCGTACCTAAGGCAGATCCGAGAATATCTTCACGACGACTGTATCCTGACCGACGTAGGGAGTGTGAAGACCAATATCCACAAGGAAGTAGAAGCCTTAGGAATCGAACGTTATTTTATCGGAGGGCATCCCATGGCCGGTTCAGAAAAAAGCGGTTACATCAACTCTAGGGCTATGCTGATCGAAAATGCATACTTTGTGCTGACCCCTACCAATAAAGTTTCTGCGAAAAAGATAGCACGCTATGAAAAATTCGTCCAGGATCTTCACGCTATACCGGTTCTTCTGGATCATCAGGAGCATGACTATGTGACAGGAACCATCAGCCATCTTCCGCATATTATCGCGTCAAGTCTGGTAAACTTCGTTCGGGATACGGATACCAGGGATGAACTGATGAAGAACCTTGCGGCCGGAGGCTTCAAAGACATTACAAGGATCGCCTCCTCCTCACCGACCATGTGGCAGCATATCTGCCTGAAGAACAAGGAGAATATCTCCCGTATTCTCGACTCCTATATCCAGTTTTTAAGCCGCGCCAGGAAGCTGATCGATCAGGAAGACGAACAGGGGATCTACCGCATGTTTGATACTGCAAGAAACTACCGAAACGCCATTCCCTCGTCATCTGCCGGTCCAATCAAGAAGGCATACGAGGTCTATTGCGATATTATAGATGAAGCAGGCGGGATCGCGGCAATCGCTACTATCCTAGCTTCCAACAATCTGAATCTTAAGAATATCGGAATTGTAAATAACAGAGAATTTGAAGAAGGGGTTCTGCGAATAGAATTCTACGACGAGGCGTCTTCTAAGAAGGCCGCAGAGATTCTGCAGAAATTCAGGTATATTGTATATGAGCGTTAAAAGTATTTATCCAAGAATCGGACTGAAAGGCGAGCTCACGATTCCGGGCGACAAGTCTATCTCCCACAGAAGCATCATGTTCGGCGCCGTCGCACGCGGGACTACGAAAATCACGAATTTCCTGAAAGGCGCGGACTGCCTGTCTACCATCGCCTGTTTTCGAAGTATGGGAATCAGGATCACTGAAGATACCGGCAGCATCATCGTACACGGCCAGGGACTTCGGGGATTATCTGCCCCACAGGGAACCTTAGATGTGGGGAACAGCGGAACGACTACAAGGCTTATGTCGGGCATCCTGTCGGGACAATCCTTTTCCTCTGTGATGTCCGGGGACGAATCCCTAAACTCCCGTCCTATGGGACGGATCATCAAACCGCTTACCGATATGGGCGCACAGATCGCAAGCGTACACGGCAATAACTGCGCCCCTCTTAAGATTACGCCTGGTAAGCTTCACGGTATTCACTATCAGTCGCCGGTCGCCTCCGCCCAGATCAAATCCGCCGTCCTTCTTGCAGGACTCTACGCTGATGGCGAGACTTCCGTGACCGAACCGGCTCTCTCCCGCAACCACACGGAACTGATGCTCCGAAGCTTTGGCGCCGATATCTCTTCGAAGCTTCACGAAGACGGGAGCGCGACCGCACGCATTCAGCCCTGCCGGGAGCTCTACGGGCAAACGATCCAGGTTCCCGGAGATATCTCATCGGCAACGTATTTTATAGCCGCCGGACTTCTCATTCCCGGCTCCGAACTGCTCATCAGGAACGTAGGAACCAATCCAACCCGTGCGGGAATCCTTAAGGTCTGTGAAGCCATGGGGGCAGATATTACTTATCTGAACAGTAAAAATACGGATTCCAGGGCCGGGGAACCGACCGCAGATATCCTTGTCCGCTATAGCCGGCTTCACGGTACTGTTATCGGCGGCAGCCTGATCCCGGCGCTGATCGACGAGATCCCGGTCATTGCCGTGATGGCGGCCTGCGCAAATGGTACGACAGTCATCAAAGACGCCGCGGAATTAAAGGTGAAGGAGACGAACCGGATCGATACTGTCACAGAAAACTTACGGGCAATGGGCGCTGACATTACCCCCACGGATGACGGAATGATCATAGAAGGCGGCGCAGCTCTTCGCGGCGCACGAATCAAGAGCCGTCTGGATCACCGCATTGCCATGGCATTCGCGATCGCCGGCCTGATCGCCGGCGGCGAAACCGCGATCGAAGACAGTCAGTGCGTAGACGTCTCTTACCCTGAATTCTTCGCGACGCTAAACTCGATATAGAGAGCGGCGGCAAATCCGCCCTCTTTTATTATCTTCTTTTATTATCTTCTTTTATATATCAAAAAAGCTGCCACACACGGCGGCAGCTTTTTCCCTTTTATTCCTGTGAAGAAGTATAGTCCTTCACGATCGGCGGGATCTGAGACAGCATATTATCCACATCCTCGAACATGGTACTCTTCGTCGTTCCAAGCTTTCCGGCCTTATTGATATGCTGAACGACCTCCTGATACTGATTCTTGATCTGATCGAAGAATCCGCACAAAACCTGAAGAGCTGATTTGGACTGATCGATCACACCGGAGATCTCCCTATGTACGCCTGTTGCTCCCTCCGCGGACTGCGTGATCTCATCAAACATCTCGTAAGTTTCCCGAACCTTATTAAGACTCTCGCCAAGAGCATTCTCAGAAGTCGTGATACTGCTGTTAAGCTGGTCCGTTCCCTTCTCTACCTCCTGGATTCCCAGATCCACCTCTCCGGTCAGATCCTTGATCTCGTCGGCAAGCTTCTTGACCTCCACTGCCACAACCGCAAAGCCCTTGCCCTGCTCTCCGGCGCGTGCAGCCTCGATGGAAGCGTTGATCGCAAGAATATTCGTCTGATCGGCAATAGATATGATCTTATCCGTACACCGTTTGATCCTCTCTACTGCCTTCTGCAGGTCTTCGAAGGTAGTCTCCATCTCATTGAAATATGTTGCAACCTGCTCGGAGCTGTTCCTTAATTCCTCCACACCGTCCTGCGCACGGGTCACCGATTGGGCAATCGTATCCTTCACCGTCTCAAACTCACCGGAGACCTGCTCGATGCTTGTGAAATTCTCACCAAAATCCAGAAGCCTTCCCTGAAACTCTTCTCCCTCTCTGACAACAGCCCCAAAAGAAGTCTCGATCTCATTCAATTCCCACAGAGAATCTACTTCCTTTTGCACCATCTCTTTGTGATAATCCTTCAAACTGCTCATTACGTGCAATATCGGATACAGATTGTTCTCATTCTCGGATACTGTACGGACCTCCTGCTTATTCCTTTTCCAAAACACCTTGCTCTTCCCCCTTCTTCTATTCAAATACCACGCAAGTCATAGACTGGTTCACAAAACGATTATTATAATGCTCTCCGTATCCCACAAGACCCGCATGATTTCCCAATCTTCCCATCTCGTTCAGATACTCCTGCATATAATTATTCTGTGTAAACAACAGATACCGGAAGAGGCAATTCACTGAGAATACCGCTGAAACTCTGGAAAAATCCTGCTTTATCGTCCGAATCGTATCATTTACGATCGCTCTGTAGTCGCCAAGTTCCAACAACACAAGAACGTCGGAATCGTTGACCTGCCTGAAACAGGTCAGCGCATCGCCCTTTACCTCCTTGATCGATACAATACAGGTATCGTCTCCATTCAATTTGCCGAACGGGTTCTGGAAGGTCCGCGTCGTGATCTCCTGCTCCGTCACATGAAGAATGTCCTGATAGACCTGCCTTGCCGGCTTGCCGTTCAGCGCGCCGATCACATAGTTGGCCTTATCCGTCTGTGAGGCGATAAACCTGTGATTCTTCATCTGATGATAAATATTCTCCTTATATGCTTTCACCCGGCCGCCCTGATTCTTCACCAGCGCATAAGCTACAGCATCTTCATAGATCTGTCCGTTGGCAGACACCTTGCCCGCATCACCGGTACCGCCGACCAAAGATATATCTCTACGCTTCAGTACAGAATAGATCGTCGTCAGCACGCACGCGTCGTTGCCGGAACAAAAATCAATGCAGACCGTGTCGTTATGGGAACCTCTTATACTATTCACATCCTTCTCCAGACGCTCGATATACCTGACAGGCATGACGGATACTTTCTCCAGAACGTTGGTAACTGCGCTTACTCCGTCTGAAAATGCGACCACGCCTACCCCCTTCTCCACTATCTTCGTATCATAACTCATACCGATACACCCGATACTTGGAACTCCGGGAAATATCTCCTCCAATTCCTTTACATGTGCTTCAAACTGATCGCTGTTAGACATCAGCATCAGAAGCTGCGGGTTGCTGATCCCACGGACCGCTTCTTTTAAATTTCCATTATGGCTTTTACCCAAAATCTGTCTCATTATGTAGTCCTCGTTCTTTCCTTCTTTTAACACAAAACGTGATTTTATTATATGGGATATGAATATATACGTCAATCATTTTTCATATATGGACACACGTTAATAGTATTTTATATTCACAGCCTTGCCCAGATGCTCCACGCATTCCTTTAACTGTTCCACCAGATTCATCCTGACGCTTAAGTCAAAGGGAAGGTTTGAATTCTTATGCGCCACGTTCATCGCCTTTCCGACGAAGAGATTCAGCTGTGTACATTCTTCAATGATCAGCTTCGCAAGCTTCGCCGCGCCGTTGTCCGCGTCCAGCTCATCGAAGAAAGCCTCGTCAAACTCGTCCTGCTCATACCGCTTCAAAAGCCCCAGCGACTTCCCTATAGTCAAAACGCCCTCCGTGACAAGATCCAGTCCTTCTATGGAGGCGGTCGGCGGGACCGTCGGATCAGCGCAATTTACGGAAGTAACGATCTCCCGTTTCAACACTCTCGACGTGATGTTGGCGCTGGTACCGCCGCAGACTACCTTAAGGCCCTCCTGTTTCATAAAATCACGCACGACCCTCTCGTCATCCTCCTTGTGTGTCGGAGGCCCGGTGAATATATTCACGATCCGCCGCTCGATCACTCTGGCTACCGCCACCGTCGTATCGTCTCCCGGCTTGTTCCCATACAGATCGTCGCATAGCTGGCTCAGCATTGCCGCAAGGCGGGAAGCCGATAGCGTCTGCCTCGTACACTTCAGCGTATAGTCAGCCATATCCTTCCAGGTCCACCCAAGGTTCATAAGTTCTCCTTCGCCGGCCCAGATCACCCCGTCGCTCATTAACACAAAACAATCCTTAAGACACACGTTAAAACGATATTCACGGATATTCTTCCCCTCGATCACCCGCTCCTCATACGGATAATCTACGATCTTCCCGTCCCTTACAAAGATACACTGAGGGTTGTCAAACTCAACCAGATACGCCTCACCGTTATGGAAGATCTGCAGGATACTGAACGTAGCATAGGCCACCTCCCTGACCTTGCAGACCGGAAGCGTCTTCGCAATAGTCTCAACACAAGACTCTATCGCCGCACCTTCCAGAAACATGGTTCCCAGTATCTTAGAGGTCAGCGTCGCCAGAATATTCGCCTTAACCCCGCTTCCCATCCCGTCCGCCAGGATCACAATCTCTGAATCCTTTGTCTTCAATATCTCTACCTTATCCCCGCACAGTTCCTCTCCGTGCTTGTTCAGGCTCTTCCAGGATATATCTACACTCACACTCATACTATTCTTCCTCTTCAAACAGGATCGAATCACGAAGCTTCGACAAGGTCACCTTCGTCTCTGCCGTAGTCTCTCCTAAGAGCCCTGCGATCTCCTGGGCTACCATCATCTGCTTATCGATAACCTTCTGCGCCATCTCGACCGTCTCCATCTTCAGGTTATAGTGCTGCTCTTTGGCCTTCTCTTCCTTCGTAATATCCTGATAGGTCACTAGAACAGAATCCAGACTGTCAATATAGATGATCGTCTCCACCACCTTAAGCTTCACGGTGTCCAGACTCAGCTTCTTATGGATGATCTGCTGCCTGGTCGCCAGAACCTCTGCAATGTCGCTGTCGTCTATGAATTCAAAGATATAGCGCTCCAACGCCTCCTCCCTGGATACTCCCAGCATCTCCATAGCCTTCTTGTTGCACTCCCGGATCCTCATATCCTTATCAACGATCATGATCATGCTCGGCGTCACATCCATGACAATGTTCGACATAGATTCCGCCTGTGCAAGTGCATACGGAAGGCACATGCCTATCTCTGCCTTCTTCTGGAAGACCGCCGCCGCCTTCGCACGGCAGGTAGCGTACCCGCAGGCGCCGCAGTTCAGCTCGTCCTCTTTCGTGTACTTGCCCATGGCGTGCAGAACCTCCTGCATCTCCCGGTCAGACGGCTGCTTATCGACAACGCGGCGGTCGATGAATACCTTGCTTAAGTTCAGACTGCTGCCATCGATCTCCTCGGCCTCTTCTCTGTGCATCACCTGTTTCTCAATATCCATCTTCGCACGGATCAAGGACTGCTGCCACTTGTCGGAAGCCGGGCCCTTGATACATCCGCCCTCACAGACATTTACCTCGAAGAAACAATTCCTGGTCCCGCCTTTCTCTAATTCTGCAAATAACTCCATACAGCTCTTAAGGCCGTCGATATGTACCTTATAGTACCCGTCGTCCTCCGTACCCGCAAGGACAGACTGGATCACTCCTCCGCTGATCGGGTAGAGCTGATTCACCTTGGGGCTTGGATTCCCCACCGGCAGATCGGCGCAGCGATGAATGTCGATTCCTTCCGAAGCCCACCACTTCGTGATCTCCTCAAATGTCAGGATCGCATCGACCGCTCCCCTTACGCGCTCGTCCCCGACAGCCTCTTCCTTCTTAGCAATACACGGTCCCAGGAACACAACCTTCACATCTTCGCCGTAAATACTCTTGATCAGGCGTCCATGAGCGATCATAGGCGATACTACCGGCGCCATCATAGATACCAGCGACGGATAATACTTCTCGATCAGATCATTGACGCTCGGGCAGCATGTAGTAATGATATTCGTCATCTGTCCGTCCCGAAGGAGATTCCCGTACTCCTTCGTGACAAGCGCCGCACCCTCCGCCGTCTCACGGACCTCATAGAATCCCAGACGTTTGAGCGCATCCACAACCTGTCCCGGCCTGTCGTATTCCAACACACCGAGATAAGAAGGAGCTATGGAGATGATCACCTTCATCCCCTGCTTCAGATACCCTTTTACCCGATCCATATCGCTTGCGAATGTCTTCGCATTCTGCGGACAGACCTCCAGACAGTGCCCGCAGTTAATGCAGTGATCCTTCATGATGTGCGCCTGCTCATTCTCGACCGAGATCGCCTTCACCTCGCAATTGCGCACACACTTGTAACAATGCCTGCAGCTTGCATCCCTAAAATCAATAACCCGCATTTTCTCGCCTCCTGTACCATTACTCCCCCTAATTATAACAAAATGTGCATATCCTCACAAGTTATTCCGGCTTTAACTTTCGGTTAAAATTACGTCTGTTGATGCAGCAGTGCAATAATTCTGCAATCTTTGCAGATTTCTATATAAGCGTTTCCCTCCATCCCCTCCAGCACAGTATCCCATTGGATCTGTGCGAGATATTTCATCGGTTTCCCGCACTCTGGACATGTCTCATCTGTCTAAGTACCGATTTTCACAGGACTATACTTCTTCTCATCCAAGGTTCCCTTCACCATAGGATAACATTTGTCAAAAATAGTTTTGATAAATGCGCCGTTTTCATCATATGACCATCCGCCGTATACCGCGTAAAAAGACGGATCGACATACAACTGTTTTCTCCACTTCCGCGGTTGTCTTTCCAATTCTAAAAAGGCCCGCAAGACATCCTCGCCGCCATGAACAGCAAGGCATAATAATAAATTGCCTGCAAGGTTCGGCTCAACGTCATCCTGCATTACCATTTCTATCATTGCTTTTACCACATCGTCGGGAGCGTCCTTATACAATTCACAGGGATAAAAAACCTCTTGTCCATATGCTGCTTCGGCTATCTTTGATGTATCAATGTCTCTGTAATTTAGCAGCTTCTTGAATAGCTCCTCTTCGCCTAACTAGCCGCTATTTGTTATTTCATCGCATATTTGCCGGATTTTAACAGCGATTTCATCTTTCGTCAACGCCAATATTTCATTGCGCTCATTTTCCGCCTGACAAGAAACACAAATCCCGTCAAAATAGATTTCCCGTCCGCATTGCCTGCATTTTTTCGCTTCGGCTCTCCTTCCAAACTCTCTATGAACACTATTTTAAAGCAATATAACGATATATTCAATGGCATTATGAAAAAGCTGCATATGAAACAGGCGGTCATTACGACCGCCCATAAAAAACAAATCGATATCTTATTTGGCTGCTTTCTCGGCAAATTCCGTGGTTACAAGCTTCTCATACGGAGCACGCTTCGCCAGTTCCCCGGCATCTTCAAGAATATCCTGAAGAAGCTCGAAGCTCTCCTCCTCGAAGATCAGATCTTCCTTCCAGGTATCCTGATCATAATACCGCGTCACGATCGTTGTGATGGTATCCTGATCTGTCTCTTTAAACTGCGGTGCAATAATCGCTGCGATCTCTTCCGGGGTATGTGCCTGCACGTAGTCCATCCCCCTCTGAAGCGCATTGGTGAATCCCTGGATAACTTCCGGGTTGTCGTTGATATAGCTCTGCTTTGCCGAGAATGCCGTATACGGCACATAGCCGCTGTCGGTTCCGAGGGATGCAACAACATAGCCCTTGCCTTCTTTTTCGAGATTCGTAGCTCCCGGCTCGAATTCCACCGTGAAGTCTCCCTGGTTCTCAGCAAAAGCAGCGGCAGTGGAGCCAAAATCAATACTCTGGTCTATGTTCACGTCTTTTGCCGGATCGATACCCTGCTGCTTCAGGATATATTCAAATACCATCTCCGGCATACCGCCAGTCTGCCCCAACATGATGAACATTTTTTCCACACTCGTCAATTTCTCTCTGGAAGCCACGATCCTGTATGGATAATGGTAGATTCCTGTCTTTTCAACCAGCCCCAGGTCAAGCAAATGCTCCATGTAGGCGGTAAACTTCTTCTTGTGCATAGGATAACCCATATCTTTCAGGCTCTCCGCCAGGAATTTTACAGAGGTAAAACCCGTTTCGTCCTTTTGAAGAAGCCGGATTGCCTCTATCATCATGGTCAGCTTCAGATTTTCCTTGTCGGCTTTGAAATCGTAGGCAGCCAGATTGCCGAGACCGTGTTTCAAATAGATGTCAACATTTCCGTCTTTATCTACAATGATTTTTTCAACGAGAACCTCAATGTCCGTCCGGGTCAGACTTTTTTGCTCCAGCACTTCACTTAAAATATCAAGTGCGGTTTGCAGATTAGGTTTGATTGCTGCAGTGGGGATATGAGGTTCCCTCGTCAAATCTTGCAGCGTTTTTTGGGTGGCAGAAATACGCTCCATTTTTTCAGTCTGTAAAGAGGCATATGTTTCATTGATAATTTCAGCCATCCCCGGATTCGCCGTAAGTTCCTTTACCTTTTGCGTAATCAGGGTTTTCAGCTCTTTCTTGATTCTTTCCAGTTCGTTCTTAAGTCTCTGCCGGCTATCGTCTGCGGAGTAAGCGGGAGCCTTTAAATTTGACAGATCGAAATTCTGTATGATGTCTGCCAGAGAGTCACGGCAAAGGGTAAGATATTTAACCAAAGCGTCCTTCAGGGTTTCTTCTGTCACCAGATGGGCATGTTCACAAAACTGCTTTCCCTTTTTGTTATAAGTGCTGCACACATAATATTTCCTGCGGTTCGGACGGTTGATTGCGGTCAGCTTCATGCCGCAGTCCATGCAGTACAGACACCCGGAAAAGAGGTTGACATGTTTTCTCTGGCCCCGGTACTGGCTGTGATTGCGGCTGTCCTTCACTTCAAAGAGCAGTTTCATAGTATCGTCATCAAATATTTTCGGGTGGTGGTCCGGGAAAACATATTGCTGATCTCTGGAAATCTTTTTGTCTTTGCCGTTGATGGTCATTCTCTCTCTTTTGTGGGTTCGGAGTACGCCGTTATGATAATCATTAAAGAGAGTATCTTTCACCATACCATAACTCCACATATAGGCGACTTTCCGGTGATAGGGCAGCCCCAAAGTCTCACAGCGTTCCTTTTGCAGCATGGAAGGCGTGGGGACGCCCCAGTCTGAAAGTATTTCCGCAATCTTTCGTATGCCGTTTCCTTCCAGATAAAGGTCCTTTTCAAGGTTCAGGATGGCAGCGGCTTCTTCATCAATTAAAACCATCTGCTTGTTCAGCGGATGCCGCATGTAACCGAATGGGGGAGTACATTTCAAGGTGCCATTTTCCTGTTCCATTTTCTTGATTCGTTTTACTTTTCGGCTTGTGTTCTTCACATGGCGTTCATTATCCCATGTTTTGATTCCGATAATATCATCATCAGAGTAAAGGGAATCATAGTTGTCATCAATCAAAATCACACGCTTCCCCTGTTCTTCCATTTCTTCGAGAAAAAGCAGTACCTTCGCATTATGCCGGCCGATTCGTGAAAGGTCTTTCGCCACAATCACATCTATGGAGTCGAGATTAGCCATCATGTTCTGAAACTGGGGACGGTTGAAGGAATAACCGGAAATGCCGTCGTCCTCGTAGATATGGCGTACAATCATATTGTTTTCTTCTGCGTATTTCTGGATTATCAGCTTTTGGTTTTCGATAGAGGAATAATTTCTCTTGTTATCATCTCTGGAGAGGCGGACATAACCGTCTATCATTGCGGGAGTATGGATCGCTGTCATTGTAGAATCGTCCTCCTTATCTTGCTTTTGATATTACCATATAGGCAGGATAACACTATGTTGTGGTTAGTCAGCGAAAATGGTTGCGGACCACATCCCGCAATCCATTTTCCATTGCCTGATCGCCCTCGATAATGGTAACGACCAGATACCCCCGTCTGCTAAGAGCTTCCTTCTTCCTTGTGATTTCAGAACTGTCAGAATCCTTTTTTTGGAGTAAGTAGCAGACCTCCTTTTGCTTTCCTATGACAATCACCTCAAATTTTTGCTTCATACTATTGTATGAAAAGTCAGGCTTATCCTATCAGTCAAATGTTCGTTGTCATTCTGCGGCAGATCAGGAAGGTCGTTCTGGGCTTCCGGAGAGTATTGGATGCTATTCTTCATTTGCCTTTGCCCGGAAATGTGCTCTCACATCCGAGGACAAAAGCCATCCCTTTTCCTCTCCTGACTTTTTCCCTTTTGCAAGTTCGCCCATGAACTTCAAAGTTGCCTGTGCTTTTTCATAGCCCTGTATGTCAACGATTGCATAGCGTCCGCGTCCGTTTTTGGTGAGAAAGACCGGTGCGCCCACAGATACGTCACGGAGCACATCACTGTAATTTCTCAAATCAGAGATTGGCTTGATATTAGGCATAATCATATACTTCTTTCCTGCCCTTAGTATACCTTGATTTGCTATAAAATTCAACGGCATATTTTACAGCTTAATTCCCATTTACAGGAATTGAAACTTCGAGATTCCGTAGACCGGGATCGTGTAAACCTGACCTGCAATACCGCCATGTGTATTGCCCTTTGTCATCAACAGATAGTCGGCCTTTCCTTTTTCCAATACTTCCATTGCCGTTCTCGCACTATTCTTCCCTGCCTTCACCTCAATCACATATATTTTCCCCGAAATCAAGGATTTTGTATAAAAATCCAACTCTCCTTTCCCCCAGGTGGCAAATGCAGGCATTTCAAACGCAAGCTCCCCTGCCAAGCCACTTCTTCGTTTTAATTCCAGATAGACAAAATTTTCACTTGTAATCCCATCAATATCCGCATCTTCACACCCAATCTGCTTCAGAAAATAAGATACAAGCCCGATATCCATAAAGTAACATCTGGCCTTTGCCCGGAAATCCAGGAAATTGCAATTCGATATTTTCCCTGCAAATCCAATAATCCCTGAACTGTACAGCCAGTCCATCGCCCGATTCACCGCAGCTTTTCCAAGATTACTGGAATAATCCTTCGCCACGATCCGCTGCAATTCTTCGCTGAAACTATCCTCGTCAAGCCCCTTTTTTTCTTTTACCAGGACACGCGCAATACTGCAGAATAAATTGCCATAAGCTTCATAATCTAATATATCGTCAAAATAACGCCGGCTTTCATTTGTAAAAAGACGGATGATCTCCTGTAATTCTTCCTGGCACTCCTTCACAGAAGCACCTGACAAATATCTAAGAACTACAGATGGATACCCGCCAATCTGTCGATAGATCTCATATCTGGAAGATATCTTCTGATATATATTTTCCTCCCCGGTTCCAAAAATATCCAGTTCATCAAATAGCTTAAGTTCTCCTAATGCATCCAGGAATTCTTCAAAACTAAGCGTCTGTATCTCCAGAGATGTCATATCCCCCGCCGAATAACGAAATTCCTTATTCAATATACGTCCCAGATAACTGCCCGTCACTATAAAATCACTTTCCAGGCTTCGTGTAAACTCCCGGATTCGATTATAAATTTCCGCTGATTCCTGAATCTCATCAATAATAACCACCGTATCTCTGGAATCGATAAATTTGGAATCATACCGAATGAGCAATTCTTTCACAGGATTTTGAAACCGTTCCCCTTCTTTCATTTCTCTTCGTATATCATGATATATCTCAAGGAAAATCTCCCCTGAAAGCTCCAGTAGATTGACGTAAACTTTGTTCGTATACTGCTCGTCTGCAAATTTATTTACAAGATAAGTTTTTCCCACTTGTCTTGCGCCGGATATCTCCAATGTATTATGCCGCGAACACTGCTTCCATGATAATAGTTTCTGGTATGCCGTCCGTTTTAAATCCATTATCAAATCCCCCTTTGCCTTTGTTTATACACACTTTACCATAGAGACCCTGAAATAGCAAGGTACTCTGCCAGTGTGTTCCCATGTACCATCGTGGCTGGGCATACCGCCTTTCCTCCCGCCAAGAACATTCGTCCCCTTAATCGCATCCCAGGTGAAATCCGGCATCTCTTCCCGCGCTACCAGGAAGTTACCGGCCCGCTGGGTCAGTTGGGCGAAGTTGACGACATAATCGTTGGCGCCTTCATTATAAGTATAGATAGAAGCCTCAGAGCCCATGAACCCGATATCTGCGCTTCCAGAGATAACGGCAGTCATGGTTTTATCTGCTCCAAACCCTGTAACTAATTCCAGATCAATTCCCTCTTCTTCAAAATACCCCTCTTCAATTGCCACATACATCGGAGCATAGAAGATGGAATGTGCAACCTCATTCAAGATCACCTTCGTAGACTCAGGAAGAGTCTCTTCGGTTTCGCCGGTATCTTTTGTATCGTCTGTCTGTTCGGTTGTAGCGGCAGTTTCGCCCTGATCATCCTTAGACGAGCAGGCAGGCAGGGCAGTTATAGACAGAACAATAACCAGCGCTGCTGCAATTATACGCTTTTTCATACATATCCTCCTTATAATTCCTAATGGTACAGTATATTCTGACGGAAAATATATGTGAAAGCGAATCATAAGACGGTATGCAAAAATGCCGAAAGACTCAGAAGATCACCAATGATCCCTGTTCTCTCGGCATAAATATTTATCTCCGGTTCTGCTCCTGCACCAGATGTGCAGCCCCGTACATCTCTCTTAGCTTCGGCTTCTCGATCTTACCGGTCGCGTTCCTCGGCACGTCTGCGAATATCACTTTACGCGGACGCTTATATCTCGGAAGCTTCTTGCAGAACAGATTAATATCATCCTCCATGCAGATCACTCCCGGCTTCAGGGAGACGATCGCCGCCGCAATCTCTCCGAGACGCTCATCCGGCAGGCCTATCACAGCGACATCCAATACCGCATCGTTGGTGCGGAGGAAGTCTTCAATCTGCACCGGATAGATATTCTCACCCCCGCTGATGATGACGTCTTTCTTGCGGTCCACCAGAAAGATGAACCCGTCTTCATCCTCCATCGCCATATCTCCCGTATAGAGCCAGCCGTCATGCAATACCTCTTCCGTTGCCTTCTTGTCATTATAATACTCCACCATGACGCCGGGCCCTTTGACAGCCAGCTCGCCGGTCTCTCCCGGCTTCACTGGTATCCCTGCATCATCGATGATCTTCGTCTTCCATCCGAATCCTGCCTTGCCGATCGCTCCCACCTTGTGGATATTATCTACCCCCAGATGCACGCATCCAGGCCCGATCGATTCACTCAATCCATAATTCGTATCATACTGATGCTTCGGGAAATAATCCTTCCAGTGCTTGATAAGGCTCTGCGGCACCGGCTGCGCTCCGATATGCATCAACCGCCACTGCTCCAGCTGATACATGTCCATCTTAATCTTTCCGCTGTCCAACGCCAGCAGAAGATCCTGCGCCCACGGAACCAGAAGCCACACGATCGTACACTTCTCTTCCGATACTGCCCTTAAGATAAATTCCGGATTCGTTCCCTTAAGAAGAACCGCCTTGCCCCCTGTCAGGAAACTCCCGAACCAGTGCATCTTGGCTCCGGTATGATAGAGCGGCGGAATGCATAAGAATACATCGTCCTTCGTCTGTCCATGGTGGTTCTGCTCCACCTTGGCGGAATGCATCAGCGCCTCATGGGTATGCAGGATCGCCTTGGGGAATCCGGTCGTCCCGGAAGAGAAATAAATCGCCGCATAGTCCTCGTCATTGATATCAATCTTCGGAGACTGGCTGGAACAGTTGGCAGAATGCATGGTATAATCCTCTGCGAACCCCGGACAGCCGTCCCCCACATAGTAAAGCAGGCGATGCTTGCTGATATTGTCCGCAATCTCCTCCACGCGCCCGATAAACTCCGGCCCGAACACCAGCACGTCCACCTCGGCAAGCTCCACGCAATACTGGATCTCCTCCGCGGAATAACGGAAATTAAGCGGCACAGCCAACGCTCCCGTCTTCAGGATCCCGAAATAAATCGGCAGCCATTCCAGGCAGTTCATCAGAAGAATCGCCACCTTATCGCCTTTCTTGATCCCTCGCTCCAGCAAAAGATTGGCAAAACGGTTGGACTTCTCATTGAATACGCTCCACGTGATCTCACGCCTGTAATAAGACGCCCGCACCGGCTCGATCAGTTCATACTCTTTCCAGGTCACACGTCTTGTCTCCGGCATCTCCGGGTTGATCTCTACCAGGCACACGTCATCACCGTACAGCCGGCAGTTTTTCTCCAAAATATCTGTAATAGGCATT
>Ga0137308_100042_pt1 | contig 206670 bp, 179 predicted proteins | sample Inofrocosms_June_FD_97181 | JGI IMG/M metagenome (GOLD analysis project Ga0137308, IMG submission 97181) | Mouse cecal microbial communities from Vienna, Austria - N-Acetylneuraminic and N-Acetylglucosamine D2O microcosms_June | ecosystem: Host-associated > Mammals > Digestive system > Large... | reverse complement strand
GGAGTCCGACTATATACAGGCCCGCCTGTTCAAGAACAGTATGGCTTTGGGGAAACGCAGGACAAAAGTCATTTATTACGACTGTACCAACTTTTATTTCGAGACTGGACAGGCCGAAGATGATAAACAGTTTGGCGTCAGCAAAGAAAACCGCCCCCTTCCGATCGTGGAGATGGGGCTTTTCATGGACCGGGACGGCATCCCCCTGGCTTTCTGCATCAATCCGGGAAATGAAAATGAACAGCAGTCCCTTATACCGCTTGAAAACAAACTCATGGAAAAATTTGACATGTCACAGTTCGTCGTCTGTACGGACGCAGGGCTTTCCTCTAATACAAACAGGTATTTCAATTGCTATGACAAAGAAGACGGGACACGTGACTTTATCACGACCCAGTCCGTGAAAAAACTGAAAAGCCACCTGAAAAAATGGGCCCTCGCGCCGGAAGGATGGCGGCTTTTTGGAAGTGACGGCCGGTCCACATATAACATAGATGAACTGGAGGAAGAGGAATGTCTTGACAGGATCTATTACAAAAATCGGTGGATCAAAGAAAAAGTAGACGTTACCATAGATGGACAGAACAAAAAAGTGGAACTTGAGCAGCAACTCATAGTCACCTATTCCATCAAATACCGTAATTATCTCCGTTCTGTCCGCAGCCGGCAGGTGGAACGTGCAAAAAAGGCAGTGGAGGCAGGCGCAAAAACGGTGGAACGCAAGCGGCAGAACGACCCGAAACGCTTCATTAAGGCAGATCATGCCACACAAGATGGGGAAGCCGCAGAATATACCGCTTATTACATTGACGAAAATGCTATCGCCCAGGAAGAAAAGTACGACGGTTTCTATGCCGTATGCACGAGTCTTGAAGACGGGGTGGAATCCATCATAAAGGTGAACCGGCGTAGATGGGAGATTGAGGAATGCTTCCGTATCATGAAGAGCGAGTTTCAGGCTCGGCCGGTATACCTCAAGCTTCAGGATCGCATTGTGGCACATTTCATCACCTGCTTTATTTCGCTCATTCTTTACAGATATCTGGAGAAAAAACTGGACAACCGCTATACTGTTGGCCAGATCATAGATACACTGCAGGAAATGAATTTCATAAAATATGAAGGGAAAGGCTATCAGCCGACCTATACCCGCACGGAACTGACAGATGCACTTCATGAAGCGTTCGGCTTCTGCACATCCAAAGAAATCGTGCCTGTTAAAAAAATGAAAAAAATTTGTGCCGACACCAAAAGACAGGAAAAGTAACGTGTAACGGCAAAATTTGGAAAAGTCCCACAGGCCAGTAAAATCAAGGCCTCTGAGACTTTTTTATTGTTTTTAGTGTCAAACTCAGGATTCTAGCAAACACAAAGAGGAAAGTCAATAAAACTTTGGCAGCAAAAAATTACACAATATCCCTCTGGCACTATCATATCCATCAGTATTCCATCCGTTCTTCCGGATCATTTTGAATCGCAGGCCGCACGACAGCATCATATCTGTCCTAGTAGCCGGGCGATGAATTATGTGCGATATGACAATACTCTTATGAAGCGTCAAACTTCTGGCCAGACCGATCCGGGCCTTTTCACCTCCGGAAACCTGCAGGGTTTCATTGCTGATCTGTGTATCCAGCGTATACCCGTTTGCAGCGAAAAACCTGTCGAGCTTTACTTTGCTGATTATCGCAGGCAGCTCTTCATCCGTACAGGTTCCCTTCTGATCAAGATTACACCTGATTGTATCGTCGAAAATATAAACCTGCTGCGGCATCAGCAGATTGTTAACAGTCAAAGGCAGCAAAAAAATAAGGATGATCAGAAAACTCATCCAGTGGCAATATAACAACAGCACCGCTGTCAGACCGATTACATTTCTGAACAACGCCTCATAGCTCAATTCGTTGTCCAGAAATGCGCCCGAAAGTCCGGCCATACTCCATGCGATCAGCGGCTCGGAAGATGCCGCAAACAATGCCGTTACTATAATCCGCACGGCATTATTGCGATTTATAAAGACCGATAAAATCCTTTTCATTCCTGTTCCCCCTCCTCACGTGCAGGCAATCTATTTACTGTTCTATCTTTTATAAAATTATTCATAAATATAAGCCGGTCATGGCAAAGTGATTTTGTCATGACCGGCTATTAACCTTACAATAAGCTTATTTTTTCTATTTAATATATTCAATACGCCCTGAACCAGTTATTGTCGCAGAACTTGAAAGGGGTTTTGAAAAAGCTAAATAATAATCTTTGCTTGTATCCAAATCTGTAAATTATTAATTCTTTATAATCTATTCAATAGCTTTCTCTATCCCTAATATTGCGTGTTCTTCTATTTCATCCCTTGACCCCCTTTCTTTTCCTGTTTTACACAACTGATCATTATCAAGTATATATATAGAGATGACATTGCCTACACGATTTCGTGGAATTTGAGTAATTCCAGACGTCGAACCATACCTGCCCTGAATTAAAATATTTTCATCAGGTGAAAAGTCACTAAACACTTTCACCGAATACCTTGTAGTTCCAGAATACAAATCCGGATAAGATGTATAAACTGTAATCATAACAGGAGTAACGACAATCCTATCAATTGTATGACCATTTACTTCCTCATTTATCTCATATGTCACTACATCATCTGTATTTGACTTTGTCAATACCGAAAATATCCATTTACCATTAGTAGTTTTAGCATTTATTTCATCAGGCTCTATTCCAATCGAATCTATCTCCATTTCAAATTTAAACTCACTCGGAAAAGCTAAACCATCTAATGAAAACATTTCAATACCCACAAAGGTATATTCATCGTAAAATTGTCCCTCTAAACCCGCAATTCCGAAATCACTCAATTTCTTTCGTTCAGATTCACCTGATATATAGGCAGCACCTTCATAGTATAATTGCCCATTCCTATAATCATCAGGAGATATTTCAGAAAAAGATTTTTCACTTTCAACCACAAATCCTGCATATAAACTTGTTCCATCACAGTAAATTTCCGACAACATTACTGTAATTCCATTATCCACAGCAGTATCCCCTACTTCAAATGCATAATTTGAATATAACCCTGCAAAATCCAGTTTATCCTGAACAAATGCAAATGCACTTCCAAAAAAGGGAATTGTCCGAGCATATACTGGTATGCAAACGTTTATCGCAACAAAAACTATTAAAACACAAGCTACACAAATAGTTATTGTCGTGGAAATTATTTTCTTCATTTTCTCTCTCCTTCTTTTGATTTTATATATGTCATATCCCCTATAGTAATAGTTTCTATTTTTTGTGCATCAAGTATAGTATCGGAAAAAGCCATATAAATTTTCTTTTTGTCGTTCGTATTATTACTGACAATATAATAATCCCAATAACGATTTTATTCCTTTTCCTTCCTCTGATATCCGATGGGAAATTTACTGAATAAAATTCCAGCGTTCTTCCTATGGTCATTTATATTATCTTTGTGGTTTTACCATCTTAGTTAGTATAGTACTATTATAAATAGTACGCGCTCCTTTGTCAACTATTAATGTAAGAATTTTTAATGAGGACATTTCCTATAACATAATTGATATTCCAAAATATCATTTATCACATTTCCACATTTGCTGCACCTTCTCGCATTATAACCATATACAATACATCTATCTCCGCTCTTCTCATGTTCTTGTTGTGTCCCATTCACATATGTATGGCTGCACGCCCTCTGCTCCTGCCGTCCCTCGCCGGTGTATATATTCCCCTGCAGATCCTGGAAATAACTTTCAGCCGGAAGCTCTTTTAGATCCGCTGCATCTACATCCACAAACAGACTGTTCATCTCTTCCTCACTTCCCTTGAACCCTTCCTCTACAAAAATCTCCTCCCATCGCGTACCATGCTTAATGTTCTCTCCGGTTTGATCCAACACTATAACCGGCTTCTCATATGCCAATACCGGAATCGAACCCGCCAGACCGGTCAACGCCGTGAAGCATACCGCCAATACCCTCATTCCTGCTTTCAATTTCCTTGTCTTCATCATTAATGATATCCTTTCCTTAACATTTTCCTTACTGCTGCCAAAAGGTGCAGTATACTTAAAACCCTTTCCACTCTCTACCGTGACCATTTGCAGAATTAATTGAGCATACATCTTCCTCTGCTCTTCTCCGCAATGCAACGCGATCTGTTCATCGCAGACACTTTCACTCACCTTACCCAATTCACGGACCAGCCAGTAAACCAACGGATTATACCAGTTTAACCCGGTCACCAGCACTCCCAACAGTTTAAAAAGCGTGTCATAATTTTTGATATGCAGCAGCTCGTGCTCATAGATGAACCCGCCTTCCTCATCCGAATATCTCTGCTTTGGCAGTAACAGGACTGGTCGTATAACCCCGATGGACAACGGCACCTTCAGACCCGGATCCCATCTGTACCTTATGTTTCTTCTGATCCCCAATCCGATTCTTGTCGCTTCCAGCGCTGCCAGCGTCTCCTTAACCGTAATATCCTCACTGGCCTCAAAGAGCATTCTTCTTTCTTTGCCGTAACCGGACAGTTTGAAAAATATGATCGTAACGGCTACGATGCTCCACACGATAAACAATGTGATTTTTGCCGCCATAAAAGGAAAATAGATTTTCCCTTCCCACGTCACTTCAATGACATTCCGGGCCATATCATACACTCGATTACCTTCCTGATCTATAAACAGAATGCTCTCCTGCGTGCGCTTCTGTACGATACCCTGTGCTATATCCATATAATGTCCCACCTGGACCGGCACCATATAAAAAAGCAAAGCCATAATCAGGATCCGGTATCTATGCTTCGCACCGAAAGACTTTTTCAAAGCCGCCATGAAAATGAGATAAAGAAATACCACCATGCTGCCCGCGCACGTCATCGATCCCAGCAGTTTCATAACCTGTTCTCCTCCAACAGTTTCCTGATCTCTTCCGCTTCTTCCGTGCTGATCATCTCCCCGCCGGACAAAGCACTTACAAAGTTCATGAATGAGCCGCTGTAGGAATCCCTGATAAACTGCTCCGCTCCTTTCTGCTTATATTCCATTCTTGTGACAAGGGGCACATACAGATATTTTCTGTCTTTTGAGATCCTGTCAATAAACCCGGCCTGCAGCAGTTTGGCCAGAAAAGTATTCAACGTCTGCTTCTTCCAGTCCTTATCACAGTGTTCGTTGAAATAATCCAGGATCTCCTTGGACGACATCTTTCTGTCTTTCTCCCACAGTAATTCCATGATCTCTTCTTCTGATTTCGTCAAACTATACTTTCCGTTCATTCTCTACACCCTTCCTTTCGTCTTTCATCCTGCCTTACAGATCCTATGCTCATACCAGCGTTTCCTGTATGACTATATCTTATATTATTGTACTATACTGAGTAGTATTGGTCAATGCATGAATTCCCTGCAGAATCGTATGCGAAATTCTTCCGTCATACAGCTCCTGTCATTCAACAACAGCTCATGGAACAGTCCGGCATATTAACACCCGGAAAAAGAAAAAAGCCGGAACAAATCCCGGCCGGCAATTTAAATCCGTGCGAGCAGCTCGGACGGCGTAAATGCCGTTACCCTGCTCCTGGCAAAATCTTTCACATTTCGCGTAATGATATAATCTGCGTGTAGACGCTCTGCCGTCGCACTCTGGACGGCATCCTCAAAATCATCCCACTTCATCTCTGCAGCACGGATAAGATCCGATACATTGAAATCTGCAAATTCAAAGATCAACGACAACGCCTTTAAAGTCTCCTCAATTTTCTTTGCATCTAATTCCTTCCGCATAACATAGACCAAATTGGCAAACGATAAAACAGAAACACAGCCTCTTGCTTTCTCTGTTTCACATAGTTTCCAGATAACGGTGGAAGTCCGGACATGCGGCTCCCGGTTTTGAAGAACATCCAAAAGAATATTTGCATCAATCAACAGCGTCATACTTTTCCCTCAATCTCTCTGACCGAGCCTCATCAAGGTCATGATCCTCTTTCAAAAGGCCGGTCAATGCATCCGTCAGATATGATACGGCAGCATCTTTTGGAATAAAGCGCCCTACCTCCCGGCCATTTTTCGTTACGATGATTTCCTGTCCGGACATGACAAGATTCAGATATCTCCCGAAATTATTCTGCATTTCTGTTGCAGTTGCAGTGATCATGGAATCACCTCCTTTAGCTATTTTCAGTATATCAGATATTAGCTAATTTATCAATAAATACACGCAAAGAAAAGGACGCGTTCCCGCGTCCTTTCTCATTACATCCACACTATGCATTTGTTTACTCGTCGTTTGGTTCCAAAAGCGCCTTTTCATAGCTGTCCAGAATAATGCTCTGTATTCTGTCCCGGGTCTCCGAGTTGATCGGATGTGCAATGTCGCGGTACTCGCCGTCGTTGGCTTTCTTGCTGGGCATTGCAATGAAAAGACCTTTCTCACCTTCAATTACTTTAATGTCATGAACTACGAATTCATCGTCTATGGTAATTGAGACGATTGCTTTCATCTTGCTGTCTTGAGTCATTTTACGCACGCGGACATCAGTAATTCTCATGAAGCTCAGCCTCCTTATCATATGATACCGGACAGTAACCTGCCGGTTTTCACAAGCTTTTCCACACAAGTCATACTCATCAAGCCACGTAGCTTGTAATAAAACATTTAATTAGTTACGCACATGCCTCTTACACAATATAATACATCTTTCAATCGCAACCGCCTTTCCATCATACCATTAAATTACGAATCTGTCATTATGTTCTACCACAATTTCTATACCATTTTCCCCTTTATGGTAAGAATTGGCCCGTATCGTCCCCCTGCTCTCCACGATACAATTCTCAATGTGTGTATTATCTCCAATATAGACATCATTCAGAATGATGGAATTCTTGATATAGCAGTTGTTGCCGATGTAAGTTTTCTTAAAGATCACAGAATCTTCTACCTTACCGTTCACGATACATCCGCTGGAGATCAAGCTGTTTTTGATGCTTGCTCCTACATTATACTTGGCAGGCGGCAGATCATCAACCCTGGAATAAATATCCGGATACTGCTTGAAGAAATAATTCCGGATCTCCGGATGAAGGAAATCCATGTTCGTCTTAAAGTAATCATCCACGGAAGCGATATTACTCCAGTATTCTTTGATCTTATAACCGTAGATACTTTTCATATTCTTATAACGGATCAGAATATCTTTCACGAAATCGTATCTGTCTTCTTCTGCACATCTTTCGATCATCTCAATCAGCTGCCGTCTTCTGACTACATAGATACCGCAGGAGATCGTGTTGGACCTGGCCACCACCGGCTTCTCCTCGAATTCCTCTATGCGGCACTCCTCGTTCATCTTGACCGATCCGTACCTGTCCACATTGACGTCCGCAGGCATATCCTTACATACAACAGTGATATCCGCCTTCTTCTCAATATGGTACTCCAGAAGCTTATTATAGTCCATTTTGTAAACGCAGTCACCGGAAGATATTACCACGTATGGTTCATGGCTGTTTTTCAGGAAAGAAAGGTTCTGTGCAATGGCATCTGCTGTACCACGATACCATGCATTACTCTCTGCTGTCAATGCCGGAGTGAAAACACGCAGCCCACCCTGCTTACGACCGAAATCCCACCATTTGGAAGAACTTAAGTGTTCGTTCAGGCTCCCCGCATTGTACTGTGTAAACACGGCAACCTTATTGATGTGGGAATTGGTCATATTGCTCAGCGCAAAGTCGATTCCCCGGTAGCTTCCTGCGATGGGCATGGCACAGACCGCCCGCTTCTGGGTCAGCTCCTTGATCCTGTGATTGTTGCCGCCTGCCAAGATTATTCCGATTGCTCTCACTGTTTATCACCTGCCTTAATCAAAGTTTTACCACTCGGAAGACTGCCTTCCGCATAGTCCTGTGCACTCGTCACGCCAAATACGACCGAATTCTTACCGACGGTGACGCCCTGCGGGATAAAGCTCTTCTCCCCGACCGCCACGATGCCGCTGTTGTAGATATGAGGATCCGTCTCGTTCTCTGCTTCCTCCCCGATACCCAGCCTGACATCATCTTCGATCACTGTATTCTCGGCGACAATTGCCTTGTGTAATTCACAGTGACTGCCGATCCGCGTCTCATTCATGATGATGGAATCTCTGATGACTGTTCCCTCACCCACCGTGACGCCGCAGCCGATCACGGAATTGTATACCTGGCCGTATATCTCGGAACCTTCCCCGATAATACTACGCTCCACAATACTGTCGGAACCCAGGTACTGCGGCGGCAATATCTCGCTCTTCGTATAGATCTTCCAGTACTCCTCGTAAAGGTTGAACTCCGGAACGATATCGATCAGTTCCATATTCGCTTCCCAGTAGGAGCTTAAGGTGCCGACATCCTTCCAGTATCCGTTAAACTCATAAGCGTAAAGAGGCGCCCCCTTCTCATGGCAGTAGGGAATGATATGCTTGCCGAAATCCAGGCCCGGCTGTGAAGCGTTCGTCAGCAGCGCTTCCTTCAATGTCTTCCAGTTGAAAATATAGATTCCCATGGAAGCGAGGTTGCTGCGAGGGTTCTCCGGCTTCTCTTCAAAATCCGTGATCCTGCGGTCATTATCCGTGATCATGATCCCGAAGCGCTTCGCCTCTTCCATCGGCACCGGCATGACCGCGATCGTCACCTCCGCGCCGTTCTGCTTATGGAAATCAAGCATCACTTCATAGTCCATCTTATAGATATGATCACCCGACAGGATCAGCACATATTCCGGATTGTAACTCTCCATGTAGTCCAGGTTCTGGTAGATCGCATTCGCCGTCCCTGTATACCATTCGCTGTTGACACTCTTCTCATAAGGCGGAAGCACCGTCACACCGCCGATATTCCTGTCAAGATCCCAGGGAATACCGATCCCGATATGGGTATTGAGACGAAGCGGCTGATACTGCGTCAGCACACCCACGGTGTCAACACCCGAATTGATACAGTTACTGAGCGGAAAGTCGATGATCCGGTATTTGCCGCCGAACGCTACAGCAGGTTTTGCAACCTTCGACGTAAACACACCCAATCTGCTTCCCTGACCGCCTGCTAAGAGCATGGCAATCATTTCCTTCTTAACCATGTTATCACCTCTTGTTTTCTAGTTTTTATAAAAATTAATATAATAATATATTAAAATCTCAACCGGGTTTTATGGCTTTGCATAATTATATCACACTCTGAATTGAAAGTGAATATTATTTACGAATTTATTCTCCCGTTATTTCGCCTATTATGTTAACAATGCACAATTATCTTCTTTGAAAAAAAATGTATTTGTTGGATTTATATACTGCCGCTTTCTTCTCTGTTATTTTATTCTCTGTCGGATATCAATTATCCCCAAGTCGGTTCCCTGATCCGCAGGCACGCCTTTTTATATGTCCGGCTCCATGTGTTCCGTCCAAAAAACCCCATATCACGCTTCCGGACTACATTTTCCAAAAACATATTGGTTTTTTTTGGGCAAATGAGTATAATACTAGTAAAAAATGTAAATTTGCCAAGGAGATATCCATGTACCAGATCAATTTCAACAGTCCTATTCATATATATTTCATCGGCATCGGCGGCATCAGCATGAGCGGCCTGGCAGAGATCCTTCTGTCGGAGGGCTTTCGCATATCCGGCTCCGACAGGACCCCTTCCCCGCTCACACACACGCTGGAGGAGCAGGGCGCCGTCGTGCATTACGGCCAGCAGGCGGAGAATATCACGGCAGACATCGACCTGATCGTCTATACCAGCGCGATCCGTCCCGACAATCCGGAGCTTAGTACCGCCGGCCGCCTGAACATCCCTACCCTGACCCGTGCGCAGCTTCTGGGCCAGATGATGAAAAATTACCAGGTGCCCATTGCCATCAGTGGCACCCACGGCAAGACTACCACCACCTCCATGATCTCCGGGATCCTTCTGGAGCACAAGGCCGATCCGACACTTTCCATCGGCGGTATCTATAAACCGATCGGCGGCAATATCCGTGTGGGTTCTTCCGAATATTTTGTCACGGAGGCCTGTGAGTATACCAACAGTTTCCTGAGTTTTTTCCCTAAAATCGGCATCATCCTTAATATAGAAGAGGATCATCTGGATTTCTTTAAAGATATTCATGATATCCGCAGCTCCTTCCACCGTTTTGCAGAGCTCTTGCCCGCTGACGGCACGCTGATCATAAGCGGCGACATTGACCGTTTCGAAGAGATCACCGAAGGGCTTTCCTGCCGGATTATCACTTACGGCTCTTCTGCCGGCTGTGACTACCATCCGGCAGGCATCACCTATGATGCGTCGGGTTGTCCCTCTTTCCATCTTATGCGGAGAAGCGGAAAAGAAGACGTATTCTCTCTGCGCGTTCCCGGCGAACACAATGTCTATAATGCAGTGGCCGCCATCGCGCTGGCAGACCTGCTTGACATTCCCGTCGAAACGACCGCCGCGGCGCTTCGTTCCTACGGCGGCACCGACAGACGGTTTGAGCATAAAGGTGAAGTGAACGGCATCACCGTCATTGACGACTACGCCCATCACCCTACGGAAATTGCGGCTACGCTGACGGCTGCCAGAGAACTTCCTCACAAAACCACCTGGTGTGTCTTCCAGCCTCACACATACACGCGGACGAAGACCTTTCTTGCAGACTTTGCCAAATCGCTGTCTCTGGCAGACGAGATCGTCCTCGCAGACATCTACGCGGCCAGAGAGAAGGATACGCTGGGCATCAGCTCGCAGACGCTGCAGGCAGAGATCGAGAAGCTGGGACACCGCTGTTATTATTTCCCCTCTTTTTCGGAAATTGAAAGTTTCCTTTTAGAAAATTGCACAAAAGGGGATCTGTTGATAACTATGGGCGCCGGAGATATCGTAAAAGTCGGCGATCACCTGTTACAGAAATAATTATTCACAGTATCCACAGAAAATGACCGGCTTTTTTACCGGCTTTCTGTGGATATTCTGATGCGGGTCATCTCCCGTATTTCGGGAAATCCTGCTGCTCCATCCACATTATCCACATTTGGTAAACATCTGTTCTTATTTTTTCTTTGTTACTGTTTACCTATTTTATTTTGGGAAGCGCTATGCTATAATGCCAGATGTGTCCTTCTGACACATGTTGTGCTTTAGGGGTAAGGCGAAGGTGGTGTAGTAATGAGTTGTTTCACAATTTATCAGGATAACCATACCGATTCGACAGTTATTTCCAATCGGTTTATCGACGAATACATGAAGGCTGCCAATGATGCGCAGCTTAAGATCTATCTGTATCTGCTCCGTATGATGAGCGCCAGCCGCGCTACCAGTATCTCTGATATTGCGGATATTTTTAACTATACGGAGAAGGACGTGATGCGTGCCCTGAAATACTGGGAGAAGAATCAGCTCCTGACACTTGATCTGGACGAGCATAAGAACGTGATCGGCATCCATCTGAAGGATTTTTCCGCGTCTGCTCCGGCTGCATCCACGCCGGCCGCAGCGCCGCTTGCCTCGGTGGTGCCCATCTCTTCCAAGCTGGCAGTATCCGGCCAGGCGTCAGCGGCTCCACGAGAAGTTCCGGAGCCCGCCCCGGAACCGGAAGAACCTGCCGATACTTCGCTTGACAATATCTATGTGAAGCCCAACTATACGCTGGACGAGCTGAAGGCTTTCAAATCCGACGAGGCCACTGCCAGACTGCTTTTCGTGGCGGAGCAGTATCTGCGCAAAACGCTCAGCGCCAATGATGTGCGGACGATCCTCTTTATCTCGGACAGGCTCGCCTTCTCCGAAGACCTGATCGACTATCTGATCCAGTACTGTGTGGATCACGGCAAGAAGGATCTGCGCTATATCGAGAAGGTTGCCATCAGCTGGGCACAGCAGGGGGTGACCACTCCCGGACAGGCTGCCGGAATGGCCGGCAAGTACGACAGATCCGTCTATGAGATCATGAAAGCGCTTGGCAAGAACGGCACCCCGACGAAGACGGAGGTCTCCTATATTACACGCTGGACGAAAGAATACGGCTTTGGTACCGATATTATTTTTGCCGCCTGCGAACGCACCGTACTGGCGACGGACAGGCATCGTTTCGAGTATGCCGACAGGATCCTTGCCAGCTGGCACAAATCCGCCGTACACAGCATAAACGATATTCAGTCTCTGGACGAGCATTACCATCGGACGAAACCCGCCAAAGCAGCCGCCGTCACCAACAAGTTCAACCAATTTACACAGAACAGCTACGATTTCGATGCTTTAGAACAGGAACTGATCAGCAATTAAAGAGCCGCTGAGACAGCATTATAAGGAGCATAAAGTGTCCCTGACAAACGCGCAATACGATACGATCCTTCATCAATATGAGATAAAGCAGCTGAAAAGCCGCCGTGAGGCAGAACGCCGGCTTGCCTGTGTCTATGACCGCATTCCCGGATACCGGGATCTGGAAGACATGGTGGCGGCCGTCTCCGTAGCCCAGGGCAGGAAGCTGCTTGCCGGTGACGAGGAGGCCCTGGAAGATCTGCGCGACTCGCTGGCCGAGTTATCAGGCCGCAAAGCACAGCTTCTGGAGGATGCCGGCTTTGCCCCTGATTACCTGGAACCGGTCTATGAATGCCCGGACTGTCAGGATACGGGCTATATCGGCAGCGAGAAATGTCACTGTTTTAAGCAGGCCATGATCACCCTGCTCTATGAACAGTCCAACATACGCGAAATGCTCCGCACAGAGAATTTCGATACTCTGTCCTATGAGTATTATGAGGGCGAGGACCTGTCCCGTTTTAAGAATGCGGTACGGACCTGCCGAAACTTTGTCAAAAATTTCAATTCCGACTACCATAATCTCTTCTTTTATGGTACAGTGGGGACGGGAAAATCTTTTCTCTCCGGTTGTGTTGCCAAGGAACTGATCGAGAGCGGTCATTCCGTGATCTATTTCAGCACCACCGGCCTGTTTGATTTATTATCCAAGAATTCCTTTGATTATAAGAATAGAGAAGAACTGCGTGAAACCTACGCGGATCTGTATCAGTGCGATCTGCTGATCATCGATGACCTGGGCACCGAACTGACCAACCAGTTTGTGACATCCCAGCTTTTTGCTCTTCTGAACGAGCGCCATATGGGGAAAAAGGCTACCATCATCTCCACCAACCTTTCTCTGGAAGAATTGCGGAACCGATACTCTGACCGTATCTTTTCCCGAATCACGAGCCACTATGAAATCTGTAAGCTGACCGGACAGGATATCCGTATGTACAGAAAACGCCTGATGAACAGAAAGTGAGGATCCTTTCATGACGAAACGCGAAGAAAAAAGAAATCTTGAAACCATCCCGGTAGGTTCCCTCGGCATCATCCCGCTGGCCGGATGCAAGCCTCTGGGCGAAAAGGTAGACTATTATCTGGTAAAATGGAGAACCGAACGCGAGAGCGAGCACAAAGACTCCCTGGCCTTCTCCGGCTACCAGCGGGATTCCTATATTCTGGAGGCAACAGTGCCCCGGTTCGGCTCCGGCGAAGCCAAAGGCGTGATCAAGGAATCGGTTCGCGGCTCAGACCTCTATCTTCTGGTGGACGTGGCCAACTACAGCCTGACCTATTCTCTCTGCGGCCATGAGAACCACATGTCACCGGACGACCATTATCAGGATTTAAAGCGTATCATCGCCGCCGTGGGCGGCAAGGCGAGACGGATCACTGTCATCATGCCCTATCTCTATGAGAGCCGCCAGCACAAGCGTTCCGCCAGAGAATCTCTGGACTGCGCCCTGGCCCTGCAGGAAATGGTCAATATGGGCGTAGACAATATCATCACGTTTGACGCCCACGATCCCCGCGTGCAGAATGCCATCCCGCTGAACGGTTTCGAGACCGTACAGCCTGCTTATCAGTTTATCAAAGGACTTTTGGGCCATGTGAAAGGCCTGCAGATCGACAACGACCACATGATGGTAATCAGCCCAGACGAGGGCGGTATGACGAGAGCGATCTACATTGCCAACGTGCTTGGTCTTGATATGGGTATGTTCTACAAGAGACGGGACTACACCCGCATCGTCAACGGCCGCAACCCCATTGTGGCCCATGAATTCCTCGGTTCCAGCATAGAAGGCAAGGATATGATCATCATAGATGATATGATCTCCTCCGGTGAGAGTGTTCTGGAAGTGGCAAGCGCCCTTAAGGAACGCAAAGCCAACAGAATCTTCGTGTTCGCCACCTTCGGCCTTTTTACCGCCGGTCTTGAAGGGTTCGATAAGGCGTATGAAGGCGGCCTGATCCACCGTGTGCTGACCACCAACCTGATCTACCAGACCCCGGAGCTTCTCAGCCGCGAGTGGTACATCGACTGCGATATGAGCAAATACATCGCCTATATCATCGACACCCTGAATCACGATACTTCCATCAGTGATCTGCTCAATCCTGTAGAGAGGATCCAGTCGGCGGTGGCACGGTATCATGAGGAGGAACCGGAGGCATAACTGTCGTCAAAAAATATACGAATATTTTCTTTTTTCAATGCATACAATACTATTACTGGACACTGATCTTTGTGATAACGATAAATCAGGAAAATGTTCTTACAATTCTTGACAATTCGAATTCACCATGGTATAGTGTGTTCAGTGATCGTGTTGCGGATACCTGCGAGGCCCGCAACCTAGGGAAGCTCCTACGGGAGCTTTCTTGTATATCAGGAGATTTCATGTGTACTACAAACGACAAACCGTTTTTAACTTACAGTCAACAAATTCAGAAATTATCTGCAAAAGGTCTCATTGTTGGAGATTTCAACAATGCTGTTAATCTATTAAAGAAGCATAGCTATTTTGCTCTTATTTCCGGATATAAAAGTCCCTTTAAATCAAAAAACGGCACCTATAAGCCTCATACAAGTTTGGATGACATCTATTCTCTCTATATATTTGATGATGCCCTCAGGGCTATGATTCTGCGCAATATTTTAATAGTGGAGAAGCATATTAAATCACTTATTTCTTACTCCTTCTGTGAAACATATGGAGAAGACCAACAACATTATCTCAATGCTACTAAATACAATTATTCTCAGACTAATCAATCAGACATCAATGATTTAATAGGCCGATTATCCAAAATCGCAACAGATCCCAAGGATTACTCCTATATAAAACACCAGATAAAGCAACATGGCAATATCCCTTTATGGGTTATGATGAAAGCCTTAACTTTAGGAACTGTTTCAAAATTTTACAGCTTTCTTCCACAGAATATTCAGGCAAAAGTCAGCATTGAATTTGAACATGTTACCGAAAATGAATTGATCCGTATGTTAGATCTCTTAGCACGTGTTCGCAACGTATGTGCCCATAATGAGCGTCTTTATAATTACCGTTATAACAAAGGCGCCATCAACGACACGGCTATTCATGAATATTTGCATATTCGTAAAGCAAACGTTCAATATGTAAAAGGAAAGCAGGATTTGTTTGCGGTTATTATTGTGCTCAAATATCTGCTTAGCCAAGACGAGTTTTCTCAGTTTATAGACGATATAGAGCATGCCTTGAAGGTACTGTTCAATTCCACCAGACAATTACAGGAAACGCAAATGTATAAATATATGGGATTTCCCTCTAACTGGCTGGACATAAAAGATGCTCCTTTAAGTACTGTTTAATAACAAAACTTTTAATGGATATTTAAAAATGTGATTATAAAAGTCAAGCCAGGGCTTGACTTTTTTTTAATTCTCTGTATAATAGATTTTCGGAAAATCATATTAAATTATGGTTTTCCAAAATCACAACGTCAGTTCGAGACCTTCCTGACGAAAAACAAAACTAAAGGAGACAAATGCATATGAAGAAACAGACCTACAGCGAGGCAATCCCCGCACGGATTTCCACGCCCATCTCACTGACCACCCTGGTTCAGGCGGCCATGATCGCCGCCATCTACGTTGTGCTGACCTTTATCGCCAACGCTTTCGGACTTGCCAACTATGCCGTGCAGGTTCGGTTCTCTGAGGCACTCACGATTCTGCCTTATTTCACCCCGGCTGCTATTCCCGGCCTCTTTATCGGCTGTCTGCTCAGCAATGTTCTGACAGGATGCGCGCTGCCCGACATTATTTTCGGCAGTCTGGCAACTCTGCTCGGTGCACTTGGTACTTATGCGCTCCGCAGATGGAAATGGTGCGCCCCGGTATGCCCGATCGCAGCCAACACGATCATCGTGCCGCTTGTGCTGATCTACGGTTATGGCCTGATGATAGACGGCATGTCCGTCCTGCAGTGTTTTGGCTACTACTGCCTGACGGTAGGCGCCGGTGAGATCATATCCTGCGGTATCCTCGGTATGATCCTTCTCCTGTCCCTGCAGAAATACCAGGGCAGAATCTTTAACAGATAACATACGGAAGCTCCCGCGGGGCCGAAAGCGATATTTCCAATATCGTTGACTATAGAAACCACAAAAATACCGCACATACTGCAACAGCGCTGTAAGGCCCTGTTACAGTGTGTGCGGCGTTTTGCACTATACCATTATCCCTCTGCATCCATCCCTTACATCCCTGTCTGCCCTGTGTACCGACCACTTATAAATAACACGCCTGTACCTGATACCCAATATCAGCACTATTCCCTTTCTGCTCTGTCTTTCACAGCCCCCGTCAGAAAATAGAAAATCGGAATCGTCAGAAAAACAACCCAGGCCGGATGCCACAAAGTGTGTACAATTCCGGCATACAGAAAAATTCCAAAAGCAAAGACCGGATACTGGAACAGACTGGCATCCCGCTTACACACTGCATCCACCAGAGAGCTGATGATCGGTATCAGGATAAAAAGCAGCCATCCCGGATGCCACAGGTCGAAGCAGAATCCGATCACGATATAGATGATAATCGCCAGAACACCCAGCGGAATTTCAACGCTTCTCACCTTTTCTCCGTTTACAAAAACACCGTTCCCGCCAATATGCACGTCGCTTTTCATGTCACGCACATGAATCCCTCTGCGGTCGATATGCACCTCTTCTCCACTGTGGGATTTCACGTGAATGCCCTTTAACCCGATATACACATCATCTTCACCGCCCCCTGTGCCTTCCTGACCACCTTCCCGGCAGCTCCCCGCAGCCTGCTCTGTAATGCTTTCCCCGGCTTCCCGCGTATCGGCAGGCAAAACTTCGCCCTCAGCTCCCCGCATACCAGCAGACGCAGCACTGCCCCCGGCTATGCCATCCGTACCAACATCCACGCCGCCCGCGCTGTCCGTCTCTTCCTCCTCATTGATCTTCAACAATTCATCCAGAGAGACATGATACAGCTTCGCCAGCGCGATCAGATTATCCGTATCTGGTGAGGCTTCTGCCCGTTCCCATTTGCTGACCGCCTGTCTGCTGATCCCCAGCTTCTCCGCCAGCGCCTCCTGTGACAGTTTATTTGCCTTGCGCAGCCCTACGAGCCTGGTTGCGATCTCAAGATTCATTCCCTTTCCTCCATTCCGAAGCGCCATTCCTTCTTATGCCTCTGCCTGACAGCGTCCAGAACCATCTATCCGGCTCAGCTTTTCTTCCATCCACTCCCTCACCAGCACCAGATCCTCCAGCACGACCACGCTCTTCTCATACATCTCTTCCGTCGGCGGCAGCAGATCCGGCACCATAATCGGCATCATCCCTGCGCTGTAGGAAGAGCGGATCCCGTTATAGGAATCCTCCACCGCATAGGCATCCGACGGCTTCACGCCCAGTTTCTCACAGGCCATCAAATAAATATCCGGCTCCGGTTTGCTGCGCTTCAACTGGTCTCCGCCGGTCACCGCCTGAAAATAGTCGTACAATCCTGCCTGCTGCAGCTCCTCCGTCACCACCGCCAGCCTGGTGGACGAAGCCAGCCCCACCGGCACTTCCTGCTCCCGCAGATACGCCAGCAGCTCCCGTACCCCCTTTTTCACCGGCAGCCCTTCCCGCCTGACCATCTCCTGAAAAAGCCCTGACGCTTCCTGCCTGAAATCCGCATACCGAAAGTGCTCCCCGTAAAATGTCTCCATGATCTCCTTCATCCTGACGTCATTTACCCCGATACACGGAATATAGGCCTCCCGCATCCGTGTCAGATGATATTTCTCCGCCAGCTGCTCCCAGCAGGCAAGCACCATCCGCTCACTGTCAAAAATCACCCCGTCCATATCAAAGATCACTGCCCTGTCTTTTGTCATCTTTACAGCCCTGCCTCCTTATAAGCCCTTCACTTTTTCCGTACATAAGTAATAAAGCGGTTTCCGTTCTCGTTCAGCCATTCCGTAGAATCATTCATGCCTTTTTTGTAAAGCGTCCCTGTCATCGGGTCCATCACAACAATATTCAGCTCGTTAAAGCCCACGATCAGCACCGCGTTGCCGTCCTCTAACAGCGCCAGTACCGGAATGTCCTTATTCACATAGTAGAGCACTGTATCCAGACTGCAGCCGGTCAGATCCAGGATCGTATTCTCCTGCAGATCCGTCTCCAGAATGGAAAAGATCGTGCTGCCGTTTTCGAGAAGCCGCTGTGTATTTCTGGATATCCCCTCAAACTTTAAGATCGTGTCCAGACAGACCGCCAGAGAACTCCTTGTCTCCGACATTTCATCCTCCGTAATGGCCATGATCTGGTTTCTGGCGCTTCTGTTCTCCCGTCTCCAGACGTATCCGCCGTCGTCATCCACTACGACGCCGGCCGCCGAATAAGCCAGCGCGACAGCCTTGCCCGGATTCGCATAGATGCCCTCGATGCCGTTCTTGCCGTATACATAGTAGCGCGGCTGTACCTCTCCCGGTTCTTCCACCGCCACATTATGGTTTCCTTCAAAAAGCACTTCTCTCGGCGTCAGCCGTTTCAGGCTCTTCACATCAATCTCGTTCTTGACCGTGATCTGGCTGATCGTCTCATAAGTCTCCGTCACTACTTTTCCGATGGTATTGACCCCCACCCTGGCCTGCTCCGTGCTCATAATCTGATCTTCCGAGGTTTCCTCATACTCCTGCGTCTCTTCGTTCCACACTACCCGCGACAGCGTGATCTGGTTCTCTTCGATCCGGCTGCCGGACACATACACGCCCTCTTTGTCATAAGTCTTGAGAACGTCGCCGTTTTCGCTCTGAATCCGCACACAGTACATGGGAAGCATCACCTCGCCGGTACTGCTCTCCACGATATCGCTCTGCTTCGTCAGCCCGTAGATCATGTCTTCTTCCATAAAGCCCAGTATGGAAATATATTCTCCTTCCCCTGCCTCGATACTCGTTCTGGACTGCGTATTCAGGTTCAGCAGCACAAGCCGGCTGCCGGCATACTCCCCGTCCCCTTCCTGCCAGACAAGCATTTTGTTCGAATCGGACACATGATAGCTGCCGTCTCTCAACCCGCGGGCTATGATCTGGCAGACTTCCGTCTCCAGATTGACCGCATACACGCTGTCGTTCATCATAAAATAATAGACATTGACCCGGTTCACGTAGGACAGCCGGTTGATGTCGCTTTTCAGCAGTTCATAGGATTTCCCATAAGGGATATAAATCTTTTCTTCCACGGTATTCGTCATACTGTTATAAAAGTAGACGACGACCCCCATACTGCCCTCATGGCGTCCTCTGTTCATATAGCCATAGACCATAAAATAGACATTCCCCGTCTCATCCACGGAAAGTATCTGAATATTGTGCCGGTCATATATATTTCTGGGATCTGTTACCCCTTCTGTATTCTCATAGAAGCTGAACAGCCTCGCCAGCTTATTGTCCGTCACATTATAACTGTAGAGCTTATCGGCCGCCACAAAGGCAAACACATTGCCGCCGTCACTCTCATGGATCTTCACCTCGTCTCCGACGATCCCGAGCATGATCTTATCATTGACAAAGATGTCCGCCTCCTCGTCAAATATCTGGTTCATCTCCCTTTCAAAATCCAGCAGATACATCCGGTCCGGTGTATATCGGATTCGATAATACTCTCTGACCCGGTAACGGTTCGTCTGCCTGCCTTCCCGCACCGCCGCCAGATACTCTATGTCGAAAGCCCCCGTCTGCTCTGTCAGCTCCTTGATGAGCACCGACGGTTCCGTGATCCTTTCCGCCTCCAGGTCTCCCCACGTCACCTGATCGAAGCTGCTGTGTATCGTCACCTTCTGAAAGGTGGTATTGTCTCCTTCGGCGTTGGACTCCAGATATTTGGTCAGTTCGGCCGCCTCTTCCTTGTCAAAGGTCCTCTCGTGGAAATCCATGATATAATCCAGCTTGTCCTGCATATGCATGGATTCACTGAGCACAATCCTCGTATAGTATCGCAGCTGCACAGAATCCTGCGGTGTCACAAGAAATACCAGCATATATTCTGTATCATACTCGATCAGATCCTTTAACGTGATGTCAAAACGGATCACCGAATCTTCCTGCTCAAAATCGGCCACCTGCGTGCTCTCCACCAGCCGCTCCCCGTCCAGGCTCCTCACTTCAAAGGCGATCTGCGCGATATCCCGGCCGTAGGTTTCCAGTGTGACCGCAATCTTTCTGTCGCTCTCCACCGGCTGCAGTGTATCCCGCAGATAGGCACAGTCCATGTTCTGCGCATAACCGTGCAGGTCATTGACCCGGTAGCCGGCCACCGACATGGATACCACCGGAAAAGTGGCCTCTCCCATCTCGGCTGTCATATTCGTATTGTCCTGATTCATGACCGTGCTGATCAGCACCAACGCCGCCATAAAGATAAGTCCCAGCAGGCAGCCCTTTATGATCGCTCTTCTCAATTTGATTCCCCGTTTCTGTTATGCTTTTTCGCGTGTACAATCTCCTGTCGTCTACGCGTTAATTTCCATTTATTTTATCATTATTTCTGTTATACAGCAGCTTCTGCAGGGTCGGTTCGATATGCAGAAACGCCGTCGTCTCCGCCACACCCTGTCCGGCCTGTTCCTGCCGGGTTTCCTTCTCCCCCTGCCGTTTCACGGCCCGGATCAGCAGATTCTTCGGCGTATGCTCCATATCAATAAACTCCAGAATATCTACGGCATAGCCTTCCGCCTCCAGCAGCTGTGCGCGGAGTGCATCCGTGACAAGCGCCGAGATCCGCTCTTTTACAATGCCGTATTTCAGGACCGGCGCCAGCCTATCGCACTGTATCTGCCGGTTCACCTCATGCTGACAGCAGGGCACGGACAGGATCACGCCGGCCTGCCAGCCGACGGCCTTCGACAGCGCATAGTCCGTAGCGGTGTCGCAGGCATGAAGCGTCACCACCATATCCACCGGCCCCTGTCCCTCATAGGCCGCGATATCACCCTTCCTGAAATGCAGTTTTGCATAGCCGTACTTCTCACTGAGCGCGTTGCAGTGGTCGATCACGTCCTCCTTCAGATCCAGGCCCGTGATCTCCACCTCATAGCCTTTCAGTTCATGCAGATAATAGTACATGGCAAAGGTCAGATAAGATTTCCCGCAGCCGAAATCTATGATCTGCACGGTTCTCTCCTTTGAGAGTGTTGGCAGAATATCCTCGATAAATTCCAGAAAACGGTTGATCTGCCTGAATTTATCATAGCGGGCATGTACCACCCGCCCTTCCTTCGTCTGCACGCCAAGGTCAACCAGAAAAGGAACCGGAATCCCTTCCTGCAGGATATACCGCTTCGTTCTGTTATGCGCCATCCGTAATTGTCCGGCTGCTTCCGCTCCTGTTCCGGTATCCTTCGTCCTTTTCCGGCTGACCGTGATCCGGCCTTTCTTACTGACTAAAACCGCTGCCCTGCACGTTCTGTGCTCCACTTCGCCCTGCTTGAAATCACAGACAAGCAGCTCTTCTATGCGGTCGATCATGTCATTGCGCTCTCTGTTCTCATGAAACACCTTCGTGCCTTCATACACTGTTTCCTGAAAAAGAACCGCACCTTTGACCATAACCGGCCGTATCTTTATCTTAAATGCCCTGTCTTTGTTTCTGGGATTGCTGATCGTGATCCGGTACAGGCCATCATTTACAGTATCTTCCAATAGGTTCCTCAGTTCTTCCTGCATACTGCCTCCTGTCGCTGCCGCTTTCTTTGACGTTCCTCCCGACAGCCTGCCTGCACACGCTGCCGCTTCGGCCCTGTGGTACAGTCTGTTTCTATTGTAATAAGAATACCGTAAAACCTCAACTAAAATTTTAAGATTCCGTTGTTATTGGAATGCCGTCTCCTGTAGATCTCATAACATAAGAGGATCTGAACAAACTCTGTGGTCTTATTCCAGTCTTCCTCCACCGCCCCTTCTTCATCTCCCTGCCTGATCTTCTCTACGATCATCTGCGTAAGCCTGTAGATCTGCCATTTATCCGGATATTCGTCATAGATCATACTGCCTTCATAATCAATATGGTCGAGCATCTCCGCGATCTTTTTCTGGAACTTCTTTGCCTGCGACGGATACATCTGCTGCAGATATTCCAGATCCCGCGTCACGCTGTCTTCCTGCTGATAATACATGGGCAGCGGATATGCCATATAGAAAGGTAATATACGCGATTGATTCATATTACACCAACTTAAGTGCCTTTTTATTCTATCATATGCAGCAGGCAGAGAATGGCGCACACTTACTCTTCACGGTGCCCTGCACCCCGCTGCAGGGCATCCGGTCGATACCTTTATGGTTTCAAGCATCCATCCCCTCGCCGAAGGCGACTTGGAATGGACTGGATGCGTTACAGTTAGCGGCCGGTCAGGCCGTGAACTGTAATGGCGCACAGAAAAAAGGAAGGCAATGCACCTTTTGTAATTGAACGCGTATTCTATTCATGATATAGTAAATTTGTAGTAAACAATATTAGAAATTTCGCTTTCGGCCCTGCAGGCGCTTCCCTATAGGACTCCTGCATGAGAGCCGTCCGGCAGAACGACGAGGTGCACCATGAAACGTAAGATCATACATTGTTTTGCAACATACATACTGGCATTGTTCCTGTTTTTTCCCAATATGCTTTCCTGTTATGCCGCTTCGCCGGTGATCCGGTCCGTCAGCATCTCGCCCGGATCCACCGTTGCCACGCTCAATTCTACCTGCGCTTTCACCGTCTCCGTCGTCGGTGACAACAATTACAGCAGTGAAGTGGCGTGGAGCGTTTCCGGACAGACGAGTCGAAATACCTTTATCGACGGCAACGGTATCCTGAATATCAGTTCCGAGGAGACCGCCTCTTCTCTGGTGGTGAAAGCGGTATCCAAACAGGACAGCAGATACAGTGCGACGGCGCTCGTCACCCTGCAGAAGCCCAGCTGCCAGGTACAGATCAAGGCTTCCCCTGATAATGCCGGCACAGTTACCGAAAGCCGGTCCGTGGATTATGGCGGAAGCATCACGCTGGAAGCCTCTGCCAAAGACGGCTACCGCTTTGACAGCTGGATGGAGAACAATACGATCTTAAGTACGGACTCCAAACTGACGCTGAACAATATTACAAGCGCCAGAGAGATCACCGCCATGTTCTCCCAGACCAGGTTCCATCTCAACCTCAGCTCTTCTCCTGCCTACTCGGGCACCGTATCGGGGCAGGGTGTCTATGACAGGGGCGGCAGCGCCACAATAACGGCCGTGCCGATCCAGGGCTACCGGTTTGTGGGCTGGTCCGAGAATGGCAATATCGTCTACGTAAACCCGGATTATACGATAAACAATATCTCCCGGGACATGAATCTGGCGGCGGTCTTTGAAATGGAAGGCGCTGTTACCTACACCATCACCGCATCCGCGTCCTCCGATAACGGCACGATCACGCCGGAAGGAAGAACCACCGTCACACAGGGTTCCGGCATCCAGTACAAGATCACGCCCAAAAGCGGTTATACCATCAGCGCCGTATACGTTGACGGCACTCCGGTAGGCGCCGTTTCCTCCTACAATTTCACCGATGTCAAAGGGGATCACAGCATATCCGTTGACTTTGCGGCAATCCCCGGACAGGAGAGCGCCCCACCGAAACCGGCGGAAACCGCCAAACCCGACAATACCGACACCGAAACTTCTCCCGCTCCAGATAAAACACAGCCCGAGAAGAAACCGGAGGAACAGCCCAAACAGCCCGAGCCTTCTAAGGAGAACGGGCTGACCGGTACACTCAAAATGCTCGATATCTCCGTGGAGGAAGCCGAAAAGCTGATAGACGAAGGCAACGACCGGGAGCTGATGGAAGGCGCCCTGCAGACCGGCGATCTGCAGGTAACGATCCACAACGACTTTGCCGATCCCACACAGAAAATCGACTCCGGCAGTTTTTACGACAATACGGGGATTAGAAATTTTGAAGCCGCAGTGGATCATATGCTGGACAGGGAAGACAAGATAGAACTGCTGCTCGGAAAGCGGCAGGTTGCCATAGACTTTCGCATAGAGCGCCTCGACAGAACCGTACCGGCGGAAACATTGAAGTTCTTCTCGGGAAATAAGATGCCGGCCATGCAGATTGGACAGTACTTCGAAGTCACCCTCACGAAGACAAGCCAGAACGAGTCCCGTCAGATCACCGAGCTGCCGGAAGAACTTGAACTGGTGCTTCATCTGCCCGATCAGCTGAAAGCCGACAATCGGAAGTTCTATATTTTAAACATGCATACAGGCGCAGACGGCCGTCCGGAATACACGGAATTTGCGGACAAAGATAAAGACGCCGATACAGTGACCTTCTCCGCCGACCGCTTTTCCACCTGTGCGATCGCTTACATCGACTGGCAGCCCAAGGCAGAGCAGACCCCTGAGATCACCGATACCGCGGCAGATTCCGATGCTTCGGAAGGCAACACCGTCACTGCCGGCAATCCCGGGATGAACAATACCCTCACAAGTATCGCCGTTGTTCTGGTCGTCATACTGGTGGCGGCTGTCTGCATACTGGCGATGCTGCTTATCATGAGGAAGCGGCGGGAATAATTTTTAACCTGTTATCTTTTTGTACAGGACCTGACATTCCTTTTTATAGCAGGCGATTCCAAAGGCATGAATTTCTTTCATGCCTTTTTGCATGAAATAATCTGCATACCGGTTCCTTTCTATCTGCAGCAGCGCCTCCCTGCAGCTGCTCTCAAACGTTCCCTGCTCCGCATATTTCACTTCTATGATACAGCCGACCCTGTCTTTTGGGCTGGTCAGCAGAATATCGCCGTACCCGATTCCTGCTTCCTGATTGGACTTCACGGCCCAGCTGCTTTCACTCTGCAGGATGCCGAGGAGCATACCGTGATAAAAGTTTTCCTTCATTTCTTTTCTGGAGTAGGTATCCCGGATGCTGATACAGTCGCTCATACAATCATTGAATATGGCCTGCACCTTCTCCGCGTCACCGCTTTTTACGGCCCTGCATAATCTGTTCAGCCTCTCCGTATCTGACCTGACTTTATCCTGAAACCAGCCTCTGATCTTTTCGTCATATATATACCAGACTTCCCGATTCGGAATGATCAGTCTGCTCATGCCGCCTTCCAGACGCTCCACTTCCGTCAAATAACCTGTGGCATGCATCACACTCCACAGACACGTCTCCCGCACCCCCGGATTCGGGTCGTCCAGCTCTTTATAAGTCAGTTCCGGCATCAGTCTTTTGTCGATCGTCTCTCCCGAGATCAGCGCCTCCAGCAGCTCCTTGGTAGTCTCCGATGCCCCGGCCAGAATATTTTGAATGATCACGTTACTGCTGCTGTTCACCCAGAACGCCTCCGGCTTCGCATCCCGGTTCCGCCGCAGCTTACGGAGATAATTCAGCACATCCCACGGGCAGTATACGGACGTGCCGCCGAAGCGATATCCGTCATACCACTCTTTGATCACCTCACAGCGCTCTGTCAGCCCGTAATAAGCCAGCATCTGCTGCACTTCCGCATCCGTAAAGCCGAAATACGCACTGTACTCTTCGTCCGAGACAGAATTGACCACAAAATTGTTCAACCCTGTAAAAATGCTCTCCTTCGCAATACGAAGGCAGCCTGTCAATACTGCAAACTCCAGACTGCTGTTGGATTTCAGCACAGTACTCAGAAGATTCCGGATCGTGCCCAGCATCTGGTCATAGTAACCGTTTTGACGTGCCTTGTCCAGCGGTACGTCATATTCATCTACAAAAAGAATGACCTGTCTGCCGCACACCTGTGCCAACAGTTCAAAAAGCCTGCGCAGGCACACGGCAATCCCTCTCTCATACCGCTCCGCAAGCACCTCTTTCAGAAATATCTTATCCGTATCCAGCAAAAGGTCACTGTCCAGCAGGCCATACTTGACGCACAGTCTTCTTACTTCAATGCCAACGCTGCTGCACAGAGCCTGATAAGCCATATCATGATCTTCTCCTTCAACATCTTTCAATGTCAAAGAGATGACCGGATATTTCGCAAAATATTCGTCACAAATATCTTCACAGGTCCAGATCGTCAAACCTTCGAACAATTCCGGCTCTGTACCGATCTCAAAAAAGGTTTTCAGCATATCGACATTCAGAGATTTGCCGAATCTTCTCGGTCTGGTGAACAGATTTACCTTACAGGAATCCTCCAGCAGCTCCCTGATCATTCCCGTTTTATCCACATAGTAATAACCTGCCGTGCGCAGTCTGGCAAAACTGTCGATCCCCATTGGCAATTTTTTCAGCTTTTCACCCATTGCTATTCCTCCTGCCTTCCAGTATATAGTATCGACAGGGCACTTTCAACAGAATCATCCAAAGAAAAAAGGCGGGAAAACTCCCGCCTTAATACTTCACTTCCTGTCACTATTTCCGAACAGCTTCTATTCTGGCTACCGCACGCTTCAAGGATAACTCGGCTCTGTTCATATCCGTCCCCGGTGCATGTTCTCTGATTCGCTCTTCCGCGCGGGATCTGGAACTCTCGGCACGCGACAGATCGATCTCCGACGGCCACTCAATGATCTCGGCAAGAATGGTTACCTTCTCCTGCAGGACTTCTACAAAGCCCGCATGCAGAGCGGCTTCCAGAATCTCACCGTCTTTCGTGATCGTCAGGATGCCCGGTGCAATGATCATCGTCATCGGAATATGATCTTTATAAACGCCGACCTCTCCTTCCACCGTATTGAATTCCACCATGGAAACCTGTTCCTCATAGAAAACTCTGTCCGGTGTAATAATTTTTAATGTGAAATTTCTATCATCAGCCATACACTACCTGCTTTCATCTAACTTCAGACGCTGCCAAAGCCATCGAAAATGCATGTCTTCGCATTATTATTTCATGCGTGCGAGTACATCGTCGATGCTTCCTGCATTCAGGAAATAACTCTCCGGAACCTCGTCATGCTTACCTTCCAGGATCTCTTTAAAGCTGCGGATCGTCTCTGCGATCGGCACATACTTACCTTCCAGACCGGTAAACTGTCCTGCTACGAAGAACGGCTGAGACAGGAATCTCTGCACCTTTCTCGCACGGGAAACAACCAGCTTATCTTCCTCGGAAAGTTCGTCCATACCAAGGATCGCGATGATATCCTGCAGTTCTTTATACTTCTGCAGAATCTCCTGCACGCCTCTGGCAACCTCGTAATGCTCCTGACCGACGATTCTCGGATCCAGGATTCTGGAAGTGGACTCCAGCGGGTCAACTGCCGGATAGATACCAAGCTCTACGATCGATCTGGACAATACGGTAGTAGCATCCAGATGCGCGAACGTGGTAGCCGGAGCCGGGTCAGTCAAGTCATCCGCAGGCACGTATACGGCCTGAACGGAAGTGATGGAACCGCTCTTGGTGGATGTGATACGCTCCTGCAGAGCGCCCATCTCCGTCTGCAGCGTAGGCTGGTAACCAACCGCTGAAGGCATACGGCCAAGCAGCGCGGACACCTCGGAACCTGCCTGTGTAAAACGGAAAATATTGTCAATAAACAGCAGCACGTCCTTACCGCCCTTGTCACGGAAATACTCTGCCATCGTCAGACCGGTCAGTCCCACTCTCATTCTGGCTCCCGGCGGCTCGTTCATCTGTCCAAACACCATAGTTGTTTTATCAATAACGCCCGACTCTCTCATTTCATGGTACAGGTCGTTACCTTCTCTTGTACGCTCTCCAACACCGGTGAACACGGAATAACCGCCGTGCTCTGTCGCGATATTACGGATCAGCTCCTGAATCAATACGGTCTTACCTACACCCGCACCGCCGAAAAGTCCGATCTTACCACCCTTCTGGTAAGGGCACAGCAGGTCAACGACCTTGATACCCGTCTCCAGAAGCTCCGTCTCCGTAGCCTGCTCCTCGAATTTCGGTGCAGGTCTGTGGATCGGCTCATAGAATACGTCTGTGGGCGCCTCGATATTGTCGATCGGCTGTCCCAATACGTTGAAGATACGTCCCAATGTATTTTCACCGACAGGAACCGTGATCGGAGCGCCTGTAGAAACCGCATCCATACCCCTCACGAGTCCGTCGGTAGAACCCATAGCGATACATCTTACCGTATCGTCACCCAGATGCTGTGATACCTCCACGACCAGTTCCTTACCGTCTTTCAGAGGAATTTTGATCGCGTCATTGATTTCCGGCATATTGCCTGCCGAAAATTTTATATCAAGTACGGCACCGATGATCTGAGTGATTTTTCCAAGATTTTCACTTGTCTTAACTTCTGCCATCTCTCTTTCCTTTCACTCATTTTTATTCATCAAACTCACAGTTGTGCATTCTTCCAATTCTTATGAGATTGCATTTGCACCTGCGATAATTTCTGTTAATTCCTGCGTAATAGATCCCTGACGTGCTCTGTTGTACATCAGGGATAGCTGATCTATCATTTCCTCAGCATTGCTTGTTGCGGAATCCATCGCCTGCATTCTCGCACCGTTCTCACTGGCCGCAGCTTCTACCAGGCCCCCGTAGATCAGGCTGGTAACATACTTCGGGATGATCATATTAAGCGCCTCTTCGTCTTCCGGCTCAAAATTCATCATCGCCCGGCTGCCTGTGCTCTGTGCACTCTCTTCCTCTTTCGCCGCTTCCACGGGAAGCAGCTTAAGCAGTGTCGGCTCATGCACGACAGTGTTCTTAAACCCGGTATAGGCCAGATAGATCTCGCCGACTTCGCCGTCCGCATAGGATTTCAGCAGCTGGTCGGTAATCGCCATCGCATCCACATAGGAGGGCTCCTCTATGATATCCGGATCGTCCGCTACAATGTGGTAGCCGCCCCTCTGCAATGCATCCTTCCCCTTCTTGCCGATCGCATAGATCTCCAGATCTTCCTTCCGGAAATCCCCCTTCGTGATCAGCTTGATGACGTTGGAATTATAGCCGCCTGCAAGACCTCTGTTGGAAGTGATCACGACCACTGCCTTCTTACCGGACTGTCCTGCTCTCAGATACGGATGATTCAAGCCTCCGGTTCGCGCAAGCATGGAAGTCACCGTCTCGTACATACAGTTAAAGTATGCCTTGGACTGCTCCGCACGCTGTTTTGCCCTCTGCAGCTTAACGGTAGAAACAAGTTTCATGGCTTTGGTAATCTGCTGAGTACTCTGAATACTGCCTTTACGCCTTTTAATGTCTCTCATTGAGGCCATAGCGTCACCTACTTCTTTCTTTTTCTACTCTATTAAAACTTAAACTGCGCCTTGAACTCTTCTACCGCTTTCTTAAGCTTCGCATCCGTCTCATCGGAGATCTGCTTCTCCTGTGCGATCGCATTCGGCACCTCAGGATATTTGGTATCCAGGAATTCAAACAGTTCCTGCTCAAATCTGGTAACATCCTCTACCGGAACATCGATCAGGTACTTGTTCGTCACCACGTAAATGATGATAACCTGATACTGTACCGGCATGGGCTGATACTGCGACTGCTTCAATACCTCCTTGATCCGCTCACCCTGTGCCAGCTTCTCCTTCGTATCGGCATCCAATTCGGAACCGAACTGTGAGAATGCTGCCAGCTCACGGTACTGCGCCAGCTCTGTACGGATAGGCGCCGCGATCTTCTTCATCGCCTTGATCTGTGCGGATCCGCCTACACGGGACACGGAAAGACCCGCGTTAACTGCCGGTCTGAAACCGGAGTTGAACATTTCAGTTTCCAGATAGATCTGTCCATCGGTAATAGAGATAACGTTGGTCGGAATATAGGCTGAAACGTCGCCTGCCTGCGTCTCGATAATGGGAAGCGCCGTCAGGGAACCGCCGCCGTACTCTTCGTTCATTCTTGCTGCACGCTCCAGCAGTCTGGAATGCAGATAGAATACGTCACCAGGATATGCCTCACGTCCCGGCGGTCTCTTGAGCAGCAGGGAAAGTGTACGGTAAGCAGCGGCATGTTTGCTCAGGTCATCATATACCACCAGCACATCCTCGCCGTTCTCCATCCACTCTTCACCGATGGCACAGCCCGAATAAGGAGCTATGTACTGCAGCGGTGCAAGCTCACTGGCCGTAGCGGCAACTACTGTGGTGTAGCCCATCGCGCCGTACTCCGTCAAAGTCTTAACAATAGAAGCAACCGTGGACGCCTTCTGTCCTATGGCAACATAGATACATTTCACGCCCTGCCCCTTCTGATTGATAATGGTATCAATAGCGATCGCCGTCTTACCGGTCTGCCTGTCGCCGATGATCAGCTCACGCTGTCCTCTTCCGATCGGCACCATGGCGTCAATAGCCTTGATACCTGTCTGCAGCGGTGTATCTACGGATTTTCTTGTGATAACGCCGGATGCAACTCTCTCAATTTTACGATATTTATCAGTCTGGATCGGCCCTTTGCCGTCGATCGGCTGTCCAAGGGCATTCACAACACGCCCGAGCATGCAGTCACCTACAGGCACCTCAACCACTCGTCCTGTAGTCTTTACGATATCCCCCTCATTGATGTTGTGCTGGCTTCCGAGAAGAACCGCACCAACATTATCTTCTTCCAGGTTAAGTACCATACCGTAAACCTCGCCGGGGAACTCCAACAGCTCTCCCTGCATGGCATTCTCAAGTCCGTGCACACGAGCGATACCGTCGGCAACCTGAATAACAGTACCCACATCGGATACTTCCAGGTCTGCGGCATATCTCTTGATTTGATCCTTTATGACTGAACTGATCTCTTCTGGTCTTAAATTCATGGATCATACGCACCTTTCTTCTAGATTTTGGTTTATAACTGAACTTTCAGCAATTCCTTCTGCAGTTCGTTTAATTTTGTACTGATACTGCTGTCTACCACTCTGTCACCGATACGGATCACCATACCGCCGATCAGAGACTTATCCAGCAGATAATTCATTTCCATCTTCGTGTAGGATGTTGTATCAAGCAGTCTGCGCTCGATCTTCCTGCACTGCTCTTCCCGCAGAGGTACGGCCGTGGTCACAGTGGCCACTCCGATTCCCTTATACTGCTTTACTTCCGCGACAAAATAATCGAGAATCGCATCAATATCCCTGTAACGGTCCTTGGAAATGATGATGATCAGAAATCCCAGCAGCTCATCTGACAATCTGCCTCCGAACACGTTTTTGGCGACCTGAATCTTCTCCTCTTTGATGATCTTGGGATGATTCATCAACCGGCCAAATTCCCCGTTCTCAGAGAGCACCTGCTGAAGCTGCCCTATTTCTTCCAATAATGCATCTACCTTGTCTTCCTCAACGGCAAGTTCAAAGAGTGCATCACCATATGTCTTCGAAATTAGCTTAGCCATGTGCTCTCACCCATTTCTTTCAAAGTCTCTTCGATCAAAGTGTCCTGAACAGTCGTATCAATGGCTGCATTCACAACCTTGCCTGCCATCAGGGATGCCAGTACTACCATCTCGCGCTTCACTTCATCTGCAGCTTTATTTCTCTCCAGTTCAGCTTCCACGCCGGCTCTCTCGATGATCCGGGCAGCTTCTTCCTTCGCTTCCGAAACGATCTTGTTCTCGTTCGCAAGCGCTTTTTTGCGTGCCTCACCAAGAATCTCTTCCGCTTCTTTATTGATCTCACGCAGCTTCGTCTCGTACTCTTCTTTCAGAGCCTTCGCCTGCGCCATATCAGCAGCGGCTGTGTCAAGTTCGCTCTTGATCCTGTCCTGTCTGCTCTGCATCATATTCCGCACCGGATTGAACAGAGCATTGGACGCGATCAAAAATAACGCAAACACAGCGATGATCATCAATACAGCATCGCTCAGCAGCTGCATATCCAGATCAAAAAGCCTGGGCTCCATCTGGGCAGCCGCCATCACCATCTGTGTAGCTAATATATTCAAACCCTCGTACCTCCTTTCTGTGATGTTATGCTTTCCGTCTTAAGGTACTAAAGGTTTTACGAACAGGAGCAGCATCGCGATCAACAGACCGTACAGACCGGTCGTCTCTGCAACGGCCTGGCCCAGAAGCATGGTGGATGTAACGTCTGACTTTGCGCCCGGATTTCTTCCCACTGCCGCTGCAGCGTGACCGGCTGCGATACCCTGGCCGACACCAGGTCCGATACCTGCTATAACCGCAAGACCTGCGCCGATTGCCGAACATCCTAAAATAAAGTTTGTGTTAAATTCTCCCATTTTTGTTTTCCTCCTTAAAATTGGTCTTATAATTTAACTCCCCGCTATTCCGTGGTGCAGGCATCTGTAATGTATGTCATAGTCAGCATACAGAACACATATGTCTGGATCGCTCCGGAAAACAGGTCAAAATAAACATGCAGCGCCGCGGGCCATACGATCGCGATCTTCGAGAGCAGACCGTAGACGAGCGCCAGCATAACCGTGCCGGACAGTACGTTTGCAAACAAACGCAAGGACAACGATATCGGCACAGCCACATCACCGATCACATTGATCGGCGCCCAGATCGGCCACGGATCGCATAAACCTGCGAGGACGCCTTTGACCTTCTGGTGCTTAAACTTGTTAAAGTGAATCAGCGTAAATGTCATGATACCGAGCGCCAGCGTCACACCATAGTCAGCCGTGGGCGGACGCAGACCGAATAATCCGGAAATATTACTGAGCAGAATAAAAATGAAGATCGTGCCGATGTAGTTGCGGAATCTGGGGCTGAACTTCCCCATAACGCCGCCGATCATCTTGTCAAGCATCTCCACTACCATCTCTGCAATATTCTGGAAAGTACCCGGAACATCAGATGCATGTTTCGCGGCCCGCCCTGCAGCGATACTGAACCCGATGATCACAAGCATAACAATCAATACGCATACATGGGTGGTCGTTATCCATACCGTCTGTCCGAACAATTCATAGGAAAAGACCCCGTGAATCATAAAATCGATATCCTGGCTTGCAGATAACATAATTCCCTGTCCCATACTTTCACCCCCTTACACTAGATTTATTGGATATATTTTAAAAATAACCGCCGCACCGGAAATCCTCCTCCGGATAAACGGTTATATTTTAAACACCTTCATGTTAATTCTATGCATCAGCGGGTTCAGGTAGGCCGACACCTTCATCCCCATATAACCGCAGAATGCAAAGATCGGATTGGCAAAATCCGTATAGACCAGCCCGATCATGATCACCACCAGCACAAAATACCTGATCAGGCTGTTGGCTCCCACCGTCTTCTCGGCGCCTTTGGCCGCCAGGTCAAGTCCTCTGTTAAGAGACCACCACATATGTACAGCGCCCGCCACCGCCAGGGCGACGCCGATCCACAATCCCACACTGTAGGATATCTTCCTCGCTGCCAGAAGTAAAACAAGCTGAAATACAATGCCGTACAGAACAATACCCAGACACAGTTCAAACAGCGTCGGGTCAATCTTCTTCTTCATGTCTCTCCCCGCTTCCGGTAACAGTTTTGCAGTCAGGCGCCTGACGCCGTCTGCGCGTCACCGCCGGCGTCTCATAGATCCTCCTGGCGAACCGGAACACATTCGTGAATCCCGCCAGCGCACCGACAAAAAACAGCAGGATCATCCAGAAAGAAGTACCGAACTTCCGATCCAGAAACATTCCCGCAAAAGAACACAGAAAAACAGGAACCAGCATATTAATACCGAACTGCGTTATCATCGTAAGTGCCTGATAAACATTTCTATTATATTTCACTGCTCTTCCCTTCTTCAGATCTCCAGCCATGCCGTCCTGCAGCCTGTGCCTGCCCGGCATGCATGCAATTATAATGTGGTCTTTAGTACCCACTTATCAAATTATACTCATTTCACCGGTTTATGTCCAGTATAATTGTGAAAAATCTGTCAAAAACAAGCCATTCGTTAACACCCCACACCCTGTCCGGCACCCGCAAAAGTTTCACTGACAAATGACGCGATTTGCATTGACTTTTACCTGTCGTCCATGTCAAAATATCTTTAAAAACATACCGCAGATCATCAACACCCAAAGGAGGATTTATGGCAGATCCGATCTTATACCGCAAAAGACTGATACCCGACGAATGTGTGCTGCTCAAAGACGATGTCATCCTGTACCGGGATGATCAGATGATCGTGACCGGCTGGCACACCCTCAAGCCCCGCAAAGATCTGCATCACGGCTGTTCCTGCTATTACCTGTCGGAAGGGTTTAAGATCAGCCGTTTCTACCGGGAGGATGACTCCATGCTCTTCTGGTACTGTGACATTGTCGACCATACCTTTGATACGGCCACGGATACTTATATTTTTACCGATCTTCTCGTGGATGTGATCGTCTATCCTGACGGCTTCGTGAAGGTTGTGGATCTGGATGAGCTTGTCACGGCCAGACGCTCCGGTATCCTCTCCGAAGACATGCTGGACACGGCCCTGCTGCGTCTGGATCGTCTGCTGCAGCTGATCTACCGCGGCGAATTCTCCAAACTGCAGAAACCGACTGAAAATTATATTGGGGCATGACCTGGTCATGCCCCTTATCTTTAATAGAAAATATGTCCGCCGATCCTGTATTTAGGTGTAACACCGTCCACCGGTGTCCTGAAATACACGCAGTTGCCCACATTCGTGGTGCCTTTCATCACTTCGTCTGCCGCCTGATAACAGCTTCCGGTGGCTCTTCCTTCTGCCAGCGCCAGCGCCAGTCTTCCGCTCGCCACCGGTGAGAACTGTTTGTTCTGGTATATAACACCCGTTACCGTATCCGGATAGACCGAACTGAGCACTCTGTTGATCACCACGGATCCTACTGCCACCTGGCCGGCATAGGGTTCCCCGCCCGCCTCGCAGTAGATCAGATTCGCCAGCAGATAGCGGTCTCCCTCCGCAAAGCTCACTTCCGAGATATCCCGCCAGCTTGACTGTGCGGCCAGCTGTGCCATACGGATCTCTTCTGCCAGTTTCGCTTTCAGGGCTGTGATATTCTCTTCCTGCTCCTTGATCTTCTGCTCATAGGCCAGCGCCGCCGCTTCCGCCTCGGAGATCTGGCTTGCCGTAGCGCTGATCGAATTGGCCGTCTTGCTCACCAGACCCGATACACGGCTCTGCTCCGCCACGACCTGCACCTTGTAATCAGACAGCTCTGCCTTGTCCTGCTCCAGCCTGTCCATGGCCATCTGCAGTTCCTCTTCCTTGGCCTCCATCGCCGCCTGCGCATCTTTATAAGCCTGCAGCACCTTCTCCTCGTAAGCCGAAAGCTGTTCGATATAATTATTCTTATTCAGAAAATCGGAAAAACTGCCTGCCGAAAAGAACAGTTCCAGATACAGATAGTCGCTTCTCTCGTAGATGAATTTGATCTGCTGCTTCATCGCCTCATACTGGTCGTCCTTGAGCTGGATCGCCGTCTGCAGTTCTTCCTGCACCCGCGCGATCTCCTGATTCATCGCCTCGATCTCCGCTTCCTTATCCGTGATCTTCGTCTCCAGGTCGCTCAGATTGTTGCTCACCTGTGACAGCTCCGTGTTCAATGTCGTAAGCGCGCCCTGCAGGGAATCCTTCTGTTCATTCAGTTTATCCAGATTTTCTTCCGTCTCGTCCAGTTTGGACTCCGTCTCCTTCTTCTCCTGTTCCGCCTGGTCGATCTTCTTCCTCGTCTCCTCTGACGCCTTCACCGTAACGGGCAGCATCACGGACAGCAGGACAAGCATCGACCAGACGGCCACATACCGCCTGGCCTTCATAAGCCCCTCCGCATTTGATCAGTCTACTGCTGTTCTATCAAACCTACTCTCCGGCAGTGCTTCTCCTCCTCGGAGAACGCCGTATTCAAAAACGTATCCACGATGCTGATCCCCAGATTGGGACCCACGATACCGCCGCCCAGGGCAAGCACATTCGCATCGTTGTGCAGACGTGTCATCTGTGCCGTCAGCGTATCCGCACACAGGGCGCAGCGCACCCCCTTCACCTTGTTGGCCGTGATGGAGATACCGATTCCCGTCGTACAGATCACGATTCCTTTCTCGCACTCTCCCTTCGCCACAGCCTCCGCTACGGCTTTGCCGTAAACCGGATAATCGCAGGATTTCTTATCATAACACCCGAAATCTTTATAAGGGATGCCCTGCTCCTTCAAATGTGCTGTCACCACTTCCTTCAAGTCAAACCCACCATGGTCACTTCCGATTGCTATCATATTTACTACCTCCTGTTATTTAATATTTTCAAACCTCTTCCACCCTGTATCCGGCGGCTTTGAGCAGCCGGTTCATGACCGCCCGTCCGACGCCTGACTCCGCGAACGCTTCCGCGTAGATGACCTCCACACACTCGTCGTCAAACTCCCGCAGAATACGGTACAGCTCTCTGGCCGCCGCTTCCTCATCGCCTCTTTCACCCACGCTCTTACACACGTCCGCATGATATTTCCCGCTCACCGCGCCGCTTCCTATAACGCCCGTTTTTTTATTTTTTTCTTTCAACTCCTGACAGCGTGCGTTGATATAAGCCGTCACCGCCTCCTGTGTTCCCCGGACGATCGTCAGGTCGCCTTTGGGCGCGTAGTGTCTGTATTTCATGCCGGGCGCCTTCGGAGTCTGTCCGGAATCGTCCCGCATCAGGGTACTGTCCTCTTCCACCTGCGACAGCACCTCTTCCAGCTGCTGTCTTGTGATATAGCCGGGACGCAGCACCGTCGGCCTGTCCGAAGTCAGATCGACGATGGTGGACTCCAGCCCGATCGGCGCGTCACCGCCGTCTATGATCATCTCCACTCTCCCGGCCAGATCCTCGGCCACATATCTGGCCGCCGTAGGGCTTGGCCTGCCGGAGCGGTTGGCGCTGGGCGCCGCCACATACCCGCCTGCCGCACGGATCAGTTCCCGCGCCGTCCGGTTCACCGGCATACGCACCGCCACCGTATCAAGTCCCCCCGTCGTCTCATACGGGACCCGCTCCGACTTATGCAGGATCATCGTAAGCGGCCCCGGCCAGAAACGCTCCGCCAGTCTGACGGCGCATTCCGGTATTTCCCGCACGATCAGACCCAGCGCATCCAGATCCGCGATGTGAATGATCAGCGGGTTATCCGAAGGTCTTCCCTTCGCCGCATATATTTTTCGGGAAGACTGCGGGTTCAGCGCATCCCCGCCCAGCCCGTACACCGTCTCTGTGGGAAAAGCGACAAGGCCGCCCTCCCGCAGGATCCTGCCGGCCTCCCGGATCACCGTCCCGTCAATATGCGCTTCCTCCATCCGGATCATTCTTGTCTCCACAGCCTTCTTCGGCCTCCTTATCCGCCTGACAGCTCATTTCTCTACCGTATCATTTTTCCTGATTCAAATACTGCATGATCGCCATATGTATGGCCCAGGCCACCTTCTCCTGATACAACTCCGAGGACAGCTTCTGCGCCTCCTCGTAATTGGATAAAAATCCGCACTCCACGATCACGATCGGTGTGGAAGTCTTCTTAAGCAGATAATAGCTGTCGTTGGCCTTGGCCTTTCTGGCATTGTCCTTATCCAGTTCCAGCGCCATCACCTGCTGGATCATCTCCGCCAGCTCCTGGCTCTTTGTGCTGTTCGCATAGTAGAATACCTGCGCACCGTGAACATATTCTTCATGATAACTGTTCTGATGAATGCTGACAGTCAGGACCGGCTGCCGCTCCTCGATCAGCGCTACCCGGTTCTTCATATCCTGAACCTTCTTGTTGGAGGCATTCTCATCGTAGAGTCCGGCATCGGACTGCCTGGTCAGCACCGCGTCCACATCCTGCTGCTGCAGGAAACGCTGCAGCTTCTGTGCGATCGCAAGATTGATGTCCTTCTCCAGCGCCCCGTCCACACTGACCTTGCCCGGATCGACGCCGCCGTGTCCGGCATCAATGATCACACAGGGCCTTTCTCTCTTCGTCTCCACCTGCGGTGAGGATACAAATCTTGCACCGCCCCGCACGATGAAATAAGCAGAAACAAGCATCAGCATGAGCAGCACGGTCCGCACAAGCCCTTCGTACTCTTCCGGTCTTCTCCCCTTCATATCCCATTCCTAACATCACTGCCTTTATAAATGCATATGAACAGGCGCCCCGAAAAATGCTGTCAGCCGAAAGATTACTGGTTCATATATTCCGCGATCACATCCCAGACGGAATCGGTCGCGAAAGCCAGCTGCCACTCCGCCACGCCGGCAATCCCGTATTTGCTCATGATATTCAGTTTCACCCGGATGGATTCCTCATCCTCCATCCATATCTGATAATAGCTGTCGCCGGACTGGTATTCGCCGTAGTTCTGGCACATCGTCTCGTCCCAGGCAGTGACGATCCCGTGATCGGCAATATACTGTTTCGCCGTCCCGATGCCCACTGCCTGGCTGCTCACCGACGTTCCCTTCGTCTCCCATATTCTTGTATAGAGAGGAATCGCATTGATCACCTTATGGGCCGGCACCTGCGCCACCGTATTGGCGATCCCGTTCTCCACAAAGTCGATAGACGCCACGGAACCCGCCGTCTCACTGTTCTTATGATGCTCGTCATATCCCATAATGATCACATAATCCGCCACGATCCCCTGTTCTTCTCTGTCGTAGTGATCGGTATAGCCCATCGGCACATAGTTGTCCACCGAAAGCACGATGCCGTTCTGCCTGCAGGGAATCGAGAGTTCCCTGATAAACTCCACAAAAGGTTCTCCAGCATCCAGACTGATATTCTCAAAGTCGATGTTGATACCGTCCAGCCTGTACTGCAGTGCCGCCCCGATCAGGCCGTCGATCAGATGCTGTCTGGTACTTAAGCCCGCCAGCACCTCATAGGTGTCCACATCCGGATTGGTGAAATTGTCCACCAGCGCCCAGACCTCAAGCCCCATGTCATGGGCCGTATCCACATAATTCTGCGATGCGAAGCTCGTGAAATTCCCGGCATTGTCGCTCAGCGCAAACCAGGTAGGCGACACCACGTTGACGCTCTTCGCTTCCGCGAGCATCGGCACCAGCGTATCGTTGCCCGCCACGGACGCCACCACATGCCATGCCAGATTGATCTTGTGGTCCCTCGTGTTCGACGTATACACCGGTTCCACATAATCCGTTACCGGCACAGGCTCCACCGTGGTCTGTTCGCTCAGCCGCTTATTCTCCACATAGCCGATAAAAGCGCCTTCGGCCTTGACCTTGCTCCAGTTCTCCATCTCCTCCAGAACAGTGACTTCCGTCCCCTTCGCCACATCCGTCAGGATATCGCTCTTGACGCCGCCCTGATAACGCACCTGCGTGTCTTTGAGTATTGTCGCCGTCTGTCTTGGGTTCCATTCCGTATAGACCTGCATCCGGTAAGGATCCGTGTACAGAGTATAGGAAAAATTAGAATACTCCTTCACAAAATCCGCCGCCACATACAGCACGTCTCCTTCGTATCTGGCGATGATATAGTCCCTCGTGCTGCCGTCTGTACCCACAGACACCGTCTGCTCACCGATCAGCGTACTGACGATGGCATCCGGCAGCGTATAGAGCAGAAGTCCTTCCTTCGTATCCAGAAAAAATCTGTCATTAAAATATTTATGCACGGTCGCAAGATCAAAATAGCATACGCCGTCTATCAGCCTCGCATGTTCCTCGATCCGCTCATCCTGCAGGATAACGGGCACGTCGCCCTCTCCCCTGACCTGAAAATATTCCGTCAGATCTGCCCGCTCTTTGGAATATGAATATTTCTCCATCAATCTGGCGCCAACGCCGATGACCGCGATCACGATGATCATAAACACCGCGATCAAAACCGGAATTATTTTTTTCATGTATCCTGCTCCTTTCTGACCGTCCTCATTATAACAAACTATTTGCTTGCAGTCATTATGATTTTGACAATTTTCGGCAGGAAAAAGTCGAATACGTTACAATTCACGGCCTAACCGGCCGCAAACTGTGACACGGACAGGGCACGGCGTCCGGCTCTTAGTCCGCGGAAATAAAACTGCCCCACGGCATCGCGCTGTGACATGCGCCGCCGCAGGGCAGAAAGATCCTGCGCGCCAGAATATCCCATCGACCAATCCCAGTATCCAACAGTCCACCCGAAGCGGGAACTTCCCTGACTTTATTCGCCGACATCCTGAAATTTAGTCTGCCAAAAAGAGCATTGTGATATACTAACAGCATAAGATATATAGAGCGCCAGATCATTACCAAGATATCCCAGACATGCAAAAATAAATAAAATAACTGTATAACCTACTCATTCCTTGTGAATTATAATTGTGAAATATAGAAAGAAACAAGATATGGTTCACGAACAGGCACGTTGCCTATAAGACTCTCTCCGTACTGTGGATCCATAAAATTCCGGAGAAAAAGACGTTAGTTATGAAATTTATATACTGCCTCCTTCCTCTGCCGACTATCCGGAGACATCTTGTAGTTCAATTATAGGCATAATCTGACAAAAAAGCAAGTAAATTCTAAAATTATTAAAAAATTTTAAACACTTTATGCACACTATTGACTAAAATTGGCGTAAAGTATAAGATACATTTAGCTGACAGAAAGACGATAAAAGGATGTGAACATCATTATGAGAATAGAAAAAGTAAATGAACATCAGATCCGCTGTACGCTCACCCGTGAGGATCTGGCAACCCGCGAATTAAAGATCAGCGAGCTGGCCTACGGCACGGAGAAGGCGAAGACACTTTTCCGCGATATGATGCGGCAGGCAGCCTACGAATGCGGTTTTGAAGCGGAAGATATCCCGCTCATGATCGAGGCGATCCCGCTGAATTCGGAATGCATCGTGCTGATCATCACCAAAGTGGAGGATCCCGAGGAACTGGATACGCGTTTTTCCAAATTCGCCCCTTCCGTTCACGAGAGCGACGGCGACTATGACGAAGAGAATGAAGAACTGGCAGACGTCTTTTCCGACGGCGCGGATGAAGTACTCAACATGCTCCGCAAGATGAGCGGAACCGACCTGGCGGAAGAAGAGACCGCAGGCAGGACGCCCCGCACCGATGTCAGATCCGGTCAGGCCGCCAAAACCAGGAAAGCGCCTGCGCCGCAGATCGCATGCCAGCTTTTTGCCTTTGCTTCCCTGAACGATGTGACGAGACTGGCGCATGTGGCTCCCGTATCCTATCAGGGCGCCAATTCCCTCTACAAGAACGAAAAGAACGGCTCCTACCTGCTGCTGGTAGACTCCGCGGGACAGGATGCCTCCTCTTTCAACCGGATCTGCAATCTGATCACGGAGTACGGCCGCCCCGAGAAATCGGTTCTCTCCGCCAAAGCCTATCTGGAAGAACATTTCGAACCCCTGATCAGAGAGAATGCCCTGGCATCTCTGGCACAGATATAATGTCTGGTGCGATTCCTGAGTTCCTACCGTCTCCCGACGCCCGTCCCGCCCTCATGCGCAGGATGATGCGGCATCGGGAGACTTTTTTATTGTGCATCTGCAAATTCTGTCTGAATGACCAGCTCGACCGTATCCTTCAAGGCGCTCTGGGTGCTTTCCAAGACCACGATATCAGGCTGATATTCTTCCACCACCTGATCGAGGATCGGAATGTTGAGCCAGTCGATGCTCAACGTTTCGCGAAACCCTTCCGCAATATCATCCTTTAAGAACATCCGCACGAAACTGTCTCCCACCAGCAGGATCCTCAGATCGTTTTCGCATCCTTCATTTACATAATCATGCGTATGTTCCCTGTAGTGCAGGAATTCCCAACGCTCCTGCGTCTGTTCCGTGATCTCCTTCGCCTGCGGATCCCTGACCTTATAAACAGGGCACAGCTCCGAATAAGGATACTCAAATCCATATAATTCCACGCTGGATTCTTCTTCCGTTATGAGATAATCCGTCTCCTGCAGGCTCCGGATCTGCCCGAAATCCTTCCCGATCTCTTCCATCAGCGTCTGATAGCCATAGTAGGATCCTTTCTCATTTCAGTGCAGCGAATCGACATACTGGAAATAGATCAATTCGTCTGCCCGCTCAAGCAGCATATCCCTGGTCAGAATCTGCTTCACATCCGTCTTCTCCTGCAGAATTTCCACTACCTGATCCGCCCTGCCGGCCGAACCCACCCTGTTGACGCCGGCCGCATACTGCTCCGGATAGATCTCTTCCTTGCTGTAACACTGAAAATAGTAGAACGCAATGCCCCGCCTCTCCAGATAATCGGAGATCTTCTGCATCTTTTCCGCATACAGATCCAGCCGATCCTCAGGCAGCAGATTCAGACGCTGGTATTCCCTGATCATGTCCTGATCTTTGACAAAAAGCCAGTGATTCCTGCCCTGCAGGATGTCCGATTTTACAACCCTTCCGAACAGCTGATACTGCAGTGTCGAATTCGCCTCCACAAGCACCGTCCTGCCGCGCAGATTATCGTCCAGCCACGCTTCGAACCGGGAAAGATATGCCGGATCCGGGCCGCCCTCCGCCCAGACAGACGGATAGGCCGCCAGCATCCTGTTCTCCATGGAAGAGCTCCGCCCCTCCCTGTCTCTGTGTGCCAAAAGATAAGGCAGTGAAATACATAATATAAAAATCGCGATGAAAATTACAGTTATCCTTCGTTTCATTCCGGGCCCCCTGCCTCAGTCATGCTAAAACTGAAAATAAATAAACGGATTGTAAGTCCCCGTCACCACATACAGGACAGAAACGCCAAGCAGCAGCAATGTGACCGCATTCTCCAACAGCGCAAACCAGATCTCCGATACCCGCTCTTTCACAAAAAGGCGGCAGCGGCTTCCCCACGGCATCATGGCCGCAAACCCCAGCGCCAGAATAAAGATCTCATAGGCGCTGATATAGTAAGCAAGCGAGAATCCCGCATCTCTTCTCTCAAGCAGTCCAAACATAGACCGCAGATACAGGCTGCATCCCTGCAGACTCCCGGTGCGGAAAATGACCATGCTCACCAGCCACAGCAGCATCGCGTAGGCCCAGGCCACGATCCCGGGAATGCGTACTTTTCCCCCGGTACGGCCGGATACAAACCGCTCGGCCGCAACGATAATGCCCCAGTAAAGCCCCCACAGAACATAATTCCACGCCGCGCCGTGCCAAAAGCCGGTCAGCAAAAAAACGCACAGAAGATTCAGATAGACATTTCCTCTTCTGCTGCCGCCCAGCGGAATATACACATAATCCCGAAACCATGACGAAAGCGAGATATGCCACCGCCTCCACAGTTCAGAACCGGAGCGGGAGATAAACGGATAGTCAAAGTTGCCCGGAAACCGGAAGCCGAACATCCTGCCCAGCCCTACCGCCATATCACTGTACCCGGAAAAGTCAAAATACAGCTGTATCGTATAAAAGATCAGACCAAGCCACGCTATACCCGGACTGTTCTGCCAGGGCTGCATTTCAAAAACAGCATCCGCCGTCAGCGCCGCCGAATTCGCGATCACCGCCTTTTCGGCCAGACCGACCGTAAAGATGCGGATACCGGCAGCCATATCATCCAGCCTGTGTTTCCTGTCGTCCAGCTGCCTCTCAATATCGGAATATCTTACGATAGGCCCGGCGATCAGCTGGGGAAACAGGGCGATATACAGCCCCAGTTTCAGAATGTTTCTCTGCACGGCCACCTCGCCTCTGTACAGGTCGATCACATAGCTCATGCCCTGAAAAGTAAAAAAAGAAATGCCGATCGGAAGCGTGATCTCGGGTATCGCAAACTGCCATCCCGTCAGGTCACTGACGATCTGCATCAAAAATCCCGTATATTTCCAGTAACCAAGGCTGAGAAGATTCAGCACGACAGTGCCTGCAAAAACATATCTGCCAAGCTTCTCCCGCCCTGCCGCACGCGCACAGGCAAGCAGACAGCCGCCGGCATAATTCAGCAGGACGGTATAGACAATGATCGGGAAGAACACAACGCCGCCGAAAATATAGAAGAAGCAGCTCATAAAAAGAAGCCACAGATTTCTCGACTTCACAGAACGCAACATAAAATAACCTGTCAAGGTAATTGGCAGGAAGAAAAAATAAATATATTTGAACTGAATACCATATCTTATCCTTATCACAGATCCGGAACGGACTTCTTCGCCGGCGCCGCGCCTGTCATAAGGCGCCGCATGCCTGCATACACCGGCCAAAAAAGTCCTTCCTTTTCTTCAAAACATTAAACCGCTGCGATCTTCTGCATCAGGTCATCCACCGCAATGCCATGCACCATAGCCGCCTCTTCCAGCGTCTCTCCCTGTGCGGACGGGCATCCGAGACAGTGCATACCGATCTCCATAAGAACCGGTGCGATCTCCGGATTGATCCGCAGCGCTTCCCCTATTGTTGTATTCTTTGTAATATCTGCCATGTTTTTTCCCTCCATTCTGCAATCTGACAACCTCTTTTGCCTTACCAGTATAATCCGAAAATCCATTTCCCGCAAGACAATCTTTCTTCTCCCGCCGGTTTACCGCGCGGCTTTGTTACAGTTCACGGCCTGACCGGCCGCAAGCTGTAACGCATCCAGCCCATTCCAAGTCGCCTTCGGCGAGGGGCTGGATGCCTGGAACCGTAAAGTTATCGGCCGGATGCCCTGCAGCAGGGTGCAGGGCACCGTGAATAGTAACTATCTCGCAGCTTTCTTCTCCAGCCTGTTCCGCTCCCGCAGTTCCCTGAAAAAAGTAGTCAGCATCTGCGTGCACGCTTCGGCCAGTACGCCCCTTTCTACCTGTACCTGATGGTTGAACTCCGGCATCTCAAGAATATTCAGGATGGAGCCGCCGCATCCCGCCTTGGGATTCATGCTGCCCATGACTACCCGGGTGATCCTCGCCTGCACGATGGCCCCGGCACACATCTGGCACGGCTCCAGCGTCACATACAGGGTACAGTCTTCCAGCCGCCAGTCGCCCATCTTCCTGCTCGCCCTGTTGATGGCCGTGATCTCGGCATGGGCAAGCGTATTCTTGTCCGTATTGCGCCGGTTGTAGCCCCTGCCGATGATCTTATCCTGATAGACGATCACGCAGCCGATCGGCACCTCCCCCAGCGCATATGCCTTCTTCGCCTGTTTCAGCGCCTCCTTCATATACTTCTCGTCTTCTGTCGTATAGTCCATATAGATCCTCTCGCTTTTTCATACATTTGTAACAATTCGGCTGCTGCCTCCCCGCTGCATACATTGTAACAGTTCAGCCTTCGGCTTCCCTGTTACGGAATCTGCCCATTCCAAGTTATTATTCACGGTGCCCTGCACTCTGCTGCAGGGCACCCGGCCGATAACTTTACGGTTTCAGGCATACAACGTCTTGACAATCCATCCAATTCAACTTATAATGCTATTCATATGGAGTTGTATCGAAGTGGTCATAACGGGGCGCACTCGAAATGCGTTAGCCCTCCGGGGCACGAGGGTTCGAATCCCTCCAACTCCGCTTTCCGGCCGGAGCAGATATCTGTGTCTGTTCCGGCTTTTTTCGTGCTTTTCATGCCTGCCGTTTCGTATGAGCCTTTTCTTTCTGTTAAAATTCCGCTAAATCTCTGTTAATATCCTGTTTCTATTTTGCTCAGCTTACGTTAAGAAACCCCTTTTTCTATTTTCCCCTTCCCTTCCATTCTCTATAATAGCAATACGAACAGAATACAACAGGAAAGAGAGGAATCCCCTTATGAGTATTGGAATGATGATCATCTGCCTGATCGGCGGCCTGGCAGGCGCCCTCAGCACGGCCTATCTGCTGCTCAGCTTCCCGGCTATCATCGCATGGAAGATTTACCGCCGCATCAAATTCGGCTACACACTGTATCAGTAAGAAGACTGCCGGGCACGGCTTCGGCAGTCCGGCGTGCGGCCCGGAATATCAGGCCATGCCGCAGACCAGCCCGATCAGCCGTACCAGCAATGCAGCCGCCCAGGCGATGCCGCACTGCCAGAGCACCACATAAACCGCCCACCTGCGGCCCAGCTCTCTTTTGATGGAAGCGATCGCCGCCACGCAGGGCGTATACAGAAGGCTGAACACCAGCAGGGAAGCCGCAGACAGCGTGCTCATGGCCGCTGTCACGCCGCCTTCGCTGTCAAACAGCACTTCCAGCACAGAGACCACACTTTCTTTGGCCATAAAACCGCTGATCAGGGAAGTGCAGATGCGCCAGTCTCCCAGTCCGAGCGGTCTGAACAGGGGAACCAAAAGCCCTGCCGCTGCCGCCAGAATACTGTTATGCGAATCTTCTACCAGGTCAAAATGAAAATCAAAACTCTGCAGGAACCAGACCACGATCGAAGCGATCAGGATCACGGAAAAGGCTCTCTGCAGAAAATCTTTCGCCTTCTCCCACAGAAGCTGCAGCACACTCCGCAGGCTCGGCATGCGGTAATTGGGCAGTTCCATCACAAAAGGCACGGCCTCCCCCTTAAACATCGTTTTCTTAAACACCAGCGCCGCCACAATTCCCATCAGCACTCCCAGTACGTACAAACCCGTCATCACCAGTCCGCCCTGTCCCGGAAAAAAGGCATTGACGAAGAAGGCATAGATCGGCAGCTTGGCCGTACAGCTCATAAACGGCGTCAACAGAATCGTCATCTTACGGTCCCGCTCACTGGGCAGCGTGCGGGTAGACATGACGGCCGGCACCGTACACCCGAACCCGATCAGCATCGGTACGATGCTGCGCCCGGACAGGCCGATCCTGCGCAGCAGCTTATCCATAAAAAAGGCCACCCTCGCAATATAACCGCTGTCTTCCAGCAGCGAGAGGAAGAAGAACATGGTCACGATAACGGGCAGGAAGCTGAGCACACTGCCCACACCTTCAAAAATGCCGTTCACGATCAGCCCCTGCACCGCCTCGTTGACATCTCCTGCCGTCATAGCGCTGTCCGCCCAGCCGGCAAAAGCCTCAATCCCCGCCGCCAGCAGATCCTGCAGCCAGGCGCCGATCACATTGAAGGTCAGATAGAACACCAGCGCCATAATGCCGATAAACATCGGGATCGCCGTATATTTTCCGGTCAGGATCCGATCCATTTTCTGGCTGCGGATATGCTCCCTGCTCTCCCTCGGCCTGGTGACGCACCGGTCGCACACCTTTTTGATATAGGAAAAGCGCATGTCGGCGATGGCGGCGCTGCGGTCCAGTCCGCGCTCCTTCTCCATCTGCAGCACGATATGCTCCAGCATCTCCTCCTCGTTCTTATCCAGCGCCAGCCGGTCGAGGATCAGCTGATCCCCTTCGATGATCTTGGCTGCCGCGAAGCGGACAGGCAGGCCGACCTGCACCGCATGATCCTCGATCAGATGGATCACCGCATGCAGACAGCGGTGCACGGATCCGCCGTTGTCATTCTGATCGCAAAAATCCTGCCGCAGCGGCTTCTCCTGATATTTCGCCACGTGCAGGGCATGTCTGGCCAGCTCGTCGACGCCCTGATTCCTGGCCGCCGAGATCGGCACCACCGGCACGCCCAGCATGGCCTCCATGGCGTTTATGTCCACCATGCCGCCGTTGCCCGTCATCTCATCCATCATATTGAGCGCTACCACCATTGGAATATCCATCTCCAGCAGCTGCATGGTCAGATACAGATTCCGCTCTATATTGGTAGCATCCACAATATTGATCATACCCTTTGGCCCTGCGCCCAGCACGAAGTCCCTCGACACCAGCTCTTCGCTGGAATAAGGCGACATGGAATAGATCCCCGGCAGATCCGTGATCAGCGTATCCGCATACCCGCGTATCTCTCCGTCCTTACGGTCCACCGTGACCCCGGGGAAATTTCCCACATGCTGTTTAGAGCCGGTCAGCTGGTTAAAGAGGGTAGTCTTACCGCAGTTCTGGTTTCCCACCAGCGCAAAAGTCAGCTTCGTCCCTTCCGGCAGAGGATCTCCGCTCCCTTTGGGATGAAATTTGCCTTCCTCGCCAAGCCCCGGATGCTCCGTCTTCCTGCCCGGCTTCTTCTCTTCCTTTACGCTCGTTGCCACAGGCTCCACACCGATCTGCGCGGCATCCGCCAGACGCAGTGTAAGCTCATAGCCATGTATGTTCAGTTCGATCGGGTCCCCCATCGGCGCCAGCTTCACTACCGTAACCTCCGCCCCGGGAATCACCCCCATATCCAGAAAATGCTGCCGCAGCGCACCTTCGCCGCCGACACTTTTCACCACGGCAGTTTTTCCTATTGCAAGTTCTTTCAGCGTCATAATAACACTCCCTTTTGTCTTACGATCTTGTCAGCGCCCCACATAAGGCACAAACAGGTTCAAAATTAATATGAACCGCCCGCTGCGTCTTGTCAACTGTTTTCCGGATATCGTCTTCCACTTTTGCTGCAAAAATTAAGAGCAGACCCTCCGCGGCATGCCCTTAATCTTTTTCCCGAATCTATTATTTCCCCTTTGTTACACCCTTTTACCGTTTCCGCAGTGTCCTATTTCCTTTTGCCCTGTCCTTATGCGCAGACACACCCGTTTTTTGCTGTAACACAATATATTCATCTGTGTTCATACCAGATTCCGCCGAAAAAACCGACGACAACCAGTACGATTGAGATCACGGACCATACATCCATCTGCATCGCGGACTCCCCTTTCTGCATCCGTGCCGTTTTTACAAGTATTTTGTTATGTTTATCCTAGCATATCCGTGATTGTTTTTACAGTTTATCAGCTTCTTTTTAACGTATCTTTAACATTGTCTTGATGTTTTCTTATCGCTTTCTTAACGCCATTTTAACACCCTTTCCTGTTTTGCTTTTCCGGGAAATAAGGTATACTGGTATAAATTCTATTATTGATCACACAGGAGCGTCAGTATATATGTCCACTTCCATCAAAAACTGCATCGTCACTTTTTCCGGTCTGGCGGTCGCCACCCTGGTCGCCTTTCTGTTCTCACATTTTGTTCCGGAGAATGCGGGAAATCTGTCGCTGATCTATATTTTCGCACTGATCACCATAGTGCGCTTTACGGACGGCTATCTGCCGGGAATGGTCGCCTCCGTGATCGCCGTCATCTGCGTGAATTATCTGTTCACTTATCCCTATTTCGAACTGAACTTTACGCTGTCCGGTTATCCGGTCACCTTTCTGTGCATGTTCGGCGTCACCCTCCTCACCAGCACCATGACGGCCAATATGAAGGAACAGGCACGGACGATCGCCGAGAAGGACAAGCTGCTCTCGGAGACGGAGAAGGAGAAGATGCGCGCCAATCTGCTGCGTGCCGTCTCCCACGACCTGCGCACACCGCTGACCGGCATCATCGGCGCCAGCTCCTCCTATCTGGAGAACAGCGCCCTGCTCCCGGAAGAAGAGAAGATCGCCATCATCACCCACATTCACGAGGACGCCAACTGGCTGCTCAACATGGTGGAAAACCTGCTGGCGGTGACCCGCATCCATGACCGGTCTTCCTCGGTTCGCAAAACAGATGAGTCCGTGGAGGAGATCGTATCCGCCGCCATCATGCGTCTGAAAAAAAGGCTTCCGGAAGCCGCCGTCAACGTGGCCGTACCCGATGAGCTGCTCATCATCCCCATGGATGCCATTCTCATTGAGCAGGTGCTGATCAATCTGCTGGAAAATGCCATCGTCCACTCGCAGAGCAGGGAACCGATCCTGTGTTACGTGGACGCCGACAGCACTGACGTCACTTTCCATGTCAAGGACTACGGCATAGGCATCGACCCTGACCGGCTGGAAAATATTTTTGACGGAAATTCCTATATCGGCAACAAGGAGTCCGATTCCAACAAGGGCATGGGCATCGGCCTGTCCATCTGCAAGACGATCCTCACCGCCCACGGCGGCACCATCAATGCCAAAAACCACGCCCGGGGCGCGGAATTCTACTTTACACTGCCCAAAGAGGGAGGTACACCATGAATCTGAAGCATGAGATCCTGTTGATTGAAGACGAACGCAATATCTGCAACTTTATCACCACCACGCTGCGCACCCAGGACTACAAAGTCACTTCCGCAGGCAGCGCCGCAAACGGCCTGTCTCTGGCGGCTTCCGGGTGCCCGGATCTGATCCTGCTGGATCTGGGCCTTCCCGACATGGACGGCATCGACGTGATCCGCAATATCAGAGAGTGGAGCAATCTGCCGATCATCGTCATCTCGGCCAGAACCCAGGAAAAAGAGAAGGTGGAGGCTCTGGACGCCGGCGCCGACGATTATATCACCAAGCCCTTCGGCACCTCCGAGCTGATGGCCAGAATCCGCACTGCTCTGCGCCGTTCTACCCTGAACGGAACCCTGGCCGCACCGGCCGGGATCCGCTACGAGGCCAAAGATCTGGTGATCGACTATGACCGCCATATCGTCACCGTAAACGGCGCCATCGTCCACTTTACACAGATCGAATATAAGATCCTCACCTTTCTTGCGCGCAATGCAGGTAAAGTCATCACCTATGATACGCTGATCACCCATGTCTGGGGACCTTTTGCGGACAGCAACAATCGCATCCTGCGCGTCAATATGGCCAATATCCGCCGCAAGATGGAACTGAATCCGGCAGATCCGCAGTATATTTTTACAGAGATCGGGATCGGTTATCGAATGATAGATAATGAAAATATGTAGGAAATATTGACAAACGCCCGAAAAAACAGTATACTATAAAAACCGTGCAGCCGGGGCGTTAGCGGTGCCCTGTACCCACAATCCGCTCTAGTGGGGGTGATGCTTTATCGAGGGTGTAAGCCTGTGTAGCTGCCCTTTATAAGTGGCGTTGAAGTTTGGGTCTTACGCAATGGAAATCCATGAACCGTGTCAGGGTGGGAACACAGCAGCACTAAGTGGAATCTTTCATGTGCCGTAAGGGTGCCTGGCGGAGTTAACTGTAAAGGTAACGTATATGGGTCAAATTCGACATAAAGCGCACGGTTTTAACGTGCGCTTCATTATTTTACATTATTTTATACGCTCTTACAGTTCTACCTTCCGCAGATAGTATCCGAATTCTCCCGCCTTTGCAGTCCCGCCCGGGCATTCAAAAGCCTCGAAGCCGAACATCAAAGCAACCATCTTTTCCCGTTCATAGAAGACACCCGGCACCCCCAGATAATAGTCCTGCTCCTTTCCCAGGATCACATAGCGATAATTATAGAATCCGTGCAAAAGGAAGCTGTTGTTCACCAGATGCTGGTATTTCGCCTGCAATATGATAAAATCCTTCGGTTCCAGCTTCACATAGACACGCTCATCACCGTATGGGTGGATCTTCTCATAGCTCTCCAGAATCTGTTCCCACTTGTCCTCCTTCAAACTGTATGCTTCCTGACGCTGCAGCTCCTCTGTCACGATCGCTGCCTGCCGTTCCCTTCTGGCGGGTTCACTGTTTCGTGTGTTTTCAATAGGAATGATCTGCGGAAGCCGCCCCGGACTGCCTCCGCGCAGATTGTAAAATTTCGCTTCATTTCTCTGCTCCGATATCATCCCGGAGCTTCGTCGCGCCTTCTCCGGCATGTCTCCTGCGCTGTTTGTGGATCCATTCTGCATCTGCGCTGCATTCCGGAACAGATCGTCGTCTATTGTATTTTGAGCCTTATCTGGACCTGCATTTTCCGCTCTTGTAATATTTGAGTCCTGCTCCACGGATATATCGCTTAACTGCGCGTTCTCACGTTCTGCGTTCTTCTGTGGGTTTTCGGACCATCTGCTTTCCGGCACATTCTCACGTTCTGCGTTCTTCTGCGGGTTTTCGCCCCAGCTGCTTTCCCGCGTGTTTTCACGTTCTGCGTTCTTCTGTGGATTTTCGGACCACCTGCTTTCCTGCTGCTCTCTGTCCCGGCTGTTCTCCGGCCTGTTTGTCTGCATACCCGGTTCCGTCTGTACGACCGGGGAAGGCTGCTGCGGTCTTTCTTCCGTATTTACGCCGGCGCGGATCGTATGCTTCGGAGCGCCTTTGCCTTTGCCTTCCAGCAAATAGCCGCCCGGCAGCATGATCTGGACCTGCACCCCCGACGCTGCCGCTTTCAGGTTTTCTTCCCAGCTGCCGCCGCCCTCCTGCACTGAAATACCGTTGATCTCCTTCCAGTCATTTCCCTGATAAAGCCTGACCGGAAACCGCCCTTTGATATTGTACGGTATATTTTGCAGTTTCAGCTGAAATCTGCTCTCCTCCTCTCTGTTCTCCACTTTCAGGAAACCGGCGTTTCCGATTCTGCCGCCATCCTTGTACAGGCCCATATATATGATCTCTTTCTGGTACATGTCCTCCCCCTCTGCTCTTTGTTTTAACCGGTCCGTCAAAAAGCCTCTGTCTGCTCCCGCAGAGCTTTTACAGACGGCTTACGCAGCAACCGAAAACTGAAATTTGCCATATCACTTACGATAGCTCACTCTATTAGGTATATATGCACCGTGGACAAAAAAAATGCCGGATGATAAGCCCATCCGGCATAAACACAGCATAATTCATCAATAATCCAGAGAATCCAGATATTTCATATAATTGACCACCATCAAGGCGATCTTGAAAGTCAGCGCATCCTCAAAGGTACGGATATCCAGTCCCGTACTCACTTCCAGCTTCTCGATCCGGTATACCAGCGTGTTCCGGTGTACAAAAAGCTGTCTGGACGTCTCTGATACGTTCAGATTGTTCTCGAAGAATTTGTTGATCGTCGTCAATGTCTCTTCATCCAGTTCGCTCGGCACATTGGATCCGAAGATCTCATCAATGAAGATACGGCACAGGTTGATCGGCAGCTGGTAGATCAGTCGTCCGATTCCCAGTGTATTGTAAGCGCTCACCTTCTTCTCCGCGTAGAAGATCTTGCCCACATCCAGCGCCATCTTCGCCTCTTTGTAGGATTTGGAAACTTCTTTCAGTTCGCCTACGATAGTGCCGTAGGCAACCCGTACATTCATCATCGCCTCCATGTTCATCATGTCAACGATGGTGCTGGCAACCTGTTCCAGCCGCGTATAGTCGTCCTCCGGCAGCAATTCCTTGATCAGAATAACATTGCTCTCATCCACCGCCGTAATATAATCGCCGACCTGTGTGGAGAACATCCCGTTCAAAAGCTCGGTAGCCGTGAAGTCCTTCTCCTTCTCTTTCTCCTTGTCCGTTTCGATCAGAAAGACCGCCCGGGGAACGGCCGCCTCTATATGCAGCTTCTTCGCCCTGTTATAAATGTCTACGAGAAGCATATTATCCAGCAGCAGGTTCTGGAAGAAATTATTGCGGTCGTATCTCTCCTTATAGGCTATGATCAGATGCTGGAGCTGGCTGACTGCGATCTTGCCCAGCATATAGGCTTCCTCGCTGCTCCCTTTGGCATCCAGAACGAAAAGCACCTCATCCTCGTCCAATACTTTCAGCAAATGGTGTAAACCGATCACCTGACTGTCTGCCGGAGAATTCACAAACCCTTCTATCAACGCCGGTGTTATCTCCTCGGCTTCAAAAGTAGTAGCCACTACTTTACCTTCCAGATCCCAAACGCATAAATCCACCTTGGAAATTGTCTTTAGCTCTTCAATACTACTCCTAATCACCTGACTGGAAATCATTCCGCAACCTCTCTTCCTGTTTATTTTTATGTCCGTGTTGTTATTATAGCATATCCGGCCTGCAACAGGCACCCTCTAATTTTTTCTATGAGAGAACAATAAAGGGGATGCCTAAGCATCCCCTCATGATTATCTTGATTAGTTGGTAATTGTCTGCTCTGTCTCTTTGTCGAATACGTGAATCTTCTCAACATCGAAAGCAAACTTAACTGTATCACCAGGTCTTGCTGTTGTACGGGAATCTACTCTTGCTGTGATCGGGAACTCAGCCAGATCAAAGTATAAGTAAACTTCTGCACCGAGCAGCTCGTAAACCTTGATCGTGGACTCGAATACGCAAGGAGCGGATGATACAAATGCCTCGGAATCATATACGTCCTCAGGACGGATACCGAATGTAACAGTCTTTCCGTTGTAACCGCCGTCGATCAGCTTCTTGGACTTGGCAGCCGGTAACGGAATGCTCTTGCCTGCGATCTTAAGGCTTGCAACATCACCCTTGATCTCAACAACTGCATCCATAAAGTTCATCTGCGGTGATCCCATGAATCCTGCTACGAACAGGTTCTGAGGCTTCTGATACAGGTTCTGAGGTGTATCTACCTGCTGAACAACACCGTCCTTCATAACGACGATTCTTGTACCAAGTGTCATAGCCTCTGTCTGGTCATGTGTTACGTAGATGATCGTGGTGCCCAGTCTCTGGTGCAGTTTGGAAATCTCAACACGCATCTGTACACGCAGCTTCGCATCCAGGTTGGAAAGCGGCTCATCCATAAGGAATACCTTAGGATTACGAACGATAGCACGGCCCATGGCAACACGCTGTCTCTGACCACCGGACAGAGCCTTCGGCTTACGATCAAGCAGAGCTGTCAGGTCAAGGATCTTAGCAGCTTCTTTAACCATCTTGTCGATCTCGTCCTTCGGAACTTTTCTTAACTTAAGACCGAATGCCATGTTGTCATATACTGACATATGAGGATACAGAGCGTAGTTCTGGAATACCATCGCGATATCTCTGTCCTTAGGCTCTACGTCGTTCACAACTCTGTCACCGATCTTCAGCTCACCGGAAGAGATGTCTTCCAGACCCGCGATCATACGAAGTGTGGTGGACTTACCACAACCTGACGGTCCTACGAAAATGATGAATTCCTGATCTGCGATTTCAAGATTGAAGTCTTTTACTGCCTCAAAGCCGTTCGGATATACTTTGCAGACATTCTTTAAAGATAAACTTGCCATGATTGCCTCCTGTTTTTTATAAATTTGATTTACGGAACTGTGTCAGTCTTAACTGACTCTGAACATAGTATAGCTGACTTTTTTTTTCTTTGCTATGCCATTGTTTCACAAAAATTTCAGTTTACATTGTAGAATTTGCTTACATAATGCAGGCCATTTCACACCATCTGACAAGTTGCCTAAGAATCCCGTTTTTTCCTATGCACATCTTACAAAAATAAATTAATATCTTGACATAAGCCAGAATCCGGATACCTCCGGCACCGTGAAATACGCTCTTATCTTCGGGCCTCAGACCACCTTGTAGCCTGCCTCTGTCACCGCATCGACCAGCGCCTGCTCTTCTGTGCCGGGCGTCAAAGACACGGTCGCCGTCTTGTCTTCCAGGCTCACTTCCACCTGCGTCACACCGGCAACGCCCTCCAGCGCTTTCTTCACATGGGCCTGACAGTGCGCGCACATCATCCCCTCAATATTCAGTGTCTTAACCATTGTTTCCGCCATCTTGTTTTCCTCCTTATGATGATCTTCTATCTCCTTGAAACCGGTTATGAATTCCGGCATCGGAACCATTTCTTTCTTCCTGTCGTGCCGGTCGGAATTGATTGTAAAAAGGTTCAGCCGCAGCGCATTGGTCACCACGCAGAAGCTGGACAGGCTCATGGCCGCCGCCGCAAACATGGGATTCAGACTTATGCCCAGGAAGGGCACCAGGATCCCCGCCGCCAGCGGAATGCCGATACAGTTATAGAAAAAGGCCCAGAACAGATTCTCATGAATATTCTTAAGCACCTGTCTGGAAAGGCGGATCGCCGCCGGCACATCCGTAAGCCTCGACTTCATCAGCACCACTTCCGCCGCCTCCAGCGCCACATCCGCACCCGCGCCGATGGCGATGCCCACGTCGGCTCTCGTGAGGGCCGGCGCATCATTGATGCCGTCACCGACCATGGCCACCCGGCCCGACGCGGACAGCTGCCTGATCACCGACTCTTTGTCGCCGGGAAGTACATCCGCCACCACCGCATCCAGACCTACCTGCCTGCCGATGGCCCGCGCCGTCCGTCTGTTATCTCCGGTCAGCATCACTACCTGAATGCCCATATTCCGCAGTTCGCCGATGGCCTGTGCACTGTCCTGCTTCACCACATCCGCCACGGCGATCATGCCAAGCATCCGCCCGTCCGCGGCGAAGTAGAGCGGCGTCTTGCCTTCTTCCGCCATCCGTTCTCCGGCCAGCCGCAGGGGTTCCGTCAGCAGCCTGCGTTCCGCGAACAGGGCGCCGCTGCCGCCCGCTGCCAAAGCACCGTCCACAGTACCTTCCACACCCCAGCCCGGCAGTGCACGGAAACTGCCTGCCGGCTCCACCGACAGCCGCTCCTCCCCGGCGCGCTCACAGACCGCTTTCGCCAGCGGATGTTCGCTCCTGCTCTCCAGCGCCGCCGCAACACGCAACAGTTCCTCCTCAGAAACACCCGCCGCGGGGTAAAGATCCGCTACCCTGGGCTTTCCTTCCGTCACCGTTCCGGTCTTATCCAATACGACAAAATCCATCCTGCCGGCAAGCTCCAACGCTGTCGCATTTTTAAAGAGAATCCCCTGTCTTGCGCCCATGCCATTGCCTACCATGATCGCTACCGGCGTAGCCAGCCCCAGCGAACAGGGACAGCTGATCACCAGCACGCTGATGGCATAGGAGAGCGCCTTCCCCGCACCGGCTCCCGCCGCAAGCCATATAACGCCCGTTATTAATGCTAATACGATTACCACCGGTACAAAAACACCCGATACTTTATCCGCAATCTGCGCGATTGGCGCCTTGGTCGCTACCGCATTCTCTACCATATCTATGATCTGCTGCAGCGTGGTATCTTTTCCCACCCGCAGCGCCCTGCAGGTCAACGCGCCGTTCCGGTTGATGGTCGCCGCACTGACACGGTCGCCAACATGCTTGTCAACAGGCAGGCTCTCTCCCGTCAGCGCCGACTCATCCACCGCGCTCTCACCTTCCAGCACTTCTCCGTCTACCGGTATGCTCTCCCCGGGCTTCACCAGAAAGATATCCCCTTCCTGTACTTCCTGCGCCGGAATCGTCGTCTCCACGCCGTCCCGGATCACGTGCGCCGTCTTGGGCGCCAGATCCATCAGACTCTTGATGGCATTGGTCGTCTTCCCCTTGCTGTAAGCCTCCAGCATCTTGCCTACCGTGATCAGCGTCAGGATCATGGCCGCAGATTCAAAATACATGTCGTGAAGACAATGGACTGCCATCTCCACATTCCCCTCGCCCATGGCGGTGCCCATCCGAAACATAACAGCTGTACTGTATACAAACGCCGCGCCGCTTCCGAGCGCCACGAGCGTATCCATATTCGGCGCCCTGTGCAGCAGACTCTGGAAGCCGCTGATAAAGAAACGCTGGTTGATCACCATTACAAAGCCGGTCAATAACAGCTGATATAGCGCTATCGCCCACGGATTGCCGGCAAAAGACTCCGGCAGATACCAGCCCCACATAAGCGCCCCCATCGACACATACATAAGAGGCAGGAGCAGACAGACAGAAGCGATCAGCCTGCGCCGGATCCTGGGCGTCTCCTTATCCTCCAGCGCCCCCTCTCTGTTATCCGTCCCCGCCGCCTGCTGCCCTGCAGCATCCGCCCCGTAGCCTGCGGCTTCCACCGCCGCGCATATCGCCTGCGGCGTGGCCGGTGTATCATACTCCACCGTCATAGTATTCATCAGCAGGCTCACGCTTACCTTATCGACACCCGCCACACCTGCTGCCGCCTTCTCCACATGCGCGCTGCAGGCTGCACAGGTCATACCCGTTATCTGAAATTTTTCACTTTTCAACAGTCCACCCCCGTTATCTCATTCCCGATCGTTGTATTATCGTTCATTTCAGTTTCTTGATCAGTTCTATCGCTTCTTCCATGATCGCTTCGTTGCCCTTCTTCACTTCCTCCACGACACAGGTCTGCATGTGCTCCTGCAGTACAATATAGCCAAGACTCTGCAGCGCGCTCTCCACCGCCCCGATCTGGATCAGGATGTCCCCGCAGTACCTGTTCTCGCCGATCATGTTCCTGATCCCGTTGAGCTGGCCTATAATGCGGTTGATCCGGTTCTGCAGCTGTTTCTGTCCCGCCGCGTCCCGCGGTATGATCTTATAGTGGCCGCAGGCGCACGCTTCCTCTCCCTGTCCGCCTTCACAGACCGCAGCCTTCCCGTCCGTGCTGTCTGCCGCCTGCATCCCCGTCGTCTCCTCTTTGCTCTGCTTTGTACTCACTGTATAATCTTCCATCTGCTCTACGCTCCTGTCATACCCGTTATCCGATTCTTCGCTGTCCTCCAATAGTATCTGTATTCCTGTGTGTTTATAATATACCCCCATAGGGTATATGTCAAGAGTAAAAAAATAAATCTCTACATTAACAGAGACGGCAGATCCTCTGCCGTCTCCTCACTTTTCCTTATTCTTCCTGCGGCTCTTCGCCCTGTCCCCATGCATCCTCATAAAAGGCCAGCTGGCCTTTGCCGCGTCTCTTCGCCTTGTACAGTCCCTGGTCTGCCGCCTTGTACAGAGTCTCGAAATCGGTCCCCTCATGCGGGAAGACCGCCACACCGATACTCGCCCTGACGGCGTACTTCACATTCTCGCCGACCTGGAACGTCTTAAAGAAGTCCTCTACTTTCTTCGCTTCCTTGCGGACAACCTCCCGTGTCGGTACGCCCTTAAGAAAGATCATGAACTCATCTCCGCCCACGCGTCCGATAATGTCCGAAGCACGGAAGATAGAACTGATCTCCTCTCCCAGCGTGCTGAGCACTTCATCGCCAAAGGCGTGCCCCATCGTGTCATTGATCGTCTTAAAATTATCTACATCCAGCAGAAACATCATAGACTGTACCTGCGGATTCTGTGCTATATAATTCTTGATCTTGCGTTCCGTCGCCAGCTTGTTATTCAGCCCGGTGAGCAGATCCGTGTCCGCCTTGTTCTCCAGCTCCTTCTTCTGCCGGTCATCACGCTTCTTGCCGATCGCATCGATCACCATCAGGATACAGCTGAACACAAAAATGACCACGATCAGAGAAGTCAGCATACTTTTGGTATTCTTCCACTGGCAGCCGGCCAGGCCGTCCACATACGCCTGCTCGACGCCCATCACGATTCCCCACTGGTTCATCCCCAGCGGCGCATAGACCAGCATCCTTTTCTCTCCTGATACCTGTACGCCGAAAGCGCCCTCGGAACCGGACGCCACACATGCACTGATCGTCTCCGCCGTCCCCGGCTCATTCGTCCGCACCGTTTCCAGAAGATTGCCTCCATCAAGCATCCTGCTGCCCGCACCGGACGAAGAAAGCACCATGCCCTCTGCATCGATCAGTGCCAGAAAAGCGCTGCTGCTTAAGGCTTCATCATCGGCAAGCAGTCCGTTCAATTTCTCCACCGGATAAAAAAGCAGCATGAATCTGTCGTTTGCCAGACGTTCCACTACGACCACGGACTCCTGTTTTATATGTTCGTCCGCCCCTACATACAGAAGAGACTCTCCGGTCTCCAGTATATTCTGAAAATATTGCTCCTCTTCTATGGAAATCTCATTGCCCGACTGATCGATTCCTTTGCCGCTACTGTCGCAGAACTCCACGTTGTCCGCTTCCGTGCTGTCCGCCGCGATCCGCATAAGAGCCGCCGCCTGCGCGTCACTCAATGTCCCGTCCTGTTCCAGTATGCTGCAGACAGATCTCACCGCCCTGCTCATGGTATCCAGCTCACCGGCAAGGATCTCCGCATATCGCTTCGTCGCTGTCAGCATATCGTCCGTCACGATCTGCTGTGCGCTTTCCTTACTTTTTACTGCAAAATTAAAAAGTATAACCAGCACCACGACCATCGGAACGGCAAACGGAATAATCCACTGCAGTACCGCAGACTTACTCTGATTCTCCATTGCTCTCTTCACTTATATCCCCCATGTCTACCGTAAAATCCATATCGGAAACCACTTCCACTTCCGGTTCAAATCTCTTGAAAATATTGCTGTACAGCCAGGCCGCCCCATAGGCAGGCGCCGAAATGCCAAACAAAAAGACAAACAGCATGGCATACGTCGAAAAATAGCAGATCACCAGCGGCAGTGCATAGATAATAGCCATCAATATGGTCTTCGGCAGGTTGCCGACTGCCATGAGCGCCGCATTCTTGATCGTATTGCGGATAGAATTCTCGAATCTGGCAAGCAGTGGAAATATATACATGCTGATCAGGAAAATGATAACGCCTACAGCCACCACCGCGATCACCAGCGGCTTGGGAAAACTGATCCCCGAAAAAGAGAAGATCAGCGCATCGCCGATATAGACCACGATCACCACCAGCATCATAAGCCAGATCAGCGTCGCCTGCTTGAAATTAGCCTTGAAGGACTTGAAAAACCCTCTGACCAGATAACCGTCTTCCCCGCGGATCATCTTCAATACGACATAATGCATCGCAGTATAAGAGGCCCCGATGGTGATGACCGGTATACAACACGCGATCATGAGCATATTCAGTATCATCAGATCTGCCACACGACTCAAAGTCCGCATGATCGGACTTTCCATATCAAAAATTCTTCCCATAACAGCTCCACTCCTAACAGTTTATTCCCTTTATTATAGTACAAAAGAATACAAAAAAGCTATAATTTTTCTAAAATTATATATTGTACTTCCTGCTGATCGTCTCATACTGCCTGTTAAGAGTTTCGTACATCTGCAAAACCTGCGCCGTCTCTTCCGTGACAAGACTGAGGATCCTGTCGTAAGACTGCACGACAACGGAGACAACCTGCCGTTTCAGCTTATTCTTCGAAGCCTTCTCTTCCAGGATCGCGATCACCTTCTCCTTGGGCATGGGCTTGCGGTAGCTTCTTTTATGTACGAGCGCCACGACCATGTCCGCCACCTGCAGGATCTTCTGCTCCGTACTCAGCTGATTGTCCGTCAGCTTCTTGGGATAGCCGCTGCCGTCGCATCTCTCATGGTGCGCCAGGGCAATATCGACCACTTCCTTCTTCATGCGGCTGCTCAATATCTTACCCGCGATCTCCACATGCGTCTTGACCTTCCTCGCCTCCCACGGTTCCAGCTTGCGGGGCGCCTCGATCAGATCCAGCGGAAGCGCCAGCATACCGATGTCATGCACCAGCGTGCCGTAATAGAGAATCTCCCTTTTGGACTGGGGCAGCATCATCTCCCTGGCAATCTCATCACTGATACAGGTCGCCATGGCAGTTTCGATCACCATATCTTTTCGGAAAAATCCCTGACAGTACATCAGCATATCCAGGAATTTCTTCTTGTCCTCGTTGTTAAAGATCATGTACTCGATAATGTCGTCCAGCTCTTTTAAGTACGCGCCGCTGCGGATCTTCTCGAACATACCATACCGGTTCTCACATTTATAGAAAAGCTCCAGCCCTTCCTGCGACAGCCTGTTGCCGGCATATTTCTGGAACATGGTCATCTCAAATTTGCTGCCCAGCGCCGTGGAATAATGATCCATCTTCTCGGCAATATTAATGTAGGCCGCCACGTTCTTATATTCATAATTCACTTTCTGCAGCTGGTTGTAATCCATATGATGGTACATGATCACCTTCGCCAGCTCCGGGATCGGTGACAGATATTTCAGCACAAGATACCCGTAAATGGAATGTGCCATGTATTCCTTCGTCTCGTAGCGCAGGATATCCCCCAGCCTCTCGCTCTCCGTCCTGTACGCACCGATATCATGGAGCGTAGCTGCCATGACCATGTCCGCCAGCTCAAATTCTTCGTATTTGTCTTCCTCCCGAAGCATCGTATAGACCATATAGGCCACTCTCGATCCATGCTTCATCAGCTTGGGATATAAGATCTTCAAGATATCCCTCATCAAAAGAAATGTATCCTTACTCTTGATATACTCCATATATGTATCCTCGCCTCTCAAAAATTAAGTTCCATGGGCGTATAAATGATGCCGTCCCTCTGCTCCTCGCAGCGCAGATCACAAAAGCCCAGCCTGTGATAAAACCCGACCCCGTAAGGCGAAGCGTTCACCGTCACCCGGTGAAGCCCCATTTCTTCCCCCATATAATGTGTCAGATAAGAAAGCAGCGCGCGGCCGATTCCCTGCCTGTGATATCTCTCGTCCACAAAAAGCAGCGAGATATGCTGAGAATCCCTGAGCGTGATCATACCCACGATCCCGCCGTCCGCAACCGCCACAAACATCTGATAGGCACCCATGATAAACATCCTGTAGAGTGTACTGTCCGTGATAAAATTCTCGAAGTTCTTCACACCCTCGGCTGTATATACATCTGCCTCAAACCGCAGGAAAGTCTTCCACGCCAGCCCCATGGCATCCTGCCAGTCGTCACGATATGCACTTCTGATCTGATAAGACGTTTCCACCTCTGCCTGCGGCTCCTTTATATGCTGTAACCATCCGGCCTTCGCCTTCCGCGTTACTCTATGCTACCTATATTCTAACTTATTTGGGATAAACATACAACCTCTTACCGGGAAAGTCAGAGAGATTCCGCATCCACCTTATTGGCAAGCGGCAGCCCGTTCTCCAGCGCATATGCGTTCTCCAGCGTCACTCTGGCGATCGCCTCCATGGCCTCTCTGGTAAAAAATCCCATGTGGGATGTGATGAGCACATTCGGAAACGTCATCAGCCTCGCAAGATTCTCGTCCCGCATGATCTCTCCCGACTTGTCCTCGTAGAAGATCCCTTCTTCCTCCTCATAGACATCCAGTCCCACACCGCCGAACTTTCCCGCCACCAGGCCGTCGATCAAAGCATCCGTATCGATCAGGGCTCCTCTTGAAGTATTCACCAGATAGACGCCCTGCTTCATATGGTCGATGGTTGAACGGTTCACGATATGCCTGGTCTCGGCGGTGAGCGGACAGTGCAGGGAGATCAGATCCGACTCCTGCATCAGCTGCTCCAACGGCACATACTTCACGTCCAGATTCCTGTTCGGATAGGGGTCATATGCCAGTATCTCCATACCGAACCCTCTGCAGATCCGGATCATCGCCTGGCCGATCTTACCCGTGCCGACGATCCCCGCCGTCTTCCTGTAAAGATCCACACCCATCAGGCCGTTCAGACTCATGTTAAAGTCTCTTGTTCTATTATATGCCTTATGTGTATATCGGTTGACAGTCAATATCACACCTATGGCAAATTCTGCCACCGCCTCCGGCGAATAGCTCGGCACGCGCAGAATGCACAGCTTCCCCTCGGCCGCCTTGACATCCACATGGTTGAAGCCCGCGCTCCGAAGCAGGATTGCCCTGACACCCATCTCATAAAGCTGCTGCACCATTTTCGCATTCACATAGTCATTGACAAAAATGCACACGGCGTCGAATCCGCCCGCCAGCGTGATCGTTTCCTCCTGAAATGCCATCTCATAAAAATGAATCTCAAAACCGTATTCCTTTCCCATGGGTTCAAACCAGATCTTATCATACGGTTTCGTACTGAAAAAAGCTATCTTCATATTCTAAACTGCCTCCTCTTACCATTTCTTAATAGTATGGTCAGAGAAGGCCAAATCATGCACAGCCGCAGATTAAGATTTTTTGAAAAAGTCTTCTATCGTCTGCCTGATGCTGTCAAAAAAGCTCTGCGCCGCACTCGACACGGCACTTTCAACCGCTTCGTTTATCGCCTCGTTGGCTCCTTCCACGAACTCGGTGCTGTACTGCTGATACTTCTGCTTCGCCTCTTCGATAAAGTCTTCCGTCTCTACCCCGATATTGCCAAGCGTCTGCAGGAATTCGACCGCCCTCTCCCTGTTTTCATCCGTCAGGGTGACGCCCAGTTCCCGCTCTCCGGCGGCCAGCGTCTGTCTGATACTGCTTTCATCCGCCAGCTCCACTTCCCCGGCAGCTATCCGCTCGATCATCCAGCCGACGACCGCCTCTTCCCCTTTTTCTCCGGCCTGCACCTCTTTTGCGGCGCCCGTAAACCGCGCGATACCCTGCCTGCGTTCCGGCGACAGGAAAACCATGCCGATGACGAATAAAAGCGCCAGTACGACGATCCTTCGCAGCCATTTATGTTTTCTCATGAACACCTCTTCGTAAATATGAAATCTCAGATAACGGTAAAATCCTGGCGCGGTCTGCCGCTGCCTTAAATCCTCTGCAGGAGCCAGCGGTAAACATCTGCGTATACTTCCTGCCGGTCCACCTCGTTCAAAAGCTCATGCCGGTCCTCCGGATACAGCTTCATCTGCACATTTTCCATACCTGCTTCCTTGAAGGACTGATAAACCCGGAGCACGCTCTTTCCGTAGTCGCCTACCGGATCTTCCTCCCCCGATATAAAAAGCACGGGCAGGCGCTGCGGCATCTCCTGCAGCTTCTTCCTGTCATGCAGATTCCAGATCAGTTGAAACAGCGTCTGGAACCCGTTAACCGTAAAGGTAAATCCGCACAGCGGATCCTCTATATAGTTCTTCACATTCTCCTCATTGCGGGAGAGCCAGTCAAAAAGCGTTTTGTACGGTTTGATCTTCTTATTATAGGCACCGAAAGCCGCCACATTCAAAAGCTCACTCACATGCTTCGAACCGCAGAATACCCGCTGCAGCGCCGCCAGCGCACGGGCACACAACAGCGTCAAAGCAGGCTGCATACCGGTTCCCACGATAATGGCGCCGTCTATGCCGCTGCCGTACCGCAGCAGATAATTGCGCGTGATAAAAGAACCCATGCTGTGGCCCAGAATGATATAAGGTACGCCCGGATACTGCTCCTGCGTCATTTTTTTCAGCCTGTGCTCGTCCCGCACAAGAACCGTTGCCGCATCCTCCCTGCAGAAATAACCGTAAGGCTCTCCCTGCTGTACAGACTTTCCGTGGCCCAGATGGTCGTCTCCCACTACCAGAATACCTTTGCCGGCCAGGAACGAGGCAAATTCATCATATCTGTCTATATATTCCGCCATGCCGTGCACGATCTGCACGATACACACCGGCCGTTCCGCCTCCGGGATCCACCTGATGGCATGTATCTTATGCTCTCTGTCTCTCGACTCAAAGTAAAATTCCTGTTTCTTTACCACTGTGGCTCCTTCCTCATTCCCTGTATGCCAATCGCGCAATCACATTCAGCATATTTCAGCGCCTGCCGGCATCGGGCGCTCCGGCGTCATCAACGACAGTTTACCTTCCGCGTCTTCTGCGCACAGCAGCATTCCTTCGGACATCATCCCCGCGATCTGCCTCGGCTGCAGGTTGACTAATACCATAACCTTCTTACCCACCATTTCTTCCGCCGTATAGTGCTGCTTGATGCCGGACAGGATCTGCTTCACCTCGGAACCCACACGCACCCTGGAGCACAGAAGTTTCTTGGATTTCGGCACTTCCTGACACTCTAAAATCTCGCCTACCTGGAACTGGCACTGGTCAAACACATCGTAGGAGATCGTCTCCTTGGCTTCCAGATCGATCACGTCTGCCGGTGCTTCTTCCGCTCCCTGCTCTTCTTCCTTATTCTCCTCTGCCGAAGCGGCCTTTCGCGCTGCAAACATGGCGTCAACCTTCTCCGTGATCTCCTTTATGTCCTGACGTGCAAACAGGATCTCCGGCGTCCCGGTCACATGGCCGCCTGAGGGATACAGAGCTGCCACCCTGGCGGTATCCCCGTTCTTCCCGCATTCCTCCAGTACGGAGAAATCGATCAGCTGCGTGCAGATCTGTCCGGCAATCCTTGCGGACGTCTCAGGCATATACGGCTCCAGCAAAGAAGCCCCCACCAGAATGCCGTTCAGGAGATTGTAAAGCACCGTTGCCAGTCTGTCCTTCTTCGCTTCCTCCTTTGCCAGAACCCAGGGCATCGTCTCGTCAATGTATTTGTTACAGCGCTTGAACAACACGAAAATCTCTGTAATGGCGTCCGCCACGCGCAGTTCTTCCATCTTCTTCACTACCTTGCCGTAGGTTTCGACCTCCACGCGGAACAGATCCGCATCCACGTCCTCTGCGCCCTCGTCCACACCGACCTTCCTGTTTTCTACCAGACCGCCGAAATATTTGTTGCTCATGGAGACAGTCCGGTTGACCAGATTCCCCAGCGTATTGGCCAGATCGGAGTTCATGCGCTCCACCATCAGATCCCAGCTGATCACGCCGTCATTCTCAAAGGGCATCTCATGCAGCACGAAATAGCGCACCGCATCCACCCCGAAAAAGTCGATCAGGTCATCGGCATAGATTACATTCCCTTTGGACTTGCTCATCTTGCCGTCCCCCTGCAGAAGCCAGGGATGACCGAATATCTGCTTCGGCAGCGGCTCTCCAAGCGCCATCAGAAAGATCGGCCAGTAGATCGTGTGGAAGCGGATGATATCCTTACCGATCAGGTGCAGATCCGCAGGCCATAACTTCTGATACTGGCTACCGCTCTCCCCGTCCGTCTCAAAACCGATGCCCGTGATATAGTTAGAGAGCGCATCCATCCACACATAGATCACATGCTTATCGTCAAAGTCCACCGGGATCCCCCATTTATAGGAAGTCCTGGACACACACAGATCCTGCAGGCCCGGCAGCAGGAAATTATTCATCATCTCATTCTTGCGGGATACGGGCTGTATAAACTCCGGATGGGTATTGATATGCTCGATCAGCTTATCGGCATACTTGCTCATCTTGAAGAAATAAGCCTCTTCTCTGGCAGACTTCACTTCCCGGCCGCAGTCAGGGCATTTGCCGTCAACCAACTGTGATTCCGTCCAGAAAGACTCACAGGGCGTACAGTACATGCCCTCATAATACCCTTTATAGATATCTCCCTGATCATGCAGCTTCCGGAAGATCTTCTGCACCTGTTTCTCATGATAGTCGTCCGTGGTACGGATGAACTTGTCATAAGAAGTGTTCAGCGCATCGCAGATCCTGCGGATTTCGCCTGCCACATTGTCTACAAACTGCTTCGGCGTCACACCCTGCTCCTGCGCTTTCAGCTCAATCTTCTGGCCGTGCTCATCCGTTCCCGTCTGAAAGAACACATCATACCCGTCTTTTCTCTTAAAACGGGCAATGCTGTCTGCCAGCACGATCTCATAGCTGTTCCCGATATGCGGCGTACCGGACGTATAGGCGATCGCCGTCGTGATATAATACTTTCCCTTACTCATGTCACTACCTGTTCCTTTCTCTCATCCTTTTCATGATACAAAAACCGCCTTCTCATATTCATTATGCCCAACCGGAACATAGCGAAAACAAGAAGACGGGTTTATACCGTGTTACCACTTCTCTTCACCGGCCTCTCACAAGACCGGTCTCAGTGAGTACTATCATACTCTGCCGCTGTAACAGGCGGAACCTGTTGTGCCCTGACCGTTGTCGGCTCAGGCACACCGCTCAGAAGCCATCTTCAACAGATTCACCGCTTCGTTCCTCTCAGCATACGGAACGTTCTCTGGAAAGGACTCCTCTGTCTACTCTCTTCGTCATTGCCTTATCTTAATACGCAACAGCTATAGTTAACTATATGCTATATTTCACTTTCGGCCCTGCAAAGGCTTCCGTATATGGCTCTGGCCGGAGCCGAAAGCAGAAATCTGTTATGTCGTTACTATAATTATGAAGGTAGATTACCACAAACGGCGTCTCTTGTCAAATCTATCCAAAGGATGAAAGGATGGTTTGCGTATGCGAAAAGGTCAGTCGTACCGCTACCGTTAGTCGTACCGCTTCAGAATCAGGCCGTTGATCCGCACGCCAACGGCTGCCGTCCTGTTATCTATGTCCGTATTGTTCACGTCTATGCTGCAATAATAAGTTCCCGGCGACTGTACCGTCAGTTCTGATCCTGTGCCCAGCACACTGCCGCCGGCGTCTGTCCACACCAGCCTGTCTTCACTCTTCCAGGAAAGCCGGCCGAATTCGCTGCCCTCTTCCAGAACCGCCTCCAGTCTGACCGCCTCATCCGTATACTCTGTATCCGTTCCGCTGAGCCGAATGTTCGCATAGACCGCACCGTCCAGTCCGCATACAAGATCATGGCTCCATGTAGCGGTTTCTACAATATCCTCATGTCTGCATGTTCCCGGTGACTCAAAGAGTCCGCCGTGATTCCCACATGTATATCCGCCGCCGTGCCAGGAACCTCCCTCCGGCTCGTCCGGATTCGGCCGCCAGTCAACATCCGTCTTATACAGCTCTGCCCCGCAGACGAAGATCTCCCTGTGCACATGGAGGCTGTTCTGATAACACCCGGACCGTCCCTCCGTCTGCGCCGGAGCGCCTGCGTGTACATGTCTGACCGCCGCCACCGCTTCCCCCACTCCAAATATGGGATAGAAAAGATCCGGCACTTCTCCCCTGCCACCGTCGCCACGGCCTTTCTCATAAGCCCTGTCGTTATCCGCTCCGTTGCCGAGAAGCAGTTGTCCATCCGCCCACGCCGCTTTTCCGCGTGATATATTATCCGCAACGGCCGTCACATAACAATCCGTAGACTCTCCCACCCCCTCTATGTGCAGGGCCGCTTCCGGATTTAAGACCTTTAACCCTTCCGGTACTTTCTGGGAGTCTGTCACGGCCTGCAGGATCATCGGCCAGCCAAGCTGCGTCACATCCGCGTCCCCCGGCCCGGAATCCGGATTGCGGTCACAGACGATTCCCTCCGGCCCCTGCCAAAATTTTGTGCCCAGCTGCAGCAGTGTGCCGGCTGCGGCATTCTTTTTCTCCGTAATATATGCATGGATCTCCTGCAGGTCGGCGGCATCCGCCACCGCCTCCTCATACCGGAGCACGCCCCGGCTTCTTGGCACGCCTGCTTCCCTGGCCGCCGAGACCGAAGCCGGATGCATCGGCATCCCCGCAAAAATCCCTGCCGCAAGTGCTGTTAACAGCCCGCCCGCACACACCCGCCGGGGCCAGCTTCTCCAGTGCCGAGGCGTCCTTCTTCCTGTCTGCGCAGTGCCTGCTTTGTGCTCGTTCTTTCTGGTTTCTTTCACGATACCCGAGCCACCTGCCTTTTCTGAATTGTTTTTCATGATCTCTGTTCCTCCTGATTTTGCTGCTGTTTCATATGATGTCTGTTTCATCCGCTTTTTCGTTCCTGCTTCTCACGATACCTGTTCCTCCTGATTTCCCGCTGCTTCTTTCCGTGCCATCTGTTGCCTTCGCTTTTCTGCTGCTGTTTCTCATAATATCCAATCTGCCGTCGATCCTTCCATCTTCGCTACTGCTTCTTTCCGCGGTATCTGATTTGCCTGTTTTCTTCGCTACTGCTTCTCACGGTATCCGATCCATCTGCCTTCCTCATCATATATTGCTTCGTATGCCGTGCAGCCGCTTCCTTCGAGCCAGCCCCGCGTGTAGTGTTCGATCAGATCCCTGTTGTTGCCCCGGGCCAAGGTGCCGTCTGCCCAGGCGGCCCTGCCCAGTGTCATATTATCCGCACAGGCCAGCGTATAGTTTTCCTCATAGCCGGCAGGCAGAGTCTGTGACTCCGCCAATGCCTGTATAAGCATGTCAAAACCGACTGCCTGCAGTTCTTCCGCCGTCTCAAGACGTCCTACGGACGCTTCTGCATCGGGATTTCTTGAATACTGAAATCCCTGCCCGTCTCCGATCAGCTTCGTCCCAACGCCGCCGAGCGCCTGGGATAATCCTCCTTTGCCCTCAGCGGCATATTGAAAAAGCACTTGAAGATCCTGTGCATCGAGAATGATTTCCTGCCCCTCCGCATTCGTATAATGGATCACGCCCCGGCTGCGGAATTGCCCTGTCTCTCCGGCCGCCTGTGCCTGTGTACCGAGGAAAAGAAGCCCCGCTGCCATCACTCCTGCGCACAACATGACTGCCTTTCTGATATACTTCACAGATTTTATTTTCAGCCGGCTTCCTGTAAGCCTGCTGCTCCTGGATTTTATGGTGAAAATCCTCTGTATTTTCTTTCCGTGCACCATTCTGTACAGGGAGGGCCGTCTGCTCCTTCTTTTCTTTCGGATCGTCTTTTTTCTCATATTTTCGTTTTCTTCCTTTCGTGTCTTCTCATAGTCTCTTTTCCTGTTTGTTTTATTAGCTTTTTATTCCGAATAGGGTTCCAGATACAGCGTATTATTTTCCGCATCATAGTGGTACTTCAGCGTCTTCGAAATCAGGCCCTGCAGTCTGGTTTCCACATTCCCCAGCTGGTTTAACAGTACATCCAGCTGATTGTTGACCTCGGTCATGCTCTGGTCGATCGCTGTCTTAAGCGTCTTCTCCACTTCGCCGATCCCGGCCCACAATTTGGCATCTTCCTGCTCCAGCGCCGCAATCTTCGTATACAGATTCGATATATCGGCATGTACCTTGTTCATATTCTGCTGAATATCCAAAATCTGCTGCTGAATCTGCGGAATCGTCTTCTGATCCAGCACCTGCACGATATCCGTCAGGTCATACAGTTTCGTCTGCGTCTCTTTCAGGTTCTGTACGATGCTCGTCACTTCCCCATGCAGTTCCTTCACCTGCTCCAGGATCGACTGGTCGCCTTCCTGATACTTTACGATCGTCTCCGACAGATTGTTCTCAACCTGCGTCATGGATTTCAAAAGTTCCTCCACCTTTTCACGCAGGAAATCAATGCTTCCGGAATACTCCTCCCTGAGCAGGGCAAGCTCCTTAAGTTCCTGTTCCCGGCCGTCATTGCGTGACATATATTCTTCGGCCTTCTCTTCATGTGTCTCGGCCACCAGCTCTTCCTCCTCGACAGGCCCTTTCATCTGCATCTCTGCTTCCAGCAGAGCTTCTTTGGCAGCCTCCTTCTGCTTCCGTTCCCGTTCTTTCACTGTGTACGTCCAGAACAGCAGAAGCAGCAGAATGATCACAACAACCGCCACTGCCCCGATGATCACAATGGACAACTGGTTCTCTCGTCTCTCAGGGTCATTTCTTCTTTCATTCAGGTAATCCGAAATCTTCGTCATAAAATCTTTCATAGAACATCCTTTCCTCTCGTTGTTTTTGATTGCAAAATTTGGAAATCAGTGGCGAAGCGCCATAGATCCGTGCCGCGCGATGCACGAAATAAAGTATACTTCAAGATAAATCCAAAGATTGTAAAGATAAGATAGCAGAATCCCTTTTATTTTACAATACCGGAATACTGCACAAACTTTTTCCCGAAAAAAAGTCAGGAAACACCTGAAAACCAGATGCAGCCTGACTTTTACCCATCCAAACGAAATTTCGTATGCGCCCTCTCAGCGAAATTACCAGGTCAAAACTTCATACCCGTCTTCCGTCACCGCCACAGTCACTTCCCACTGCGCAGAAGGCTTCCCGTCCTCTGTATAAACGGTCCAGCCGTCTTCCTCGTCAATATAGATATCGGCTTTGCCCATGTTCACCATCGGTTCTATCGTAAATACCATCCCCGGCACCATCAGCATTTCCGTACCCTTTCTGGTCACATAGCTGACAAAAGGATCCTCATGAAATTCCAGTCCCACACCATGACCGCCGATCTCGCGTACTATGGAATACCCGTTGGCCTGCGCATGGTCATTGATAGCCTGTGCCATGTCGCCAAGAAAATTCCACGGTTTCACCTGTTCCAGTCCGATGTCGATGCATTCTCTAGCCACCTGCACCAGCTTCCGCGTCTCCGGCGCCACATTTCCCAGCATGAACATCCGGGATGAATCCGAAAAATATCCCTTATAGATCGTAGATACATCTACATTGATGATATCGCCGTCCTGCAGCAGCCTGTCCTCGCTCGGAATTCCGTGGCAGACCACCTCGTTGATAGACGTGCAGACGCTCTTCGTAAACCCTTCGTAACCGAGTGTTGCCGCGCTTCCGCCCATCTGCTTTGTCATATCCACCACAATGCGGTCAATCTCCTCCGTACTCATGCCGATATGAATCTGCCGCTCAATCTCGTCCAGAATCGCTATGTTCAGCCTGCTGCTCTCCCGAATCCCCGCAAGCTGCTCCGGAGTTTTGATAATATCATGGCTCGGCACGATATGTCTCTGCAGCGCATAATGTTCAATCTTCTCGTCAAATGCCATATGGCATGTCTTGTACTTCTTGCCGCTCCCGCACCAGCAGTGGTCATTTCTTCCTAATTTTTTCATGATCACAGTCATTCCTTTCCAGGGCGTACCGCCCGGCGTTTCTCAACCATATTACATACTACTCCTTAGACGTGCCGTTTTCAAGGTTTCATTCTATAAATTTATAGTTAACGACATTAGAAATTTCGTTTTCGGCCTTGCAGGAGCTACCGTATATGGCTTCTGCAAGAGCCGGAAACAGAAATTTGTTATGTCGTTTACTATAGCTGTATATGGCAAAAAGCAAAATTAATGCTACATGTTTAATACTTAATGTTTCGTTAAATTATATGGTGTATTTTTCAATTTTTTATTCGTATTGTTTACTCTCATTCCTTTTATCGTTAATTTGTCCTAAAATCTATTAAAACAATTTTATTTCTACAAAAGATGGGTGCAAGGGTATACTTGGTCCCAGCTTTATTTTTTACCGGAGAGAACTATGAAATTTGGGGAACTACTTGCAAGTCTGCGTAGGGAGCGCGGTATTTTGCAAAAAGAACTGGCCGCTTACCTGAATGTAACTGTGGCAACAATATCAAACTATGAAAAGGGCGTTCATGCACCAGACTATGAAACACTGGTCAAACTGGCAGATTTTTTCGATGTATCTACCGATTATCTGCTGCAGAGAACGGAATACAAATCAAGTATCCAAACTCTGAACCAGAAGCTTGTTGTCAACTATACGGTGAGCGAACTGGTGAATGCGATTCTGCAGTTGGATCAGAACAGCATGACGGCTTTGATCGATTATTACGAGTTGTTGTCGCTGCGTAATTCAATGAATGCGGTAAAGCAGGGAAAATAGCATAAAGAATTGTGAAATTGGGAAAGTGGGAGTACCGGTTTAAAAGTGTGGAGACTGGTACTCCTTTGTTGTTGTGCAATAAAATAGGGGCTAGATGCTGAGTTTGGGGTGGATTGGTGGATTGAGAGTGGGGGTATGTCTAAAAAGATGGTGCCGTGAAAGCTGGAAAAGTTTCACGGCACCGCTACCCTAGATTTCTAATTTCCCGAAATTATTATAACATTAAAATGGGGACATCTATAACTTTTCTTCAGATGTCCCCATTCTTTATATCTTTAATCAAATGTTTATTAACTTATTCCTTTTTTGATTATCTGTTACCTGATGACAGTAGCCTTTATATTCAACTCCCTGGAGCTATCCATATTAGTAGCAAAGAAATAATATCTCCCTTTTATCGTAATTGCAAATGTATAACTACGATCTCCAGACCCCTCTACATATCTCATGATCTGATCAGGATCTTTGATACCCATCTGATACTTGATATCCGATGGGCTCCCTACGGTTGTAACCGTAACAGAATCTCCTACCTCCTGTGAAAATCCAGATGTCATAAAAGTCTCGCCTGGCTGAATCCGTCTCCAGTCAACAACTACAGTATCGCCTATTACCTCAATACCCTCTTCTCCCATTATCTTCACTTTTTCGGGATCCAGATCATATATCCTCGCAAATTCTTCCACTACTTCCTCGTCACTCAGACTACTCTCCGTGACTTCTTCTGCCACAGTACTGCTCACAGGAACCGCTTCTTCGGCTTTTCTTTCTTCTGTCGCATCCATCACCGTCTTGTATTCTTCCGTCACCTTACCTCCTGCTGCCAGTGACGTGATACTGCTTCCCAGCACAAAACATACTGAGAGCAGGACTGCCGTCCTTCTCCTTATACTCCCTTTTACACGATGTCTCTTCATATACTGTACCCTCCTATCATACTCTTTCCATGTATCTGCCAATGTGAACAGGTTATAACGTTCCCTCCTGCCTTCCTTGATCAGCACCTGCCCTATCACTTTAAAATATTCGTTGCTGCTGAAACTCCCGGCACCTTTAAGGCATGCCTGCTCATCGCAGTTCCTTTCGCAGGCCAAACTCAGTTGTGACAGTACGATATGTGCCACAGGATTGAACACATGCAACAGCGCTACTATACAGCTTACTGTCTTAACGTAGATATCCCTGTTCAGATAATGGCACAGCTCGTGGTAAAAAATGACTGCTGCTTCTTCCTTCGTATACCGCTCCAATGGCAATACTACAATAAAGCCATGACAACGAGTGAGGCACGGCATCCTGACAGAATCATTTCTGCACAACTCTACCTTGCCTTCTATACCAAGCTGGATACAAATCTCCTGAAACAATACCAAAAGCTCCGCATCCTCTTCCGGAATGTTCCCTCTACACTTCATCACCCAACACCATCGGCGGTAAATCTTATACGACAACAGTATTAGAAACATACACACCCATATACGTCCCAGTATGATACACGTTCTTACCATTGCAGGTGTCTGGTAGAACAGGTTGATGTTACTGCTGTTCCCCATGATCGGAACCCTAAAACGCATACGGATGTATAATATAAAATAGACAAACGGTATCAGAAACGCCCACTGCGTCACCTGCATTTGAAAACGCATCAGCCTGATGTCATCCTTGAACCATATCATCCTGAATGGTATGCCCACCAGGTAAAACATAATTCCTGTCATCGTTGTCAGTATTAATACTACAAACAGGTTATTCATCCAGTCCATCGATCAGTGTTTGGATCCTTTCGATCTCATCCTGTCGTAGCGGCCTCCCCTGTGCCAGTGCGCATAAGAATTCATCTGCATTGTTGTGGTTCCAGAAGTCAACGTAATCATTCGTCAGCTGGCCTTTGTACTCCTCCAGCGGTACCAGGATCTGGTAGAAGAACACTCGTCCCTGGCGGTAATGCCTCAGATATCCTTTCCTCACGAGCCGGGCTAAGAACGTGGATACCGTCTGGGGCTTCCAGTCTTTGTGGTATCTGTCGTTCACCCTCTGCATGATCTCCATCAGGCTCAGCTCTTCCTCGGCATCCCATACCGTCTTCATTACCAACTGTTCGCAATCTGTTAGACTCGCTAGTGTCATATCTGCCTCCTGTATTCTCTACAATTAGCATTGTAGTTATGGTATTTGAAATTTTATCATACTTCAATACTATTTTATTGTTCATAGAATATCAAGTGTTTTTTTCGGCAATCTGACCGCAAAGTTAAACTGTTTGTGTAGTTTCCTCGGCAGGATTCGACATATTTTCGGCTTTTGTACCATACTTTTGACATCTCCTGCTGTCCCCTGTTTGGTACTTTTTTCCTGTTTTTATTTTATAATTTATAAATTTTCTAATCGCATTTCAAGCTATATTGTAATTTATCAGTTTGATTTACAATTTTTTGATGTATCCTTTTCCCTCTTTCTTTCGCCATTAACTTTTAATATCAAACAATCATATATTTTTGATTTTGATATCCGATGCATTACTAACCCTGACTCTTGTTTTAAACAATATTTTAAAGTATAATTTTCATATCATCAATGCAAAAACACTAAAAAATAACAGTTTACTTAAAACATCAGTTATATAAAGGTGGTGTGACAGTATGGCAAGAACAGTCAGCATAGGCGCACAGGATTTTGAAACACTCCGGCAGGAAAACTATTTTTACGTAGACAAGACAAAATTTATTCAGGAATGGTGGGACAGCGGAGACACTGTTACACTGATCACCCGTCCCAGACGATTTGGAAAGACTCTGAATATGAGTATGGTAGAAAAATTCTTTTCCATCAACTACGCAGAAAGAGCCGATCTATTTTATGATCTGAATATATGGCAAGATGAAAATTATCATAAATTACAAGGAACCTACCCTGTTCTTTTCTTAAGTTTTGCCGATATCAAAGAAACTACTTTTAACGAATCCCGCAAAAAAATATGCAAAATCATTCAAATGGTTTACAACAAATATGATTTTCTATTGGAAGGCTGTTTACTCAATGCTAACGAAAAAAATGACTTTCTCAAAATAACCGCCGACATGGAAGATTATATGGCATCTCTATCCCTGAAAATGCTTTCCGATTATTTATATCGTTACTATGGCAAAAAAGTGATCATTCTTTTGGACGAATATGATACCCCCATGCAGGAAGCCTATGTAAACGGATACTGGAAAGAGTTAACCGCTTTTACCAGAGGTTTGTTTAATTCTACTTTTAAGACAAATCCCTATCTGGAGCGCGCTATTATGACAGGTATCACCCGAGTAAGCAAAGAATCCATTTTTTCTGATTTGAATAACCCAGAAGTGGTAACAACGACATCAGAGAAATATACTGACTGCTTCGGTTTTACGGAAGAAGAAGTATTTGCTGCATTAGAAGAATACAACCTGAGCGATCAAAAACAACAGGTAAAATCCTGGTATGACGGGTTTACTTTTGGAAAAAGAAAGGATATCTACAATCCATGGTCTATCATCAATTTTCTTGACAAGAAAAAAGTTGGGGCTTATTGGGCAAATACCAGTTCCAACACCCTTATTGGAAAACTGATCCGTGAAAGCAGTCCAGCCATTAAAAAAACTTTCGAGCATCTACTACAAGGAGAATCCATACATCTGGAAATTGATGAACAGATTGTGTATCAGCTATTGGATTCCGATGAACAGGCAATATGGAGTCTTCTACTCGCAAGCGGATATTTGAAAGTAAAAGACTTTACAGAATATATTTCGGCATTCGGAGAATGGAAACAGGAATATGATCTGGAAGTGACTAATTTTGAAGTAAAATCAATGTTTCGGAACATAGTCCGTAATTGGTTTGGAAATGTCAAATCTGATTACAATGATTTTATCAATGCTCTACTGGCCAATGATTTAAAAGCTATGAATACTTATATGAATAAAGTAGCCTCAGAAATATTCAGCTGTTTTGATACCGGAAAGAAGCCTTCCTCTAAAACACCTGAGCGGTTTTACCATGGCTTTGTACTTGGTTTAATGGTGGAATTGACTGACAGATATGTAATTACTTCAAACCGGGAGAGCGGTTTTGGTCGGTACGATATTATGTTAGAGCCAAGAATATCCGGCAATGATGCCTTTATTATAGAATTCAAGGTTCAGGATTTTGATGAAAAAAGCTTATCCGACACAGCCAAAAACGCACTAAAGCAAATAGAAATGCAAAATTACGAGTCAAATCTTGTAGCAAGAGGAATTCCTAAAAATTATATTCAAAAATATGGTTTTGCTTTCTGTGGAAAGCAAGTATTAATTTGCGAATCATAAATAATCATATTTTCAATCATAATATATTTTTTAACATAATAGTTTCGCAAATTTCCCGAAATTATTATAACATTAAAATGGGGACATCTATAACTTTTCTTCAGATGTCCCCATTCTTTATATCTTTAATCAAATGTTTATTAACTTATTCCTTTTTTGATTATCTGTTACCTGATGACAGTAGCCTTTATATTCAACTCCCTGGAGCTATCCATATTAGTAGCAAAGAAATAATATCTCCCTTTTATCGTAATTGCAAATGTATAACTACGATCTCCAGACCCCTCTACATATCTCATGATCTGATCAGGATCTTTGATACCCATCTGATACTTGATATCCGATGGGCTCCCTACGGTTGTAACCGTAACAGAATCTCCTACCTCCTGTGAAAATCCAGATGTCATAAAAGTCTCGCCTGGCTGAATCCGTCTCCAGTCAACAACTACAGTATCGCCTATTACCTCAATACCCTCTTCTCCCATTATCTTCACTTTTTCGGGATCCAGATCATATATCCTCGCAAATTCTTCCACTACTTCCTCGTCACTCAGACTACTCTCCGTGACTTCTTCTGCCACAGTACTGCTCACAGGAACCGCTTCTTCGGCTTTTCTTTCTTCTGTCGCATCCATCACCGTCTTGTATTCTTCCGTCACCTTACCTCCTGCTGCCAGTGACGTGATACTGCTTCCCAGCACAAAACATACTGAGAGCAGGACTGCCGTCCTTCTCCTTATACTCCCTTTTACACGATGTCTCTTCATATACTGTACCCTCCTATCATACTCTTTCCATGTATCTGCCAATGTGAACAGGTTATAACGTTCCCTCCTGCCTTCCTTGATCAGCACCTGCCCTATCACTTTAAAATATTCGTTGCTGCTGAAACTCCCGGCACCTTTAAGGCATGCCTGCTCATCGCAGTTCCTTTCGCAGGCCAAACTCAGTTGTGACAGTACGATATGTGCCACAGGATTGAACACATGCAACAGCGCTACTATACAGCTTACTGTCTTAACGTAGATATCCCTGTTCAGATAATGGCACAGCTCGTGGTAAAAAATGACTGCTGCTTCTTCCTTCGTATACCGCTCCAATGGCAATACTACAATAAAGCCATGACAACGAGTGAGGCACGGCATCCTGACAGAATCATTTCTGCACAACTCTACCTTGCCTTCTATACCAAGCTGGATACAAATCTCCTGAAACAATACCAAAAGCTCCGCATCCTCTTCCGGAATGTTCCCTCTACACTTCATCACCCAACACCATCGGCGGTAAATCTTATACGACAACAGTATTAGAAACATACACACCCATATACGTCCCAGTATGATACACGTTCTTACCATTGCAGGTGTCTGGTAGAACAGGTTGATGTTACTGCTGTTCCCCATGATCGGAACCCTAAAACGCATACGGATGTATAATATAAAATAGACAAACGGTATCAGAAACGCCCACTGCGTCACCTGCATTTGAAAACGCATCAGCCTGATGTCATCCTTGAACCATATCATCCTGAATGGTATGCCCACCAGGTAAAACATAATTCCTGTCATCGTTGTCAGTATTAATACTACAAACAGGTTATTCATCCAGTCCATCGATCAGTGTTTGGATCCTTTCGATCTCATCCTGTCGTAGCGGCCTCCCCTGTGCCAGTGCGCATAAGAATTCATCTGCATTGTTGTGGTTCCAGAAGTCAACGTAATCATTCGTCAGCTGGCCTTTGTACTCCTCCAGCGGTACCAGGATCTGGTAGAAGAACACTCGTCCCTGGCGGTAATGCCTCAGATATCCTTTCCTCACGAGCCGGGCTAAGAACGTGGATACCGTCTGGGGCTTCCAGTCTTTGTGGTATCTGTCGTTCACCCTCTGCATGATCTCCATCAGGCTCAGCTCTTCCTCGGCATCCCATACCGTCTTCATTACCAACTGTTCGCAATCTGTTAGACTCGCTAGTGTCATATCTGCCTCCTGTATTCTCTACAATTAGCATTGTAGTTATGGTATTTGAAATTTTATCATACTTCAATACTATTTTATTGTTCATAGAATATCAAGTGTTTTTTTCGGCAATCTGACCGCAAAGTTAAACTGTTTGTGTAGTTTCCTCGGCAGGATTCGACATATTTTCGGCTTTTGTACCATACTTTTGACATCTCCTGCTGTCCCCTGTTTGGTACTTTTTTCCTGTTTTTATTTTATATTCTGTTTACTGTATGTTGTAGTTTTAAATCACTTCGTAGTCAATTTAATTCTCTTACAACGCAATTTTCCCTGTTTTTCCCAAAAAAACGACCAAAAATGACTTCCCTGCATGGATTGTTTTGAAATCTTCCTATTTATATAGTAAAAACTCCGCCAGACTATCCCTGTAACCAGACAGCAACAAACTGTCCCCATCATAACAGGTATCTGATCAAACCTGTTGCATATCCGTTCAGAATATTGTAAAATGCTTAATTACCTGCATCTACTATTTTAAATATTTTTTAATGGAAAGGATTCACCTCATCATGAGAATCACAGAGACAAATCCAGGAACCCGGACACCTGCAAAGTCCGGCTTTCTGCGCCGATTTATCGGCGATAAGGCATTTTATAAAATGGTTCTGGCCATTGCCGTTCCGATCATGGTACAGAACGGTATTACGAATTTTGTAGGTCTTCTGGACAACATTATGATCGGCCGGGTCGGCACGGAGCCGATGTCGGGTGTCGCCATCGTTAACCAGTTGATCTTTGTCTACAATCTGTGCCTGTTCGGCGGCGTGTCCGGAGCGGGTATTTTCACGGCACAGTATTTCGGACAGAAAAACCAGGAAGGAATCCGGCAGACCGTCCGCTTTAAAATATGGATCGTCACCGCTATCACACTTTTTACTACCGTGCTTTTCCTGCTGGCCGGTGATCAGCTGATCCGGCTGTATCTGCAGGGCGACGGCACCGCAGAGAGCGCTGCCGCCACACTGCATTACGGTAAACAATATCTCTGGATCATGCTCGGCGGGCTGCTGCCTTTTATGATGGTACAGGTCTATTCCAGTACCCTGCGTGAATGCGGACAGACCATGCTGCCCATGAAGGCGGGTATCGTCGCGGTATGCATCAATCTGGCGCTGAACTACATATTGATCTATGGCAAATTCGGCGCGCCGGCCCTTGGCGTCCAGGGAGCCGCCATTGCTACAGTCGTATCCCGTTATGCGGAGGCGGCTATCATCCTGATTTATACACACAGGCACAAGGAGCTGAATCCTTTTGTGGAAAATCTCTACTCCACTTTGAAAGTGCCCGGCAATCTGGCGCAGAAAATCCTAATCAAGGGAATGCCGCTGCTTTTGAACGAGACTCTGTGGGCCGCCGGCATGGCCATGCTGTCACAGTGCTATTCGGTCCGCGGCCTGAACGTGATCGCCGCCCAGAATATTTCCAATACCATCGGCAACGTGTTTAACATCGTCTTCATCGCGCTGGGTGATTCTGTTGCCATTATCGTAGGGCAGCTGCTGGGAGCAGGCAGGATGGCGGAAGCCAGAGATCAGGACAACAAGCTGATCGCTTTTTCCGTCTTCTGCTGTACCTGCGTCGCACTGGTAATGCTTGTACTGGCGCCCTACTTCCCGCTGCTGTACAACACCGGAGCGGACGTGCGCGAACTGGCCAAATATTTTATCATGATCACGGCAGTCTTTATGCCCCAGAACGCCTTTCTGCACGCCTCCTACTTCACCCTCCGCTCCGGCGGGAAGACGATCGTCACCTTCCTGTTCGACAGCGTTTTCATCTGGTGTGTCAGCGTCACGATCGCGTTCACATTAAGCCGTTTTACGGCGCTTCCTGTCACAGCAGTCTTTATTCTCGTGCAGGTTGGTGATATCATTAAGTGTATCATCGGGTTTGTCCTCGTGAAAAAAGGCGTCTGGCTGCAAAATATCGTAGCCTGACCGTCATGATCTGACACGCCCGGCTACCAGACGGTGCTGCAAACAGCAGGCAGACCTGCGCAGCACTTCAGCCCTAAATAGAATGGATCAAAGTCAAAGACCCATGCAAGCATGGCTAGCTCGTTGCTTCGCGGGAATAAAAGAAACTGGAACAAAACAGAAAATACAAAAGGAACAGAAGGAAGCCGACACAGATGAAACAATTATACACCCGCTGGGGAAGGGAACTTGACTGTGAGCACGTTCTACAGGAATATCCCCGCCCGCTTCTGCAAAGAGACAGTTACATCAATCTGAATGGCTATTGGGACTACGCCATTACGAAAGAGTTCCGCAGGCCGCAGCGCTACGACGGCAGGATCCTGGTGCCCTTTTCACCGGAAAGCGCCTTATCCGGCGTCAACCGACAGCTGCAACCTGATGAATACCTGTGGTATCGCACGAAACTACCCGTAGATCGGCATAAATTGACGCCTGATCCCCATAAACCGGCGGCGGGTTGTCGTCTGCTCCTGCACTTCGGGGCAGTGGACCAGGCCTGCCGGGTATACGTAAACGGAAAAGAGGCTGCGCGCCACACAGGCGGCTACCTTCCTTTTTCCGTGGATATCACATCCTACGGCGTGGCTTCCACCGAGTGGGAGCTGGTCCTTGCCGTGCGGGATCTCAGCGACACCTCCTGTCATGCCAGAGGCAAACAGAAGCTGAAACGGGGCGGCATGTTCTACACGGCCCAGAGCGGCATCTGGCAGACCGTTTGGATGGAGTATGTGCCCGCGGATCACATACAGGAAATCACGGCCGAACCCGACCTTGACAAAGGGATTGTGCAGCTTATGATCCGTTCCGCTTCCGATCTGCCGGTCAAAATTCAGATCAGAGAACCGGCTTTATACCAGAATACGGAATACGCCACAGGATCCGGCGGCGCAGAGACTTCCGAAGCTCCACAGGATTCTGGCATAAAACCTACCGCTGCGACCGCGGCTACAGCGGCCGCTACGGCTGCGAACAAAATCATCTCTGAACAGACCGGCCTTTCCAATCACCCACTGACGATCCGGCTGCCGGTCATACGCCCCTGGACCTGCGACGAGCCGTACCTGTATTACTTTACGGTCACCATGGGTGCGGATCAGGTCACCAGTTACTTTGCTCTGCGCAGCTTCACCGTGAAGCCTGATCAAAACGGGATCCCGCGTATCTGCCTGAACGGACAGCCCCGGTTCCAGAACGGCGTGCTGGACCAGGGCTACTGGCCGGACGGCCTCTACACGGCGCCTTCCGATGAAGCCCTGCAGTTTGACATTGTAGAAATGAAAAAAATGGGCTTCAACACGCTCCGCAAACATATCAAGATCGAGCCCCAGCGCTGGTACTACCACTGCGACCGTCTGGGCATGATCGTATGGCAGGACATGGTCAACGGCGGTTCTTATTATAAGCACTGGTTCGTGACTTATGCGGCCACGCTTTTAAACCTCAGTCACTGCAAAATACCGGACACCTGTCTGCGCCTGCTGTCCCGGACGCACAAGCGGGGACGGCACGAATTTGTGCGGGAGATGAAAGAGACCATCCGCCTTTTAAAAGGCCACCCAAGCATTGCCGTGTGGGTGATCTTCAATGAAGGCTGGGGACAGTTCCATGCCAGGGCAGTTACCCGCATCGCAAGAAGCTGCGACAACAGCCGCCTGATCGATCAGGCCAGTGGCTGGTTCGACCAGCGCGGCGGAGATCTGCAGAGTATCCATCACTATTTCTTCCGCATGAAATTCGCGCCGGAAGCACGGCGGGCCACGGTCCTGTCGGAGTTTGGCGGTTACTCGCTGCAGATTCCCGATCACAGCGCCTGCACGAAACTGTACGGATACGGCACCTGCAAAGATGCCGCCGGCCTGAAAGAAGCCTTCGAAGAACGACTGCGCAAAGTAAAAGACCAGATTCCGGAAGGCATGTGCGCGAGTATCTACACACAGCTTTCCGATGTGGAAGAAGAAGTGAACGGCATTTTTACTTACGACCGTGAGATTAACAAGCTGAGACTGCAGCAATGACCTTCTCTAAACCATAACGGCAAAAACAGCCTGCCCGTAAAGCATCCCGCTTAACGGCACAGGCTGTTTCCTGTTTTATCTATCTTATCGCTTATCTGGCGCCGCTTCCTTTAAACACCTCCAGCACCGTCTTGAGCAATATCTTCACATCCAGCATAAAGGACCAGTTGTCGATATACTCCACATCCAGCTTGACGATCTCCTCGAAATCCGTGATATCGTTTCTGCCGCCTACCTGCCACATACCGGTAAGCCCCGGCCGGAAGCTGAGGCGCTTCTTGTGATAAGGGCTGTACTGGGCGAACTCATCCAGCGTCGGCGGACGCGTCCCCACCAGAGACATATCGCTTTTCAGAATATTAATGAACTGCGGAAATTCATCCAGACTCGTCTTACGCATAAAGCGGCCGATTTTCGTGATCCGGGGATCATTCTCGATCTTAAACATCAGCCCGTTCATCTCGTTCTGTTTCATCAGTTCCTTTTTGCGCTCTTCCGCATCCGCGTACATGGAACGAAACTTGTACATGTTAAAAATGCGCCCGTTGCGCCCGACCCTTTTCTGGGAGAAAAAGACAGGCCCCGGCGATTCCAGTCTGATCAGCGGCCCCATGGTGACCGTCAGCAGCAAAAGGATCACGCATCCTACCAGGGCCCCGCAAATGTCAAGCAGACGTTTTAAAACGAGCTGCCCGACCGGCGCCACCCTGTTTGCATAAGTGACCGTATGGAAACGCCCAAAGCGGGACAGTTCCTTCTGCCTTGCCCCGCACAGGTCCGGCACCGGAATCTGGTAGTGGATGGTGATTCCCATCTCGGCCAGGATTTCCATATCCGCCAGTACCGTTTTCTTTCTCTCACTGCCCACCGCAATGATCACTTCATCCAGCGAAGCGCCCCTGCAGTAGTCGATCAGCCCCTTTTCATCGGAAACGATCGGAATCCCTGCATACTCTGTGCTGCCTTCTTCACCGCCCAGAATTACAATGCCCGTGAGTTCATAGCTGAAATCCCGCATATTTTTCAGATCCTGTGCCAGCTCTGCAGCAAAATTTGAGTCCGTCACCGCCAGCAGTTTCCGCGTCTCCCCGAACCGTTTATAGAGAAAAGGCAGCACTTTTTTCCAAAACTGGTGTACTATGAGCATCAGCCCGCAGTCGATGACAAGGAAATAGAAAAAGGCCAGCCGGGAATAGGCATCCAGCAGATTCAGAAAATACAGGATCACGGCCGCCCCCGCGAACACAAACGCATTGTTGCGGATGATATATATCAGCTCATGCAGCGGCCCTCTCAAAAACATATTCCGGTTCATATTGCGCAGCAGGTTCATGGCCAGAAAAACCGTCAGACAGGCCACAAGGAGCATACTGAAATCCATACGCTCATTGTCGCTGCGGAACAGACTGCCGCTCCGGATATAATTGGCAAGAATCAGGCTGACCGTAATGCAGATACAGTCCAGCGCCATGATGATCAAACTCTCCAGTCTTGATTTTCTGTGATACATAACCGAATAAATCCTCGCCCTTTCTGTAACCGTCCTCTGCCGTTCTGCCGGCATTGCCGCCTGCTGCTTTATGCGCGGCCGGCGCTCTTATGTCAGTATACCATTTTTTAACGCTCTGCGCGCATCGGATTGTTCAGGAAATCTTCATAAGAAAGCCGGATACCGTCCTCCAGCTCTGTCCTGTAAGTCCAGCCCAGCGCCGCCGCCTTGGAGACGTCCAGCAGCTTCCGCGGTGTCCCGTTGGGTCTGCTGGTATCCCATTTGATCTCGCCTTCATAGCCTACCACCTTCGCCACCAGCTCCGTCAGCTCCTTGATGGTCAGCTCCTTGCCTGTACCGGCATTGACCGTCTCGTCCCCGCTGTAGTTGTTCATCAGGAACACACACAGATTCGCCAGATCGTCCACATACAGAAATTCGCGCAGCGGAGAGCCGTCGCCCCAGCACGTCACCTCGGAAAGCCCGTCCACCTTGGCCTCATGGAAACGTCTGATCAGGGCCGGGAGTACATGGCTGTGCGTCGGATGGTAATTGTCATTGGGCCCGTAGAGATTGGTAGGCATGACAGAGATATAATCCGTGCCGTACTGTCTGTTCAAAAATTCACAATATTTCAAGCCGGAGATCTTCGCCAGCGCATAAGCCTCATTGGTCTTCTCCAGTTCGGAAGTCAGCAGACAGCTTTCTTTCATGGGCTGCGGCGCCATGCGCGGATAAATGCAGGAAGAGCCGAGAAATTCCAGCTTCTTACAGCCATTCTTCCATGCGGAATGTATCACATTCATCTCCAGGATCATGTTGCTGTACATGAAATCCGCCAGCGCGTCCTGATTCGCCACGATGCCGCCCACCTTGGCCGCGGCAAGGAATACGTAATCCGGCTTCTCCTCGGCAAAGAACGCTTCCACCGCCTCCTGCCGGCACAAGTCAAGCTCCCTGTGCGTGCGGGTGATGATATTGGTGTAGCCCTGCCGTTCCAGCTCCCGAATGATCGCGGATCCAACCATCCCCCGATGTCCCGCCACATATATTTTCGCATTTTTTTCCATTATGATAATGCCTCCGTTTCTTTCAACTTCTTTTCCCTTTTCGCCAGCCGGCGGTCATGCTCCGCCATGATCTCAACCAGTTTCGTATAGCTTGTCTTCTGCGGATCCCAGCCAAGCACAGTCTTTGCTTTGGTGGGATCTCCCCACAGATTGTCCACATCCGTGGAACGGAACCACTGCGGGTTCACACACACGAGCATCCTGCCCGTCGCAGCGTCATAGCCTTTCTCCTCCACGCCGGTTCCCTCCCAGCGCAGCGTAATGCCGTTGCAGGCAAAAGCCCTCTCCGTAAAGTCACGCACCGTATGCTGTTCCCCCGTCGCGATCACGAAATCCTCCGGCGTCTCATGCTGCAGGATCATCCACATGCATTCCACATAGTCTCTGGCATAGCCCCAGTCCCGCAGAGAGTCCATATTGCCCAGCTCCAGATGGTCCTGCAGCCCCTCCGCGATCCGTCCGGCAGCCAGCGTGATCTTACGGGTCACGAAATTCTCTCCCCGCCGCTCCGACTCATGGTTAAACAAGATGCCGTTGACCGCAAACATTCCGTAAGCCTCCCGATACTCCTTGACGATCCAGAAGCCATACTGCTTGGCCACGGCATAAGGGCTGTAGGGGTGAAAAGGCGTCGTCTCCCTCTGGGGCACCTCTTCCACCTTCCCGTACAGTTCGGAAGTGGACGCCTGATAGATCTTCGTCGTCTTCGTCAGCCCCAGCGTGCGGCATGCCTCCAGAATACGGAGAACCCCCAGTGCATCCACGTCCCCCGAATATTCCGGTACGTCAAAAGAAACCTGCACATGGGACTGTGCCGCCAGATTGTAGATCTCGTCCGGTCTCACAATATTGATCACACGAAGCAGGGAAGACGAATCGGCCAGATCACCGTCATGCAGTGTGATCCGATCGAGAATATGATCGATCCGTGCAGTATTGGACAAAGATGCCCGGCGCACGATGCCGTGTACCTCATATCCCTTTTCCAGAAGAAATTCTGCCAGATAGGAGCCGTCCTGCCCCGTTATACCGGTTATAAGCGCTTTTTTCATTTGAATACCCGTTCCTTTCTTTCTATCATCCTCAGCATAAATATCCTGTTTCTTAATCTCTGAAATGATTTTAACTGCTCCGGCCTCTGTCTAAAATGGCAAATATCCTCTTTTATTAGCACAATATTGGTTTTTTAGTCCAATGCCCGGACAGACGTCCCGACATTGGTATTCTTCCATGACTGCCTGTATTCTCCCGGCGTCATACCTTCCACTTTTTTAAAACTTCTGGCAAAATAATTAGAATCCTTCAACCCTGTCGCCGCCCCGATCTCCTCCATCGTCATGTCCGTAAAACGCAGCAGACTCTTCGCCTTCGTGATGCGGCGGGAAAGAAGATAGGCCGTGATCGTCATGCCGTAGGCTTCTTTAAATATTTTAGTCAGATAATACTTATCTATGTAAAAAAGACGCGATAAATCTTCCAAAACGATCTTTTCCGTAAAATGGCCGTCCAGATATTCCCTGACCGCGCTCAATTCCATGCGCTTCTTGGATACCACCTTGTTCTCCGGATGCCAGGAATAAGACATCAGCAGCGTCAGCAGCCGGCTCAGCTCCTGATTGATCCGCATATCCCGGATGTAATCCGCCGAACCGGCCAGTACATACAGCTGCGCCAGAAGCTCCCTGACCACAGTGTCGTCCTCCGGATGGAAAACCGGCTGGCCGCCCCGCTCCAGATACTTGTTATAGACCGCCGGCAGCTCCGGCCCGTAAAAATGGCACCACTGCAGTGTCCACAGCGCCTGGTCCGTCCGGTGGGAATAAGGTTTATGGCAGTCAATAAAAACCACGTCGCCGACAGAAAGCGCGTACTTCTTCTTATTATAGAGAAGTTCCCCACAACCGCCTGTGACCACAAAGCACAGAAAGGACACCAGATTTTCCCGGGCGCTTGTGTGCGGCTGTATGGCCTCCAGACTGCCGATCTCCTGCAGGTGCAGAAGCGAGGTCCGTGCGAAAGCGGACGGTGTATACAGGATACGGGAAGAAACAACGGACGATGCATTGGTAAACAGTATCTCTTCTGTACTCTGCACGGCTTTTCCCGTACAGTCATCTTCTTTTTTCATATCCGCCGCCCTCCCTTCTTTGTCTCTGCCTACTCCGCCAGCACCGCGCAGATGCGCTCCACGTCATAACAGCCGGCTTTCCGCTGTGCCTCGATCACTCTCTCCACCGCCGAAAGCTCTTCTTCCAGCTCATCCGCAATGGTGGCTGCCGGCTTGTTTTTCCTGAGCTTGATGCATACCGTCCTGATCAGATGCTCCTGCCGCTCCTCTGCTTTTCCTTCCAATCTGCCCTCTTTCTTGCCCTCCATGATTCCTTCCAGCTTCATATCCACAAATGCCTTGCACAGATCATACTTCTTCTCTCCATTCTCCATCACCGTATATTCCTCCTTCACCCTGACTTTTGCCACCACTTCCAGAAGCTGCCTTGTGTCGCTGTCCATTCTGCTGTAGGCTTCCCGATTCTCTTCCATGATCTCCCTTAATTTCTCTTTATCCTTCCCATAGCGCACTACTTCAAACAGCTGCCGCAGCCCGCTGTGAAATTCATGAAACGTATCATGCTCATGGCAGTCATACAGATTCAGTCTGTAATTCGGTACAAACGGTTTCAGCTCCTCGTCGATATCCAGAAGTTCATGCAGGCATCTGGCACCGTCCCATGGATGCTCCGTACCGCAATACACAACCAGCGTCACGATCGGCAGGAACTTCTCATCTCTTGTCATGCCGGAGAAAAAGGCATCGCTCCCGATCTCAAGATCCCGCATACGCTCGTGAAGAGCTTTCTTCCGTTTCCATTGTTTCTCATAGCTTATGCTTTCCGTCAGCATATTGCGCAGCACCATACGATAATCCACAAAGCTCTGGTTCTCCACCGCCAGAATGTGGATCAGCCGTCCTTTCCACATGCGCACTTTATCCACCACTGACTTGAAATTCTTCCGTCTGTCTGCCTCCCGCCCCAGATATACAAACAGCATATCCGCCGGCTCCAGTTCATCCGGCTTCACCACCTGCCTGCCCTGAAACAAAACGCCGTTCACCTGATCTGCAAATCTGCTGTTGTCATCCAGATAATCAAACTGATATTCATCTGCTCTTCCCATTTGTCCTGCCTCCCTTATTCTGTTTTCATATAAGGGATTCGTGTAAGAATAGATGATAAGTCACAGATGTGATATCAGAACTTAAGATTCCCAGATATGTTTAGGGTTATGATATCACGATTTCTAATATTTTGTAAAGTGCCTTTTATGACTGCTGCATAAACTGCTGTATAAACAAATTTGGCGCAGCCTTAAAGCTGCGCCATAAACCTCTTCACATTATCCGTAATATCCCCATGGAACACTGCCGACCCGGACACCACCACATTGGCGCCTGCTTCCAGCACCACATGCACGTTGTCCTGACCGACTCCGCCATCCACCTGAATGTCCAGATCGACACCCAGCTCATCGGCCAGCTCTCTCGCCCGCCTGATGCGCTCCGTGGATTCCGGTATATACTTCTGTCCGCCGAATCCCGGCTCCACCGTCATCACCAGCAGCATGTCGATTTTCGACAGATACTTCCTGACCACCTCGACCGGCGTCTTCGGTTTGATGGACATGCCGGCCCGGCATCCCAGCGCATGGATCTGGTCGATCAGCGCGTCCGCATCCTCGGTGGCTTCCAGATGAAAAGTGATGCTGTCGGCGCCGCACTCCTTAAACTGCTTCACGTAGCGCTCCGGCTCCACGATCATCAGATGAACGTCAAACACTTTATCCGTCACCTTACGGATCGACTGAATCAGCGGCATCCCGAAGGAGATCGACGGTACAAACACACCGTCCATCACGTCAATATGTATGTATTCCGCTCCCGCTCCGGCAGCTTCCTTAATCTGCTGTCCGAGGACAGAGAAATCGGCTGCCAGAATAGAGGGCGCAAGAATGTTTTTCCTTGTATTTTTTTCAGACATTATCTTTTCCTACTATATGATATAGTTTGTACGGTCATACAAATTTCTTCACAGACTCGTAGATTCCCTTACCGTCCAGTCCGTATTTCTCAACCAGCGCGCCTGCAGGGCCTGACTCTCCGAAGACATCCTGCATACCGATCTTCAGAACAGGGGTCGGGCACTTCTCACATAAGCAGTCGCACACTGCGCTGCCCAGACCGCCGATCACGGAATGTTCTTCCGCGGTCACTACCTTGCCGGTCTTCTTCGCGGATGCCACCACCAGCTCTTCATCCAGCGGCTTGATCGTATGGATATTGATCACTTCCGCACTGATGCCGTCGGCTTCCAGCTTCTGTGCCGCTTCCAGCGCCGAAGCTACGGTGATGCCGCTGGCGATGATGGTCACGTCCTTGCCTTCTCTTAAGAGAACGCCCTTGCCCAGCTCAAATTTGTAATCTTCTCTGTCATTGATCACCGGCACAGCCGCACGGCCGAACCGCAGATACACAGGACCTTCAAATTCAATCGCCGCACGCACGGCCGCTTTCGCTTCCACGTCGTCCGCCGGAACAACCACTGTCATGCCCGGAACCGTCCGCATCAGAGCCACATCTTCATTACACTGATGGGTCGCACCGTCTTCTCCTACCGTGATGCCGGCATGGGTCGCGCCGATCTTCACATTCAGATGCGGATAGCCGATAGAGTTACGAACCTGCTCAAAGTTACGTCCTGCCGCAAACATGGCGAAGGAACTGACAAAGGGTATCTTGCCGCAGGTAGCCAGCCCGGCCGCAATGCCTGTCATATTACACTCTGCGATACCGCAGTCGATATGGCGGTCCGGAAAAGCCTTCTGAAACACGCCTGTCTTGGTAGCGCCTGCAAGGTCTGCATCCAGCACTACCAGATTCGGGAAATCAGCACCACACTCGGCAAGTGCATTACCATAACTTTCGCGCGTAGCGATTTTCTTAACGTCTGCCATTAGTTTGCACCTCCTAATTCTTCACCGATCTTCGTAAGATCTGCCATTGCCACCGCATACTCCTCATCGTTGGGAGCCTTGCCGTGCCATCCTGCGCTGTTCTCCATAAAGGAAACGCCCTTGCCTTTTACCGTCTTACAGATGATGGCCGTCGGCATGCCTTTGGTCGCTCTTGCTTCCTTAAATGCCGCATCAATCTGATCGAAATCATTGCCGTCAATATTGATCACATGGAAATTAAATGCCTCGAACTTCTTGTCGATCGGGTAAGGAGAACATACATCGTCGATCTTACCGTCGATCTGCAGGCCGTTGTTATCTACGATCACTACCAGATTATCCAGCTTACGGTGTCCAGCAAACATGGAAGCCTCCCATACCTGGCCTTCCTGGATCTCACCGTCACCAAGCAGGGTATAGACTCTATAGTCTTTGTTGTCCATCTTCGCTGCCAGCGCCATACCTACCGCCGCGGAGATACCCTGTCCCAGAGAGCCGGACGACATATCAACGCCGGGTGTCTCCTGCATACAGGGATGTCCCTGCAGATAGGAACCGAGATGACGCAGTGTGGGCAGATCCTCCACCGGGAAATAGCCCCTGTTAGCCAGTGTGGAGTAAAGGCCCGGAGCCGTATGCCCCTTGGAAAGTACGAAACGGTCTCTGTCCGCCTTCTTCGGATCCTTCGGATCCACGTTCATCTCTTCGAAATAGAGATATGTAAATAAGTCTGCCGCGGACAAAGAGCCGCCCGGATGTCCCGCCTTGGCGCCGTGCACTGCGGTTATGATTCCCTTGCGAACTTCATTAGCTGTTTTCTGTAACTCTAATTTGTTCATTTCTGACCTCCATTTAAAAAATTAAGGCCGCGCGAAAAATGTCTTTCTGACAGGAAAGTCAGGCTTTTCAACCTGACTTTCCTGCTCATTGCGACCTTTTGCGTTACTTTGTTTGTTATTATGCAATCAAAAGCAACTTTACAATTTCAAGCATAGTGTAACACAAATGCTGTCAAGTCTCCATAGTTATTTTGAATTTTTTCATAATTTTTGAATTTTTTTGAAAAATTATGTCGAAATCTGTCGCAAACTGTCGAATCTTTATTTCGACGGTATTTTTCATTCTATTTTCCCTGTCCATAATAGGCGTTCGCACCGTGCTTACGATAATAATGCTTATCCTGCAGTTCCTGAGGGGCCGGCTGGATCCTCGCCTCGATCGTCTCCGCACGGTATGCCATCTTGGCAACCTCCTCCAGAACGACCGCATTGTGTACCGCCTCATGCGCATCTTTGCCCCACGCAAAAGGGCCGTGGTTCTTGCACAATACAGCAGGCACTGCCGCCGGATCCTTGCCCAGCCTTGCAAACTCACTGACGATCAGAAGGCCCGTGTTCTTCTCGTAAGCCTCCTCGATCTCCTCCGCGTACAGACATCTGAGACAGGGAATCTCCCCGTAAAAATAGTCTGCATGGGTCGTGCCGTAACAGGGGATGCTGCGTCCGGCCTGCGCCCAACTGGTAGCGTAGGAAGAATGGGTATGTACCACGCCGCCGATCTCCTGGTATGCCCTGTACAGCTCCACATGTGTAGCCGTATCGGAGGAAGGATTGTATCTGCCCTCGACCTTATTGCCCTCCAGATCCACCAGCACCATGTCTTCCGGCGTCAGTTTATCATAGTCCACGCCGCTGGGCTTGATCGCGAAGATGCCGCTCTCCCGGTCGATCTCACTGACGTTGCCCCATGTAAAAGTGACTAATCCATACTGCGGAAGGAGCATGTTCGCTTCATAGACCCTTTTCTTTAATTCCTCTAACATTTTGTCCTGTCACACCTTTCTTTTCGCTCTTAGTTCTCTTAGTAAACCTCCATCATGCTCAGCCTGCCGTCGGGCGGGCCGCATGGCCATCCATGCTATGAAAGTTGAAGACTTTCATAGTAAACTTTCATCATGCTCAACCTGCCGCCTGGCGGGCCGCATGGCCATCCATGCTATGAAAGTTGAAGACTTTCATAGTAATCCTAAATGCTCTCCACCGCTGCCCTCTCGATGGCCAGTCCTGCGCTGTAGCGCTTCATGAAGGCATCAAAGCCCTCCACGTCCTTTTGCGCCGGCGCCAGCTTCTCGCCCTTCTGGCCTGCGAACACTTTGCTGTCCAAAAACTGCGCCAGGCTTTCGTCTGCGCCCTTATTGACCATGTAGGAAGCCAGCAGTGCGATTCCCCACGCGCCGCCTTCTCCGGCAGTCTCCATCACGCTCACCGGCGCATTCATGGCTGCCGCCAGTATGCTTTGGCCCACGCCTTTGGTCTTGAACAGGCCGCCGTGGCCCAGGATCTCATCCACCTGCACGTCCTCTTCCCTGAACAGAATATCGAATCCGGTCTTCAACGCGCCCAGTGAGGTGAACAGATGCACCCTCATGAAGTTCGCCAGATCAAATTTCGCATCCGGAGTGCGGACAAACAGCGGACGGCCCTCATTAAAGCCTGTCACATGCTCACCCGAGAAATAATTGTACGCCAGCAGGCCGCCGCAGTCGTCGTCCCCTTCCAGCGCTTTGCGGTAGAGATTACCATACAGCTCGTTCATATCCACCTTGTGGCCCATCAGCTCGGAATACTCTCTGAAAAGATTTACCCAGGCATTCAGATCCGAAGTGCAGTTGTTGCAGTGCACCATGGCTACCAGACTGCCGTCCGGCGTGGTCACCAGATCAATGGCGTCATACACCTTCGACAGCTCCTTCTCCAGCACGATCATACCAAATACGCTCGTTCCGGCCGATACATTACCGGTACGTCTGGCCACGCTGTTGGTCGCCGCCATACCCGTTCCTGCATCGCCTTCCGCCGGACAGAACGGCACGCCCGCTTCCAGTGTGCCCGTAGGATCCAGCAGCTTCGCGCCTTCCGCCGTCAGCGCGCCCGCCTGCTGTCCGGCCGTATAGACCGCCGGCAGGATATCCTGCACCTTCCACGCATAACCTTTGTCTGCCACTGCCTCATTAAACTGTGCGATCATCTTCTCGTGAAACTGCCCGGTGGCAATATCGATCGGGAACATACCCGATGCCTCGCCGACACCGACGATCTTCTCTCCCGTCAGCTTCCAGTGAATATAACCCGCCAGCGTGATCACGAATCTCAGATCCGCCACATGCTCTTCGCCGTTCAGGATCGCCTGATAGAGATGCGCGATCGTCCATCTCTGCGGAATATGATACTGGAACAGTTCCGTCAGCTTGTTGGAAGCCTCCTCCGTGATCGTATTCCTCCAGGTCCGGAAAGGCACCATCAACTCATCCTTCCCGTTAAATGCCATATACCCGTGCATCATGGCGCTGAACCCGATGGCCCCGAGTTTCGTCAGCTTCTCACCGTACTGCGCCTGCACATCCTCTGCCAGCTTCCGATAGCAGTCCTGCAGTCCTGACCAGATATCCTCCAGACTGTAAGTCCAGATGCCGTTCTCCAGCCGGTTCTCCCAGTCATGCGCCCCCGACGCGATCGGCTGATTGTTCTCATCCACCAGCACGGCCTTGATCCTGGTAGATCCGAATTCGATTCCCAGAACCGCTCTGCCGCCGGCAATACATTCTTTTGCTCCCATACCGTACCTCCGTTTTATATAGACTCTTTATCCACTATACTACATATACGTGTCCAAGACAATGTACCGCTGTCCATTTACACACAAATTAAAAGCAGCGAGGGCTTCCATTACGCGCGAAATGCCGCCTCATTCCACCGCAGTTCATTCTTAAAGTTCCGGATCGTCGTATCCTGATCGATCACGACGCTCTCAATCCCCATGGCCGCCGCCCAGTCAACCATCTGATCCACCGTCAGGTCGTAGGAGAACGCGGTATGATGTGCGCCGCCTGCCAGAATCCAGGCTGTCGCACCCACTTCCATATTCGGCTGCGGTGTCCAGTATGCTGTACCTACCGGCAGCTTCGGCATGGGCTTCTCCACTTTCTTACAGTCAACCGCATTGATCAGCAGACGGAATCTGGTGCCCAGATCAACCAGAGAACATGCCACTGCGGGACCGGTCTTGGATGTGAACACAAGGCGGGCAGGATCTTCTCTGTTCCCCATGGAAAGCGGGCAGACTCTGATACCGACTTCACCCTCCGCAACGGACGGACATACCTCCAGCATATGCGCCTGCAGAATGCCTTCCTTGCCGGGCACCAGATTGTAGGTATAATCTTCCATCAAAGAAGTTCCCTTCGCGTCCTTGATGTCCGCAGTCATCAGTTTCATCATGCGAACCATCGCCGCTACTTTCCAGTCGCCTTCGGCGCCGAAACCGTAGCCTTTCTCCATCAGTCTCTGGATGGAAAGGCCCGGCAGCTGTTTGAGACCGCCCAGCATATTGAAATGCGTCACTACCGCATGATAGTCATTCTCTGTAAGGAATTTCTCGATACCGATCTCCTGCTGTGCCTGCACTGCCACATGCCGTCTGAATTCGTCGGCATCCCTGCCGTCGTCGATGATCTTATATCTGCTGTAATACTCTTCCACCAGCGCATTCACTTCGCCCTGCGGAACCGCATCCACATATTCCACCACATCATTGACACAGTAATGGTCGATCTCCCAGCCGAACTTGATCTGCGCTTCCACCTTGTCGCCTTCGGTGACCGCTACATTGTTCATGTTGTCGCCGAAACGGCATACACGGATATGAGAAGATTCGATCACACCCAGCGCCGTTCTCATCCAGCTGCCCAGCTGTTTTAATACGCTCTCGCTCGTCCAGTGACCGACAATGATCTTCCGCTCGATTCCCATGCGGCTTACGATATGGCCGTACTCCCTGTCGCCGTGGGCTGACTGGTTCTCATTCATGAAATCCATGTCGATCGTGTCATAGGGGATTTCCTGATTGAATTGCGTGTGCAGATGGCAGAGCGGTTTCTTGAACTCTTTTAAGCCCAGAATCCACATCTTCGCCGGCGAAAAGGTGTGCATCCACGTGATCACGCCCGCACAGTCCGGATCGTTGTTGGCGTCGTTGAATGTCTTACGGATCGACGCCTGGCTGATCAGTGTCGGCTTGAGCACCACCTCAAAAGGAAGATAGCCGGAGGCGTTCAGCCCTTCCACGATCTTCGCCGAATGTTCGGCCACTTTCCGCAGGCACTCATCCCCGTAAAGATCCTGGGATCCGGTGCAAAACCAGAACTTGTAATTTTTTACTGCTTTCATGTTTTTCTCCATTTCTGCGCGGCTTTCCGCGCTTAAAGATTACCAGGGACTTCTGTTGCTTCTCTGTTTTAAATTTTATCACTCTTCCCGCTTACTGCGCAAGCTGTTCTTATATGTTTTTTTAAATTATTTTACGATTAGTTAAATACAGAAAACGGAGACGCGTACCTGCGCACACGCCTCCGAAATCCCACACCAGATTATGCTTTCTTTCTCTCTTTGATATTCGCCAGCACTGCCTGCAGCACGATGAAGAAGCACAGCAGGATGGCCGTCACGATATTTGCCCAGGAGCTGACCAGCTTACCGTTGGATTTTACAAGCGTGGAGATCGTACCGTTGATCATAACGCCGAACAACGTGCCCACCACATTGCCCACACCACCGGTCAGCAGCGTGCCGCCGATGACCGCCGAGGAGATCGCATCCATCTCCAGCCCGGTGGCCTGCGTGGTGGTGCCGCTCATGGTATTCAGACAGTAGCAGATACCGCCGACGGACGCCAGAAAACTTGCCAGCACGTAAGTCTTGAGCTTGGTTTTGCGCACATCCAGCCCCATCAGCGTTGCGGACTGGCTGTTACCGCCCACCGCATAGATGCTTCGGCCGAACTTGGTGTATTTGAGCATCAGGAAAACCAGGATCACGATCAACAGAGCCACCAGCACACTGACGCGCACATATGGGATCTGCAGCACGCCTTTTCTGTTCGTATAAGCACCGATTCCAAAAGGAATATTGATCTTCGTATTGGACAGCTTTACAAAAAGCTGGTCCGTCACGATACTCACCTGATCCGTACAGATCACGGCCGTCATACCTCTGGCGAAGAACAGACCCGCCATGGATACGATGAACGGCTGGATGTCAAGATAAGCAATGCAAAAGCCCTGCACGGCCCCGAACACAACGCCGATCAGCAGTACCAGCGCCATCAGCACCGGGCTCTTCATGCCCCATTTCTCCATGCCCACTGCCAGCAGCATACAGTCCATGGCCACCACGGAACCGACAGAGATATCAATACCGCCCGTGAGCATGACGCACGTCGTACCGCAGGCCACACACAGAAGGCCCGCATTGTTGATCAGCACATTCAAAAATGTCTGCAAATGGGTAAATCCCTTGTCCGCATATACGATGCAGCCTGCCGCGTACATCACTACAAACAGCGCAATGGTGATCACCAACAAAAGGCTGTTGCCATTGATCTTTAATTTCTTCATAACCTTACGCCTCCTTTGCAGCTGTCTTATTGGCAGACAGTTTCTTAAAGAACTCTTTCACAGGCTCAGACTGGATGACTACGATCAAAATAACCACGATCGCCTTGAATACGGGCGCCTGCGCGGAGGAAACACCCAGCGCATACAGTGTGGTGGTGATCGCCTGAATGGTATAGGCGCCGATGATGGAGCCGGCCAGATTGAATTTGCCGCCGCCCAGGCTGTTGCCTCCAAGCGCCACTGCCAGAATGGCATCCATTTCCATATTCAGTCCGATATTGTTCGTGTCTGCGGAATAGATACGGGAAGTAGCTGTGATTCCCGCGATGCCTGCGCACAGACCGCAGATCGCATAGCACATCAGAATGATCTTGGCAGAATTAAAACCGGAGATCCTGGCCGCCTTCTTATTGATACCCACACTCTGTACAAAAGTCCCCAGCGCCGTAAACTTTAAGATCAGCGACATGATCAACACGCAGATCGCCGCGATCAGGATCGGCGTCGGCAGAAAGCCGATGTAGGAACCGAAGAACTGGAAGGAAGGCACGCGCACATACACGATAGCGCTGTTGCAGAGCAGCAGTCCGATTGCCCGCCCCGCAGACCAGAGGATCAGAGTCGCCACCATGGGCTGGATATTCAGGTATGCCACCAGAAATCCGTTGAACAGACCGCAGACAACCGCCACCAGGATACCGGCGCCGATACCCACCCAGAGCGGGTTCGCATACTCAGACACGTTAGTCACGCCGTAGCCTGCCAGAAGCATACAGCACATACCGCCCGACAGACTCATCACGGAACCCACGGAAATATCCGTTCCGGCGGAGGCCGATACCACCAGCGTCATACCGATAGCCAGAATCGCCACCTCGCTGCCGCGGTTCAAAATATCGATCAGACGGCCGTAGAGGATCGTATTGCCCGAAGAAGTCAGCTGCGTGCTGATCGCGAAGAAGGAGAACGGAGCATTCCCGCTTGCGATATCATAGATCACGTTCACGAACATGACCAAAAGCATACTGAAGATGGGCAGGAATAACTGCATCTTCGTTATTTTCTTTATTTTACTCATGTGCCGCACCTCCCGCAATGGCGTGCATAACGCCTTCCTGTGTCATCTCTTCGCCGCTGATCTCACCAACTTTGGCGCCGTCTCTAAGGACTGCCATCCGGTTGCAGGTACGCAGCATCTCTTCGATCTCGGAGGAGATGAAGATCAGACTCTTCCCTTCCTGCGCCAGCTTGATCACCAGCTTCTGTATCTCTGTTTTCGTACCGATATCAATACCGCGCGTGGGCTCATCCAGAATCAGGAAATCCGGGTTGGTGGCAAGCCATCTGGCCAGGATCACCTTCTGCTGGTTGCCGCCGGACAGCCGTTTGATCAGCGTCTCCCTGCTGGCGGTCTTGATCTGCAGCATCTCTATGTACTGGTCGGCAATCTCGATCTGCTTCGCCATCGGAATCTTCTTAAAGATGCCCAGCTTCGCCTGCATTGCCAGAATAATGTTCTCCCGCACCGACAGATCGCCGATGATGCCTTCCGCCTTTCTGTCATCCGGCAAAAGGCCCATGCCCAGGTTCATGGCGTCGATAGGGCTCTTGATCTTCTCTTCCTTACCGTTCACCTTAAGCGTTCCGGTCTGCGCTCTGTCCGCGCCGTAAATAGCCCGCGCCAGCTCGCTTCGTCCGCTTCCCAGAAGGCCGGTCAGCCCCACCACTTCGCCCTTATGAATCTCCAGATCAAAAGGCTTGATGGTGCCCGCATGGCTTAAGCCTTTGGCATCAATCTCCAGCGGTGCATTGGTAAAGTCCATGCTGCCTTCCGGCTTGATGCTGGCCAGATCATCGAAATCCTTACCCATCATGGCCGCCACCAGCTTGACTCTCGGCAGCTCCTCCACCGTGTACTCGCCTACCAGCGTGCCGTTGCGCAGCACCGTGATGCCGTCGCACACCGCGTACACCTGTTCCAGGAAATGGGTTACGAACACGATTCCCACACCCTGTTTCTTGAGCCGCTTCATCATATGGAAAAGTTTCTCCACCTCGTTGTCGTCCAGCGAGGAAGTGGGCTCATCCAGGATCAGAACCTTACTCTCCATATCAACGGCCCGGGCGATGGCGATCATCTGCTGCAGCGCCAGCGAATACTCTTCCAGATTCCTGGTCACTTCGATATCCAGATCCAGATCCTTCATCAGCTGCGCCGCCATCTGGTTCATCCTGCGACGGTTCACCGTCCCGATCTTCGTCAAAGGTTCCCGCCCGATATATAGGTTCTCTGCCACCGACAGATTGGGGCAGAGGTTGACTTCCTGATAAACTGTCGAAATTCCCTTATGCTGGGCATCCATCGTGTCTTTGTTCACGATAGGCCCTTCGATGCCGTCTACATGGATCTCGCCGGCCTCAAACTTGTTAACACCTGTCAGGCACTTGATCAACGTCGATTTTCCGGCGCCGTTTTCCCCCATCAGCGCACGGATCTCACCCTTTTTCAGTGTGAAGTCCACATTGTCCAGCGCTTTGACTCCGGGGAAGGTCATGCAGATCCCCCGCATCGTTAAAGCAATGTTACTGTCCATACAAATACCTCCTGCCGTCACACATTTCGTAACCACTCCATCCTGCTGCGGTCAGTGCAGTAAATAAACAGAACTGACCAAACTGTTTCCGCATTTCGTAACAGTTCAGCCTTCGGCTTCTCTGTTAATGCAAAGTCCCGGGCCGAACTGTTTCCAAATCTCATCATATTGCCGTCAATTTTCCAACAATATGCGCTGCACTTCTTTATTGTACATCAAATTTAGCGAAAGAAAAAGGAGAGAAACGGAATTTCTCTCCCTATTCTATTCTTATGTGTTCAATTCAAGTACTGTTCCTGCTCTTAGTATGCGCGGCCGTCCAGCACTTCCTGTGTCATGGTTGTTGCATACTGGGACTCGATGCCAGGTGCTACGAAAGCCTCGTCAACAACGACTGTCTGAGCGTCGATCGTTTCGCCTGCCTGCAGCTTCTGGATAACTTCTGCTGCGAACTCAGCCTGCAGAGGGTTACACTCTACGTTGCAGTTGATCTTGCCGTCTAATGTATACTGTAAACCGTCGTGTGTAGCGTCGAAGGAGATGATGATCACGTCGCCGTCAACACCGTATGTGATGCCTGCTGCATCCATTGCGTCCATTGCGCCGTATGCTTCGTTATCGTTCTGACATACTACTACGTTGAAATCGCTGTAGGACTTGATGAAGGACTCCATAACTTCCTGTCCGCCTGCCTGTGTGAAGTCACCGGACTGAGAGTCAAGGATCGTCCACTCGCTGTGCTGTCCTGCGATGTTGTTGAAGCCTTCTGTACGTCCAAGAGTTGCAGATGCACCTACAGAGCCCTCGATCACAAGGATGTTAGCCTCTTCGCCGTCCAAGTACTCAGCCAGCCAGTTTCCGGCCATCTCACCCTCGGCAACCATGTCACAACCGATCTGTGTCTCGTATAAAGATGCGTCAGCATCTACGGAACGGTCAACGATCAGTACCGGAATGCCTGCATCCTGTGCCTCCTGAAGCACTGTATCCCAACCTGCTGTCTCGATCGGAGCGATGCAGATGTAATCCATCTCCTGCTGAATGAAAGTACGAACTGCCTCCAGCTGTACTGCATTGTCATTGTCAGCGTCTACGAAAGATAACTCGTAACCGTTTGCCTCGGAGAAAGTATCCTGATAGTTCTGTGTGTTGGCTGCACGCCAGTCAGACTCATGTCCAACCTGTGCGAAACCTACTCTGATCAATTCTCCGTCTGCTGCCGGTGCTGCTGCTTCGTCAGTTGCTGCTTCCTCTTCTGCCGGAGCTTCTTCTGCAGTGTCAGCTTCCTCTTCTGCCGGAGCCTCTTCCTCTGCAGGAGCTGCCTCCTCAGCCGGTGCTGCATCTGCCGGCGCTGCGTCGTCACCGCCGCATCCTGCAAGAGATGCCATTGTCATACCTGCTACCAGTAAAAACGCTAATTTCTTCTTCATTCTTTTTCCTCCCTTATGAATTAGAATTATGTTTTTTGGAAGCCCGCCCGGTGGACTTGCTTCATGGTTCTATTGTATCGGCCGTAATATCAATCGTCAATGTAATAGCGTTGCGTTTCCTTGATTTCGGTGAAATAAACAATACAAATTTTTACTTATACAGAAAAATACGGACAAATTCAAATTTGTATGTTATAATTTTTACGATTACGGTAGTTTTTTTATGATTTCTATGTATTGAACTTCGAAAATATTCCTGTTTTTGTTTGTCTATTCTGCCGATATTGAAAAATTATGTTGCAAATTTTATGATTTCTTTTCCCGGGTGTGAATAAATTTTGAACAAATTATGAACAAAGGTGGGAATTTTTTATTATCGCTGATGACACTGGAAATTTCGCTTTTGGTCCTGCAAAAGCTTCCGCATATGGCTTTGGCCGAAACCGGATGCCGGAAATGTAAGAAATGCAGTATCGTAAAGAAATACAGGAAATGCAGAAGAAAAAGACAGAAAGGATGAAAAGAGATATGGCGGCAAAGTACAAGGATCTGGCGGCCCGGCTGGCAGATATGCTCACCACCAATGTAAATAACGGTATCTACAGGCTGCCCACGGAAGCCGAACTGAGCAGGCAGTATCAGGTCAGCCGGCAGACCGTCAGGCAGGCGCTGGCACTGCTTGCATCACAGGGCCTGATCACCACCAGACAGGGCAGCGGCTCTTACGCCACCGGATTGTCCGCAGACGATTCCCGCAACACCATCGCACTGCTCGTCCGCAGTGAACAGGAACATATCTATCCGGAACTGATCGGCGATATCCGCACCGTTCTCTCCGGAAAAGGGTACTCACTGCAGGTGTACCCCACAGACAATCAGGTGGCAAAGGAACGGGAATTCCTGCAGGAGATCAGCGGCCGCCCGCCCCGGGGTCTGATCGTCGAACCCTGTAAAAGCGCCCTGCCAAATCCCAATCTGGATCACTATGAGCAACTGCACCGCCGGGACATACCGCTTATTTTCCTGCACGGCGTCTATGAGACTCTGCCCTGGGCAGTCTGCGTCAAAGACGATAACTACTACGGCGGCATTCAGCTGGGACAGCATCTTCTCGATCAGGGACATACCCGGCTCGCCGGTTTTTTCAAACTGGACGATATGCAGGGCATAGAGCGTTATCATGGCCTGCAGCACTATATGCGGGATGCCGGATTGCTGATTCCCGATGAACGGATCGGCTGGTATACATCCGCCCAGCTGGATCTGCTGGAGAAAAAGCAGGACGCCCGGTTTCTCTCGGACTTCATCCACAAACAGCTGCCCGGCTGTTCCGCGCTGGTCTGCCAGAATGACGAGATCGCCTACTGGATGATCAACGAGCTGTCCTACGCCGGTCTCGAAGTGCCGCAGGATATCACCGTCGTCTGTTTCACCGACAGCTATCTCAGTGAATTAAGCCATGTCCGCATCACCACTCTGGCCCACAGGCCCCACGAAATGGCCCGCTGTGCGGCCGACTGCATGCTGCGCTCTCTGCAGCGGCTGCCGGTATCATCGCAGGAGCTTCCCTGGGAACTGGTGCTCAGGGAAAGCGACGCCACACCGCAGACCCTATAGATTCCCCCGCGTGCGGTACTCCCGCGGTGTGCATCCCTGGGTCTTCTTGAACACAAAGCTGAAATAGTGGGGATCCTTATAGCCCACCTCCTGTGCGATATCCCGGGAAGCCTTCTCCGTCTGGCGCAGCAGCTTTTTGGCCTTCTCCATGCGCTTCTGCGTCACATACTCGATAAAGGTCACTTCCATCTCCTGACTGAAAACGGCGCTGAAATAATTGGCGCTGACGCCCACCTCGCCCGCCACCGTGTTGAGTGAGAGTGTCTCCTGCACATAATTTTCTTCTATATATTCCAGCGCCCGTTTCAGCACCGTCTTACTGCGGTTGACGGATTCCTGATCCCGCAGCTCCATGGCCTTCTCCAGCAGGTTCCTGATATAAGCGGTCAATTCTTCCATGCTCAGATTAACCTCCTGCATCTGCTCTTCTCCCAGAAGCTCCAGAAATTCCTTCTTATCGTAGCCGATGGACTCTACATACGCCACCACCACGAAATGCACATGAAAAGCGAGATAATTCTGAAAAAGTCTGGACTGCAGCGCATCCTGTATGCTGAGCAGCCAGTTCACCGTAAATTCCTGGATCTCATCATGACTGCCCCGCATCAAAAAGTCGCGGATCAGCCCCGGATCCACCTTGGCGGAATCGATATCACTGATCCGGCCGCCGGACTCCATGGGCATATAGTTGTCCGTCACTTCCTTTGTAAAAATATGCACCTCCGGCATCAGGAAGCGATAGGCAAACAGATGATTGGCCGAAGCATAACACCCGGCCAGCATACTCAGCCGCTCCACCGGCTCCCCGGCCGCCGCATACCAGTCAAGCGCGCCTTCCACAGCGCCGCAGATGCGCTCTATGCCGCCCAGGCACCTGTCTGTCAATTCCTGCATCTGCTCCGGATTTCCCTTGATCAGCACCCCATAGGTGTTGATGTTCCAGCGAAAGACAATATGCTCCGGATAGCGCACGAAATACCGCAGCAGCTCGTCCCTTTTTCTCGCGAAAGTCTCCGACTCGAAGCCGCTGTCTATCCCCTCCTTCTTTTCCAGCAGGGCAAACATCACCAGATTGTACCCTGAGGCATTGATCTTCAAAGACAGCTTCGCCGCCTCTTCATAGATATCCTGCACGGGAATTCGTCCCTCGAACACCTTCATGAAAAAGTTCGTCCGTGAGAACTGTTCATACTCCCTGGTCTCCTCCTGAAACTTTTCCTGATACCGTTTCTGCTCCTGTTCATTCTCGATCTTCATCCGCAGCTCCGTCAGCTCCTTCTGCAGCGTAGCCCGGGTGATCGGCTTGAGCAGATACTGTTCCACCCCCAGAGAAATAGCCTGTCTGGCATACTCGAAGTCGTCATACCCGCTGATAATGATGATCTTCGTTTCCGGGAATTCCTGATGCACGATCCGGCTTAAGGACAGCCCGTCCATAAAAGGCATTCTGATATCCGTCAGCAGCACATCCGGCCGCGTCTTCTGGATCAGCGGCAGCGCCATCTCGCCGTCGCTGGCCTCCCCCACGAATTTGTAACCGTACTGCTGCCAGGGAATGTTGTCCCGCAGCCCTTCCCTGACGATACTTTCATCTTCCACCAGAAATATTTTCAGCATGATCCTGTCCTTTCCTGATCAAAATATAAATAAAAATGCGATTAATAAATCAATAATTTCTCTCCCGCAGCACTTCTTCCGTCACATTATCGATCGTGAAGACATCCTCCTCCACGTAATAATCCTTCTCCACTTCCTGCCCCTTCTCCAGCATGGAAATCACCTGCGAAAGATACCCGCCCTGGTTCGGGTTGCACTCGATATCCACGTTGATGGTGCCGGCGGCTACCATCTCCAGCGCATCGTGCACGGCGTCAAAAGAGATGATGCTGATCTCCCCGTGCACGCCCACCGTCCTGCCTGCCTCCTGTATGGCTTCGATGGCCCCGAACGTCATATCGTCGTTCTGAGAAACCACCACGTCAATCTCCGGATATTTCCTCAGAAAACCTTCCATCACCTCTTTGCCCTTGGCGGAAGTGAAGTCCGCGCACTTTTCCTCCAGAATCTTCCAGTTGGCATGATCCCGCGCCACCTCCCGGAAACCTTCGCTTCTCCCGATTGCGGAAGAGGCCCCCTCCGTTCCTGTCAGCACCACGATATTCACGGTCTCCTCCCCGGTCACACCCTTGTCACGCAGATGCCCTTCCAGCCACCGGCCGGCCTTGACACCCTCCTGTCTGGAATCGGTGCCCACCCAGCTGACGCATAGCTCCTGATCCGCCGCCTCCACCTTCCTGTCCATCATAATGACCGGAATCCCGGCCTCTTTCGCCTCCTGCAGCACGGTCCGCCAGCCGTTCTCCACCACCGGCGCGAACACAATATAATCCACCCGCTGGGAAATAAAGCTGCGGATCGCCTTGATCTGATTCTCCTGCTTCTGCCGCGCGTTGCTGAAAAGCAGAAAATAACCGTTCTCATTGGTAAAAACCGACTGCACCGATTCCGTGTTGGCCGTTCTCCAGCCCGACTCACTGCCCAGCTGGGACACCCCCACCACAATGCGGTCCGTCTCTCCACTGACATAAGGCTCCTCCTCGATATCCGTAAAAAGTCCCAGCCCCCACACAAACACGGTCAGAAAGATCATGACCGTCGGTATAAAGATAAAGAGCAATCTGTTGTACTGATTTTTTGTTTTCATGCGATCTGTTCTCTCCCCGTCTGTGTTTTGTTCTTTTGCAGATTCCCGATAATACCTGCTGATCCTTATTGATTCCCCATAATCCCCGCGAAATCTTGCCGATCCCTGTTAATCTTTGCTTATCCTCACTGATCTTCGCCGAATCACTTTGCAATGCCCTGCGACAAGGCGATCCGCTACATTCATTCTGCCGCATTCACGATTCATAGGGAATGGCCGGAATTACCACCTCCACACAGGTGCCGGCACCGGGAGCGGACTCGATCTTCATGCCGAATTCCGGACCGAAATTCATGCGTATACGCTCATTGACGTTGGCCAGCCCAAACCCTTTTCCCGTATCCTGACAGGGCTTCACGATCTCACTGCACAGATTATCCAGCTCTTCCTTTTCCATGCCCACACCGTTGTCCTGCACCTGAAAAACCACCGTATCCCCCTGCAGCTTCCCGGTAACCACGATCACCCCTTTGGCCCGCTTATACTTGATCCCATGGTAAAGGGAATTCTCCACCAGCGGCTGCAGCGTCAGTTTCAGAATCTTATAGCGGTACAGTTCCGGCGCAATATCGATCCGGTATTCCAGAATATCCCGGTAGCGGACCTGCTGGATCTCCAGATAGCTTTTGATATGCATTTCCTCTTCCTGAATCGTGATGTACTCTCTGCCTTTACTCAGAACGAGCCGGAAAAACTCCGACAGCGACACCACCATATTCACGGCCTTATCGGAGGCATGTCCCTCGATCAGCCAGACGATGGTGTCCAGTGTATTGTATAAAAAGTGAGGATTGATCTGCTCCTGCAAAAGCCGCAGGTCCGCGTGCCGCATCTTGCGCTCGTCTTCCTTGATCTTCCCCACCAGCTCCTCCAGACTCTCCGTCATGCTGTTGACACTGTCCGCCAGCTGCGCCACTTCGTCATGGGTATCCGTTCTCGCCCGGGCGGAAAAATCTCCCTGAGAGATCTGCCTCGTCACCTGAGACAATTCCTGAATGGGCTTGATAATGCCCGCCACGATCATCATAGTCAGCACGATCACCATCACCACCAGCAATGCCAGCAGCACCCCGCAGAAGAGTGTGAAAGTATGCACCCGGTCGTTAAGCTGCTGCGTCAGATGCTCAATGCTCTTGGTCTGATAATAAATATAAGACTGAATATTGTCCTGCACCAGCTCAGTCATGATATAAATATTGTTGTCGAGCATCTCGATATTCATATCATAACTGTTCTCAGCCTCCAGATTCGTCCTGATGTCATCCACCCTGTCCTCCAGCGTGTCAATATTGCGCATCAGGATCTGCAGCCAGGCCCGGCTCTCACCGTCCGTCGTGATCCGCATCAGCTTTCCGAACTCGCTGCGCAGATCCTCGATCATCCCGTAAGGATTCTGCAGCCCTTCTTCCTCCCCCACCGTCTCAAAAGTGACCGATCCTACCACCAGCTTATAGAGGCTCTCGTCCATCTCTTCCTTGAAATTCAGGTTATAGTTGTTGGCCACCGTCATGTTGTTCACGATCGCCTTGTAAGCATTGCTGTAGCTGTGCAGCGCATAGATAAGATAGATTACCATGATCAGAAAAGGAACCGCCACTGTCGCTGACAGCATAAAAAGTTTATTCTTAATGGAATATCTAACCCTGTCCGAATGCATGTCAACCTCCTGCAGTTTCTGTTTTTTCCAGCGCCGTCGTCATTTCTCCCCTATCTTATCATATTCTACAGTTAACGACATTAGAAATTTCCTTTTCAGCCTTACAGTTGCTTCCGTATATGGCTCCTGCAAGAGCCGGAAACAGAAATTTGTTATGTCGTTTACTATAAACCCATACACAGCGTCTGCCACGAATGCCGGAATAAGACAAAGGATCCGCCTCACAAAAATCGTGCGCAATATTTCCCGGCGTGATTCATATAATAGGAACAAATCCTAAAGACAGGTATTGCCTTGAAACGCCATTTATCTTTCAAACAGTGGGCCGCGGCCCTGCTCCTCTTTGCAGGCTTTAGTACTGCAACTTTTTACTTTTATCAGTACAATCATGCGGACGCCCGTTTCGAGCGCTTCGCGAACGCCTTTTTTCTCGAAGAACTGCAGGCGAACCCTATCACCTTCCACTATTCCGTCGATAACCCGCAGACCTGGCAGGTTGACGAATCACAGCTGAAACTCCCCGTATACCAGGCCGGACACGCGACGGACAACGTCTACGCCCTGTCCACACTGGCTGACCGGCTCTCTTCCTACGATACCGACAGTCTTTCCGCATCCAACCGGTATCTGCACGGGCTTCTCAGCTCCTACATAGATACTGCCGCGCACACCGCCGCCTATCCTTATTTCGCGGAGCCTTTGTCCCCTTCCTCCGGTATGCCCTCGGAACTGCCGATCCTGCTGGCCGAGTACCGGATCGACTGTCCCGAAGACGTGGAACTCTATCTGTCCATCTTAAACCAGATTCCCGCTTACTTCAACGGACTGATCACTTTTGAGCAGGAAAAAGCGGCGGCCGGCCTTTTTATGTCCGACGCCACCGCGGACAAAGTCATAAAGCAGTGCACACAGCTGATGAACCCCGAACAGCTGGAGGATCATACCCATTTTCTCGAACTCACTTTTGCAGGAAAGCTCCAGTCGCTCCAGGATGCCGGCCTTATCACCAGACAGGAAGCAGACGCCTGCCGCTCCGAGCATAACCGTCTTCTGACCACCGTCGTCGCGCCCGCCTATGACCGCCTTGCCGACGAGCTGACCCTTCTAAAAGGAAGCGGCCGGGAAACCTGCGGTCTGGCCAAACACGAAGGCGGCCGGGAGTATTACGAGGCGCTGCTGCGGATGCAGACCGGCTCGGTGCGCAGCATCGACGAGATCAAACGGCTGCTCTACAGCGACTTACAGTCAAACTACCAGACGCTGGCTTCCCTGCTGGCCGATAACCCTGCCCTGAAAGAGCAGTTTCTGGCCGAACCGTCCCTGCTGCCGCAGATGACACCGGAGGAAATGCTCTCCTTTCTGGAAAGCGTGATCCGGCAGGACTATCCGGCCATCCCGGCCGACCCGGATGACACATCGGTCCGCTGCACAGTCAAATATGTAGACGACAGCCTGCAGCCCTTCACCGCCCCGGCCTTCTACATGACGCCGCCCATGGACAACGTGTGGAACAATACCGTCTATATCAATACACTGGATACCCAGGGCGATATCTCCCTCTTTACCACACTGGCCCACGAGGGCTATCCGGGCCATCTCTACCAGACACTGTTCAGTCAACAATACTGGAAAAAGACCGAAACGACGCCCCTTCGCAGCGTCCTGTATTACGGCGGTTTTGTGGAAGGCTGGGCCATGTATGCAGAACTTTCCTCCTACGACTACGCCGCCGGTCTGGCGCAGAAACAGCACCCCGAAGCCGCGGACTACTATCTGCTCTGCCGACTGGACCGGCAGATTCAGCTCTGCCTGTACGCACTGCTGGATCTTTTCATCCACTATGACGGCGCCACTCTGGAAGACGTGTGCGAAGTCCTCTCTTCCTTCGGCTCTACAAACACCCAGACCATGGAAGCCGTCTACTCCTACATTGCCGAAGAACCCTGCAACTACCCCAAATACTATCTGGGTTATCTGGAGATCATGGAATTAAAAAAGCAGGCCGCTGCCCTCTGGGGCGATAACGACTCTGCCTTCCTCTATCGTTTCCACTGTTTTCTGCTGGAAAACGGTCCCGCGGATTTCGGGACGCTGTCCACGCTTTTGCCGGAATACTGACTTTCCCGTAAGACGCACAGGTTCTTCTCCCTAAGAACGGAAGAATCGGTCCAGCTTCACCAGCGCTTTCTCCAACACCGCCTGCTCCTCCTCCGACAGTTCCTCCACGATGGCTTCTATCATCTGTTCATGGAACTGCCGGTGGTGGAGATAGGCCCTTTTCCCTTTCTCGGAAAGAGACACCAGCACTACTCTGCGGTCCTCCTCGCTCCTGGCTCTTTCCACGTAGCCCTTTTTTACAAGGCTGTTGACCGCTATGGTCAGCGTTCCCGTGGTCACGCCCAGAGATCTGGCCACGCTCGACATATTTCTGGCTTCCTCCATGTCGATCGCCTCGATCACATGCATATCGTTGGCCGTCACGTCTTTATAATCCCCGGTGCAGATCGCCCGTTCCTCTATGACATTGATATTACGGAACAGCCGGACAAGCACCTCATTTAACACATGGTTGATGTTCATCTTACTTTCACTTCCATTCCAAAGCCTCTGTATTTGGCCATCGCAACAGTACTATTTTATCAAAAAATAGTTTGATAGTCAAATTAATATTGTAAGATGCTCATTGTGCCAGTACGTCATCCACATATCCCCTGTCCCAGAGCAGAATGTGCAGCTTCTCCGCGGCTTCCACTGCCGGAGCCGTAAAATACTGGTTGGTCATCACCGCACCCACCATGCAGCCGTAATAATCCCTGCCGGCGTAAGTCCGCAGGACGGCGTCCACGCCGACCGTCCCGTGGTAACGCTTGCACTGCACCGCATAAGTCACCCCGTCCTTCTCCGCCAGAATATCCACGCCGAAATCACCGCTGCCGCGGGTCACTTCCACATCCACAAATCCCTGCTTCTCCAGCAGATCCGCACAGAAATATTCAAACTCATGCCCTTCCATCTCGTCCATCACACCCGTACGGCGGTTGCGGCGCACGCTGCGGATGACAAAAACGATCCCTGCCAGAAACAGGGTCAGGAGAACGATACTTATGATGATGGTAACAAGAATTCCGGTATTTTCCATGCGGTTTTCGCCCTCCTCCCGTTTGCTTTGACACATGAATTACTTTCATCTATGCAGTCTCTATCCTTTTCGTCAAACTCTCCACAAAAAATTGAAAACTTGGCGATGCAAATTGAAAATACATAGACCCGCTCCTTATCCAAAATATTTGCTGTACCACATATCCCCCAGTTCCACGCCCTCTTCTGACAGTTCCTTTACAAACGGATACTCGGAAGCCCGTGTGGCAGTCGAATATCCATCTTCCTCCTTTTTCAAAACCCAGACATCCTGCGGTCTCAGTGCATTTACAAAAAAGGGCTGTGTGTGGTGACAAATAACTGCTTCTTATTGCTGTCTCCGACATTCTCTGCCATCTCTCCGGCCAGATCGGCTAAATAATGATGATAGAGTCCATTCTCCGGCTCTTCGATAAATACCAGTTGTCTTGGATTTCTCTCATGCAGCAGCAAATAATAGGCAAAGAGTTTCAAGGTACCATCTGACATTTTGGGAGAATAAAATGCATTTTCAAACCCGTTTTCCCAAAACTTTAACATCATCTGGCCATTGTCAAATTTCTGCGGTTCAATCTTATAAATACCGGGCAGCTTGTCCTGTATATGCTCCAATACCTTCATAAATTCATTCTTATTTTCGCGGTACATATATTGCGCCACATTATTGATATTACTTCCGTGACGGTCCAAATAGGGATGCGGTGCCGCAGTCTGGATCCGTCTTGCAACATCTGGCAGGAAATAGCACAAATACCAGCTTCTCAGAAATCCAAGGAATTTTTCGATTCTCTCATATTGCTTCATCGCCCCAAGAGTAACAATTCCCAGACGTCTCTTATCGCTTAAATTCACATTCACTTTTTTCCCGTCTATTTCATTTCCCTGTTCATCCTGTCCCCCTTTTTTTCCTTCAAACGCATATCCCACTCCGTTCTGCAGATATAAAAAGGACAAAGGACGACCAATTTTCTGATTACGATATCTCAAACGCTCCATTTTGACATAAGGCCGTTCATATTTATCTTTGTCAATCTCCAATTCATATGTGATGGGTGTCGTATTTTTGTTCTCTCTATAATACTTGTGAGTAAAAAGTTTGTGTCGTTTAAGAAGCCCATGAACCCCAGTAAGTTCCAGACTCATCCTGCTGTTCTTGAATTATTTGCGTTATGCGCAATTCCGGCTGTCTCCCTAAAAGGCAGAAAAAATACTTCCGCAAATAATGCATGACGGCTGCTTCTGATACCCTCCCTCTGGCAGGTGTCCTCTGGTAGCGAAGCTGGCTGGGGCTGATCTCTCCGGTATAACTGACGGAAAGACCCTGCAATATTCCCATTGCTATACAGGACAGCGCCATGTGCATCTCAGTAGCACGTACGGCTTCCAATACTTTCCGGCGGGATTTTTCCCTTTCCACACGCTCAAGTGCCGTGGGTTCCCCTTTTTTCTGGTAATGGTTCAGTTTTGGCATATGCTTTGACCAGAATCGGTAACAGAATGCCCCGGTCTGCTGTTTCAGCTCCCGGAAAGTACATTCGATCCGGAACCTGTAACTGTAAAGCCTGATGATGGACAACGGCTCCAGTTCCAGGCTGGTGCTGGCCAGGATGCTCTGGACCCCGTCCATTTCCACCAGGACAAAGCGCAGCTCCTGATACAGCCCTTGTCCCCACAGCAGATCGGTACAATAATAGCGTATGAATTTTTTCCGGCTATAGAGCCCGATCTCTGCTTCCTGGAAATTTTCCTTATGGGAAAGAAATAGTTCTTTCAGATGGACAGCAGGCCCTTTTTTAGGCGGACGTCCTCTTCCAGCCTTACGCGGGGAAGGTTTCTCAAAGGCAACACAGGATTTCTTTGCTTTCGTGACGATCTCCATGCGTGTATTCCCATTCTTGTTGAGGGCCGCCAGTTTTTCCAGTGCCGGAACGGTAAGGAAATACCTGTCCAGGAGGAGCAGGGAATCCCCAAAAGTACAGGCAGCACGGTAAGCATCTTCTACCATCTGCACCACATGGGAAGAAGCACAGATGCAGGCACCTTTCCATTCTGCTGCGGCCTGGAGCCCATCATGGAGACGGATGGACAGGGGGATACAGGCCCACTGCCTGACGCTTCCGACAAGGATGCCGAGGCCGCCGAACATATGACCGTGGATGTACTCAGGTTTTGCAGAATTTTCAGATTCCTGGAAAAGCTTTTTCACTCCAGGCATCCGGCGACCTTCTTTTGACTGCTTCACCCCATCTCCTATAAGAACGCAGAACTTACCTTCCTTGTAAATAGGGAAAGATTCCTTAACAATAGAAAACCAACGCTCCCGTATATTTTCTAAGGACCAGGCGGAAGATCTGAAGAAATGGATCATGGAGTCATAGCAGTCCGGGCTTAAGGCAAGGTCACGGATAACGGAAGTGACACCAAGTTTATCGGAACGGAGCATAAGACCGACCGTAATGGTAACAAACCAGCGGAAGGCAGCTTTCCGGGAGAAACAGGATTCAAAGCGGCATAAAACAATTTCAATAAAATTCATCATAATCGTATGGTCAACCACTGGAAAGTATGGTAAACTCACACATGAAATAACTCTTTCCGTGGTGTTTGTATCTTTCTTAAGTGTGCTAACTTAAAGATACCATAAATCCATATGGAAGAGTTATTTTTTATGATAGAACTTTTTACTCTCAAGTAATTATGAACAAAATTGTATTGTTAAATTCACCGATGGATTTGATTATTGATAAGAGACATTTTCCGCCTCTTGGCTTAGCATCTATAGCGGCATTATTAAGAAGTAAAGGTTATGTTTGTGATGTTATCGATGGAGACTTGCCAGAATATAGAGACATCGAAAATATAGTAAGTCGTTTGATTGAGTATGACTTAACCTTAGTTCCCGAAAATTTGTGGTTCTACATTATTCCGCCTTATGGGGGATAGTAGGGGGACATTGCACCTTGAAAGCCTTATAAGCCTCGTTCATTTTTTTTGTCGGTTCTGTTGTGATGAACTCATTGTCATTTGATAATGGAACACTGTCACAATGAATGTAAACAGGAAAACAATCAAGGGCTGGTAATCTATAAAATTTTTCAAAAAAGCCTTTAGAATATAGGCATCCAAATCCAAAGTCTTTGCATAATCCAAAAGCAAATTGAGAGAAAAGCAGAAAATACATGCAATACTTAGCTCTAACATATCCGTTGGTCTTAACAGAGATTTTTTTATGCTCATCCCTCTATCTCCTCGAAGTGTTCAGCTTTGCTTTATAAAGAGATTTTCCCGTCAGCATTGCGAAATAAAGCAGCATAGCAACCAGGATGATAATGCAGAAATCTCGCTGCGATGAATATGTCGTAAAGTTAAAGCCTTTTGTGCAAAGCTGCGCTGCCATATAGGAAATCGGGAACGGTATAGCTCTGTCAATCCAAACAAAGATTGCTTGTTTATGTTTTGATAGCACTCGTAGAATTGCAAGGATAACAAGGGCGAGACAAGCCGGGCGGCAAAGGAACAGGAGGACAATTCAAAGTGGCTTTCACTGATTAGGCAGTATGCCGATATTAAGGAGCTTGACAGGGAAATGATGTTTATCCCCTGTGGCGGAGAAATATCTACAAAACACAATCAAATCTTGAAGTTTAGCACATTCCATGACATCATCACGAGTGGGGCCATGTTCAACCAGAAGTTCCTTAAGTGTTCCGAGTTTACGTACATTGACGGACGTACTTTTTCCTTTATTGTCAATAAAACTTTTTGCGATATAAAAAGATTCAGAATAAAAAAGCAGGCTTTATAAGGCCTGTAAGGTTTTTTGGAAATACGAAACTGTCAAACTCCCGAGTATGACAAATGGACGGCTTGCATATCTTCCCCCCAAAATGGTATACTGTTAGCGGCAGTAAGGAGAAGATGATGGAATGAAAGCTTTTGCGGGGGCGAAAGTGAAATTTCTAATGTCGTTAACTATAAAAACAGGGTAGAAATGCGGATGTTTTGGGTATGGAGGATATATTGCCGTGGCGAGAACTGTAGGGATAGGAATTCAAAGTTTTGAGAAGCTGATCATGGAAAACAGCTTTTATATTGATAAAACAGATTTTATCAGGCTGTGGTGGGAAAACAGAGATGATGTGACGTTGATTACCCGTCCCCGCAGATTCGGGAAGACTTTGAACATGAATATGTTAGAGAGATTTCTCTCGATAGAATATACAGGCCGGGGAGAGGTTTTTAAGGGGCTGTCCATATGGAAGGACGAGAAATACCGTAACCTTCAGGGAACCTACCCGGTGATCTTCTTAAGCTTTGCCGGGATAAAGTCATCTTCCTTTGACGAGGCAAAAAAGGGTTTGCTTTATCTGATTGAAAAATTGTATAACCGATATGAATTTCTGTTGAAGGAAGACAGCCTGAATGAAAAGGAAAAGGATTTTATAAAAAACATTTCTGTTAATATGGATAACTATTCCGCCATTTCGTCTCTGGGGACACTATCAGAGTTTCTGTATCGTTACTATGGGAAAAAAGTAATTATCCTGTTGGACGAATATGATACACCTCTTCAGGAGGCCTGGGTATATGGCTATTGGAAAGAGATGGCGGAATTCATAAGAGGTTTATTTAATTCCACATTCAAGACAAATCCATATCTGGAACGGGCGGTTATGACTGGGATCACAAGGGTCGGCAGGGAGTCGATTTTTTCTGATCTGAACCATTTGACAGTTGTGACATCAACCTCTGAGATGTATGAGAATTGCTTTGGGTTTACAGAAGAAGAGGTATTTACTGCACTGGATGAATATGGGATGTCGGATAAGCGTATTGATGTTAAAAAATGGTATGATGGTTTTACTTTTGGAAAATGCCGGGATATCTACAACCCCTGGTCCATCATAAATTATCTGAAAACGGGGCGGCTTTCCCCCTACTGGGCCAACACCAGCGGCAATGGCCTGGTGGATAAGCTGATCCGGGAGGGAAGTGCAGACATAAAAATATCCATGGAGAATCTGCTGAAAGGCGGGCGTCTGTGTAAAGAAGTCGATGAACAGGTTGTTTTTGATCAGCTGGACGCAGATGAGAACGCCATCTGGAGTCTGTTTCTGGCGAGCGGATACCTGAAGGTAGAGAACTACGAATTCAAGGAGGAAACGGGAGAGGATTTGTATGAGCTGGCGCTGACGAACAGGGAAGTGCAGATCATGTTCCAAAAGATGATCCGGAAATGGTTTACCTGTTCCGGGACAGTCTACAACGGGTTTATCAGGGCACTGCTGCAGGATGATGTAAAGTCCATGAACGCCTATATGAATCGTGTGGCTTTAGCCACGTTCAGCTACTTCGACAGCGGAAGAAATCCTTCTATGGAGACGCAGCCGGAACGGTTCTATCATGGCTTTGTGCTGGGGCTGGTTGTGGAACTGGCGGATCGCTACATCATCACTTCCAACCGGGAGAGCGGGTTCGGACGATATGATGTGATGATGGAGCCTAAGAACGGAACGAACAATGCCGTAATAATGGAATTCAAGGTGAGGGATTCGGGCGAGGAGAAATCTCTGCAGGACACTGCTGATGCAGCGTTGAGGCAGATTGAAGAACAACGATACCAGGCAGATTTAGAAAACAGAGGAATCTCCGGCGACCGCATCCGGAAATATGGCTTTGCCTTTGAAGGAAAAGAAGTTTTGATAAAAAGTTGAAAATTTCAAGCCGGCCTCTCGGGTGCATTTCTGGAACATGACTTGATCTATGCGGCAGTGTTCAGGAATATATTGATCCTGCTGCTTGCCTTGTTTATTGCCTGGTTTGCGGATAACAGCAAAGCGAATCTGTTGCTGGACAGTGAATTTGAATTGCGCAGACAGGTTTTTGACAGTAACAATAAGGTAATCACTATATCTTCCAGTCGTGGCTGTCCATATGGATGCAGTTTTTGTTCTGCAACAAATTTCAAGGCGCAAGCACGAGAAAAGTATCAACAAGTATATCAAGAGTTTATCTCCAGTAATCGGATTTGAAGCAGGATGCTTTCTACTGTCCTAAAGTATTGAATGAAGTACAGTATATAGAAAGGCAGCCGGATCAGATCAGCAAGGGCCGTGTATAATGGCATGACAATAACCTTACCACCTCACATCCGGGCTTCAAACTCTGTCAGATCAGACGCAGATGCTGCACACCTGAGCCATCTGCTCAGAACATCCAGATCCGTCTCCTGCCTGACCTGTTGAACAATCCTGGACGGAATCTTTCCAAGCTCTGCCAATAACTCAAGGACAGCTTCTGTTTTCCCCTCTATTCGGCCTTCTTCCCGTCCTTCCTTTTTTCCTTCCTGCCTGATTTTGTCCGCTATCTCGCACATAATCTCTACTCCTTTCTTCTGCACCTTATAAAAGTTAACACGCTCCACAATTCGTGGAAACACCTCCGTATGATAGAACGGATCCGATTTTTTTAAATACCGCAATAATTCGTTGATTTTCTTGGATCCTGTCGTATACTTCAGATTAAAGTATTTCTCACATACCCCATTGTCCAATTCCACTGCTGCAGCTGCCTTACCCTCTGCCGTTCTTTTGATCTGATAAAATCCTTTCCTGCCGCCAATAAAATCACCTTTGGTAATATACAGAATCGTCACATACGGCAACTCTTGATAATCTTTCCCTTTATCCAGTATACTCATATCAATACAGGATGTATAATATCTGGTTCTCCGAAGCGGAGATTTTTCTTTATACATCTGCAGTTCTACGTTGATCAGACTCCCGTTTACCGCCTCTGCCAAAATGTCAAGCTGCGCGGAATGACGCTCCAGATTCCTGATCGTATACTGCGTCTTCACATCCTTAAGTCTCAGGTCAGGATTCTGCATCAGAATCTGACACAATTCCTGGCAGGCTGCCAGATCCTCAAATACTTTTCCGGCAAACAGATCGCTTGTCAGGTTAAATGCCTGTATCTTCTCACGTTTCTGCTCATATGTTTCCGGCACTTCCCGTCCCATTGTAAACCTCCCTTATCAATTTAATACAGGAATCCGTTACAATAAGTGGATAAAAGTAAAACCTCTATTACAACAGTCCTGCTAAACAAATGTGAATCTTCGGCAGAACTGCCTGACCACGCTGATAACGCACTGAAACACGGATTATGAAGTGTATGCTTCACATACCTTACGCTATATAATATGCGTATATAAGAATCAAGATTTGTTTTGATAAAAGGAGTATATCATATAATAGATCCGTGTGCAACAGGTTTAACAAATAAATACAAACGGTTTTCCGTTATATGCTGCCAGGTAGCTTACCAGGTCAGGATTTAAGGAGAGGAGAGATTTCTTGAAATGCAGCGGGCCGTATGTTATAGTAAACGGCATAACAAACTGTTACTTATGAATTCCTGCCAAATCTATACAGGGAAGCTTTTGCAGAGCCGGCAGCGAAATTTTTAATGAAGTTTACTGTTAGGAAGGTATATCATGCGACATAATTCATTAGGTGAGATCATTCGTTCTCTCAGGAAAAAGGCGTGCCTGTCTCAGGAGGAACTGGCTGACGGTATCTGTTCGCCTGTTTCCATATCCCGGATCGAGAACGGGGCGCAGATGCCGTCCGGCACGGTGCTGGAGGCGCTTTTGGCCAGGCTTGGCACAAGTACTTATCAACTCTGTGATATTTATTACAGAAGCGAAAAGCAGCAGGCTTTTGAGCAGGAGGCAGAGATGGTAGGCCGGGCTGTGGCGGCGGGAAAGATGGATGAGGCGAAGGAACGCCTTGTATATCTTGCCGGCAGTACAGGGACAGACAGCCTCAATATGCAGTACTTTCTTATGCTGGATGCGTCTGTGAAACTGGCCGAGGGAGCGGAGCCGGAAAAGACTCTGTCCATACTGCATCGGGCGCTGGCGCAGACGAAATCGTCGTTTGACCCGGAGGATTTCCGAGGTGTGCTGCTGTCGGTGCGGGAAGCAAATATTCTGAATATCATGGCAGCGGCTCTTTTTCGATGCGGCAGACCGCAGGAAGCGATCCGTCTGGGAGAGGAATTGATGTCCTCTTTGAAACGGCATAAAAGCGGTCTGCAGGAATATCAGATCATCAAGATCAATCTGGCCTTTAACCTGGCGCAATGTCTGGAAAAGGAGGGCCGGTACAGCGAAGCATTTATCTATATCCAGATGGCGGAGGAACTAAGTCTTAACGGTTTTGAACAGGCGCTTTTGCCGGAAATAGAATTTGGCAAAGCAAAATTGTATCATCTGCTGGGAGACGACGGGGCATGTGAGGCAATCATAAGGGCGATCGTACCCTATATGGAGCTTGTCCGCAAGACAGAGTTCGCCGGAATTGTGCGAAGCTATGCGCAAAAGGAACTTGGAATCACGGAAATATAACAGATCATGTAAGTTTTTCTTTAACATACGCCGTTATGGTTTTTTCTGCACAGTATATTTATAGTAGAGGACATAACAAATCGCTGGTTTCGCTTTCGGTCAAAGCCATATAAGGAAGCGGGACAACAGCAGAAAGGCGGTCTGAGTATGCAGGCGTATGTTTTTTATCAAAATAAAATCCGGGTGGCAATCTTCATGGCAGTTCAGACAATGCGGACCATAGGGACGGTCGGCGTCGCTGTTTTGATCAATCTTCTGATCGATGCGGTTTCCGCAGCTGTCGCAGCACAAAACGTAGCTCCTTTGATGAATTGTATGCTGGTCTGCTGCCTGTACGCGTTTACGTTGGGCGCAGTCATTTTCCTTTCGGAGAGTTTGAAGGCGGCAAATATCAAACACATTATGCTGCGGATACGAGGGGGCATCATGCGAGGCGTCCTGGAGAAAGACCTGTCAGACTATCAGCAGAAAAACAGTGCGGAATATATCGCATTTTTCAGCCAGAATCTGTCAGACTTTGAAGAAAACTATTTACAAAATCTGGTCTCCATCTACGATTCCTTTACGGGCATGGTCATAGCAGTATTTCTTTTGTTCTACATCAATCCGTTTATTGCCGTTATTTCGATTGCAGCTATGTCAATTCCAGGCCTGATCCCAAAATTTTTTGGGAAAAATCTGGGCATTTTGCAGGAAGATATGATGCGGAATACGGCGGGATATCACGTGAAGATCAAGGACATATTCAGCGGCTATGAAATCATCAGGGCTTATCGGGCAGAGAAACAGATGGAGGAACTTCATCATGACAGTTCCGTATTACTGGAAAACAGTAAGGCACGGACGGCGGATACAATGGCATGCCTGTATGCCCTTGCCAACATGGCTTCCATTGCGGTGCAGTTTCTGATCATGTCACTGGCCGGGATATTTGCCGTAAGGGGATCGATCACGATCGGCAGTATCATTGCGGTAACACAGCTTACCGGGCAGGTCATTTCTCCGGCGTTTCAGTTGTCTGCAAAAATCAGTCAGTTAAAAGGAGTCAGGCCGGTCTGCGAACAGATGGAAGCAAATCTGCTGCCTGCGGACGCAGGTGAGTTGAAAGCGGACCTGCCGGAAATGGAACGGACACTGACGCTTGAGGATGTTTCTTTTGCATATGATAATGCAGTGGTGATAGACCATGTCAGCCTGCAGTTTGAACGCGGCAGGAAATATGCCGTAGTGGGCAGGAGCGGAAGCGGAAAAAGCACACTGTTAAAGCTGCTGGCCGGATATTACGACAGTTATGCGGGCAGGATTGTTACGGACGGAGAAAGTGACAGGAAGACAGGAGCCGCGTGGATCCATCAGGAAGTGTTTCTGTTTGATGATACGATCCGGAATAATATCACTTTATACAAACCATATGATGAAGATGAGATCAAAAGGGCCTGCCATCTGGCCGGGCTGGATGATGTGCTCGGCCGCCTGCCCGCCGGATTGGACACAGAGGCGGCGGAAAACGGCTCTCGTTTTTCCGGCGGCGAGAGGCAGCGGATCGCGGTGGCAAGAGCCATACTACACAGAAAGAATCTTTTTTTGCTGGATGAAGCGACCTCTGCCTTGGACAGCGAGACTACGGAATTTGTAGAAGACAGTATCCTTTCTCTGGAAAATGTCACCTGCATAGCGGTCACACACAAACTTACGCCGGAATCTTTGAGAAAGTATGATGAGATATTGGTGATGGAACATGGAAAAATCGTGGAGCAGGGCAGTTTCGATCAATTGACCGCTGTGTCCGGCACATTTGCAGCACTTTACTCCCGTTAATGCTGTCCGCCCGAATGCTTCCTTGAAATCCGCCTGACCGTATGCTAGGATAAAGGAGTGGAACAGGATGCATGAGAGTGTGAAGCGAGAGGAATGACGGGACATGCGCAAAGTTTTTAATACCGATGGATACTGTGATCCGGAACTGCACTATATGGTCGATCTGTCCAGCCGCCTGAACGAAATCAGATCTATGGTGGATGCCGGACAGTATTTTACGGTCAACAGAGCCAGACAATATGGAAAAACAACGATATTGACAGCGCTTGCCGCTTTTCTGGAAGAAGAATATGAGGTGATCAGTCTGGATTTTCAGACGATCAGTTATGCTGATTTTGCATCCGAGCTGAATTTCGTTGCTGCTTTTTCGGGGGAACTGTTGGAAAACGCAGCCCATATTCCTGCAGAAGTGAAGGCGAAACTGGAGCAGTATGCCGCGGGCCATCCATACAGGGCGACACTGTCGGCGCTGTTTCGAACGCTGACCGAATTCTGCAGACAATCAGACAAAAAGATTGTGCTGCTGATCGATGAAATAGACACTGCCACGAATAATCAGGTATTTATCGATTTTCTTGCCCAGCTTCGTGCGTATTACCTGAAAAGAAGAAGGATGCCGGTCTTCCAGTCAGTGATTTTGGCCGGAGTTTATGATGTAAGAAATATCAGCAGGAAAATCCGTCCGGAGGAAGACCATAAAGAGAACAGTCCGTGGAATATAGCGGCGGACTTTCTGGTAGAAATGAATTTTTCGGTGAAAGATATAGAAGGGATGCTCTCTGCATACGAAAATGACCGGCATACAGGAATGGATGTAAGCGGGATTGCGGCGCTTTTGTTTGATTATACGGCAGGTTATCCTTATCTGGTATCACGGCTCTGCAAGTTCATGGACGAACGGATTATGTGTAATGCCTGGACAAAAGAGGGATTTATGGCGGCATTGAAAATGCTGATGGAAGATGATAATCCGCTCTTTCAGTCGCTTATGAATAAATTGAATGACTTTCCGGAGCTGAATCAGCTTCTTGTGAAGTTGTTGTTTCAGGGACAAAGCATTGCATATAATGTGGACAGCATTGCGGTTCAGCATGCACGGATGTTTGGTTTTGTAAAAGCAGCAGATTCGGTGGTCCTGCCGGCAAACAGAATTTATGAGATGCGGCTGTATAATAAATTTCTACTGGATTATAAAGAACAAAACAGCGTTATCTATACAGAAGGTTCGCGGCAGCGAAATCAGTTTATCGTAGACGGGCATTTGCATGTCAGACTGGTGCTTGAGAAGTTTGTAGAGGCTTTTGACTCTCTGTATGGTGATCAGAACGAGACATTTTTGGAAGATGCCGGAAGAAAATACTTTATGTTGTTTCTCAAGCCGATCATCAATGGCACCGGTAATTGTTATGTAGAAGCACAGACAAGAAACCGGGAACGTATGGATCTGGTCATTGATTATCAGGGGGAACAGAGCATTGTTGAAATGAAGATCTGGCATGGAAACAGCTACAATGAGAGAGGTGAGAAGCAGCTTTCGGAATATCTGGATCATTTTCATTTAAAGAAAGGATATATGCTGAGTTTCAATTTTAATAAGAAGAAAGAAATTGGTGTGAAAGAAGTAGTGATCGGAGATAAACTGCTTATAGAGGCTGTTGTGTAGCATGTACAGTTAACGACATTAGAAATAGAGATTTGTTATTTTGTTCACTATAATGCCAACAGGATATTAACAGGGACAGGAGAAAAGCGAAAATGAAACATTTAAAATATCTGGTAATCGGGGCAGGCGGCACGGGTGGCAGTATCGGCGCCTATATGACGGAGGCGGGCAAAGACGTGACCTTGATCGCACGCGGGGAGCACCTTAAGCAGATGCAGGAACATGGTCTGTGCATGGAGACGACAGCCAAGGGAAACTACACGGTGCGGCCGATCAAGGCAGTGGACATGGAACATTATGAGGAGCAGCCGGATGTTATTTTTGTCTGTGTGAAAGGATATTCGCTGGAGGAAACGCTTCCGTTTATCAGACGGGTCGCGGGAGCGGATACCATAGTCATCCCGATCCTGAATATTTATGGGACGGGCGGCCGGATGCAGGAGAAGTTGCCGGAATTGTTGGTGACGGACGGTTGTATCTATATTGCGGGAGAAATTAAAGAACCGGGGACGATCCTGCTGCGGGGGGATATCTTCCGTATTGTATACGGGGTGAGAAACCCGGAGGAACTCAGGCCGGAATTGTTTACGGTGGCGCAGGATCTGAAGGAAAGCGGCATTGACGGCGTGCTTTCCGACAACATCAGGCGGGATGCGCTGCAGAAATTTGCCTTTGTATCTCCTATGGCGGCCTGCGGCCTGTATTATCATGTGACGGCCGGAGAAGTGCAGAAGACCGGCGATCCACGGGATACCTTTGTGAAACTGATGAAGGAGATTGACGCACTGGCGGTGGCCATGGGAGTGCCGTTCCTGGTGGATATCGTGGCGACGAACCTGCGGATTCTGGATACACTCAACCCCGAGGCGAGCACTTCCATGCAGAGGGACGTCTATGCAGGCAAACAGTCTGAGATTGACGGCCTGATCTATGAAGTGGTGCGGATGGGGCAGCAGTACGGTGTGCCGGTGCCCACCTATGAGATGATCGCGAAGAAGGCACAGGCAGACGGACTTGGCTAGAATTTCAGGGGTTTTCAGTGCGGAGTATCAGGCAGGAAGACCTTAGGACGGGTTATGGGCAGAAGCGTCAACGTGGGTGTGATTAAGCGAATGGAACAGCGGGTTTGCAGAGAGGATAATACAGCTTATGGAAACGGAAAAGAAATTTAAAGAGAAGTATCTGGCGGGAGAGATTGCCTTTGAGGAAATTGACGATTACAGTCAGGAGTGGGGATTCAGTGACGAGCCGGTGACGCTTCGGGAATACCTGGGACTGAATGCCGAGGAAGAAGATGCGTGGGTGAGCATCGGGGATGAGGCGCTTCGGGAGCTGCTGGACCGGCAGAAATAAAGTGAAAAACTTTAGTGAGCGGCAGAATATAATCAATGACATCGAATTTCGGGAAGAGGTAGGGAGAATGGAGCATTATATTACAGAGATTGCCATTAAGGAGTTGAGACATTTATCGAATATAGTTGTATCGCTGAATCCCGAAAAGAGACAGCATTTAATCATCACAGGTAAGAACGGATCCGGTAAAACGTCTCTGCTTTTGGCGTTGCAAAAATATTTATCAGCGATAAATGAGAATATGTTCAGGGAGTTGGTGGAGCAGTATATTCCAAGCCTGTCGGTGATGGAACGCCAATTAAATGCAGCAAAAACAGAGACAGAGAAGCAAAGTGTCAGAGAACGCTATAAAGCGGTTTTAAACGTGACAGAACAGTACACAGGTGGGGTGCGGATTTCTTTCAGTGAATACAAGGAGCTGGATTCTTTGTACAGGCAGGGAGAGTTTATAACAGCGTATTATGCCGCCAACAGAAAGACGAAGATTGTCCGCGCAAAGGGAGCGGAAGATATTAAACTGGCTTTATTCTATAAAGTAAATTCTGAACCCGGAGAGCTTTTGCATAAATATTTGGTACATTTGAAAACACAGCAGGCATACGCGCGTAACGAAGGTGATCTGGTGATCGTAGACAGGATTCAGGCATGGTTTGACAGGTTTGTGGACGCCCTGCGAATCTTATTAGATGATGATACCGTAACACTCGAATATGATTATAAGGAATATGATTTTAAAATTCATGAGTCCGGCAGGATACCGTTTGGCTTTGATGAGCTTTCGGATGGATACTCTTCGGTGATTCACATTGTATCAGATTTGATATTAAGAATGGATAAGAACTGGCTTCTCAGAGATACAATCAGTCAGTATGATATAGAGGGAATTGTGTTGATCGATGAAGTGGAAACACATCTTCATATCGAATTGCAGAAAAAAATCATGCCATTTCTGACAAGATTTTTTCCACGGATTCAGTTTATTATTACAACGCATTCACCTTATATTCTCAATTCTATTTCCAATGCTAAAGTGTATGATCTGGAGCGGTGTATTGAATTGGAAGATTTGTCTGTGTATTCCGCTGATGGTCTTGCAGAAGGATTTTTTGAAGCAGATGAATATGCAGACGAATTGAAAGATAAGATTGACAGATACCAGGAATTAAAATGTAAAATGGACTTGACGGAGGAGGAACGCGCAGAGAGAGCAAAGCTCCGCAGTGCGTTAAAGAATATTCCACAGGGACTTTCGCGGGAGGCGGCAGATAAATTTCTGGCTATAGAAGGAAAGTCTTTATGATTAAGATAAGCCGAAGAACGACAGAGAAATCGCAGAAAGCGATCATTTCTTTACAAAAAGCGAAGACAAAGAACAGTACCTGTAATACGCCGGAAGTAAACGCGGCACTAAAGGAATTGTTTTATGGAAAATGTTATATTTGTGAGAATAAACAGATCACGTCTTATCAGATTGAACATTTAGTTCCGCATCGAGAAAATGCGGAATTGAAGTATGACTGGAACAATATTTTTCTTGCCTGTGCACATTGCAATAACACAAAACTTGATAAATATGAGCCGATCATTGACTGTACAAAAGAAAACGTTGAGGAAAAAATTGCTTTCCGGAAAAAAGGATATTTCGGGACGGAAGAAGAATTGCTGTTTGACAGGCTGGACGATGGGATAGAAACGCAGAATACCGTGAATCTTCTGCAGGAAGTTTATTATGGATCCACACCGCAAAAGAAAATGGAAGCCAGAATCTTAAGGAAACTTTTAAGAAAAGAGCTTTCCGAATTTAAAGAATATGTTCGCGAATATCAGGAATCTGAGGATGAGGAAAAAGAAGATTTGGAGTGCCTTCTTAAGAAGCAGCTGCAGGACAGTTCGCCGTTTGCAGCGTTTAAGAGATGGCTGATCAGGGATAACAGGGAGGCATATCCGGATTTGATGAAATTTTTAAATGCATAAAAAGGACAGTTTGACAGTATGCTGAACTGTCCATTTTATAATCTGTTCCGACTTTGTGTTAAAGAAAACTACATCACTGCGAATGTCGAGGCTGTACAGCGAATAGGGATAGAAGAGTCCCGGTCCCTGGCTGGTGGCCAGCAGGCTGACGATACCGCCTAACAGGCTGATGCCGATGGGGATGGCGAAAGAGCGGATCATCATGGAGAGGGCAAGCTGGATGCAGCAGGAAAAGTGCGCTGTTGCTGGCCGGTTTTAAACCATAGAATAAAAGATAGTGTGCGGCGTCAGGATGGCTCTGGTAGCCCCCCGTATACTCCATGAAGCGTTTTGTCAAGTGCTTTTTTGAGTTATTGACGCAAAACTTTTCAGCGCGGCGAAATAGCAACGGCAAAAATCCAGACGGTCAAGGGTTTGAGAGTGGAGATTTTTTCGCGCACTTTGCGAAAAAATACTACTCGTCCCTTGACGGTCTGGATAGGCGGAATGGACTTGGAACGAAGATTGTTTTTCGTGATTGAGTATGGTATAATTTTCCCCAATACAAACCAATAAAACGGGATTGTTGGAGGATAATTGATAATGAATAAATTATGGTCTGAGTTAAATAAAACAATGCAATCGCAAATTAAAAAGAAAGATACCTATGAAGAAGGTATTGGCACATTATTTGATTTGAGAAATCAGTTAATGAAAATTTTATCATTATTTGATGATGAATTATGCAGAGAAGATTTTAATGCAATTCCATTTATAAACGCAGACGGTTATCATTGTAAAACGATTGCATATTCAATTTGGCATTTTTTCGTATTGAAGATATAGTTGCACACACATTGATAAGCGAAAACGAGCAAATATTTTTTTCGGGCAATTATCAAGAACGTATTAATTCGCCTATAATTACAACAGGAAATGAACTTGTAAAAGAGCAGATTGCGGATTTTTCAAAACAACTTAATATGAAAGAACTTTATTCATATATTTTTGAGGTAAAGGATAGCACCGAAAAAATAATCAATAGTTTATCCTATGACAAATTGAAAAAGAAAGTATCAGAAGAAAGAAAAGAACACTTAAAATTATTAAATGTCGTAAACAATGATGAAAATGCAATTTGGCTTATTGAGTATTGGTGCGGTAAAGATATTCGAGGTTTAATACAAATGCCGTTTTCAAGACATTGGATTATGCACATAGAAGCAAGTTTGCGTATAAAAAACAAGATACATTCATAAGTGCAAATTCTATTTTATCTACTAACTGTCCTAACCTTCCTTTATTTTCAAGGCTTTGCAGTATGTTCAGCCTCAAAATATGTATCCTTTTCCCTTGTTTTTTCCCTTATTGGAAAGCTACAAAGGAAAGTTTTTGTTATTCAGTTTTCATTGCTTAATTCATTCCTACAACCTTATCCAAGAGTTTAGCAGAATCCCGCTTAGCTTGAGAATGTCCAGCGCATCCTTGCGGACGCTCTGGTCAGACGGCCTAACCTGTTCCACAACAGCTTACGGCACAGCGAGCAGACGGACACCACGGTGATCAGGCTCGGCCTGCGGGAAGAAAAAAGGTTCTGCAGGATTCTGTTTGCAGATAACGGGATCGGATATTCGGACGAGATGCTCCGCCAGCTGAACGGCAGGAAAAGCAGACAGCCGACCCCCAAATATACGGGGGCGGGCATCGTCTGCAGGATCGTACAGGCACGCGGCGGGCAGACCGTCTTCGGTAACGGCGCGCAGGGCGGGAGCTTCTGCGAGATGCGGTTTCGGAAGCGGAGGAAGAAAGTTTCATACAGAGACAGGGACAATACCTCTCTACAACATTATACTATTGATTAATGATTAATAGTGTGGTACTATAAGAATACAGTACATAACAGGGAGGTAGATTGATGCAGGTTACATGTAAAGAAGATTATCTGATACAAGTTAAAAATGCAATGCTTCTCCATTTTGCGCACAAAGATATTTGCACTGCGCTTAGAGATATAGACGAACTTTTTACATCGGGAAAGGAACATGGCAAAACAGAAGCAGAGTTATGCCATGAGCTGGGGAGGCCCAAAGATTTTGCAGATCATCTCGTTGACACAAATGATCATGATAGATTTTTCTTTAATATAGTTATAGATATTAGCAGCATATTAGCCATAGGCATATTTAGTGTTTATATTTTTTCCTCCCTTAATCCTGTTTACTGGGGAGCGCTGACGATTGCGGTTTCGGTTTTAATCTGGAATTTGTGTGGTGGTTTTTGCTTAAACGGATTCTTTTATGATTCTATACATCATAAGAAGGAATATATTGTTTATTGTATTATCTCATTTATTATAGCAGCTTTTCAGCAGGCGCTTACTCTTTTATTAAACAGCTGGTGTAGAACATCGCATTTCAGCACACCGGTGACGTATATTCATATAGCTTATTATTTCTCTGTATTGGCGGTCATCATCTCAGGTATACTGCTGCTTTTTGCCATATACAGATTTTCACATGGAAGTTATTTTGCGCTGTGTATGCTTCCGGTATCAGTTGGAATGATTTGTTCGAGTCTGTCTTTTATAACATATATCAAAGCATTTAACGGGCCGAATATATTTTCCTCAATGTGTTCTATTCCCTATATTTCCGGTTTTATACTTTCCTTTGGTTTACTGAGGGTATTCTTAGTGAATCATTATACAAATGCGAAAGAGAACAGGGGCAAATTATAGATGGAATCACAAATGAACCGTGGAATATTGGAGTTATGTATCCTTTATCAGTTTTTGTCAATGGATTATTACGGTTATGATCTTATGGAAAAAATGAGACCTCTTTTTCCGGATGTGAAAGACAGCACCTTTTATGTTATTTTACGCAGACTTAACGCAAAGGGCTGCACAGAAATATATTACGGGAATGAATCAAATGGACCACAGCGAAAATATTATAGAATTACGGAAGAGGGCAGGGAATATCTTGAGAGCTTAATTCAAAGCTGGCGGGAAATAAAAAACATTGTTGAATCTTTGGGAATTATTTAGCGTGAGAAGTACTGTGGACTTAAGATTAAAAAGGCTGCTGCAAAAAGTGGAATCAATTTTGCAGCAGCCTTTTGTTGATTGTGTTAAGCCGACAGGTTAGTCCGGCCTGTTTTTATTTTGCAATGCAGCCTCCACAAACCCTTTAAACAGCGGATGCGGCCTGTTGGGCCGGGATTTCAATTCCGGATGGGCCTGGGTCGCGATAAAGAAGGGATGCTCCGGCAGTTCGCACATCTCCACGATGCGTCCGTCCGGGGACAGTCCCGACAGCTTCATGCCCTTTTCCGTAAGCACTGCGCGGTAATCGTTGTTGACTTCGTAGCGGTGCCTGTGCCTCTCATGGATCGTCTCCTCTCCGTACAGCGCATAGGATTTGGACGTCTTGTCCAGTACGCAGGGATAAGAACCGAGGCGCAGCGTCCCGCCGATATCTTCCACACCGTTCTGATCCGGCATCAGGGCGATCACCGGATGGGTCGTAGAAGGATTTAGCTCTATGCTGTGTGCGTCGTTGTAGGACAGCACGTTTCTCGCAAATTCCACGATTGCCAGCTGCATACCGAGGCAGAGACCGAGGAACGGGATCTTGTTGACTCTTGCATGGGTGATGGCGTAAATCTTGCCGTCGATACCCCTGTCGCCGAAGCCGCCCGGTACCAGAATGCCGTTCACGCCCTCAAGCAGTGTCCCCACATTGTCGGCTGTCACCGTTTCGGAATCTACCCAACGGATGTTGACGACGCAGTGGTTGGAGATGCCGCCGTGTTTTAACGCTTCCACCACACTGATATAAGCGTCGTGCAGCTGTGTATATTTGCCGACCAAAGCCACTGTTACTTCGTCGGTAGGGCTTCTGAGAGATTCCACCATAGCCGTCCAGTCTGCCAGATCGGGTTCCGGACAATCCAGTTTCAGGCATTCGCACGCCACCTGGGCCAGATGCTCCTTCTCCATGGCAAGGGGCGCTTCGTATAAATGCACCACGTCCAGATTCTGCAGTACCCGGTTGCTGGGTACGTTACAGAAAAGAGCGATCTTGTCCTTTAATCCCTGATCAAGCGCGTGTTCGCTGCGGCATACGATGATGTCCGGCTGGATCCCCATGCCCTGCAGTTCCTTGACGCTGGCCTGGGTGGGCTTGGTTTTCATCTCCTGAGAAGCGCTCAGATAGGGGATCAGGGTCACGTGGATCAGAATCGCATTGTCGCGGCCGACCTCGTGCTGGAACTGCCGGATGGACTCCAGGAAAGGCTGGCTTTCGATGTCGCCCACCGTGCCGCCCACCTCGATAATGGCGATCCGGGTATCCTCATCAGTGAAATTGCGGTAGAAGCGGCTCTTGATCTCATTCGTGATGTGGGGGATCACCTGTACCGTGCCGCCGCCGTAATCGCCGCGGCGCTCTTTCTGCAGAACGGACCAGTAGACCTTGCCCGTAGTCACGTTGGAGTTCTTGCCCAGATTCTCGTCGATGAAACGCTCATAATGACCCAGGTCCAGATCGGTCTCCGTGCCGTCCTCCGTGACGAACACTTCGCCGTGCTGGATGGGATTCATCGTGCCGGGATCGATATTGATATAGGGGTCAAATTTCTGCATCGTGACTTTGTAGCCCCGTGCTTTCAGTAATCTTCCTAAGGAAGCGGCCGTGATGCCCTTACCGAGACCGGAGACAACGCCGCCTGTTACGAATACGTACTTAACTGCCATTCCTTTATCCATGCCTTTCTGTAATCTGTAAATTGTTTGCTGTATGCCGTTCCTGAAAAAAACAATATAAAAGCATTATACAATGGACGGAGTGGAAAAATCTACTGATACGTTGAAATTTTGTGAAATCTCGGTAAGTTCTTTTTCGATATAGCCGTAGGACAGGATCTGTTCTTTCGTGGCGTCGGCTTTGAGCATCCGTTTTATGGCGTTGGTGCGCTCTTCTTCGATACCCTGCTCAATGCCTTTTGCTTCAATATTTTCTGACAGGTTGCACATAGTCTGTATCCTCCCTTCTAAATCGGCGGTCATTATCATTCTGTAAGCTTCATCAATGATGCGGGTCCTTCCATATAGCATTATTATACTTGATTCCCGAAACAATAGCAATAAGGGCAATATCCCTGTAATTGACAATCCATGCCTGGACCTGGGCATTCCGGTTCCCGTTGTGTTTCGCTGCGATCTGCCCTATAATGATTTCAGACATAAAAGACACAAACGCCGGGCAGCATATACAGACATATGGTGCAATGGGTTGCAGGAAAGGGAGAAAGAGGAAGTCAATCATGTTTTTACCGGAAAAAATACGGGGACTGGTCAGGGACGAGCCGTATCAGAAGGACGGGATCGGGATGTCCGGATCGACGGTCCTGATGTTTCATGATAAGGTTCTGAAGATTCAGCAGTGCAGTGAGGAAGCCGAAAACGAGTACCGGATGATGAAATATCTGCAGGGGAAGGTGCCTGTACCGGAGGTGTATGCCTGTGAGACAGAGGGGGACAGGACGTACCTGCTGATGCGTAAATGTACCGGCCGGATGGCGTGCAGCGGCGCATACAGGAAGGATTGGAACGTCTTGTGCGGACTGCTGGCGAACAGTTTGAAAATGTTATGGAATGTTGACGTGTCCGACTGTCCCAGTGATCAGCGGTTATGCCGCAAACTTGCGCAGGCGGCCCGGAATGTGGAGACAGGCCTGGTGGATCTTGACAACGTGGAGCCGGATACTTTCGGGGAGGGAGGCTTCCGGGATTCGGAAGATCTGCTGCAGTGGCTGTACAACAATATGTCGGAGGAAGAGCCTGTTTTATCTCACGGCGATCTGTGCCTGCCCAATGTATTCGGCATAGATGACAGAGTGACGGGCTATATCGACCTGGGCAGGGCCGGCACGGCCGATAAATGGTGCGATATTGCCCTGTGCTGCCGCAGCCTGTTTCATAATTTCAGCGGAAAATACAGTGACGTCTCTGTTGACCGTATGCCTGTGGAGTTTGATGTCAGGCAGTTTTTTTCTTTGTTGGATCTGGAACCTGACTGGCAGAAAGTACGATATTATATCCTGTTGGATGAATTATTTTAGTCTCTGTTCCAATAATAATCAACAAAATATCTTAAAACAGTAACAGGTCAAAAACTTTTTTGGCAGCAAACCTTGCTAAAATTGTAAATAGATTTTATAATTCTTTAATACATGTGTCCGCAAATTCATAATTCTATTATTGATTTATGAATGCGTGTACCTTATATTTTATATAGAGAGAAAACAGAAAGTGAGGATTCCTCATGGATGATAATTTAAATCAATACGAAGGTGGCCCCGGTGGTCCCGGCAACGGCTCCGGCGGCCCGGGAGGGCCGGGAGGCCCCGGTGGATCCGGCAGCAGCGGCAACGATCCCCGGAAACAGAGCCTGATCATGCTGGCGGTGGCGGCTATCGTCACCCTTTTATGCATCAGCATGTTCATGAAGATGATGACCGGTGCTACCAATCAGGAGATTTCCTACAATGCTTTTATCGAGATGATCGAGAAGGAACAGATCGAGAGTGTTACGGTAGAATCCGACAGAGTTGTCATTTACCCGAAGCAGGCGGAGACGAAATCCCCTTTTGCATACGGTTACGGTCTGGGTACGATGACTTACTATACCGGTAAGATGGAAGACGACGACACACTGACCAAGCGCCTGCTGGAAAAGGATATCGAGACCAACAAACCGACCTCCGACAGTTCCAGCATTATTATGACGGTGCTGCTCTATTATGTGCTTCCGATCCTGCTGATGTGGGGATTGATGAGCCTGCTCTTCCGGCGGATGGGCGGCAGAGGCGGCCCCATGGGCGTTGGCAAGAGTACCGCCAAGGCCTATGTGCAGAAAGAGACCGGCATCACCTTTAAGGATGTGGCAGGGGAGGATGAGGCCAAGGAATCGCTGGTGGAAGTGGTGGACTTCTTGCACAACCCCGGCAAATATTCCAAGATCGGAGCCAGGCTGCCCAAAGGGGCGCTTCTGGTAGGACCGCCCGGTACAGGTAAGACACTGTTGGCCAAGGCAGTGGCGGGAGAGGCGCATGTGCCCTTTTTCTCCCTGTCCGGTTCGGATTTTATAGAATTATATGTAGGTGTGGGTGCATCCCGCGTGCGTGATCTGTTCAGGGAAGCGGAGAAGAACGCGCCCTGTATCGTGTTTATCGACGAGATCGACGCCATCGGCCGCAGCAGGGATTCCAAGTACGGCGGCGGTAACGAGGAGAGAGAACAGACGCTGAACCAGCTGCTGTCCGAGATGGACGGTTTCGACGGCAAGAAGGGGATCATCATCCTGGCGGCCACCAACAGGCCGGAGATCCTGGATAAGGCGCTTCTGCGTCCGGGCCGTTTCGACCGCAGGATCATTGTGGACAAACCGGATTTAAAAGGCCGTGTGGAAATCCTGAAAGTACATGCCAAGGATGTGCGTATGGATGAGACCGTGGATCTGAATGAGATCGCGCTGGCAACCTCCGGCGCGGTGGGATCCGATCTGGCTAACATGATCAATGAGGCGGCTATCAATGCTGTCAAGACAGGCAGAGAGTACGTCAATCAGAAGGATCTGTTCGACGCGGTGGAGCAGGTACTTGTGGGCAAAGAGAAAAAGGATCGTATCATGAGTAAGGAAGAGCGCAAGATCGTTTCCTATCATGAGGTGGGCCATGCGCTGGTAAGCGCGCTGCAGAAAAATTCGGAACCGGTACAGAAGATCACCATCGTTCCAAGAACCATGGGAGCGCTGGGGTATGTCATGCACGTACCGGAGGAAGAGAAATATCTGAACACGGAAGCGGAGCTGCGGGAACGTCTGGTGGGACTGCTGGGAGGCCGTGCGGCGGAGGAGATCGTCTTCGATACCGTCACCACGGGAGCGGCCAACGATATCGAGCAGGCCACGAGCATTGCCCGCAACATGATCACCCGCTTCGGTATGAGTAAGAAATTCGGCCTGATGGGGCTGGCGACGGTGGAAAGCCAGTATCTGGACGGCAGGGCATCCCTGACCTGTTCCGATGTGACGGCGGCGGATATCGATACGGAAGTAATGAAGATGCTGCGTGACAGCTACAAGCAGGCCAAGAAGCTGTTGAAGGAAAACCGCGAGATCATGGATAAACTGGCGGCACACCTGATCGAGAAAGAGACCATTACCGGCAAGGAATTTATGAAGATCTTCCGTAAGGAGAAAGGACTTCCGGAGCCGGAAGAGGAGGAGAACGGGAACGGTGCGGCCAAAAAGGAGACGCAGCCGGCACAGCAGAATCCGGCAGCGGGCAGTGCCGAGCCGGAGAAACAGCCTGTATATGGGCAGCCGGCGTCGGGACAGAGCGCTGTAGAAGGCAGTCCGGTTCCGGATCAGAATTCCGATGCGGCGCAAAACCGGCAGGCGCAGGCTTCCGATCCCGGCATGCAGGAGCAGACGCCGGAGGCGCAGAAAGAACAGGAACAGCCGTGGAGGCCGCCCTGTCAGCCGCAGCCGGAGAACAGAGGCGTCTTTTCACAGGCGCCGGAACCGCGGGACGATCATAAACATTAAGAACCTGCGGCGTAGGAAAGAATAAGAGGCAAAGTCATATCAGCAGCTGACTTTGCCTTCTCTTTATAACAGTAAGGAAAGCATGCCATGTTTAACTTTGAAGAAGAATTGAAGAAACTGCCGCATTCTCCGGGTGTGTACCTGATGCACGATGCAGGAGACACGATCATCTATGTGGGCAAGGCCGTGAATCTGCACAGCCGGGTGCGTTCTTATTTCCGCAGGATCGTGGGCAGAGGGCCGCAGATCGACAGGATGGTGGAACAGATCGCCCGCTTTGAGTATATCGTGACGGACTCTGAGCTGGAGGCGCTGGTGCTGGAGAATAACCTGATCAAGGAATACAGCCCGAAGTACAACACGATGCTCAAGGACGACAAGACCTATCCTTATATCAAAGTGACTATGGGGGAGGAATTCCCGCGGATCCTTTTTTCCAGAGAGATGAAGAAGGACCGTTCCCGGTATTTCGGGCCGTATACGAGTGCGGCGGCGGTGAAGGATACCATCGACCTGATGAACAAGCTCTACCAGCTAAAGACCTGTAACCGCAGGCTGCCGCGGGATATCGGCCTCGAGCGGCCCTGCCTGAATTACCATATCAAGCAGTGTCTGGCTCCATGTCAGGGCTATATCGACAGGGAGGCGTACAGAGAACGCGTGGAACAGGCGTTGGATTTCCTGAACGGCAACTATAAGCCGCTTTTGAAGGATCTGGAGGAAAAGATGACGCAGGCGTCCGAGAATCTGGAGTTCGAGGAAGCTATACGGTACAGGGATCTCTACAACAGTGTCAAAAGCGTGGCGCAGAAGCAGAAGATCACGGACAGCAACGGCGAGGACAAGGATATTCTGGCGCTGGCCAAGGATGAGACAGATGCCGTGGTGCAGGTCTTTTTTGTGCGGGACGGCAAGCTGATCGGCAGGGAGCATTTCTATATGACCCATGTGGAGGGGTATGACACGGCGCAGATCCTGCTGGACTTTGTGAAACAGTTTTATGCAGGCACGCCCTATATTCCCCGGGAATTGATGCTGCAGGAGGAGATCGCGGACATCGAGATCCTGGAAAAGTGGCTGAGCAGCCGTAAAGGCAGCCGGGTCTATCTGCGCGTGCCGAAGAAGGGAGCCAAAGAAAAGCTGGTGGAGCTGGCGGCCCAGAACGCGCATCTTGTGATAAGCCAGGACAAGGAGCGGATCAGGCGGGAGGAAGGCCGTACCATCGGAGCGATGAAGGAGATCGGGGCACTGCTCCAACTGGAAAATGTGAGCCGTATGGAGGCTTTCGACATCTCCAATATCAGCGGATTCGCGAATGTAGGTTCCATGGTGGTATTTGAAAAGGGGAAGGCGAAACGCAGCGACTACCGCAAATTCCGCATTCAGTCGGTATCCGGGCCGGACGATTACGCCTGCATGAAGGAAGTGCTGACCAGACGTTTCATTCACGGCATGGAGGAGAAGGAGGAGCTGAACCGGAAGGCGATCAACCAGGAATTCGGCAGCTTCACGAAATTTCCGGATCTGCTGCTGATGGACGGCGGCAGAGGGCAGGTCAATATCGCGCTGCAGGTGTTGGAGGAGCTGCATCTGGAGATTCCCGTCTGCGGTATGGTCAAGGACGACAACCACCGCACCAGAGGGCTGTACTATCAGAATGTGGAGATTCCCATTGACACCCACTCGGAAGGGTTTAAGCTGATCACCCGGATTCAGGATGAAGCGCATCGCTTTGCCATCGAATATCATCGCTCCCTGCGCTCCAAGGCCCAGGTCAAGTCTGTGCTGGATGAGATACCGGGGGTGGGGCCGGCCAGACGCAAAGCGTTGATGCGGCATTTCGGTTCCATAGGCGAGGTGCGGGAGGCGTCCGTGGAGAAGCTGTGCGAGGTGCCGGAGATACCGGAGCATATCGGACGGCAGATCTATGCATTTTTTCGGACGGATGCGGAGAACGGGGATCCGCAGTAACTCCTTAAAATGATAATTAAGTCGGAAAAAATATGTTTTAGAATGAATAAAATTGACTTAAAGTTCATACAATGATATCATCAAGGTAAAAGAAGGGAAAAAATGGTTGTTTTGGGCTGTGAGGTGATATCGTGCGGAGGAAAATAGAAGAGAAGCTGTTACGATGGAAAAACGATGAAGAAGGCCGTATGCCGTTGCTGCTCTACGGCGCACGGCAGGTGGGCAAGACTTTCATCCTGCTGGATTTCGGGGAGAAGAACTACGAGAATGTAGTCTATATCAATTTGGAGACGAACCGCTCCGTAGCTTCTGTCTTCGAGAATGATATCGCTCCGGGACGGATCATTACGCTGCTGGAGGCGATCGTGGGAGAGGAGATCCATCCGGGGAGGACGCTTTTGTTTCTGGATGAGATCCAATCCTGTGAGAGGGCATTGACAAGTCTGAAATATTTCTGTGAGCAGGCGCCTGAGTATCATATCGTATCTGCCGGGAGTCTTCTCGGCGTGGCAGTCAACAGGCAGCAGTATTCTTTTCCGGTGGGGAAAGTGAAGAGCCTGTCCCTGTACCCGCTGGATTTTGAAGAGTTCCTGTGGGCGGTGGGAGAAGAGACGCTGGCGGGGGAGATCCGGGCCTGCTGTGAGGCGCACAGGCCGATGATAGAGGCCCTGCATCAAAAGGCGCTGGAGCTGTATCATTATTATCTGATCGTAGGCGGTATGCCTGCCGTTGTCAACGAATACGTCAGCCGGGGGAAGCTGGTACTGGTGCCGAATATGCAGCATGAGATTCTGGGAAACTATGTGGCGGATATGGCGAAGTACGCTTCTGCGGAGGAGGCGGTCAAGATCCGGGCGGCTTTCAATTCCATTCCCGCACAGCTGGCGAAGGATAACAGAAAGTTCCAGTATAAGGTAGTGCAGAGAGGGGCCAGCAGTTCCATGTTCGGGGCCTCGATCGAGTGGCTGGAGCAGTCCGGTGTGGTTCTGAAATGTAAGAGGATCCTGCATGGAGAGGATCCGATCTCTGTCTATGAAGATCTCTCGTCTTTCAAATTATATATGGGTGATGTAGGGCTTCTGGTGGCCAAATCCGGGCTGTCCCCGCAGACAATCCTGCTGGGGGAGGCCAATACCTTTATGGGAGCCGTGACGGAGAACTATCTTGCGGTTCAGCTGGCGGCCATGGGGTACGGGATCTATTACTGGGCGCCCGAGAACAGCCAGGCGGAGCTTGACTTTGTGCTGCAGGCAGGCGGACAGGTGACAGCAATCGAGAGTAAGCGCGGCACCCACAACAGATCCAGAAGCCTGGGCATGTTTATCCAGAAATATAAGCCGGGCCGGGCGATCCGGTTTTCGGAAGAAAATTTTTACGATACGGAGTCGGTGGAGGCGTTGCCTTTGTATGCAGCGTTCTGTCTGGGGACTGAAATCGTAGCTCATCGGTCGGATGCCCTGCTGTGGGGTGCCAGGCACCGTGACGCATAACGCTTTCCTGTCAATAATGCGGTGCAGTAGTTTTATCAGATGAATTGCGAACCGCCTTTTTGTATGTTAGAATAGGACATGGAACGGCATTTGCATAACTTCGCGGTTTGGTGCAAATGGACTGTGCAGGCTGCGGCAAGACAAGATATGGGAGGTAAGGAGAGGGTATGGCGAGCATCAGTTTGACGAAGGTTATCGAGAAATTTAAATGGGAGAATCTGACGCCGGAGATCGATATTTCCAAGATCAGCGTGATCCAGCCGGATATCAACAGACCGGCGCTGCAGATCGCGGGGTATTTTGAGCATTTTGAGACGACGAGACTGCAGATCGTAGGATTTGTGGAATATTCTTATATGAATTGCATGGAAGAGGATCGTCAGCGGGAGATCTTCGAGAAGCTGCTCAACAATCCGATCCCAGGCATCCTGTTCTGCAGGGAGTTACAGCCGAACCCGTTATTCCGGGAGATCGCGGTCAAGTACGGCGTGCCGATCCTGATGAGCAAGAAGGCTACTTCGGCCTGTATGGCGGAAGTGATCCGCTGGCTGAATGTGAAGCTGGCTCCCTGTATCTCCGTGCACGGCGTGCTGGTGGACGTATACGGCGAGGGCGTGCTGATCACGGGCGAGAGCGGCATCGGTAAGTCCGAGGCGGCGCTGGAGCTGATCAAGAGAGGACATCGTCTTGTCACGGATGATGTGGTGGAGATCCGCAGAGTCAGTGAGGATACGCTGGTGGGAAGTGCCCCGGATATCACGAAGCACTTTATCGAGCTGCGGGGTATCGGTATCGTGGACGTGAAGTCGCTGTTCGGTGCGTCCAGCGTCAGGGATACGCAGAATATTGATCTGGTCATCCGTCTTGAGGACTGGGATAAGGATAAGGAATATGACCGTCTTGGTTTGGAAGAGGAGTACACCGAGTATCTGGGCAATAAGGTGGTATGCCACAATATCCCCATCAGACCCGGCCGGAATCTGGCCATCATCTGCGAATCGGCGGCAGTCAACCACCGTCAGAAGAAGATGGGCTACAACGCGGCGCAGGAGCTGTATAAGCGCGTGCAGAAATCTCTGGCGGCCAGACGGGAAGAAGACCAGTAAGTACGGCGTGCCAGGACGGCCGGTGTGGAACAGATAAACTGTAAATCATTAAACATATAACAAACTGCAAACAAGGGGGAGAAAGGCATGGCAAATTATGTATTTGGAGTGGATGTGGGCGGAACTACCGTGAAGCTGGGGCTGTTTGACATTGACGGCAACCTGCAGGACAAGTGGGAGATTCCCACCAGGACGGAGAACGGCGGCGTGAATATCCTGCCGGACGTTGCGGCCAGCGTACAGGCCAGGATGGAAGAGAAGGGGATCACCAAAGACGACGTGGCAGGCGTGGGCATCGGCGCTCCCGGCCCGGTTGACGGCAGAGGAATCATCCACAAGGCGGTGAACCTGGGGTGGTCCGAGATGAATCTGAAAAAGGAATTGTCGGAACTTCTCGGCGGTATGCAGGTGGAAGGCGGCAATGACGCCAATGTGGCGGCGCTGGGCGAGATGTGGAAAGGCGGCGGCCAGGGTCATAAGGATCTGGTGGCAGTCACTTTGGGAACCGGCGTGGGCGGCGGCATCATCATCAACGGCAAAGTCGTGACCGGCTGCAACGGTTCGGGCGGCGAGATCGGCCATATCCATGTGGAAGACAATGAGACAGAAGTCTGCGGCTGCGGCAACTTAGGCTGCCTTGAGGAATATGCTTCCGCTACGGGCATCACCAGACTGGCGAACCGGAAACTGAAAGCCTGCGACAAGGACAGTGTGCTGCGGCAGGGTGAAGTATCCGCCAAGACGGTATTTGATGCGGTCAAGGCAGGGGATGAGCTGGCCATCGAGGTGGCGAAACAGTTCGGAGAATATCTGGGCAAGGGCCTGGGCGTGATCGCCGGTGTTGTCAACCCGGAAGTATTCGTGATCGGCGGCGGCGTTTCCAAGGCCGGCGAAGTACTGTTTGATTATATCCGCCCGCCTTTCGAGCGCACGGTGTTCCACGGCTGTAAGGATACGAAGTTCGTGCTTGCCACACTGGGCAACGATGCGGGCATTTATGGCGCGGCGAAGCTGGTGCTGGAATAAAAGACAGAAGAAACAGAATATACATAATTTTAAGATAAAACAGGGATTCTATAGTAAGCGGCAGAGTAATTTGCCGCTTACTATGAAAGTCTTCGACTTTCACAGCATGGATGGCCATGCGGCCCGCCCGACGGCAGGCTGAGCATGATGTAAGTTTACTATGAAAGTCTTCGACTTTCACAGCATGGATAGAAGTTTATGATAAAGATGATCTGTGACATCCGCGGCTGCATCGGAATATTAATAAATAAGCAGTAAATTCGAGAAATGGACGGGATAGAAATTGAGTGCATCAATGTATGATTATATAAAAACGATCATTCCGGAAGAACGTATCTTGTTTCACGAACCGATGAATAAGCATACCACTTTTCGAGTGGGAGGAGAGGCAGACTGTCTTATCATGATTCATGAGGAGCAGGAACTGACGAAGCTGATCCGTTACCTGAATCAGATAGAGGAAGCATATTTTATAGTAGGCAACGGCAGTAATCTTCTCGTAGGAGATAAAGGATACCGGGGCGTGGTGCTCAAACTTGACGGGCCTATGGGAGAAGTGGAGACGAAAGGAACGGTGATACGGGCCGGCGCCGGAGCGCTGCTTTCGAAGGTGGCGGCGCAGGCAAAGGAGCACGGCCTGTGCGGGATGGAGTTTGCAGCCGGTATTCCCGGCAGTATCGGCGGCGCCGTGGTGATGAATGCAGGCGCTTATGGCGGCGAGATGAAGCAGGTCGTCGTGTCTGTCCGGGGATTGGATAAAGAGGGAGAGATCCTGACGATGGACAACGATACGATGGAATTCGGATATCGCAGCAGCGCCATACGCAACAGGCCGATCATCGTACTGGAAGTGACGCTGCAGCTTGCGGCGGGTGATGCAGAGGCGATCGGGATGAGGATGGAAGAGCTGGCGGCACAGCGCAGAAGCAAACAGCCGCTGGAATATCCCAGTGCCGGCAGCACATTCAAACGGCCGGAAGGATACTTTGCGGGCAAGCTGATCATGGACGCGGGGCTGCGGGGCTATCGGATCGGCGGCGCGCAGGTGTCGGAGAAGCACTGCGGTTTTGTGGTAAACAGAGGCGGCGCCACCGCGGCGGATATCAGAGAGGTGATCGAGGAAGTACAGGAGCGGGTCAGGGACCGGTTTCATGTCACATTAGAACCGGAGATCGTTTTCTTGGGAGAGTTTTAAAAATACGACGGATTGCGTTTTCGCTGTGAAACGGAATCCGAGATGCAGGGGATACGGGAGATAATGAAATGAGATTTGTGGTAGTGACCGGGATGAGCGGTTCCGGCAAACGGACGGCTATGAAGATGCTGGAAGACGTGGGCTTTTACTGTGTGGATAACCTGCCGGTACCGCTGATCGAGAAATTTGTGGAGCTTATAGCCATGCCAGGCAGCGAGATCACGAAGGTGGCGCTGGGCCTGGATGTGCGTGCGGATCAGCCTTTTGGTGATGCACAGCGCACATTGGACAGGCTGAAAGAGAACGGGTATCTGTTCGAGATTCTTTTTATGGAGGCGAGCGATCAGGTTCTTCTGAAAAGATATAAGGAGTCGAGGCGCATGCATCCGCTTTCCCCGGCGGGAAGGGTGGAAGAAGGCGTGCACAGGGAGCGGGATATCCTGCAGTATATTAAGAAGAAGGCAGACTATGTGATCGATACTTCCAATCTTCTGACAAGGGAGTTAAAGGAAGAGATCGACCATATTTTTGTACGCAATGAAGAATATAATTCCCTGATGGTCAGTATACTGTCCTTCGGGTTTAAGAACGGGATTCCGGCGGATGCGGATCTGGTGTTCGACGTCAGATTTCTTCCGAATCCGTTCTATATTGATGAATTGAAGCATAAGACTGGTAATGACAGGGAAGTAAGGGATTATGTGATGGATTTTCCGGAGGCTTCCGCGTTTCTGGAGAAGCTGGAAGGAATGCTGGATTTTCTGATCCCCAACTATGTAAAGGAAGGAAAGCATCAGCTGGTGATCGGGATCGGCTGCACCGGCGGCAAGCACAGAAGCGTGACGCTGGCCAATGAACTTTATGCTGAGATGAAGGAACGCGGTAATTACGGTGTGAAGCTGTATCACAGAGATATAAAACAGGGAGTATAGAGAATGTCTTTTTCCGGGACAGTGAAGGAAGAACTTGCAGCGCATATAGATTCTTCGAGGCATTGTCAGCTGGCAGAGCTGGCGGCGATCCTGCACTTTGGCGGCGGTATATGCGGGGCGGCAGGCGAACCACATCTTTGCCTTGAGACAGAAAATGAAGCAGTTATCAGAAAATGCTTTACATTATTAGAAAAAACCTTTAATATAAATAAAGTTGCAGTACAGGGCAAAGGGAGGATACTGTCTGATGACAGGACAGAAGATAAAGTGATACAGGCCCTGCATCTTGGAAAGAGGGAGGACGGATCGATTCTGCTGCAGACACCGGTCAACTCTCTTTTGATCAAGAATTCCTGCTGCGCCAGAGCATTTTTAAGGGGCGCATTTTTGAGTATCGGATCGATGAGCGATCCTGAGAAGAGCTACCACTTGGAGTTTGTCTGCAGTATCAGAGAGCAGGCAGGACAGCTTAAGGATATTATTCGGGAATTTCAGATTGATGCGAAGAGTGTCCGGCGCAAGAAATATGAGGTTGTCTATTTAAAAGAAGGTTCCGGTATTGTAGATCTTCTGAACGTAATGGGAGCGCATGTTTCCCTGATGAATCTGGAGAATCTGAGGATCGTCAAGGAAATGCGTAATTCCGTGAACAGGCGGGTAAACTGCGAGACAGCCAATATTTCCAAGACCGTGACTGCAGCATCGAAGCAGATCGAAGACATACTCCTGATCAGAGACAAATACGGTTTTGACAACCTGCCGGACAATCTGCGGCAGATGGCGGAAGTGCGGCTGGAGTATCCGGATGCCGCGCTGAAAGAGCTGGGGGGCTATCTGGATCCGGCCGTAGGGAAATCGGGAGTAAATCACAGACTGCGCAAATTAAGTGAGATTGCCGATAGAATCAGGTTGTAAAGGAGGGAAAAAGTATGATTCAAAAAGCTATCCAGATTAAACTGGAGGAAGGGCTGGAGGCCAGACCGGTCGCCATGCTCGTGCAGGTGGCAAGTCAGTTTGAGAGTACTGTGTACATCAACTCAGAAGACAGAAAAGTGAACGCCAAGAGCATTATGGGGATGATGAGTCTTGGACTTGCCAGTGGGGAAGAGGTAACTGTTGTTGCGGACGGAAATGATGAGGACACTGCTGTTGTGGAGATTGAGAAATTCCTGAGCGGTAATTAGACCCGGGCTGCGCACATGACATTTAGATAAGGCAGAATGTAAAAGAGATTTCTGTAGAAAGAAGTCTCTTTTTTTACGCTTTTTTAACTTTGTCGTAATTGAAATTTACAGATCACTCTATTAAAATAATGATTACAGGATATATTTGCAGGATACATTTAAAGGAGGGAGGCAGCTATGAGGAAAAGAATGCTTTTTGTATACAATCCGAGAGCGGGTAAAGCGCAGATCCGCAGTAATCTGCTGGATATCATAGATATTTTCGTGAAGGCCGGGTATGAGGTCACTGCCTATCCCACGCAGGCAACGGGGGATGCGGTCAAGGCGGTGAAAGAGCGGCAGGGCAGCTATGACATGGTGGCATGCTGCGGCGGGGACGGGACGCTGGATGAAGTGGTCAACGGGATGATGCAGAGCGAGGAGAAGCTGCCGGTGGGCTATATTCCGGCAGGCAGCACCAATGATTTTGCCAACAGCCTGAAAATCCCCAAGAATATGATCAAGGCGGCGGACGTGGTCGTGAACGGCGTAAACTATGCCTGCGATATCGGCCGGTTCAACAACGATAATTTTATCTACGTGGCGGCTTTCGGTATTTTTACCGACGTGTCTTACGGCACGAAGCAGGACGTGAAAAATGTGCTGGGACATGCCGCCTATCTGCTGGAAGGGGTCAAGCGGCTGCCTTCCGTGCGGGCCTGCCCGTTGAAGATCACCTGTAACGATCAGGTGATCGAGGGAGAGTTCCTCTACGGGATGGTCACCAATTCCTATTCTGTGGGAGGCTTCCGGGGCATCACGGGGCAGGATATTCTGCTGGATGACGGGCTGTTTGAGGTGACGCTGATCCGCAGGCCCACCAATCCGCTGGATCTGAACAATATCATCATGGCGCTGGTGGACAAGCGTGTGAAGTCGGAGCACATCCATACGTATAAGACGTCGGAGCTGATCGTGGAGAGCGGGAAGCCGCTGGCCTGGTCACTGGACGGAGAGTTTGGCGGGGAGCACCTGAAAGCCGTGATCAGCAATGAGCAGCAGGTACTCCAGATCAGGATTCCACAGGAATACGCCTGATTTTTTGGACATATTTTCCAGAGAATCTATTTGCGTATAAACAGGCTTTGGGTTATAATAAATGCAGTACTTTTTACCCGGTCCCGTGCCGGTCAAAATATTAAAATATTAAGAAAGGTGGTAACAACAATGCCATTAGTAACAACAAAGGAAATGTTTGAGAAGGCATACAATGGCGGTTATGCGGTTGGTGCATTCAATGTTAACAACATGGAGATCGTTCAGGGTATCACAGAAGCAGCAGGTGAGTTGAACAGCCCGGTTATTCTTCAGGTTTCCAAGGGAGCACGTGCTTATGCGAACCATACTTATCTGGTTAAGCTGGTAGAGGCAGCAGCACAGGAGAATCCGCAGATTCCGATCGCTCTGCATCTGGATCACGGCGACAGCTTCGAGCTGTGCAAATCCTGTATCGACGGCGGCTTTACTTCCGTTATGATCGACGCGTCTTCCAAATCTTTTGAAGACAATATCGCATTGACCAAGCAGGTTGTAGAGTATGCTCATGACAAGGGCGTAGTAGTAGAGGCTGAGCTTGGCACACTGGCAGGTGTTGAGGACGAAGTAGTAGTAGAGGCTGGTAAAGAGTCCTACACACGTCCGGAGGAAGTGGAAGAGTTCGTTTCCAGAACAGGTTGTGACTCTCTTGCGATCGCGATCGGTACTTCCCATGGCGCTTACAAGTTTACGGCAGCTCAGTGTACAAGAAATGCTGACGGCATCCTTGTTCCGCCTCCGCTTCGTTTCGACGTATTAGAGGAGTGCATCAAGCGTCTGCCCGGCTTCCCGATCGTTCTGCACGGATCTTCTTCCGTTCCGCAGGAGTTCGTTAAGATGGTTAACCAGTACGGCGGCGATATGCCTGACGCAGTGGGTATTCCGGAAGAGCAGCTTCGTAAGGCAGCTGAGCTTGCAGTATGTAAGATCAATATCGACTCCGATATCCGTCTTGCTATGACAGGCCACATCCGCAAGTACTTCGCAGAGCATCCGGATCATTTCGATCCTCGTCAGTATCTGAAACCGGCTCGCCAGGCTGTTAAGGAGATGGTTGCTCATAAGATCGTTAACGTTCTTGGTTCTGACGGTAAGGCGTAAGACGTAAAGTAAAAAAATAAACAATTAAACAACAGAAATACAGCAACAGGAAAGCCCCACTCTGTATGAGAAAGAGTGGGGCTTACTTATATGAGTTGTATGCCTTTATTTGTACGCCTTTATTTATGTGCTTTTATGCCGTTTCTATCTTTCGGTGTGTTCCTCATTGATATCCGGAAAGACGGAGAGGAGAGGCTTTACGTCCTGTCTGCGGATAACGCGGTCCACATAGTTTTTTGTAATACGCATGACGAGCGGCGACAGACAGAGCACGCCGATCAGGTTAGGCATGGCCATCAGTCCGTTAAAGGTGTCGGACAGATCCCAGGCCAGACTGAGGTTCATGGTGGCGCCCACGTAGATGATCAGGATAAACACGATCTTGTAGGCGATGGTGGATTTCGTGCCGAATAAATATTCCCATGCCTTAGAGCCGTAATGGCTCCAGCCAAGCACTGTGGAGAAGGCAAACAGCAGGATCGAGACGGCGATGAACATCGGGCCGAAGGAGCCAAATATCGTGGCAAAGGCCTCGCCCACCAGGGCGGAACCGGAAGCCTCGCTTAAGACCGCGCCTGTCTCCAGATCCACAAGTCCGGATGAAAGGACGGAAAAGGCAGTCAGCGTGCAGACGACCATGGTGTCGGCAAACACTTCGAAAATACCCCACATACCCTGCCGGACAGGCTCTTTTACATTGGAGTTGGAGTGCACCATCACGGAGGAACCAAGGCCCGCTTCGTTGGAGAAGACACCCCGCTTCATCCCCCAGGTGAGAGCCAGCTTGACGCCGGAACCGACGATGCCGCCGCCCACGGCTTTTAGGCCGAAAGCGCCCTTGAAAATGGCGGAAAAGACCGCGCCGCACTGTCCGATATTGGCTATAAAGATGGCGAGCGCGCCCAGTATGTATGCAATGGCCATAAAGGGAACCAGCTTCTCGGTAACGGAAGCGATCCGTTTCAGGCCGCCGACAATGACCAATGCAGCCAGAACCATAAGACCGATACCTGTAGCGATGGTCGGAATGGAGAAGGCCGCTTCCATATTAGCGGCTATGGAATTCACCTGACTCATGTTGCCGATACCGAAGGAGGCCAGCAGACAGAACACGGAAAAGAGCACCGCCAGAACCGCACCGATCTGCTTACAGCCCTTATAGGAGCCGAGACCGTCTTTCAGATAGTACATGGCGCCGCCGCACCACTCGCCTTTCGCATTCTTGCGGCGGTAATAGATGCCCAGCACATTTTCGGAATAGTTGGTCATCATGCCGAAGAAAGCCACGATCCACATCCAGAAGATGGCGCCGGGGCCGCCGGCAATCAGCGCGCTGGCCACACCGACGATGTTGCCCGTTCCGATGGTGGCCGCCAGAGCCGTACACAGCGACTGAAACTGGGATATGGCCTTGTCTTCCTTATCGGTGTGTTTCGTAATGTGTCTGTCACGAAAGATACCGCCGATGGTGTTCTGGAACCAGTGCCCGATGTGGGACAGCTGGAAAAATCTGGTCAGTACCGTCATCAGGATGCCCGTTCCCACCAACAGTACCAGCATGGGGATTCCCCAGACGAAATTGTTGACGGCGCTGTTGACACTGGTGACAGAATCAACAAGGCCTGCAAAATATTCTTTCAAAATAATCTCCTCCTTCTCTGCTTCCGGAAAATATTAGGTTCAATGCTTTAAAATACACTTTTACAGTATAGCACAGTAAAGTGTCACGGGCAAGGAATAAATGTATACATGCATATTTGGATGTAATGCTGGGGTGCTATTCACGGTGCACTGCACCCTTCTGCAGGGCATCCGGCCGGATCAGACAAGTTTATGTACTGCCGGGACTTATTTTGTTACATTTTGTCCGTTCATGAATTGTTCATATTTAATTTAAAAAAACTTCATGCAGGTAACATTCTTTAGACATTTCTCATGCGTATACTAAGACCATAAGATAACAACAAGGCAACACAACAAACCGACAACATCAAGTTTACTGATTAACTAAAACTTTTTCATAATAATGCCAGGTAGGGTTCGCTCTACTTGGCATCCTCCCTTTTCAGGGGTAAATTTTCCCGCATTCTTTCATGATCTATTATAAAATGACACAGGACATAAGTTATGGATCCCGATTATTGCATCAATAAAATGAGGGAAAACAGACGGGGTAAACGATCGTAGCATGGATGTAAGGCCGCGTTGCTTTCTTTTTTGACAGGGGCAGGCTATCATCCTGTCATACTTATGGCTTTGGTAATGGCGCTGACAGGGTGCGGACAAAGAGGGAAAAACAGAAACGAAGAATACGGGGAAGTCATTGCCGGGCTGGGTGACGATGAACAATTCGCGTTGGAGGATATCGGAGAGAACTACGATGTTCTTTTTACAACGGACATGACCTATGAGGACGGGGCCGGGCACCATGCGGCTCTTCGCGCCACGGTCTATTATGTGATCGATGGACAGGCGTGCAGTATGGGCAGGGTAGAGAGCATGGGAACCGCATATCCGGTGTCCTATGGGAAAAGGTGTATCTACACGGCGTCTGAGCACAGCCTGCAGATTTATGAGATCGACACCGCGAAACATCAGCTGTCGCTGAAAGCGGAGTATGAGATCATATTTGACGAGACGGATCGTATTTCTTATCGCTGCACAAAAGACGGACAGGAAGAGATGATCTCTGAGGAAGCATATGCAAAGATTTATAAAGAGTATGAGAAAAGCACGGTGGTCAGCTTTGGATACGGGGCCGGTGTGTAGGGAGTCTTAAAGCGTGTTCACGAACTGTTCAAAAATGCTTCAAAAAAACTTCACGCAGGTAACATTCTTTAGACATTTCTCGCGCGTATACTAAGACCATAAGATCACAACAGGCCAATACAACAAGCCGACAACATCAAGGTTGCTGATTAACTAAAACTTTTTCATAATAATGCCAAGTAGAGTTCGCTCTGCTTGGCATCCTCCCTTTTCAGGGATGAAATGTTTTTCGATTGACTTCTATTCGAAACCTCCCTATAATTAAAACGAAATAATTTGTACAATATTACCAGTTTTCCGGAGATAAATAAATGGCGAGATTATATTTTGAAGAAATAGATGATGAGACAGAAAATGAGGAAACAGAAGATATAGAAGCAGCAGAAAACATTGCATACATGGAGATAGAGGATTTAGAAGAAATAGATGATATAGATGGTATAGATGACATAAAAGCAGCAGAAACGTTCGGGGAAGAAGAGTACAGAGAATATTTTGCCCACTATGAGGAGCGGAAGCGCATACGTTTAGAGCGGCAGCAGCGTATGAGAAAACAGCGCCTGTTGAAGCGTTTTCTGTGTCTGGGCGCGCTGTGTGTCGCCATGAGTATTGTCGTTATCGTGAACATATTCGGCAGAAAAGGGGATAGAGAAGAGACGCAGGACCAGCAGCAGACAGTGAAGAATGTGGAGCAGACGGAGCAAAGCGATTTACCGATGATAAATGAGGTACAGGGAGACGCACCGGAGGAAGCGGACGGTGCGGAAAGTGAACCTGATGCGGCGGGGACAGAGCCGGATCAGGAGGAGCCGGTTTACAGTTTTCACGATACTCTGCAAACGGCGGCTATTTACAGCGAGGAAGTGGTCAGCACCAATGCGATTCTGGTCGATGAGAGTACGGACACGATCGTTGCCTCAAAGGGAGCGGACGAGAGAATTTATCCGGCGTCCATGACGAAGGTGCTGACCGTGCTGGTGGCGGCAGAGCAGATCACGGAGGAGGATCTGGACGACACGTTTACCATCACGCTGGAAATCACGGATTATGCCTACGTGAACGACTGCAGTGCGGCAGGATTTTTGGATGGGGAAAAGGTGACGGTGCGCGATCTTTTCTACGGCACGGTGCTGCCTTCCGGCGGGGACGCTGCATTGGGACTTGCCATTTATACGGCGGGGTCACAGGAAGCATTCGTGGACATGATGAATGCGAAGCTAAAGGAGCTGGGTCTTGGAGACAGTGCACATTTTACGAACTGTATAGGCCTTTTTGATGAAGAACATTATTGTACCGTCTATGATATGGCCGTTATCATGAAAGCGGCCATGCAGAATGAGTTGTGCAGGGAGGTATTGTCTGCGCATACTTATACGACTAAGGCTACGGCAGAGCATCCCGAGGGCATTACCATTTCCAACTGGTTTCTGCGCAAGATCGAGGATAAGGATACGGGCGGCGAAGTGCTGTGCGCCAAGACAGGCTATGTGGTCCAGTCCAAAAACTGTGCGGTGAGTTATGGCACATCCGCGGGCGGAACGCCATATATCTGCGTGACTGCGGGTTCGACCAGCGGCTGGCGGTGTATTTATGACCATGTGGAGATCTATAACAGATATGTGCCGGCAGGGGGATAATGTGTTCTGCCGGCATAGGATGAATCAAACAAATCGCTCTTCATACGCATTACTATGTGCTGTATCATAAAACTGTACGATACAGACCAACAGCAGCGGATCCCTGTGGATGGATTCGCTGCTGCTCGTATTTACTGGAGTTTTTCCGGTTCCGGATAATCTACGCCGAAGGTATCGACGGTGACGGTCTTCATCACCTGGTCTTCCAACGGTCTGTCGGAATAATCTGTAGCCGTCTCGGCGATTTTGTCCACCACATCCAGACCTTCGATCACCTTACCGAAAGCTGCATAAGCGCCGTCTAAGTGCGGGCTTGTCTTGTGCATGAGGAAAAACTGGCTTCCCGCCGAGTCGGGATGCATGCTTCTGGCCATGGAGAGGACGCCGGGGGTGTGCTTTAAGTCGTTGGGAAATCCGTTCTGTGCGAATTCGCCGCGGATGGAATAGCCCGGACCGCCCATGCCGCTGCCTTCCGGATCTCCGCCCTGGATCATAAAGCCTTTGATGACTCTGTGGAAGATCAGGCCGTCATAGAAATGCTTCTGGATCAGGCTGATAAAATTGTTGACGGAAACAGGGGCAATCTCCGGATAAAGCTCGGCTTTCATTACGTCACCGTTTTCCATCGTAAAGGTTACAATCGGATTCTGTGCCATACTGTAAAGTCCTTTCTTAAAATATTTGATTTCGTTTGTATATTTTTCCTATCTATTATATTATTATATATAAGAAAATACAAATCAAAAAACTTAAGAGTGCAGACAAGAAATTATGCAAAGAGCATGATTCTCATGCGACCCGCTGACCAATGGTGCGCCGCAGGATGGAAGTTGACTGTAAAGAACAAGACGTGGAAGAGCCATCGCGATGCGATCTTGAATGGCTGGATGGATATGACGGGGCAGGAAGATGAACCGTCATGTAAGATGAGTGGGGTGGGGTTATGCTGAGGAAAGTGGTTTTTGCATTGAAAGATGGAACGGGAAACCGATTACAGTTATCGTTGCGCAGTCTGATCCAGGAGCTGAAACAGCACGGGATAGAGGTAGCCTATGCCATATGTCTGGAAGACGGGGGATGCGGGGAGCAGAGCGCTGCGGCTGTATGCGGTGAAGAGTGTCTGCTGAAGAAGCACGGCAGTATCTGTGCGGCGGATCAGGCAGAGCCGGATACCCTCTATATCACGGATTCTTCCGTGCAGTACTGTATCTGGCAGCAGCACGGGAAATATGTCCTGCCCTACAGACACCAGTGGAATCAGGAGGATGTGTTTGAGGGTGCGGAATATATGATAGAACGTCTGGAAGAGGTAGACTACGAAGTGATCGACATGGCCTACCGTCGTCTTGCCGGGATTCCATGGGAGATCTTCAAGACTGAGCGCTGTATCGTGCGGGAGACGATCGTGGAGGATGTGGACAGTCTGTATGGCATTTACGGGGAGCCGGCCATCACGGAGTACATGGAAGATCTGTATCAGGACCGGGACGAAGAGATCGCCTACATAAAGGATTACCGCAGGCGGATGTATGGCTTCTACGGCTATGGCATATGGAGCGTACTGTCCAGACGGGACGGGCAGGTCATCGGACGGGCCGGGATCAGCTGGCGGGAGGAATTCGATGTGCCGGAGCTGGGGTTTGTGATCGGGGTACCGTGGCAGCGGCAGGGATACGCCTATGAGGTGTGCAGCGCGATCCTGCGCTATGCGTGGAAGGATATCGGTTTTAAGCAGATCCAGGCGCTTGTCATGGAACACAATGAGAAATCCTCCGCACTGTGCCGGAAGCTGGGGTTTGAGGACAACGGGATCACGGTACTGGAGAATGTGCGGTATATTTTATATAAAATGCAGTTGAACCGCGGCTGTGGAAAAGAGAAGGATTATGTACGGCAATAACAGAGAGGCAGGGAGAATCTCATGAGTATCACAGTGGTCATACAGCAGATGGTCATCATCTTTATACTGATCGCTGTCGGTATGTTTTTATACAGGAAGGAAATGCTGTCGGAGACAACGACGAGACAGATGTCGGGACTGATCGTCAATCTGACCAATCCGGCGCTGTTGATTAGCAGCGCCCTGCAGGAAGGGCCCAGAATGTCGCTGCAGGATCTGGGAACGGCGCTTGCGGTGGATCTGGTCATCTACGCCGTGCTGATATTGGCGGGCTTTCTGATTCCGCGCATTCTGCGGGTAACGGACAAATACCACTATGCATACCAGATGCTGACTATCTTCGGGAATGTGGGTTTTATCGGGATACCGCTTGCTTCGGCGGTGCTGGGAACGGAATGTCTGATCTTTGTTTCGATCTATAACCTGCTTTATGTGCTGCTGATCTATACTTTCGGCCTCTCGCTCCTGCAGCGGGCGGCGGCGAAGCAGGCAGACAGCGGGGGGAGTCCGCAGGATTGTGCAGGCGCACAGACAGATGCGCTCTCCTGGAAGAAGATGATCAATGCCGGGACAATCTCGGCGGCAGTGGCTATCATCCTGTATCTGGGCGATATTCCGGCTCCTGCGATCCTGTCTTCCACCCTGGATTATATCGGACAGACGACCACATTATTATCCATGCTCGTGCTGGGTGTCTCGGTGGCGCAGATGGCCCTGCGGGATATCTTCTGCCATCCGAAGCTGTACTGGTTCGTGCTGCTGCGGCAGATCTTATTGCCTGTGGTGTGCGTGCTTCTGCTGCGCCCTTTTTTACATAACGAACTGCTGCTGCATACGACGGCCCTGATGCTTGCGGTCCCGGCCGGGAATATGCCGCTGATGCTGTCGAAACAGCTGCAGATCGATACGGACACGATCTCACAGGGAATCATCCTGACGACGCTGCTTGGGCTGGTAACGATCCCCGTCGTCAGTATGATTCTGTAAAACCGGCAGACGTCTTTTTATTTCTTATACAATTCTTATACGACCTGTACTTTCATCATATTCGTAGTGCCGGATACCCCGATGGGCACGCCGGAAGTGATAACGGTCAGGTCGCCGGCCCCTAAAAGTTTCATCTTTACGGCCGCCTGAATGGCTTTGTCAAAAAGATGGAAGACTTCCTTTTCTTCCTTGATGACGATTGGTGTGACACCCCAGGTCAGGGACAGCTGGCGGCAGACCTTCTCCGTGGTAGCACAGCTGATGATGTCGCTCTCGGGACGGTATTTGGAGAGCATTCTGGCCGAAGTGCCGGATTTGGTGACGGTCACGATGGCCTTGGCGTTCAGATCCAGCGCGGTGGTACAGGAGGCGTGGCAGATGGCATTCGTAATATCGGTATCCGTCTCCCGGGCACTCTGGTAGAACCGCTTGCGGTAGTCCACGTCTTGTTCCGTGCGCTCGGCGATCCGTACCATGGTCTTTACGGCTTCCACCGGATAGGCGCCGGCCGCCGTCTCCCCGGAAAGCATAATGGCGCTGGTGCCGTCGTATACGGCATTGGCAACGTCGGTAGTCTCCGCTCTGGTAGGGCGGGGGTTTTTGATCATGGATTCCAGCATCTGGGTGGCCGTGATCACCTGTTTGCCGGTGCGGTATACTTTCTTGATGATCTTTTTCTGGATCACGGGCACTTCCTCGTAGGGAATCTCCACACCCATATCGCCGCGGGCCACCATAATGCCGTCGGACACTTCGATGATGTCGTCGATGTTGGTGACGCCCTGCGCATTCTCGATCTTGGCGATGATCTTGATATCGGAGCCGCCGTTTTTCTCAAGCAGCCTGCGCAGCTGCAGGATATCTTCTTTTTTCTGGACAAAAGAGGCGGCGATAAAGTCTACATCCTGGCTGATGCCGAACAGGATATCTTCTCTGTCCTTATCACTGATGTATGGCATGGAAAGATCCACATCGGGCACGTTGACGCCTTTATGGTTGGAGACGACACCGCCGTTGATCACGCGGCAGACGATATTGGTGCGGTCCACCTGCTCCACCGTCATCTCGATCAGGCCGTCGTCGATCAGCACGCGCATACCGACTTCCAGATCCTCATAGAGCCGGTTGTAGGTCACGCTCACCTTGTCTTTCGTGCCCTCCACCTCATCTGCTGTCAGGGTAAAAAGCTGCCCTTCTTCCAGTGTCACGCGCCCGTCCTTGAAATTTTTGACCCGTACTTCCGGTCCTTTGGTGTCCAGCAGGATCGCTACCGGCTGCCCCACCTCTTTGCGCAGCTTCTTTATCATATCCATTCTTTTCTTATGTTCGTCGTAGGTTGCGTGGGAAAAGTTACACCGCGCTACATTCATGCCTTCCAGCATCATCTGTCTCAATACTTCCTCATTGTCCGTTGCCGGACCCAGGGTACATACGATCTTTGTTTTTCTCATATCATTCTCCTTTACTGAAAATTGCTCCTGTGATGATCTGCTTCTGTTTGGACACCTTTCTTTCATTTTGAGCAAAAGGGGAAGTTTTTAAACAACCGCAGACGATATCACACCATTAGTATATCATATCATATTCAACTTGTAACTGACAGGCAGGGGCGCTAAGAATGTGTTTTGATCGCAGGAAAAATAATATGCTTTCCTAAAGAGAACATGACTGCTATAATAGGGCGTAAAGAACTGCCAGGGTGTCAATCAACAGGTGATGCTGGTGAAAACGAGAGGAGAAAGCGGATGCAGATCAATTACAACGAACAGAACAGGGTGTTTAAGATAGATACGGAACATACCAGTTATTGTATCGGTATCGTGGACGAGGAGAATTTTGTCGGACATATTTATTATGGAAGGAAGCTGTCGGATGACAATCTGGTCTATCTGATGCGGACAGCGGAGCCGCCTTTTGTGCCGTCGAAGAATAACCGGGACAGGAATTCCTTTCTGGATACGTTCCCGATGGAGTATACGGGCCACGGGCTGGGAGATTTCCGGGAAGGCACTTTGATGGTGCGGACGGCGGGCGGTCATTCGGGCGTGTCGCTGTCTTATATCTCCCACAGGATTTACGACGGAAAAGAGGAACTTGCGGGGCTGCCGGCGACTTTCGGGACGGCGGATACGTGCAGAACGTTGGAACTTACCTGTGAAGATAAGGTGCTGGGGCTGCAGGTGATCTTATCCTACAGTATCTTTGCAGATAACGACGCCATAGCGCGGAGCGTGCGGGTGGTGAACGGCGGGAAAGAGGCGCTTTATCTGACGAAGGTTCTCTCGGCCTGCATCGACATGGACAATGAGGAGTATGAGATGATCACGCTGCCGGGTTCCTGGGCGAGAGAGCGGATCATACAGACGCGTCCTGTTTTAAAAGGCAAACAGGGGGTATCTTCGGTGCGGGGAGAGTCCAGCCATCAGGAGCACCCTTTTATGGCATGGAAAAGGAAGACGACTACGGAAGAGGCAGGGGATATCTATGCCATGAATTTTGTCTATTCGGGTAATTTTATGGCGCAGATCGAAGGGGATCAGTTTGGCAGTATGCGGGCGTTGATGGGCATCCATCCGCAGGATTTTTGCTGGAAGCTGGAGCCGGGCGATGCCTTTCAGGCGCCGGAGGTGATCTGTGTGTATTCTGCGGAAGGCATCGGCGGTATGAGCAGAACCTTCCATGACCTGTACCGCAGGCACCTGATCCGGGGCGAATATAAGGATAAAAAGAGGCCTATCCTGATCAACAACTGGGAGGCGACTTATTTTGATTTCGATACGGACAAGCTGCTTTCTATCGCAAGGGAGGCGTCCGCGCTGGGCATCGAGATGCTTGTTATGGACGATGGCTGGTTTGGCTGCCGCAATGACGATAATTCCAGTCTGGGAGACTGGCAGGTCAATGAGGCGAAGTTAAAGGGTGGCCTGAAATATCTGGTGGACGAAGTCAATAAGCTGGGGATGAAATTCGGTATCTGGCTGGAGCCGGAGATGATATCGCCGGATTCCAACCTGTACAGAGAACATCCGGACTGGGCGTTTGCCATTCCGGGCAGGACGGGGAGCCTTTCCAGAAACCAGTATGTGCTGGATCTGACCAGACAGGAAGTGCGGGACTGTGTGTATGATATGATCGCATCTGTGCTGCGCAGTGCGAATATTGAATATGTAAAATGGGATATGAACAGGCAGTTGTCCGATATGGGAAGCAGCGGCCTGCCGGCGGACAGACAGGGAGAGCTGTTCCACAGACAGGTACTGGCGGTGTATGAGCTGCAGGATAGACTGACGAGGGAATTCCCGCATCTGCTTTTGGAGAACTGTTCCGGCGGCGGGGCGCGATTTGATCCGGGTATGCTCTATTACAGCCCGCAGATCTGGTGCTCTGACGATACGGATGCGGTGGAGCGTCTTTCCATTCAGGCGGGTACGGCGATGGTATATCCGCTGTCCACCATGGGGGCGCACGTGGCAGACTGCCCGAATCACACGGTTGGGCGGAATACGCCTTTTGAGACGAGGGGCTATGTGGCGCTGGCGGGCACCTTCGGCTACGAGCTGGATGTGACGAAGATTCCGGAGGCGGATCGGGCCATGATCCCGGCGCAGACGGCGATGTATCACAAGTACAATGACCTGGTGCGTGAGGGAGATTATTACCGGATCGCGCATTATGCCGAGAACCATTATTATGACTGCTATGAGGTGGTGGCGAAAGATAAGAGCGAGGCGCTTGTCACATACGTTCAGGTGCTGAACCGGCCGAGCCACCACAGCAGGCGGATCAGGATCCCGGGACTTGATCTGACGGCGGTCTATGTGATCGAAAACGCGCAGGACTGGCCGGAGATCAGACAGACAGAGTATCGCGGAGATGCGCTGCAGTTTGCGGGGATCAATGTGCCGCCGCTGTGGGGGGATTTCAAGGGGAGATTACTGCATCTTGTGAGGAAGTAGGCGATGCAAAGCCGGCATGACAGTCAGAATAGAGAACGATATAAGGGTGAAAGGCAGGAGTGACAGAATATGGTGGTACAGAAGTATAAAGATATGTTACAGGGTAAATCGGTGATTCGGCAGTTGTCGGAGTTCGCGACGGCCAGGGGCGCCGAGATCGGGTATGAGAATGTATTCGACTACAGTCTGGGGAATCCGTCGGTGCCGGCGCCGCAGGCGTTTACGGAGACGATGATCCGTCTGCTGCAGGAAAAGGATCCCATGGAGCTGCACGGTTACAGCCAGAGTCTGGGAATTCCGTCGGTGCGGGAGAAGGTGGCGGCGTCGCTGAATAAAAGGTTCGGGATGCAGTATACGGGAAATCACATTTTCATGACCACGGGAGCGGCGGGAGCCATCGCCCATGCGGTACGTTGTGTGAGTCAGCCGGGAGACGAGATCCTGACCTTTGCGCCTTATTTTCCGGAGTATGGACCGTATATTAACCTGACGGGGGCCACACTCAGAGTGGTGCCTGCGGATACGGAGCATTTTCAGGTGAATCTGGAAGCGTTTGAGGAGATGCTTACGGAGAAGGTGGCGGCGGTGCTCATCAATACGCCCAACAATCCTTCAGGAACGGCCTATTCCACCGAGACCATCAGGCAGATGACAGCGATTATGACGAAGAAGCAGGAGCAGTACGGACACGATATCTTCCTGATCTCGGATGAACCTTACAGGGAGATTGTTTTTGCAGGGGTGGATGCGCCGTATCCTTCGAAGTTCTATGACAATACGCTGTCCTGCTATTCTTTCTCCAAATCCCTGTCCCTGCCGGGAGAGCGGATCGGGTATGTGGCGGTGAATCCGGCCTGCACGGATGCGGAGCTGATCAGCGCGATGTGCAGCCAGATCTCCAGAGGAACGGGCCACAACTGCCCGCCTTCCATCATACAGCTGGCGGTGGCGGAGGTGTTGGACCTAACGTCGGATCTGTCGGTCTATGAGACGAATATGAACATTTTATATAAGGAACTTACCGACCTGGGCTTTACGTGTGAAAAGCCGGGCGGCACTTTTTACATGTTCCCGAAGGCGCTGGAAGAAGATGCGGTGGCGTTCAGCGAGAAGGCGAAGAAGTATGACCTGATTCTGGTGCCCAGCGACAGCTTTGGGGTGCAGGGGTATTTCCGGATCGCCTATTGCATCGGCACGGAGAAGGTGGAGCGTTCACTGGATGCGTTCAGAAGATTTGTGAAAAACGAATATTAAAATGAGAGCGAGAAATCTGTGGGGAGTAGGACTTTCCCGCAGATTTTCGTTATGGTATGGGAGATAGAAATATACTATATATAGTTAAAGATATTAGAAATTTCGTTTGCTATAATTCTTTGTATTACGGCATAAATAAATATAGTATGGAAGTAATTGGCAAAAGATGATAAGATGATACTGTTTGCGGCGGAAGCAGACAGAATTTGGTATAACAGGAGGTAGACAGGAATATGATAAGTATCATAGAGATTCTTAAGACAATCTTATTTGGTATTGTGGAGGGTATCACGGAGTGGCTGCCCATCAGCAGTACGGGGCACATGATCCTGCTGAATGAATTCGTGAAGCTGGATGTGTCGGAAGAGTTCTGGGAGATGTTTCTGGTGGTGATCCAGCTGGGGGCGATCCTGGCGGTAGTGCTGCTGTTCTGGAACAAGATCTTTCCGTTCCGGTTCAAGGAGAAACCGGTGATCAGGATCGATATTTTCGTGCTCTGGTTCAAGATCCTGGTAGCATGTATCCCGGCGGCGGTGATCGGGCTGGCGTTCGACGACGTGTTTGACGCGCTGTTCTACAATCCGACCTGTGTTGCGGTGGCGTTGATCGTGTTCGGTATTGCTTTTATCGTGATCGAGAACCGGAACAGGAATATGTCGCCGAAGATCACGGAGCTCCAGCAGATCACGTTCCAGACGGCTTTTATGATCGGCGTGTTTCAGCTTCTGGCGGCGGTATTTCCGGGCACGTCCAGATCCGGGGCGACCATTGTTGGTGCGCTGCTGATCGGGGTATCCAGAACGGTGGCGGCGGAATTCACCTTTTTCCTGGCGATTCCGGTGATGCTGGGAGCCAGCCTGCTCAAGATCGTGAAGTTTGGGTTTGATTTTACCGGGGCGGAGCTTACGATCCTGCTGGTGGGGATGGTGTCGGCGTTTGTGGTATCCGTGGTCGTGATCCGGTTCCTGATGGGGTATATCAAAAAGCATGACTTCAAGGTGTTTGGCTGGTATCGGATCATTCTCGGGGCGGCGGTGCTGTTGTACTTTACGCTGGCTGCATGATGGCAGGGAAGTAATGTATATCCGGAAGGCAGGACTGCAAAAGTGGGTGTAAAGCCCGGCTTAAATGGACTTTAACACCCACTGATATTTGTTTGATGGTCAGTTGTACTTACAGGTCAAGTTCCGAAATGTCGATGCCGAAATTCGAAAGGATGACTCTGGCTACTTTGATCTGGTAATCGAGTTCCTTGTTCGTGCCGGTTTCACAGGCTTTGATCCTCATTAGATTTACGTAGTTCATGATGGCGGCCTGTCTTTGTTCTTCCAATGTCACATAATCACCTGCTTTCCTGATATGATCTTTGACGACTGGGACTGTGATGATAGGTATTCTTATGCCAGCCTTGATACAAATGCTGCGTGTAAACGGCAGATTGTTTTGTCGTTTGTCATCAGTATAACAAATTGTTTCAGGGGTGTAAAGCCCGGAATTCCGGCGTTTCTGTGCGGAACTGGCGTAAAATGGACATTTTTACGTCTTACGTATGTCATTTCGTATAAAATACAAGAGGAAAGAGTAACTATTTGCTACAGATTGTTGATTGACACTGCACCGATATTGCGTTAGAATCCCCATAGAGTCCCAAACTGCAGGGGTTTAGGGATTATGAAAAAGTGGATATTGTAACATTTTACGTCCGATGTACGGATTTGTGGGAAGGAGAATTTTCATGGCAGCAACAAAGAAAACAACGGCAGCTAAAGAAGAAACGGCTAAAGTTGCAGATACAAAGACCGACGAAGTTAAGACAGCTAAGGAAGCACCTGCAGCGAAGACAGAGACAGTAACGACAGCAACAAAGAAACCGGGCAGGAAGCCTGCAGCAGAGAAAGCGCCCGCCAAGAAGCCGGGCAGGAAGCCTGCAGCAGAGAAGAAGGCGCCGGCAAAGAAAGAGACAGTCAGGAAAGAAACCGCAGCTGAGAAGACAGAGGTGAAGGAATCTTTACATATTCAGTTTAACGGAAAGTCTTATGCATCGGAAGAGCTGATCAAGATCGCGAAGGATGTATGGGTTTTTGATCTCAATCAGGAGGAGAAGGATTTCAAATCGGTTGAGTTGTATGTGAAACCGGAAGAGAACGTGGTCTACTATGTGATCAACGGCAGCGTGCAGGGCAGCTTCAACATTTGATTTAAGCAGGCCGGCTTACATAGTTTCGGTATTTCCGGGGAAGATAGTAACGGGAAGACTTTTCATGGAAAATGAAGGTATGCGGACAGTCAGTTTGAGTAAGAGCTCAGATTGGCTGTTTTCTTTTATATTTTTTTAATAATTATTTTGCATGGAAATGTTGACAACAAAAATCTTAAGTGATAACTTACTACTAGAAGATGTTAGCACTCTTGAAGGTTGAGTGCTAACAATAGGAGAAATGGTATGCAGTTAGATGAAAGAAAATATACAATATTGCAGGCCATCATCCGCACTTACTTGGAGACGGGTGAGCCGGTAGGAAGCAGAACGATTTCTAAATATACCGACTTGAATCTGAGTTCAGCCACCATCCGTAATGAGATGGCAGATCTGGAGGAACTGGGTTACATCTTACAGCCCCACACTTCCGCGGGACGCATTCCGTCCGATCAGGGTTATCGCTTGTATGTGGATAAGATGATGGAAGAGAAGGAACGGGAAGTGGAGGAGATGAAGGAGATCCTTCTGGAGAAGGAAGACAAGATGGATCACCTTCTGAAACAGGCAGCGAAAATGCTGGCGAACAATACGGAGTATGCGGCCATGGTCTCGGCGCCGCAGTATCACCGCAACAAGCTGAAATTCATTCAGCTTTCCCGGGTGGACAGCAGACACATCCTGGCGGTCATCGTGGTGGAGGGCAACGTGATCAAGAACACGATGCTGACGGTGGCGGAGGAGCTTAGCGACGAGACGCTGCTTAAGCTGAACATCCTGCTGAACACACATCTGAACGGCTTATCCATGGAGCAGATCAATCTTGGGATGATCGCCGCGATGAAGCAGCAGGCAGGCATTCACAGCGATATCGTGGCGGGCGTTATCGACGCGGTGGCCGAGGCCATCAAGGCCGACGAAGATCTGGAGATCTACACCAGCGGCACGAAGAATTTCTTTAAGTATCCGGAGCTGGCGGATCACGAACGGGCCAGCGAGCTGATTACCACCTTCGAGGAGAAGCAGCTTTTGAGCGAACTGGTGCAGGATAATCTGGCGGACGAGAACAATACCGGCATACAGGTTTATATCGGTAATGAGACACCGGTACAGGGGATGCGGGACTGCAGCATCGTGACTGCGACTTATGAGCTGGATGCGGGTATGAAGGGTACCATCGGTATCATCGGGCCCAGGCGGATGGATTATGAGAAGGTGGTCAAGAACCTGAAGCTGTTGAAAAGTCAGCTGGACGATCTGTACAGGAAATGACAGAGAATCAGCAATACGGTCATGGCGAAAGCGAAATTTCTAATGTCGTTAACGATAGAATAACAGAGATGGAAAGAAAGGAATGAGAGGCGTGGCAGAAGAAAAAGATATCCTGAGGGAAGAAGATCTGACCAATGAAAATACTCCGGAGACAGAGGAAGAGACGAAGGAGACCGGGGAGGCGGCTGCGGACAATGTGACTGCAGAGGAACCGGATACAGAGGAGAAGGCCACAGAGGAGCCTTCCAAAGAGAGCAGAAAAGAGAAGAAGAAAAGGGAGAAGGCCGATAAGAAACAGGACGCCCTGAGAGAGAAGATCGAGGAGCTGGAAGACAGAGTGAAACGCCAGATGGCGGAATTCGATAACTTCCGCAAGCGGTCTGAGAAGGAGAAGACGATGATGTTCGAGACCGGTGCAAGGAGTGTGATCGAGAAGATCCTGCCGGTGGTAGATAACTTCGAGAGAGGGCTGGCTTCGGTGCCGGAAGAGCAGAAGGCAGACGGCTTCGCACAGGGCATGGAGATGATCTATAAGCAGCTGATGACGGAGCTGGAGAAGATGGAAGTGAAGCCGATTCCCGCTGTGGGAGAAGAGTTCAATCCGGATTTCCACAATGCGGTGATGCAGGTGGAGAGCGAGGAGTACGAATCGGGCGTGATCGCACAGGAGCTGCAGAAAGGATATACCTACAGGGACGGCGTGGTGCGGCACAGCATGGTGGCGGTAGTCAGTTAGTACGCCGTACCGGAAGCAATCTGCCGGGAAGAAGCGCGGAAGCATGAGCTGACCGACAGAACATATCGGATAGTCTGTGAAAAGAAGCCGGATTGAAAGAAGCGGTTACTCTTTTCAGATGATCATAGATAATCAATGTAAAAGTAAGGAAAGGCATCTTTAATAGGAGGAAGAAATTATGAGTAAAATTATCGGAATTGACTTGGGAACAACCAACAGCTGTGTAGCGGTTATGGAAGGCGGTAAGCCGGCAGTCATCGCCAACACAGAAGGAGCAAGGACGACACCGTCCGTAGTGGCTTTCACAAAGACAGGCGAGAGACTTGTAGGTGAGCCGGCGAAGCGTCAGGCGGTTACCAATGCCGACAAGACCATCGCATCCATCAAGAGAGATATGGGTACAGACAGAGGCCGTACCATCGACGATAAGAAATATTCTCCGCAGCAGATCTCTGCTATGATCCTGCAGAAACTGAAAGCGGACGCCGAGAACTATCTGGGTGAGAAGGTGACGGAAGCTGTCATCACCGTTCCGGCCTACTTCAACGATGCGCAGAGACAGGCAACCAAGGACGCCGGCAAGATCGCGGGTCTGGAAGTAAAGCGTATCATCAACGAGCCTACGGCAGCAGCGCTTGCATACGGCCTTGACAATGAGAAAGAGCAGAAGATCATGGTATACGACCTGGGCGGCGGTACTTTTGACGTATCCATCATCGAGATCGGCGACGGCGTGATCGAAGTGCTCTCCACCAACGGCGATACCCGTCTGGGCGGCGACGATTTCGACCAGAAGGTGATCGACTGGATGTTATCCGAGTTCAAGGCACAGGAAGGCGTGGATCTGTCAAATGACAAGATGGCGCTGCAGAGACTGAAAGAAGCGGCTGAGAAGGCGAAGAAGGAGCTTTCTTCCGCGACAACGACCAATATCAACCTGCCCTTCATCACAGCGACGGCTGAGGGTCCGAAGCACTTTGACATGAACCTCACAAGGGCGAAATTTGACGAATTGACACATGATCTGGTAGAAAAGACAGCCATTCCGGTACAGAACGCAATGAAGGATGCGGGCCTGACCAATTCTGATATCGGCCAGGTACTGCTGGTAGGCGGTTCCACACGTATTCCGGCGGTACAGGAGAAGGTAAGAATGCTGACAGGCAAAGAGCCCAGCAAATCCCTGAACCCTGACGAGTGCGTGGCGCTGGGCGCTTCCATCCAGGGCGGTAAGCTGGCAGGCGACGCGGGTGCAGGCGAGATCCTGCTTCTGGACGTAACGCCGTTGTCCCTGTCCATCGAGACCATGGGCGGCGTAGCTACCAGACTGATTGAGAGAAATACAACCATCCCGACCAAGAAGAGTCAGATCTTCTCCACGGCGGCAGACAACCAGACGGCGGTTGACATCAATGTGGTACAGGGTGAGAGACAGTTTGCGAAGGACAACAAGTCCCTCGGCCAGTTCAGACTGGACGGTATCCCGCCGGCAATGCGCGGTGTGCCGCAGATCGAGGTTACTTTCGACATTGATGCCAACGGTATCGTGAACGTATCCGCCAAAGATCTGGGAACAGGCAAAGAGCAGCATATCACGATCACGGCAGGCTCCAACATGTCCGACGATGAAATCGATAAGGCTGTCAAGGAAGCAGCTGAGTATGAGGCACAGGATAAGAAGCGGAAAGAGGCCATCGACACAAGGAACGAAGCAGATTCCTTCGTCTTCCAGACAGAGAAGGCTCTGGGTGAAGTAGGCGATAAGATCGACGCTTCCGATAAGGCAAACGTAGAGGCAGATCTGCAGGCAGTCAAGGATATCCTGGAGAAGACCAAAGATCAGGAGATGAACGACAGCCAGATCGACGAATTGAAAGCGGCAAAAGAGAAACTGACAAATTCCGCACAGGCGCTGTTCACGAAGATGTACGAGAACATGCAGCAGGCGCAGGGCGGCCCGGATATGAGCAACATGGGCGGCGCGGCTGACGCAGGCGCACAGGGCGGTGCAGCAGATGATGTGGTAGACGGAGATTACAGAGAGGTCTAGTCTTATGGCAGAACAGAAACGAGATTACTATGAGGTGCTCGGCATAGAGAAGAATGCCGACGACGCAGCGATCAAAAAAGCATACAGAGTTCTGGCTAAGAAATATCATCCGGATATGAATCCCGGCGATGTGGAGGCGGAGAAGAAATTTAAAGAGGCCTCCGAAGCTTATGCGGTCTTGAGTGACCCTGAGAAGAGACGGCAGTATGACCAATATGGTCATGCTGCTTTCGATGGTGCAGGCGGGCCCGGAGGCTTCGGTGGTTTTGACTTCAACAGCGCAGACTTTTCGGATATTTTCGGTGATATTTTCGGCGATATCTTCGGCGGCGGACGCCGCGGCGGCAGGAGCAACGGTCCCATGAAGGGGGCGAATATCCGTTCCAGCGTGCGGATCACCTTTGAAGAGGCGGTATTCGGCGTGGAGAAGGAGATTGAGCTGACGCTGAAAGATGAGTGTACGGCCTGCCACGGAACCGGTGCGAAGGCGGGAACCAGCCCGGAGACCTGTTCCAAGTGCGGCGGCAAGGGCCAGGTGGTATTTACCCAGCAGTCCTTCTTCGGTACAGTCAGGAACGTGCAGACCTGTCCCGATTGTCACGGAACCGGTAAAGTCATTAAGGATAAGTGTCCGGATTGCCGCGGCACGGGTTATATCGCCAACAGGAAGAAGATTCAGGTGTCTATTCCTGCCGGAATCGACAACGGACAGTGCGTCCGCATCCGCGACAAGGGGGAACCGGGAACAAACGGCGGCCCGCGGGGAGATTTGCTGGTAGAAGTAGTGGTGGGCAGACATCCCATCTTCCAGCGGCAGGATGAGAACATATACTCTACCGTGCCCATGTCCTTTGCCATCGCCGCGCTTGGCGGTGAGATCGTCATTGATACGGTAGACGGCAAGGTGATTTACGACGTGAAGGCGGGAACCCAGACCGACACGAAGGTGCGCCTGAAAGGCAAGGGTGTTCCTTCCCTGCGCAACAGGGATATCCGGGGCGACCACTATGTAACGCTGGTGGTACAGGTGCCGGATAAATTGTCCCATGAGGCGAAGGACCTTTTGAAGAAATTCGACGAAGAGACAGGGGATTCCCTCAATGCGGCGAAGAACGTTACTTCTAAGAGAGCCGAGGAGGCGCCAGCAGGTAAGGGCAGAGGTAAGAAGAAACTCTGGAAGTAAAGGATGCATGGCGTATAAGCAGTATAAAAGGAATAAAAAACGCAGAAAAGATAAAACGCACATTCCCAATCACGGGAGGTGCGTTTTTTGTCTGTAAAATTATTCGTGAAAATCAAGTAACTTTCTGGCGGGCACCTCAAGCACATCTGCAATATCCAGTAAAGCGTCCATGGAAATTGCAGTGGGCATATTGGGGGCTTCTATATTGCTGATGTGAGTGCGACTCAAACTGACTCTCTCTGCCAGGGTGAGTTGACTGATACCTCTCAGCTTTCGGTAATAGGCGATATTCAAGCCGATCATTTTATATTTTTCTTCCCGAGTGAACATTTCAGACACCTCTTTACGGATATTGATATCCTACTCATGATAGCAATAAACAAATTTGATATAAACAAACTATAATATTGCACTTGCAAACTAACAGTTTGCATGATATAGTAATTAGCAGTGGGATATATAACTTTTACCAATTAAAAGGAGGAAACTTTCAATGAAAATGAAAAAGGCATTTGCGGCCCTTTTGGCTGCAACAATGGTAGTGTCATCCGGTACGACGGCACTGGCGGCAGGGTCGGGAAGCGCGGCACCGGCAGCCAGTGGAAGCTCGTCAGGCACGGTTGCGGAGGAAGTTATTGCGCCGGCGGCAGGTACAAGCCGGTCGGATAACGGAGGATCCGGCAGCAGCGCGGCCGTTGAGGCAGTGAGAGCTGCCGTAAAGGCAGCAGGCGCAGCGGTCAATGTGGCAGGCTCCAGCGTTAAGACATCCATCGCGGGCGCATATGCGGCGAAGGGCGTTCAGGGCGTGGCCGTAGTTGACTCTCTGGAGAACGTGAAAGCAAGCCTTGGCTTAAAGAGCGGACAGACACCTTACATCATGGTCTTTGATACAAACGCGAAGAGAAGCCCCAAAGCAATGGCATGTGTAGATGCAGCGGCGGCAGCGCTGGGCGGCGAAGTGGCGGCAGTGCTGAATGTAGATCTTGGAGCGAAGGAAAAAGGCAGGTTCATCACCTTATCCAATGGCTCTGCAGCGATGGTAGTTGGTCTGCCGAAAGGTGTTGATACCACGAAGACTGTCAGTGTAGTCTGTGTACGCCCCGGCGGAACGACGACAATCCTGGAAGATAAGGATGCAAATCCGAACACGGTTACTTTTGATGTTGCAGCAGGTCTCGGAACCTATGCGATCGTAATGAAATAATTATGCCCACACTTAATTGTCTTATTATAGACAAAGCATATGAGAAAAATTATGGCGACATGATTTTTCTCATATTGCTTGTGTAATGGAGAGTGGGGATGATGTTTTGGCAGTTTGTGAACAGGAACAGATATGCGGTGTTTTTTATGCTGCTGCTGTTTTGTTTTTTTCAATTCAGTATACGAAAGATTTATGGATTCTCCATATTTCCGGACGAGTTCAGCTATTGGGCATACGCTGCCGAAGCGGCAGGCTGCGATTGGTCTGAGGTGATATCTCTGGGATCATTCTATTCCTATGGTTACAGTATTCTCCTGCTTCCGATTTTTATGCTTTGCAAAGATCCGATAACGGCATACAGGGCTGCGGTGGCGCTGAATTTTGTGCTGCTCGGTCTTTCTTATATGCTGCTGCTCGGGATTCAGAGGATGCAGGAGCAGTTTTTTGTGGGCAAAACGGAGCGGCAAAACGGGACGGACAGAGCAGGAAATGAGAGAATGCAGATCTGCGCCGGCATAGCGGTGCTGTATGCGCCGATGCTGTTCTATGCGCAGACGACGATGGCGGAGACCGTGCTTATGTGCGGATATCTTTTGCTGATCCTGCTGGTTGGAAACTATCTGAGAGAGCCGGGAACCGGAAAACTGCTTCTGGTTTTTGCAGTGAATTTTTTCCTGTATGTGGTACATATGAGGACTGTAGGAACGCTGGCGGTATGTGCAGGACTGCTTCTTTTTACTGCGATACGGAAGAGAAAAGATTATAAAGAGGCGCTTCTGATCCTGGCCATGACGGTGGGAGTATTGTTGGCTGCGGAACTGCTGGAGGGGCAGATAACGGCATACCTGTATCATGATCTTGACCGGGAATTGTATGAGATCAACACCTATGAAGGGCAGCTGGAGAAAATAAAGTATATTTTCTCAAAGGCAGGATGGGCAGCGTTTGCCGCCGGATTTGGAGGTAAGATCCTGTATTTGGGAATATCGACTTATGGTCTTGGATGGTGGGGGCTGTTGTCGCTTCTCAGACAAGCGTGGCATGGAGGAGCAGGACGTTTTGGGCGCGGCGTCGGCATGACGGCAATGCCGGACAGAAACAGCGGATTGCCCAGTCTGTTTGTGGCATTGTCGGTTATGGCGCAGATCGTCGTCAGCACGGTCTATAATGTGATCCCGGACAGCTATGACAGTATCACGTTCGGCAGGTATCAGGATTATGTCATGCCTGTTTTGATCGCTGCGGGTATAGAGGAGCTGTCGACGCACATCAGGGAGAAGAAGCGATATTTTCTTTTGGGCGCTCTGCTGCTTTTGCTGCTTTCCGCGGCGGTGTCCGTATATGCCGCGAAGGCGCAGCTGACGCAGAGCAAAGGCTATTTTATGGCGGGGATGAGCTTTTTTGAGATGGATCCGCTTCACCCGGCCGCTTTTTATACCGGAATCTGCGTGGCCGGCATTTTGTGTATGGGTATCGTTATGACGGCGATTCATCTGTATGCCAAAACGGAACTGCATCAGCCCCTGCTTTCCTGTGCACTGCTTTCCATGGCGTTGGCGTTTCGGCTTGGCAGTATGTATCTGCAGCCTTTTAACGAACTGGCGAGACAGGATCTATGGATGGCGGAACGGATGGAAAAGCTGATCGGGGACGGGGCGTACGAACCCTGGCTGACGTATTTGGACTACAATGAAATATCCGCTGTCGGGCTGGTTCAGTTCGCGCTGCGCGATCTGCCGGTCAGAGTGGCAGCAGCAGAAGACCGGGAAGCGCTGCGGATTCCTTATGATATGATCGGCGGGCGATCCATCGTCCTGCTGGGCGCCAACGATCCGCGGCAGGAGGAACTGGAAGGACTGTATGATAAAGAAGTGATCAGCGGTCATTTCGTACTGTTGTATAATGCACGATGATTTCCGCTGCCGTATGCGCAGGATAAATTTGCGGGCGCAGCGTTCCTATAGTAAACGACATTAAAAATTTCGTTTACTATAAGATAAAACGGGAGGATAACAATGAAGACATTGCAAAAAACAAAAGTGGTTTTTCTGGCGGCGTTGCTGTTTCTGGGAATCTGGAATGAAAATGTGCTGACCGGATGGGCAGCCGGGGCGAAGGAACAGGTGCTGATGCAGCTGGAAACTGAGGCGGCCGTATATGAGGAGGCAACGGAGGACAGCATCGTGGTGGCGACGCTCCCGAAGGGGACGGCGGTCATCTGCATGGAGACGGAATCACAGGAGTGGTATCAGGTGACTTATCAGGAAATCGTAGGATTCGTAAAGGCGGAGTCTGTTGGTATGTATGGAGATGCGGCAGAACTGTCCGGGGAATTCGAGGAAGTGCATGAAGAAAATACCGCACAGCTGGAGGCGGCGGAAGCAGCCGGACAGCAGGAGAAAAGCCAGTTTCTATGGGGCACCGTCATGGCGGTTCTGGTGGCATTGATGTTCGCTACGGGAATCTTTACCGTACTTCGCGGCAGAAATAAGACTGTGAGTACGAAAAAGGATAACAAGACAAAGGAAAAACAATAAAGATGAAGGAAAGATATGACAGGATCATAATCGGGGCCGGTTTTTATGGGCTGTATGCGGCGCACCACTGCGGGAAGAAGAAGGAAAAGGTGTTGGTGCTGGAATGCGGCACGGCGCCTTTCCAGAGAGCCACTTATATCAATCAGGCGAGGGTGCATCAAGGATATCATTATCCCAGATCCTTGTCTACGGCCATGAAGTCGGCAGGGTATTTCGAAAGATTTCACCAGGATTTTGCCTTCTGTATCAATCGGGAATTTGAGAAAGTTTACGCCACTTCCGCACAGTATTCCTGGTCTGACGGAGAGCAGTTTAAGAAATTCTGCCGGGCGGCGGATATCCCCTGCAAAGAGGTGTACCCGGAAGACTATTTTAAGAAAGACATGTGCGACGGCGCGTTTCTCACAAGAGAATATACCTACGACGCCATGCTGCTGAAAGACTATTATCTGAGGGAATTGTCAAAACTGCCGAATGTAAAACTGATGTTTGCCAGTCGGGTTATGCAGATGGAAAAAGAGCAGGACGATTATCTGTGCCGTGTAAGCGCCGGGGATGAATACAGGGCACCTTTTGTGCTGAACGCGACTTATGCGGCGACCAATCAGATTCTGGATCTGCTGGGGTTTGAAAAGTTTAAGATCAAATATGAGCTGTGCGAGATCATTCTGTGTGACGTCGATGGGCAGCTGGAAAGATGCGGCATCACGGTGATGGACGGACCTTTTTTCTCCATTATGCCCTTTGGAAAGACCGGTTATCACTCTCTGACCTCCGTGACCTTTACGCCCCATACGACCAGTTATGAGTCTCTGCCGGACTTTCCCTGTCAGACACGAAGCGGAGGCGGCTGCAGTGCTCAGAGACTTGGCAACTGCAATGACTGTATTGCAAAACCGGACAGTGCCTTCCCTTATATGGACAAGCTGGCCCGGAAATATCTTCGCGATGATTATGAATTCCGCTATGTTAAGTCGCTGTTTTCCATGAAGCCGATCCTGACAAGCTCGGAGATAGACGATTCCCGGCCGACGGTGATCAGGGTATATTCGCGAAAACCGACCTTTGTCGGCGTACTGTCGGGCAAGATCAATACGGTATATGATTTGGACGAGGTGCTGGACCATGAGAATTAAAGAAAAGAATTTTGTATCCGCTACGGTGTATCTGTACAATGCGGCCCAGGCGACGGAGCAGTTTGGCGCGATGCTGGTGCGGACGCTGGAAGAGAAGTTCGAACACTCTGAGATTATTTTTATTAACGACCATTCCACGGACGACAGCGTGGAGGCGGTAAAAAGGGTGAGCAGTATCGCGCATACGACCAGTATTTCACTGCTGAATATGAGTTATTTTCAGGGACGGGAAGCCGCCATGAATGCAGGGCTTGATCTGGCGATTGGTGATTTTGTGTTTGAATTTGATACGGTCTTTGTGGATTATACGCCGGAAGATATCATGGCGGTGTATGATCAGGCGCTGGAAGGGTTTGATATGGTGAGCGCGTCTCCGGACTGTAAGATGCGCAGGACTTCCCGTATGTTCTATCAAATCCTTGACCGTTTCTCGGATACGCCCTACAGCATGACCAGCGAGCGGTTCAGGATTCTGAGCAGAAGAGTGATCAACAGGGTTATGAGTATGAATAACGATATACCATACCGTAAGGCGGTCTATTCGCACTGCGGCTTGAAGACCAAAAACATCGTTTACACCGCGGCGGGTGGGGACAGGCGGGGAACCGGACGGCAGCTTGGTCATGCGGAGCGGCGTTACCGGAGGAATCTGGGGATTGATGTGCTGCTGTTGTTTACAGGGCTGGGATACCGCTTTTCCATCGGTATGACGGTAGCCATGATACTGGTGACGGTGCTGATGTTCCTGTATTCCCTGACCGTCTATCTGTTTGGCAATCCGGTGGAAGGATGGACGACTACGATCCTGTTCTTCTCGTTTGCTTTTTTCGGGCTGTTCGGCTTGTTGACGATCGTCATCAAGTATCTGCAGATTTTGGTGGATCTGGTGTTTAAGAGGAAACGGTACAGTTTTGAGAGTTTGGAGAAGCTGACGCGGTGACGGAAAAGAGAATGCTCGGAAGTTGAGAAGATTGAACTGCTATAGAAAGGAAGATCGTGCGGGAGATGGGGCTGATTGCTGAGGACGGTGGGATATGCTGAGAGATAAGGGAAGTCTGGGAAGGTACATACCGGGTAAAGAGAATATACTGATTTATGTGATCCTGCTGGTTGCCGGTATTGTAAGCTGCGTGATCAGATACCCCGATTTTGATACGACCTTGTGGAGCGCGTCGGATACCAATTATCAGTGCCTGATGAACGCGAAGGCGATGCTGGAGGCGGATGAAGAAACACCGGCGTTCCTGCCTCTGATCACCTTTTCGGAGGAGACGGATCATGGACTGGAATACTCGTCAGGCGCTTTTGACCGAAAGACGGGGAAGTATTTCTATTATGTGTCATTTCCGGCTTTTCCGTTTGCGGCGTTGACACTTTTTTTGAAATTGACCGGACTTGCGGTGACGGAATCGTCTCTCTATCTGTTTTGCAGCATTCTTTTCTGTCTCTCGCTTCTGGTAACGGTAAGGCTTTTTCTGATTATATTTGACAGCAGAGTGCCGGATGGCATTGTCCGGCGCATGTGGGAGAACGGGGATGTAAGCGCACTGCAAAGATTTGGCCTGTACAGCGGTCTGGACAGACGTTTTGCTGCGTTTATCACAGGGATCACTTATTTGTGCTCCGTGGAGATCATGCATTCGCAGGGGCTTACCTACTGGGGACAGAACTGGTATATGATCTTCTTCCCGATGTTGTGCACAGTGTTTCTCAAAATAGAACGTGTCGGGAATCCGACGTGGAGAGATTACAGTGCGTTTCTTATTTTGGGTATGCTGCTGCTTCAGACAGAATGGTCCGGATATTTTGCGCTGTTTGCCTTTTGGGTTGTCGGTCTGTTCCGGCTGGTGAGACGGCGGGAGAAGAAATATTTGTACCTTGTTGTGGGAATGACGGTGGAGACGGTTGTTTCCGCGTTGACGTTTGTGCTTGTGAACGCATGGTTGGTTGGACTTTCCGAATTTATTTCGGTCATCACGCAGCGGGCGGAAGGCAGAAGCCGCAGTGCAGACTATGCCCTGTTTGCCGTTGAAGGAGAACTGCTGTATTCGTTTGGCGGTGTGCTGCTCCTTCTTGGAATTTATTTAATCTGGTATGTGATGAGCAGAGCCGGAAACAGAAAAAGTATTGTTTTGGGAAAAAGATATTTTTTTCTTATGCTGCTCTTTGTGCTGCCCGTTATGGAAAACCATTTGTTTACCAATCATGCTCTGCGGTACAGCATGGATCGGATGAAGTGGTATTTCGTTCTGAATTTTATTCTGCTGTACGTGATAGCAGGTCTGGCAAATCTCCAATATGCACGGCTTATCATCGGTTATGCAACAACTGTTGTGATGGGACTCAGCCTGTGTTCTTATCTGTTTGTGGAGAACGATTATAGATGGAATGATGAAAGGCTCAGAGCCAGTAAGGCTTTACAGCAATACATAGAAGCAAATTACAGCGATAATGTCCTGGGACAGCTGGGGAATGAGAGCGTGTGGGGATATTCCAAAATGTTATTCGGACATGGGATTGTGAAGGAGACCAGCATCGATAAACTCATAGAGAGAGCGGCGGCATTTAGAAAAAGATATGCGATTGCTCTGAATGATCTGGATCTGTCCTATACACAGAAATGGTATTCATCGGCAGTTATCTATGATCTGCTGGAAGAAAAATATATCATGATCGGGTCGCTGAGCAATCAATATCTGGATAAAATGAACGATCTTGCATATCTGAAGGATGCTGCGTATGTGGATATTTATACAGATGGCTGGCAAGGTATTGCACAAAGAATCTTGTTTCTGAAAAACAGTGATATGGAAGAAAAAGAAGAACTGGTCTGGCAGTTTTTACAGGGACACGATATAAATGATGATTTTGTTTATTTTACAGCCGAGGCAAGAAGCGTTCCGCATCTTATCAGCGTCCAGAATCTTAGCGAAGGAGAATGGACAGCAGGCGTAAATCCTTACAGAAACAGGCTTATATTCTGGAAGTCTGTGGGAAATGAGAATTTGTTGGATGGAGCAGAGACTTTGGTTTCCGGGGGTGTTGAGGCTAAGGTTGAGAATGTGTGGAGCGAAGGCTATTATATCTATGTGGATTTGACAACTGATAATATATTGGATTTCTCCTATCCAAATGCAATATCAGTGAGATATGAGGAGAAGTAGTGTGAAGATAAGAAGAGATGATATAATTTTTGCACTGTTTTGTATTATGACGGCGGTAGTTTTTGCGTCATACAGATGCCTTGTCGGTGATTTTGTGGCTTATAACGGAGATTTTCAGAACTATAATATCTTTCGACGATTATTAGACGGGCAAGTACAGTACAGAGATTTTACGAATTATCTGGGAAACGGAATGGTATTTATCAATTTGCCCCTGCTCTTTCTGTTCCGTAGTTTTGGGGCGAGTGTGTTTATCACGAATTTTACGGCAAGTATTTTGTATTCGTTGATCATTTTTATTTCTTTTTATACCATAATCCGCAACAGGAAAAAGGCATATGCGATTGCCGGTCTGACTGCGGTTTCTGCCTTTGTGATTCTTCATGCAGGCTTCCAGGGGCCATTCTACTATGATTATGTGTATGATGTGGTCTTTTTTGAAGAACTTGGACATTCCATGCGCACGACAAGGGCGTTTCTGCCTTTTATGCTGGTCGGGATATTTTATGTAGTTAAAAACATCGTTAAGAAGGAAGATTTGTTTTGGAATCTTCTTTGCAGTAAGAGATTGATCGTTCCGGTCTTTTTCGTCTCGGGATTTTTAACAGTCTGGTCAAATGATTTTGGATATGCCAGTGTGGGATGTCTTTTTATTATTTTGGTGCTGCTGAATATTTTCGGCGGGAACTGCCGTTTTCATGAGCGGTTGCTCAGATATGCGACGGCGCTGCTTTCAACAGTGGCAGGAGCATTATTATCGATTACGATAATTACCCATGGTAATATAAAAGATTATGTTACAACCAGCATGGGTGTCGCCGACTATCAGTTCTGGTATTACGGATATGTGTACGGGAAATACATGACGATCGCTGATCTGTTCAGTGACAGCGGGTTTACGATGCTAACCGTTATTTTTTTCTTTCATGCGGTTTGTTTTTTGATTAAAGTGATCCGTGGGAGGGCAGATGATGACAGTATATGTAAGTTATTTCTGCATAGTGCATGTTATGGAGCGGCATTGATCTATGTGGTTGGATCGGGAAGCCATAACGATACGCCGGTGAGGATCGTAACGTATATTTTTGCACTGGAGTGGATCTGGAAAGGCATCAGGAGAATTTGTCTTATAGAAAAATTTAAGAGGGTTCGGACTGTGCGGAGAGTTTTTTGTAAGAGGTTTCGCGTAATATATGCAAACAGAAGAGCACTATACATTTTTATCATGTTATTTCTATATTGTATCTCTGTTAATATGCTCAGGAAAAATATTACTTACCGTAACAAGGAGGAGATAAAAGGACTTGGTGTAAATTCGGTGATCGGCTCCGGCCTGGATGAGTATGCCGGAAAATTTGTGGACGGAAGCCTTTTTTCGACTTATGCAGGCGCAATGGAGACGGTAAATGATATCTTCCAACCGACAGGCACGGACTATATCATACATGTGCTTGGAGATGAACAGAGGCAGAGATATCTGGATAATTTCCTTCAGAATGAGTATCCATATGCGTCAACGCTGAAAAATGAGTATACACAATGGGAATATTGGGCGTCACGGGCAAACTGGTTCTTTTACAGAGAACTTCTGCTTTATTATGAACCTGTTAGGGAGACGAATTATTCTGTCATATGGGGGAGAACCGGGAAAGAAAATACAGTAGAAACAGAAGTCTGCCTGTCATGGGAATATATGAATGAATCAACCTGCAGGATCGATCTGGAATTGCCGGATTATGAGGACGGAGCTTATGTAGATCTGTATTTGAAGTATGATGCGGTATGGACACAGGACCGGCTGAGGTGCGGTGGACTGCGGAAAGTATTATGTGTACAGGACGGCGGGGAGCAGTATAACAATTATGGCGGAAACGCATGCTATTATCTGAGAGAGAAATCGGACGGCTGCCACATTCCCGTACATATAAGAAACGGGAAAGGATACGCTTATATTTCGTCTTATCCGTTATCCTGTACGAAGCTGGAAAATGTGGCGGTATCTGTTGAGAAGGTGATCAAAGAACCTGTGTATGCACTGCATGTAACGAATTATACAGATTTAAACAGATTTGTTTCGGTAAACAGCGTTAGTCAGGATGGTATGCTGTTGAAGTTCGATAATACAGAATTCATCTATGGAAGACTGGAAAATGCCGGTCAGATAAGATCAGGAAATGAAATCGGTGTTGTAAACAGCGTGTGGAGAGACGGGAATTATATTTATGTTTCACTGCAAAATGAAATAAACAGCAGGAAATTTGTATACCCAAATGAACTTGAGGTTGTTAAGAAAGAAAAGACGTACATGACTGTGAATCTGACAGATGACGAATGGATTGGCGGCATTTCCAGAAAGGGCGGCAGGATTCTGCTCAGTGAGGAAATTGACGTGGAAGGATTGTATGCCGTTAAAGCAGGCGGTATAACCAAAAAGGTTAAGAAAACTGAGATGACAAAACAGGGGTATTGCCTGTCCCTGGAAGACAATGCCGGAATTCAGATCTTTGCATATCCACAGGAGTTTAAGCTGATCTATCGTTAAAGGACAGGAAAATGTTAAACAGGAACTCTGCAGAGCCCGGGAGATAAAGCTGTGAAGAATAGAAACCATGGATTGGACATTTTCAGAATTATGTGTTGTATTGGGGTATTGGATTATCATGTCATGGGCGCAGCCCTGAGCGGTGCGGGGGGGGGTATAGCGTACTATGGTAAGATACTTTATTATCTCGCCGCTTTCTGTGTTCCGGGATTCTTTCTGTTGTCGGGATATTTCCTGGGTGAAAGAGACGAATTGAAGATGAGATATGTTGAAACTAAAGTGGCTGGAATTATGGCAAAATTGTTTGGATGGATCATTTTCTGGACAGTAGTTCATTTTATCAGGACAGGAGAAGTTTTTGACTTATGGGAGAATTTTACGCAGGGGGCTGTAAGCGGAGGGATTTTGCCGATCGCATGGTTTCTTTTTACCTATTGTTTTTTGCTGATACTGGGTTATCCGTTATATCATTTACGAAAAAAGTGCACTGCCTTTTTTGACGTTGCAGTGCTCCTGTGGATGGGCGCTCTGGCAGCAGGAGTCGGGAAGACAGGGATGGAAAGCCGGACACAGGCTTTATGGCTACACTTATACATTGGTTATTTTTGTCTGGGGATGCTTTTAAGCGATGGGATGAGAATGATAAACCGCACGATAAAAAGAAAGTATCTGGTATCAGCGACAGTGTGTGTGAATGTGATCTGTACGGCAGTGTATCTGCTGCATGTGACAGCAGATCGATTTGTTCTCTCTCCAAACAGCTATTACGGGAAATGGTATTATTCACTTTGGCTGGTTTCCCTGTTTTGCCTGCTCTCACTTATCAGGATAGAACATGTGACATTGCAAAGGTTTATAGTCAGAGTATCTTCCAATACGCTGGTTGTCTATCTGGCACCGCATCTGCCGACTCTGTACATATTGTCCAGGCTGCCTTTAAAAAGTGCAGGAATGGCGGTGGTCATGATCATAGTCTTTTTTTGGTGTGCACAGATTTTGGCGGAAGGATTTCGGAAAATGCCCCTGCTCAGAAAGTTGGTATAGAAAGATGGTGACTGCTATTTGAAATATTTAATGAAAACAATGCTCTTTTTACTGTTGGGGATGCTGCTTTTAGGGAAAACGGAAGATGTTTTATCATTGAAAATGAACTCGCTGGGGAGCGTTGAGGACTTTAACAGAACTTTTCGACAGTTTTATCGACTGGAAAAAAACAGCCTGCAGGCGGTCTTCCTTGGAAAAAGTACAATGAAATGGGCGGTTTCACCAATTCAGATTTATAAAGACAGCAATATCACAACGTATAACCTGGCGACCAATAAACAGCCCATACAGGCAAGTTGTTATTTACTGCAGGAGGTATTCGAAAACCAGTCGCCGGAAATCATTTTTTGTGATATCTCGGCTCTTTTTGAAAATACAGAGGAGGATTCTGCGTGGCATATTGTGATGGATAATACCCCGATGAACCGTAATAAAGTCAGTACGGCCGTTTCTTTGGCCGAAAGAAAGGCAGACGGGAAGGGTTCGGGATCATTGTCGAGAGTGTTCTTATCCATTATGAGTCCATTGTATTTTTATCATAACAGATGGGAAGGGTTGGTGCAAAGTGACTTTAACAAACCGGAAAATCCGGATTTTGATTACATGGCAGGCTACTATATGACATCTGCGGTCACGGGTACGGGACTTACTTTCGAAAACGTAAATGCAGAGGTGAAGGCCCTGGAAGCCAGTAAAGGATTTAAGCGGGAATACTGTGTCGGCGCTTACAAAGAGTATGAAATTGATAAGAAACTGTATCAGGTCACGCCGGATGAGAGCGCCGTGGAATACATGACGAAGATGAAAGAGCTGTGTAAAGCGCATGATGCAGAACTGGTGATGGTCAAAATGCCGACGATCGGCATGCCCCAGATTTACTATGCAAGCTGGTCATATGATAAATATCAAATGGCGAAAGCGATCTGTGACGAAATAGAAGTCCCTTTTCTGGATATGGTCTATGATGAGGCCTACAGGGTAGAAATTGACTGGAAAAAGGATGTGATTGACGGCGGGCAGCATTTCAATATAAGAGGCGCAGAGAAGATAACGGAATGCATTGCTGCGTACTGCGAACAGATTGGTCTGGAGAAACAGATAAACGAATACTACTGGCAGTGCGCGGAAGAATACGACAAAGTGAAGAGAATCTGTATGCTGCAATCGGAGTTTGACTTCGGGGAATACATAGAGCGTCTGTTGGAAAATGATGATTACACGGTCATTATCGCGGCTCAAAGTGATTTTCAGGCTTCTTTGACACAAGAAGATATTCAGAGTTTGAGACATCTGGGGCTGCAGAGCGTTTTCGATGGCGGTTTGAGAGATTCTTATATCGGCATTATGGATCATAAAGAGATCGTTTACGAAGCGATATCGAACAGAAAGACGGAATATGAGAAATCCATACCGGGGGGGGCAAAATAGAGGTGGTCAGTTCCGGATTAAATACGGGTGCTGCTTCATCTGTTAAAATAGACGGAAAGGAGCATTCTGCCAACCTGTGCGGATTGAATTTTGTTGTGTTTGACAACAGTATGAATCTGGTGGTAGACAGTGTCAATTTCAATACTTCTGTTCCGGGAGCGGCAGGATATAGAAACAAGACAGTAATATCGGATTATCTGTGTCAGTATAAGCGGGCTGTTGCAGGCGGTATGACGAGAGACAGCAGATAGAAAGCGGAGGGAAAGGGATGATGAAAACCTTGAGAGAAAGAGTATTGCAGATTTTACAGGAAGTAAGACATGATGTGGATTTTGAGAAGGAAACAAAATTGATCGATGACGGAATATTGGATTCCTTTGATATCATAGCTGTCGTGTCGGAGCTAAACGAGAACTTTGAAATTGAAATCACGGCGGATGAACTGGAACCGGAGAATTTTAACACGCTGGATGCTGTCGTGGAACTGGTGGAGTCTCTGCAGTAGTGTGAGGTGTTATAGGTATATGGTTAATTTCATAAAGACAGGAGTTTTTGTTTTAGTGGGACTGATCATCCTGCAAAGCGCGGAAAAAGTTCTGGAAGGAAAGCGGAATCAACCATCGAATTTTGAGGAAGGGGCACCGCAGATCTTTCAACAGTTTTATGATTTGGAAAGAGACAGTCTTGAGGTGGTTTTTTTAGGTAAAAGTTCGGTGAAGCTGGCGGTTTCTCCGGTTCAGATTTATGAGGACAGCAGCATAGTAACTTATAATCTTGCATCCTGTTCACAGCCGATCGAATTGAGTTATTATCTTTTACATGAAGTATTTAAAAATCAAAGTCCCAAAATAGTCTTTCTGGATATTTCTGCACTATTTCGTGATGATACAGGAGAGGGGATCAGCTGGCATTTTGTGATGGATGAGATGCCATTGAGCATCAATAAGATGCGGGCCGCGTTTGCTTATACATACAGGGAGAACAGGAACTTGTTGTCGATCTTAAGTCCTCTGTATTATTACCATGCCAGGTGGGATGAATTAACGGAGAATGATTTCCGGCGGCAGAGTGATGAGGGCTATTATTACACGGCAGGGCAATATCTGACTTCGCTGGTGTCCGGAACGGGACTTACTTATGACAATGTTAATTCTGAAATACGTGCCATGAATGCGCGGGAGGGTATCAAAAGAGAATATTCGGACAATACATATTGTGAATATAAGATAGACGGTAAGTTATATGAAGCCGTTTTGAATCAAAATGCGATCGCATATATGAAAGACATGAAGAACTTGTGTGAGAAGCATGATACAGAGCTCGTATTGCTGAAAATACCGGCGATCGGTATGCCGCAGTCCTATCATGGCAGCTGGTCATATGATAAGTATTTAATGATAAAAGAATTTTGCAATGAAACAGAGATTCCTTTTTTGGATATGGTCTATGATGCAGATTATATGGCAGAGATCAACTGGAAAGAGGATACTGTAGATGGCGGTATACACCTTAATATACGAGGGGCGGAGAAAGTAACAGATTGTATTGTCGCATATCTGAATGAACAAAACCTGGAAAGAAGAATAGATGAACGGTATTATCAATTTACGCAGGATTATGACAGAGTAAAACAGATCTGTATGCTGCAATCGGAATACGATCTTCTTAAGTATATAGACCGTATCTTAGAAAATGAGAATTATACGGTTATTCTATCTTCGCAGAATGATTTTCAGGCGGGATTATCAGAAGACATTCTTGATGCTTTATCACGGCTGGGATTACAAAGCAGTTTTACGGACGGCGTAAGGGATTCTTTCATAGGAATTATTGATCGGCATGAAGTTATCTATGAAGCTGTATCTAACAGAAAACTGATATATGATAATTTCTTACCGGGGGGGGGGGGAAATCAGCATAGTCAGTTCAGGCTTAAATGAGGGTTCTTATTCTTCTATTGCTATTGACGGAAAAGAGTATTCCGCAAACAAATGTGGATTGAATTTTGTCATATATGATAACAATGCAAAAGTAGTAGTGGACAGCGTTGCATTTAATACTTCTTCTATGAGTGTGGACGGTTTCAGAAATATAACGGCTGTTCTTGGTTATCTGTCGCAGTATAAACAGATTATCAATTCCCACAAATGACGAATAGCTGCTTTGTCGACAGAAATTTATAGAAAACGGTATAACAAATAAAGGATTACGCTATGAAAGTTAATACAACAAATGAAATTTCAATAATCTGCCTGAATTCCCTCGATGACGCCATGACCCACACACAGGAATCAGGCTATACGCTCTGTATGCCCGATACCGTGTGGGGGGGGTGAAACTTCTACAGAGCGGATGGTATTTTGCGGACAGAATACTCTATACGGCGATCGATCTGACGAAGTGGGAAATGAGGATGCCGGCGGAAAGCCGGGGTAAGTATCGCTACACTGTGTCGGACGATTGGGATGCAGAAGAAATTTATCACATTGCGTCCGGCTTTTTTCAAAAGGACAGCCGCTTTGCCATGGACAGGGAGAAGGTGGATGAGACATTGAAAAACAGGATTCTTGCGCAGTATCTTCGGCGTAAGTCGGAGGAAGGTTATCTGGCTACCTGTTGTTATGTGGGATGTGAACTGGCGGGATTTAACCTGTGGAGGCTACGGGAAGCGAAAGGACGCATCGTCCTGGGGGCTGTGCAGAAGAAATATCAGCAAACAGGGCTGGCCGTATATCTGTATGGCAGAACGATCCGCGCCATGCAGGAAGGCAGGGCAGATACGCTGTCTGACAGAATATCGACGGCCAACACGGCATCCCTGAACCTGCATACACGACTGGCGCAGGGCGCAGGCATACGATTTACAAAAGCGGAGGACTGGTATATAAAAAGCTGGTCTTAGAGGAAAGAGGACAAACCATGTCGATCATTTCGTTAACGTATCCAATCTTTATTATCATAACGGCGTTTCTGTACTTTATCATACCGAAGAAATTCCAGTGGATCGTCCTGTTGATGGCGAGTACGGTATTCTATGTAAGCGCAGGCATTTCCTGTATGGGAGCGATCCTGGCAACGATCGTGTCACAGTATTTACTGGCGGCGCGGCTGGATAGAATGAACTGTGAACTGGAGAGCAGACTGCAGGAAAGCGGACTTTGCGGAAAAGAAAAGGCGGCGCTGAAAAAAGCCGGTGCTGATGCGAAGAAAAAATATGTGGTTCTTTCGGTTCTGATCAATATCGGGCTTCTTTGCTTTGTCAAGTATACAGGAGTGTTTTTTGAGGATATTCAAATTCTGGCGCCTTTGGGAATTTCTTTCTATACTTTTAAATCTCTGGGGTATGTGATCGATGTATATCGCGGAAAAGAAAAGGCGGAGAAAAACATTTTCAAATTAGCGCTCTTTCTGTCTTATTTCCCGGCGATCATTCAGGGGCCGATCGATCGCTGTAAGGATCTGGCGCAGCAGCTGTACGCACCGCATTTTTTTGATTACCGCCGTGTGACATTCGGGGCACAGAGAATGCTGTGGGGGTATATCAAGAAGCTGGTGATCGCGGAGCGTGTGGCGGTGGTGGTAAATGAGGTATTTAACAACTATGCCGTAAAAGAGTATCAGGGCTTTGTGGTCTTTGTGGGCGTGTTCTTGTATGGGATTCAGATCTATGCCGATTTTTCGGGCGGAATGGACATCATATGCGGCGTGTCGGAGGTATTTGGCATCACGCTGACGGAAAACTTCCGCAGACCCTTTATGGCGAGAAGCGTGTCGGAGTTCTGGCAGAGGTGGCATATCACGCTGGGCGCGTGGTTTCGGAATTATCTGTTCTATCCCCTTTCGTTGTCCAAACCTTTTCACAGCCTGGGCAAAAAGTGCAGAAAAGTGTTTGGCGATAAAGCGGGCAAGGTGATACCGCCGAGCCTGGCATCGTTTACCGTGTTTCTGCTGATTGGCATCTGGCATGGTGCAGGCTGGAAATATGTGGTATATGGAATTTACCAGGCTCTTTTTGTATCGACAGGGACATTGTTTGAGGACGGCTATGCCAGAATCAGAAGGCTGTGCAGAATCCGTGAGGAGAGGACAGGATGGAAGCTGTTCCAGACGCTGCGGACTGTCTTTATCATCACGGCAGGCCGGTATTTTTCACGGGCTGCGGATCTGGAGCAGGTTGTCGGCATGATGAAAGCCACGCTGGCGCAGTTTAACCCGTGGGTCTTCTTTGACGGGACTTTTTACAGGCTCGGACTGAACGAGAAAAATTTTCGGCTTATGCTGTTGTCGATCGTGATTCTGCTTGGTATAGATGTGCTGCAGGAAAAAAATATCAGACTGCGGGAAGCCATAGCGGGATGTAATATAGCGGTCAGATGGGGGATCTATTATGCGGCTGTGCTTGCGGTTGTGATCTTCGGTATGTACGGCGCCGGATATGATGCGGCCGGGTTTATTTATCAGGCATTTTAGAGCCCTCTAAATATGAAGTTTTACGCAGGCAGGGATATTGCAGGCACAGTCGGCAATATCAATATCCACGTGGAGGTAAGAATGAAAAGAACACCTATGGCAACAGCTCTGCGCACTTGCTGCGCTGAGCGTACACGCGCCACGCTTGCGTGTGTGCATAATACTTGCACCGTACTTTTCATGGGAATTTGTGTCAAAGTTGACAGGGAGGTGCAAAAATGAGAACAATATCGGTATTAGACATTCTGGAAGAAACGGCATCGTGTTATGGCGCAAGAACCGCGGTCATAGACGGCGGCACTGAAGTCACTTACGAACAATTAGCGGAACGGGCGAAGCGATTGGGATGCGCGTTAACAGAAGCGCTGGACGAAGCGGTGCAGAAGCCGGTCATGCTGTTCATGGAGAAAAGCTGTCAGTGCATTACGGCCATGCTCGGCGTCCTGTACAGCGGCAATATCTATGTGCCGATGGATGTCAGGACGCCCCTTACAAGGCTGATGGCTATTCAGCGGACGCTGGAAAGCGATTGCATACTGACGACCCGGGCGGAAGAGCTGCAGCTTCGAAAGACGGGGTATCAGGGAAGCGTTCTGCTGTATGAAGAGCTGCTTGAGGCGAAGACAGGCGGTGTGCAGACAAGAAAGATCATCGATACGGATCTGATGTACATTCTCTTTACCTCCGGCTCCACAGGCACACCAAAGGGTGTGGCAGTTACGCATCGTTCGGTGGTGGACTACATAGAAGATTTCCAGCAGGAGGTGAAGCTGACCAAAGAGGATATTCTGGGAAATCAGACGCCTTTTTACACGGATATGTCGTTAAAAGATATTTATATGGGAATCAGGGTGGGCGCTGCAGTCTGCATTATTCCACAGAAGTATTTCATGGCTCCGAAAAAGCTGCTGCAGTATCTGGAAGACAATCGGGTCACATCTCTTGCTTGGGTGCCCACCGCTTACCGCATTGTATCCCAGTTTGACGGACTGGGCAGGATAAGGCCCGGATATCTGCGAAGATTCCTGTTTTCGGGAGAGGCCATGCCGGTGCCGGTATTTCGTTACTGGAAGAAGCATTATCCTGACGCGGAATTTATCCAGCAGTATGGGCCGACGGAAATAACCGGCGCGTGCACTTCCTTCCGGATCACAAAAGATTATCGGGAAGGCGAGACGATCCCCATCGGAAAACCCTTCCCCAATACGGGACTTTTTCTGTTAGATGAGAATAACACAGAGATCAGAAGCAGCGAAACGGAGCGGACGGGAGAAATATGCATTTACGGCACATGCCTTGCGGCAGGATATTACAATAACCGGCAGAAAACGAAGGAGTCTTTTGTACAGAATCCGTTGATTACAACGCATGAAGAGCGCATATACAGGACGGGAGACCTGGCCAGATGGGACGCGGAAGGTAATCTGCTCTTTCTTTCCAGAAAAGACGATCAGATCAAGCATGGCGGCAGACGGATCGAACCGGGAGAGATCGAAGCGGCAGCCGCAGCGACGGAAGGGGTCAAAGCCTGTTGCTGCGTGCACAACGTAAAGAAAGATGCTCTTGCGCTGTATTATATCGGAGAGGCGGAGGAGAGAGAGATCCTGCAGGCAATGCAGAACAGGCTGCCGAAATATATGATACCGACGATCTGTCATAAGAAGGAGACGCTTCCGACGCTGGGCAACGGAAAGCTGAACCGCAGACTGATGGGGGAATGGGAAAATGAATGAACAGGCGGAAGTTGTCATTGTGATCGGTTTTGGTAAGATTGTGTCCGACGTATTGGAGTATCTGATCGCGCAGAGGAAGATCCGGGGCTATGAACTGCAGTTTATTGAATATGAGCCGTATCCGACTTCGCGGATCGAGAAGCTGTGTCTGGAGAATCAGATCGTGTTTATGCGTCTGCATGATAAGGCGGCTGTGACGCGGCAGCTGGAGGGCTGCAAGAGACGGACGCTGATCGTCAGTGCGGGCAATAAATATCTGTTTCCGCCCCGCATTGTCGGGAAGAAGAATCTCACCATCATAAATTTCCACAATGCCCTTCTACCGCATTTCCCGGGGCGAAATGCACCTTCCTGGGCCATCTGGGCCGGTGCGGAGGAAAGCGGTGCGACATGGCATCTGGTGTCGGAGGGCGTTGACGAAGGAGATTGTCTCTGGCAGAAGGCATGTGCCGTCACACAAGATATGAAGGCTTATGAGCTGTCAAAAAAGATCATGGAAATGGCATTTGAGGGATTTCAGAAAATCTTCGAGGATGTTATACTGAAAAAGGCAGCAGCAATACCGCAGGACGTAAGGGGCGCATCGCAGGAAATGGACAGGCTTCATTATTCCTGGGAAATTCCCGGAAATGGTGTTTTTTGCCTGCAGGACAGCGGTCAGGATATTTACCGTCTGCTCAGGGCCGTGGATTATGGATTGAACCGGATTTTTCCGTATGTGAAGTGTGTACTGGATGATGGCAGATGCGTGGAGATCGTCTCTTATAAGAAGGTCAGGCGCGAGGCCGGACAGAGTGACAGGAAGGCAGACAACGGAGGTCAGACGATCTGGCTTGCGCTGGACGGGGAGCACGATCTGCGCCTGCAGTATAGAGGAACAGACTGACAGGCAGAGGGCAGGGAATTATGAAAAGTACCGTTGCGGCCTGTTCATATGTTTGTATTGAGAGAGGGAAAGGAACGGAAATAAAATGCTTTATGAAAGACAGACTGGCGTACCGAAATTTGTGAGCAGTGAATTTGCAGAAAGAACAAAGGACTATGTGGTTTTGATCCCGATCATCAATGAGGGAAACCGTATCTTAAAAGAACTGTACAGGGCATACAAGCATAAGATCGCCAGTTATGCGGATATCGTGATCTGCGACGGCGGTTCGACAGACGGCTGCACAGATGAAAAGCGTCTGCGGAGGCTGCAGGTCAATACTCTTCTGGTCAAGCAGGATGCGGGAAAACAGGGTGCACAGCTGCGGATGGGGATCTGGTGGGCACTGCAGAGAGGCTATCAGGGCATCATCACCATTGACGGCAATAATAAAGACAGTATTGAGGACGTTCCTCATTTCATAGAAAAACTGAAGGCGGGATATGATCTGGTGCAGGGCTCCCGTTTTTTGAAAGGCGGCAGGGCAGTGAACACACCGCCTGTCAGACTGCTTTCGGTGCGGCTGATCCATGCGCCGGTCATTTCCCTGACTGCGCGGCATCTTTTTACGGACACGACCAATGCGTACCGGGCGTATTCTGTCAGGTATCTGCAGGATGAACGGGTGCAGCCCTTAAGGGATATTTTCATGACCTATGAGCTTTTGGCGTATCTGTCTGTGCGGGCTTCCCAGCTGGGCTACAGAGTCTGTGAGATTCCGGTGAAAAGGGTTTATCCGGCGAAAGGGAAGACGCCGACGAAGATCAGCTTTGTGAAAGGGAACAGCGAATTGATGAAGATTCTGTTCAGGAATCTATTCGGGGCATATAATCCTTAAACGTGGGTATATTTGACTGCTGAGTCTGGAAAGGGAGGTTTGTTTTGGCTAAATTATCAATTTCTAATATAGCATGGCAGGCGGACGAGGACACCGTCGTATATGAGTGGATGAAAAAGTATGGCTATGACGGTCTGGAGATTGCGCCTACCAGGATTTTTCCCGAAGCGCCTTATGAGCGTCTGGAGGAGGCGGGGAATTGGGCAGCGGCATTGCAGGAACAGCACGGGTTTGTCGTGCCTTCCATGCAGTCGATCTGGTTTGGCAGACAGGAAAAACTCTTTGGCACTGCAGAAGAGAGGCGGATCCTGCTGGAGTATACAAAGAAAGCGGTTGATTTTGCCGAAGCTGTGGGCTGTCGGAATCTTGTCTTCGGCTGTCCGGGGAACAGAGCGGTTCCGGAGGGAGGAAGCGCGGCAGGGGCGGTTTCCTTTTTCAGAGAGGCGGGGGAGTATGCGTCAGCGCATGGAACCGTGATCGGCATGGAGGCCAATCCGCCGATCTATCGTACCAATTATATCAATGATACGCTGTCGGCGCTCCGGCTGATTGAAGAAGTTGCCTCTAAAGGATTCCTGCTGAATCTGGATGTGGGGACGATGATCTGGAATAAGGAGGATGTAGAGGAGCTGACAGGGAAGGTACACCTGATCAACCATGTGCATATCAGTGAGCCAAATCTTGCGCCGGTCGTAGCCGGAGATTTCCACCGGCGTCTGCGCAGACTGCTGGAAGCGGAAGCATATCAGGGTTATATTTCCATAGAAATGGGCAGGGCGGCGGAAATAAGCAGGGTGGAAGAGGCGCTGCAGTCAATCAGGGAAGCGTTTGCGTAACGGCATAACGCTTCCCTGATTAAAACAGAGGACAGTAAAACCTATTCATTTACTGTAGATTTTAGTATTATTTGTTGCTGAGATTGAAATTCTATTTTGTTGAATTTAAAGGTGCGCCTATTGGTAACGGGGGAACTTTGAATTAATTGTTGACGGAAACACTGATAAGTGCTAACATATTTTATAGAAAAAGGCGTTACCGTGAAGCAACGGTTTGCCTCAGTTTACAAGGTTCAAAAAAGCAACCTAACTTTGGTCAGGGCGGTTGCTTTTTTGATGTCTTTTATTTTTCCCGGTCTGCCAGATACTGATTATAGTGACGATGATGCTGATGACCGTCACTACAATACCGACAAATTCCAAAATCATTCCGAACACCAATAGTGCTTACCTTTCGCTTTATTTTCCATATGTATCCCCTCCTTCGATACAGGAAGCTCTCAAAATGTACTCATTTTGGCAAAAGGCGAACCGCTACCCGTTTTGGTAACACATATATATATTCTATCATAGTGACAGAGTTTTGTAAAATTCTGTTTCTGGCTTTTGCAGGAGCCAAATATGGAAGAACCTGCCTTGCCAAGCTGTTCAGGCATCCGCAAAAATGTTATAATGAACCAACAGACAACAGCCCAACAGCAAGGAAAGCGACAACATGCAAAACGGAGACAAGAAGACCAAATGGAATCAGCCGCACGTACTGATCACGGCATTGGACATGCAGGAGGTCGAGAGAAGACTTAAAAATGCGACCATTCTGCGCGGAGAATGGGTGCCCTGGCGGGAACGGGAGAACTATCTTTTTCATATGGGAAAGATGCAGGACAATACTTTTGAAATCTATCCGAACCATCGACGGATGCCGCCGCGCAGTGAGAGAGGCCGGGGTCTGCCTAAAGTCTGTGGGATCATGAGTGAAACGGCGACAGGGGGAACCGGAATCTGCATTTGGCTGGAAGAGGAACTGGGTCCGTTTTCCATTGCGATTGAAATTGTATTTGGGCTCTTTTTTCTGTTTGTTCTAGTCAGTCAATTTGAATTTGGGTGGATCATAGTGTGGCTGCAGGTCGGCTTGCTGTATCATTTTATCAGGACAAAATACCGGGCGTTTGTCAGCCGCCGTGTGTTGGAGTGGCTGACGCAGCTGTGGGAGGCAGAAGAGTGATCAATTACGCATTTGAGTCTGGCGTGTTTTGGAAAAAACTGTTCTGATCTTTTTGTTTAAATCTGGAATACTACCCAGAATCTTTCGAAATGCAAGTGTACAGTTTTTTATTTTTCGGTTATAATAAAAAGGCTGAAAGAGAAGAAAACCAGGGAAAAGGAGAAACACGGAAAAGGAAAAGAGGTAGAAATAGATGCTGCAAAAGAAGACAATGTTTACGGGAATTGCAATCGTTTGTATGTCGTTGGGACTTTTTGGCTGTGGAAAGGAAGACGAGTTTGAGCTGCCGCCGCCGCAGGTGAAGGAAGTGATCGAGGAGGAGCCGGAGGAAGAGACAGCGGAAACCGGGGACGGCCTTCTGACATATGACACGGCCTATCCTGTGATCGGAGAGAGACAGAGTATGAACGGTCAGATACAGAGTTATCTGACAGGGCAGTGGACGGATGAGACGAAGGCCACCAGACGGCCGATCGCCGTTATGGTGCCGAACAACAGACCGGCCTGGCCGCAGTACGGCATATCCAAAGCGGGCATCATCTATGAGGCGCCGGTGGAGGGCCGAATTACAAGGCTGATGGCCGTGCTGGAAGATTTTGACGATCTGGAGCGGGTCGGCCCGGTGAGAAGCAGCCGTGACTATTATGTATATACTGCGATGGGGTATGAAGCGATCTACTGCAACTGGGGGTTGGCAAGGCCTTATGTGGAGGAGCTGATCAACCGGCCGGAAGTGCTTAATGTCAGCGCGGCAGTGGAGGGGATCTATAAGCCTGCCGACGAAGCCTTTGCCAGAGTCAGCCGTCCGGGATATGCGCTGGAATTTACCGGATATGTCATGATAGAGGGCGTGTTCAAGGCGGTGGAAAGACTTGGCTATGACTGGAACTATGACGATAAATATGTGCCGCCGTTCCTGTTTGTGGCGGATGACGTGCGGGCGGACTATACGGATAAGGAAGATGCCTATATGGTGTATCCGGGCGGGAAATCGGGCAGTAATGCCAGCGGATACGGCACCTATCATCCGTATTTTGAATACCACGAGGACGATCATCTGTACTACCGCTATCAGGACGGTAAGAAACAGATCGATGAGTACAATAACGAACAGCTGACCTACAGCAATGTAGTCTTCCAGTATTGTCACGGCGAGGTCAGGGACGCCCACGATTATCTCGCGTTTGCCGTGCACGGAGAAGGCGACGCGATCGTCTTTACCAACGGCAAGGCCATCAAGGGAAAGTGGAAACGGTTAGACGGTGATTTTACGCCCCCGAAGTTCTACGATGAGAATGATGAGGAGATCATCTTCAACCAGGGGAAGACCTGGATCTGTAATATCTGGCAGGAGTACGGCGAGTACGTGCAGTACGGCAGGGACGACGAGAGTCTGATCACACCGGATATGCCGTCGGTCACATCCTCCGGGGCATAACTGCCGGAAGGCGTTGGACATGCCGGGAAATGAAGGTCTGATAACGCGGACGGGGAGGCATTGCAGGTATGTATGAAAGGAAAATACGAAGCAGATGAAATGGACGAAATTCAGGATCAAAACGATCACAGATGCGGAAGATATCATTATCAGCACCCTCTACGACACAGGTCTGGAGGGTGCACAGATTGAGGACAAGGTGCCGTTGACGGCGCTGGAGAAGGAGCAGATGTTTGTGGACATTCTGCCGGAAGGACCGGAGGACGACGGGATTGCTTATCTGAGCTTTTTTGTGGAGCAGAAGGAGGACGGCAGTCTGGAGGTGGGCGGTATGCCGACGGATGAGGAGACGATTCTGGCGCAGATCAGGCAGGAGCTTGAGGAGCTGCGTTCCTTTATGGAGATCGGGGAAGGTTCGATCTCGGTGTCGGAGACGGAGGACATCGACTGGATCAACAACTGGAAGCAGTATTTCCATCAGTTTTACATAGACGATCTTCTGGTCATTCCTTCCTGGGAGGAAGTGCGGGAAGAGGACAGGGGCAAGAAGATTCTGCATATCGATCCGGGGACTGCATTCGGGACCGGTATGCATGAGACGACGCAGCTTTGTATCCGCCAGATCAGGAAATATCTGACGGCTGAGACGGAGCTTCTTGATGTGGGCACGGGCAGCGGTATTCTGGCTATCCTGGCTTTGATGTACGGGGCGAAACACGCCGTGGGCACGGATCTGGATCCCTGTGCGGTGGAGGCGGTGGCCCAGAACAGAGAGGCCAACGGCATCGCGGAGGAATCCTTCCGCATGATGATCGGCAATATCATCACGGATCAGGAAGTGCAGGCGCAGGCCGGTTATGAATGCTATGATATTGTGGTGGCCAATATCCTTGCGGATGTGTTGATCCCCCTTACGCCGGTGATCACTCATCAGATGAAAAAGGGCGGTGTCTACATTACTTCGGGTATCATCGACACGAAGGAGCAGGCCGTCAGGGAGGCCGTGGAGGCCGCCGGGCTTAAGATCCTGGAAGTTACCTATCAGGGCGAGTGGGTCTCGATCACCGCCCAAAAGCCTGCGTAGCAGGACAGGCAGGGCGTGAATCGCCACAGTGCAGGAAAGAAGAGGCTTAAGTATCTGCAATATGGAAATGAAAAAAGTCATAAAAAGAATCACAACAGGGGAAGATGCGGCGCGGATCAGGAGCAATATTGCGGGAGTTCTGGCGGTGTTGTGGATGATCGTTATCTTTATCCTTTCCGGCCAGAATAAGGAAGAGTCCGGTGCGATCAGCGGCGGAATGCGCAACCGTGTGCTGGACATCGGCGGCTGGTTTTTACATCTGAATATTGACGAGGAGGCGCTGGCGCAGCTGGCCATCACGGTGGAGCGTATCATCCGCAAGAGCGCACATATGACCGAGTTTGCGATTCTGGCGGTCCTGCTGTATATCTGGATCGGCAGATGGCAGCTTACACGCGTGCGCAGATTCTGGATCGCGGCGGGGCTTACGGCGTTTTATGCCTGCACCGATGAATTTCACCAGCTGTTTGTGCCGGGACGGGCGGGGCTTTTGAGCGATGTGCTGATCGACAGTCTAAGCGCGGTGCTTGGGCTGGTGGTCTTTGCGCTGTTGCAGAAGTTCGTGGTCTGGTTTTGCAGGAGAAAAGAAAGGAAGTAGGCTTATGTATCAGTTTTTTGTGGAACCGGGGCAGATACAGGGCAGAAGGATCATTATAACGGGCAGTGACGTGAATCATATCAGGAACGTACTGCGTATGAAGCCGGGAGAGGAGATCGCGGTCAGCAACGGTACGGACGGCAGGGAATACCGCTGCGGGATAGAGTCTTTTACGGAGGATGAGGTGATCTGTTCGCTGCGGTTTGTAAAAGAGGACGGGGTGGAGCTTCCCTCCAGGATCCATCTTTTTCAGGGACTGCCCAAGGCGGACAAAATGGAGTTGATCGTGCAGAAGGCGGTGGAGCTGGGCGCGTATGAGGTGGTTCCGGTGGCGGCCAGACGGTGTGTGGTCAGACTGGATGAGAAAAAGGCGCTCTCCAGGATCAACAGATGGCAGGGGATCGCGGAGGCGGCGGCCAAGCAGAGCAGGCGGGGTATCATACCGCAGGTGCATCCGGTGATGAACATGCGGGAGGCCGTAGCGTATGCTCATGCCATGGAAGTAAAGCTGATCCCCTATGAGCTGGCGGAGAATATGGGGCATACGAAAGAAATATTGGAAGCCGTGAAACCGGGGACGGATATTGCGGTCTTTATCGGGCCGGAGGGTGGCTTCGAACAGGAGGAGATAGAACTGGCGACGGCGGCAGGGATAGAGCCGGTGACGCTGGGCAGGCGCATACTGCGGACGGAGACTGCGGGACTGACTGTTTTGTCATGGTTGATGTATCACTTGGAATCCTGATGACATATCATAGGATATAGGAAAGAATAGTGCGGCTGCAAGAAGCCGAAACTTCCGCAAACGATAAGTCAAAAGAAAGGAATGACAGAAAATGGAAGTCTATCTGGACAATTCCGCGACCACAAGATGTTATGACGAGGTTGCGGAGTTAGTATTTAAGGTCATGTGTACGGAGTATGGAAATCCGTCCAGCATGCATCATAAAGGCGTAGAAGCGGAACAGTATCTGCGGTACGCAAGAGAAACACTGGCCGGGCTGTTGAAGGTAAGCGAGAAGGAGATCCTTTTTACATCCGGAGGCACGGAGGCGGACAATATTGCGCTGATCGGTACGGCCATGGCGAATCACAGAAGAGGCAGGCATATGATCACCACGAGGATGGAGCATCCGGCGATCCTGCAGACGATGGCCTATCTGGAACGGCAGGGATTTGAGGTGACTTATCTTCCGGTGGACCGCCTGGGCAGGATATCGCTGCAGGATCTGGAGCGTGCCATCCGCAGGGATACGATCCTGGTGTCGATCATGCATGTCAATAATGAGATCGGGAGTGTGCAGCCTTTGGCGGAGGCGGGAGAGCTGATCAGGCGCAGCAATCCGCAGACGCTTTTTCATGTGGATGCTGTGCAGGGCTTCGGTAAGTTCAGGATCCATCCGGCGAAGATGAATATTGATCTGCTTTCCGTCAGTGCGCATAAGATCCACGGGCCGAAAGGCGTTGGTTTCCTGTATATCAGAAGCGGTTCCAGGGTGAATCCGATCATCTACGGCGGCGGCCAGCAGAAAGGTATGCGCTCCGGGACGGAAAACGTGCCGGGCATCGCGGGTCTTGCCAGGGCTGCGGAACTGGTCTACGCAGACCTGGACAGGGATGTGGATAGAATGTACGGGCTGCGGGAAATGCTGATCGATGGTGTCAGCCGTATAGAAGATGTGCGGGTCAACGGCTGTCCGGGACGGGAGGGGGCGCCTCATATCGTCAGCCTTTCCGTGCGCGGCGTGCGCAGCGAAGTCCTGCTGCATGCACTGGAGGAAAGGGAGATCTATGTCTCCGCAGGCAGCGCATGTTCCTCCAACAAACCGCAGATATCGGATACGCTGAAAGCGATCGGCGTGGAGCGTGACCTGCTTGGTTCGACGATCCGTTTCAGTTTTTCCGTCTTTACAACCGAAGAGGAAATCAAGTATACTATACAGGCGCTGGAAGAGATGGTTCCCATGCTGAGAAGATACACCAGAACATAGAAGCATACGGAGCATGATGTAAGTTTACTGTGGGCAGCCGGTCATATGCGGTGATCCTGAGGGCGTAAAAGAACACCGGCGGTGTCCCCTCGGGACGGCGCATACGATCAGGTGTGTCAGGCTGAGGATCAGGGAATGGCACTCGGGCTGTACAGAAAGAACGGAGAGGTACGGACAGTTATGTTTAGAGCTTTTTTGATTAAATATGCGGAGATCGGCGTGAAGGGGAAGAACAGGTATCTGTTCGAGAACGCGCTGGTGCAGCAGATTAAGTATGCGTTGAAGCGCTGTGAGGGCGAATTTGCGGTGCGTAAGACAGACGGGCGCATTTATGTGGATGCGGTGTCTGACTTTGATTATGACGAGACGGTGCAGCATCTGCAGAAGGTTTTCGGCATCTCGGGGATCTGTCCGGTGGTGTATGTGGAGGATGAAGGGTTTGAGAAGCTGAGGGGCACGGTCGTGGACTATATGGACAGGGTCTATCCGGTTAAAGACAGGAGTTTTAAGGTGGCGGCCAGACGCGCCAGAAAGAATTATCCGCTTGATTCCATGGAGATCAATATGGAGCTGGGCGGCACGATCCTGGATGCTTTTCCGGAAATGAGAGTGGACGTGCATAAACCGGATATTCTTCTGCATGTGGAGATTCGGGACAAGGTCTATCTTTATTCCGAGATCATTCCGGGGCCGGGCGGTATGCCGGTAGGCACAGGCGGCAAGGCGATGCTGCTTTTGTCCGGCGGTATTGATTCGCCGGTGGCCGGGTGGATGATCGCCAAGCGGGGCGTCAAGATCGATGCGGTCTATTTCCATGCGCCGCCCTACACCAGTGAACGGGCGAAACAGAAGGTGGTGGATCTGGCGGCGAAGGTGGCGGCCTACACGGGACCGATCTACCTGCATGTGATCAATTTCACGGATATACAGCTGTATATTTACGACAAGTGCCCGCACGATGAACTGACGATCATCATGCGCCGCTATATGATGCGCATTGCGGAGCGTATTGCGAAGGACACTGAATGCCTCGGCCTGATCACGGGGGAGAGCATCGGACAGGTGGCTTCCCAGACGATGCACAGCCTGATGGCTACGAATGAGGTGTGCGAGCTGCCGGTCTACAGGCCGCTGATCGGTTTTGACAAGATGGAGATCGTGGAGATTTCCGAGAAGATTGATACGTATGAGACGTCCATACAGCCCTTTGAAGACTGCTGTACCATTTTTGTGGCGAAGCATCCGGTGACGAAACCGAATCTGAACATCATCAGAAAGCATGAGCATAATCTGGATGAGAAGATTGAAGGGCTGGTGCAGACGGCGCTGGATACGGAAGAACTGATCATTGTAAAATAAAAAGGAACCACCCTGGCAGGTGATTCCGGCTTGTGCCCGCGTGACATGGTAATATGGAATGCCCGGGCACAGGTCTGGTTAAATAATGTACGGCTTCAAAGCGGCCAGAACTTCGTCGATCGCATCCTCAGCGTGGATGTTCAAGTCAATGGGCTTGGATAAATCCAGACTGAAAATTCCCATGATGGACTTCGCGTCGATCACATATCTGCCGGATACCAGATCGAAATCGTAATCAAATTTCGTAATATCATTTACGAATGATTTAACCTTATCAATAGAGTTTAAAGAAATCTGTACGGTTTTCATTACGCATCTACCTCCTTTTGTTTTGCTTCAATACCTTCAGCTTTTATACTAAATGTTGGAAGTATAAAAGTCAATGCTAAAAGAATACAAAAAATGTGAGGTTTACCATGAAAAGTGTAGCATTACATAATTTGGGCTGCAAAGTAAATAGTTACGAAATGGATGTTATGCAACAAAGGCTGCAGGATCGCGGATACAAAATTGTACCTTTTGACGCTGCAGCGGACATTTATATCATCAATACCTGTACGGTGACCAACATTGCGGACAGGAAGAGCAGGCAGATGATCCACCGGGCCAGGAGATGCAACCCGGATGCGGTAGTGGTGGCGGTGGGCTGCTATGTACAGACGGCGGCCGGGGAGGCTTTGGAGGACGGAACGGTTGACATTGCGGTTGGCAATAACCGCAAGAAGGATATTGTATCTATTATAGAAGAATACCTGAAAACGAGAGAGCAGCCGCGGGTGGAGAAGATTGATATCAACAACACCCGGGAATATGAGGAGATGCAGCTGACCCGGACGGCGGAACATACCCGGGCCTATATCAAGATTCAGGACGGATGCAATCAGTTCTGTTCCTACTGTATCATCCCTTATGCGAGGGGACGGGTGAGAAGCCGCGCGGAGGAAGATATCCTGCAGGAAGTGAGGGGCATCGTGGCGGCCGGATACCGGGAGATCGTGCTGACCGGCATACATATCAGTTCTTACGGCCTTGACAGGGGCGGCCCTGAGCTGCTGCAGCTGATCATGAAGCTGCACGAAATCGACGGGTTAAAGCGTATCCGTCTGGGCTCGCTGGAACCAAGGATCGTGACGGAGCAGTTCGCGCGTCAGCTGAGTGCACTGCCCGGACTCTGCCCTCATTTCCACCTGTCCCTGCAGAGCGGCAGCGATGCGGTGCTTGGCCGGATGAATAGACATTACACTGCCGGGGAATACTTTCAGACAACAGAGATACTCAGAAACTGTTTCCGGGATCCGGCCATAACGACAGATGTGATCGTGGGATTTCCGGGGGAGACGGAAGAAGAATTTCGCGAGACGGAAGCCTTTGTGCGGAAAGTCAATTTCTATGAAATGCATATTTTCAAGTATTCCAGAAGGCAGGGGACCAGAGCGGCCATGATGGAGGGGCAGCTTACGGAAGCGGAGAAAGGCAGAAGAAGTGCGGTGCTGGCGCAGGCGGAAGAAGAAATGTCCCGCAGTTACAGAGCCGGATGGCTGAACCGTGAAACAGGGGTGCTGTTTGAAGAAAAGAAGCAGGTGGCAGGAGGAACATACTGGATCGGTCATACACCGCAGTATGTGAAGGTGGCGATGGAAGCGGGAGAAAACGCGGATCTTTCCGGGCAGATCGTGCGGGGGACACCTGTCGGCTTTCTTACGGAAGATATCCTGCTTTTAAAGTGATTGAATTTTGTGTAGCGATGGGGTATTATGGTAATATAAGGAGTGTAATATCAACCAAGACAATGGATAAGGGCGTAGAATAATGCGGGATTTAGAAAACACACAATTTTTTAAAGTAGAAACGGAACCGGAGACGGGAGTCAAGCTTGTGCTGTCTACGGTGTATGAGGCGCTGACAGAGAAGGGATATAATCCGGTCAATCAGATCGTGGGCTATATCATGTCCGGTGATCCGACTTATATTACAAGCCATAAGAGCGCACGCAGCCTGATCATGAAGGTGGAGCGTGACGAACTTGTGGAAGAGATGCTTGTGGAATATATCCGGAATTATCTGGAGAAATAGAGTCTGGAATAAGAGGAGCGATATGAGGATCATGGGACTGGATCTCGGATCCAGGACGGTGGGGGTGGCGGTCAGCGATCCGCTGCTCATCACGGCACAGGGTCTGGAGATCATCAGAAGAAAAGACGAGAATAAACTACGTCAGACATTGGCACGGATAGAACAACTGATCGAAGAATACGAGGTGTCCGAGATCGTGCTCGGGCTGCCGAAGAATATGAACGATACGATAGGGGACAGGGCACAACTGTCTCTGGAATTTCAGGACAGGCTGGAGAGAAGGACCGGTCTGCCGGTGACGATGTGGGACGAGCGGCTCACTACGGTAGCGGCGGACAGGGCGATGATGGAAGCGGGGATCCGCAGAGAGCATCGCCGGGAATATGTGGACAAGATCGCGGCGGTTTTTATCCTGCAGGGTTATCTGGATTATCGTGCAAACCAGGAGAAAGATAAGAGCAGTGAATGAACGGATCCTGTAAGTAAGGAGTAAGAGTAAGTGGAGAAGATTGTCTTTACACCGGAGGGAGAAGCACCGGTGCAGTTTTATGTGCTGGAACAGACGAGACTGGGAGGCGTCGATTACATTCTGGTGACGGATTCCCGGGAAGGAGACGGAGAGGCCCTGATCCTTCGTGATACGTCTGCGCCGGAGGCGGCGGAAGCGGCCTATGAGATCGTGACGGAAGATGAGGAATTAAACGCAGTGGCGGCTGTGTTTGAAAATATGCTGGAGGATATCGAGTTATCCTGACAGCGAAGCGAGGCGTACATATAGAGAGACCGAATACCCATGAGAGAGGTGCCGGGACTCATGGCTATTGGCGGTTTCTCTGTCTGCTATGATCTCTGAGAAGATTCATGCCGATGCGTCGGCAGCGATAAGAGAATGGAGGAAATATATTTGAAAAAAATTGAACAGAGAAAAGCTGTTTCCAGGCTGAAGGTAATTCCGTTGGGAGGGCTGGAACAGATTGGACTTAATATTACTGCCTTCGAGTATGAAGACAGTATTATTGTGGTAGACTGCGGCCTGTCTTTCCCGGAGGATGAAATGCTGGGGATCGATCTGGTGATCCCGGATATCACGTATCTGAGGGATCATGCCGAGAAGGTGAAAGGATTTGTGATTACCCACGGGCATGAGGACCATATCGGGGCGCTGCCCTATATTCTGAAAGAGATGAATATTCCGATCTATGCCACCAGGCTGACGATGGGAATCATTGAGAACAAGCTGGCTGAGCATGATCTGACGAATAAGACAAGACGTAAGGTAGTCAAGTTCGGGCAGTCTATCAATCTCGGACAGTTCAGGATCGAGTTTATCAGGACGAATCACAGTATCGTGGACGCGGCGGCGCTGGCGATCTATTCCCCGGCCGGCGTGGTAGTGCATACCGGAGATTTTAAGGTGGATTATACGCCGGTATTCGGGGATGTCATTGATCTGCAGCGTTTTGCGGAGCTTGGAAGAAAGGGCGTGCTGGCGCTGATGTGTGATTCCACCAATGCGGAGCGGCTCGGCTTTACGGCCTCCGAGAGGACGGTAGGAAGAACCATTGACAGTCTTTTTGCGGAGCATAAGGATACGCGGATCATCATAGCGACCTTTGCCTCGAATGTGGATCGTGTACAGCAGATCATCAATTCCGCTTATAAGCACGGCAGGAAGGTGGTAGTGGAAGGCCGCAGCATGGTCAATATCATTGAGACCGCCTCGGCGCTGGAGTGTCTGCACATTCCGGAGAATACACTGATCGACATAGAGCAGTTAAAGAATTATCCCAACGATAAAACGGTGATCATCACCACCGGCAGCCAGGGAGAGAGCATGGCGGCTTTAAGCCGTATGGCCGGCGATAATCACAGGAAGATATCGATTCTTCCGGGTGATACGGTCATCTTCTCATCCCACCCGATCCCGGGCAATGAGAAGGCGGTCACCAATGTGATCAACGAGCTGCAGAAGAAGGGGGCGGATGTGATCTTTCAGGATGTGCATGTTTCCGGACATGCCTGTCAGGAGGAGATCAAGCTGATCTACAGCCTTGTGAAGCCGCGCTATGCGGTGCCGATCCACGGCGAGTACAAGCACCGGAAGGCGCAGGCGAAGATCGCCCAGGATCTGGGCATTGCGAAAGAGAATATTTTCATGCTGCAGTCCGGCGACGTGCTGGAGATGGACTGCGAGAAGGCGGAAGTGAACGGCAGAGTGCCCGTCGGAGCGATCCTGGTGGACGGCCTCGGCGTGGGCGATGTGGGCAATGTGGTGCTGCGCGACAGGCAGCATCTGGCGGAGGATGGCATCCTGATCGTGGTGTTGGCGCTGGATTCCTACAGCGACCGTCTGGTGTCCGGTCCGGATATCGTATCCAGAGGATTTGTCTATGTGCGGGAGTCGGACGAGCTTCTGGACGAGGCACGGCTGCTGGTGGATGAAGCCATCCACGGCTGCCTGAGCAGAGGACAGTCCGACTGGGGCAAGTTAAAATCCACAACGAAGGATGTGCTGAGCGAATTTGTATGGAAGAAGACGAAGCGGCGTCCGATGATCCTGCCGATCATTATGGAAGTGTAAAGACAGATAAATGCAGAGGAGGAACGCGCATGACAGAGCATGATGTTATGGAGGCTGCAAAGAAGCTGGCGGGAATCATCCGGGAAACTGATGTTTACGGGGAGTATCTGCATCAGCGTGAAGAATTAAAGAAACAGCCGCAGCTGTACGATCAGGTGAATGAGTACCGGCAGAAGAATTTTGATATACAAAACGGCATGGACGGTGCAGAGCTGTTCGATAAGATGGAAGCGTTTGAACGGGAATACAGGGAGTTTCGTGAGAATCCGGTGGTGGATGATTTCCTGCGGGCCGAGCTTGCATTCTGCCGGATGATGCAGGAGATGTATGTCCTGCTGACGGCGGAGATCGATTTCGAATAGCGGCGCGGAAGGATTTGTGAGGATTAAGGCATGAAGGTAAAGTACATTATTGGAGCGATAGTGGAAACGGTCATTAAATTGGTGGCGCTCATTTTTATCGTCACCTATGTGATCAGAGGAGCGACGGCCGCATATGACTACGGCTTCCGCGTGTTTGCGGAGGAGCCGATGGAGGCCGGAGAGGGACGGATCATCAGCGTTTCGGTCGCCAACGGGGATACGGCCAAAGAAGTGGGGCAGATGCTGCAGGATAAGGGGCTGATCCGGGATGCCGGTCTCTTCAGGATCCAGGAGCTGCTTTCGGAGAATCACGGCAAGATCCAGCCGGGGATCTATGATCTGAGTACGGCGATGACTGCGCAGGAGATGCTGGCGGTGATCGCGGTGGAGCCGGAGACGGAAGAAGAGGAAGAGTAGGGGAAGGAACTGCGTATGATAACGGGTGATGAGCGCCTGAACGCGTTTATTGATTCTTTGGATACCGGCAATACTCCTTTCCTGAACGGGATAGAGAAGGAAGCAAAAGAGACCAATGTGCCGATCATCCGCACGCAGGTACAGAGCCTGCTGAAACTGCTGCTTGCGATGCGGAAGCCAGCGACCATTCTGGAAGTTGGCTGCGCCATTGGTTTTTCTGCGCTGTTGATGAGCGAGTACGGGCCGGAGGATTGCCATATAACGACTATTGAGAAGTATGAAAAGAGAATCCCTGTCGCCAGGGAGAATTTCAGGCGGGCCGGCAAAGAAGAGCGGATCACGCTCCTGGAAGGGGACGCGGCCGAAATCCTGCAGAAGATGACAGGGGCGTATGATATGATCTTTATGGATGCGGCGAAGGGACAGTATATTCATTTTCTGCCGGATGTCCTTCGTCTGCTTGCGCCGGGCGGCATATTGTTGTCCGATAATGTGCTGCAGGACGGGAACATTCTGGAATCGCGGTTTGCGGTGACAAGAAGAAACCGGACGATCCACAGTCGTATGCGCGAGTATCTGTACGAGCTGAAACATCATCCGCAGCTGGAGACGGTGATCCTGCCGGTGGGGGACGGGGTTACGCTCAGCGTGAAGCGCGGATGAGATCCTGACGGCAGGCGGCGGAAGTATAAATTGATTGAGGATAAGAGATACAGAATGATGAGTGGAAAGAAGCAGATCAGGAAGCCGGAACTGCTGATTCCGGCCAGCAGCCTGGAAGTGTTGAAGACGGCGGTGATATTCGGGGCGGATGCGGTTTATATCGGCGGCGAGGCGTTCGGCCTGCGCGCTAAAGCGAAGAATTTTACGCCGGAGGAGATGGCGGAAGGGATCACTTTTGCCCATGCCCGCGGCGTGCGGGTGCATGTGACGGCCAATATCCTGGCCCACAATTACGATCTGGAAGGGGCGGGACGGTATTTTCAGGAGCTTAAGGCCTTAAGGCCGGATGCGTTGATCATCGCGGATCCGGGTATGTTTATGCTGGCCCGTGAGATCTGCCCGGAGATTGACATTCACATCTCCACCCAGGCCAACAACACCAACTATATGACGTATCGTTTCTGGCAGCAGCAGGGGGCGAAGCGGGTGGTCTCCGCGCGGGAGCTGTCGCTGGCGGAGATCCGGGAGATCCGGGAGAAGATTCCGGAGGAACTGGAGATTGAGAGCTTTATCCACGGGGCCATGTGCATTTCCTATTCGGGAAGGTGCCTGCTCAGCAGCTATTTTACAGGACGGGACGCCAATCACGGGGCGTGTACCCATCCCTGCCGCTGGAAGTATGCGGTGGTGGAGGAGACACGGCCGGGAGAATATCTGCCGGTGTATGAGAATGAAAGGGGAACTTATATTTTCAATTCCCGGGATCTTTGTATGATAGAGCATATTCCGGAGATGATCGAGGCCGGGATCGACAGCTTTAAGATCGAGGGACGGATGAAGACGGCTCTTTATGTGGCAACGGTGGCGCGGACTTATCGGCGGGCGATCGACGATTGTCTTGTGTCCGTAGAAAAGTACAGGGCGAATATGGACTGGTATCTGGCGGAGATCGCCAAGTGTACCTATCGGCAGTTTACGACGGGATTCTACTTCGGCAGGCCGGATGAGACGACACAGATTTATGATAACAACACGTATGTGAACGAATATACGTATCTGGGGATCGTGGGTCAGCTTGTGCAGACGGCAGGCAGAACCTGTGCCCGTATCGGACAGCGGAATAAATTCTGCGTGGGGGATCGTATCGAGATCATGAAGCCAGACGGGCGTAATGTGCCTGTGGAGGTGCTGGCCATGTACAACGAGGCGGGGGAGTATGTGGAATCCTGCCCGCATTCCAAACAGGTGATCGACGTGGCGCTGTCCGTTGTGCCGGAGCGCTTCGATATTCTAAGGGTGCAAAGCAGTTGACCGCAGGCGCGGGACGGCGCGGCCATGTTTTGGCGGCACTGGGTGTTGTGCGCTCTGAACAGCGGACAGGGGCCGGAGGCCTCAGAATCCGTCAGAAACTACAAAATTTCAATTATGGTATTGCATTTTTGAAAAAAGTAGGGTATTTTAGAAAAAGGTTGTTGACCGGCATAGTGGTATCCAGAACGATGATGTTCCAAAAGGTTTATTTTTGGAACATTTTTTTATGCCATCCATATAAGGCAGAGAGGAATGTGCGCCGACAGCCGGCTATCAGGTTACGCAGTCGATGATTCATGACGGTTTCCAAGGGTGAGGAGAAGGAGGCATGGTGAAAGATGAGTAAGGTGTTTAATGTGGAAGAGATTTTCGGTAAGAACGTGTTCACGCTCGGCAAGATGAAAGAGAGACTGCCGAAGAATGTGTACAAAGAGGTGGTAACGGTGATGAACGAGGGCGGCGAGCTGTCCAAGGCGGCCGCCAACGTAGTTGCCAAGGAGATGAAGGACTGGGCGGTGGAGAACGGCGCGACCCATTATACCCACTGGTTCCAGCCGCTTACCGGCATCACGGCGGAGAAGCATGATGCATTCGTAGCACACCCAGACGAGGAAGGACGGATGCTGACGGAATTCTCCGGTAAGGAGCTGATCAAGGGTGAGCCGGATGCTTCCTCATTCCCGTCGGGCGGCCTGCGCGCCACGTTTGAGGCAAGAGGGTATACGGCATGGGACATCACGTCTCCGGCGTTTCTGAAAGAATCCGGATGCGGGACGATCCTCTGTATTCCTACGGCATTCTGCTCTTATACGGGGGAGGCTCTTGACAAGAAGACGCCGCTTCTGCGCTCCATGCAGGCACTGAGCGAACAGGCGCTGCGCATCGTCAGGCTGTTTGGCAATACGGGGGCGACGAAGGTGACCGCGTCCGTAGGACCGGAACAGGAGTATTTCCTGGTGGATAAAGATCTGTATATGCAGAGAACGGATCTGAAGTTTGCGGGACGCACGCTGTTCGGGGCGCCTGCGCCGAAGGGACAGGAGATGGAGGATCACTACTTCGGTGTGATCAGGGAGCGCGTCGGCGCGTACATGAAGGATCTGAACGAGGAGCTGTGGAAGCTGGGGGTCACGGCCAAGACACAGCACAATGAGGTGGCGCCTGCGCAGCATGAACTGGCGCCGATCTATGAGACGGCCAACATTGCCGTGGATCACAACCAGCTTGTGATGGAAGCCATGAAAAGAGTGGCGATCCGCCACGGCATGAGATGTCTGCTCCATGAGAAGCCCTATGCGGGTGTTAACGGCTCCGGCAAGCACAATAACTGGTCCATCACGACAGACAACGGTGTGAACCTGCTTGATCCGGGCGAGACGCCGAATGATAACATCCAGTTCCTGCTGGTGCTGGCCTGCATCATGAAGGCGGTGGATACCCATGCGGATCTGCTCAGGCAGTCGGCTTCCGATGTGGGTAACGACCACAGGCTGGGCGCAAATGAGGCGCCGCCGGCGATCATCTCCATCTTCCTGGGCGAACAGCTGGAGGATGTGGTGGAGCAGCTTATCGAGACGGGAGAGGCCACCAGCGTCAAAGAAGGCGGCAGGCTTCGCACAGGCGTCAAGACGCTGCCTGATTTTAAAAAGGATGCGACGGACAGAAACAGAACTTCCCCCTTTGCCTTTACGGGAAATAAGTTCGAGTTCCGGATGGTCGGTTCCGCGGATTCCATCGCCAGCCCGAATACCACGCTGAACGCCATCGTGGCGGAAGCATTCTGCGAGGCGGCGGACAGACTGGAGAAGGCGTCGGAGAAGGATCTGGAGCTGGCGATCCATGATCTGATCAAGGAATACATGGCGAAGCACCAGAGGATCATCTTCAACGGCAACGGCTACGCGGACGAGTGGGTGGAAGAAGCGGAAAGAAGAGGACTGCCGAACATCAAGTCGATGATTGAGGCGGCAGGCACACTGACGACGGATAAGGCCGTGAGGCTGTTCGAGAAATTCCACATCTTTACAAAGGTGGAGCTGGAGTCCCGCGAGGAGATCATCTACGAAACGTATGCGAAGACAATTAATATAGAAGCGCTTGCCATGATCGACATGGCGGGCAAGCAGATCATTCCGGCAGTGGTGAAATATTCCAGGTCGCTTGCGGACACGGTCAACGCCGTGAAGGAGGCGGGTGCAGACCCGGCGGTGCAGGCGGAGCTTTTGCAGAAAGTCAACACCGGACTGGCGGCTATGCAGGCGGCACTGCGTAGACTGGAAGCGGTGGAGAAGGAGGCTTCCGCCATGACAGATGCGAAGGCGCAGGCTTTCTTCTATAAAGATACCGTCAAAGCCGCAATGGAAGAGCTGCGCGCGCCGGCGGATGAGCTGGAGATGATCGTTGACAAAAAGATCTGGCCGATTCCTACTTATGGTGAGTTGATGTTTGAGATTTAGAGAGTACTTCTGGTACTTCTCCGGGGCGGCAAAATGCTCTGCCGCCGCCCCGACTCCTTAATCAGAGGCAGTCTTTTGCACGGCGAAAGTACCTTTTTGGGCTTTTGCAGTAAAAAAATTCAAAAAAATGAAAAAAATTAATAAAAAGGCTTGCAAAAGGAAAGAATATCCTATATAATCATTAATTGTTGATGGGCTATCGCCAAACGGTAAGGCAACGGACTCTGACTCCGTCATTTCAAGGTTCGAATCCTTGTAGCCCAGCTGAGAGGAACCCGGCAGAGATGATCCGCCGGGTTTTCTTATGCCCGGAAATGCAGTGTTTATGCGGGTTTCACGTAGGTTTTCTGATTTCATATCATTAGATTCGAAATTTTTCCATATAAGCTGTAAAAAAGGTTTTACTGAAAAATGCTGAATCCTGAGTAGTTGTTCTGTTGGACTAATGGGAGGAAGTCCCGTGGAGATGCCTTGGCTAGGGAGCGTAAAGGCAGTTCTGAATCTGTATCTTGGCGGTCAGGCAGTGGGAGAAGCAGGAGCGGAGCTGTTATATGGGGTAGAAAATCCCAGCGGTAAACTGGCGGAGACATATCCTATTTCTTATGAAGATTGTTCTTCTTCGGAGACATTTGGCATAAACCCGAGGCAGGTGGAGTATGCGGAGAGTATCTATGTGGGATACCGCTATTATGAAAAGGCAGGGATACCGGTGCAGTTTCCCTTTGGGCATGGGCTTAGCTATACTCGATTTAAATTTGCCGATATACAAGTGAAAATGGGGGAAAGTGTAATAGATACATCATCGGCTTGCAATATGGCAGATAATGAGTCAAAAATTCTTGTTTCCTGCAAAGTGAAAAATATAGGGGATAGGTCAGGTGCAGAGACAATACAGGTTTATGTGGCTGACCAGACACCTGATATTTTTAAGGCTGAGAAAGAATTAAAAGGCTTTTACAAAGTATATCTGGAGGCTGGCGAGGAGAAGGAAGTGTCTTTGGAATTGGATTGGAGAGCCTTTGCCCATTATGATGTGAGTACAGGAAAGTGGGAAGTGCTGACAGGAAAATACAAGATTCTAATCGGTTCTTCAAGTGAAGATATCAGGCTGATGCAGGAGGTCAATGTGGAAGGAACAGTGGACTTGTTAGGATACGAGGCGATACCGGATTGGTATATCCGGCCTTCGGGCAAACCGACAGTATCAGATTTTGAAAAAATCTATGGACAGGAGATCAAACCCTTTGAACCGGAAAGGCCCGGAGAATATACGCTGCTGAATACGATGAATGATATGAAAGAAAATCCTGTGGTACAGCAGATCATGAGCGGCATGAGGGAAGGAATTCTGCAAAGCTGCGGTGGAGATGAGAACAGCTCAGAATTTCTTTTTACAATCAGCATTGTATATAACACACCGCTAATACGTCTTGTACAGCAGGGCGGCGGTGCAACTCCTCTTGGTCTGATGCAGGCGGCGGTGGCATGTGCAAACGGAGATATGTCCGCTGCAGGGCAGCTTGCAGCTATGATGGGAAATATGTAGAATAAAAGTGGAGGAGGCTGGAATGAATAAAACATTTTATTTATGGAAGAAGGGGGAGTATCAATATCCATATGCAGGATAATTCCTGCCTAATATTACGGCTTATCTGCATGAAGACAGGGTAATCCGGTCGACGATTCTGGTTGTACCCGGCGGGGGATATGCCATGGTGCGCGCCGACTGAAGGTGAAATCGTGGCAAAGAAATTTTTTGAGGCAGGATATCAGGCGTTTGTGCTTACCTATACCACCAATATGTTTTGGATAGTGCCCTTGAATAAACAGCCGCTTGAAGACATTTCCCAGGCAGTATGTTATATCCGTACCCATGCGGAAGAATTA